>Ga0335085_10000331_pt1 | contig 139560 bp, 124 predicted proteins | sample Lox_Sample_45_FD_206712 | JGI IMG/M metagenome (GOLD analysis project Ga0335085, IMG submission 206712) | Soil microbial communities from Loxahatchee National Wildlife Refuge, Florida, United States - Lox_Sample_4.5 | ecosystem: Environmental > Terrestrial > Soil > Wetlands | place: USA...
GCCGGTCTACCAACCAGGCTCTCGACTCGACGTCGTGCCTCGCCACGGCTCGGCCTCCCCGAAACCCCGAATACCCATCGAAGAATGTTTTCTAACATCGTTGAGGAAGATACAAGCCACGGCGAGCGTCGTGCCTCGCCGTGGGTTCTTGTTCCGATTCACAACGGTACCCACCGAAATTCAAGCCGGGAGCGGGCGGGGAATGCCCAATCCAACAAAACCCACTCCTGGCTCTCCAGATTGCTCACGACCGTCACGAACCCACCAAACCGTCAATTGAGGTAAGAGCCCGCTTCCAAATTGACTACCGGGGACATGGCAACCCATTTCTGTGTGCTCTTGAGGAAACCGGCTCCTTCTTCTAAGGTTTAACCGTGAATTTCGCTTTTCGTTCGGACTCCACTAGTAAAGCTCGAAGACAACTCCGCCGTATGTGCCGCCCGACGAGGTGGTGCCGTATAGAGATCCCTTATACAGCAGCAGGCCTGAAGTAGGAAAACCCCCATCTGTCGCACCCTTGAAGGTATACAGCACCGTTTCATTCCCCGACGGATCAAGCTTGAAGACCACACCGCACCCGGAAGAGCCCAACGGGCACGAACTGCTTGTGTTGCCGCCTCCGCCGGTCGTGCCGTACAGATTGCCGGCTGGGTCGCCGATGAGAGGACTGCCGCCGGGACCGGAGCCGTCAGGCGCGCCCTTGAAGGAATACACCGTTTCTTCTGTGGACTGGCCCACCCTGAAGACCACTCCACAACCGTTTGGGCTACATGGGCCGCTGGTATTGCCGCCCTCGAAGGTCGTGCCATAGCCGAGGTGCGTTAAGGCCCCGAAAGGAAAGGACCCATCCACTCCACCGCTAAACCTCCACATAATCGTCTCGTTGCCAAGAGTGCCGACTTTAAAGACGACCCCGCACCCATACGAGCCGAACGGACACAAGCTGCCACCACCGCCGCCTACCTGGGTCGTACCATAAAGGTTGCCGGCCGTGTCCCTAACCACGCCCGCCTGGGGCAAGCTCCCGTCCCGCCCACCCTTGAAGGTGTACAGCACCGTCTCGTTTCCCGCCGGGTCTACCTCGAAGACAACTCCGCAGCCAGTCGAGCCCCACGGACATGACTTACCGAGATTACCGCCCCCAAGCGTCGTTCCGTAGAGGTTCCCGGCTGTGTCCCTGATGAGAGGGCCGGAGCTGGGGCCTGACCCGTCCGTACCACCGTTGAACGCGTACAGCACTGTTTCTTTTCCTGAGGGATCGATCTTGAAGACGACCCCGCATCCAATAGGACATGAGCTGTTGGTGTTACCGCCGTATGCAGTCGTTCCGTACAGGTTGCCATTCGCGTCCGCAATCAGGCCAGCATAAGGTTGACTGCCGTCCGCCCCGCCGGTGAAGCTGTAAAGAACTGAGTACCTCGAGCCCGCCGGGTCCTGGGCAGGTGAGCCAATCGCGGTGCCCAACTGCATCCACGCACTGGCTTGCCCCTCAACTTCCAAGGCCGCTAGGGGCTGAGGAAGAGCACAGCCTGAAACAAGTCCCAGCAGCCCTCCGACAAGCAACAAATGGCGAAGTTTCAACAGAACCCCCTCCCTGAATTCTGGCGCACCGTATGTATTGGGCATCGTTGTTTTCCTCCCCACTCTTGAATGTGAAAATTCAACCTGCACGAATTCGGCATGATACAGAAGACGCGCCTGATCGAATTCGGGCGCTTCGCGGCGGAGAGACGGAAGAAGCGGGGAGAAGGGAAACCGGAAACCTTCAACTTTCTGGGTTTCACCCACATTTGTGGGACCAACCACCAGACGGGCCACTTCACGGTTCATCGGAAGACGATCGGTAAACGCATGGCAGCGAAGCTGAAGGTCATCAAAGCGCAACTGCAACGGCGGATGCACGCGCGGATTCCGGGAACAGTCTTGTGGCTGCAGCAGGTGGTGCGGGGGTATTTCCAGTACCACGCGGTTCCGGGCAACTGCGAACGCCTGGACGCCTTTCGGAAGGAGGCGCCGGAGCCAGCGCACCCGCCTACGATGGCCAACCTTTGGCGCCCGCTTGGCGGTTTTGATCCCCACCGCCCAAATTCTGCATCCTTATCCCAACCTGCGCTTCGACGCCAAGTACCCATTGATCCGAGGTAAGAACCGTGTGCGTTAGACGCGCCCGCACGGGTCTGTGCGGGGGGCAGCGGGCAACCGCTGTCCCTACCGCGACCGATTCGCTGCTGGCTTGATTGGCCTTATCCGTAGAGCGCACATCTTCGATGTGCGCCAGCCGGGCCCAAGGCCGCAGACCCTGGAAGGCCGGCTTACGCTACGTCCGACCTAATGGCTCACTGATTCAACTTTCACCTTCAACCCAGTCTTAGCCTGAAGCGCGTCCACGTCGTCGGCGAAGTCGTGCCTGTTGACCTCGAAGGCGGCAACATCGCCGGCTGGGGCCGCGTTTGGGTCTTTGGCGATCTTTTCTCTTTCTTCGCTAGCCTTCGCCTCATCGCAATTGAAATAGGTAGTGGCGCTTTTTGTGGGAGAACAGCAGCGGCCAAGCCACGACGATGGCAAGGCCCACGCGCCGGCCTACGTGCTCGCCGTAGTCAAGGGCAGTAATCTGCGAATATGGGATCTGCAGGTCATCCCCTCTTAGGGCTGAAGACCGGCGCCTTGTCGGCGGTGTCGAGGACCCCTTCACTCCCTTTATCGATGGAAGTCAGCGTTCCACCCACATAAACGCTGGAGTGGCCCCGGACACCGGCACCGACTGGGAGCGACCAGAACAACCCTCCAAGCAAAAGCAAAGGTATGGGTATGAGGCGCTTTTTCATGAATCCCCCTTGTTTTTTCGATGAACGTGCGGCCGCGCCGCACCCTGTCGGCGACGATACGCCCGCGCCGACGGGGTGTCAAGCGAGGGCCGAATCGAAAGATGCCACCGGATGACGGCGCTGTGCTGGGATGATTGGGCTGCGGATTGCTGTTCACGGCCCGTGATGCCGGTCGCCACCTCGAGGCGGACGGCACAGACGCGCGCGCATGAGAAACCTCTCATCCAGCGAGCTTGACCCTGCGGCCCTGCCGCGGATTCGGCCCATCTTCGTCCACGCCATGTGGCGCACGGGAAGCACCTATATCTGGAACAAGTTCCGCGAGCAGCGTCGCTACCGGGCCTATTACGAGCCCCTCCACGAAATCTTCATCGACGCCTCGTCTCAGAAGCTGGAAGCGGCCTGGTCAGACGAGACGACCGCGGTCATGAGGCATCCTCACCTCGAAGCGTCCTATTTCGAAGAATACGCGCCGCTCATCCGTGCCGGCGGCAGCCGCTTCGGAAAGGGCTTTCCCTATCGGCAGTACTGCCTGGAGGAGACGGAAGAGAACGAGCCGCTGCGCCGGTACCTCGCCGACCTGCTGATTCTGGCGCTCGCGAACGGCCAGACCCCGGTGCTGCAGTTCAATCGCTCCCTGCTGCGCGCCGGATGGCTCACGCGGCACTTTGACCCCGTCAATATCCTGCTGCTGCGGCGGCCGATCGACGTCTGGAAGTCATTTATCTCTTTTGAAAACCGCTACTTCCCGACGGTGATCTGCATGATCGCGGGGCAGGATCGCCGCCATCCCCTGCTGGAGGGCCTGGCCGGCCGCCACGGGGTGCCGTTCTTCGAGGACCAGACCTGGGAGGCCGAGTACGACTTCTATCGCGAGTACGCCAGCGCTAATCTGGACAGGCTCTATCCTCTGTTTTATGAGCTCTATCTGCTCACCTCGATATACGCCCTGCGGCACGCGGACTGCGTCATCGATTTGAACGAGATCAGCGAGAACGCCGCCAGCAGGCAGCGAGTCACGGAAAGGCTCGGCGCGCTCGGTATCCAGATGTCACTCGACGATTGCCGCTTGCCCGTCTACACCGGTCTCACAGAAGCGGATCAGGCCTGCCTGGCCTACGAACCAAGCGGACGCGACGACTTGAAGACCACCCTGCCGCCGGAACTGCTGATTCCACCTGAGCGGCTGGAGATGCAGCAGGGCATGATCGGCGGGCACTTCCAGGAGATCTTTTCCGAGTTCGCCGGCGGCCCTGAGACCGCCATGCCGCCGATAACGGGCTGCGCCTCTTCAGCTGAGGCTCAGCATCGCGAAGGGCTCCGTCTTTTTGAGGAAGGGCGTGTGGAGGAGGCCGCCGCCCGGTTTCGGGAGGCGCTCCTCGAGGCGCCGGCCGCCGAACTGTGTCCCGAGTTGTGGAACGACTGGGCCTCCGCCCAGCTGGCCTGCCAACGTCCGGAGCTGGCCGAGCTCGGCTACCGCCAGGCCCGCTGCGCGGGCGATCCGCAAGGAGCCGCCACCGCCAATCTGGCGGCGCTCCTGGCCCGTCTCGACCGGCGCCAGGAAGCCATTCCCTTGTTGGAGCTGGCGCTGCGCAGGGCCGCCCCGCCGGAGGCGAAGGTTCTGGCTGGAATGCTGGCTGAGTGCCACAGCCAGCCATCCGCAGCAGGCGCCCCTTCACCGGGGTAGAGCCCTGAGGGTCCGCCCGGCCACGTTCTACTCCGGCTCACGCCGACTCCGCAACGCTCCGCTTGAACAGAACCCCGTCATTGGTGTCGTCGTGATTTAGACAGAAGGATCGGAGCCGCCGCCGGGCTATCGGATCCCGAATGAGGGTCTTGAGCACCGCCACCGCGTTCTGCTGGTTAAAGGTCACGTAGTCGCTCAGTTCGGGACGCTCCGAGAACTTGTCATCGCCGTTGTGATAGGTCAGATGCGCGCCGGTCAGGATCAGCAGGTTCCGGCTCAGGGCTACGAGATTATAAAGAAGGCTGCGCATGACGAATCCTGCGCCCACGCAAGCGTCGCTCCGAATGAAGCGGCTTCCAAACTCAGCCGGAAAGACGAAGCAATCGAAGCCGATATGGGGGCTGCCGTAGTCGGCGGGAACCAGGTCCGACCAGCGGGGATCCATCGGAAAGGTGCCGGTCGTCCGGCGGTTGATGATCAGCGAGTCGAATCCGAGGCTCAAGAGAGCGGCGACCGCGCCGTAGAAGTGTGGCATGGGACAGATATCGGCATTCGTAAAGACGATGAATTCTGCGCCTGCGGCCGCTGCCAAACCCGTCTCCAGGATGTCGAAGAGTAAGGATAGATGACGGGGCACACCGAACCGGTGGATATCCTGAACCGTGCGGGTCAGCTGCCCAGTTTTCTTGAATAAATCGGGCACGTACGCGGCCGGGCCGTCGGGGACCGCAATAAGATCGATATCGGCCCGCCCCGCCGCAAAGCCTTGCGCCCGAGCCATCGCCACGAAAGTGGTCTTTTGAATGACATCATTCTTGGAGCCGCCCGGGCACGCGTAAGGACTCACGATATGCGCGAAGCGGTAGCGGCGCAGGCTGCCGACGGGCCCCTGAGCGGCGTCAATGAAAGGCTGCAGGAGCTCGTAGAGGGGTTGCCCAGGGTCTTGCTTGAGGACGTTCGAGCCGAGTCGGGGCCGCAGGCAGATCGTCCGGCCGGTATGCCCCGGAACGGTGTACGGCACGCCCAACGGATGGAGGGTTCTTTCCGTCTGGCAGACGACTCTGGCGTACTTCAACACCTCCACACTATCCGGGTCTTTTGCAAAGAAGAGATTCTGCTCGATGGCGCGCGCCTGGCAGTATCCATAGGGCGCAAGATAGCTGTTGAGTTGCCCGGCAGCGGCGGGCGTATTGGCCTCCGCCAGGATGACACCAACCGGGAAGCGTTCCAGATCAAGGCCCTGGAGCACTTCGACTTCCGTTCCCTCCACATCGATGGAAAGAAAATCGATCGGCGTTCCCGCCGGCAAATGCTCGGCGAGAATGGAATTCAGGGTCCTGGCCGGCACAGAGACGGCGGAGAATCCTGGAAACTTCATCCCCCGAAGGGCGTACCGCCCTTCGAGGTCGGGAGTCTCATTGGCGCGAATGCCCGACAACAACCCGAGGGGCTCCGCCAGGATCTGAACCTGCTTGACGCTCTCATCCGCAACACAAGCCGCGTGCAGGCAAACCGAGCCCGGACGGTTCCGGCTGCAGGCCTGCGCGAAAGAGGGATGAGCCTCAACGCAGATGCCCTTCCACCCTTGTTGCTCGAACGAAAAGCTGTTGCTGAGATGGACGCCATCAAAGGCCCCGACGTCGACAAAGAAGCCCCTCGACCGGTCGCCGAACAGGGCCCAAAGCAGGCAATCTTCCCCGCCTTGACTGAAGTATTTGGGTTGCGCCGGCTGCGAGCGGGGAGCCCGCCGGCCGGATCCGCCGTCCGTGCTCTGCGCTTCCGCCGTCATGACCCGCAGCACGCGCCGCTGCTGTTCCTCGGAGAGCAAAGCTCGCCCGCGACCGCTGCTCCCATTGCGAATGTGGTCTCGATGCACCAGGGTTTCGGGGTCATAAATTGAGCGCGGTGTCCGCACAGCTCCCCGCCCTTCGCTCACCTGAGCCGCCATGGCGGCGACAGCTTCGAGCGAGGTCCCAGTGGCCAGCCGTCTGACCAACTCGTCTGAAGCATTCAGACCCAGGAAGGCCGCAACCGCTCTGATCGCTTCGATGGGCGATTGGCAAATCCAATCGTAATCAATGATGAGGCCCTTGCCTGTCCGGCGATGGAACTCTAACAGCCGCAGCGCGCTCCGGATGGATTCCAAGGCTACCTCGAACGATTGCTGGAACATGACCATCGAGGAGTAGACGGCGTCGAACGGGTCGCGGTAGGTATACACCGCCAGGGCTTCCCCGGAAGCGCAAAGCTTCCTTCCGGTCTCATCCAGGTTGTGGCATTTGAGCACCAAGTGACGGTAACGGTCGCCTAGGGAGGCGAGCGTCTCCGCCAGATTTTCGTGATAGCTGGAGTAGACGGAGTCGCCGGGATTCAGTTCGGACACCAATCGCCGACAGATGTTAAAGGACCACGTCGAGGCGCTGCGAGGCATGCCGGTGCAGAGGACGAGCACGTGACCCTCCCGAATTAGCTGCGTCGGGCCCGGTCTGGCCGTCGCTCCGTATTCGCGAGGTAGTGGCTCAGATCGGGTCGACATTCATCTACGTAACCATAGCATGCTATAAATAGCTTCGCAGTACACGGCCAGCCCACGGACAGTGTCGAAGTTCGCGCCGCGGGGTGCCAGCTGCCAACGGGCCACCTGCAGAGCTCGCCGCCATGCCCAGGCGCCGTCGACCGGATCGTCGATCCCGGTCCTAAGACTGGAACGAAGATTGCCCTGAACAACGGCGAAGATCGCGGAGCCCTAGAAAGAATGGGCTGTGTGCCAGCCGCGCATAAGAAAGCTCTTAGGAGCTTTGCCGGCCGCATGCGCAGGTGAGACACGATCCGCGTGGCACGCGTTAAGGAGGAAGCGAGTGGAGACGCCTCAAGAACAGCCGCAGGAGCTGATTGCAGCCGGCCTCCGGGCGGACGCCGTTCTGGCCCGCAGCAAAACGCAGCTCGGCGTCGAGCTTTTCGCGCAGGGGGACTATCAGAGGGCTTCGGATCTACTGGGTGAAGCCTTAGAAGGCTTCGAGACCGCCGAGCTTCGGAACGATTGGGCCGCCGCCGAAATGGCATGCGGCCGCATTGACAGGGCGGAAGAGGGTTTCCGCCGCGCTTTGGCGCTCGACTCCCAACACAGCCAGGCCCTGGTGAACCTGGGCGTACTGCTGGCGGGTGCCGGTCGCGCCCAGGAAGCCATACCCGTCCTGCGGCACGCGCAAGTGAGGGTCGACCCATCCGAGCGCAGAGCGGTCGCTCAACTGCTGACGCGTTGCTGCAGCCAGGTGGCTTCCGACGCCCAGCGCGAGGTCCGGGCTGTTGTCCAGGAGGTTCACGCCGCCCTGAAGCAGTGTTCATCCCTGATCCAACCGCTCCCGGCAGCACCTGTTCGTGCAGCCGCGGCCGCGACCGCACCGCAGCCGTCCGGGGGTCCGCCGAAGATGCTGGCCTCCCTTGCCAGGTACGCTCTGGCATACGGCCCCAAGGCGTTGACCCTGGAGTCGAGCTCAGTCTGCAATCTCCGCTGCGTGATGTGCCCGCAGGGCCGGGGGCTGGTAAACCGGCCCCGCCACTTCCCGCCGCCGCTGGTAGAAAAGCTTCACCCGTCGCTCGGCGGGGTGGAGTTTATCCAGCTTCACGGCATCGGCGAACCCCTGCACAGCCCGGCTTTCTGGCGCTTTCTGGAGACGCTCAACACCCCCGAAGGCACGCACATCGAGGTCAACAGCAATATGACGGTACTGACCGACGATCAGATCGGCAAGCTGCTGGGGTCGCGTCTCAGCCTGATCAACGTGTCGCTCGACTCGGCGACGCCGGAGACCTACGCCAGGATACGCGGCTACGACTTCAACAAGGTGATCAACAACCTCAAGCGCCTGATCGGCCGGCGCAACACCGAAGGTCGCGCGAAGCCTGAGATTTTTCTCAACATGACCCTGATGCGCGAGAACATCGAAGAGCTGGAGCGTTTTGTCGAGCTCGGGCACAGCCTGGGGGTTAATGGGCTTCAATTCTGGCACTTGAACGCGGGCGAGGACTATCGCCTCACGAAGAAGGACGGCTGGACGTTCGACTATCAGCAGCAGAGGCTCGAGAATTACCCCCAGCTCTCCAATCAGAGGATCCGCGCCGCCATGGCGCTGGCCGAACGTCTCGGCACCACTTTCAAGTTGAACCCGAGCAAGAATCTCTTCTTCGAGGAGGCTTAATGAGACTGATCACGGAGGACGGTTGCAGCTGTCCGTGGGACTGGGCGATGGTTACCGCTGACGGCGCGGTTCGTCCCTGCTGCTATGCGAGCCACGACGCCGGGAATCTGAACGAACAGAGCCTCGCCGAGATCTGGAATGGCCGCACCATGCTGGAAGTGCGCTACTTCATCGAGCAGAACCAACTCCACTCCCTCTGCCGGCACGCGGCTTGCAAGTATGCCCAGGCTAAGGAGGGGTCGAGGGCCAGGCCTCACGAAGTCAAGGACTGCCGCTATGCCTTCGTCGATGTGGAGGTCCGGCGCGGCGACGGCGAATGGGAAGTGGCGGGAAGAGTGGCTAACCGCGGCGAGACAGCCTGGTTTATCTTCGATGACGCCGGCACCCTCCGCATTCAGATCGGCGCCAGGGTGATGGACGCGGCCAGCGGGGTCACCCTGCAGGAGCTGTTTCAAGCCGTTCCAGGAGAGGCCCTCTTTCCCGGCGAGAGCGCGCCCTTTCATTTCCGGGTGAAACAGCAACCCGGGGCTGCGCTGAAGGTGGACGTCTGCAGCCCGGGCAGCTTCTGGTTCGAGGAGCGCGGGGAGAAACCCTTCGCCATGCCCCTGTGAGTTTGGCTTCGAGAGCCAGAACCAAGGCGTGGATGCTGCGCATTGCTGATATTGAAAGAATCATTAACTGTGATATCTTAACTGAAGCGTAAGCAAAACGGCAGGAGGTCGAACTCGGAGCCTCAACCGCCCCGAGCTTCGGTCCCACTTCAGGCCCCGGGATCTTATGGGCGACTTCGAAACCATTTTGCAGGAGCGGCCGGAGGGCGAGCAAACGAGTCGCGGAGACTCGATGTCGGGGACGGGAAACGGGAATCGCGACCTGCGGGCCGGCGTCGTGTTTATGTCCATCGTTTACGGCGGCACGGGCTATGCCACCGAAGGATGGGCCGAAGCCGTGGGTCTGGCCCAGAGCCAGATCCCGATGCAATTGATTCCCATCGGTCCCCAGCACGATTCCCGCCGGCTGCTGCCGGCTTCCGTGCGCGACACCCTTGAGGGCCTAAAGCGCCGGAAGCTGGATCTCGCGCGCAGCGTGGTGTACCAACACGGTACCGCCGACGGCTTCAACCTGAATCTCCACGGCCGCTGCCGGGTGGGCCGGACGATGTTTGAAAGCGATCGTATCCCTGACGGCTGGGCCAGCCAGTGCAACGCGATGGATGAAGTCTGGGTTCCCTCGGAGTTCAACCGCCAGACCTTCGCCTTTGCGGGTGTGGACAAGCACCGGCTGCGCCTGCTGCCGATCGGAATCGACTCCAGCCTCTTCCGTCCCGGGTGCGAGCCTTTCCCATGGCCACAAGCGCGCGGCTTCAGGTTCCTTTCCAACTTCGACTGGCTCGACCGCAAGGGCATGAAGGTGCTGCTGAAGGCGTACCTCGCGGAGTTCAAAGCGGATGAGGATGTGTGTCTGGTCCTGAAGATCGCTCAGCACGGAAACCGGACGGCCGACGCTGAAGCCCAGCTTGCCTATTTTATAGAGCGAGAGACCGGGTTGAGCCTGGAGAAGTCGCCTCCGATCATCCTGGTGAAGGGCTTCATCCCGCACCTGGAGATGCCGAGGCTCTACGCCAGCGCGGACGCCTACGTGCTCGCCAGCCATGGCGAAGGCTTTGGTCTTCCTTATATTGAGGCGCTCGCCTGCGGCTTGCCCGTGATTGCCACGCGCTGGAGCGGGCAGCTCGATTTCTTGCACGACGGCAACAGCGACCTGATCGATATCGAGGGCCTGGTGCCCGCCTCGCCGGAGGTCGAGTTCTACGCCGGCCATCGCTGGGCGCAGCCGAGCGTCGAACATCTCCGCCAACTGATGCGACGGGTGTTTTCGCACCCCGAGGAAGCCCGGGCGCGGGCGGCGCTGGGCAGGCAAGAGATCGTTGAGCGCTGGGATTGGAACCCGGTGTTGAAGCGCTGGGCGGACGAATTTCGCCGGTTGCTCAACCAGTAGGCGGCCGGATGCGCGGCCGTCATCGACGATGCCTATCTACGTGATCAGTACGAGCGGTGCCACGGCCGCCTGCTTCAGCCGCAGTCCCGTGGTTGCGCTCCACACCGACGCCGCGTCGGCAGATTGTCTGCCTTCGGAAGTGCGGTCGGCGGCGGACGCGGTCGCGTTGGCTAATCTCAATCCGTTAAGGAACGGCAAGCTGGCGGACGGAACTGACGGCGCTCTGGTCTGGTTTGAAGGCGACCAACTTTCTCAGGGAGATGCGGCCGGCCTGCGCAAGCACCTCCGTGTGCCCGGGCGGCGCACGTTCGTTCCCGTGCACTATCCCTATCTCGGCACCACGGACCTGATCGCCTGGCAGCCGCGCACTTTTGCCAAAGGAAAGCCGCAGGAGTATTGGGGCCTCAGCTTTCGGATCCGCAACCAGGGCGCCGCGTCCGAGAGAGTCCTGACGGCCTTGCGAGCCGTGCCGCAGCCGTGGGCGCAGCTTTCGTTAAGTCTGCTTCGGGAGGCCGCCCAGCCAGGTGCCGGCGTGGAGGGCTTGGAGGTCTTGTGGCAAGACGCAGCCAAGCTTCCTTCCGCCATGGCAGCGCTGGCGCTTCGCAACCTGGCGCTGACCCTGGTTCACCGTCAGGATTTCGCCCGCGCCGGCCAGTTGCTTGAACAAGGAATGGAACTCTATGAGGGTTACGCGGAGCTGCCCTATCTGGCAGCGCTGCTCTGCATCCGGGAGGGACGGCACCTTCAGAGTTTACGCTATGTCGAGAAAATGAAGATTGCCAGCCGGGCCTATATCGGCAGCGGCGGCGAAAACTCCTACCGGCTCTCCTGGTTGCTGGGCTTGCAAGCCCTTCGTTCCGGTGATGACCGCTTGGCGTTCCGGCATTTGATGGCGAGCCTGAGCTCCAGTCCTCCGTTCCCTCCGGCAGCGGACGAGATCTTCAAGCTTCGCGTGCCTACTGAGATGGTGAAAAAGTGCCAGTGGAGCTTCTGCCAGGTGGCCCGGCGTGAGCCGCAGCTCCTGGACAAGACGATCGACTACTTGCTGTTGCACCGCTGTTTTGACCCTGCCCGGCATCTGGTGGAAACAATGCCATTGTCCGAGGAGGGCCGCGCCACGCTGAGGGGGCGTCTGGACCAGGCGCTGGCGCCTTTCAAGCCCGGCCCCAGATCGAGCGCCTGCAAGTGCGGCGTCACTTTAGAAGGCCCGTTCCTCGAGCACTCGAGCCTCGCTCGCATCAATCGGGAACTCGGGTTGAGCCTGCTGGGAAATTCTGATCTCGACACGGCCTTGGAGCCGTCGCTCTACGCCTCCGTCTCGCCCCAGAAGCTGCCAGGCGGGAGCCTGATCCGCCAGGCCATGGACCGCCGTATCGATCGGCTTGACCTGACCATTCGCCATCGCTGGCCGCCGGATTTCCGCCGTCCGGCGCGCGGCAAGCTGGTGGTGATCCTACCCTGGGAATACGGAGCGGTACCTCGCGTCTGGGTTGAACAGATCAACCAGAATGTCGATGAATTGTGGGTCCCTTCCCGCTTCGTGCGGGACGTGCTTGAGCGCTGCGGCGCCCGGCCGGACGTGATTCACGTGATTCCGAACGGCGTTGATTCGAAACTCTTTATGCCGAAGGGCGCAACCCAGCGGCCTCACGCCGTGCGCAAATTCATGTTCCTTTTCGTGGGCGGCGCCATCCGCCGGAAGGGCATCGACGTTCTACTGGAGGCGTACCGCGAGGCTTTCGAGCCAGGCGAAGATGTCAGCATGCTGGTAACGGCCCTGGGGTCGCAGGCGGCTTATCAGCACAACAGCCTTCTCGAACAGGTGATGTCCTTCGCCTTTGACCCCACCGCCCCACACCTCGAGCTGTTGACGGGCGAATTGGATGACGCCGTCTTGGCGAACCTTTATCGCGGCTGTGACGCCTTCGTCTTGCCCTATCGCGCCGAAGGATTCTGCATGCCGGCACTGGAAGCCATGGCCTGTGGAAAGCCGGTGATCACGACGGCGCTGGGTCCCTCGCAAGAGTTCTGCTCGCCGTCAACCGCCTACTTGGTGCCCGCCCGCGAATGCCAGGTTCCGGAAGATCCCCCGGCCTTCGGCCCCCTGGCGGGGGAGTTCACTTGGTTTGAGCCCGATGCCGGGGAGCTGGCCCGCACTCTGCGCCGAGTCTACGAGAATCGCGAGGAAGCGGCGCGCCGGGGGGCGGCAGCGGCGCAGAAGGTTCGTGACGCTTTCGGTTGGCCGGCCGTCGCCCGCTTGTACCGGGAGCGGATTGCAGCCCTCACTGCGGATCCGGCCCCGAGTGAACAGCAAATCCAGGCTGTTTCGAGTTGCGCCTAAAGAGCTATGGCCACCCTTGGTCTGTCAATGATCGTGCGCGATGGCGAGGCTGATCTGGCCCAGTGCCTGGAGAGCGCGCGCGGCGTGGTCGACGAAATCGTCATCGGCGATACCGGCTCGACCGACTCCAGCCCCGAGATCGCCCGGCGCTATGGAGCGCGGGTGATTCCCGTCCCCTGGGAGAACGATTTTGCCCGGGCGCGCAACCGGGTGCTCGCAGAGAATCGAACGGACTGGATTCTCTTCGTGGACGCCGACGAGATGCTGGACGGCGAGGCACCCAATGCTATTCCGGCGCTCCTCGCCCGTCCGGACATCGCCGGGTACAAGGTCACGATCTGGAACTATGTTATCAACCTGACGAATCGGCTGTGGGACAGCCCCGCGAAGCCGAACCCCAATCGCTTGGCAGCGGCAGAATCCTACCCCGCTTACGTGGAACATCAGAACGTGCGATTGTTCCGCCGTGACCCGGAGATCTACTTCGAGGGCAGGGTACACGAGACCACCGGACACCGGATCCTCAGGTCCGGCCGCCAGCTCGCGGAAGCGAGCTTTGTTATTCATCACTTCGGCCTGGCGCTGGGCGCTGAGGCCCGGCTCCGTAAGAGCGAGTTCTACCGTGAACTCGGCCGCGAGAAGATCCGCGAAGCCCCTAACGACGCCCAGGCCCACTTCGAACTTGGGATCGAGGAGCTGGACACCTTTCGCGACACTCAGGCCGCCCTGCGTTGTTTTCAGCGCGCGATTCAGCTCACTCCGAAATCGCACCGGGCCTGGGCTTTCGCTGGGGTGGCTTTGGTGCGTTTGGGCAGGTTCAAGGAAGGTCTGAAGAGCCTCAAGCGCGCTGAACAACTCGGCGGGCGGAATGCGGTGGTCTTCGAGGCCCAAGGCGACGCCTGCTATCACCTGGGAGACTTCACCGGCGCGCGGCGCTGCTATCGACGCGCTCAGGAACTCGGAGCCACATCCGCGGTCGTCGAGAGCAAGATCGGGGTCTCCGAGGTACGGCTCGGCCAGACCGAGGCAGGGATCGCCAGGATGAAGCGCGCGATCGAGCGCGAGCCACACTTCGCCGAGATCTATGACATCCTGGTGGCGGCCGCGGTCTGGCTCGGCAATCCGCAACTCGCGGCCGAAGCCGCCGAACAACGCCTCACCGCTACGGAGCCGACAGCCGAAGGCTTTCTGCGGGCGGCCAGCATTCGGGCTCGACTTGGGGAGTGGCCGCGCGTCCTGGAACTCCTGAACGCCGGGTGGGAACGGTTTCCCGAGGACCAGAAACTGCAAGTCGCGTTATCTGAAGTTCTACAAAGGTCCGAGCCCAGCTCGCCGACCGAGGCTGTCGATCACCTCTAGCGGCCCCCGCACCCTTCACCAATTCTAATACTACAGACTGCAGGGCGGCCCGAGGCAGATGAGGATAGATCCACACGCCACAGAGCCATAAGGACTTCTTGGCCAGCTCAACGTTCTCAGGAAGTCCCGGAACATTAGAAATCGTAGAGTGGCCGAGGAATTGCACCAACCGTTCGCGTTCCGTGAGTCAGAGCCGAGGAGCGAAGGCGACGGGGCCGAAATTCTCGGATCGAAGTGAAAGAAGAGGACGGAACTGAGGAAAAAAGGAGAGCTTAAATGCCAATCAGTCTTCTGAATAACATCGCTTCGCTCGAAGCCCAGAATCAGCTCAACCAGACCTCGTCATCTTTGCAACACACGCTCGTTGAATTGTCGTCCGGTTCACGGTTGAACAGTGGCGCCGACGATCCCGCGGGTCTGTCGATCGCCGATTCGCTCCATGCCAATGAAGCCGAACTGAGCCAAGCCGCTAACAACGCCAACACCGGAATCGGTCTTCTGCAGACGGCGGACGGCTCGCTCGGCCAGATTACGAATCTACTCGATCGCGCCATCACGATCGCCACGGAAGCCGCCAATGGCGGGCTGAGCACCTCGCAACTGAGCGCGCTCGACAATGAGTACACGTCCATCAAGGCTGAAATCGACCGCATCGGCGGTAACACGACCTTCAACAATACCAACGTCTTTACGGGATCTACGACGAGCGTGTTCCTCGGAAGCGCAGCCGACTCGATCGGCATCACCATCAGTTCCCTCAGTTCAGCAGCCCTGAGCCTGACCGGCACCGACCTGACATCGAATGCCAACGCCGCCGCCGCCTTGACCGCGATCAACGCCGCCGTTAGCACGGTAGCGCAGAGCCGCGGCACCATCGGCGCCACCCTGAACCGGCTCACGGCCGCCCAAAACGTCATCAATAACCAGGTGACAAATATCACCTCAGCGGAGAACCTGATCCGCGCCGCCAACATCCCACAGGACGTTACCCTGGAAGCTCAGTACTCCGTCCTAGAGCAGACGGGCGTCGCGGCCCTGAGCCAGGCAAACTCGGCGACGCAAAATATCCTGAGACTCTTCCAATAGCCTCCTTGAGCCGACCCACGCGCGAAGGGGCGGAGCCCGACTCTGCCCCCTCGCATTCTCGTCTTGAGTCTCTGCCAACAGTGGCCTCCAGGTTGTTCTGACCGCCCGGCCACCGCCTGTCCCTGCCTTCAACCCAACCCCACTTCTCCTAGAGCGGACCGAGGATCGCGGGCTGAACTCCAGGCGCTCGTGGGCGCGCCCTGAGTCATCGTGTTGAAGGCACAGGACATCGCTATGCAATCCACAGCCTTCGGCATAATTCCGCGGACCCGATTAAAGCCTTTGGATTCGTCGCCGATAGGGTAACTGTTCACAACGAACCGTTCCGCGAATCGGGAACGGAGGGCGCGCGGCGAAGGGCCGAAGCTCTCGGGCCGAACCGGAAACGAAACTAACGAAATTAAGGAGATGTCACAATGGCACTCAGTCTTCTGAATAACATTTCGTCACTCGAGGCCCAGAACCAACTGAACCAGACGTCGGCGAGCTTGCAGAGCGTGCTCGTTCAGCTGTCTTCAGGCTCTCGGTTGAACAGCGGCGCGGATGATCCGGCCGGCCTCTCGATCGCCGATTCGCTCCACGCCAGCGCGGCAATGCTCAGCCAGGCGTCGAACAACGCCAACACCGGAATCGGGCTGTTGCAGACGGCCGATGGGTCGCTGGGTCAGATCACCAACCTGCTCGATCGCGCCGTCACCATCGCCACCGAAGCCTCCAACGGCGGCCTGACAACCTCCCAGTCGGCAGCGCTCGATAACGAGTACCAGTCGATCCAGGCCGAAATCACTCGGATCGGCCAGCAGACCACATTCAACGGCAGCTCGGTGTTTACGGCTTCCACCACCAGCATCTTCCTGGGCACCACCACCAATTCGATCGGCGTGACCATCGGTACGTTGGACGCAAGCGGCCTTGGCTTGCAAGGTACCAGCCTGACCAGCGCCGGCAATGCGGCGACTGCCCTGGACGCTATCAACACCGCTGTCAGCACGGTTGCTCAAGACCGCGGTACACTGGGCGCGACATTGAACCGGCTGACAGCCGCCCAGAACGTGATCTCGAACCAGGTGACGAACCTGACGTCGGCGGAAAACCTGATCCGGGCCGCCAACATCCCGCAGGACGTCACGGAGGAATCGCAATATTCGGTGCTGGAGCAGACCGGCATCTCCGCACTGGCGCAGGCCAACCAGATGACTCAGCAAATCCTGCGTCTCTTCCAGTAGGTCCCTAAGCGGAGCTTAGCGAAGGGGTGGGGCGCCGCCCCACCCCCTCGCGAGTGGTTCGGAGCAGCCTCCCGTGAAGATCGATTCCACACCACCGCTACCGACCGCTGATGGCAACGAGCCCGTATCGGCGGGGCGTGCCCAGCAAGGGAACCCGCGGTCCAACACCCCATCCCCCCCGGTGGATTCCCAAGAGGGACTGTCCTCCTCAAGCTCAAAGCCTCAGTCGCTCTCGGTGAACTATCATCTCGCCGAAAACGGACATAAGGTGTACTTCCAGGTGATCGACGAGAATACCGGCCAGGTCATTCTTCAAGCCCCACCCGAGGCGATTCTGAAGAGCGAAGAAGCGCTCTACGAGTTTCTTCAGCAGCAGGCTCATCGCGCCCAGGCCGGCAAGGAGTAGCGCAGAACATGGGCGGATTTGGAACGGGAATTAACGCGCTCAATATCAGTGGCACGGCCTTCGGATTAGGCCAGGGCCTCAATGTTCAATCGATTGTTCAGAGTCTCACTCAAGCCGCTCAGGCTGGTGAGACCGTCTATACCAACGAGCAGACGCTCTACAAGAGCCAGATATCCGATCTCCAGTCCGTGAGTAGTATATTGACGAACCTGGAGATCGCCACCCAGACCCTGCAGGATCCCGCCGGACCGCTCTCCGCCCGGGCAGCAACTTCTTCCAACTCGGGCGTAGTAACGGCCACCGCCGCTTCCGGCATCTCGACCGCGAGCTATTCCATCATTGTCAGCAATCTGGCGAGTTCATCCACTTTTGCCAGCCAACCCCAGGCCTCGGCGACCACGGCCCTGGGGGCGGGCACGATCCAATATATGATCGGGGGCAACAGCTATACCATCCCCGTCGCAAGCGGCGACACACTGACTTCGCTGGCCTCCTCCATTAACAGCGGCAATTACGGCGTGACCGCCAGCGTCATCAACGACGCCCAGGGAGCCATCCTGACGCTGACCAGTAATACCCCGGGCGCGGCCGGCGAGATTACCAGCCTTTCGGACAATGCCGGGCTCGGCTTGAGCGAAGCGGTGCAGGGCCGAAACGCCTCGTTCTCGGTGAACGGCGTCAATGTTCAAACAGCCACCAACACCGCCACCGGCGTGATTCCCGGAGTGACCCTCAATTTGACGGGAACTTCAAGCGCGCCGGTCACGATCTCGGTCGCGCCGGACACCAGCCAGGCCAGCACCGCCATCAATAGCTTCGTCTCCGCTTACAACAGCCTCGCGCAGGCTTTCAACACCGAGTTCACCTACACGCCCGGGGCGAGCTCGCAACCGCCGCTCTTCTCCGACGCTTCGCTCCAACAAGTGCAATCGACGCTCACCAGTGACATCAATTACTTCATCGGCGGAAACAACGGGATCACGGGACTAGCGTCGATCGGCGTCAATCTGCAGCAGGATGGCACCCTTTCCGTCAATGCCGCCACCTTGAACTCGGCGCTCAGCAGCAACGCGGCGGCCGTGCAGAATCTGTTCCAGGGACCCGACTATATGAGTGGGCTGGCCAGCCAGCTCTACAGTGACATCAACCGCTTGAACGACCCAACCAACGGCGTGATCGCCCTCGATCTGAACGGGATCAATCAGGAACTGCAAGATGTCACGCAAACGATCAGCGACTTCAACGCTAACCTCCTGCTTCAGCAGCAGCAATGGACCAACGAATACAGCCAGGTCAATGCCACCTTGCAGCAACTGCCTTTGCTCCTCGCCCAGGCTGGAGGGCAGGCCAGTTCATTCAGTACATCCTCAAGCTCAAGTTCGTCTGGAGGAACGCTCGGATGAGTCACGATGCCGCCCGCCGTTACCGTCTCCAAGCCGCCGAGTTCGCCAGCCCCGTGGGCGTAATTGTCCAGGCATACGACCAGATCGTTCGCGCGCTTCAGCAGGCCGCTGGCGCCCTGGAAGGCGGCAACATTGAGTACAAAACCAAGGAAGTGGACCGCGCTCTGTTGATCGCCAGCCACCTCCAATCCATGCTCGATCACGAGGCCGGGCCCAAAGTGGCCGCCAAGCTGGAAGCCTTCTATGAGACCATGCGGTACCAGATTGTCAAGACCAGCGCCGAGTCTTCGGGGACCGGTCTGCGCGAGATCGCAGGCTACTTCCGCACTCTTCGCGAGGCTTGGCAGGTGGTCGAGCGTGAGAATCCTTCATTACCCACCGGTGCGGCGCCACGGCCCCGGCCGGTGCCGCCTCCACCAGCAGCGGATCCGCCCCAGTCTGTCCTTGCCGATTGGAACGCGTAGACTAAGCTAGATCCGTCGCCTGATGGACCCGGCGAGGGCCGGCCCGGTCTCCCCCGCTTTTCCTGGCCCGCGCTTCTACGCCAAAGCCAAACCCCCTTGCACGTTAACCACATGATCATTTAGCATTGGGGCGTCATGACGCAGGCGGCATCCGCCCGCGTCAGGCCCTTGCGGGCAGGTGTGTCCTGATCTTGTAGGGAACCCATGCGCCTCCTGATCGTCGACGATGACGAAGCTCTGCTAAGGTTCTTGCAGCGGAGCTTCCGAGCGGCCGGCTGGGATGCCCAAGGGGCCAACGATGGCGAACGGGCTCGTGAGCTGGCGGATCAGAACGACTACGATCTCGTTATCCTCGACCTCAATCTGCCGAAAGCAGACGGCTTGGAGGTGCTCAAGCACATCCGGGCAGTGCGGGCAACCCTGCCGGTCATCGCGCTCACTTCCCGGAGCGAAATTGCGGACCGCGTGAAGGCCCTCGATCTCGGCGCGGACGATTACGTTTCGAAGCCCTTCGCTTTTGCGGAACTCTCAGCGCGGTCTCGCGCTCTGATGCGGCGGCTGCGTCAGCCCGCGGACCCGATCCTACGGGTTGAAAACCTGGAGCTCAATCGGGTTCAGCGGCGGGTGATCCGGGCGGGCAAGGAGATCGATCTGACACCCAAGGAGATGACGCTCCTGGAATACTTGATGCAAAACGAGGGCCAGTGTGTCACCCGCACGATGATTATCGAGAACGTTTGGAAAATGCATTCTGACACGATCACCAACGTCGTCGACGTCTACGTCAACTATTTGCGGAAAAAGATCGACGAGGGATTCGAGCCGAAGCTCATTCACACGGTGCGGGGTTCAGGGTATTGGCTGGGCTTACGGGAGCGCAGCACGTGAAACGGGCCTTCATCGCGGGAGCGACAGGTGTTGAGAGCTGGCCGGGAGCGGAGAGGGCCGATCTCGAGCGTCGTTTGGCGCGAGCGGAGGAATCTCGAACCTGGCTTTTGCGACTCATCTCTGAACTCATTCACGAGGCAAGTCAACCCCTCACTGTCCTCTACGGGGAGCTGCAATTGGCCCTGGAATCTGGTCCAGACGAGGATGAACATCGGGCCTTGCTGCAAGCCTCTACAAAGCAAGTGGACCTTCTCATCCGCCTGGTGCAGCGCGCTCGGGAGTTGGCCCGAGCCGAGAAATCGATCGAGCTGAGCCGGGGAACCAGCATCCTCGAAACGGTGCGGGCGGCGATGGAGACCCTCCAGTCCGTGGCGGAATCGAAGCAGGTTAAGCTGGTCCTCCAAACGAACACCGATGCCGCCGTCGCGATACCGGCTGACAGGTTGGAGCACGTGGTCGATCTGCTCGTGAACCTGGCACTGGAACGTAGTAGTGACGGCGCTGCGGTCTTCTTGACCACTACCCGGACGGCAGCGGCCGTTTCGCTTTGCGTCGCGGACCAGGGTGCTGGCCTGTCGCCGGAACAGGTCGCGCTTCTGCTGGATCCCCTGGCACACAACCGGGAGCGCCGGGCCAGCTTTGTCGAATGCGACCTGGGATGGTGCCTGACCAAGAGAATCGCGGAGGCGTGGGGGGGAAGCTTTCGCATGGAGAGCGGCCTCGAAGGGGGATGCAGCGCAACCCTGACCCTGCCACTCTGGCTGTCGGAAGAATAGTATCCAGCACAAACTGGTATTCGGCCGGGTGTCTGTGCCGGCGGATTCATGATCCCGCAAAAGGCCATGGGCAACGCGGTTCACAACTTCGGTCAGCAGGAAGCAATGACAGGTTCCGAGGGTGCAGCTCTTTCCGCACCCGGCGCAGCCAACACACTAATCGCTAGTCCCAACCTGGATTTCCGCCGGCGGCTCGCAGAGGTATTGCGGGCCTGGTCTTGGCCGGTGGAGGAGGTGCTCAGCGGAGCGGAAGCATTGGGCAAGATGGAGGTGAGTCCCTGTCACATTCTGTTGCTCGACCACTGGCTCCCTGACCTGGACGTATCCGAAGTGGTTGGGATCGTGCGAGACCGGCACCCCGGCGTGGCCGTCTACGTGATGGATTCGGCGAGCGCCGCCCCACTGGTCAGCGAGGAACCTGAGGGCCGTTCTTACCGGGAGGCCGTGGCGGAGCTGCTGACGAGTGTCCGCCAACCGGAAGTCGCGGAGCCAGCCCGGATTGCACCGCAGACGGTCCCGTCTGCTACACATCCGCTTGCCGAAACCGTCGCCGAAGAGGAAACTCCCCTTCCCGGCATGATCGGCGCCAGCGCCGCCATGCAGCAGGTCTATCGCCTGGTGCGCCTGGTCGCTCCGCGAAACACGACCGTTCTGGTCGCTGGGGAAACGGGGACGGGCAAAGAGTTGGTGGCCCGGGCCATCCATCTGGTGGGCCCGCGCAGCCGCCAGCCTTTTGTCACCGTCAATTGCGCGGCCATCCCCGAGCCGCTGCTGGAGGCAGAGCTTTTCGGTTACGCGCGAGGCGCTTTCACCGGGGCTTTCCAGTCCCGCGTGGGCCGCATCCATTCCGCTCACGGTGGCACACTTTTTCTCGACGAGATCGGCGACCTTCCACTCAGCATGCAGGCCAAGCTGCTTCGATTTCTGCAAGAGGGCGAGGTACAGCGGCTTGGGAGTTCAGACGTGGTTCGGGTGGATGTTCGGGTGATCTGCGCCACGAATGCCGAACTGGGGGAGCGTGTGCGGGACAAGGCGTTCCGGGAGGATCTCTACTACCGCCTTTCGGTTTTCCCCATTCAGATTCAGCCGCTGCGGAACAGAGTCGAGGACATTTTGCCGCTCGGCCTCTCTTTCTTGCGGGGCTTCTGCCGTGAAGCTGGTGTGGCGAACAAGATTATCTCGGCGGGAGCTCTGAAGGTTCTTAATCAGCATACCTGGCCTGGGAATGTCCGCGAGCTGCGTCATGTCATTGAGAGGGCCTTTATCTTGTCGGAAGAAAATCCTGAGATCTCCTTGGAAGACGTAAGCTTACAATCAATCCCGAGGCCCGAATAAGAAAAAAATTAGGTTGCCCCTCCCAGGGTTGGCATATCCGGTGCAGGCGCGGGATTGCCATGCCGAATTTGCTCAGTACCCGGCAAGAAGTTCCCGAAACGCTCATTGATGCAGGTTCCCTGGCGCAGGCGTTCAAGGCCTTCACCTCCACCGCCGACTCTTTGCAAACCTCTTATGGCCTTCTGCAAGTGGAAGTTGAAGGGCTTCGGGGCGAGCTCGAGCTTCGGAATCGCGACCTCGCTCGTAGCTTGGCCGAGAACGAGCGCGTGCGCGCCCGCCTCGGCCATATTCTCGAAAACTTACCTTGCGGGGTGCTCGTTCTCAGTCCGCGCTTTGAACTTCGGTATGCGAACGATGTCGCCCGTAGGCTTCTGGCTTCATCCGCCGCGGCCCAGGATACTGCCGGTCTGATTCCCCGTCCCTTGTGGCAGTTACTTGAGCAACTCGCCTCCGGGGCGCCCGGGGCCGAGCGGGAGTGGGTGCGTGGGGAAGGCAAAGAGGCGGTCTCGATCAGCGTGACATCCGCCCTCATGCCCCGAAATACCGGGTCTTGCGGGGAGTTGGTCTTTATCCTCCGCGACGTGACGGGTCAGAAGCGTCTGGAGGAAGAGAGAGAGGTTTCGCGCCGGATGCGGGCCTTAGCGGAGATGACAGCCTTGCTCGCGCACGAGATTCGTAATCCGCTGGGAAGCCTCGAGCTCTTTGCCGGCCTCGTCCGTGATGCCACCCGGGAGGATCCGGAAGTCTCGCAATGGATGGTGCACCTCCAGGCCGGGCTGCGGGCTCTGTCGGCCACCGTCAACAATGTCCTTCACTTCTACAGCCAGGCGCCGCTTGAAACGGCCCCCGTGAATCTGGCGAGACTCTTGGCGGAGACGTTCGAGTTCCTCCAACCCCTCGCCCTGCAGAGGGGCATGAGAATCAACTGGGAGAAACCCGAAGAGGAAGTGATCATTCGCGCGGATCAGGACCGCTTGCAACAAGCTTTCTTCAACATCACCATCAACTCCTTCAAAGCGATGTCAGCCGGCGGCATCCTTACGGTCCGCCTGGGCTCGGAGCTGCGAGAGGGGCAGGAGTGGGCAACAATTGCCTTTGAAGATCAGGGCGCGGGAATTCCGGCGGATAACCTCAGGAAGATCTTCGACGCTGGTTTCACCACCCGCCCGGCGAGCCCCGGTCTGGGCCTTGCGGTCTGTAAGCGTGTCATGAGCCAGCACGGCGGCTTCATAGAGGTAAGTAGTGTCGAGCGCCGCGGTACGACGTTCACCCTGGGTTTGCCCCTCACCGGAGCATAAGAACATGAGAGAAGTGCTGGTGGTCGACGACGAAGTCGGGATGCGCACGGCGCTCGAGGCCAGCTTCCGCCGTCAGGGCTGGAGGGTGCGGACCGCCGGCGGCAGAAGTGAGGCGCTGGCGCTCTTTCGCTCGGCACCGTGTCCGCTGGTGATCACGGACATGCGGATGGGGGACGGCACGGGACTTGAAGTAGTCCAAGAGGTTCGATCGCAGAAGCCGGACACGGTCATCATCGTACTGACAGCTTTTGGCAGTGTCTCCGATGCGGTCAACGCCGTGAAGGCCGGCGCTTTCGACTACCTAATCAAACCTGTGGCTTTTGACCAGCTGCAAACGGTCATTGAGCGGGCGTTTGAAAATCCGGCAGAGAACGCCGGCAGCCGCGAAGGGTCCGAAAGTTCGCTGATTGCTGGCTCAGGTCGTTTCAAGGCAGTGCTTGACAAGGCACGACAGGTGGCTCGTACGGAGGCAGACATCCTGCTCGAAGCCGAGAGCGGCACCGGTAAGGAGGTGTTGGCCCGGTTCATCCACCGTTCGAGCTTGCGGAGCGCGGGTCCTTTTGTCGCGGTAAATTGTGCCGCCTTCCCGGAGCACCTCCTGGAAAGCGAACTGTTTGGCCACGTGCGAGGGGCATTCACTGGCGCGACGGCAACGAAGCCCGGCAAGTTTGAACTGGCCCACAACGGCACGCTGCTTCTGGACGAGATCGGCGAGATGCCGATGAGTCTTCAGCCGAAGCTTCTGCGCGTGCTGCAGGAACGTGAGGTCGACCGTCTGGGAGACACGCGGCCGTTGAAGATTGACGTTCGGGTGATCGCCACGACCAATCGGGCCCTGCGCGGTCTAATCCAGGAAGGCAAGTTCCGGCAGGACCTCTACTACCGGTTGAATGTGGTCCCGATCGCCATTCCGCCGCTGCGAGAGCACGCCGAAGATATTCCGCAGCTCATTGAGCATTTCATCGCCAAACATCGTCCGTCGTTTCGTAGCCCTGCGGTTCGCTTCTCCGACGAACTGCTGCAGCGCATGAAGAACTACAGCTGGCCGGGCAACGTCCGCGAGCTCGAGAACTTCGTCCGGCGTGCCCTGGCCCTTTCACCGGGGCCGCTGGTGGGCCTGGAAGTGCTCGAAGGCATTGAGTTCCCGGGTTGCCTCCCTTCCCGAAATGCCTTGGAACCTGGATTGACGCTGCGCGAGGTGGAAAGACAACTGCTCGAACGCACACTCGAGGCCACGGGAGGCAACCGCACCCGTACGGCGACCATGCTCGGCGTCAGCCTGCGAACGGTTCGAAACAAGATTCGGGAGTACGGACTGCCGCCGCGCGGGAAGGAGAATGCAGCACATGAGCACCTCGCCTGATTCCGTAACCGGGCCGCTCGAGAACTACCTCGACCTGCTTGCTCAACGCCAGGAACTGATCGTCGGCAACATGGCCAACGTGGACACACCGAACTATCGCACGCGCGATATCGATTTTGAGCGCGAGCTCCGCCGGGCGGCCAGCGGAATGGAAGACCAGCAGCCCCAGGTCATCGAAGTGCCGGGACTGGTCGAGCGCCCGGACGGGAACAATGTGAACATGGACCGCGAGGGCCTCCTGCTGGCCCAAACCCAGCTTGAATTCCGGCTGGGGGCAACGCTCCTGAGGCGTAGGTTCCAAGACCTGATGAACGTGATCAAGGAAGGGAGCTCATCCTCATGAACCTCTTCGCTATGCTCGACGTAAGCGGATCGGCTCTTACGGCGGAACGCGAGCGCGCGGAAGTCGTGGCCAGCAACATGGCCAACGCCGAGACCACCCGCACTGCGAAAGGCGGCCCTTACCGGAGACAGGAAGTCGTCTTCGGTTCGAGCCCTGTCGGCGGGTCGAGTTTCGCCGAGAAACTCGCCACGATCAATGACGGGAACGTGCAAGGGGTGCGCGTCGTGCAGGTGGTCGACGATCCGACCCCGCCGGTCCGCCGTTTTGACCCTTCGCATCCTGACGCGGACGGAGAGGGCTACGTGGCCTATCCGGCCATCAATCCCGTCCAGGAAATGGTGGACCTGATGGGTGCGGCGAGGGCTTACCAGCTCAATATCTCCGCCCTCCAGTCAACCAAGCAGATGATTCAGCAGTCCCTGGAGATTCTCGCCTAGGGTGAAGACCAGGAAGAAAAGAGGAATAAGGGCATGAGCAGCGTGATTCAAGGCTTACCGCCGATCGATCCCAGCCGATTCGAACGGCAGATCCCGGGGACCTCGGCGAACCCGTCCACCGGATTCTGGGACACGCTGAAAGACACTCTGGGTCAGGTGGAGCAAGCCCAGAACGAAGCGGACCAACAGGTGAACGATCTGGTGACCGGCAAGGGCGAAGACATCCATTCTGCCATGACGGCGGTCGAGAAGGCGGACCTCTCTTTCCAGCTCGTCATGCAGGTGCGTAACAAGATCGTGCAGGCCTATCAACAGGTTTCTCAGATCCAATTCTGAGGATTAGGGCATGGCTCTGGACTCCAGTCAAGTTGTTCGACAGTTGACAGCCTTCTTCCGCGGCCTGACGGCGCGCCAGCGAATGATGCTGGCGTCCAGCGTGGTGGTAGTGGCCGGCCTGCTCTACGGCTTTGTCATTTTGATGGGTCGCAGCGAGTATCAGGTGCTCTACCGGGGCCTCTCTCCGAGCGAAGGGGCCACGCTGGTGCAGCATCTGGCGGTTCGCGGCATCTCCGCCGAACTCTCCGCAGACGGCACCGACCTCAGCGTCCCGGCAGGCAAGGCAGAAGGGGCGCGCCTCGGGCTGGCTGCCGAAGGTTTGCCGCGAAGCGGACACCTGGGATTCGAAATCTTCGACAAGCCGAACTGGGCCGGCAGCGACTTCGTGGAACAGGTGAACTATCAGCGCGCCCTCGAAGGCGAACTGGAGAAGACCATCGAGTCGATGAGCAGCGTGGAGGCCGTCCGAGTCCATCTGGCGATGGCGCATGACGCCCTTTACACCGATCAGCAGCGCGACTCCAAGGCCGCGGTCCTGGTCAAGCTCCACCCGGGGGTCCGGCTGTCCGACGAGGATCTGAATGCCATCGCATTCTTGGTCTCGAACGCCGTTGATAATATGAAGCCGGAGGATGTCCGGGTGGTGGACGTGGACGGCCACGTCCCGATCCTGTCGCACCGGGGTGAGCACTCGGAGCAAGCCCAAGACCTCGAAGCGGCGCTCTCGCAGAAGCTGGTTGACACGCTGAGCCCGTTGGTGGGCGCCGATCAGGTTCGAGCGAATGTGACCGTGGAGTACGAGAACGGGTCGAACGAGACCACCCAGGAGAGCTACGACACCAACGATTCCGTGGTTCTCACCTCACAAACAAACGGCGACGAGTCCTTGGTGGCGCCCGCGGCGCAGGGCGTGCCGGGATCCAGCAGCAATGTTCCGCAGGCCCAATCACAACAACCGCCCAAGCCTCCCGCCGCCAGCGAGCAATTGGCCGGCCTGCATAGCGACAACAAGACCTTCGGCGTCGGCAAGATGATCCGCCATACCGTGCTGCCTCCGGGCGGAATCCGCAGGATTTCGGCAGCGGTGGTGGTCGACGATGCGATCGACACCAGCGTCGAGAACGGCAAGAAAGTTCAAACCCGGCGGAAGCGCACGCCCGATGAAATAAAGGAACTCGAGGCCCTGGCGGCCGCAGCAGTTGGCGCCAACACGACCCGGGGTGACCAGGTAGTGGTCGAGAACCTGTCTTTCAGTGCGACCTCATCCGACAAGCCCACGCCTCCCACCCTGGTGCAGCGCATGCCGTCGTTGATAACCCAGTGGCTGCCTGTCCTGCGATACCTGGGCCTGGCGATTGCCTTCGCCCTCACCTATCTGCTGATTCTGAAGCCGTTAAGGAAGCAACTGGCGGCCACCTTCCGCGAGATCCCTCAGTTGCAGGCGGGAGCGGCGGCGCCGGCTCTGGTGGGCGCGAGCGCGGGGAGTGTCCAGGCCGCGCCGGGAAGCCCGGCTCAGCTTCAGGCAGGCCCGCCGTCTAGTCCGATTGGGGCCTTGAAAGAGACCTTGAGTCAGCGGGTGACGACCGAGCCCGTCCAAACGGGCCGCCTAGTCCAGGACTGGCTCCGCCAACGTTGAACTCGAAGGTAACCCATGGTACCCGGCAACCAAGAAAAGATGAACGGCTTGCAGAAAGCCGCAATGCTGATGGTGCTCCTCGGCGACAAAGCCGCCAGCAGCGTCTACCAGCACTTGCCGCAGGAGGAGGTCGAGGTCCTCACCCGGGAGATCGCCCGGGTGGACTACATCTCGCAGGACCTGGCCATGGAGGTTCTGGATGAGTTCAACAAGCTCACCATGGCCCAGGAGTACGTGGCCAAGGGCGGGGCCGACTATGCCCAAAAGCTTCTGGTCGGCGCCTTCGGCGAGCACACGGCCAAAGAGCTCATCCAGCAGGTCATGCGCACCGAGACGATCTCGTTCAAAGACCTGGACTTGATTCAACGCGCCGATCCTCAACAGCTTGCCCGGCTGATCGAGGGCGAACATCCGCAAACGATTGCTTTGCTGCTCGCTCATCTGGGAACCCGAACCGCCTCCAACCTGCTGCGGCTCTTCCCGCAGAACCTGACCGCTCAGGTCGTGGAGAGGCTCGCCAAGCTGAGGCCCTTTTCCCCGGAGATGATTCAGAAGATTCTCGGGGTATTGCACAAGAAGATTGAGAGCCTGGGCAAGCAGGATCGTCTGGTCCACGGCGGGGTGGAGGCGGTCGCCGACCTCCTGAACCGGATGGAAGAGCCTATCTCCAAGACCGTCCTGATGGCGATTGAACAGGGAGACGCCAAGCTCGCCGTCGCCATCCGAAACCAGATGTTCACCTTTAACGACTTCCTGGGAGTACCGGAGGCCTCCATTCGGGAGATCGTTTCTCAGGTCGACAAGAAACTGCTGGCCATGGCGCTCAAAGGCGCGACGCCCGATGTGAAGGGTCACTTCCTCAAAGTCATGTCGTCGCGTGCAGCCGACATGCTGCGAGAAGATATCGAGGTCCTGGGCACCGTGCGCGCCCGGGAGGTGATCCAGGCCCAACAGGAAGTGGTCCAAACGGCTCGCAAGCTCGAGGCCGAGGGGAAGGTCATCCTGAAGGACGAGGGAGAAGAGAACTATGCCTAACTCCTCGACGCCCAAGACAGCTGCCCTCGGGGTGGCTGAAACGCCGCTGTTGAATTACCCGGCCGTTCATCCGGCAGGCTTGGCGGCCGGGGCGGCGGCTGGCAGCGGCGAGGATGCCCGGCACGAGCGCGGTTTCGAACTCATTTGGACGACGCTGCAGCCCCCCGAGGCGCAGTTGAGATACACCGAGGACGACATCCGGACCCGCCTGCAGGCGGCCGAGAAGCAGGCGCACGAACAGGGCGTCCGGGACGCTGAGGCCAGGCTTCGGGCCCAATACGAAGCAGAGCTGGCCCTCGAGCGCCACGCCATTTCTCAAGCGCTGGAGAGTTTCGATCGCGAACGCGCCACCTACTTCGAAAAGGTCGAAGGGGAAGTCGTACAGCTGGCGCTGGCGATTGCGCGCAAGATCCTGCACCGCGAGGCGCAGATCGATCCCCTCTTCCTGACCGGGATGGTCCGGGTGGCGCTCGACAAGGTTGCCGCCGAGAGCTCGGTCAAGCTGCGCGTGCCGGAGAGCGAGATCGTCAGGTGGCGACAGATCCTGGCGGCGTTGAAAGGCGTGCGCAGCCAGCTCGAGCTCGTCGGGGACCCTGCTCTGCCGAGCGGCAGCTGCATGATGCAGACCGAGGTGGGCAGCACGAATATCTCTCTCGACAGCCAGTTTCAGGAAATCGAACGGGGACTGCTCGACCTGCTGGCCCTGCGACCCGCGTCCTAAGAACATGCCGCCTCTCCTGGAACCCTACTTCCGCCGACTCGACGCTTGCTCCCCGAACCGTTGGTGGGGCCAAGTAATTAAAGCGGTGGGACAAATTGTCGAATCGCAGGGCCCGGCCTGCTCCATCGGCGAACGATGCGAAGTCGTCGACCGGTCCGGGCGAGCCTGTGCCGCCGAGGTGGTTGGCTTCCGCGGCTCGACCGTGCTTTCGATGCCCTTGGAGCGGCCCGAAGGTATCCGATACGGTGACCGGATCGCGGCCTGGGGCGAGTATCCGACCCTGCGCGTCGGCGACGAATTGCTCGGGCGGGTGATCGACGCCCAGGGCGCGCCCGTGGATCATGGGCCGGCTTGCCAGCCTCGCGAGGCCTGGCCGCTGCACGCCTCGCCGCCGGCAGCCTTGGAGCGAGCCCTCATTCACGAGCCCCTGGGATCTGGCATCCGGGCGGTCGACGGCTTTATGACCTGCGGGCGCGGACAGCGCATCGGAATTTTCGGCGGCAGCGGGGTCGGTAAGAGCACCCTGATCGGGATGATGGCCCGCGGCAGCGCGGCCGATGTCACGGTACTTTCCCTGGTGGGTGAGCGCGGCCGCGAAGTGGGCGAGTTTCTGCAGAACGACCTCGGGCCGGAGGGGCTCAAGCGTTCGGTGGTTGTGGTTTCCACCTCCGACCAGTCTCCGGTGCTGCGCATCCGGGGCGCGCTCGCCGCCACGGCGGTCGCCGAATACTTCAGCTCGCAAGGCAAGAACGTTCTGCTGATCCTCGACTCCCTGACCCGCGTCGCCATGGCCCAGCGCGAAATCGGCCTGGCCGCCGGCGAACCGCCGACCTCCAAAGGGTACACCCCTTCGGTCTTCTCACTGCTGGCACGCCTGGTGGAACGAGCCGGCAATTTCGGCCGTGGCAGCATCACCGCCTTCTACACCGTCCTCATGGAGGGTGATGACCAGCAGGATCCGATCGCGGACGCAGTGCGTTCTCTGCTCGACGGACACATCATGCTGGACCGCAAGCTGGCCGCTCAGAACCACTACCCTGCCATCTCGGTTCTGGACAGCCTGAGCCGGTTGATGTCCGCCGTCTGCCCGGAAGAATGGGTGGCGAAGTCGCGTCAGATCCGGAAGCTCCTGGCGGTCTACGCCGCCGCCGAGGACCTGATCCGGGTGGGCGCGTACCAGAAGGGCCTCGACCCAGTGCTCGATCAGGCGGTGGCTTGCCTGCCGGCCATTAAGGCCTATCTCCAGCAGGACATCTCGGACATCACTCCTCTGGAGGAGAGCCGCGCCGGCCTCCTGGCGCTTCCCGGCTAACTCCATGGCCTTTAACTTCCCGCTGAAGCCGGTTCTTCGTCTGAGACAAAGCCTGGAGGAGCGTGAGCGGCTGCGCCTGGGCCTCATCGTCCATCGCATCAATCAGGTCAACCAGCAATCGGACGCCTTGGATCGCGAGAAGACCGAGGCCCGCTCTTGCCTTGTGGATCAGCTCCAATCCGGCATGACAGCCGCCGAACTCCGCCTGGAGCGCTCGCGCCTTGCGTCGCTCAATCAGGCCAAGAAGATTCTCCTCGGGCAGAGGGCCAACCTGGAGCAGCAAAAGAACGCCCAACAAGAGGTCCTGCGCGTAGCGCAGCGCAGCCGAAAGACCCTCGAGAACCTGAGAGATCACAAGTTCGAAATCTACCGGCAGGATTCTGAACGCCGTGCGCAACGGGTGGTCGACGATCTCTTTGGGCTGCGCCTGGCACGCTCGGAGCGCACCTAGGCCGGCCTCCGTACAGTCCCCTATCTTACTGAAATAACTATGCTTATAGGTTCTAGTGGCGTCTATTTGTCGAATAGTTCCGGCAGCCATCGTCCATCGGCCCGATTTCACAGGGACCGAACCTACGTCAGGCCACATCGGTCCAGGGTTGCCGAATACCTCGGCAAGCCTTGCCCAATTTGCCGGGCGCCTTTCGGCCTCGACAGATCGTCTGCTTGCCCTTCTGTAGCGCTAACTCGCAGATTATAAGATGGATAGTAGCATCGTCGGCTTTGCCCAGAGTTTGGTGGGCCGGGTGCACTCCCCGGTGCGGAACGAGCCATGACGTTGAAAGGAATCCATCCCGGACCGGTTGCCAGCCAGACTCAGCTACTCGTGCATGATCGTGAGAGCAGTGGCCCTGGCGGCGCCGGCTCCTTTGCTGAGCGGCTGCATACCGCCACGAAGTCAATCTCGACCCCGGCGGCTCATCCGCAGACGCAGGCTCCCGAGAAGTCGAAAGCAGGATCACAGGCCTCCCCGGCGCAGCCTGCCGGGCAGGTTCGCATAGCGGCGAGCAATTCAGAATCAAGGACCAAGGCCCCGGCCAAATCTGACGCGAAGCCGAAACTGAATCAGAGCGCCGACAAGGCCCAGAAACAGGCTGGCCGGCCATCAGATGACCAGCAGGAGGGGCGGGACGGTCAGGATCGCGAGCCCGTTCAGGCCTCTCATCAGGTTGCGCACCACAAAGACCGAACGGACCCGGCATCGGCCCCGAAAGGCCAGGCGAATACCACCAAGGCCTCGCAGGCGCCTTCTGCCTCGGACCCGTCGTCGGCACCTGCAACCCCAAGCGATCAGGCCGTCAGTAACACGCCTGACGCCGTGACCCTGGCTCTTTCGACGCTTCAGGCGCAAATGCCGGTCGTCCAGTCCTTGACCTTGCGGGAGAGTGATGCTGACAGCGGTTCGAGCGGAGCCGACGCAAGCCCCGTCGATCAGTCAGGTGCGGCCCCGGTAAGCGCTAACGCTGACGGCCAGGCAGATTCGAGCCCGGTGGCGGCAACGGGCAATGCGGGAACGCCATCCGGACAGAACATCGCCAGCGCGTCGGCGGCTCAGATGCCGGCGAACGTCGAGACTGAAGAGCCGGCCAGTCCCGCAGACGCGGCGGCCGCGACCGTCGCCAACGCCGGGGAGCCGCCGGCGCCACCGCAACCGGCCGATCTCAAGAGCGCGAAGCCGGGCGATGCTACCAGGAAGGCGGGAACCCCGCCGAGCGCAGCCAGCCAGCCCGAGGGCACGCTCGCACAAGCCCTCGCCGCCGGCGGAGGACAGGAAAAGAGCGGACAGGCCGCCACGGCGCCGTCCGGCTCTGCTGATCACGCCGAGGCGGGCCATTCCGGCTCCAGACGCTTCGACGGACAGATCGAAACCGTAGCCGCTCCCTCGGTCTCCAACGGTCTCAATCTTCAAGTCTCGGGGAGCAATCCCGCCCCGGATTCAGCGGCCTCTGGGACACCGGCTTCACAAGATTCATCGACGGCGCCGGCCTCGTCCGATTCATCGCCGGCCGCGAGCGACGACTCACGGACAGCACACCCCGACGCGACGCAGCGGGACGCCGCCCAGCCCGCGATTTCGGCAATCTCCGCCCCGGTGGGAGCGGCGGTTGGCAAGGTTGAGCCGTCAGCCATCCACCCGGCGACGCAGGTGGCTTTGCAGGCGAACACCGGAGTCGACGCCGGCGCGCCCAAGACTCCGGCCAGCGCGCCTCAGGAAGCGAACGCCGCCGCCCAGGAGAGAGCCTTTGCCGCCTGGCAGAGCGTGTCGGCCCAGGTGGGACGCATTGTGAGCTCCGCCACCCTGAATGCGCTGCCCAACGGAACGGAGATGCGGGTCCAGGTTCGCACCGATGCCTTCGGTCCGATGGACATTCGCGCCACCTTGGAGGCGGGGAAAGTGGGAGCCGCCATCGGCGTCGAGAGCGCCGAAGCCCACAGCAACCTGGTCAGCCAGCTCTCCGCCCTGCAACAGTCTTTGATCGAGCGCCAGGTGCAGATCGACCACATCGCTGTCGTCCGCAGTTTCGCCGAGAGCGGCACGGATTTTGGAAGCGATTCGAGGCAACAGCAGGACTCCACGCCTTCCGGAGGGCGCCCGCAACCATCCTGGGGAGCCGAGCAGGCGCCGGAACCGGCCTTCACGCCGGCCGCCGAGAGCTGGCAGCCGGAAAACTCATGGGGGCGGCTCAACGTAAGAGCTTGAAGTTACAACGCAAGGAGAAACTGAGATGAACATTCAAGGCGTACCCGCAACCGCCGTTCCGCTGGCCAAGACGTATAGCGCTTCCAACGGCTCGTCGAACTCTTCGAACTCGAGCAATTCGACCACGTCTTCCAGCAACACGGAACTGAGCCAGAGCGCTTTCTTGCAGCTGATTGCGACCGAACTCCAGGCTCAGGACCCGACCAATCCGCTCGATCCGAGCCAGTTCATGGGCCAGCTCGTGCAGTTCGCCACGCTTGACCAGGTCACCGGCATTTACAACCTGCTCGCCAACGGCGCCAAAACCGCCGCCGGCAGCCAGAGCCAGTCGTCGGGTTAACCGACCCGCTCGTCACGAAACCGGCGCCCGCACAGGGCCTGTAGCCAATTTATGAGGAGGAAGGAACATGGGATCGTTTTCAATACCGCTTTCAGGACTCTTGGCGAGCCAGGAAGACCTGGGAATCATCTCCAACAATCTGGCCAACCTGAACACCACCGGCTTTAAGGGAAGTTCGGCCAACTTCAGCGACCTCGTCTACGAGCAGTTGGGAACCAGCGGCGCCGGCAACCCCATGCAGAAGGGTCTGGGCACCTCGATCGGGTCGACCTCGATCAACTTCACCCAGGGCAGCATTCAGAACACCGGCGTCAACACCAACGTGGCCATCCAGGGCAACGGCTTCCTCCAGGTGCAGAACAACGGGCTCACCCTCTATAGCCGTAACGGCAACCTGTCGGTCAACAGCGAGGGCGACCTGGTGGCGCCGGACGGCTCGCAGGTGATGGGATTCGCGGCCGTCAACGGCGTAGTGAATCCGAGCGGCGCGACCGTGCCGCTACAGATCAACCCCGGCCAGACGAGCCCTGCCCAGGCGACCTCGACGGTCGAATTGAACCTGAATCTGGATGCGAGCTCCAGCGCGGGCAACACTTTCAGCACTCCGCTCTCCATTTACGATTCGCTCGGCAGCAGCCACGTGCTGACCTTCAACTTCACCAATAACGGCGGCAACTCGTGGGACTACACGGTCACCCTGCCGGCCGCGGACGTGACTGGGTCGCCCGCCCCCTCGGGACCGGTGACGGTGGGTTCCGGGACGCTGCAGTTCAGCAACACAGGAGTTTTGACGTCGCCCTCGACCAATCCCACCTTGACGTTGCCGGCCGGTTACACGATGGCCGACAGCGCCCAGACCCCGAGCATCACCTGGGATCTCACCGATCCTGCCAGCCAGACTTCGATGATCACACAGGTGGCAGGAACCTCCGCCACCTCCAGCACTAAGCAGAATGGCTTTCCGGCAGGCACGATGGAGAGTTTCACCATTCAGCAGGACGGCACCATCGTGGGATCCTTCAGCAACCAGCAGGTGACCAAGCTGGGCCAGATCGCCCTGGCCACCTTCTCCAACGAAGAGGGCCTGCTGCAGACCGGCAGCAGCAATTACGTGTCGACGCTGGCTTCGGGTCTGCCGAGCGTGGGCGTGGCGGGTACGGGCGGGCGCGGCACGCTGCAGGCCGGCGCGCTGGAAGGCTCCAACGTGGATATTTCCACGGCGTTCTCCAATTTGATCCTGGCGCAACAGAGCTATGAAGCCAACGCTCGCGCCTTCAACATTGAGAGCGGCATCTTCACGCAGAGCACGATCACCCTGGGCATCGGCCAGTAGCCTTGGCTGGCTGACTCACCAACCGGGCCCTCCCCTCAGCCCTTGAGTGGGAGGGCCTGGCTCCTGCTTTACAAACCGGTTGGGCAGACCGCTGGTTTTTGCCCTTCGACAGGCTCAGGGCCGTGAGCGAAGTCGAACGGCGGTCTGCGGCCCCTTCGATGGGTCCCGGCCGAGAGAGAGACGACGCGGACCGCAAAAGCGGCGGTCCGCGCTACGAATTTCCGGTGCCGGCATCAGCCCTTCAGCTCTGCGTGCCCGAGGCGCGACGGCTAAGTACGCTACTCAAACTCGCTTCGACTCAGAGATTTTGGGACCATGTGGGGCCGTCGGGACAGAGAGAGACTGGCCCCTTGCCTTCTGCCCCAAGCTGGGCTATACTGAACAGTTATTGAATCACTAAGTCATTTGAAGTGATTTGCGTCATCCACGGTAAGTTTCTCTTCGCTGGCAGGCGGGAACTTGAAGACCGATTGCACAGAATGCCATGCCCTCGCGGCCCCCTTTCTACCGCCCTTACCTCGGCCGGGCCCCGCACTAGCCCTCGACAGCCGGCTGGCTGGGGGGGGCCCGGGGGTTTGAAATTTCCGGTTCGAATCCAAACTTGTAAGCTACTCTAGCTATTACTCTTATGTTTGAAAAGAGTCGATTGTCGGCAAAGATAAATTTCAAAGGAACCCAAACCCGTAAGATAAAGATTCTAAATAGTTAAAATGCGGAAGAGGGCCGAGATCGAGAGATCAAAACGAACCTGAACGAACTCAGGAAAATGGGCGCTGAATCCGCTAAGTCGTTTAAACAACGATAGAGGGCGAGCAGACGCTGGGAACGAACCCAACCGAACCTAAACGAACCTAAAAGGAACCCACGGACAGAACCGGCTGCATCTTCCGCCTCTTCAAGCATTTGTCAGCTAAGACTTGGAGGGTGCCGAAGGAAGGGTGTCGAGGGCGTCGAATTCGAGGGCGATCTGTTCGAACGGCTGCGGGTCGAGCTGGCCGCGCTTCAGCAGTTCCGTCGTGACCTGGAACGCCTCCGCTCCTGCTCGGCCGTAATCCCGGACGTCCGTTCCCGAGCTGATTCCGCCGACGGCGATCAGCCGGATGCGATCGGGCAGCCATTCGCGCCACTGCTTGATCTGTCCCAATCCGATGTGCTTCAGGGCTCGTCCGCTCAGTCCGGCGAGACCGGCACTGATCACGGGCCTTCCAGCGTCGTCGAGACCGTAGGCGTTCGGGAAGGTGTTGATCGCCGTGACCGCTTTGACGGCCTCGTGCCTGGCGATGACATCAGCCGACTTCCGCAGCAGGCTCGGGTCGGAGTGCGGCGAGACTTTGAGCCAGATCGGCGCGGAAGCGCCCGCTTGCCGCTCGATCAGCGAAATGATCTCGTCGATGGCCTCGAGGTCGAAAGCGAAGATTGGCTTCCGTTCGCCGTCGTCGAGGATGTTGGGACAGCCCAGATTCTCTTCCACGGCGTCGGCGCCCAGCTCCAGGGCTTGAGCCGTCAACTCGGCGTATTCTTTGGGATGGAAACCGGCGACGTTGACCACCAGCGCTTTGCCGGCGTCGTGCGCGATTTCAACCATTTCGCGCAGGTGCCGTTTCAGATAGTTGGAGCCGCCGTTCGGCATCCCCAAGGAATTCAAGGCCGCGCCTTGGCCGACCCACCAGACGTCTCCCGCGTTGCCGAGCCGCGCTTCCCGGGTGATCGACCCGAGCACAATCGCGCCTGCCAGCGATCGCGACAACTCGCGGACGTCGGCGACCGTCTTGCAGCAACCGCCGCCGTTGCCGAGCGGCGGAGTCAGCGCTCGCGTCATGCCGAGATGAACGTCCTGCCGGAACTCCATGGGTCTCGATCACCCTCGCTCGGGCCGTCGTTTCAGTCTGGCAGCCGTCCAGTCCGTTTGACAAGGGTCTGGAGATGCGCGATAAGAAGGTCAAGGGGCGCGTCAGCGTCCGTCCTCGGCCCGAAAGGCGACTGATCGGTGGCTATTGCCCTGAACCAGCTCGAGAAGCTCGACAATTATCGCTGGCTCGTTCCGCGCCAGTCGCGGCCGGGCATGCTGACCGACGCCCTCATCTACACCAGCGAGCGCCTGCTGCAGGACGTCCTGCGCGACCAGTGCCTGGAACAGGCGGTGAATGTCGCCATGCTGCCCGGGATCGTCGGCCGGTCGCTCGCCATGCCCGACATCCATCAAGGATACGGATTCCCGATCGGCGGCGTGGCCGCCACCCTGCCGGAGGAAGGCGGCGTGATCTCGCCGGGCGGCGTAGGATTCGACATCAACTGCGGCGTCCGCCTGCTCGCCAGCACGCTGACCCTCGACCAGGTGCGGCCCAAGATCCGGGAGCTGGTCAACCAGCTCTTCCGCGACATCCCGTCCGGCGCCGGGCGCGGCGGCAACGTGCCGATCTCTTACCCGGATCTGGACCGGCTGTTGGAGGAAGGCGCAGCCTGGATGGTGGCGCACGGTTACGGCGCCCCCGAAGATCTGGAGACTTGCGAGGAGGGGGGCACGATCGATGGCGCCGACCCGGCCGCGGTCAGCGACCGGGCCAAGAAGCGCGGCCTGCCTCAAATCGGCACCCTGGGTTCGGGAAACCACTTTCTGGAGGTCCAGTTCGTGGAGCGCATCTTCGAGCCCGAAGCGGCGCGCGGTCTGGGTCTGGCCGAGAGCCAGGTCGTGGTGCTGATTCACTCCGGTTCGCGCGGTCTGGGACATCAAGTGTGCACGGACTACTTGCGCGACATGGACGAGGGCATGCGCCGCTACGGCATCAGCTTGCCGGACCGCCAACTGGCCTGTGTGCCCGTGCATTCCAAGGAAGGTCAGGCCTACCTCGGCGCCATGCGCGCCGCCGCCAATTATGCCTGGGCCAATCGCCAGGGCATGACCCACTTTACGCGGGGAGCGTTCCAGCGGGTCTTCGGCCCTGGCCACTCTCTGCGGGTGGTGTACGACGTCTGCCATAACATTGCCAAGCTGGAGCGTCATCGGACCAACGGCCGGGAGCGCGCCGTCATGGTGCATCGCAAGGGAGCCACGCGGGCGTTCTGCGCCGGGCGGCCCGAGGTGCCCGGCATCTACGGGGCAATCGGCCAGCCGGTGCTGATTCCGGGTTCCATGGGCACGGCCTCCTACGTCCTGGTCGGCGCGGCGGGCGCGATGGCGGAGACCTTCGGCACCACCTGCCACGGCGCGGGCCGCGTGATGAGCCGCACCGCCGCCAGGAAGTCGGTGTGGGCGGCGAATGCCCGCGGCCGCCTCGAGGAACAAGGCATCCTGGTGCGCGCCGAGACAAAGGACGGCATTACCGAGGAGATCCCCGAAGCCTACAAGGACGTGGACGAGGTCGTCAGCGTGGTCCACGAAGCCGGCTTGTCGAAGAGAGTGGCGCGGCTCAAACCGATCGGCGTGATCAAGGGATGATGCGGGCGGCTTCCAGAGCGGAACGTGACCGCAAAAGGTTAGCCCTTTTCCTCGCCCATCTGCTCGATGAGATAGTTCTCGAGCCCGAGGTCCTTGATGAGACCGAGCTGGGTCTCGAGAAAATCGACATGCTCCTCTTCGTCCTTCAGCAGTTCCTTGAGCAAGTCGGCGGTGGCGTTGTCCCCGGCTTTCTGACAGGTCGCGACCGCCTGGTTGTACTCGGCGACCGCGCCGACCTCGAGCGCAAGGTCGTTCTGAAGCTGCTGCTTCACGTCGCGGCCGACGTTCAGCTTGGGCAGGTCGCCCATGTTGGGCAACCCTTCCAGGAAAAGGATGCGCTCGATCAGGATTTCGGCGTGCTTCATTTCGCCGATCGATTGCTTCTTGATCAGGTCGCTCAGACGCTCATAACCCCAGTTTTCGCACATTTCAGCGTGCAGAAAGTACTGGCTGATGGCGCCCAGTTCCTCCTTCAGCATCTGGCTGAGCACTTCCAGGACCGCGGGTTTCCCTTTCATGGGTGGCTGTCTCCTTGTTCAGATTGGTCAGCGAACGCTGTGCCGATCAAGACTTTAGCGGGCGCCTCACGCGGCGCCCTGAGATTCGGGCTGGGACCATCAAGGTTTCGAAACGAATTTGCCGTTCAACTCTTTCTCCTGCACATGGGAGATCAGATTGCGGACGCTGTTGGCCAGTTGGACGACTTCACCTTCGCCCTGCACGTCAAACTCGATTTCATAGTTGCCGGCGGCGGCGTGGTCGACGGCCGCCTTGAGGTCCACCAGCGGACTGACCACTTCGCGCGGCAGAATAAAGCTGACCCACACGCTGAGCAGAAACACCAGCACGGAGACGATGGAGATCACCCACTCCGCCCGTGTCTTCAGCATGCGCGCCTCGCGGTGGTCGCTCTCGACCCGGCGCCAGCTTCGCGCTTCGAGTTCTTGAGCCAGATGCGAAAAGCGGTCGCTCGCCTCCTGCAGGCCGGCGGTGGTCTGGCGCAGGAAGGGATCCGTCGATTCCAGCGTCTCGGTGATTTGGGCGTCAAAGGATCCGACCTGGTCGCGCAGCTCCTCGACGAGCTGCGACCGGTTCTCCCGGTGCGCGCGCTTCAGCAAGGCATCGATGTCCTTCTGATAGTCGCTGACCACCTTCTGGATCTGTTGCAAGGGCGGTTGCTGGGGCTGGCCCAGATGCGCTACCACCACGTCCAGGCGGCTCTGGTAGAGGTCCAGCTGGTCGAGCATCTCCAAGGCGGTGGAATGCTCGTCGGGCTGAAGGTCGCTGATCTGGTGGGTAAGGTCGCGAAGTGTTGCCAGGGACTCGCGGTTCGCCTGCAGGTCCTTGGCATCGTGAAGCAGGAAATAGTTCCGCTCCGCCCGGCGGGCGCTCAACATCTCCAGGGCGGCGCGCTCGGCCATGTTGGCAGTCGGGGCGTCAACGCTGACAATGCGGTCCACGATCCGGGCCATGGCGAACAGATAATAAACGGCCAGGACGATGACCGGGAAAAGGATGAGGCGGACGATGGCAAGGCTGTAGACAACCCGGCGCCGAAGGGAAGCTCCACGCGCGAACACCCTCAACGGCCTTTGAAAGACGTGGAAGGGCCTCCGCACTTCCAATCTCATTCGCCCAAAACCTCCCCGGGCTCCCATTTAAGCCCGGCCCGACAGCCAGCCCGTCCTCGTGGTGGCATCTTACTCCAAAGTACGGTCCTTCCTGGACAAAAATTAGCGGACCAGGCAATTAGGGGTTCTCGTCGAACGGGCGCCGCCGGAAGGAGGAACGGGCCGAGGTGCTGGACGCCGGGAACTTTACCAGGTCCTGCTCGTATTATACCTCAGACGGTGCGCACGGGCCGGTGGGCTGCCGGACCGTCGGAGTTCCCGGCTCGAGCGGGAGGTCACTACAAAGCAAAGATCGCCAAGCCTAAGAGCCTGAGCGAGGTCAAGGAGGGGATCATGTTCTGCCCTCAGTGCGGAAGGGAATACACAATTCCGGCTAACTATTGCAGCCAGTGCGGCGCTGCTCTGTCGCCGGCTCCGCCGCGGCCGGTGAAGAAGCTATACCTCTCCCGGACCGACCGCAAGATCGCCGGGGTCTGCGGGGGCGTTGCGGCCTACCTCGATATGGACCCGACACTGGTCCGCCTGATCTGGGTCATGACGACGCTCTTCGCAGGCTGGGGTCTGTTGGGATATGTTATCGCCTGGATCGTGGTCCCGGAAGAGCCCCTGTATCAGCCGGCGCCGCTTTCAGCGGGGGCTCCGCAATCGCTAGCCGGCGCCGCCCACGCCTGATCAGGGCTCTCGAGCCCGGCGATGGACACTTTGCGCGGCCTGGCGCGCCTAGGGTCCGTCTCGCCTTCGGAGCCGAAGGGCGGCCTCAAATCGAAGGAAAGTCGTGGAATCAGAGCTTTCTTTGGGGTTTGTGCGCGTGGTCGAAGAAGCTGCGGTGTCGGCGGCACGCACCATGGGCCGCGGCGAGCGGCACTACGCCGACCAGATGGCGGTCGAGGCCATGCGCAAAGAACTGGAGTCGGTTCCGATCGCAGGCACCGTGGTCATCGGTGAAGGCGAGCGCGACGAGGCCCCGATGCTTTACATCGGCGAGCACGTGGGACCCAAGGAGCGCGAGGGTCTTCCCGAAGTAGACATCGCGGTCGATCCCCTGGAAGGCACCAACCTCTGCGCCATGGGCGTGGCCGGCGCCATCGCTGTCCTGGCCGCCTCCGAGCGAGGCGGACTGCTTCACGCTCCGGATTGCTACATGGAAAAGATTGTGGTGGAGCCGGCCGCCAAAGGGGCCGTGGATCTGGATGCGCCGGCGAAGGACAACCTGCGGGCCATCGCCCGCCGGATGGAGCGCGACGTGGAGGACTTGGTGGTAGTGGTGCTCGACCGGCCCCGCCACGCCAAGCTCATCGCCGATATTCGTGCCGCGGGCGCGCGCATCCGTCTGATCCCAGACGGCGACCTCTCCGCCGGCATCACGGCGGCGGCGGGCGGCACCGGGATCCACGTAGTGATGGGTACCGGCGGAGCCCCGGAGGGTGTTTTGACCGCCGCGGCCATGCGCTGCCTGAACGGCGAAATCCTCGGCCGCCTTGTACCCAAGGACGAGGCCCAGGCGGAGCGCATCCGCTCCATGGGCATCCGCGATCCCAGAAAGGTCTTTCGAACCGAGGAACTGGCTCCGGGCCGGGAGATCATCTTCGCGGCCTCGGGCGTCACCGAGGGCAGCCTGCTGAAGGGGGTGCGCTTTTTCGGGGACGGGGTGCGGGTGAACTCCCTGGTGATGACGTGTGCGACTCGCTCGCTACGGTTCATCGACGCGATTCACCTTAACAAGAGGCCCGACCTGAAAGTGCGATTGTTCTGAGCGGCATTTGACACGAGCCGGGGCAACAGATCCTGAGCGGGCACCCCAATGTCGCATTCGTCCTTTCACCGGGCAGAGTTCCGGAACTTCCGGGAGCTCCGCAACGTACGGTCAATTGGGGAGCTTTGAGGGTCTCATGAAAAATCTGACGTTCATTGATCGCCGCTTCGTGCCGGCATTCGTAGTCCTGGCGATGGCGCTGTCTTGCTCAAATGGAGTCCCTGGCTGGGCCGGGCAGCCGGAGCCGTCGCAAGGCAAAGATGAAGACAGCCATGGCGTCGTGCTCAAAACGCCGTCGGGCGGCTTTGAGGTTTCCGGCAAAGTAAAGGCATCGGAGATCGGACTGCCGGTCTATCCGGGCGCGAAGCCTGCGGCCGATCGCGACCAGGGCAACGGCAATCTGACCTTCCTGCTGAGCCGCCAGGGAAAGCCCGACGTTCACTTTCTGGTTGCAAAATTCGAGACCCCGGACTCCGCCGAGCAGGTGAGGGACTTCTACCACAGGAAGCTCGGTAAGGACGTGACGAAGTTTACCCAGAACCCCGATGACGGAAGCATGGCATTCGAATTGAGGAAGGCCGACGATCGCGCGAAGTTCGTCCAGATCAAAACCGAGCGAGGAATGACCGAGATCGATCTGGTGCGCATTGAGGGTGTGAACGTCTCGGACGACGCAAAATAGGGCGAACAAATCGGAGGTCCCATGGCAACGGCTTCGCAACCACCGCAGCTTTCACCGTCCTCCGTATCCCGTCCGCCGCGGGCAAGCAGCAACCTCGTTCCCATCGCCCTGCTGATTGTCGCCCTGATCGTGCTGCTGTCGGTGATAGCGATCTGGGGCGGAGTGCGCTTTCTGGAGCATGGCGTGAAAATCCACGTTGCCGATCGCGGCGAAAACAGCAAAGAAGTCAGCATCAAGACGCCGTTTGGCGGACTCGAAGTCAACAAGAACGCCGGTGTCAGCGAGGCCAGTCTCGGACTACCCCTCTACCCAGGTGCGACACGCGCCCAGGATGAGGATTCCGCTTCTGTCAGCCTGGACTTCGCGGGCGCGAACGGACTCCATATCGTGGCTGGGAAGTTCGACACCTCCGACTCCCTCGACAAGGTTCGCGGCTTCTACCAGAACCGCCTGAGCGCCCTGGCGGGCCCGCTGACCTGGGAGGCCAGGATCGACTCGCATCGCCATGACGACGATCTTGACAGCAGCGAGGCGGGCAGCTTCTGGGGCGTTGACGACGACGGTAAGACCGTGTTCAAGATCAAACGCAAGGGCGAGGAAAGAGTGGTCGCGCTGAAGAGCCAGGATGGCGGCACCCGCATCGAACTGGTGCGCATCGCCAAGAGCAGCGACGAGGCAAATTGAGATTACGACAGGGCGCATAGTCAGCGCCGGATCACTATCGCAGACTAGCTCAGGCCTTGGGGCTCAAGATCGATCTGGTCAGCAACGGCCGGTTGCGCCAGCATTCGCCGGGGTAGGGACGGGGACGGTCCGTGGCTGCTCCCGGCCAGTCGCACCACGTCGCCCACGATAAGAATGGTCGCCGTCAGCATCGGCGGGCTGCTCGCCAACTGGCCGACCGAGGTTCGATGACTGCGACTCGCACCTGTCGACAGCGCCGAAACCAGCAGGCAGGGTGTTTCTCCATGAATTCCAGCCCCTAGCAAACGGCCTTGGAGGCGAGTGTAATCCGGGCCTGGCATGTAAACCACCAGGGTTGTGTCCAGGCCGCCCTTGAGCCCTAGTGAGGACCACTCGTCCTGGTAGCGGTCCTGGCCGGCGGCCGAATGGCCCGTGAGAAAAACCACCCGCGACGCGATGCGACGCTGCGTCAGAGAGATGCCCGCCGCTGCCGAAGCTGCCGAGGCCGCCGTGACCCCTGGGACAATTTCGAATTCCACTTCCGCCAGGCGCAACGCCTCGATCTCTTCTCCTCCGCGCGCGAACACGGAGGGATCGCCCCCTTTGAGCCTCACCACCGTCAATCCTTGACGGGCGCCGGCAACCATGCGGGCATTGATCGCTTCCTGAATGGCCGACTCGCGTCCGCAGCGCTTGCCCACATTCACCGTTTCGACGCCAGGCGTCGCCAAGTTCAAAATGGCCGGCGGCACGAGATCGTCGTGCAGCAGCAGGTCAGCTTCCCGCAGGACCCGCAGCGCCCGAAGGGTGAGGAGTTCAGGATCACCCGGGCCCGCGCCCACCAAGTAAACCTTACCGTTCATGGTGCATCCCTTCTTTCGGACGAGGAGCGCCTGCGACCTCGCGCGAGCCCCAGCGTCGGCTAAATTCCTCGAAGCTGGCACGACTGGCCATCGAGTGAAGAAGCTGCGTTCTCACCGCGGGATCGATCGGCTGGGCGAAGAGCCGCTTTCGCTCCCGGCCCAATTCCTCAATCCAGCCTTGGTAGAGGGGGCCGAATTCCCCCTCGAGCTCCCGTCGCAAGCGTTGCGCCAGGGCCGGACTTTTCCCGTCTGTCGAGATTGCGATCTGTAGCGCTCCCCGCCGGACCACGGCCGGATAATAGAAGTCGCAACGAGGCGGATCGTCAACCACGTTGCAGAGCACGCTGCATCGCTGAGCCTGCTGGAAGACCATCTCGTTAAGCTCGCGGAAGGGTGTGGCAACCACGGTCAGAAAGGCGCCCTCGAGGTCGGAGGACGCAAACGGGCGGGCGTGCCAGCGGAGTCGGCCCGTTCGCGCCCAGATTTGGACGGCCTCGGTCGCCTGCGGCGCCACCACCGTGATCCTGGCTCCGGCGGCCAGCAGCCCCTCGATCTTGGACTGACCCACCGTGCCCGCTCCGACCACCAGGCAAGACCTTTCCGCGAGCTTGAGAAACGCAGGAAAGAGCGTCACCGCTTCAGCCGCTCGGCCTCTGCCTGACTCCTCGCGTTCAGTGGCCGTCGTTTCTCTCAGACTTTCCCTCACGTGTGTGTCACTCCGTGGTGTGGAGACCGCACTCAGTCTTCTCGAACCCCGCCCAGCGGCCGGCCCGCGGGTCGTCGCCGATCTGCACCGGGCGGGTGCAGTGCGTGCACCCAATGCTCGGATAGCTTCGATCATGCAGCGGATTATAGGGAACGTCATTCGACCGGATGTAATCCCACACCTGATCCGAAGTCCAGTCCGCCAGCGGGTTGAGCTTGACCAGCCCGAACTTGGCGTCCCAATGGATCTTGGGCGTGTCGGCACGGGCTGCCGTCTGGTCGCGACGGATGGCCGCGGCCCAGGCCGTCAGCTCGCTCAGCTTCCGTTTCAAAGGTTCCACTTTGCGCAGTCCGCAGCAGCGATCGGGGTCCCGCGTCCAGAGCGCATCCCCATGCACGCGAGCCTGGTCCGCCGGAGTGAGCGCCGGCCGGCATCGTTCTACCTGAATGCCGTAGCGGCGTTCCACCTCGTCCATCAGCTCGTAGGTTTCGGGAAAGAAGAAGCCGGTATCGAGCGTGAATGCCCTAAAGTCGCTTCGGACTCTGGCCGCCAGGTCGATCAGAACCATGCCCTCGGCCCCGAAACCCGAGGCAACCGCGATGTCAGGGCTGAACTGATCGAATCCCCAGGCAAGCACCTGCTCGGCGCTCCAGCGTTCGGCCTGGGCATGCGGTAGCAAGACCTTGGCCCTGGCGGCCCTTAGGTCGTCTTTTCTAGCGTGGTCTTGCCTGGCACCCAGCGTTGCTGGGGGTGAAAGCTCGTGCAGCGGAATTTCAAAGCAGCTCATACGACCTCATCCCTCCACGCCATGTGGCACGCGGCCCGGGGACGGGTCCCGCGCCACCAAGGGCACTTCCTCGCCCGCCAACAGGGTTCGCAATTCAGTGTCACTATGGCGCGCGAAAAACTGCCGCAGATTCTCGCCTGGCAGCCGCCTCAGCAGATATCCGGTGAAGAGGCGCTCCAAGGCATCGGGAACCTCCCGCGCTGGGCAGCGGTAGCCGACGGGACGCGCTAGGGATTGGTACCGGCCCACGGCTCCGCCCAAGGTAAAGTAATAGGCGTCCACCAGGGCGCCGTTCGATTTCACCTTCTTGCCCTCGAGCCCCACATCCGCGATCCAGTGCTGTCCGCAGCTATTCGGACATCCGGTCACATTCAGCTTGAGGTGCTGATCGAAACCGGGCAGGCGTTCTCCCATCTCTTCCACCAGCCAGCGGGCAAATCCCTTGGTCTCGGTGATCGCCAGCTTGCAAAACTCCGTCCCGGTGCAAGCCATGGCGCCGCGCCAGAACGGCGACCCGCCGGTGCGCAGACCCTCGGCCTCCAGCGCCTGGACGAGAGCGCCCGCCTGATCCTCCGCCACGTCTACGATCACCAGGTTCTGCATGTTGGTGGCTCGCACCTGGCCGCTGCCGTAGAGGTCTGCCAGGTCGGCAGCCGCTCGCAATTGACGCGGCGTGATTCTGCCTCGCAGCACCGCCACTCCTACGTAGCAGCGCCCTTGCTGCCTTTGCCGGTGGACCCCAACGTGATCGCGATACACATCGGCCGGGGCCGGTTCCGGAACCCCCGGATCGAGGTCGAAGCCGAGCCGGCGCTCGAGTTCCCTCAGGAAGCTCTCCGCCGTCCAGCCCTGGCGCATGAAGAGGTACTTGAGCCGCGCCCGCTCCCGGTTCTCGCGCAGGCCCTCGGCGTCCCGGAAGATTTCGGCCACCCCGCGTACCACGGGTAGCACCTGTTCCCAGCGCACGAAGGCGTCGAGGGGCAGGGCGAAGTGCGGCTCTGCCGAAAGGCCACCGCCCACCTGCAAGCTGAAGCCGGTCTCGCGGTGACCGCCAACGTCACGATGCACGGCCGTCAGGCCGACGTCGTTGATCTCCGGAAAGGAGCACCATACCTTGCAGCCCGTGATCGACATCTTGAACTTTCGGGGGAGATTGTAGAAATCGGCATTACCGTTGAAAAAGTCGTTGGCCTGATGGATCAGCGGCGAAGCGTCACAAATCTCATCGGCATCGTAGCCGGCCAGCGGGCAGCCGGTGATGTTGCGCGTATCGTCGCCGCAGGCTCCCATGGTGGTCAGGCCGGCGCTCCAGAGGGTGTCAAGCGTCTGCGCCAGCCCTTCGATCGTCACCCAGTGAAGCTGGACGTTTTGCCGGACGGTGATGTCGGCCACGCCTCGCCCATGACGGTCGGCCACCTCTGCGATAGCGCGCAGCTGATGGGAGTTCAGCAAGCCGCCAGGGATCCGAATCCGCACCATGAAGTACGGCACGGAGAGGCCATGGCCGCCCTGGCCGCCGAGCGCTCCCGCGCCATCGCCCTGGGTGTACACGCCCCACCAGCGGAAATAGGTGTTCAGCCAGTCGGACGGAATGGACTCGTAGCCGTCGCTGGCAAAGCGCCGGATCTCCTCCAAGCACTCCCACGGATTTTTCTCGCGCTTGAGACGCTCGGCCCGCTGCGCCTTTGTCTCCTTGGCTGCCGCCGCGCCGCCGACGGCAACCGTCGCCGCCCCGCTTGCCGTTCCTGGTACTGTCATAGTCACCGCCGAAAAACAAAAAGGCCCACGCCCCAGAAATCTCTCCTGGCACGTGGGCCGGTCACTCAGCTCTAGTTTCCGCTAAACCTATGATTCCGCTAAGCTAAGAGGTGGCCGCCGCCAGAAGAGGAGCAACACGCGCAACAACAACAACTGTCGCACCCGTTTCCCTTCTGGCGTCGAAGAACCAAAACTAACCCTTTCGTCAGCCGCCGATGCCCTTGGGCCTCGGCTTAAAACTCCGCAATGAAGTCCTAGATGATCAATGATTCGAAAAGGTTCGTCAAATAGAAATAATTTGTGACGGGCATCACGTTCTCGATTGATCCGGCAAGGTACGCGGTCCGAGGATGGCCTTCTTTAAGGCCGCTCTTACTGCCTGCCCGGCCACGAGACAGTCTCGCGCCGCCCTTCGACAAGGAGGCTGCCTCTACGTTCTTCATGTCTGATTCAAAATGACTTGCCCCTCCTCGATCATCTCAGGTCGCGCTTGGGTATTGCTTGGGCTTGTTCCTCGTTGGGCCCGAAAGCCTCCACTGATTCTAAATAACTTATCCGGACTGGTCATTGCCAAAGTTGGGTTTGTTTGGGTTTGTTTTGGGTTTGTTTTTTCGAGATTTTGTTGATTATAAACAGCTTATTGGGTTTGTTTTTCATTTGATGGGGGGTAAGGGATTCCTTACCCGGGGAACACGGCCACCGAGGCGTCCCCAACCCGGATACCCAAAGCGTGACCTGCGTTGACCGAAGGATACCCATCCGAAACCTTTCGGACAATTCCTTTGCCACCATCTCCGTCTAAACCCAGGCAATGGCGGGGTGAATTCGCCGCTACGGGGTGCACCCGTTTATACATAAACTCAATCACTCATCAGTATACGCCAGGGCCGTCGTCCGGTCAAGGGGTGGAATGAACCGATGGCCTACTCTCTGGCATTGTTGCCCCGACTCTAGCACACGTCCCATGGTAATCGAAGAGCGTGTAGCGCCGGGCTGGCTCTCAGCCCTGCGGTTTTTCGCCGGATTACAGACCGGGAGAACCTATTAGAAAAGCCGCAGGGCTTGAGAAACGAGCCCTGCGCTACCAGCTCCAAGGCGCTCCCGCGCCGCCCCATTCAGCCGTTGAGAAGTTCCCGGTAGACCGCCGGGTCGACATTGCCGCCGCTGATCACGCAGCAGACCCGCCGGCATCGGAAACGGCCGGGATCGGCGAGCAAGGCGCCGACCGAGAGGGCTCCGGTCGGCTCGGCCTTGAGGTTAGCCAGGTCGAAGAGCAGGCGCACGGCCGTAGCGATATTTTCCTCGGAGACCTCGACGATTCCGGCCAGGCCATCCTGGAGAATAGCCCAGTTGTGCCGGCCCAAGCTCAAGGTGCGGGCGCCGTCCGCCAGAGTCTGGGGCTCGGTTTCGTTAGCTACAATGCGGCCTTCGCGCAGGGAGCGGACGGCGTCATTCCCCAGCGCCGGCTCAGCCCCGGTCACCGCCACGGCGCTTCCCGCGCGGCGCAGCCCGGTAATGATTCCCGAGGTGAGGCCGCCGCCACCGACCGGCGCCACGATGACCTCGGGCGGCGGGCCCGCAAGCCGGGCCAGTTCCTCGCCCAGGCTGCTGTTGCCCTCGATCACCAGGGGATCGTCATAGGCACTGGCCACGTAGGCTTCGGGATAATCCTTGGTTAGCTCGGCCACCCGCTGCGCCCGGCTCTTGGAGCGCACGTCGACAAATTCCACCGTTCCGCCATACTCGCGCACCGCGTCCACTTTCACCTGCGCGCTGGTTTTCGGCATGACGATGATCGAGGACTTGATCAGCAGCGAGCACGCATAGGCCAGCGCCTGGCCGAAGTTGCCGGAGGAAGCGGCAATGATCAAGGGATTGGGCACGTGCGAAGCCAGGTGGTAGGCAGCGCGAAACTTGAAACTGCCGGTGTGCTGAAAGGTTTCGCTGGCGAGCAGCAGATCGACACCCAGGCGCCGCCCCAGGCGCGAAGCCTCGATGAGGGTGGTGGGACGAGGCAAATTTGCAGCGTAAATTGGGGCGGTCATTGGTTCATCCGTTGGTCAAGGGCAGCGAGGAAACGCGGCCCGAAGTCGATGGCCCACCGGGCCGCCCGGGGATCGACTTCAGCGCCGTGCACTGCGGAATTCAAGAGCCGGATGAGCTCGCTCAGGACCGCCCGCTCCTCCGGCGAGATTGCCTTGGCTGAAGTCAGGCGGCGTAGAAGCTGGTCGGCCCCTTGACGTTCTACTTCCATTCCTTGACTCGCTGCGATCTTGCGGAGTCGCTTCTCGATTTCAATTCTGAGTCCAGCCAATAGGAGGTTGGGGTCTTCCTCAGCGATCGCAATGTCTGGCGCCATACCGCGCCGTCCCTCTTCCGGCGCGGCCAGCAGGCCGGCCTTATCGGCTTCCCGCGTGGCCTTCTCGAGTTCCTGATACTCAACCTTTAGCCCCCCGGGAAGCTCAACGGACTTGAAGACCGAACCCAGCCACGGGAGGGCCGCGATGACGAGTAACGTCAATGTTGCCGTGTCAAACTTCAGGGCGGGGTAGCCGACGTGAATGCCGACCGCTATGAGGGCGGCCAGTGTTATGGCGGCGTGGGTTGTCCGCTTCCACTTCATGGCTCGAAGGCCAGCTTGATGCAGTACCCTAAGGCCGCCGATCTCCGCTGCGCTTTCATGAGTCTGATTACCTGACTTCCAGAAAGGTCGTCAATGCCCTGAGCTGACAGCGCGACGCCGCTCTCTTAGGGTGTTCAAACCTGAACGGTAAAGGTGGCCTCGGTGCGGGTGACGGGCCGGTAGAGCGTGTCGCGCTCGACCGGCTCGCGGCCGGCGTCGCGAATCAAGCGCACGATGGCCTGGCGGGTCATCACCTGCGGGGTATCCGCACCGGCGTCGTGATAGATCTTCTCTTCCACCACGGTGCCGTCAAGGTCGTCGGCGCCGAAGCGCAGCGCCACCTGGGCCACGCGCGGCGTCATCATGACCCAATAGGCTTTGACGTGCGGGAAGTTGTCGAGCAGCAGGCGGGAGACGGCCACGTTTTTCAGATCCATGAAGCCGGTGGTTTCGGTGTGCTCCACCAGCTTACCGAGCTCGGTGTTGGCGGGGTGGAAAGCCAGCGGGATGAAAGTCTGGAAGCCGCGCGTCTGGTCCTGAAGCTGGCGCAATTGCAGCAGATGATCCACCCGGTCCCGGGCGGATTCGATGTGCCCGTAAAGCATGGTGGCGTTGGAGTGCAGGCCCAGCTCGTGCGCGGTGCGATGGATCTTAAGCCACATGTGGGCGCCGATCTTGTGGTCGCAGATGACCCGCCGCACCGCCGGGGCAAAAATCTCCGCACCGCCGCCGGGCAGCGATCCGAGGCCGGCTTCCTTCATTCTTTCCAGAATCTCGCGGACGGAAAGGCGGGTGATGTGCGCGTAGTAACCGATCTCGACGGCCGTAAACGCCTTCAGGTGCACGCTGGGAAAGCGCTCTTTCAGCCCGCGCAGCAAGTCGAGGTAGTAATCGAAGGGCAGGTCAGGATGCAGGCCGCCCACGATGTGAAACTCGGTAACCGCTTCGGTCCACCCCTCGCCCGCCCGCCGGAAGGCCTCCTCGAGCGCCATGGTGTAAGCGCCGGGCGCGTCCGGCTTGCGGCCGAAGGCGCAGAGCTTGCAACTGGCCACGCAAACGTTGGTGGGATTGATGTGCCGGTTGACGTTGAAATAGGTGGCGTTGCCGTGGAGCTTTTCTCGAACGTGGTTGGCAAGGTATCCGAGAGCCAGCAGGTCGTGCGATTGGTAGAGCGCTACGCCGTCTTCAAGACTCAACCTCTCGCCCTCGAAGACCTTGGCGGCAATCGGCTCCAGAGAGGCGTCGCTCAATCGAAAGTTGGGTGGCAGCATGCGTCGGACCAGGCAAAGGATCGAAACCCATTCTAGTCCGCGACGCCCGTCGGTTGCAACGCTGCCAGACGCTTTCAAGCTGGCAACCCCTGTGTACCAATCTGCTAACAAAGAATCGGAAATCGCCTTTTGAAGCCAGACTTTGGCATGAATATTGCTCTGCATCGAAACTGCTCAGACCCGCATCAATAGTGGTTTAGCAGCTTGACAGAGGGTTTAGGATAGGACTTTATGAGCGTAACGGCAGCACCCTTGATGGCAACCATGCAACTGGGCGGCGCGACCAACGAGACGAACCTTCAGGAACCTCGCTACGAGGCGGCGTTCTTTTACGCACTCTTTCTGCGAGGCTATCCGCTCGAGAGGCTGCGCGAGGATATCGACGTATCGCCCAAGGTTGTCGAGCGCTGGCAGCGTCTGGCCGCCGGGGACCCCTGGTACCGGGCCACGGTCGAGCGCATGCTGAGCTACCGCAAGGAAGTGCTGGCCATCTTTGATTCGCTGATCCTTCGCGAAATGCCTACCCCGACCGAAACCACCCACTGAAGACGTCCCCAAAGGGGATCCTGCCGTTAGCCGGTGATCCGGTGAATCAGGATGTCTCCCGCCCAGGTGAGGAAGAAGAGAACGCTGACGTAGCCGTTGATGTTGAAAAAGGCAGCGTTGATGCGGGACAGGTCCGAGGGACGCACCAGCCGGTGCTCATAAGCCAGCAGCGCCGCCACCACTGTAAGGCCCGCGAAAGCGAGCCAGCCCAAGCCCTCCATTCGGGCGACGGTCACCAGCAGTCCCAGCATTGCCAGGTGTAGAATCCCTGAAAGCCACAAAGCGGCCTTGATTCCAAATCGCGCCGGAACCGAGAACAGCCCCTCGCGCCGGTCGAACTCCACGTCCTGGCAGGCATAGATCAGGTCGAAACCGGCGACCCAGAACATGACCGCCACGCCGAGCACCAGCACGCTCGACTGCAAATCGGCTCGCAAGGCGATCCAGGCCGCCACCGGCGACAGTCCCAGGCAGGCGCCCAGAACGAGGTGAGAGAGAAAGGTAAAGCGCTTGGTGTAGGAGTAGCCCAGCAGCAGCGCGATCACCAGCGGTGAGAGCTTGAAGGCTAGCGGGTTGAGTTCCCAGGCGGCCAGCATCAGCAGCCCGCAAGCAACCGCCGTGAAGCCGGCCGCAAACCCCAGGCTAAGGTGGCCCGCCGGCAGAGCGCGCAAGCGGGTGCGGGGGTTGACGGCGTCGATGCGGAAGTCGGCGATGCGATTGAAGGTCATGGCGGCGCTGCGCGCGGCGACCATGGCCACGATAATCCAGAGCATCTGCCGCCACGCCGGCCAGCCGCGCACCGCCAGCACGGCGCCGGTGAGCGCGAAGGGCAGAGCAAAGACCGAGTGCTCGAATTTGATCATCTCGAGCGTGGTGCGAATGCGCGCGATCAGACCCGAGGGGCGAGGAGACGTAAGTGTCGGGGCGGCGGCCATGCTTGACGTCGTTTGGAACGGGTGCGTCCAAAGTCCGTCGCGCTCGTTGAGGCTAGCCGTTGGACCTTGGCGACCAAATATAAAATTTTATCATCTCACCGTTGCACTGGGCACCCGCCCGCCCGGCCGGTCGGTTGTAGCTGGCTCGACCGCGATGATCCGATGTCTCACTCCGCGGACGGGTCCCAGTGGAAGTGCTCCGCCTGCTCCAATCCCAGGTGCGCCAGCACACGGCAGCAGAATTGGGTCACGAGATCGTCGAGCGTCCGGGGACGATGATAATAGGCAGGAATGATCGGAAAGATGTCGGCGCCGGCCTGCTGCGCCCTGAGCATGTTCTCCAGGTGGACGCGGCTGAAGGGCGTGTCGCGAATCGCCAGGATCAATTGGCGGCCTTCTTTCAGGCACACATCCGCGGCGCGTTCGATCAGCGTGGTGGAGATGCCGTTGGCCACTTGGGCGAGACAGCCGGTGGTGCAGGGGATCACCAGCATGCCGTCGACGCGATAAGAGCCGCTGGCCGGGGCGGCGCCGACGTCGGAGTCGAGCAGATAAGTCGTCTTGCGTGTTGCGTGCCCGGCCAGGAGCGCGGGAATGGCTGCTGACCTGGAGACGTCAAGGTCCAGTTCTTCCCGCAGCAGCTTGAGGCCGCTACCCGAGACCACGAGGTGGATCTTGGCCACCCGGTCGTCGGCTTCAAGCATCTGCAGCGAGCGGCGGGCAAAGACGGCGCCACTCGCTCCGGTAACAGCCAGCACAATCGTCCTTCCAGCGGGTGGAATCCGAGGGCGAGCCATCGGGCTCGATGTTAGGCGGGCTAAGACGCTAAGTCAAGGAATCGGGGAAAGTAAAGGTTAGCGCAACTTTCCGGCCGGACGCTGCCGGGTACCCCGAATGATCAGCACACTCTCAATGCAAACTGGGGTTATCGACCAGGCCTTGGAAGCGCAGGCTTGGCGCCGTCCATAACTCAGAATTCACTGCGGCTTCACATTGTTGTAACAAAAGGCCCCGAACATCGAAGTTCGGAGGCTAAAAGATGAGGGATTCTCAGATAGCCAAGTATCTGGCTCTGCTTGCTTGCGTCGGCTCGTTGCTGGTCGCTCTCCCCGGTCCTGGTCCGGTCTCGATAGCGGCACCGGCTCCTGATCCGCCCCCCGTGCTGATCAACGGTGCGGGCGCCACCTTCCCCTACCCAATCTATTCCAAATGGTTTGCCGAATATCACACGCTTCACCCCGAGATCGAGTTCAACTACCAATCCGTGGGCTCCGGCGCCGGAATCCGGCAGACGATCGACAAGACGGTGGACTTCGGCGCCTCGGACGGTCCGATGACGGATCAGCAACTGGCCGAAGCGAAGCAGAAGCTCGGTTATGACGTACTCCATTTCCCCACGGTGCTGGGCGCGGACGTGCCAACCTACAACATTCCCGGCGTGAACGCCACGCTTAAGTTCACACCTGAGTCGATCTCGAACATCTACCTGGGCAAGATCACGAAGTGGAACGACCCGGCGATCACCGGTCCGAATCCGGGAGTGAACCTTCCAGCCTCGGACATCATCGTGGTGCACCGTTCCGACGGCAGCGGCACAACTTATATTTGGACCGATTACCTTTCCAAGGTAAATCCGGAGTGGGCCGCGAAGGTCGGCCACAGCACTTCGGTCAACTGGCCGGTGGGTCTGGGGGGTAAGGGCAACGAAGGCGTGGCCGGCCTGGTGAAACAGACACCGGATTCCATCGGCTACGTGGAGCTGATTTACGCCATCCAGAACCACCTCTCTTACGGGATCCTCAAGAACCAAGCCGGGAAATTCATCAAGGCGGATCTGGCTTCGGTGACGGCCGCGGCCGCTACCGCTTCGATGCCGGCCGATTTCCGGGTCTCGATTACCAATGCGCCCGGCCCCGATACCTATCCCATCTGCAGCTTCACCTGGCTGCTGATTCCGAGCCATATCGCGGACGCCGGTAAGCGCGACGACATCAAGGCTTTTCTGAAATGGATGCTGACCGACGGCCAGAAGTACACCGAGGCCCTGGCCTATGCGCCCCTGCCCAAGGCGGTGGTGGCCAAGGAAATGAGTCAGATCGCACGCGTGCAGTGAGGCAGCAGTTCTCAGTCGCATCCCGACGGCGTGCACCACCCGTTTGGGCGACTCGGTGGGTTCCTGCGCGTTCGGGCGGCGATATACTGCTCTTGAGGCTTACGTAGCAGGGCAGTGCGTTGGGTTCCAGGACGGGCTCATGCGAAACGCCGCGGGCCAATGATGACGACTCAGAACACCGCCGTGGCGGGTGACCTGGTGAGAGCGTCCCACGAGCGCTGGCGATGGCTCGGCGGCACTCGCGGCGTAGACCTTCTCGCCAGAGCCCTGACGCTGGTCGCGGCGCTCAGCGTATTGGCTGTGACCGTATGGCTGGTGGTCGAGCTTTGGCAGCGCTCGGTTCTCCCCCGCCACGCGTTCGGCTTCCGATTCCTCCTCGACCGCGTCTGGGACCCGGTGTTCGGTCACTTCGGCGCCCTGCCCTTTGTGTACGGGACCCTGGTCACCTCCGCCGTCGCGATGGCCATCTCGGTCCCTCTGGGTGTCGGGGCAGCCATCTTCCTGGCGGAACTCGCGCCGCGAACTCTTTCCGACACGCTCACCTTTCTGGTGGAGTTGCTGGCAGCCGTGCCGAGCGTGGTGTTCGGGGTGGTTGGCATCTTCGTGGTGGTGCCCTGGGTGAGGACGTCGCTCGGGCCGTTGCTGAAGGACCTGTTCGGCTTCATTCCCTTGTTTCAGGGGCCGAACTACGGGGTAGGGTTTCTGACGGCGGGGCTGGTGTTGTCGATCATGGTGCTCCCTTTCATCGTTTCTATCTCCCGCGATGTGCTGCTGAGCGTCCCGGTGGAACTCCGCGAGGCGGCGCTGGGGCTGGGTTCAACCAAGTGGGAGTCAACCTGGAAGGTCGTGGTTCCTACAGCGCGCACCGGGATCCTGGGCTCCATTTTCCTCTCTTTGGCGCGCGCGCTCGGCGAGACGATGGCCGTCACCATGGTTATCGGGAACGACCCGAAAATCGTGGCTTCTCTCTTCTCCCCCGGCTACTCCATCGCGGCGGTGATCGCGAACGAATTTACCGAAGCCACGGGCGACCTCTACCGGCAATCTCTCGTGGAGCTTGGCTTGGTCCTGTTCGGCGTGACGGTGGTGCTCCATGCCCTGGCCCGGCTGCTGGTATACGCCACCGCGCAGAAAGCCAAGGGGGGCGCGTGAACCGGCTCTTGTGGCGGAAAGCAGTGAACGCCGTCATGTCCGCGGTGACCGCTCTTTGCGCGCTCGCCGCGGTCGCCCCGCTCTTGTTTGTCTTGGCATATCTGACGGTGAAAGGTGCGAGTTCCCTCAACTGGGCGTTCTTCACCAAGTTGCCGGTGCCCGTCGGCGAAGCGGGCGGCGGCATGGCCAACGCCATTGTCGGTTCGGGTCAACTCCTGGTATTGGCAGCTCTCTTCGGGGTCCCGCTTGGCGTGCTGGGCGGAATCTATCTTTCGGAATTCGGCGGGTGGGCAGTGCCCTTTTTTGTGCGTTACGCCTCCGACCTGCTGGCCAGCGTGCCGTCGATCGTGATTGGCATCTTCGGCTACGCCGTGGTGGTTCTTCCGATGGGCCACTTCTCGGCTCTGGCCGGCGGATTCGCCCTGGGCGTCATGCTGCTCCCGATCGTCACGACCAACACCGAACAGTTCATGCGCACTGTGCCAGTGTGGCTGCGGGAGGGCTCCCTGGCGTTGGGCGCCGGACACTGGAAGACCATCGTCAGCGTAGTGGTTCCCGCCGGCCTGCAGGGGATTCTCACCGGGATCCTCCTGGCCTTGGCCCGGGTGGCAGGCGAGACAGCGCCCCTTCTGTTTACCGCCTTCAACAATGCTTATTGGAGCCGGGGGCTGAACCAGCCGGTGTCCTCTCTGCCGTATATGATTTACACTTACGCCCAATCGCCCTATGAGGACTGGCACCGGCAGGCCTGGGCGGCAGCTCTGGTACTGCTGGCTTTCGTTCTGCTGGTGAACGTCCTGTCACGCCTCGTCCTGGCCAAGCGAATGGCGGCGCGGAGAGCGGTATGACCGAGGCAGGTACAGCGAAGGCGAAATTGAGCGAAAACACAAATTCTGAGCCAGCGCCCGAGAACGCACGCCCGATGGAGCAGAGCCCCGACCCGGCTCGCACAGACGCCGCCGTCAAGATCAGGGCTCGCGGTGTCAATTTCTATTACGGGGCCAAGCAGGTGCTGCAAGACGTCTCGGTGGACGTCCGGGAGCGCAAGATCACCGCCTTGATCGGCCCTTCGGGCTGCGGGAAGACAACCTTTCTGCGCATTCTGAACCGCATGTACGAGACCGTCAAACACGCGCGGGCACAGGGCGAGGTAACGCTCGACCAGGACGACATCTTCAGCCTGGGATTAGCCCAATTGAGGAAGCGCGTGGGCATGGTCTTTCAGAAGCCCAATCCCTTTCCGAAGAGCATCTTCGATAATGTGGCATACGGACCCCGCGTTCACGGCTTGGCGAACGGCGCCAAGCTGGCAGAACTTGTGGAGGAGAGCCTGCGCGGCGCGGCTCTATGGGAAGAGGTGAAGGACAGTCTGCACAAGTCTGCCTTTTCGCTCTCTGGAGGCCAACAGCAGCGTCTCTCGATCGCGCGCGCCCTGGCCATTGACCCGGAGGTTATGCTTCTGGACGAGCCCTGCTCGGCCCTTGATCCGATATCGACCGCTAAGATTGAGGAGCTCCTCTTCACTATCGAGAATCGCTGCACCCTGGTAATTGTCACCCACAATATGGCGCAGGCGGCGCGAGTGGCCGATTACACCGGTTTCTTTCTGATGGGGAAGCTCATTGAGTTCAGCGACACTAAGACGATCTTCACCAACCCAGCCAGGAAAGAGACGGAGGACTACATTACGGGTCGGTTCGGATAGCGAGAGCCTGCCCGGGCAAGGAGCCTGTAGCGACGGGCTTTCCGGGTTTGTTATGCTCCTAGTTCATCGAAGCAAATGACAAGCCCCGGCAGTCATCGGGCGTCGGGAAAATGGAAACGTGATGCGTCATTTTGAAGAACGATTGAACGAGCTTCGGTTGCGTCTGCTTGAGATGGGCGGCTTGGTGGAGTCGGCCGTGCATCTGGGCGTACAGGCGCTCATCGAGGCCGACGTGGAATTGGCACGACGCGTGCTCGCGAACGAGCCACGGATCAACGAACTGGAAATCCAGAACGACGACTTGGCGACCGGATTGCTTGCCTTGGAGCAGCCGGTAGCCTCAGACCTTCGGTTCATCACGGCGGCCATCAAGATCAACAACAATCTGGAGCGTATGGGCGACAAAGCGGCCAACATCGCCGAGCGCTCGATCGCGCTGGCTTCCGAGCCGGCCGTGACGTCGCTGGTGGACGTCGCCCGCCTGGGCCGACTCGTGGAACCGATGGTCCATCACGCCCTGGATGCGTTTGTGCGCCGTGATTCCACCCTCGCCCGGAACGTTCTCACCGCTGACGACGCCGTCGATGACATGCGCAACCACATCTCGGCCGAGGTGATCCAGCACCTGGAGGAAGAACCCCGGTCCGCGCGGCCCTGGCTGGACTTGCTGTTCGTGAGCCGCAGTCTCGAACGAATCGGCGACCACGCCACCAATATCGCCGAGGAAGTGGTCTTCATGGTAGACGGTGTCGACGTGCGCCACGGTCACGCCGTTCCGGTGCGGTAGTTCGAGGCCCGCATGCCGCCCTGCAAAGTAAAGGGTATCCTACCTATCCGAGCCAGCTCGCTCCATTGCCCCTCCCAATTCTGGAGTTAAGCAGCCTTCATCAGGCCATCGGCCGCGTGTCTCGTCGCCTTTTAAGTTGTGGATTATAAATGACTTGTCACCCGTCTGGCGAGAATCTGGACAACCGGGCTTCCGTGTAGGCCGCCTTACTGCTTGGAGAATCCGTTTGATGTGGGGCGCTCCACACTGAGTCGACCTTCCTCCGTGTGCGAAAATCAGCAGGTCGCCGTCAAGCTCATTCAGAAAAGAAAGACTGAACAGACTGACTGAGAACAGAATATTCAGATTCAGAGACGCTCGGAAGGTCCGCCACCCCGCGAAGGGCCACGGACGCACAGGCAGCATACAGGGCAGATGACGGGAGCTTCGCCCTAATGAAGAGAACTACGGCCCTTTTCTACCTGATGGCTCTGCCGCTGTTGGCCCAGACCAACAGCGGTGAATTGCGTCTTCAGGTTAACGATCCCTCCGGCCTGGGCGTGAAGGCCACGGTTCAGATCATCAGCGAGGCAAATGAGTATCGCAATGCTCTGACGACCGACGATGGCGGCCTTCTCGACGTGCAGCGCCTGCCTTATGGCCTCTACGATCTCAAAATACGTCAGCCCGGCTTCGCCGACGTTTCTGAGTCCGTCGAGATTCGTTCTTCCATCCCGACGAAATACACAATCCAACTCAAGCTGCCGACGGTAAGCCAGTCTATAACCGTCAGTGCGGCTGCTACATTGATCGATCCCGACCAGGCCGGCAACGTCAACCGGATAGGCTCAGACTCCGTCCAAAACCGCCTTACTCCACTGACGGGCCGCTCCTTACAGGACCTTGTGAATTCGCAACCGGGATGGTTCTATGAGGGTAATGCCGTATTGCATCCGCGCGAGTCGGAGTACCAGACGCAGTTTGTGGTGGATGGCATTCCTTTGACTGATAACCGCTCGCCCAGCTTCGGCCCTGAAATTGAAGCAGACAACGTGCGATCGATGAGCATCTATACCGCCGGCTTTCCCGCCGAGTACGGCCGCAAAATGGGAGGGGTGATAGAGGTTAACACGCTTCAGGACTCACAACCCAATTTGCACGGCCAAGCGGTGCTTTCCGGGGGCAGCTTTGACACTGCGGGCGCGTTCGCTGAGGCACAATACGGTTGGGGCAAGAACGTCTTCGGCGGCAGCGCCAGCGGCGGCATGACCGGCCACTATCTGAATCCCGTGGTGCCCGAAAACTTCACCAACACGGGCACTGTTGGAGATTTCTCGCTCCACTATGAGCGCGACTTCACACCCAAGGACCGCCTGAGGGTGATCGTCAGGCACGCCCTCTCCCGCTATGAACTTCCGAACGAGTACGTTCAGCAAACCTGGTGCTACGCGCCGGGACAGGCTTTCGGGGCGCCGTGCCAACTGCAAAATGCAAGCAACTTCGAAACGATGGGAACTATCTTTTACCAGCACACATTTTCACCCAATGTTGTCGCCGACTTTCACGGCATGGTGCGTAACAATGCGAATCACTTCTGGTCCAATGAGGATTCGACCCCCATCCTGGTGTTCCAGCACAACTGGTTCAACGAGGGGTACTTCAAGGGAACGGTCACGGCTCACCGAAACCACCATGAGTGGAAGGTGGGCGTGGAGTCCGACAACATGTTTCTGAATGAGAACTTCAGATACATGATTCCGGACACTCCGATGAACACGGACCAGTTTGACGACAGCACCCCGCTCACTTTCGCCTTCGCGGGGAAGCGCTCGGATCTGGAACAATCTGCCTTTGTGCAGGATCTCATCACTTTGCCCAACTGGACCATCAACGCCGGCGTCCGCTGGGACCATTACCAGCTCCTATTGAACCGGCAGGCTGTGCAGCCACGCTTCTCGATTGCGCACTATTTCCGCTCCGCTGATATGGTGGTCCACTTTTCCTATGACAGGATTTTTCAGACACCTTCTTTCGAAAACATCCTGCTTTCGAGTTCAACGACAGCCACCACTCTCAATCCGGTTTCATTGCAGTTGCCGGTCGAGCCGTCAGAGGGAAACTACTACGAAGCAGGCCTGACAAAAGGAGTGTTCGACAAGCTGAAATTCAGTGCGAACTACTTCTACAGAACGGTAAACAACTATGCGGATGACGACCAGATTTTCAACACAACCATCAGTTTCCCGATAGCATTCGAGAAGGGCATCATCTATGGTGCAGAGGGAAAGATCGATTTGCCGGAGTGGAAGCGGCTTTCCGGCTATGCGAGCTATACCTACATGGTCGGCAATTCATGGTACCCTGTGACAGGCGGCCTCTTTCTCGGCGACGACACAGGCCTACCGACCTCGGGACATTTTCCCGCGTCGCAGGACCAGCGCAACACTCTTCGCGCCCGCTTTCGATACCAGGTTTCTCTACGCTTGTGGCTCGCGGGAGGCGTTCAGTTCGACAGCGGCCTTCCGTTCGAGTTCCAAGGTGACTATGATCAGGCCCTCGCTGAGTATGGCCAGCAGGTGGTGAACCGCGTCAACTTCGCGAGCGGCCGCATCGAGCCCACCTTTCAGGTCAATGCGTCGGCAGGTGCGGATCTATACAAGTCGGACCGTTTTAACATGAGATTTCAGATCGATGGACAGAACCTGACCAACGTTCTGTGGGTCATCGACTTTGGCGGACTGTTCTCCGGCAACGCCATTGGACCGTCGCGGAGCCTTGCCATGCGTCTCACAACCAGCTTCTAGTCCGGAATGTAACCTATGGGGTGAAAAAGCCGACATGTCCCTTTTGCCGCCAGATTGGACGCTTGGCCCATGCGTTCCTGCGGGTGTGACCAAGCAGGAGCAGGGTGGCAGATTGGAGGAGGAAGTCCTTGAGATCTTCGACCAGTTCCGCAATCGCGTGCTTCGATACGTCCTCGCCCTAGGCCTCCCGATTCAGGACGGCGAAGAAGTAGTCCAGGAGATTTTTCTATCGCTGTTCCTTCACTTGCGACGGGGCCGACCCCGGCACAACCTGCGCGGGTGGTTGTTCCGCGTTGCGCACAACCTGGCGTCCAAACAAGGCTCTGCAAACCACAGACTTCGGGAGGTGATGGAGTCTGACGACGGCCCAGCAAACCAACAATGGGAGACCGGTCTCAATCCCGAAGAACGGATGATGCAATGGCAGAGACAGCAACGCCTGCTGGCGGTAGTGCGCGCACTTCCCGAACAAGATCAACTCTGTCTACGTCTGCGCGGTGAGGGTCTGCGGTATCGCGAGATCGCAGAAACTCTCGGGATTTCTGTCGGCTCGGTATCCAATTCGCTCACGCGGTCGTTGGCACGTCTGGCGCGCGTGGATGGAAGGTGAGTTATGCCCGATCACGATTCTCAGTTGTCAGACGAGGATCTCGTCCTGCTCGCGGATGGTGAGACGGGCGCGCGGCAGGCCGTGCACGCCCATGCACATCTGGCGGCGTGCTGGGATTGCCGGACGCGAATGGCGGATCTGGAATCGGCCATCGGCGCATTCGTCCATGCTTATCACGCAAATCTCGATCCTCGTGTGCCGCCCTCCGCTGGACCGCGTGCGTTGCTCAAGGCCCGCCTGGCGCAATGCACCCGTGCGTCTCCGGTGAGGTGGTGGCAGGGCATCGCCGCATTCCTAGTTTCACGACCTTGGCAGAGCTACGGTTGCGCCGTCCTGCTTTTTGGGGTCGTGGCGCTCGCGGGCAGCCGTTATCTCGGGCGCGGACCCACTCACTTGGCGGCATTCAGCTCGGGGCTTGTCCCCAACAAGTCACTGACACCGGGTGCTATTCAGTCGGTCGAACAAACGGAGATTTGCACGGCCGAAGACAAGGACCCGGCATGGTTGATATCTGCCCCGGTCGAGCAAGAAGCCTTCGAGGAGTACGGCGTGGTGAACTCACGGGCCAAGAAGTACCAGCTGGATTATCTGATTCCCCCCGCGCTTGGGGGTACGGCGGACATTCATAACCTCTGGCCCCAACCCTATTCGGAAGCTGGATGGAATGCCCACGCCAAAGACGAGCTTGAGGATCGATTGCGGCAACTCGTCTGCGAGGGAAGGCTGAGTCTTCCAGAGGCGCAACGCGAGCTCGCGACCGATTGGATCGGGGCGTATAAGAATTACTTTGACGCTTCCGGACCTCGTCCAGGCTTGTGAAACTTACGGACCGGCGGTCGTCAGCCGGGTGGACTGGGTTCACGGCCGCGTGCGGCCACAGTCCTCTCTGAACGCCTCGGTGGCTGCCGATTCATACAAAAGGTAAAGTTCACCAAGCGGCTCCCGGCCGACCTGGAAAGCCTCAACGACCGCCTTAATCTGATCGACTTCGCCGGCCTTTTCTCCGGCAATGCCATCGGCCCCTCGAGGAGCTTCGCCACCGCATGATGATGGAGTTCTGATCGTTTCTTCTGAGACTCTTAGTTGTTCCCGCCGCTTCCACTCCGTATAATCAGATAAGTAATAGTATGGAATCTCAGACTGACCTGCGCGCCTGGCTCATTTGGGTTATCAAAATCCGCTTCGTCATTATCACCCTCCTGTTTGCCATTGACTATGCCACGCGGCAGCTTGCGCCCAGCGCCTCGAATGTCGCGTCGGTCGAGCGGCTGGCACTCGTCGTCATCCTGTGGTACGTCATCGGGTTGTTCTTTCTGATTTACAACCAGATCGGCCGTGACTTCCTCCGCCAGGCCACGCTCCAGATCTATGCGGACCTCGTGCTGATCACGGCCGTGGTGCACGTCACCGGCGACCTCGAAAGCAACTATCTCTCGCTCTACGTCGTGGCCATCATTCTGGCCAGCATTCTCTTCTCTCGCAGCCGGGCCTACCTGGTGGCCGGCACGAGCTTTGTCTGTCTCGGGCTCATGGTCGAGTTAGCCTACCTGCCCGGCCTCTATCCCGAGCTCGTGTCACACCGCCCTGCCCTAGGGTTCCTGGCGCCACCGTCGGGGCCGGCCATGGACGCCCGTGCGCTCGGCGTCAGGATCGCCGCCAGCCTGTTCGGCTTCTTCGCAGTCGCCTATCTTGCGAGCTATCTTGCCGAGACCCTGCGGCGGACGGGCGCGGAGCTCCGTCACACCGCCAGCCGGGCTGCCAGCCTGCACGCCATCAACGAGAACATCATCCAGAGCATGCGTGGCGGCCTGATTCGGACCGACCTGGGCGGTGTGGTGGAGGAGCTGAATCCCGCAGGCGCGCGCATCCTCGGCCGCAGCGCCAACGAGGTAAACGGCCAGCGAATTCTGGACGTACTGCCGGAACTGCAGTCCAGCGGAGGACAGCCGTCAGATTCCTGGCCGGCGGCCACCGGCACGCCTGCGGCGCCTGGCGTCTGGCCGGAAGCCGGCGCTGGCGACAATCAGCCGCCTGCCCATCCCGGGCCGTACGCACGGCGCGAGATCAATTACCGGAGGCCGGACGGCGCGCTACGAATCCTGGGGTTTTCGGTCTCTCCCCTGCGAACGCCCGAGCGCGGAGTGGTTGGTTACATTTATACTTTCCAGGATCTCACCGACGAGAAGCGACGCGAGGCCGAGTATCAAGCCCGGGACCGCATGGCCACTCTGGGGCGGGTGGCCGCCGCCATCGCCCACGAAATCCGTAACCCGCTCGCTTCGATCTCCGGGTCGGTGGGCGTCTTCAAGAGCCTCGGCGGTCTGGAGGCAGACCAGGCCCGGCTCGTCGACATTGTCAGTCGCGAGTCCTCGCGGCTGGAAAAACTGGTTTCGGAGTTCCTGGACTACTCCCGCCAGCAGCGTCTGCGGTTCCGCAGGGTGGATCTGGTGCGGTTGTTGGACGAGACTCTCGTGCTCCTCGAACACCACCCGCACTTCACTTCGGAAGATCATTCCAGCCCTGATACGGATTCCGGGCCGAGTTGCCGCCTGGAGCGTCGCTTCCCAGGTCACGCAGTGCCGGCATGCGTGGATCCTGACCGCGTGCGTCAGGTGTTCTGGAACATCTGTGACAACTCTCTGAAAGCCATGCCCCATGGTGGCACCCTCACAGCAGAAGTCGAAGACGGGAGTGGCCCGAGCGTCCGCGTCGTGCTGCAGGACACGGGTGTCGGCCTCACGCCTAGCCAGGCCGAGCGCCTTTTTGAGCCCTTTCACCCCGGCTTCGTGCACGGGACCGGTCTCGGGCTGGCCATCACGCGACAGATTGTCGAGGGCCACCAAGGACGCATCGAGGTGAGCTCGGAGCCGGGCCGCGGTACCAAGTTTGTGATCGAGCTTCCGCGCGAACAGCCGCCGGAACGTGAACCCGGAGCCGCTGAAGCTGCCTGAATCCTGTCCGGTCGAGCCAACCAGGAGAACGAACCCATGGCGCGATTGCTCGTTATTGATGATGAAGAGTCGCTCTGCCAGCTCCTCGAGATCGCTTTCCGGCGGGCAGGCCACCAGGTGGAAACCGCGACCAACGCCTCGGCCGCCCGCCAAAAGATCGAAACCCGCATTTACGACGTGATCATCTGCGATATCCGGATGCCGGACACGTCCGGCATCGATCTGCTCCAGCACTCGCGCGCCACCCGCAGTCCCGCAGCCTTCGTGCTGATGACGGCCGTCCCGACCGTATCGACTGCGATCGACGCATTAAACCTCGGGGCTTGCCGGTATGTCGTGAAGACAGACCGGCTTGTTGACGAACTCCGGCTCGTGATTGACCGGGCGGTTGAAGACCTGGCTGTCCGGGAGGAGAACGCCCGATTGCGGACCGAGCTCCTGCGCTCCTTCTCCCAAAAGAACATTGTGGGGCACAGCACCAAGATGCAGCGTATTTTCGAAACCGTGCGCAACGTCGCACCCACCTCCAGTACCGTCCTGATCTTGGGCGAAAGCGGAGTGGGCAAAGAACTGGTGGCGCGCGCCCTCCACGAGGCCAGCCTCCGCCGGGAGAAGCCTTTTGTCTCCCTCAACTGCGGCGCCTTCCCGGAGACGTTGCTAGAGAGCGAGCTCTTTGGATACCTGAAAGGTGCGTTTACCGGGGCCGATAGCAACAAGAAAGGTATTCTCGAAGTGGCCAACGGCGGGACTCTCCTGCTCGACGAAATCGGCGAGACGAGCCTCACTATGCAGGTGAAGCTCTTGAGGGTGCTGCAGGAACGGAAGGTGCGACCGCTGGGAGGTACGGGTGACGTGCCGGTCGATGTGCGTCTGGTGGCCACCACCAACCGCAATCTGAAGGACATGGTGGCGGAAGGAGAGTTTCGCGAGGACTTTTACTATCGCGTCAGCGTCATCACGATCGAGGTGCCTCCATTGCGGGAGCGGCGTGAGGATATCGAATTGCTCGCCCACCACTTTCTGGGGCGCTTCGCTCCGGAAATGCGCAAGACGGTTTATGACTTCGAGCCGGCGGCGCTTAGCGTTCTTGTTAGCTACAGCTGGCCAGGCAATGTGCGCGAACTCGAACATGCTATCGAGCGCGCTGTGGCGGTCAGTACCGACCAGGACCGCCTGCTGCGGCGCGACCACCTGCCCGAGGCCGTTGCTTCTGGGGCACAGGCGGCCCCCCAAGACCGCCTCGAAGTAGGGGCGGAGGGGATCGACTTTGAGGCGCGCATGGCCGCACTCGAAGCGCGCTACCTTGCCGAAGCCCTGAGGGTTGCCGGCGGCGTCCGGACCCGTGCCGCCGAACTGCTCCATATGTCCTACCGTTCCTTCCGGCACTACGCCAAGAAACACGGGCTCTGATACACAGACCGTTAAGTTTTACTTGACTTATATAACCGTCCGATTAATACTCGCACAGTAGAATGGCTTTGGCAGGGAACCTGCTCCTCCAGTTGCGCGGCCCCCGCGGACACGTACCGGGAGCGTGAAAATTGGGAAACAGAAGGGGTAGGAGTATGCGAAAGAGAAGCGACGGATTTTCACTGATCGAACTGCTGATCGTCGTGGCGATCATCCTCATCATCGCCGCCATCGCGATTCCTAACCTGTTGAGGTCCAAGATCGCTGCCAACCAGGCGTCGGCCGTGCAATCGTTGCGGACCATCATCACCAACGAGGTCATCTACAGCACAACCTACAATCAGGGGTACACGTCGAATCTGGCGCAACTCGGCCCCCCGACCTCCGGCCTTCCCAGTTCATCGGCTGCAGGTCTCCTGGATAGCGTACTCGCCAGCGGAACCAAGAGCGGTTACAGCTTCCCCTTTGTTGCGGCGGCGCCCTTTAACGGATCGACTCCCGCCTACTCAGTGCAGGCTAACCCGCTTACTCCGGGCGTCACGGGCCAAAACTACTACTACGGCGACTCGACCGGAGTGATTCGCCAGAACACTTCAGCGACGGCAACCCCGTCGGATTCGCCGATTGGCGGATGAAGGCCGGAGAAGCGTCAGTGGGCTCCGACGTAAAGGCCGATCAGCAGCTGCCGGTCAAGGCGAGTGAACAAAGGCGCTCGCCGGACCCTCCCGCGGGCACACAGACCGCAAGGATTCTTGTGACGAAAAATGTCAGGCGCAGCCGACAAAAAATGGCAGGCCAGGACGCGGGAGGTACGTCTCCGGGTTATTTTTGCTCATACCGCGGAGTTAACTGCTGTTTGGGTCGTTTAGTTGACTCTGTAAGCATCACACCCTCAACCCCCAATCTTTGGCACCGCACCTGCACCTGGCAGGCACGAAGACCGCCGGCCAGGATCTACCGGGCGGGCCACACAAGCTAGGAGCAAAGACGAATGAAGAAGGGAAATGAAGGATTTTCTTTGATCGAGCTCTTGATCGTCGTCGCGATCATTTTGATCATCGCGGCTATTGCAATTCCGAACCTGCTGAGGTCCAAGATCGCAGCAAACCAGTCTTCGGCGGTAGCGTCCTTGCGGACCATCAACACCTCCGAGGTTACCTACAGCTCAACGTACAACCAGGGATATACTTCTACCCTGGCGCAACTGGGACCGCCCACTTCGGGCGGCGCTGTCTCGACGGCAGCCGGGCTGATCGACAGCGTACTCGCGTCCGGCACCAAGAGCGGTTACACTTTCACTTACGCCGCGTCGACCGCCGTTAACGGATCAACGCCTGGCTACACGATCACGGCGGTGGCGGTGAGTGAGGGAACGACGGGGCAAAACTACTACTATACGGATGACTCCAACGTGATTCGCCAGAACACTTCAGCCACGGCGAGCGCGTCGGATTCGCCGATCGGCGGGTGACGTCAGCGGCGTTCCGCCCGCGGAGCGTCTTATTGTTGCGAACGGGCGGTGGCCGTCTACGCCGGTTGGACGGCTGCCGTCCGTCCAATCAAACGGATGGTTTTGCGTGGGGATTTCTTACAATATCACGGTTGGTGGACGGCGAGGGTCGCCGCCCGAAGGAGACAAGGCTATGAAGAAGGATTCCCAGGGCTTTTCGCTCATCGAACTGCTCATCGTTGTGGCGATCATCTTGATTATCGCGGCCATTGCCATTCCGAACCTGTTGAGGTCGAAGATTGCGGCTAATCAGGCCTCGGCGGTGGCATCGCTGCGCACCATCAACACCTGTGAGGTGACCTACAGCTCCACATACAACCAAGGCTTTACGTCGACACTAGCCCAGCTCGGGCCGCCGACTTCGGGGAATGCCACCTCAACGGCCGCTGGATTGGTTGACAGTGTGCTAGCGGCAGGTGCCAAGAGCGGGTACAGCTTCGTGTACGCCGCCTCGACCGCGGTGAGCGGTTCCACGCCCAATTACACGGTCAATGCCAACCCCATCCAGGTGGGGACGACTGGCCAGAACTACTATTATACCGACGCCAGCAACGTGATTCGTCAGAATACCTCGGCATCTGCCAGCGGGTCGGATTCTCCCATCGGCGGCTAGTTTCGGCGCCGATCCTTACTGCGGCCTTGGACTGAGGCTTGCGGCCGGCCGACTCCGCTGAGGTGGAGTCGGCCGGCCGCGTCTCCGCTCCCCGGCCATCCCGTCGGAACTGACCTATCCTGGTTCCGAAGGGCGGCGCGTCCTTCGAGCCTACTGCAACGGCTGGCTCGGCAAGATCAGTCAGGACGGTGTGCCGCCGGAGGTCACTTCGGCCATGCTGGCTGTGGAAACCGCCGAGCTTACCAAGGACTACCCCCTGGGCTTTTGGCGTAACCGCTCCAAGAGAGCCCTCGATAGGCTCACATTGTCAGTTAAACAAGGTGAGATCTTCGGGCTTCTCGGCCCGAACGGAGCGGGCAAGACCACCACTCTCAAGCTGCTCTTGCGGTTGGTATTTCCCACTGCAGGCTCCGGTAGAATCCTGGGGCGTCCGCTTCACGACGTTCGTCTACACGCCCGCATCGGCTACCTTCCCGAGAATCCGTCTTTCTACGATCACCTGACCGCCCAGGAGTTTCTGCTCTATGCCGGCTGGCTCTGCGGTCTGGATCCTATCTCGCGCCGCCGGCGCAGCCGGGAACTGCTCGAACAGGTTGGGCTGGGGGAGTCCGGAGCCGTTGCCGTTCGTAAGTTCTCGAAAGGGATGGTGCAGCGCCTCGGGATTGCTCAGGCTCTTGTCAATGATCCCGAAGTGGTCTTCTTTGACGAGCCTATGTCGGGACTCGACCCACTTGGCCGGCGCCAGGTGCGCGACCTGATCCTATCCTTGCGGCGCGTGGGAAAGACCGTCTTCTTTTCCACCCATATTCTCTCCGATGCCGAAGCGCTCTGTGACCGGGTCGCGATTCTCCACCGTGGCCGGTTGCAAGGATCAGGCCCCTTGAGTGAAATTCTGGGTACTGGCGTGGCCTCGGCGGAGCTGATTCTCGACAATCCCTCGCCGGGCGTGCTGGCAGCCCTCGAGCCGTTCGCCACCGCCACCGTGCGCACAGGGGAGCGGGTGCGTCTCGAGCTTCGGGCCGATTCGAACGCGGCAACCATCCTGGAAATAGCGTTGCACGCCGGAGCCAGCATCGTCTCCTTTAATCCCATCAAGCTTTCGCTGGAAGATTATTTCCTGACCAAAGTGGAAGGCTCCTCAGCCAGCACGAGCGCGCGAAGTGGCAGCCTTCCAGACTTGGACGCGCCCGGGAGGGAGCCGGACTCGAATGCCGGCGTCGACGCCGATCACGTGGAGTTGGGACGCCGATGAGCCGCGTCGTCGCCATTGCCGTGCACACCTTCAAGGAATCGGTCCGCGAGAAAGTGCTCTGTAACTTGGTAGTATTTGCACTCCTCCTGACGGGAGCAGGGATCGTCCTCGGCAGCATCTCGGTCGGCATTAACGAGATCCTGCTGATCAACCTGGGCCTCAGCGCCATTTCGGCCTTCGGTTTAATCATCGCCATCTTCATTGGAATCAGCCTGGTGTGGAAAGAGATCGAGCGCCGCACGATCTATAACGTGCTCTCCAAGCCTGTGAAGCGCGCTGAATTCATCCTGGGCAAGTATTTGGGCTTGGTGCTCACAATCGTCGTCAACACCGCGATCATGACCGCCGGGTTTTACCTCGCCCTGTACTGGGAGAAGCGGAAGCTCGGCGTGGAAGACCTGGCGCCGCTCGAAGCCGTGTACTTTATTCTGCTCCAATTGGCGCTGGTGGTGGGCGTGGCTCTCCTTTTCTCCACTATTTCCACGCCGGTCCTTTCGGCGGTGTTCACCTTCAGCCTTTACGTGATCGGCAACCTTCTCGGTGACCTGCGAAGTCTGGGCGCACAGTCAGCAAGCGCGCCAGCCCGAGTCCTGCTGCACGGGCTCTCGCTCATCTTGCCGGATTTCAGCGCTTTCACCGCTATCAGCAAGGCGGCGCACGGCGAGTTGATTCCCAGCTTCCGGCTGATCTCGAACTCGCTTTATGCGCTGCTTTACACGGCGGTCCTGGTGTCAGCCGCCGTCCTGGTGTTCGAGGAGCGTGAGTTTCGTTGAGTTGGGAGACATCGAATAATGCCCGCCGCGGTTGAGGTTTCAGATACACATAGATCGAACCCGCGCCGGTTGGCGGCGCTCATTCTGGTATCGGCTTTGGCGGGCTCAGGGCTGTTGCGGAGCACGATCGACCGTCAGGCTTTGGCGACACCCGAGTTCGGCCCGCTGGTGTACGTTACATCCGGCGAGACCCTGCGGCGGCTGAGCCTGGGCTACGAGGGGCTGCTGGCCGATATCTACTGGACCCGCGTGGTGCAGTACTTCGGCCGGCAGCGCCTGGCCGGAAATTCCGAGTTCGACTTGTTAGGACCGCTCTTGCGCGTGGCCACCTCGCTCGATCCGCACCTTCTGATCGTCTACCGTTTCGGTGCGGTCTTTTTGGCCGAGAAGCCGCCGGCGGGCGCAGGCCGGCCCGACGAGGCGCTCGCCTTGATCCGGCGTGGCATCGCGGCGAATCCGTCCTACTGGAGGCTATGGCAGGACCTGGGCTTCATCTACTACTGGGACCTCAAGGACTACACGCACGCTGCTCTCGCCTTCGAGGCTGGCAGCCGCCAGCCAGGGGCCGGTCTATGGATGAAGACGCTGGCGGCCTCGGTCGCCGCTCAGGGCGGAGAGCTAGAAACCTCACGACTGCTCTGGATGGAGGTTTACCGGGAGGGCGGGAACGAGAGCATTCGAAGGAGCGCCGCCGAGCACCTGGCGGCGATTGAAGCTGCGATGGAAATCGGGCAGCTTGACCAGGCTCTGGTTCTTTTCCAGCAAAAGGCCGGCCAGCGGGCGGCGTCTTTCGACGAGCTTACGCAGGCTGGTTTGCTGGCCGGCGAGCCGGTCGATCCGACCAACGTGCCCTATGTGGTAGGAAAAGACGGGAAGGCGGCGCTCGGATCCGACAGCCAGATCGATCTTAACCTGGCACGATGATCCTGGTGCCAAAGTGGAGCGGCTGAAGCCGCGTGGCTAACTATGCTGGAGCCCTTTGAGTTCATTTTCTGGGAGGCGTTAAAGCTCTTCGCCCTGGTGGTGATGGCTCTCGTGGCCGGCAAGGCCGCGAGGTCCTTCGTTGGGAGCCGGGCTGGCATCCGCGGCCTGGCTCTTTACGGCGGCATCCTAGCGCTGGTTGCGATCGGGGCGCGGGCCTTGGGTCAGGACGTTGCGGCTGAGGCTTATGGCTGGGCCAGTGCCAAGAACCTGGACCACCACCAGTATCTGCTCGCTTACAGCAACGCCAGCCGGGCCGTTGAGCTGCGGCCCGGCCTTCTGCGTTACTGGCAGCTTCTCGCCCGAGCCAAGTTCGCGGTGCGACAGTACCGATCGGTGCTGGGCGATGAGGGTGCCTTTCGTGCCCTCAGCCCGCAAGGGCTCGACGAGGATGACCTGATCCGTTTGGCGTACTGCCGCTATTTCACGGGCCAGTACCTGCAGGTGATTCCCTTGACCGACGAACTTCTCCGCCGCAACCCCGCTTATCCCAAGACGTACGTGCTCGAGGGCCTGGCTAAGGTGGGTGCGCGGCAATATCCGGAGGCAGAGCGAGATCTCCTGCAGGCCCTCAAGCTTCTGCCCACTCAGGCCGATGCTGTTGAAGCACTGGCGCACGCCTATTTTCTGGCCGGTGACACCGGAGCCGCGGTGGCGGTGCTCGATGCGACCGGGCATTACACGTTCTCGCGCGACGAACGACGGCACTTCGAGGCCTTGAAGGCTCTTTATGAACAATGAGCAGAAGATCGACTTGAGCTTGCGGCTGGAAGACGCGGTAGCCCTCGCCTTCTTCCTCATCAATCTCGCCTTCCGGCTCATTTTCAGCGAGCTGCGCGGCGCGACCGTCAGCCCGGCGGACGTGCTGGTAATCATTCCCGCAGTGGCCGTGCTGATGGCCAAGGAGCTGGTGCACTATTTCATAGCCGGCGGCGAACGCAGCGGACAGGACGGCGATCTCGGCGTCTTCTTGCGCCCGTACTGGGAGATCGTGCGTGACTGGGTGCCGTTTCTCATCATTCTGCTGATGTACTACTCCCTTTGGGGCGATGCCACGCACCTGCTGGTGACGACCGACCGTGACACCGCGCTGATCGCCATCGACCAGCGCCTGTTCGGCTTTCAGGCCAGCGTGACTCTGCAGCGCTTTGTGAGCCCGACCCTGACCTCGTGGATGCAGTTTTCGTATGTCTTTCATCTGTTCAACATCCCCATTGTGGCCTGCTTCATCTATGCCTGCCGGCCGCGCGCTCGGTTTCGCGAGATGATGTGCGGTCTGCTGGTGATCAGCTTCCTCGGCCTGGTAGGCTACATTCTTGTGCCGGCCATTGGCCCGATGTACACCCTGCACAGCCAGTATACGGTCCCGCTGACCACCCCCTTGGCCACTCTCAACCGCGAGATGGAGTTCATGGACTTCGCTCGCATCCGGCGCGATGTCTTCCCCAGCCTTCACGTGGGCATCTCTTTCGTGGTCTGGCTATACGCCTGGCGCAATTCAAAGCGCCTGTTCTGGGTCCTCTCACCTCTGATCCTGAGCCTGTGGATCTCCACCGTCTACCTGCGCTACCACTATGTGATCGACTGCCTGGCCGGCCTCATCCTGGCGCCCGTGAGCTTCGCGCTCGCCAACTGGCTCTTCGCGCGTTTCTCGGACCTGCGAGTGTCTCTGCCCTTGCCCGCCGCCTGGGCGGAGTGGGTCCGGCGAGCGGGACTCCGGACGGGACCGGTGGGATGATCGAGCCCTATGGAGATGCGGTCCCGGCGAGAAATACTTTCGAAGGCGCTCGGACTGGCGGGCGCCGTGAGGATCGAGTCGCTGCGAGCTACCCGGGAATCGACCCGGCAACTGACAGCCGACATCGAGGACCCGACTGCGGGCCCCAGCGTTGCTCAGAGGACCTCGACCCTGGACCGCAGCCGCGTTCTCCTGGTGACCGGCCTCGTAGCTCTCGCGACCTTCCCTTATCTCAACATCCTTCTCAACGGCTTTGTCTACGACGACCACACCCAGGTCACGAATAATCCCTACCTGCAGAATTTCCATCACCTGAAGGAGATCTTCACCACCACCGTCTGGTCCTATGTGGGCGCCCAGGGAGTGACCAACTACTACCGGCCCATGATGACGCTCGGATATCTGGCCTGCTACTGGATTTTCGGCCCACTGGCTTACGGCTTTCATCTTGCCAGTCTCTTGCTGCACGCTCTCATCGTCTGCCTGCTCTTTACACTTACCGAGCGCCTCACCGGGGACCGCGTCTGGGCCTTGAGCGCCGCCGCTCTCTTCGCCCTGCATCCCGTTCACGTCGAGTCCGTCGCCTGGATAGCCGCCGTCACCGACCTGGAGCTCACCTTCTTTTACCTCATCACCTTCAGCCTCTTTCTCGGCGTGGCGCGTGAGGGCGGAAAACGGTCTGAAGGAACCCTGGCCGCGATGCTGGTCGCGTTTATCCTGGCGTTGCTTTCGAAGGAGCAGGCCATGACCCTTCCGGCGCTGACGACAGTCTACGAGCACTTCTATCGCGCCGACCGCCGCGAGACGCGCACCTCCCAGAAGCTGGCCCGCTACGGCCCCCTCTGGCTGCTGGCAGTAGCCTACGTCTTGTTTCGCATTCGCTTTCTCGGCGCCCTGGCTCCCGTCAACCAGATGCGCGCCATTGAGCCCCAGCAGGTTGTTTTCTCGGCGCTCGCTTTGACCGGCCAGTATGTCGGCAAGCTTCTTTGGCCGGTTCGGCTTTCTGCCTTCTACGTTTTTCATCGCGGCGCCAGCCTCTGGGAGCCTCGCGTGGTCGCTGGTCTCCTGACCCTCGCAGCTCTGACAGTTCTCTTCGTTGTCCTGTGGCGAAGCCGCGATCCCCGCTTTCATTTCGCGTCGTTTGGCATCATCTGGTTCTTCACGACGCTGGCTCCCGTGCTGAACGTGCATTGGATGGCCGCCAACGTCTTTGCCGAACGCTACCTCTACCTTCCCTCGGTCGGATTCTGCTGGCTGGCAGGACTTGCCGCCGCCCGGCTGTGGTCCGGCGCCGAGCGCCGACCGACCCAGCGAAAGGCGCTGGCTGGTTTGGTGCTGGCAGCGCTCTGCGCCGCGCGCATCGTGATTCGCAATCGCGATTGGCGCAATGACATCGTGCTGTACGCGAGCACCCTCCGCTCTTCCCCGGACGCCTATCCCATCCTGAACAATCTCGGCACGGTCTACTGGCAGGACGGTAACGTGGATAAGGCCGAGGCTGCCTGGCGCCGCGCCCTGGCTCTCAACGGCGACAGTGCCATTGTGCTAAACAATCTGGGTCTCGTCGCCAGCCGGCACAAGCATTACGACCAGGCGGTAAGCTTCTTCCAGCGAGCGATGAAACTGAAGCCTAACTACACAGATCCTCACCTCAATCTGGGCACCGCCTATCGGGATATGGGCCTTGATGGCCCGGCCGAGACTCAGCTTCGCGCCGCCGTAACCCTTTCGCCGCTCAACCAGCATGCCCGGAATGAGCTCGGCCAGCTTCTGCTGGGGGAAGGCCGCCTCGGCGAGGCCGAAGACCAATTCCGCGCCTCGGCCCGCAGTGAGCCCAATGTTGTTGCTTATGACGCTTTGGGCGATCTCGAGCTTCGGCGTGGCGACTCGCAGTCAGCGGAACGTGGCTTTCGGGCGGCCTTGGCCCTGGACGAATTCGACAGCCGGGCCCATTTCGGACTCGGGCGGATCTACGCCGCTGCGGGCCGCAAGGCCGACGCCTTGAAGCAGTACCAGGCTGGGCTCGGAAGCGATCCCACCAATGTCGAGGCCCAGACCGCCGTCCGCGACCTGGGCGAGACAGCCCCCAGCACCCCCCAGCGCCCCTGACCTCCGCCTAATCACGGTGTGTTCCGTTGAACCGATGGACGGCGGCCGCCTGATGGTCGCGCCGACACGAGACTCCTGAACTATAAGCCTTTTCTTTTCATAAACATCGTGGGATTATAAGGATAAAGTACGTGCTTTCAATAACATCGTGGGATTCTAAAAGTCGGTCCTTTGTTTTCAACAAAATCGTGGTATATACGTGCACCCTTCAAGATAAGGGTCTCCGCCACCGGCACTTTTCCTCAAGCCTTTCAGCTCAAGTTGAGAAACTCCAGTCCTCCATTTTGAGCGCCGCCATGCGGTGCTCCGGGTCGCGGGCGCTGCCGCGAAGGTAGGAATCAAAGGTCTTCCACTTGGGGTCAGGCGTAGCCTCCGTACTTCCCCTCTCGAAGCAGGGATTCCAACTGCGTCGGATCCTCGATTCGTCCCGGTCCGCCAACGGCGTGCACCTCAGGAAAGAGCCAGCCGAGCCAAGAATGTAAATTGAATGACATCTACTATATAGTACACGATCCATCTGTCCAGAGCGATGTGCGGGGATTCGAATCTAGGGTGCCACCGTGAACCTGAAGGCTGCCCCGGCCGCGATCTTGCTGCCGGGAGGGGGCGTCTGGCTGAGGATGGTGCCGCTGGCGGCTGTCGTAGCGGCGGGAGCCGCGGGTTCCGCGCTACCGGACGGCGGCGGGAGCGGAGCTGGCTCCAGGGTCTTTACGTCGCTCACCGTAAAACCGGCGCGCGTCACATCCGTCCGCGCCTGGCTGATCGCCATGCCGACGAAACTGGGGCAAACGAACTCGGGCGATGGGTCGCCCAGCGAGACCAGCAAGTTCACGGCCGGGCTGCGCGCCGGCTGCGCGGAGGGCAGCGGGTCCTGTGCCACGACCGAGTCCGCCGTCGTGCCGGGCCAGTGCACGGAGACGACATCGCCCAGCGTGAGGCCGCGCTGGACGGCAGTCACCTGGGCCGCCCGCACGCTGCCGCCCACCAGCCGCGGAACGGTAACCGTGGGGGTGCCGAGGCTGACGAGCACATGAATATCCTGACCTGCCTTGGTACTGGCGTCGGCGGCCGGCTCCTGCGAAACGACATGATTCTCGGGGTACTTGCTGCTGAAGAGGTGATCCTCCACCTTGACGCCCAATCCCATGCCGCCCGCCACCCGCTGCGCCTGCTCCATTGGCAGGCCGACCAGATTCGGCGCCTTTTCCTCACCGCTGTGGATCGTGATCCGGATGGTGGTAATGGCGCTCAAAAGGGCCACCGCCATCAGCACGGTCAGGAGCACAAAAAGCCGGAAGATGCTTCGGACGCGCGAGATAAATCCCATTCACCCGCCTCTCGGGTTATTCTAACAGAGCCATGCGCGTGGAATTATTCATCACTTGTCTGGCCGATCAGTTCTACCCCGAGGTGGGCGAGGCGGCCGTCAAAGTTCTACGAAGGCTCGGGGTGGAGGTCTCGTTTAATTCCGCCCAGACCTGTTGCGGCCAGCCCGCCTTCAACACCGGCTACCGCGAAGAGGCCCGCGTCGTGGCGGCGAAAGTCCTTGATCTGTACGCCTCGCGCGGGGGCGCGGATTACCTGGTGAGCCCTTCCGGCTCCTGCACCTCGATGATGCGCGTGTTCTACACGGAGCTGTTTGAACACGACCCGGAGCGCCTTCGCCAGGCGGGAGATCTGGCCGGCCGGATCTACGAGTTCTCCGAGTTCCTGGTCAAGGTCCTAAAAATCGAGGACGTGGGAGCGATCTTTCCGCACCGCATCGCCTATCATGATTCCTGCCACCTGCTGCGGGAGCTTGGGATCGCGGACGAGCCGCGCCGCCTCCTGCGGGCGGTGCGAGGCGCCGAACTGGTGGAGCTGGGCGATCATCGCGTGTGTTGTGGGTTCGGCGGGACCTTCTCCGTGAAGTTTCCCGAAGTTTCGGTGGCCATGGGCGAGGACAAATTGAGGGTGGCCACGGCGGTTGGCGCGGAATATCTGGTGGCGAACGATTCCGGCTGCCTGATGCACCTGGCCGGCCTCATCCATCGCCAGGGGTTGTCGGTTAAGACGATGCACCTGGCCGAGGTGCTGGCCAGCCGGTAAGCGCGGCGCGGCGACATGAGAGAGACAGGCGTCGAAAGCAACGCGATTCACGAGCTCGGCCAGAAGGTGCTGGAGAGCGCCCATCTGACCGACGCGTACCGCAGCTCGACGCTGCGTCTCTACACCCACCGCCTGGAGGCCATCGGCCAGGTGCCCGGATTTGAGGCGGTGCGGGAGCGGGCCCGGACCCTCAAGCGCGAGGTGATCACCCACCTCGACTATTACGTGGACCAGTTCGCGACCCGCTTTGAGGGCCAGGGCGGACAGGTGTACTGGGCCGCCGATGCCCGCGAAGCCTGCGCCATCGTGCTCGAGGTGGCCCGCCGGGCCGGAGCGCGCGAAGTGGTGAAGGGCAAGAGCATGGTGAGCGAGGAGATCGAGCTCAACCACGCGCTCGAAGAGGCGGGGATCCGGGCGGTCGAGACGGATCTGGGCGAGTATATCCTGCAACTGTCGCACGAGCGCCCGGCCCACATCGTCGCCCCAGCCATGCACAAGACGCGCGGCGACGTCGCCGACCTCTTCGAGCGCGAGGTCGATCCCAAGCGGGCCGAAGAGCCCCAGGAACTCACGGCCATCGCGCGCCGCGCCTTGCGGGCGATGTTCGCCAAGGCGTGCCTGGGCATCAGCGGCGCCAACTTCGCCGTGGCCGAGACCGGAAGCCTGGTGGTGCTGGAAAACGAGGGCAACATCCGCTTCTCAACCACCGCACCGCGGGTGCATCTCGCCCTCGTCGGAGTGGAGAAGCTGATCCCGCGCTTTCAGGATCTGGCGGTTTTCCTGCGGCTGCTGGCGCGATCGGGCACGGGCCAGAAGCTGACCTCCTACACCTCGATTCTCGCCGGACCTCGCCGGCCGGCCGAAGACGGTCCCGACGAGATGCACGTGGTGCTGATCGACAATGGCCGCCTCCGCGCCCTGGCCGACGAGAAGATGCGGGAAGCTCTTTACTGCATTCGCTGCGGCGCCTGCCTCAACGCCTGCCCGGTCTACCGGAAGATCGGCGGCCACGCCTACGGCTGGGTCTACAGCGGACCCATCGGGGCGCTGATCACGCCGGAATTCGTCGGCCTCCAGAATGCCCGGGAACTGCCCTTCGCCTCGTCCCTGTGCGGCGCGTGCCGCGAAGTCTGCCCGGTGAAGATCAACATCCCCGACTTGCTCCTCCACCTTCGCGCTCAGGCGCAACAGACGAGCCAAGCCCCCAAGCCGGCCGGATCGCCGGTGCGAGAGCGCACGGCCATGCGTTTCTGGGCCTGGATCATGACCAGCCCCCGCCGCTACGCCTGGAGCGCACGCCTGGCCCGATGGGGCCAGGGACTCCTCGCGCGCGGCGGCTGGATTCGCAGCTTTTCTACCTTCCCGGTCTCCCGCTGGACCGAGCGGCGCGATCTGCCCGCGCTCGCCCCTCGCCCGTTTCGGGAGCGCTGGAAGCATCTCAACTCTGACGGAGACCCTCAATGAAACTGGTGACCTATGAAGGACCGAACGGTCCTGTGCTTGGTGTGGTTGAAGGTGAATGGGTGGTCGATGTGGGCGAGGCGCTCGAGTGGGGCGGCCTGCTTCCCAAGCCGGAGGCGGCTCTGCGGGCGGCCGTCGAAAAGCTGGAGGCGGCAGACGGCCCGCCTCTCGACATGATCGAGCTCATCAGCCGGGGCCCCGATTACCTGGCCGCTCTCGGAGTGGTCACCGCGGCGGCCTCGGTGGCGGCCGGGGCCGAGCCTGGAGTGCGGATGCCGCTCGAAAAGACTCGCCTGCGCGCACCCATCGCGCGACCGCCCAAGATCACGTGTGTGGGCTTGAACTACGCCGATCACGCTCGCGAACAAGGGATCGAGGCGCCGGAAGCTCCGGTCTTCTTCCTCAAGTCGGTTAACACCATCATCGGCCCAGGCGACCCCATTCGGCTCCCTCCGAACACGGGGCAGCCGGATTACGAAGCCGAGCTGGCGGTGGTGATCGGTAAGGGCGGCAGCAGGATCCCGGTGGAACGGGCCTGGGAGCACGTGGCGGGTTATACGCTCCTGAACGACGTGACAGCGCGCGATATGCAGCACGGTGACAAGCAGTGGTTTCGGGGCAAGAGCTGCGACACTTTCGCGCCCACAGGTCCGTGGATCGTGACCAAAGACGAGATTCCGGACCCGCACCGGCTGGCCATCTCGCTTACCGTCAACGGCGAGACCATGCAGGACTCCAACACGTCGAATCTGATTCACAAGATCGACTTCCTCATCAGTTATCTCTCACAATCCCTGAGCTGGGAACCTGGCGACCTTATCTCGACAGGAACTCCGCCGGGCGTAGGCGTCTTTCGCAAGCCGCCGGTTTTTATCAAGCCTGGCGACGAAATCACAGTTCGGGTGGAAGGCATCGGCGCCCTGACCAACCCGGTGGTAGGACCTTAGACGGCGGGTTGCGTGTCGAGCGAGCGGCGCCGACGGATCTCTGGTACCTCGACAACTCGGATGCCCTGGCAAGGATTCTCAACGGCTTCCACCAGCGCGTTGATCATCCGCTTGATCGTCACCAGACCCAAGCGCCGGGCGGTGTCGCGTTTGCTTGGAATGAGGGCCATCACCCAGTAAGCCGGCAGCAAAACATAGGGCCAGCGATGCCCAGGACCGAGGACATACCAGGGGCGCAAGATGGTGGCGTTCAGCCCGCCGGCCCGAATGGCCTCTTCAACCTCCATTCGCGGCTGAATGTAAACCTGCATGATGGGCGCTGGATGGGCGACGCTGACATAAATGAAATGCCGGATTCCAGCCTGGGTTGCGGCTGCCACGCCGGCAAGTCCCGATTTCAAGTCGACGTCGTGGAACTGCTGTGCCTTTCTCGGGTCCGGCTTCGGATAGCCCACGAGTTGAACAAAGGTGTCGGCGGGTGGGACCTGCCCGGCGTAGGAAGCGGCTTCCAACGCGTCTCCGAAAACAAGAGGGCATCCGGCCGTAAGCTTTCCTTCCGATCCGGGCCGCACGAGCGTTCGCACCTCGTGGCCGCGGTCCAGCAAAGCCGGGATCAGGTGCCTGCCCATATAGCCGGTGCCCCCGGTGATAAAGACCTTCTTCATGCGCGGTCCCCTTACAGGCGCTCAAGGTCTGACAGGACACCTGTTGTGCGGTTATTGTAGTGGATTCCCGCATGTGCGGGAATAACTGCCGAACGGACCCATCGCACAAGCCGATCAGGAGCGAGCGCTCTTCCCTGGGCAGACGAGGTCATCATGGGCGTTGGCAGCTTGACACAAAGAGTCGATTCCGGTAGGGTTGATAGCTTAGAAGTAAATGAAGACAGCCTTAGACTTCGGCTCTGAGAACCGTCTAGGGAAGTCGTGACGTTCAAAGCCGGAATGTATCAGATTACAAAGAGCTTGGCCAGGACATCCTCCCGGTCAATGAGCCCAAGGATGTGAGGAGCGACGCTATCGGGCTGATCGGGTTCGATCGACGGGATAAACCAGGGGGTGACGGCGGTCACATTGTGTTTATTGCTGAGTGGTATGATGAGCTTTGCTTCACGCATGATCTGGCGGGACTTGCAGCCCAAGAGTGACCCGATGGCAACTTCCCTGGCAAAGACCGCACCTCCTTCCGATGACAAACGCTGGAAGATTGTGGCCGGCACCATGCGCCGGCACGGCTACAGCCGCAACGCGCTAATCGAAGCCCTTCACACCGTTCAGAAATCGTTCGGTTACCTGGACAACGAGTCGCTCCGGTTCGTGGCGCAGTCTCTCCGCGTTCCGCTGAGCAAGGCGTTCGGCGTTGCCACCTTCTACCATTTCTTCACCCTCAAGCCCCCGGGCGAGCACGCTTGCATCGTTTGCCTCGGCACGGCCTGCTACATCAAAGGGGCGCCGCAACTGCTCGCTGAGGTCGAAAAATCCTTGGGAACGAAGCCTGGCGAGACCACGCCAGACGGCCGGGTCTCGGTACTCACGGCTCGCTGCGTGGGCTCGTGCAGCCTTGCCCCGGTCGCTCTCTTTGACGGAGACGTGGCCGGAAAGCTGGCCGCCCCCGACATGGCGGCCCGCCTCCACCGATGGGACAGGCCATGACCCCTGACCAACTCAGTCAGATCGAAGCGGAGGAGACGGCCTCCCGCCAGAAGATTCGGCACCGCTTCAACGTCTGCCTCGCCGCGGGATGTCTGTCTCTCAACAGCGACGCCATCAAGAATTCGCTTGAGGCCGTGGTGGCCGAGCGCCAGCTCACAGAATCCTGCCAGGTGAAGGCGGTAGGCTGCATGGGGCTCTGTTCGCGCGGCCCGCTCGTCTCGGTGGAGCCCTCGGGCACTCTGTATCAGGGCGTCAGTTCCGCCGACAGCTCGGAGATCGTCGAGCGTCTCTCCGCCGGGCCCGTGGGGCGCCTGGAAATCTCGCGCCAGGTGCCGTTCTTCCAGCGCCAGGTGAGTGTGGTGCTGGAAAATTCGGGCCGGATCGATCCGGAGCGCATCGAGGAGTATGTGGCGGCGGGCGGCTACCAGGCTCTGGTTCAGGCGCTAACGGAAATGACGCCGGCCGAAGTCACCGACCAGGTGTCGCGCAGCGGCTTGCGGGGCCGCGGCGGCGCAGGATATCCGACGGGCCTGAAGTGGGGCACGGTCGCCAAGGCGGCTGGAGCCACGAAGTATGTGATTTGCAACGCCGACGAGGGCGACCCGGGCGCGTTCATGGATCGCAGCGTGCTGGAGAGTGATCCCCAGCGCGTGCTGGAGGGCATGATCATCGCCGGCTACGCTGTGGGCGCCAGCCGGGGCTATATCTACGTGCGCGCCGAATACCCGCTGGCGATCACGCGATTAAGCACGGCGATTCGCCAGGCCAAGCATCTCGGGCTGCTCGGAACCCAAATCTGCAATACCGAGTTCGATTTCGATATTGACCTGCGGCTGGGAGCCGGCGCTTTCGTGTGCGGGGAAGAAACCGCGCTGATGGCGTCGATCGAAGGGAGGCGCGGCGCCCCGCGCCCGCGGCCGCCCTATCCCGCTCAGGCCGGCCTGTTCTCCTCGCCGACGCTCATCAACAACGTTGAGACCTTGGCCAACGTGCCCGCCATCGTTCGCAAGGGCGGCGACTGGTACGCCAAGTTAGGAACCGCCAAGAGCAAGGGCACCAAGGTCTTTGCCCTGACGGGCAAGATCAATTGCACCGGCCTGATCGAAGTTCCCATGGGCATGACTCTGCGCGAGATCATCTTCGACGTGGGCGGGGGCGTGCCCGAGGGGCACCGATTCAAAGCCGTGCAGACGGGCGGTCCCTCCGGCGGCTGCATTCCCGAGCAACTCCTCGATATGCCCGTCGACTACGATTCGCTGGCTCAGGCCGGCTCGATCATGGGCTCGGGCGGGATGATCGTGATGGACGACACTTCGTGCATGGTGGACGTCGCCAAGTACTTCATGGAATTTTGCATGAGCGAGTCCTGCGGAAAGTGCATTCCCTGCCGGGCGGGCACGGCGCAGATGTACGATCTGCTCGCGAACATCTCGGAGGGCAGGGCCAGCCTCGGCGATCTGAGCATGCTCGAGGACCTGTGCGACATGGTAAAGCACACCAGCCTGTGTGGACTGGGGCAAAGCGCCCCGAACCCGGTGCTCAGCACGCTGTGTCACTTCCGGGACGAGTACCTGAGCCACATTGAAGAGCACCGATGTCCTGCCGGCGTTTGCCAGTGTTCGCCGCAGGAGGTCCGTTCATGAGTCCCGTGTCCGCCGCGGAAGTCAAGACGCTGAGAATCGACGGAACCGACGTCAGCGCGCGCGGTGACCAGACCCTCCTCGAGGCCGCCCGCGAGGGGGGGCTCCAGATTCCCACCCTTTGTCATCTGGACGGCCTCAGCGATGTCGGGGCGTGCCGCCTCTGCCTGGTCGAAGTGAAGGGAAGCGCCAAGCTGTTTCCGGCCTGCGTGACACGTGTTGAGGAAGGGATGGAGGTCATCACCCAGTCGGAGAGGCTGCTCAAGTACCGGCGCATGATCCTGGAACTGCTCTTCGCGGAACGGAACCACGTCTGTTCGGTCTGCGTTGCCAACGGGCACTGTGATCTGCAAGGCCTAGCGGAAGCCCACGGCCTGACTCACGTCCACTTTCCCTATCGCTACCCGAAGCTCTCGGTGGATGCCTCGCATGACCGGTTTGTGGTTGATCACAACCGCTGCATTCTTTGCACGCGCTGCGTGCGGGTATGCGATGAGATCGAAGGGGCGCACACCTGGGATGTGATGGGCCGCGGCATCGAGTCCATCGTCGTTACTGATCTGCATCAGCCCTGGGGTGAGTCCGACACCTGCACGAGCTGCGGCAAGTGCGTTCAGGTCTGCCCCACCGGGGCTCTCTTTGAAAAGGGGCGGGCACGCTTCACGCAAAAGAAGCGGGACTTTCTGCCCTATTTGACCGCCATGCGCGAAGGGAACAGCGGCTGATCGTGAAAAGGGCGCCTGACGGCAGGCGCAGAGACACCGAGAAAGGGAAGGATATTCCGGGGGGAGTCATGCCGGAAGAAGCTCTGAGTGGCCAAGACCAGGTCGTATTGGATCCTGAGTCCCTTCAGGCCTTGTTCGACGCGCTGCTGAGCCGCGGTTACAAGGTCGTGGGACCGGCGCTGCGGGATGGCGCCATCGTATACGACGAACTGCCTTCCGCTCGCGACCTGCCTGTGGGATGGACGGACAAGCAGGACGGGGGCGCGTACCGCCTCGAGAAGAGGGAAGATCAGGCGTTCTTTGGCTACAACGTGGGACCGCACTCCTGGAAGAAGTTCCTTCACCTCCCCGCCGTGCGCTTGTGGCAGGCTGACCGCTCCAACGGCGAACTTCATATCAAACAGGAAGTGAATGATCCTCCCAAGCTTGCCTTCATCGGCGTGCGCGCTTGCGAGCTGAAGGCCATCGCCATCCAGGACCAGGTACTGCTCGGCGGGCAATACGCCGACCCGCTCTACCGGTCGAGACGCGAGAAGACGTTCATCGTGGCGGTCAACTGCGGGCAAGCGGGCGGGACCTGCTTCTGTGTTTCCATGAAGACCGGGCCCAGGGCCACGTCCGGATTTGATCTGGCGCTGACCGAAGTGATGGGCGAGGGCCGGCATTTCCTGGTGGTCGAGGCGGGGAGCGACTCCGGACTTGAGGTTCTCAGAGAGCTTCCGCATCGGAGGGCGTCGGAGGGTGACAAGGCGGCCGCGGAAGCGGCGGTGGCGCGCGCGGCCGGCCAGATGGGCCGTCAGTTCGACACCACCGACATCAAAGCTCTGCTCTACCGCAACTACGAGCACCCTCGCTGGGATCATGTGGCCGCGCGCTGTCTCACCTGCGCCAACTGCACCATGGTGTGTCCTACCTGCTTCTGCACCAACGTGGAAGACGTCACCGACCTCCAGGGCGGGCACGCCGAGCGCTGGCGTAAGTGGGATTCCTGCTTCACCGCGGATTTCTCTTACATTCACGGTGGCAGCGTCCGCTCCACGTCCCGGTCGCGCTACCGCCAGTGGATGACACACAAGCTCGCCACCTGGATCGACCAGTTTGGAACCTCGGGCTGCGTCGGCTGCGGCCGCTGCATCACCTGGTGCCCGGTGGGGATTGACATTACTGAGGAGGTCCGCGCCATTCGCGAGACCGAAGTGGCTGCGGTACCGATGAAGGGGAATGGCGATGGAGAATCTTGAGCGGATTATTGCCGAGCACCCCTTTTTTAGCGGGATGGCCGCCGAACACCTGCAGCTGCTGGCAGGCTGCGCCTCGAACACCCGCTTCGACGCCGGCCAGTTTATTCTGCGCGAAGGCGAGGAGGCGAACGAGTTCTACCTGATCCGGTACGGCAAGGTGGCGCTCGAAATATACACGCCGGACCGCGGGGCCGTGACGATCCAGACTTTGGGTCTCGGCGAAATCCTCGGCTGGTCATGGCTGGTGCCGCCGTACCGCTGGAAGTTCGACGCCCGCGCCGTAGAACTAACCCGCGCCCTGGCCTTGGATGGCAAATGCCTGCGGGAGAAATCCGAGAGCGACTGCCACCTCGGCTACGAGCTGCTGAAACGATTTTCGCAAGTCATGGTGGACCATCTCCAGGCCGCGAGGCTCCAACTCCTCAATGTCTACGAAGCCCATTGACGCTTTGTCGCTAGCCGAAGCGCCGGACCCAATGTTTCCGCGGCCTTACCGGGTACAACGGGTGCGGCAGGAAACGCCGGACACCTTCACCCTGGAACTCGAGCCGGAAGGCGGACAGCCCGGCATGACTTTTGCTCCGGGTCAGTTCAACATGATTTACGCTTTCGGTGTCGGTGAGGTGCCCATCTCGATCAGCGGCGATCCGGTAAAGTCCACGGCCCTGGTGCATACCACCCGCGAAGTGGGCACGGTGACACGCGCCATGCGCCAGTTAAAGCTTTCGGATTCCGTGGGCGTGCGCGGACCTTTCGGTGCGGGGTGGCCGATGGCCGAAGCTCGCGGCGCCGACGTGGTGATTGTGGCGGGCGGCATTGGCCTAGCCCCGCTCCGGCCGGCGCTCTACCAGCTGTTGGCAGCGCGCAAGTACTACGGAAAGGTAGTGTTGCTCTACGGCACGCGCACCCCGGCTGACATCCTCTTTCGCCGTGAGCTTCAGAACTGGCACTCCCGCTTCGACCTCGAAGTTCATGTCACGGTCGACCGGGCCATGGGAAACTGGCGGGGCAACGTGGGCGTGGTAACCACCCTCATCCCCCGCGCCCCTTTTGATCCCCACAGCACGGTAGCCATGGTGTGCGGCCCCGAGGTCATGATGCGGTTCACCGTACGGGAGTTGGAGAGGCGGGGTGTGGGCCTCGAAAACATCTACCTTTCCATGGAGCGCAACATGAAGTGCGCTGTCGGTTTTTGCGGGCACTGCCAGTTTGGCCCCACCTTCATCTGCAAGGACGGACCCGTTTTCCGCTATGACCGCCTGCAGCCGCTTCTGGCGGTCCGGGAGATATGACATGGCCCCGCGCTCAAAGCCCAAGCTTGCCGTTTGGAAGTTCGCTTCCTGCGACGGATGCCAGTTGAGCCTGCTCGACTGCGAAGATGAACTGCTGAGTGTCGCCAGCCAGGTCGAAATTTCGAATTTCGCCGAGGCTTCGCGGGCCGTGGTCAAAGGTCCGTACGACGTTTCCCTGGTCGAGGGTTCGATCACGACGCCGCACGACGCCGAGAGGATTCATCAGGTGCGGCGGATGTCGAAATTTCTGGTCACCATCGGCGCCTGCGCCACGGCAGGCGGCATCCAGGCCTTGCGGAATTTCAAGGATGTTCGCGATTTTACTTCCTTGGTGTACGCCACGCCGCAATACATTCAGACGCTCAACAAGTCGACCCCGATTGTCGATCACGTCCGGGTGGACTACGAGCTCCACGGCTGCCCCATCAACAAGCATCAGCTCCTCGAGGTCTTGAGCGCTTTCCTGCACGGGCGCAAGCCGAACATCCCGGCTCACAGCGTCTGCACGGAATGCAAGCGGCGCGGCACGGTCTGCGTGATGGTTGCAAAAGGCACGCCCTGCCTGGGGCCCGTGACCCACGCCGGTTGCGGAGCGCTCTGTCCCTCGTACGATCGAGGCTGCTACGGTTGCTTCGGCCCCATGGAGTCGCCCAACACGGCCTCGCTAGCTAGAGGGTGGGTCCAATTGGGAGTCAAGGAGCCGGACTTGGTGCGCGCGTTTCGCAGCTTCAACAGTTACGCCGAGGCCTTCCGCCGGGAGAGCGAAGCTCATGAAGGCAAAAACACTCAAAGTTGACTACCTGGCCCGCGTCGAAGGCGAAGGCGGCCTCTACGTGAAGCTCAAGGACGGCGCAGTGGCCGACGTCGAGCTCCGAATCTTCGAGCCGCCCCGTTTCTTCGAGGCTTTCCTTCGCGGCCGAAGATTTGAGGAGGCTCCGGACATTACCGCCCGCATCTGCGGCATCTGCCCCGTAGCCTATCAGATGAGCGCCGTCCACGCCATGGAGGACGCCTTCGGGGTCAGGGTCAACGGCCAGCTCCGGGCCTTGCGGCGCCTCCTTTATTGCGGCGAGTGGATCGAAAGCCATGCCTTGCACGTGTACTTGCTGCACGCGCCCGATTTCCTCGGCTATGCCGACGCCATCCAGATGGCGCGCGACCACTCGGAGGCCGTACAGCGTGGTCTGCGCCTGAAAAGGACCGGCAACGAACTGCTCCGGGTGGTGGGTGGACGCGAAGTTCACCCCATCAACGTCAAGGTGGGGGGATTCTACAAAGTCCCTAGCCGCAGCGACCTCGCGACGCTGGTCGAGGAGTTGAAGTGGGCGCGGGACGCGGCGCTCGAAACGGTGCGTTTTGCCGCCCGGCTGCCCTATCCGGACTTCGAGGAGGATTACCTCTTTGTGGCGCTCCGCCACCCGGACGAGTATCCGCTGAACGAAGGCCGGCTGGTGTCGACTCAGTCGCTCGATATTGCCATCAGCCAGTACGATGATTACTTCACGGAGGAACACGTCCAGCACTCGAACGCGCTGCATTCGACGCTCAAGAACCAGGGTCCTTATTTTGTGGGTCCGCTGGCGCGCTATAACCTGAACTTCGACCGGCTTTCGCCGCTTGCCCAGGAGGCGGCCCGCGAGGCGGGTCTGGGGGCCAAGTGCCGGAATCCCTTTCAGAGCATCGCGGTTCGCAGCGTGGAGATGGTGTACGCTTGCGACGAAGCCCTGCGGATCATCGGTCAGTACGAGCCCCCGGCGGAGCCGGCGGTCATCGCCATCCCGCGCGCTGGCACCGGATACGGCTGCACCGAAGCTCCGCGCGGCATTCTCTACCATCGCTACCGGATCAGCGATGAAGGCTTGATCCTCGACGCCAGGATTGTGCCTCCGACGTCGCAGAATCAGAAGATCATCGAGCAGGACGTCACCCGCCTCGTGGTTCAGTACCTCGGGTTGCCTGAGCAAGAATTGCAATGGAAATGCGAGCAGGCGATTCGGAACTACGATCCCTGCATCTCGTGTGCGACCCACTTTCTCAAACTCGACTTGGACGACGGGAGGGGCGATCACTAGGAGCGGTGAGCTGCGGCCAGAGAATTGTCGCCTCGGGTGGGATCGGTCGCAATGGGGAGCCAGGCGTTGCTGATCGTCGGCATGGGTACTCGATACGCCGGCGACGACGCGGTTGGACTCGCCGTCGCCGACCACCTAGGAGCCCGGCGATCGAGCACTATGAAGGTAATCACCCATGAGGGTGAAAGCCTTTCGTTAATCGACCGGTTGGCGGGATTTCATACGGTCATTCTGGTTGATGCGATGAAATCCGGCGCCGACCCTGGTGCGGTGCAGCGCTTCGACGCCGGGGCAAAACCCTTGCCGGCGCTGATGTCCCGGCACTCGACGCACGCTTTCGGCGTGGCCGATGCCATCGAGCTCAGCCGGGCACTCAGGCAACTTCCGCGGCGAATTATCGTCTATGGAATTGAAGGCAAGAGTTTTAAAGCTGGCGACAGGCTCTCGCCGGAGGTTGAGGCCTCGGTGCCGGAGGTTGTCGAGCGGGTACTCGCGGAGACTCAGCATGAGAGCGGAAAGGAACCATGAGTAAGGTTCGGCTGGCAACGGTCTGGCTGGATGGGTGTTCGGGATGCCACATGTCGTTTCTCGATATGGACGAGCGCCTGCTCGATCTGGCGGACAGAATTGATCTAGTCTACAGCCCGATCGTCGATCACAAGGAGTTTCCGCCCGACGTCGACGTGGCTCTGGTGGAAGGATCGGTCAGCAGCGAGGAAGATCTGGCCAAAATCCGGAAGATTCGGGCGAACTGCAAGGTACTGGTCTCGCTCGGCGACTGCGCGGTCACCGGTAACGTGCCGGCCATGCGAAACGCCTTCGGCCCCGAGGCCGTCCTCCAGCGCGTCTATGTGGAAAACGTTTCTGCTAAGTCGCCGGTCCCCGATCAGGTGGTTCCCAAACTGCTCGGCCGCGTCCGCCCCGTTCACGAGGTGGTGCCGGTCGACGTCTTCGTCCCCGGCTGCCCGCCGTCGGCCGACACGATCTTTGATACCCTGACAGCGCTCCTGGATGGAGGGCTTCCCAGCCTCGCGGGCCGAACCCGTTTCGGCGCGTAGAGGAGGATCACCGAATGGCCAGGCAAATAGTTATTGACCCCGTCACGCGATTGGAAGGACACGCAAAGATTACGATCCATCTCAACGACGAGGGGAGTGTTGAGGGCGCGAACTTTCACGTCACCCAGCTTCGCGGGTTCGAGAAATTCTGCGAGGGACGCCGCTTCTTCGAAATGCCGTACCTGATGTCGAGGATCTGTGGCATCTGCCCGGTCAGCCACCTGATTGCTTCCGCCAAGGCGTGTGACGCCATCCTGGCGGTGCGGATCCCCGAGACCGCCGCCCAGCTGCGGCGCGTGCTGAACCTCGCCCAGATCATCCAGTCTCACGCCTTGAGCTTCTTTTATCTCTCTTCGCCCGACCTGCTGCTGGGTATGGAATCTGACCCTGCCCGGCGCCACCTCTTCGGCGTGGCCGAGACCAACCCGACGCTGGCCCGTGACGGGGTGGGGCTGCGTCAGTTCGGCCAGCAGATTATCGAGATGCTGGGAGGGAAGCGGATCCATCCCGCCTGGGTGACGGCGGGCGGAGTCAGTGATCCCCTGAGCGTGGGGAATCGCGACCTTATTCTAGCCGGCATTCCCGAGGCTCTGGCGAGAGTCCAGAGGACGCTGGACTGGTTCAAGCGGGCGGTCGAAGGCTTTCACGATGAGATGCGGACCTTCGCGAACTTTCCGTCGCTCTTTATGGGCTTGGTCGACACGGAAGGCCAACTCGAGGCCTATCACGGCAAGCTGCGGATCGCGGATGAAGTGGGAAACGTCCTCCAGGATCAGCTCGACCCCCAACGCTATGAGGAGTTCATCGGCGAGGTTTCGGAACCGTGGACTTATATGAAGTTCCCTTACTACAAGCCGGCAGGCTATCCGGACGGCATTTACCGCGTCGGCCCCCTGGCGCGGCTTAACATCGTCACCCGCTGCGGCACGCCCCGGGCAGACCAGGAACTGGCCGAGTTCCGGGCACTGGGGCGCGGCATGATTCTCAGTTCCTTCCACTATCATCAGGCCCGCCTCATCGAAATCCTGTATAGCATCGAGCGGATTGAAGAGCTGCTCAACGATCCTGCCATTCTCCGCAAGGACGTAAGGGCGGTGGCCGGACCGAACCGCCCAGAGGGCATTGGCGTGGCGGAAGCTCCGCGCGGCACGCTCTTTCACCATTACAAGATCGATGAAGAGGGGCTCATCACCTGGGCCAACCTGATCATCGCCACCAGTCACAACAACCTGGCGATGAACCGCGGAATCCTGCAGGTCGCCAGGCATTATGTGGACGGCAATCATCTCACCGAGGGCATGCTGAACCGCGTCGAAGCGGTCATTCGAACCTTCGACCCGTGCCTGAGCTGCTCCACACACGCGCTGGGCCAGATGCCGCTCTCCGTCAAACTGATCGCGCAGGACGGCGCGGTCCTGGATGAGCTGAGGAGGGATTGATGGCAGACGTGCTCGTCATTGGCGTCGGCAATCCCTTGCGAGGCGATGACGGCCTCGGCTGGCACGCGATTCGGGAGCTACGCGCGACCTTGCCGGGCGGCATAGCTGAACTCATCGCTTGCCACCAACTGACTCCGGAACTGGCAGAGCCCGTGGCGCGCGCTCGCCGCGTGATCTTCATCGACGCCGCCCTCGGCGAAGAGCCAGGTGCGGTCAACGTGCAGCCGGTAGATCCAGGTTCGCTAGCACCGGTTACCTTTTCCCATCAGCTCGATCCACCCGCACTCATGCAGTACGCGAAGCAGCTTTATGAGAGCCAGCCCGAAGCATGGACGATTTCAGTGAACAGCAAGGCCTGCGGTTACTCGGAAACGTTGTCGGACGTGGTACGCTCTTCCTGGGGCACTGTGTTGAACCTGCTTAGAGATCTGACGCTTTCTGGAGGTGGGTGCGGCGTAAGGTCATACGACGTTGACCGCCGCGCGCGAGGCCTTCCTCATGTGCTTAGCCATACCCGGTAAGATTCTCGAGCTTTCGGCGGACGGCCAGCCTTTGGCCCTGGTTGACGTGTCCGGCGTGCGCCGCCAGGTCAACGTGCAACTCCTGCAGGACGAAAGACCTCAGCCTGGGGATTGGGTGCTGATCCACGTCGGTTTCGCCTTGAGCAAGATCAGCGAACAGGATGCCCTGGATCAGATGAAAACGCTGGCCCTGCTCGGCGAAGATCGGGCGGCTCTGGAAGAGGTTCGCGGTTACGGCGCGGGTGAGCCGCCGTTGGAACTGCCGTGAGATTTGTCGACGAATTTCGCGATCCTGGGCTGATCAGGAAGACGGCCGAAGAGATCTGTCGCCTGGCCGACCCGGACCGCCACTACCGCATCATGGAGGTGTGCGGCGGGCACACCCACGCCATTTATCGCTTTGGCCTCAATGACCTGCTCCCTCCCAACATCGAACTGATCCACGGGCCCGGCTGCCCCGTCTGCGTCCTTCCCATGGGCCGCATCGACGACGGCCTCGCGCTGGCTCGCGAGCACAACATCATCTTCACGGCGTTCGGTGACATGATGCGCGTGCCTGGGGCGCATGGCACCCCGCTTTCGCAGAAAGCGGCCGGGGCCGACATCCGCATTGTCTACTCGCCGGCCGATGCCCTCAAGCTGGCGCAATCGAATCCGGACCGGCACGTGATGTTCTTCGCCATCGGCTTTGAGACCACCGCGCCTTCCACGGCCTTGACCCTGATTCGCGCCAGGGCCCTGGGCGTGCCCAATTTTTCGGTGTTCTCCAACCACGTCACCATTATCCCGGCCATCCGCGCCATCCTGGACTCGCCCGACATGCGAATCGACGCCTTCATCGGGCCCGGCCACGTCTCGACTGTGATCGGCTGCCGGCCTTACGAGTGGATCGCGGGTGACGAAGGCAAACCGATTGTGATCTCGGGCTTCGAGCCTCTTGACCTGCTGCAGTCCATCGCCATGCTGCTGCGCCAACTGCACGCGCGAGACGCCAGGGTGGAGAATCAATACCAGCGCGCCGTTCGGTGGGAGGGGAATCGCGCGGCCTTGCGGGCGATGGCCGAGGTGTTCGAGCTTCGACCTTACTTTGAGTGGCGCGGCATGGGATTCATCTCGCAATCGGCCCTTCGCATCCGGGAGGCTTACGCCCGGTGGGATGCCGAACGCCGCTTTCAGATTCCCGGGGTACGCGTGACCGATCCGAAGTCAGCACAGTGCGGTGAAGTCTTGAAGGGAGTGCTGAAGCCGCCTCAGTGCAGGCTCTTCGGCCGGGAGTGCAACCCCGAGACACCGGTCGGCGCCCTGATGGTCTCCTCGGAAGGCTCGTGCGCGGCCTATTACAACTACGAGCACCGGAAAGCCGTTGCGGAGAGAGCGCGTCCGCTGGCATGACTGGCGATGCCATCCGTCGGCCGAAGATTAATGCCGGCACAGGACAGGAAAGATCGTGACCAAGCCGGTGAGCTACATCAACGCCAAAGCTGAAGTCCCCATCGCTGCCTCCGAGCCCTCCTTTCGCGACCCGCAAATCGAAATGGCCCACGGGGCAGGAGGTAAAGCCAGCCGTAAGTTGGTCGAACAGCTATTTGCCCCACTACTTTTCGGAGCATCGTTCGGACCCCTGGGTGACGCCGCCTATTTCCAGACCGATGGAACCGAATTGGCCATAACGACCGACACCTTTGTCGTCAGGCCTCTTTCGTTTCCGGGCGGCTCGATCGGAGAACTGGCGGTCCATGGAACCGTAAATGATCTGGCGGTCTCGGGAGCAAGCCCGGAGGCCTTGGCTGTGACCTACGTGCTGGAGGCCGGATTGCCCGCGGCGATCCTCGAGGCCGAGGTCCGCGCCATGTCCCGGGCCGCTCGCGCCGCCGCCGTGAACATTTTAGCCGGCGACACGAAGGTGGTTGAGCACGGCAAGGCCGACCAGATGTACATCACGACCACCGGCGTAGGGCGCCGGATGCCGGGCGTAAGACTCTCGCCCTCCGCCGTACAGGCGGGCGACAAGATTCTGCTTTCCGGTCCGATCGGCGACCATGGAGTGACCGTTCTGCTGGCACGGGGTGAACTGGATCTGGAGACCGAGCTCCGCTCCGACACGCGCCCGGTCTTTCCCATGGTGAAGGCGCTGGCGGACGTCGTGGCGCACGGCATCCGATGGATGCGTGATCCCACCCGGGGCGGTGTCGCCACCGCCTTGAACGAGCTCGCCCGCGATTGCGGCCTGGGTATCGTTTTGTTCGAAGACAAAATCCCGGTACGCGATCCGGTGCGCGGTGCCTGTGAACTCTTGGGGCTCGACCCGCTCCACATCGCTAACGAGGGACAATTTCTGGCGGTGCTGGCGCCGGATTGCGCCGGCGTGGGACTCGAGGCTTTGAAGCAGCGCGGAGAGAACGAAGCGGCCATCATCGGCGAAGTGCGCGAACAGCCCGCCGCCACCGTGCTGGGGCTGACCCCTTACGGAGGGAGCCGGGTGGTCGATATGCTGGTGGGCGACCCCCTGCCGCGGATCTGCTAGCGATGGGCTGGCCATGCTGACTGAAGTCAGACACCTCGAAAGTCGAGCCCAAGACTGGCTCCTGGAACGTAACGACGTGGCCCGCGCCTTTTTTGGGAGAGAGAGGCAGCGCCTGGCGCTCGCCTGCCGCGATATGGCGGAGCGCTTCCTGCAGGGAGGCCGACTGCTGGCTTTCGGGCGTGGGCCTTACGCCACCGACGCCCAACACATCTCGGTGGAATTTGTGCACCCCGTGATTGTGGGCAAGCGCGCCCTGCCGGCGTTGGATCTTTCGATCTCGTTTCGAGCTTGGCTTGAAGCCCTTCTGCGGCCGGAAGACATGGTGATGGGCTTCGGACCTCCAGAAGGCGATCCGGAAGTGAACGCGGCCCTTCGCCACGCCCAAGAGAAAGGGGCCATGACCTTTGCCCTTCCCGGCTCTGAGGCTACCTACGCCATAGAACCCGCTGGTCAGCATCCCTTCATCCACCAGGAGAATGTCGAGACCCTTTACCACGCGCTTTGGGAGACGGTGCACGTCTTCTTCGAGCGCCGTGAACTGGGCCACCAGGTCGGAGAGGCAGAATTCCTGTATCCCTTCCTCAGCCGGCGGAAGCAAGCCGCCGACGGGGTGGTTTCGGAGGTGGCTGCCTCGATAGAAATGAAGGTCGAAGAGGACGCACGCCTCCGCGCCGAGGTGGCGCGGGGGCAGACGTCTACGATCACGGGTGCGGCCCTGGCCATTCATGAACGCTTGGCTCGCGGCGGCAAGCTGATTATCTTTGGCAACGGCGGGTCGGGGACGGACGCCAACGATTGGGCGCTGGACTGCGTGCTTCCGCCCGCGGGCTATCGCCCCGTGCCAGCCGTTTCCCTCTCCTTGGAACCCGCCAATATCACCGCCATCGCCAATGACGTCGGCGCTGAAGTCATCTTCCTTCGGCAGCTCATCGCCCAGGCGCACCCCGAGGACGTGGCGGTGGGCATCTCCACTAGTGGAGGCTCGGCGAACGTCATTGCGGCGCTCGAAGAGGCTCGCAAGCGAGGCCTGCTGACCGTTGCACTCCTCGGCTACGACGGCGGAGAGGTGGCACGCCGCCGTTTGGCCGACTTCCCCTTGCTGGTGGCCTCCGATTATGTGCCGCGCATCCAGGAAGTCCAAGCCTCGATCTACCACGTCATCCGGGAGTTACTCGAGGTGATTGCCCGTGGCGAGTGAGGTCGCGCGCGATCACGCCGCCTGTTCCATTCGAGTCCGGGGTGTGGTGCAGGGCGTCGGCTTCCGCCCTTTCGTCTGCCGCCTGGCTCAGGCCAGCGAACTGGCAGGATGGGTGCGAAACGAAGAAGCCGGAGTTGAGATCTGCATCGAAGGCTCGGAGCGCGCGATCGATGCATTCATCCACAGCCTGAAGGCACAGGCACCTCCCGCCGCCACCATTGCGGAGATCGCTTTCGAGCCGGCGGAGCCAGCTGGCCTGAGAGAGTTTACGATTCGCGAGAGTCGGCATGACCGGCAGGGGAGAGTGTTGTCGGCCCGCATCCCGCCCGACCTGCCGGTATGCGACGCCTGTCTGGCAGAGCTCTTTAACCCTCGGGACCGGCGGCATCACTATCCTTACATCAACTGCAGCCATTGCGGTCCCCGCTACAGCGTGCTCCTAGGCCTGCCATACGACCGCGCGCGGACCACCATGAATCGCTGGCCGCTCGACGAGTCCTGCGCCGCGGAGTACCTTCATCCCTTGAACCGGCGCTTTCATGCGGAACCGGTCGCCTGCCCCGCTTGCGGCCCGCACTACGAACTGCGATGGGGCGAGGAGCGGATCGAAGGAGACGAGGCGTCAATCAATGGAGCCGCCGAGCTGCTGAGGGCAGGCCGCATCGTTGCCGTGAAAGGCCTGGGCGGATACCACCTGGCGTGCGACGCCGCCAACGCGGAAACAGTGGCCAATTTGCGTGACCGAAAGTATCGGAAGGAGAAACCGTTCGCCCTCATGGTTTCGGATCTCGAGGTGGCTCGCCGCTTAGGGGCGGTGTCTGCGGAGGCGGAAGAACTGCTCCTCTCGACAGCGCGGCCGATCGTGCTGATTCAGGCCAGGACGGCGATTCCCGGGGTCGCGCCCGACAACCACGAACTCGGTCTGATGCTGCCCTACGCGCCGCTTCACTACCTGCTCTTCGCAGCCGGCGCCCCATCCGTGTTGGTGATGACGAGTGCCAACCGGTCCAGCGAGCCGATCGCCTACGAGGATGAGGACGCCTTCGAGTGCCTGGTGGGCATCGCCGACGCTTTTCTGGTAGGCCAGCGCCCCATCGCCCGCCGCGTGGAGGACTCGGTGGCTCGCGCTGGAGTTTTCGGTCCCGTGATTCTCCGACGGTCGCGCGGTTACGCCCCTGGTGTGGCTGCGACCCTCCCCGTGGAACGCCCCATTCTGGCCGTTGGCGCTGACCTGAAGAACACGATCACGCTCGTGGTCAAGGGTCAAGCTCTCGTCAGCCAGCACCTCGGCGATCTGACGGACTTCCGGTCGCTCAAAGCCTTCCGGGAAACCATCCAGGATCTGCTGTCGATGTACGAGATTTCCGAAAGCCAACTGCTGGTGGCCTACGACGCTCATCCCCAATACGCTTCCACGGCCCAGGCCTTGGAGCTTCCGGCCCGGGACAAATGCGCCATTCAGCACCACCGGGCCCACCTCGCCTCGGTGTTGGCCGAACGGGGCGCCTGGGACGAACGGGTGATCGGCGTTAGCGCCGACGGAACCGGATACGGAGATGACGGCAGTATCTGGGGCGGCGAGATCTTCGTCGGCGGCGTCGCACAAGGGTTCAAGCGGGTGGCCCACTTACGCCCCGCTGTTCTGCCCGGCGGCGATGCGGCGGCCTTGCGTCCCGCGCAGGCCGCCGCAGGGTTTCTCACCTCGATCGACGGGCTGCCCGATTTGATGCGGCCGCCCTTCAACTTTCCGGAGCATTACCGGCACTCCTTGAGGTTGACGCGGCAGGGTGTGCGGACCTTTCCGACCACCTCCCTGGGACGTCTCTTCGACAGCGCGGCCGCTCTGTTGGGATTTACCCGCGCCGTGACCTTTGAAGGACAGGCGGCCATGTGGCTGGAATACCTCGCCTGCCGCACCCCCGAGAAAGACGCCTATCCCTTTCCGTTTGACGGCGAGCAACTGGATTTCCGCCCCCTGCTCCTCGGTCTTGCACGCGACCGGCTGAGAGGCCGCGCTGCTGAGGAGATCGCGCGCGCCTTCCAGAAAGGAGTTGCCCACGGGTTGTCGGAGACCCTCAAGAGCCTTTGCCGGAGATACCATCTGGGTGTGATCGTGCTCTCGGGGGGAGTCTTTCAGAACGAGCTGCTGCTGGAGGACATCAAGCGCTTCCTCGAACCGGAGGCCTTGACCATCTGGACGAATCACGCCGTACCGCCCAATGACGGGGGCATCAGCCTGGGGCAGGCTGCGCTCGCCGCTTTCGGCACCGGCAGCCCTGAGCAACCAACCTAATAAAGACCATGCACGAACTCTCCATCGCGCTAAACATCGCGGATCTGGCCGAAACCGAGGCCAAACGGCTGGGCGCGGTCCGCGTGAGTGCCGTGCATCTGAGGCTGGGACCGTTGTCAGGGGTCGTGAAGGACGCGCTGCTTTCGGCCTACGATCTGGCCTGTAGACCCGGGCTCCTCGAAGGCTCCCGGCTGATCATAGAAGAGGTGCCCATTCAAGTCTACTGTCCGAAGTGCAAGAGACGGCGCAGCCTCGAGTCCATGCAATCGTTCTGCTGCCCCGAGTGCCATACGCCGGCCACCGAGGTGCTCGGTGGCAGAGAGCTTGAGGTCAGGGCGCTGGAGATCGAACCGTGAGCAGCGAGCCGCGGCTGGTTGAAGTGCGCAAGAACGTCCTGCAGCGCAACGACGAAGTGGCTCGCGCTTTGCGGGCGCGCTTCCGGCAGGCTGGGGTTTACACCGTGAGCCTGGTTTCAAGCCCTGGCTCCGGTAAGACCACCTTGCTGGAGAAGACACTGGGTCTGCTTCGGCCCCCTGCGCGCGTCGCCGTCCTGGTCGGCGACTTAGCCACCGACAATGACGCCGTGCGCTTGGCGCGCACTCAGGCGGCGGTCAGACAGATCACCACCGGAACTCTCTGCCACCTGGAAGCAGCGATGGTCGAACAAGCCTTGAAGGGTTGGGACCTTGAGAACCTGGATTTCCTCTTCATCGAGAACGTTGGCAACCTGGTGTGCCCCGCTGCCTATGACTTGGGGGAGAATCTGCGCTTTGTGCTGCTCTCGGTTACAGAGGGGGAAGACAAGCCCTTGAAGTATCCGACCATCTTCAACACGGCCGACGTAGCCGTGATCACCAAGGTCGATCTCGCCGCGGCGGTGGAATACGACTGGCAGGCCGTAGAGCGGAATATTCAAGCGGTGCGTCCCGGCATGCGAGTGGTAAGAGTCTCGGCCAAAACCGGGGAGGGTATGAAGGAGTGGGTTCACCTTCTGCGCGAGCTGGGCGCCCGTCGTAACTAAGACAAGCCGACCCGAATCGAATGTCCATCCACTCCATCATCGAGCCTTTCCGTATCAAGAGCGTTGAGCCCATTCGGTGGACCGCGCGCCCGGAACGTGAGCGCCTGCTGGCGGACGCCTTTTACAACCTCTTTCTTCTTCCGGCCGATGATGTGTTAATTGACCTGCTGACCGATTCTGGAACCGGCGCCATGAGCACGCATCAGTGGGCGGCAGTCATGGAAGGGGACGAAAGCTACGCGGGCAGCCGCAGCTTCGACCGGCTCAAGCGCGTCGTGCAGGGTATCTTCGGCTACCGCCACGTGATCCCCACCCATCAGGGCCGCGCCGCCGAACGTATCCTGTTTCACGTCATGTGCAAGCGGGGCCAGGCGGTACCGAACAACACCCATTTCGACACCACTCGGGCCAACGTAGAGTTTGCTGGCGCCGAGGCCGTGGATCTGCCGTCGCCGGAGGGCGCGCAGCCTTCCGTCTTCCATCCTTTTAAGGGCAACATGGATGTGGCCGCGCTCGAGAGCCTGATCGGGCGCGTCGGGCGCAAACGCATTCCGCTGGTGATGCTGACCGTGACCAACAACTCGGGCGGCGGCCAGCCGGTCTCGATGGAAAACGCGCGGGCGGTGAGCGCGGTGTGCCGGCGGCACGGCATCCCGCTCTATTTCGACGCCTGCCGTTTCGCCGAGAACTCGTACTTCATCAAGCTGCGTGAACCTGGCTACGAAGCAAAGACCCCCCGCGCCATCGCGCAGGAGATGTTCGCCCTGGGCGATGGCTGCACGATGTCGGCTAAAAAGGACGGCTTGGCCAACATCGGCGGCTTCCTCTGCACCAACGACGATCTGCTGGCCCAACAGGAGAAAGATCTGCTGATTCTCACTGAGGGCTATCCCACTTACGGAGGCCTGGCTGGGCGTGATCTTGAGGCCATCGCCGTAGGCCTCGATGAAGCTCTCGACGAGGACTACCTGCGCTACCGCATCGTCTCCACCGCCTACCTCGGCCGACATATTTCAGAGGCCGGAGTACCCATCGTGCAGCCGCCGGGCGGCCACGCCATTTACCTCGACGCCCGCGCCTTTCTGCCTCAGGTCCCGCCCGCCGAATTCCCGGGCGTGGCTCTCGCCGACGAACTCTACCTGGAGGGCGGCATCCGCTCGGTGGAGATCGGTACGCTCATGTTCGGCGCTGCGGCCCGCGCCGACCTCGTCCGGCTCGCCATTCCCAGACGCGTTTACACGCAGAGCCACATGGACTACGTGATCGAGTTGATCCTGGAGGTGTGGAAGCGCCGGGACCAGATTAAGGGCCTGAAGCTGACTTACCAGGCGCCGTTCCTGCGCCACTTCACGGCCCGCTTCGAGCCTCTTTAGCAACACCGGGAATGGACGAGTGGGGTTCGCCTATGGTACCAGCTTGAGCACCGGTCGTAACGGGGCACGACCGATCTTACGGGCGAGGTGCCGGCGAACGCACCTGCTCCCCTTCTGATTCCTGCCGGGCCATGATCTTGCGCAGCAGCGGGCGGCTGCGCTAAGCTCCGTCAAGCTCAGATTGAGCAGCGCTAGCATGACGATGAATTGCAAGGGACTCTCGCTTTCAGCTGCGCTCCTGCTAGCGGCGGCACTGGTTGACGCCGCGGCCACGGCTGCTCAGACTTCGGCTGCCACGCGCGGAGTGCAGGACGTCACTTCGGCGGCGACTCAGCTTGGCCCGTACTATGCCCTCGTCATCGGAAACAACGACTATCGCTATCTGCCCAAGCTCCAGACCGCCATCAACGATGGCGACGCCATGGCGCAGCTGCTTCAAGACCAGTACGGCTTCGTCTCAGGTGCTGCATAACGCCACCCGCAACGCGATTCTCACGGCGATGAACGAGTACCGCCGCACGCTGCCTCAAACCTCCAACTTGCTGATCTACTACGCCGGCCACGGCCATCACGATCCCGATACCGACAAGGCCTACTGGCTTCCGGTGGATGCCCAGTCCGACAACAACGACAACTGGGTGAGCGCCGACGATATCACGGCCGACGTTAAGGCCCTTCCTTCCCTGCACGTGCTGATCATCTCCGACAGTTGTTACTCCGGGGTCCTGACCCGCAGCGGCGACACGGCCATCAATCCGCGTGAGCGCAGCGCCTATATCGCCAAGATGATGAGCTCCAAGTCCCGGAATCTGATGTCGAGCGGCGCTGACGAGCCGGTGGCCGACGGGGGCACCGCCGGTCACTCCGTCTTCGCCGGCGCGCTGCTGGCCAGCCTGCACCAGATGGATCCACTGCGCAGGTCCGGGCGTACGAGCCACGTCCCACGTTTTACTTTTACTTCCGCAGTGCCAATCCAAGCGGTTCCTCGAGTGGCGTTTTCCAGACCGCGTCCAGCCCGACGGAGTTTATTCTGGCACACCTCGAGAGCAAGAAAGACCAGCGGGAGATTCCGGCCGGCGGTTCCACTTCCGTTCGGCCGAAGGACGCCGTACCCTTCAGCTCCGATGAGGTTGCGCCGGGTGTTTACAAGGTGCAACCTCGAGAAGAAGTGAAGCCCGGAGAGTACGGCTTTCTTTACGCCGCGCCAACTTACGCCGGATTCCCGGCGCTAGGCCCTGAGTGGCTCTACGACTTCGGAGTCGACCCGAAGTAGCGAGGACAAACCCTCAACCTCCCCGCCGCCCTCTAACCTTCCTGCGCCATCGCGCGCCAGCTTTGATCGTCCGCAGCAGGACGCGCACGTGTCTGAGCGCGGAGTGCACCTGATCCGGCAAAGTCGATGGCTAAGGCAGTCCTGCCGGGCGCACCTCGATGCCAGGCGAAACGGTGGCAGGCTCACCGGGCGCGATGGGCGCGGCCAGACCTCCGGCCAGCAGATAGCCCCGGATCATCACGGCCGCCTCTTGCTCGCTCACCAGCGCCCGCGTGTACTCTTCCTTCAGTTGAAAAAGCGTCCGCTGTGCGATCAGCACCTGGGGGTAGGCGGCAGCCATCTCCTGGTACCTACGGAGATAGAGGTCGTGGGCCTGCTCGGCATCGGGCAGGATCTGGTCGTGATAATTCCGCACCACCTCGGCAGCATCGGTGTAGTCGCGGAAGACGTAGGCAAAGTTGGATCGTAAGGCCAGCTTGACGCGCTCCAGTTCATGCCGGGCGTGAGCCAATTCAGCCTCGGCCGCCTGCACGTTGCCCTGGTTGCGATTGAAGATCGGAATTTGCACGCCCACGGCGGCTTCGCCTTCCCAGCCCACAGCATGGTTGTTGTCGAGCAACTCGCGGTTATAGGCGAGGCCACCGCCCAGCAGGACGTCGGGCAGCTTCTCGGCCTGGGCGCGCTTCAACGCAGCCTCAGCCCGCGTCACCCCTTCGCTCGCGGCACGGACTTCGGGGCTGTCGCTGAGAAGAGCGGCCAGCACCTGGTCGCGGTCGAGTTCAGGCAGCGCATCATCCAGCTTGCCGACTAATTGACTCATAGGCAGCGACGGATCTCCCACGGTGGCGGCAAGCTCCTGCCAGGCGCGCTCCCGGTCCGATCGTGCAGTAAGTAAATCGAGATCCGCGCGGCCGGCTTCCACCTTGGCCTCGAGCACGTCCGGCTGATCGGCCTGGCCCACGTTCGCGAGCCGGGCACTAGTCAGGGCGGCGCGATGGGCCAGGTCAGCGAGATCGGCGCGCAACTTCTCCTGCTCCTGGGCTCCGAGCGCCTCGTAGTAGGCCAAGCGCACGGCGTTGAGAACGCGCTCGCGCTGGGCGGCGGCCACGGATTTCGCCTGGTCGGCCTCAGCGGCGAATACCTTGCGGCTGAGCCCGAGCTTGCCACCCGTCACGATCGGCTCCTGCACGAAGAAGCCGTGCTCGCCGCCACGATACACCGGCCCGCCGGTGATCTCGCGCCCTTCATAACCCACCAGCGGGTTCGGATAGAGCCCGGCCTGCGTTCTGCGCCCCTCGGAAGCCCGGACGTCGGCCTGCGCCTCCGCCAGCGTGGGATTGCGAGCCAGCGCCATTCTCTCCAGGTCGGCCAAGGTGAGCGACTGCTGGGCCCTCAGTCTGCCGTCGAGCGTCAGCAGGAGGAGAACGCCCAGACAGACCGTTCCGAACCGCCAAGAACCCGTAGGGATCTGCTTCATATTCGCCTCCTGATTCTTCCTCGGACGCCAGACCGCTAACCTCTGGCTTTGATCCGGGCCATCACGTCGTCGTAGAGGGCGGGCGGCAGGACGCGCATCAGCGTCATCATGCCCATCATTCCTGCGCTCCAACCGGGCGCGAGCCCGTAAGTCTCGGGCTTCGCCTCCGCCTCCTTCATGGGCATCGACATCGCCATGGCCATGTCCTGGGGATAGCCGGGCACTTGCCATGGGTCGGTGGCGGGGCCGTGCGACATCGATGTCATGCCCGGCATCTTCATCGGCTGCGCCGGAGGCTGACCCTCAAGCGGCGCGTTGGTGGTGGCTTTCTCGTGCTCGGCCCCGATGCCGATGGATCGGCCGAGGCTGGGCCCGTTCACTTCGTCGGTGGCGCCGCCCTGCTGCGGCATGCCCATGCCTTCCGGCATCCCCATGCCGGTTTTCAGACCGCGCCCGCTCTCAAGCATCGGGCCCACCATCGAAGCCATCTGGTTCATCATGTGGTGCGGCATGTGACAGTGCAGCATCCAGTCGCCGGGGTACTTGGCGTCGAACTCGATGTCGCGCGCCTGGGCGACCCCGACCAGCACGGTATTGGTCGGAGTCCAAGCCGCTTCGGGCACGCGGCCCGCTTCGGTCCCTGTCACGTAGAAGGTGTTCCCGTGGAGGTGGATCGGATGATGGTCCATGCCAAGATTCACCAGGCGGATGCGGACGCGGTGGCCGAGCTTGGCGATCAAAGGCGTGGTGGCCGGTCCGGACTTACCGTTTAAGGTGAGCCAGTTGAACTCCATCGCCATGGAGTTGGGGACGGTATTGCTGGGCAGGACGGCCCATTCCTGCAGAATCAGCCCGAAATCGCGATCCACGGCCGGCGAGACGGCTTCCCTGGGATGCATGATGAAAAGGCCTAAAAGCCCCATCATCTCCTGCATGGCCATGTGCGAGTGATAGAAAAACGTCCCGGCTTGATGCAGCGTGAACTCGTAGACGAAGCGGCCGCCGGGCGGGATGAGCGGCTGCGAAATGCCCTCGACCCCGTCCATGTCGATGGGAATCTCGAAACCGTGCCAGTGCATGGAGGTCGGCTCGGGCAGATGGTTGTCCACGATCAGGCGGACGCGATCGCCTTGGACGACCTCGATCGTGGGACCGGGAGCAGTGCCGTTGTAGCCCCAGAGGTTGAGCGTTCTGCGCGGCACAAACTCGCGCTTGACGGGTTCCGCCACCAGGTTAAAGACCTTGACGCCGTTTTCCAGCGTATAGGAGAGCTTGGGAAGGTCCGGTGTTTCCACCGGCAGGAAATCGCCGGCCGGCTTTGCCCGTTCGACGCTTGGGCTCGCGGGAGGACTCAGTCCGTGAGGGTGCTGGCTCGAGGCGAGCGAAGGTTCGGCCCGCGCAGCCAGTGCCGTCGCGCCGGCCATCAGGCCCGCACTCCCCAGCGCCCGCCGGAAGAATTGCCGTCTGCTGTTCAGCATGGATTTCTCCTTTCCAAGTCGGCCAGAGGCAGCGTCCGCGTTGACCGCATGCGGGCGAGTATAGGAGGCGCGAAAAGGGCGGTCAACGGCCCGGAGTCTCGCAACGGCCTAACGCCCCGCTCCAAGATTGACCCCTCCGGACGGCTGATGTTAGGCTCCATCGATACGGAGGTGATCCCATGAAAGTTCGCGCACTCTTAATCTCATCCCTTCTGACCCTCGCGCTGACCGGCGCCTTGCTCCTGGCCGGCCAGGAGCATCATCACATGGGGGGCGCGGAGGCAACTGGAGGCGGCCACCTCGGGCAGGTCCATTTTCCCACCTCCTGCGCTCCCGGCGTTCAGCCGACGTTCGAAAAGGGCGTCGCGCTGTTGCATTCCTTCCAGTACGCCGCCGCCGATCAGACTTTCAAGCGAGTGGCCGCGGACGACCCCAACTGCGCCATTGCTTACTGGGGCCAGGCGATGACCCTCTGGCATGCGCTTTGGGAACATCCGGACACCGCCGAGCTCAAGACCGGTCATGACGATCTTGAGAAAGCCGCCGGCCTGAAAGCCGGAGCGCGCGAGCGGGAATACATCGCCGCGGCCTCGGCCTTCTTCCAGGACGATCCCAAGCTCGACTATAAGAGCCGCACGACCGCCTACTCGTCGGCCATGGGCAAACTCCACCAGCACCATCCGCGGGACGGTGAGGCATCGGCCTTCTACGCCCTCTCGCTGATCGCGATACCGGCCGAAGGCGAGGCGGATCTCGCCAACCGCAAGGCGGCGATCGCGATTCTCAATCCGCTCTTTGCCGCCGAGCCCGACCATCCGGGCGCGGCTCATTACCTGATCCACGCCTGCGACACTCCTCAGCTTGCGCCCCAAGGCCTGGCAGCGGCGCGCCGCTACGCGCAGATCGCGCCCGACTCTTCGCATGCCCTGCACATGCCCTCGCATATCTTCGCGCGCCTCGGTCTCTGGCAGGAGATGATCAACTCCAACCTGGCTGCCGCAGCGGCTGCGGCCGAAGCCACCAAGGCGGGCACCGGGGACGCGCACTACCAGCTTCATGCCATGGACTTCCTGCAGTACGCCTATCTGCAAACCGGACGCGATGCCAACGCCGAGAAAGTGATCGACGAGGTGAAGGACGTGCCCGGCGTTACCGCCGACGAGATCACGAATCGCCAGGCGACCTTCCGGGCCCGCTACGCCCTCGAGACCCACAACTGGAAGATGGCCGCCGCCTTGGATCCATCGCCGGGCAGCAGCCTCGACGCGCAGCTGACGACGTGGTGGGCGCGAACCCTTGGGGCGGCCCGCAGCGGAGACGCCGCCGCCGCCCAGGCCGATCTCAAGAAACTGGACGCCGCCAGCGCCGATTCCAAGGCCCAGAGCCGCAAAGAAGGTTATGAAGTGAAGGATGGCAAGAGCATCGATCAGCTCGAGGCTGAAGCCTGGACCACCTATGCCGAAGGCAAACACGATGACGCCTTGAAGCTGCTCCGCGCGGCAGCGGATCGCGAGGATTCCGAAGGCGTCGACGATCTTGCCATTCCCGCCCGCGAGATGCTGGGCGACATGCTGATGGAGTGCCATCAGCCCGAAGCGGCGCTGACCGCTTATCAGATGGCCCTGAAGCAGTCGCCGAATCGGCGCGGCAGCTTGCAGGGCGTTGAACTCGCCACCCGGGCGACCGGCAAAGAGGCGGCCACCGGAGGCGAATGAGGGCCCGACGGCAGGCGGAGAAGGCCTGTTTCGGCGCATCGCGGTCACGCGTTGCTCGTTGGACAGACTCACCGACTTGACTTTATGCTCGCTATCAGCGAGCATAAACCATGGCGCTTTTTGTCCCGCCAAGGGTATTGAAGCAGCTCGCCGCTATGCCAAAGGCTGATGCCCGGAGGCTGCTGGATCGATTAGAAAAGATCGCTGCTGCCCCGTACAAGCCACGTCAGAACGTTGTTGCGCTGGTGGGCGAACCGGGCGCATTTCGCGTGCGCCAAGGCGACTGGCGCGCGGTCTTCTCCATTGAAGAGGGCGATGTGATCGTCGACCGTGTTGCCCATCGCCGGGAGGTATACCGATGAACGTCAAGATTCTGAGCGAAACCCGGGAGACGGTTACGGTCAGCCGTAGCGACTGGACCAAACTGATAGGCGATCTGGAGGATGCCCAGGATCGCGCTGCGGTGGCTGCGCGCCGGAAGCACGAAGCGGCCATCGGGAAAGCGGCAGCGCGCCGGGACTACCTGACGGCCCGAGAAACGCGGCGCCTGCTTGAGGGGGAGAGCCCGGTGAAAGTGTGGCGGGAAAAGCGTGGGCTGGCACAGCGCGAATTGGCGGCCGCTGCCGCCGTCAGTCCGAGCTATCTCGCCGAGATTGAGACCGGGCAGAAGCCAGGGAGTGCCCAGGCGCTGGCGAGGCTGGCAAAGGCCTTGCAAACTAAGGTGGACGATCTCCTCGTCCTCGAACATTGAGTTCCCTTGACGGACCGCCCGCGAATGCTGCGCTAGCCGTGCGCTGCCGCAGGGGCATTGGCCGCCTAAAATCGCTCGGCCGCTAGCCGGCTCACGAACATTCGCGCACTTACCCTTTTCTGCGGTCCTTCCCTTGCCCAGACGAGCGAAGATGGTTCAAAGCCATCGCCAGGGTCTTCACTTCTTCGGGATCGGCCGCCTGCCGCAGATATTCCCCGCCGCCCGTTGGGCCCATCGAGATATTTTTTTGAAAACGCATCGCGCTCGGCACCGGCGCCTTGGCTGAGGCATGAACCTCGGTCACGCCGGTGGCCTCGATCACCCTCACCACGTTGCGCGAGTTGATGCCGCTCCCAGCCATGATCGCAATTCGACCCCGGGCGGCTTGGACGAGCCGGCGAATCTGTTCCAGACCCTCGGGCGCGGTCTGGGCTCCGCCGGAGGTCAGAATCCGGCTGGTTCCCGTCGGGATGACATCCTCCAGCGATTTTTCGAGATCGGCCGAGAGATCGAAGGCCCGGTGAAAGGTGACGGCGAGCGGACAGGCCAGCTCAACCAGCTCGCGGGTCCTGGCGACGTCCACCAGGCCGTCGGGATCGAGCAGCCCCAGCACCACGCCGTCGGCCGCCAAGGATCGGGCGGTGCGGATATCCTCCTTCATGGCAAGAAACTCGGCTTCGCTGTAACAGAAGTCGCCGCCCCGCGGGCGGATCATCACAAAGAGCTCAATGGAGACGAGGCCGCGAACCGTCCTCAGCAGGCCGGCGCTCGGGGTCAGTCCTCCCTCCAGCAGGCTGGCGCACAATTCGATGCGGTGGGCGCCGCCGCGCCGCGCTGCCAGCGCGGAATCGATGGAGTCGGCGCAAACTTCGAGAGTTGGCCGAACCTTGTTCATGGCGCTCTCACGATGGCGGGTTCGCCTCTGCGGTCGATTGTTCACCGGCATTCTTCGATCCCCCGCTTCAGCGCGAGTGACGATTCTAACATTCGCCATCCCAAACCCCCGTCGTGCCGCCCTCGCGCAGGGCCTGACGGGCCGGCCGGCACGTGATAAAGGGCCCTCACCCGGCCCGCCCCGGCTTATACAAGCGCCGGCGGCGGTCCACCTCTCCATCGGGGAGAGGGCAGAAGAACAAACAACCCTCTCTTTTGGGAGAGGGGGGACCGTCTTGCGGGCCAGCGCCTTCGGGGCGGGCCGCACAGCGGTGGGTGAGGGCCGGGATGGCTGCTAGCGACCCCACTCCCACCAGCTGCACCGTATAACGCGAGGCCTAAGCAGGTTGCGACCCTCCCGCGCCCACCGCCGTCGCCTCCGCCTCGCTTTTTTCCCCGCTCTCTTCCTGAATCTCCTGGGCCGCCAGTTCCCGCTCGACGCGGCAGACTTCCCGATACCGCAGCAGCAGAAACCATTTGCGTTCGAACATGCGCTCCAGGGCCTCCGCGCACAGCACGGTATTCAGGGGGCCGCCCGGCGCGTACAGCATCTCGGAGTCGGTGCGCGGCGCCTTCAAGTCGGCGCGAGTCTGATGGTAGACGGCCGCCCGCTGTTCCCACCAGGAAATCTCCTCTCTCAGCATCCCCTGGAACTCCTTGCGGGCGGATTGCAGCCGGGCCGCGTCCGGCTCTTGCGATTGCTGCTCCTTGGCGGCTTTCTTATACAGCGCGATCATCTCGCGGGGGCGAGCGCCCTCGTTACTCGACCCGTAGATGGTCTGCAGATAGGCGACGCCTTCGCTACAGAAGCCCTCCTCGTGCACGAAGATCGCGATGGCCTTCAGGAAGTTGAGAATGTGATCGAACTTGGCCGGCGAGTCGTGCAAGCCGAAGTAACCCAGCCCTTCGAGAATGAAGCGATCCAGGTCATGGAGCTTGCCGGCGTCGTAGGCGGCGTCCCTCTCCGCCTGCTCCAGTTTCTTCTCCAGGCGATGCCGGCCCTGGGCGGCGGCCTCGGCACGGATCAGGCGGCCCAGCCGCCAGCGGATGTCCGCCATGTCGTCTACCAGCATGGCTTCGAATTCGTCGCGGGGCGCGAGCGATCGATAGAGCCCTCGCCGGACGGTGTCGAAGTCGGCGGCATCCTCGCCGAGCGCCGCCAGGTGCGGACGGACGCCTTCCGACCGGCCCCAGTGTTTGAGGGCGTTGAGGCGCGAGCGCAGCTTGCCTCGCTCGCTGGTTGGACCCAGGGACTTGGCGGCGTTGGCGCGATTGGCCGCCAGCAAGTCCGGGGTCATCTTTCTTCGCATTAACGACATTCTATTTCTCCCTTCTTCGATTAACATACCGATTTATCAATAAGATGACGGGATAACCGCCTTAAATCTCCTGTTTTCAATTAGTTGACGGGATCGGCTCGATTCCAAAAATGGAAGCGGCTTATTTTCAGTAAGTTGACGGCTTCGTTCGTATAAAACGACCCCCACCGGACGCGTGAAACCACCCAGGCCCCGCCTCCGCCCCAGGGCAGGCTCTCGGGCATGACCGCAGTGATCCGTCGGGAAGCCATAACCTCCAGTTGAGCAGAAAAGCCGGGCAGGGCAAAGGTCTAAGACAAAAAAGACGTCTGAGACGTATGCGGGTAACCGATTGATTTAGAGGATGATAGAGGAGGCTCTTCGGGAGCTGCGAGGAAAATCCGCAGAACCGGTCATTGGGTCCGCAAGAGGAGGAATTTCAAGGTTTTTCAGTTTCAGGGCGGCACTTCTCGCCCCGTTGGGAACGGACCTGGGTGACGTCGCAACCGAAGAAGGCGGCGCAAATGAGGCGCCGTCGTTCTGAGGAAGCCGAAGGCGGCAAAGAATCCGGTATTTCTTCATGAATGCCCCCAGGTGGCGCTCCGCTTGTCGAAGATTACCCTCACCGGTCATTTCCGCGGAAGCGGGAATCCACGAGATGGACCCCCGCCTGCGCGGGGGTGACAGGAAGGGGGATTTCGTCCTCTCGGGGTGGCCGCAGGTCCATATGGCACTCAGCTGACAAGCTCTCAGGCGTCTGGCACCAATTCAGGTTACGTGACACTACAAATCTGCTTTTTGACTTTCCTGGCCTCGTGCCCCCAAAATGAATCTTCGCCAGTTTTCTCCCGTGCTTGATGACCGGCACGGCGATAATCCTCCAACTGGGCTGAGTCTCCGCGAAAGGCGCACTTCCCGATGAGCAATCGACTTCATCCACCCGACGTTATGAAAGCCCTGGGCGGCGTCAAGGACAGCGTCAGTGGCCGGGATCTGGTGGCGCTGGGCTGCGTCAAGGGCGTCGAAATCGGCGAAGGCCGGGTTTCGGTGGCGATCCAGTTGCCCACCACAGCCGGCCCGAATACTCCTGCCGGCGAGCAGCTTCTGCGCGCGGCCTACGAAGCGGTCCAGGCGCTGGGTGGCGGCGAGGTGGAGATCCACGTGGCGAGTCCAGCTTCGACCGGGCCGGCGCCGGGCGCCGGATCGGGAACCAGGCCGGGGCCCGGAGCTGGGCCTGCGAGCGGTGTGGCGGGCGGGCCGCAGAAAGTGGCGACGCCGGGCGTCAAGTGCACCATCGCGGTGGCGAGCGGCAAGGGCGGCGTGGGCAAGTCGACGGTGGCGGCCAACCTGGCGGTGGCGCTGGCCGGGGCTGGGCACACGGTAGGTCTGATGGACACAGACGTCTATGGCCCCAGCATCCCGACGCTGCTGGGCTGGCGTCACGAGCCGCAGGTGGTGGAGGGCAAGCTCGAGCCGCCGGTAGAGCACGGCATAAAGGTAATCTCCATGGGCTTCTTTCTGCCCAAGGACGACGCCGTGATCTGGCGCGGCCCCATGCTGCACAAGACCGTGCAGCAGTTCCTGGGCGACGTGCGTTGGGGCGAGCTCGACTACCTGGTGATCGATCTGCCGCCCGGCACCGGCGACATTCAGCTGAGCCTCTGCCAGTCGGCCGCCCTGACCGGGGCGGTGATCGTCTCTACACCTCAGGATCTGGCCCTGAGCGTGGCCTCCAAGGCCATCGCCATGTTCCAGAAGCTTAATGTGCCGATTCTCGGGATCGTGGAGAATATGAGCACCTACGTCTGCCCACAATGCGGCCACCGGGAGGACGTCTTCGGGCACGGCGGGGCGCGCGAGGCTGCTGGCCGGCTGGGCTACGCTTTTCTGGGCGAGATCCCGCTCGACACCCGCATTCGCACCGAGAGCGATCGCGGCCAGCCGGTGGCGCTGGACCCCAGCACCCCCCAAGGCAAGGCCTTTCGCCAGGTGGCCGTCGCGCTCGAGGCCCAGTTGGCGGGAACCCAGCTGCCGGAAGAGATTGTGATTGAGTAGGCGGCAGGTGTTAGGTGTCAGGTGTCAGGTGCTAGGCAGTGAAGAGCTATCGGGAGCTTCTGGTTTGGCAAAAGGCCATGGACCTTGTCGCAGAGAGCTACAGGGTTGCTGGTTCGCTGCCGCGATCGGAGACCTACGGCTTGAAGTCGCAAATCCAGCGGGCCGCGGTCTCGATTCCGGCTAACATCGCCGAGGGACACGGGAGAGAGCACCTCGGCGATTATCTTCACCATCTGTCGATCGCCAGCGGCTCAGTGGCCGAACTGGAGACCCACTTCCTGGTTGCTGAGAGACTGTCATTGTTGGCCAAAGACGAGATCACCCGTGCGCTGGGAGGTTTCGGCCGAGGTTGGCAGAATGCTGGCGGGGCTCACCAAAAGCCTCCGGCGGAGAGCGCTGACACCTGGCACCTGACACCTAGCACCTAGAGACATGCCTTTGGTTCCCAAAAAGATCACGCTGGCCGCCGGGAATGAAAGCCTGGCCGTGGAGTGGTCGGACGGCCACCGCAGCGTTTACGCGTATCAGTACCTGCGGGAGAAGTGTCCCTGCGCCACCTGCACCGACGCTCACGGCACGGGCGCCCCGCGCACCAACAGGGTGGCGAGTCCGCTGCCGATGTTTGCAAAGGCGCTCAAGCCCGAGAAGGTGGAACTGGTCGGCCGTTATGCGCTGCACGTCGCCTGGAGCGACGGCCACTCGACCGGAATTTACAGTTTCGACTATTTGCGCGATCTGTGCCCGTGCCGCGAGTGCAGCCCGCAATGACGATGATAAATTCATCGTCCCTGGCTCGCCATCCATCGTTCCGTGAATAGCGTCTGGACCATCTTCGTGAAAGACCTGCGGGTGGAGTGGCGCAGCCGCGAGACAGCGCTATCGATGTCCGTCTTCGGCATCCTGGTGGTGTTTCTCTTCAATTTCTCCTTCAACACCGGACGCGAGGAAACGCTGCGCATGCTGCCGGGGCTGCTCTGGATCGCCTTTGCCTTCGCCGGCGTTATCGGTTTCAACCGCTCCTTTGCGGCCGAGCGCGAGAACGGGTGCCTGGAAGGCCTGACGCTGGCGCCCATTGATCCGGGGGCCATTTTTGCCGGCAAGCTGCTGGCGAACCTGGTCTTTCTCGGCGTCGCCGAGGCGGTCATGGTGTTCGTCGCCGCCCTCTGGTATAACTTCTCCTTCGTTCCGGCACTCGGGTCCTTCGCGGCCATCGTCTTTCTTGGTACGCTGGGTTATGCCGCCTTGGGGACGATCTTCGGGGCGGTGGCGGCCAACACCCGGATGCGCGAGGTGATGCTGCCGGTCCTACAGTTTCCGGTGGCGTTCTGGATCCTGGTGCTGGCCAGTGACGCGAGCTCGGATGCCTTGCGCGGCGCCGAGTGGCCGGTGGTGCGGGGCGGAATCGAGCGCGTGGCGGGAGTGAGCCTGGTGTTCACTGTAGCGTCGTTTCTGCTGTTTGAGTATGTTCTGGAGGAGTGAGATGAGGGGACGATGGCGAAGAAATTGAACATCCACCTCGCCGTCAGCTTGGTCTGGATGGTGCTCGCCCTGTATCTCATCTTCCTCTACGCGCCCGAGGAAATGACGATGGGCGAGGTGCAGCGGATCTTCTACGTCCATTTCTCGCTCGCCATGACCGCGCTCTTCGCCTACTTTTTCGTTTTTGTCGGCAGCGTGGGTTATCTCTGGAAGCGCTCGCGCGCCTCCGACGACTTTGCGTATGCCAGCGCCGAGGTCGGATTCGTTTACTGTTGCGGAGTCCTGGTGACGGGCCCGCTGTGGGCCAAGCCTGTGTGGGGCATCTGGTGGACGTGGGACGCGCGCCTCACCAGCACCTTCATCCTCTGGCTGCTCTACATCGCCTACCTGATGCTGCGCGCCTACGTCACGAATCCGGGCCGCACCGAGTCCCTGGCAGCGGTGGTCGGAGCCCTTGGCTTCATCACCTCGATTGTGGACTACATGGCGATCCGCTGGTGGAGGACGCAGCATCCCCAGCCCGTCATCGGCGGCGGAGAGGGCTCGGGGCTGGACCCGCGGATGTGGATCACCGTTTTTGTGACCTGGGGCGCGTTCCTGTGCCTCTTCTTCTACTTCGTGCGGGTGCGGCTCGGGATCGCGCGACTGCGGCGCGAAGTGACGAGGCGGCGGCAGGAACTGGCGCCAGCTTGAGGCCGGCTCAAGGGAGGTTTGTGGTCAATAGATACCTGTTCCTCGCTTATGCCTTCGTCTGGATCATCTTCATGGCTTACGCCTGGAGCCTGTCGTGCCGGCAACGCCGTCTGGAGAAAGAGATGGAGGAGATCAAGGCGCGAATTCCATCCGAGAAGACGGCCGGAGAGTAAAGCCGCCACCGCGCCGCCCTCTACAGCATCTATCCTTAAGAATGGCTGATGCAGTCCGGGATGATCGGGCGTTGCTCTTGACGGCCATCCCGCCAAAAGTGCGCTCCGGGAGGTTCACCCATGAGTGACGTATCCGACGCCTTGGTCCTGTTCGGCGCCACGGGCGATCTCGCGCACAAAAAGCTCTTCCCCGCCCTTTACAAAATGGCGTGGAGGGGCAACCTGAACGTGCCGGTGATCGGCGTGGCCTTGTCAGGATGGACGCTGGACCAGTTGATCGCGCACGCTCGCGACGGGATCGAGAAATTCGGCGGCGGCGTGGACCAGGCCGTCTTCGAGCGCCTCACGGCCCAGCTCCGTTACGTGGACGGCGATTATCGCGATCCGAAGACCTACCAGGCCCTGCGGCAAACGCTGGGCGATGCCGGCTGCCCGGTCTACTATCTAGCGATTCCGCCGAGCATGTTCGAGACGGTGACCCAGGGGCTGCATGCCTCGGGGTGCGCCCAGTGCGCGCGGGTGGTGGTCGAGAAGCCTTTTGGGCGCGATCTCATGTCGGCTCAGAAGCTCAACTCCGACTTGGCCAAGGTCTTTCCGGAGTCCAACGTCTATCGCATCGACCACTATCTGGGCAAGGAAACTACCCTCAACGTCCTCTTCTTCCGCTTCGCCAACGCTTTTCTCGAGCCTATCTGGAATCGCAACTACGTGGCCAGCGTTCAGATCACCATGGCCGAGAATTTCGGGGTGCAGGGCCGCGGGAGGTTCTACGAGGAGTCGGGTTGCATCCGGGACGTGATCCAGAACCACATGCTGCAGGTGGTGGCCTATCTGGCCGAGGAGCCGCCGGGCGCCGGAGGATCGGACGCGCTTCGCGATGCGCGCAGCAGGGTGTTGAACGCCATCCGTCCGCTGAGCCCCGCTGACCTGGTGCGCGGCCAGTTTAAGGGCTACCGCAAAGAGCCCGGCGTCGCTCCCGATTCCCGGGTGGAGACGTTCGCGGCCGTGCGGCTCTACATTGATTCGTGGCGCTGGGGCGGGGTGCCGTTTTACATTCGCGCCGGCAAGTGCCTGCCGGTCACGGCTACCGAAGTGATGGTTCTGCTAAGGCGGCCGCCGCAATCAGTCTTCGGCACGCTGTACATGCCTCAGGGCGACAACTACGTGCGCTTCCGGCTGAGCCCAGACATCGCCACCGCGATCGGGGCCCGCGCCAAGAGGCCAGGCAGCGAGGACACCGACCCCGTCGAGTTGCTGGTGGCCCGCAATCCCGATCCTGAGGAGATGGAGGCTTACGAACGTCTGCTGTGGATGGCCATGCACGGCGAGTCAACGCTCTTTGCGCGTGAAGACGCCGTCGAGGCTGCCTGGCGCATCGTCGATCCCATTCTGGGCGGTACCACACCCCTCTATGAGTATGAGCCTGGAAGCTGGGGGCCGGCGGAAGCCGATCACATCATCCACAGCGGCGGCTGGCACAATCCGGTGACTTCCGGCTCCGCAGCCAAGTCCTAAGGCTGCAGGATACTCTCGCCTAGTTCAGATTCCGGCGCCGCGGCGTGATGGGGCTGGGCTCCTCGATGGGAGGCTCAGCCGGCCGGCGCTCGGCATAGAAGCCCAGCTCCTCGTTGCGGCTGATCTTCTTGAGCGCGTGCAACCCTTCCAGAATGAACTCGGCTCCCGCGACGCGCAGCCCGTCGTCGGCCCGCTTCAAGCCCAGCGCTTCGGTCTTTTCCATCAGCCCCTGGATCTTCTTGAGCTGGCGAAAGACCTCCTCGATCGGCGCATCCGCCGCGTACTTCAAGGTGCCGCCCAGCTCAAACCACTGCACGACGCTTTGCATCGGGACTCCTTCGAAGTTCTTCTTGAAAACCCGGGCCGTCGCCTGACGGATGATCTCGCGCGCGACGTTGTCCGCCCCTTTGAGTTCGCCTTCGTATTCCAGCTCGAATTTGCCGGTGATGGAAGGCAAAGCGGCGTAGACGTCCAGCAGACGCGCCACCGCCTGGGGCTCGTGATTGCGCAGCGCCCGCTGCTCGGCATTCGACACCACGTTCTCGAGGCAAGAGATCGGCAACCGTTGACTTACGCCGCTGCGCTTGTCGATTTTCTTTTCCTGACGCGCCTCGAAGGCGATACTCTCAATCACTTCGCGCACGAAAATCGGTACTACTAGACCCTCGGTTTCGGCACGCGCGGTCCACGCCTCCTGCGCCGTGATGGCCATACCCTGCTCGAGGGTGGCCGGATAGTGAGTGCGGATCTCGGACCCGATGCGGTCTTTGAGCGGAGTAATGATCTTGCCCCGCGCGGTGTAGTCCTCCGGGTTGGCGGTGAACACCAGCAGCACGTCGAGAGGCAGGCGCACCGGATAGCCCTTAATCTGGACGTCGCCTTCCTGCATGATGTTGAACAGACCCACCTGGATCTTGCCGGCGAGGTCGGGCAGTTCATTCATGGCAAAGATGCCGCGATTGGCGCGGGGCAGCAGGCCGTAATGGATGGTCAGCTCGCTCGAAAGCGCGTGCGCGCCGCGCGCCGCCTTGATGGGGTCGAGATCTCCAATGATGTCGGAGATGGTCACGTCCGGCGTGGCCAGCTTCTCCACAAAACGGTGGCCGCGCTCCACGTAGGCAATGGGCGCATCGTCTCCCTGCTCTTGCAGCAGCAACTGGCAGCTCCGGCAGATAGGACGGTACGGGTCGTCGTGAATCTCGCACCCCGCCAGATAGGGTATCTCCTCGTCGAGCAGAGCCACCAGCGAGCGCAAGATGCGGCTCTTCGCCTGCCCGCGAAGGCCCAGCAGGATGAAGTTGTGCCGCGAGAGGATGGCGTTGGCGATCTGAGGGATCACCGTATCGTCGAAGCCGACGATGCCCGGGAAAATGGTCTCGCCGGCCTGGATCTTGCGGACGAGGTTGGAACGTAGCTCGTCTTTCACGCCCTCACGACGATAGCCGGCGCGTTTGAGTTCACCAAGGGTCTGAGGTTTTGCCATGTCTCATTATACATGGCGGCGACGCCGATGTTCGCTCGGCTCGCCCGATGGTTCGAGAATGGTGAAGGACCGCTGCATCGTGGCGAGGAATGACAGCCCCACACGCCAAGTTCGTGTGCCTGGGGGTATGCCATGCGGCAGGGTCTGGTGAGGACGAACGACCGCCCGACCTACGAGGTGCAATTTGCCGCCGGGTCGGAATGGGGCATGTTTGGCGTGCTGCTTCCTGCGTTCAGCAAGTCCTGGAGCATCGCATTAGTTGAGCTGTGCAGCTCGATGATGTGATCGGGACGATTGGATCATGGGCCTTGGAGCCGTCTCGAAGGCCCATGAACTGGCGTGTTGCGCCTCAACTACTTGCTGACGGGCCATCTGATTAACCCCGACATCGCTAGGTTAACCGATTAATCTCTTGTTGTTAGTGGACCCAGAAGCTTCAGATCTCTAAAGCCGCGGCGTTCTACGCGGCGCCGGCCGCTCGCCGCCGGCTCACGGGTGGAAAGGTTGCGACGCCGCGTCGGTTGGGGACGGTGTAGGCCACCACCAAGCCACTATAGAAGTCGCGGACCAAGTACTCGCCCCCGGGGGCAGGTTCCGGCAAATCGGACATCTTCTTTTTGGCCTCGGAGAGGTCACTTGCGGAGTCAATCCACTGCGGGAACCCACCGGGTGGAAGCTCGAACAGATCGTATCTCTTTTCCATGACCGGCCTCACGTTCGATCGCGGTATGCAGACCGCGGTTGTATTCTCCCCGGTACTCATTTGGATGCCGCCCCGTCACCTCAGGTGGTCCCTCGTGCTCCCACCGTTCAGCGTTGTGTAAGTAAAACACTCCGAAAATGAACATTTCAGTGACTTGCGTCACAGCTAGGATGCAACGGATCGAAAAACGTGTCCGCCCCCTACGGACCCGCATCTCTCCACTCTGAACTAGTTAACGCCGGACGACATGTGACCCAACTTGGGCTCACCCGCTACCAAGGAGGGCTGGTGTGCTGAACTACGGTTTCTCAGCTGTGGTCGGGAAGGCCGACCGCCCCAGCTAGCACCTTAAAACTTGGGCCATAAGAGAGACACCAAGCCGGCGAGCTCTAAGGTTAGACTAATGCACATTTGATAAAAGTCAAGCGAAAGTTTTGTTACGACTTGCAGGGCCGGTTTGAGGCCCTGGGAAGGCGGGAGGACCGCCCCAATTGACCCAGATCAATGCCCTTGGGCGTTGCCCTCAGGCGGCTTCTTGGTCCGGGGTTGGAGCCGGAGATAGGCGGCTGCCGCGCGCAGGCGCACGGGCTCTTTTTTGTCGTCAAGCAGGCCCACCAGCTTATCCCGGTATTGCGGGAAAGGGTGCACTGCAATCACGTGGGCGGCCGCCGCCCGGACCGGCCATTCCTTGGCCGACAACGCCGAGAGGACAGCGTCGGCCAGGGCCGGGTCCCGCGTATGCTCCAGCAGCAGCAAGGCCGCGGCGCGAGTAGTGGAATCGGGCTCGGACAAGATGCCTTGAAGCGAGGAGAGGCCTAATCCAAGACCGGGTAGTGGAAAAAGCATCGTGGCCAGATCCGGCCCGACCGTGGTGAATAGCGTCGTCGGGGTCTGCAAGAGCCGCAAGGTGTTGCGGCGCTCGCTCGTCAGATAGCTCGAGGACCCTCTGGCCTCTCCGGACACCACCTCCAGCAGGAAGCGCTCCCCATCCGGCTGGTGGCGGTCGAGGAGAATCTTGGCGGCGCCGAAGCTGACCTCAGGAACGGGATCATGGAGGGCCTTCTGAAGCAGCGGGACTGTTCGATGATCCGTGAAGTCCCCCAGGGTGGAGACCACGGCCACCCGGACCTGCACATCATGGTCATCCAGCATGGTACTGAGCTGATGCAGGAGCTTGTCGCTGACCGGCAAGAGGCTCATGGCGGTCACCGCCTCTTTGCGCACGTCCGGGTTTCGCTCCTTGACCGCCTCCTCAAGCATCTCCCGGCATCGTTGAGCAGCATCCGGAGCCGACGTTTGCCCACAGGCCAGCGGCGCGGCGGCCATGATCGCGAGAGCTGCCATCACGATCCGTCTCTTCATACAGGCGGGGTATCAGCGATCCGGGGGACGCCCTCCCTCGGCAGACCCTGGGCCCTCGGCCCGGCCATCCGACGCGGCCTTGGCCAGCTCCGCTTTGCTCTCAACCCTGAGCTGCAGCGGGGTCGAAGCGTGCAAGGTTGGCGAATTAGATTCCACCTCGCCCACCACGTAGATCGGCTGATCGATCGGCTCGGCCCAATCGTCGGCCCGCAGCGTGAAGGTACGCGTCGACTGGTCCGGCGTCACCAGCACGCCGTTCAGTCCTACGTTGACCACGTGGACTCCGGGCGGAAGGTTTTCCACCGAGCACGGTACCCGGCCGGTGAAGCCGCTTTGCCGCCGGACCTGGAGGGTCACAGTGACTTCCTTACCCGGTGCGATGGCGATCTGCCTGGGCTCGGCCGTCACCACCACGTTGGGTGGCGGGATGACGGCGGCTAGTTGGAGCGGCTTGTCCGCGTTCGCTGTTCTCGCCAAATCACGTCCGTTCACGCTGGCGTGACCGACAATCCGGATGGGCGCGGCCGGCTCCCCGGCAGTGGCGCCGGCCGCCGCTGAGAGCAGAACGACGGTGGAGTCCTGTCCTTCGGGAATCGTGGCCGGGCTCGCCGTCATTCCCGCCGGCAGACCTGTCACCTCAATGCGGATCGGTCCGTTGTAGCCGTGGGTCCGGTCTGCCGAGACCGTCACTGGAATGGCGCCCCCTGCCGGGACGTTGGGGTTTTCGGGGTCGGCGGCGAGCTGGTAATCAGGGTCAGGCGGACGCAAGCTAAGGCGGTAAGCGAAGTCTGCTCCTTCCATCCCGCGGCCGTCCTTGAGATGCAGGATATAATCGCCGTCCCTTGGGGGGACAAAATCCAGCTTCGAGTCCGGGCCGTAACCCGGTCCGCCGTCGTCGTTGCGCCAGGTCAGGTGGAACACGGGCAGACCGTTGGGGGGGAAGTCGGCATCGGGAGGCAGAATCTCGGCTTTGTAGACCGGGGTGTTGACGGCGCGCACATCCGGCGTTGTCCCAAGAAAGGCCTCGCGCAGACCGTCGACTCCCTTGAGGAGAACATCCATATCGGGCTGATCGGAAATTACAGCAATCTGATCGAGCTCGTCGCCGATCATCAGGTAGTCGCCCTCGCGCAGACCCGAAGTGGATACCAGCCGAACACCCATCGTCCGCGAATCGCGGTCAGAGAGCGTGGTGGTGGTCTGATTCAGGCAGCGGACGGTGGCGCGCGGAATAGGATTCCCCTGCTCGTCCAGAACCTCAATCAAGGAGTCAAAAGGCGAGCCCAACCGGGCGGCTTCCACTTCGAGGGTCAGATGTTCACCTTTGCGCGCGTGGAAGCGGAAGTAGTCCTCGTCCGAAGAGCCTCCGACTTTCAGGCCCCCGGCGATGTGCCCGTTGATGGTGACCGGCAGTGAGATCCTTTGCGCCTGGGCGGGGGTGTTATTAGGCTCCTGCTCTAGGATCTCGGGCTGGTCGCCCACCGCCAGATCGACCTTGTTAAACGAACGGCTCTGAGGGGTCTGGACCACCAAGGGCATGGTGGTCCAGCCGTCGGCTGTCTTAGGCGGGTCAACCTTGACTTCTTGAAGGCCTCCCAGGTTCATCCCTTTCACCGCCACCTCGCTGGCCTGGCCCGCGCGTACACCCAGCGGAAAAACCCCGGTGACGTAGACCAGAGGACCTGCGTTGAGTCGGTAGAAGTGGTCCATGCCGCCGCCTTTTTCGCGATCGCTGATCGACAGGGTGTACTTTCCGTCCTGCGGCAATCGGGTGGTCAGCACCGCATCCGCCTCGGGGTCGTTCTCGCCCGCGCTCGCCAACGTCCGGCCGCCGGCGTCCCGCAGGACGAGCAGCGACTCGAGCTGCGAGCCCAGCGCCGAGGCCGTCACTTGGAAGACGATCTGCTCACCCTTATGGCCCTCAAACTCGTAACGGTCGGTGTCGCCGGGCGCCGTCACTGTCCCCACAATGGTGGCCGGCAACTCGACCGGCTGCGCCTCCGACGGAGCATCGGCCGGCTCGTCGCTCTCCTGCACCTCCGAAAGGGAACCGATGTCGAGCACTCCGGCGTCCGAAGTTCCAAGCGGCGTCTGGACCCTGAAGCGGTGGAGGCCGGGCTCCACGTCCTTGGCCACCGTAATCTCCAGCTTGGCGGTCTGCTTGTTGCCGAGCGGCACCTGAGCGCCGAGATCCACCCCAGCCCGAGGCCCGGTGATCTTCTCGGGCACGTCTGTAATCTCGGTGACCTTGGCGCTGATCCCCGGCGCATCGAAGATGACCTTGTTCGCGCCCGAGAGGCTGCGGCCCTCGACGGTGAAGGTCGCGGTGGTGCCTCGCTCCATTCCGGCAGGCCAGATCCTGGAGACGGTAGGGGGGATCACCAACTCGTCCGCACCGAGCGGGAGGGCGAACGCCGCCGCCATAACCGCCAGCAGGATGCACACCAGGCTCTTCCCTTTCATGTCAGACCTCCCGCCGATGCGCTCGATTCGACATCACTGGCTCGCGGTAGCTTTCCCGACCGTCCCGACCGGCCCTCCGGAAGGCGCGAAAGCCATCATGGGCCCCGCGGTCGGCTTGTAGGTCTTTACGTCGTAAACGCTTAAAGTGCCATTGTAGCGTCCCGCCGCCAGCCACTTGCCGTCAGGGCTCAGACCGAGCGCTTCCACCCAGTCGGGCTGATGATCAATAACGCTGATCGGGTTCAGGGTGGCGGCGTCGCGAAAGCGAATCGAGCCGTCTGACGAGCTGGTGATGATCTCTTTGCCGTCCGGCGACCAGACCAGCGCCAGGATACTGTCTTCGTCCGCAATCAGCGACTGGACGAGCCGGCCGCCGTCGTTGCCCAACTTCCAGACGTAGATCGTCTTGTCGTACCCTGCCGCGGCGAGCTGGTCCCCCGAAGGGGAATAGGCCAGGCCGGTTACGCCGTCGGAGGCGTCGCTCAAGGTGTAGAGACGCTGACCGGTGGCGACGTCCCAAATCTTGACGGTACGGTCCTGCGAACCCGATGCCAGCCGCTTCCCATCCGGACTGAAAGCCACCGCGAAGACCGCGTCGATGTGATCCTGGAGATTGCGGAGCTCCTTGCCCGTGCCCGCGTCCCAGATCTTCACCATCCTGTCGTAGCTGCCGGAAGCGATCAGCTTTCCGTCCGGGCTCCAGGCCACCGAGTAGATGCAATCCTTGTGGCCCTGCATCGTCCTCACCAGCCGGCGCGACGCGAGGTCCCAAATCTTGATCTCACCGCTGCGCTGGCAGGGACCGCCGGCCGCCGCCAGCATACTGTCGTCGGGGCTGAAGGCGATGGAGCGGACATAGTCGGCTTCGCCGGCGAGGGTGCCAACCGTCGAGCCGCTGGCCGGATCGAGGAGCCGGACCTCTTGATAGCCTCCGACCGCCAGCAGCTTTCCGTCCGGAGAGAATTTCACCGACGCGACCGGCGAGACCGCCGGCACCTCCGGCTTGATGTCGGGAATCGCGGTGGCGGAGAGCGCCGCGCCGGCTTCGCCGGGAGCGGGCCCTTTGGCGCCCGCCGCGATCCAGGTCTTGATGATGGCGATGTCTGCGGGGGGAAGCGGGTCGCTGTTGAAGGGCATCCGGGGTTGGATCTTGCCTTCCAGCATTTCGACCAGCCGGCTGCCGTCGGCCTGGCCGGGAACAATTACTGCGCCGTGAGCGCCACCCTTCATCAGCGCGTCGTAGCTGTCCATCACCAGACCGCCCATCTTAGCGGCACTCGAGTGGCAGGCGAGGCAGTTCTTCTGCAGGATGGGGGCGATCCGGGCGGTGAAGGCCGGAGCACTATCGCTGGCGCGGAGCCCCGAGGAGGTGGCGAGCATCGCTGCGGCGAATGAAGCGGTCAGAAAATGAAGATGGCCTCTGCGGTCGGCAAAGCTCTTACCACAGAGAACACGGAGGGTCACAGAGGAACAGCGCCCGTCTACGCGCCAAAGCGCACGGCAGTCCAAGCCGCCCCTCCTCTGTGCTTTTCGGTGTCCAACGCTCCTGAAGTTTGCCATCAATGGTTGAACATGAACTCCTGACTAGTCAGCATCGCCCACGTCATGTCGACCAGCGCCGCACGGCGGGGATTGTCGACTCCCGGTACCTGCTGCTGCTCGGCCGACCCGAGCGCCTTGACCAGCGCCATCCGCTCGGCCTCCGTGGCCGGCCGGTTGAACGCCGCCAGAAACAGGTAGTCCACAATCTGGTCATCCGAAAAGCCGAGCCTGAGCAGCATGTTGATGGAGCTCGACGGATCGCGCAGCTTGTCGTTGAGGGTGTCGCCGTTAATGATGTGCAGCGCCTGGGTGATGGTCGGCACCGAAGTGCGCTCGCTTTCCCGCGTCTGCTGGCGCGCCGGACGGCCGAAGGCGTCCAGGAAGTACGATTTCACCGCCGTGTCCGGCAATTGCAGCGCGCGCATGCCTACCGGGTAGCCCTCGAACTTCTCCGGCACCTGCGTCACCTGCGAATAAGCGTCGAGCAGCACCTCAGCCGGCAGCCGCTTGATGAGGTAGTGCGAGCAGTACTTATCATCATCGGCGTTCTCCTTGAGGGGCGCGGAAGAGGCCTGATAAGCCGCCGACTGGACGATCGTCCGGATGATGTGATCGACGTCGAAATGGTGCTCCTGAAAATCCTTCACCAGCGCGTCCATCAACTCGTCGTTGGTGGCCGGATTGGTGTCGCGCAGATCGTCGACCGGCTCAACTAGCCCGCGCCCCATAAAATTGCGCCAGATGCGATTGACGATGTTGCGGGCGAAGAAAGGATTGTCGGGCGAGGTAAGCCACTTCGCAAAGTAGACGCGCGTGTCGCCGGGCACGGATTCGGGGAGCGCCTGAGCGTCGAGCGGCTTGGGCGGGAGCACCATCATGAAGCGATCGTCGGTGAACTCGCCGGTGGGCGCGGAATAGACCGTGACGTCGTTGAAAAGCGGTCCCACCGCGGGACGGACTCCGCCGGGCGCGAAGGTCTTGAGCCTCACCCGCGCAAACAGGTTGGCCATGCCGTAGTAGTCTTTCTGGGTCCACTTCGCCAGCGGATGATTGTGGCAGTGGGCGCAGGTGATGGTGATGCCCAGAAACGCCTGCGCCATGTTCTCCGAGGTATCCAGAGGATCGCGATGGATCACCCAATAGTTGGCGGCGCCATTCTCCACGGTGGGGCCGGTGGCGGTCACAATCTCGTCGACCATGCGGTCCCAGGGCTTGTCCTCGGCCACGCTCTGCCGGATCCAGTTGTAATAGCTCCACATCTCCTCGTTGGAGAGGCGATTGCTCGAAACCAGCAGCAGGTCTGACCACTTATAGGCCCAATAGTCCACGAACTCGGGCCGCTTCATCAGGGCGTCGATCAGCCGGTCGCGCTTGTCCGGAGAGGAATCCGCCAGAAACTTCTCGACCTCGGCCGGTGTGGGCAGGATGCCGGCCGCATCCAGGTAGAGCCGCCGGATGAAGGCCGCGTCGCTGGCGGGCGGCGATGGCGGAATGTGGAGCACTTCAAGGTGGCGCAGGACCGCCTCGTCAATGTAGTTGTGGCGCGGCGCCTGGCGGAACGTCGCCTCGTCCAGTTTGTAAGGGAAAGGAATGCGCAGCCGCGAGAAAGTCACGTGGCTCTGATACCACACCGTCACCGGAGCCTCGCCGTAGCCGTGCATGGTGACGTGGCCGTTGCTGTCCACGGTGGCGACGCCTTCATCGCCGCTGTCGTATTTGGCCCAGCGCGTGACGTCCTCGGTATGCCCGTCGGAGAAGACCGCGGTCACAATCAGTTGCTGCTCCGCCCCCGGACGCAGCGAGGCTTCGCGCGGCAGCACCTGGATCTGGGTCACTCGCGGATCGGAAGTCTGCGGCGCCGGCATCCCCTCGGCGATCCAGCCGGCGATCACCTGATATTCGGGCGATCCCACGGCAAAGCGCCGTCCGCCGCCGTGCTGCAGGGTGAGCGTGGGCTTCAGCAGGATCAGGCTTTTGGCGGGCTCCAACCGGTCCGTGCGGCGCGCGAGCGCCTGATGGGTCAGCGTGTAGTAATCGGTCTCGGGATCGTAGCCGCGCAGGGTCAGCTTGAAGCCGTTCTTGCCAGCCGCGGCGCCGTGACAGGGCCCGGAGTTGCATCCAGCCTTGGTCATCACCGGCAGCACGTCATTGCGAAAGCTCCACTCCGCGGCCGTCCTGTAATCCCTTACGCTCAGCGGCGCGCTGGCCCGCTGGCCCTGCACGGTGGCGGTCAGCGTGGTCTGACCGTCGCTTTGGGGGACCGCGAAACCGCCGCCGTTCACCATAGCGACCTTGGAGTCGGACGAGATCACCTTGGCCTCGGTGCTCAAGTCCTCCTGGTGGCCGTCCGCGAACGTGCCCTCGACCATCAGCCGCTGGCTGAAACGCGGTCCGGTGAGGGCGATGGCCGACGGCAAGAGCTCGATCTTGCTGAGCGGCGCCTTGGGATAGTTCGCGTGGGCGGCGGCCATCTGCAGGGCGGCGCTAGCCTCCGAGGGCTTCCGGCCGCCCGGCTTCGACATGTCCGTCTGGTGGTAGGGCGCGTCGCTGCGGGGCTTGGGGGGATTCTGGTCCGATTGGGAAGCTCGAATGAGGTACGGCAGATTCAAGAGGGCGAGCAATGCTGCGAGCAGTAGAAAATTGCGGGGCTTCATGTCTCCTACTGAATGAAACAGAATGAAAGGCAACTGCTGTAGAAGCGCCCGGTGAGCGCCGGAAGACTCGCGATCGCCACGGCGGTCACCGGCCGCCGTATCAGCTAGATCAGCAGTTCGTCGATCGGATCAAAGCCGTGATCGACCAGGCGCACCACCCGCCCCTGCGGAGTCTTCAATTCCTGATCGATCGGAAGGCCCAGGCACTTGTAAACCGTGGCCGCCACGTGCGCCGGCATCACCGGGCGGTCCTTGGGCGCGCCGCCGATATTGTCCGATGCGCCCACCACCTGGCCGCCCTTGATACCTCCGCCCGCCAGCACCACCGTCCAGCACTGCGGCCAGTGATCGCGACCGCCGGCGGGATTGATGCGCGGAGTGCGACCGAATTCGCCGGTGGCGAGCACCAGCGTGCCGTCGAGCAGGCCCTGGCGGCTCAGGTCTTCGAGCAGGGAGCTGTAAGCGTTGTCGAACATCGGACCCACCAGGTCGCTGTAGCAACTGATGGGGCTGAAGGGCGCCGAGCCGTGAATGTCCCAGGTGATCTCGTTGAAGACCGTCTCAAACATGTTGACGGTCACGAAGCGGACGCCGCGCTCCACCAGCCGCCGGGCCAGCAGGCACCCTTGTCCGAAGCGATTCATGCCGTACCGCTTCCGGACATCCTCGGGCTCCTGGGTCAGCTCGAAGGCTTCGCGGGCCTTGGCGGAAGTCATCAGGGTGTAGGCCTGATCGAAGGTGGAATCCATCAGCTTGGCGTCCTGGTTCGACTCCTCGAAATACTGCACCGACTTGTCGATCTCGTCGCGCCAACTGCGGCGCCGGTCCACCCGCACGGCGGCGATATAGTCGGGCGGGAGCATGTCCGGCACCTTGAAATTCGGGTCGGCGGGATCGGCGTTCAGGACAAAAGGATCGTAAGCCTTGCCCAGGAATCCGGCCGTGTCGCCGTGAGGCAGGTTGCCGCCGAGCTGGCCGATGGGTACCGGGATGAGGACGTTCGGCGGCATGTCGCCGCGCGGCCCCCTGTCAAAGCGCAGCACGGAGCCGTAGTTGGGCGATTCGAGCCCGCCCTGGAAGAGCCGGCCGGTCTGCATCATCTGGCAGCCGGTATCGTGCACGGCGGCGGCGGTGTGATAGCACGACCGCAGCAGCGCGAACTTGTCCGCGTGCTTGGCCATGCGCGGAAAGATCTCGGAGATCTCGACGCCGGAGACGTTGGTCTTGATGGGTTTATAGGGACCGCGGATGGAGGCCGGCGCGTCCGGCTTCATGTCCCAGGTGTCGAGCTGGCTGGGCCCGCCCACCAGCATCAACTGGATGCAGTTGATGTCCTTCTTAGGATCGACCGCGCCCGCCGCTTTGAGGGTGAAAAACTCGGGCAGCGTCAGACCCAGGAACCCGAGGGCGCCGGCGTGCAGGAAGTCGCGGCGCGTCACGCCATCGCAGAAGTGGACTCTCTTGTCGGCGTCGAGTCTGAACATCTTCTTCTCCGCGGCCCCTGATTCTCCGCGGGTGGCTTGTCACTTGCCACTGCCTATTACACTCTCCGCAGCTTCGTGACACGTCCCTCCTGGATCCACTCCACCACGTAGATATCCCCGCTCTTGTCCCAGCAGGCGGCGTGCGGCGAGATAAACTTGCCCGGCACCCAGGTGGTGTCGGGCAGATTCGGCCAGCCCTTGGCCTCCCAGACGCCGGGGTTGTCGCCGAGCTGGGTCACCGGCTTGTTGTCGCGGTCGTAAATCGTGACCACGCCCCACAGATCCGGGATCAGCAGATCGCCGTTTTTGGCCTGATCGAAATGACAGGGACGCCGCATGGCGTCGGTATAAAAGCCGATATGCTTGCCGTCGAGCGTGAAAGTCTGCAGCCGGGCGTTGGAGCGATCGGCTACCACCACGATGGGCTCGGCGCCGCGGGTGTCGATCCAGATGCCGTGCGGGCAATCGAGCTTGCCGGGCTCGCTGCCTTTGCCGCCCCAGGTGCGGATACGTTCCAGCTTGGGGCTGTACTGGTGGACGTAGCTCAGGCCGTAGCCGTCGGCTACGTAGATGTCGCCGTTGGGCGCCACCACGGTGTTGGTGGGCTTGAACTGCTCTTCCTTCTCGTAGACTCCGGAATCCTTGGGCCAGTTGAGCGTCCAGGCGGTCTCGCCGTCCAGGGTGGTCTTCACCACCACGTGGCGCTCGTAGTCGGAAAGGTACAGATACTCCGTGTTTCCTTCCTTGCGCAGCAGGCAGCCGTGCGCCCCTTTCTGAAATTCCGGTCCCCAGGACTTGATGTACTTGCCTTTGTGATCGAAGATGATTACGGAGTCCTTGCTCTGGTTGTGGACCACCACCGTGTTGTGAGAGGTCACCTGGACGCCGTGCGTGTAACCATATTTGACACCGGAGGGAAGCACGCCCCAGTCCGGGACGAGTTCGTAAAAATGCGCGCCGCTCCCGAGCACGACTTGGCTGCCGGACTTGTTCGAGCGCCCGAGCCCGATCGCGGGCGCCACCGCGGCGGCGGCCGTTCCCACCCCGAGCCGGGTGAGGAACCCTCGCCGCGAAACAGATTGCTTGCTGACTGCCGGTTTTTCCGCCGCCACGTCTCCACCCCCGGGGCGTTAACGGTAACATCGCAACCCAAATTAACGCCTTTGCAAAGTTTAGAACTCGAGAGCGATTACGTCAACCTTAAGCTGAGCATCACGGATTTTTATCGGAGGCCAATCCCTCCTCCGAGGAAAAGAGAATTCTGAGGAGACTTGAATGAGCGTCGAAGGATCGTTTCGTCTGGATGGGCAGGTGGCGGCCGTGACCGGCGCCGGGCAGGGGATTGGCGAAGGCATCGCGCACCGGCTGCACGCCGCCGGAGCCCGCGTGGCGGTCCTCGATCTGCAGGAAGCGGCCGCGAAGAACGTTGCCCAGGAGATCGACGGCCTGGCCGTCGCCTGCGACATCGCGTCGGCGGCGTCGGTGGAGGCGGCTTTTGCGCAAGTGAGCCGGCAGCTGGGCGAGGTCAGCATTCTGGTGAACAATGCCGGCATCGCGGGTCGTACCCTGCCGCTATGGGAGCTGGACGTGCGCGATTTCGACGACGTCTATGCCGTCAACCTGCGGGGCGTCTTTCTCTGTTGCCGGGCGGTGATTCGCGGGATGCTGGAGCGCAGTTATGGCCGCATCGTGAGCGTGGCGTCGGTGGCGGGCAAGGAAGGCAATCCCAACATGAGCCCTTACTCCAGCACCAAGGCCGCGGTCATCGGCCTCACCAAGTCGCTGGCCAAGGAGGTAGCGGGCAAAGGTAACATCACGGTGAACTGCATCTCGCCGGCCGTGATCCGGACTAAGATCCTGGACGGCCTAGCGCCCGAGACGGTACAGTACATGGTCAGCCGCATCCCTATAGGCCGCACCGGCACCATCGAGGAGGTCGCCAGCCTGGTGCAGTTTCTGGCCTCAAGAGAGGCGTCCTTCACGACCGGCCAGTGCTACGACATCTCGGGGGGGCGCTGCACCTATTAGGGGGCCAGTCGAGGGGTGGTATCGCCTTAGTCCTTGACATTTTATATTACTCATGGTACACTTAAATTTATGGGAAACTCGGTCTTTAGTTTGTCTTCCGATTGGAGTCTGTCGGTTAACCGTGAGCGAAGCGGTGGTGGTCGCGTTTGCGCGACGGTAGGGAGGCCATCGCTTTCAGGGTGGCCCCCCCTTAAATCGAAAAACAAACCCGAGAAGCCTTTTAGAATCAACAGAAGCCCGAAAAAACAAACCTAGAACAAACCTAAACAAACCCAAGGTTTCATGGAAGCTAAATCAACAAGTGCTTTAGAATCAGTGAAGCATTATTAAGGCTGAAAAAACAAACCCAAGGAAACCCAAGGAACCTTGGAGTCATGGAAGACGGCGAAACCCTCGATAAATGTTTGCGATACAGGATTTTTACCTGCCTCGCCGGCTGTCCCGCCAAAGCAACTCGCAACAGGGCCCTTATTCACAAGCGACCCGCGCATCTCTCCCGGATTTATCGAAATACACCGTCAGCCCGATTGAGGCACTCTGCCGAACGGATGGTCGAATGATCTCCCGCGCCGCCGGGTTCGATTCGAAGCGCCTGAACCTGTCCAGAATGCTGGCGGCGGACTTCAGCTTCGGCAGCTTGCGGCGGGGTCAGAGTTACTTCTGGCAGGGCCGGGTGTATATCGACCGCGGCACCGCGACCGAAGTGGAGGCGCGCGTCGTCGGGTCTCAAGCCTACAAGGTCAACCTGGTCAGCCAAAATCCAGGCGTGATCGCCGCCTGGTGCGACTGCCCCTATTTTGGCTCCGATGGTCCCTGCAAGCATCTTTGGGCTACGATCCTGGCTGCCGAGGAGAACGGTTTCCTGTCGTCAGCCGCTGCTTCCGGCCAGGACCTGAGGCTGAACTGTGGCGAATACGCCTCGGAAGAAGGCGACTGGCGGGCCGGAAGCGCCATCCCGGGGCGGGTCCCGCCGGCTGCGATCCGCTTGGCGTCCAGGCCACCCGCCTGGCGCAAACAGATCTCCAGCATTCTGGACGCGCGCGCTCAGGAAGCCGGGCCGCGGAGCGCCTGGCCTGCCAAGCGGCAGATCCATTACATCGTCGAAATCGGCTCCAGCGTGGAGGCAGGTTGTCTGGCGCTCGCGCTGCTCGCGCGCGAGCGCAAAGGCGACGGCAGTTGGACGCGCGGCTCCGCGCCGTCTCTCAAGCGCGGACAGATTCCTCAGTTACCCGTGCCGGAGGACCGCGAAATTCTGGCCGCGCTGGCCGGCGGCGGCCACTACTACGGCTGGGGACAGACGACCGCAAGCGAGCCGCTCCCCGGGACTTTTCTGGTCTTGCACCCTCTGGCGCAAAGGATTATGGCCTTGGCGGGCGGCACGGGACGCTGCTATCTGAGGGACCGGCTGGAGCCCGATCTCCTGGCGCCTCTCACTTGGGACGCGGGCGCGCCTTGGCGGCTGGAGATCGAGATGTACCGCAGCCCGCGGGCCACGTGGGTGGTGAGCGGCGCCCTGAAGCGCGGCGAGGAACGGATGGACCTCTCAGCCTCGTCCCTGCTGGTGCGGGGCGGGCTGGTGTTTGCATCCGGCCGCGTGGCGCCGCTGGCCGAGGACACGCCCTTCGATTGGCTGCTGCACATGCGCAAAGTGGGCTCCATCGAGGCTCCGGAGGCCGATCGCGACGAACTGCTGGGGACGCTGCTCCGGGCGCCCGGCCTGCCCCGGCCGCGCTTGCCCGAGGAACTGCGCTATGAGGAGGTGACGCTCGCGCCGCGGCCGGCGTTGAAGGTCCACACCCCGCGCAACGCCCCGCCCTACGCCTCCGTCAAGCTGCAGGCAGACCTGTCGTTCGACTACGAGGGCCGGGTGGTGCCGGCGCGGGATCGCGCTCCGGGATTCTACGATTCAGCCTCGCGGCGGTTTCTAAGGCGCGACGCGGAGGTGGAAAGCGCAGCCGCGCGCCTGCTCGAGGAACTGGGTCTCCGGTTCCGGGAGGCGACTCACTGGGCGGGTGCCGCCTGGGAGACCGCGCCCAGCAAACTGCCGCGCATCGTGCAGGCGCTGCTCGAGGCCCAGTGGCACGTCGAAGCCGAGGGCAAGGTCTTCCGGCGGCCGGGAGCGTTTCGCATCGAGGTGTCGAGCGGCGTCGACTGGTTCGAACTGCGCGGCCAGGTGGAGTACGGCGAACGATCGGCCCAGCTCCCGCAGTTGCTGGAGGCGCTGCGCCGGGGCGAGAACATGGTTCCGCTGGACGACGGCACGTACGGTATGCTGCCGGAGGAATGGCTGCGCCGCGTCGGGGTTCTGGCCGGACTGGGATCGCCGGAGAAAGAACACCTCCGCTTCCGCCCCAGCCAGGCGGGATTGCTGGACGCCTTGCTGGCGGCGCAGCCCGAGGCGCGCTGCGACGAGAGCTTCGCCCGCCTCCGCCAGGAGCTCGCCCGGTTTCAGGGGGTGGGTTCCGCGCCCCAGCCCGCCGGTTTTATGGGCCGCTTGCGCGATTACCAGCGCGAGGGCCTCGGCTGGATGCACTTTCTGCGCCGCTTCTCCTTCGGAGGCTGCCTGGCCGACGACATGGGCGTGGGCAAGACCGCCCAGGTGCTGGCGCTGCTCGAGACGCGCCGCGAATTGCGGGCTGCCGGCCAGGCGCCCGGCCCGTCGCTGGTAGTGGTTCCCCGGTCGCTCGTCTTCAACTGGAAGCAGGAGGCGGAGCGCTTCACCCCGCAACTGCGCGTGCTCGATTACACCGGCGCGGCGCGCAAGGGCGTCGATTTCGCAGACTACGATGTGGTGGTCACCACCTATGGCACCCTGCGCCGGGACGCGCTGCACCTCAAGGACTTGGAATTCGATTACGTCGTGCTCGATGAAGCTCAGGCGGTGAAGAATGCGGGCACGGAAGCGGCCAAGGCCGTGCGGCTGCTCCGCGGCGCGCACCGGCTGGCGCTCAGCGGCACGCCTGTCGAAAATCACCTGGGCGAGCTCTGGGCTTTGTTCGAGTTTCTGAATCCCGGCATGCTGGGCGCGGCCAGCGTTTTCAAATTGAACGGCGGCGGGGCGCGCCAGCCCGGCGAGGAGACCCTGCGGCTGCTGGCTCAGGCGCTGCGGCCCTTCATCCTGCGGCGCACCAAGGAGCAGGTGGCCCGCGAACTCCCGGCCAAGACCGAGCAGACGGTCTATTGCGAGCTGGAACCGGTCCAGCGCAAGCTCTACGAGGAGTTGCGCCAGCACTACCGCAATGCGCTGCTGAAGCGGATCGAGACCGAGGGTCTGGCGAAGTCCAAGATCCAGGTGCTGGAGGCGCTGCTGCGCCTGCGCCAGGCCGCCTGCCATCCGGGCCTGATCGACTCGAAGCGCGCCGGCGAGAACAGCGCCAAGCTGGACGTGCTGCTGGACCAGCTCCGCGAGGTCCGGGATGAAGGGCACAAAGCGCTGGTCTTTTCCCAGTTCACCAGCCTGCTGAAGATTCTGCGCAACCGCCTGGACGGGGAAGGCATCCACTACGAGTACCTTGACGGGGCCACCCGCGACCGGCAGACGCCGGTGGAGCGTTTTCAGAATGGCGGGGAGCCCGGGCTCTTCCTGGTCAGCCTGAAAGCCGGGGGCCTGGGCCTGAACCTGACGGCCGCCGAGTACGTTTTTCTGCTGGACCCCTGGTGGAACCCGGCGGTGGAAGCGCAGGCGGTGGACCGCGCCCATCGCATCGGGCAGACGCGGCGGGTCTTCGCTTACCGGCTGATCGCCCGCGACACGGTGGAGGAGAAAGTGCTCGAGCTGCAGAAGACCAAGCGCGATCTGGCCGCCGCTCTCATCCGGGCGGACAACAGCCTGCTGCGCAACCTGCGCCGCGAGGACCTGGAGCTCCTGCTCTCTTAGAGGCTGGCGGCTCTTCCGCCCACCAGCCGTTGCCTATCAATGTAGCCTATCTACCCCAACCGAGGAGACTCCATGAAGACCAGAGAGCTGGGCCGCAGCGGACTGAAGGTTTCGGAGATCGGACTGGGGTGCATGGGCATGTCGGAGTTCTACGGGCCCCGCAACGATCAGGAGTCTCTGGCCACCATCGACCGCGCGCTCGAGCTCGGCATCAACTTCCTCGACACGGCCGACGCCTACGGGCCGCATCTCAACGAAGAGTTGGTGGGGCGGGCCCTGCGCGGCCGCCGCGGGCGGGTGGTGGTGGCGACCAAGTTCGGCATCGCGCGCCTCCCGGGCAGCGACGCCCGCGCCATCAACGGCCGGCCCGAGTATGTGCGCTCGGCCTGCGAAGCGAGCCTGCGGCGCCTGGGGGTCGAGACCATCGACCTCTACTACCAGCACCGGGTCGATCCCACCACCCCGATCGAAGACACGGTGGGAGCGATGGCCAACCTCGTCCGTCAGGGGAAGGTGCGCTATCTCGGCCTTTCCGAAGCCAGCCCCGAAACCTTGAGCCGGGCGGTCCAGGTGCATCCCATCGCGGCGCTCCAGACGGAGTACTCGCTCTGGAGCCGGGAGCCGGAGACGGGCCTCCTCGCCACCTGCCGCGAGCTCGGGGTCGGCTTCGTAGCCTACAGCCCGCTGGGCCGGGGGTTTCTGACCGGCCAGATCAAGCGCTTCGAGGATCTGGCGCCCGACGACTGGCGGCGGACCTCGCCGCGCTTTCAGGGCGAGAATTTTCAGAAGAATCTGGATCTGGTGCACCGCATCGAAGAGATCGCCAACGCCAAGGGCTGTACGCCGTCGCAACTGGCCTTGGCCTGGGTGTGGCGGCAGGGCGAGAACATCGTTCCGATTCCCGGAACCAAGCGGCGAAAGTATCTGGAGGAAAACGCGCGCGCGCTCGAAATCGAGCTGACGGCCGAGGACCTGCGCCGAATCGACGAGGTAGCGCCCGTGGGAGCCGCGGTCGGTAACCGGTACGCCGCGGCCATGATGGCCTTTATAAACCGCTGATCGAGTGCGGGCGTGGACACGGAGCAGAGTCGAGAAGAACGGCAGGCCCGCCGTTGCAGACTACTTGCCGTCCGGCACGCCGGCAGCTTGAAGCTCGGGATGCTTCCGCCCTCGCCTCAGAAGCCCCCTCGACGCTCCGCCGTTTGCACTCCCGATGGACGGGACCAAAGCCAGAGTTGGCAGCGAGAGGTAGAACTGAACATCCCGCTCGTCGCGAATGGCCTTGTCCTTTATTTCGAGGATCGCCGCCAGACCAACGCCGATCACCAACCCGCCAGCGAAGCCGCCCAGCGCGAACTGCCACCAAACCGGAAAGGACGGTTGCTGGGGCAGGCTGGCTGAATCCAGCACGGCAAAATGCTCGCCCTTGCCCTCCGTCTCGAGGTCGACGGACATCTGGGACTGATCGCGGCTGGCCAGCAGGTCGTCGTAGAACTTCAGCGCCTGGTCATGCCCCATCGAGAGCTGCTTGTACTCCTCCTCAACCGCCGGGGTCACTTGAAGCCGCGACTCGTAGAGTCTGATCTGTTGCTGCAGCTTCGCCTGTTCCTGCGTCTTGCCCTTGATGAAGATGTCCGTCTGCTTGAGGCGGGCGCGCAACTGCTGGATGGAAGGAGGAGCGTCGGAGGCCTGCGCGGCGGCCGGCGCTGAGGCGCTCGCGGTCTGCCCGCTCGCATTCTGGGCAACGGCTTCGGTCCCGGCGGGTTTCGCCGGGGCGGTGTTCTGGCCTTGGGCCCCGGCGGTCTGCTGGGCCGTCTGGTCTGCGATCTGTTTTTCGACTTGGGCGATGTTACTCTTCAGTTTCACCACGTCCGGATAGTCATCGGTGTAACGGCCTTGCAGCAGTGTCAGCGAGGCCTTCATCTTGTTGAGCTGATCCTGAAGCGTCTCGGTGGAAACGTTGTCCGGGCCGCTCTGCAACGAGGCCTTCCAGGCGCTCTCCTCCTGCGAAAGCAGAGACTGGGCGTAGGCTTTGTCCTGCTCCGACCGGTTGAGAGCCTCGGTCACTGCCGCCAGCTGGGTATTGAGGGTGCCCAGTACCTGCAGATTGGACTGCTGGTCTTCGGGCAATGCACCGAGGTTACGGCGCTTGAAATCGGCAAGCTTGGCGTTCTGATCGTCCAGAGCCCGCTTGGCGTCCGCCAGTTGATTGGCAAGAAACTCGGCGGTGTCCCGGGCGGTGTTCTCATGCTGCTGCAGGTTCGCGCCCATGAACATGGAGGTCAGTTCGGTGTTCACCTGCTGGGCCTGCCGTGGGTTATCGGAGGTGAAACTGATCGTGAAGCCTGGCACGGGCTGCCTGCTGCTGACCCTCGAGTCGCTGCTCCACTCTACCTCTCGAACCTCGATGGCCTTCCGCATCTCGTCCACGGCGTCTTCCATCGACCGCTTCCGCTCACTCTTGTACAGGTCGTAGCGCTCAATCAGAGGCTGGAGGCGGGTACGGCTCTCAATCTGTTCGCGCATCGTGGCCAGACGCGTAAACAGGTCGTCGGTGGTCGGGGCCTGCACCACGTCCTTGGGCACCGTAGGCCGCTCGATCAACAGAAGGCTGACGGAAGCGTATTGCGGCGGAATCAGCAGGGTGACGAGGTAACCGATCAAGGCGCCCAAAGCCGCCGGCAGGAGGATCCAGCCCAATCTCCGGCGCAGGATCTTCGTGTAATCCTCAAAACTCATCTCGTGACTGCCGATCATGTCGACCTCTGTTTCTTGGCTCCCGCCAGGCTCTGCTGAGTGCCGGGCCGGGTTCCCAGCACGCTGCTCGGGTCTGGATTTCGGCTCTGGGCTTAATGACCGTTGCCGATCCACCTCTCACGGCACAACTATCGTGTCGCCCGCCTTCAAGGGAATGTTCTCTTGGGGCGCGCTACCCTTCACAACTTCCTTGTAATTGAAGGGCAGCTTCAGTTGCTTTCCATCCTGATTCCGAAGCACGTAGATCTTCTTGGGATTGGCGAAAGGGGTGAAGCCGCCGGCATCCGAAAGACCCTGGAGGACGGTCATCCCCGGCAGGAGGGGATAAGTTCCACCCCGCAGCACTTCACCCATCACGTAAATTCGTTGACTGTTGACTTGGGTCACGATCACCGTGACCTGGGGATCCGAGATGAACTTCTTCAGTTTCTCGGTAAGGTCCGCGGTGAGGCTGGCTGCCGTGAGACCCGCCGCTTCCACGTCGTTGACCAAGGGGAGCGAGATCTTGCCGTCAGGCCGAACCGGTACCGTCTTGCTGACCTCCGGCTCCTTCCAGACCTGGACTTCCAACACATCCTGGGGCTGAATGACGTAGTTGGGCGAAGCTGCGGCCGCCGCTGACACCGCCGGTCGCTCCGCGGAAGGCTGGTCTGACGAAGGCTGAGCATTGGCCTTCGCTCCCGCGGACTGCTGATTCCGGCTGCTTCGAGGGGCTGCCGTGAGCAAAGCCGGTAGCAAAGCCAAGATAAGGGCCGTCAGCCCTGTTCTGATCTTCATCTTCATCTTGGGAGTTCTCCGATTCGACATCGTCGCCATACAAGGCATGCTCGTCCAAACGGCCTATCGGCCAAGTTGGGCTTGAGGATTAGAACCGCCTTTATGGATCTGACGTAGCGCGTAACCCCAGGGTCTGCGAAAGGATCTTCTCAGACTTGCATTGACCACACTATACCTCAAGGCTAGCTTACCTCAGGAGGTGAGAAATGACAATTTCAGGCCGATCACTGAATCGGCGAAGGGGTGCGACCGTTCGCAATTGAGCTCTGCATGTAAGCGCTCTCTAGGTTAATATCTCGGGAGGATCGCGAGTTAGTGACGAATGTGCAGGTAATTTACAACAGACCCCAGACCTGGTGAGGTCGAATACATTTCAACAGCTTAGGGAGCTGATTGCAAAGCTCGAACAAAAGCATCCCCTCTCTTCGCGGCACTGCGCATTTTACCAAGATATATCGCCATACTGATTGTGGTGAGTTTGAGCGCGGAAACCGTCCGGTCACGAGCGCAGATCGGTTTTTTCAGACGACGATCAATCTGGCTTGGGTGGGTGATTGCGCGGCCAGACGGGAACCGGGCGCTGGCTTGGCCCCCGAAACGACTTCCCAGACGCGACCGTGGATCATCCGTATCTTGCTATCAGTATGGAACTTATAGACTCTGCATCGACCTCCGAGCCGCAGCCGGACCTTGGTGCGCCGCCTCGCGCCTCGAGGTCGGCCACGGGGCCTGCCGATGGGCGATCTATGCTGAACATCGGTAAGCGGTTGCGGCAGTTGCGCGAGGAGCGGCACCTCTCCCAAGGCGACATCGAAAGGGAGACCGGCCTCTACCGGAGCTACATCTCCCGGGTCGAAGGTGGACACATGCGACCCGCCTTGGCCACTCTGGAGCGGTTTGCCGGAGCCCTGGACGTTCCCCTTTACTGGCTGTTCTATACCGGAACTGGTCACTTGCCGACTCCCCCGGTGGCGCCCCCTTCGCTGTTCGACCTGGCAGAGGGCAAGCTGTCCGGCCCCCACGCCCATTTTCTGGCCCAACTTCAGGGCCTCTGGCGGCAGATGACCGAGCCGGACCGCAGACTGCTGCTGGGGGTTGCCGACCGGCTGGCCGCCGCCCATAGCTCCGCCGCTCGGAGGCGGGCCCAAACGCGCCTCAGGCGTCAAGAATCAAAATCTCCCACCCGTCGGGCCGCGCGACGGTAGCTGTTCGCGTGGGCGCCCCCACCCCAAGATCTTCTTAGCCCTCATATTCGACGCCCGACCCGCCGATGACCTTACGTCGGTACTAGTACCAGCGTCAGGGCCGGACCGCCCACATGCCGCGGGATGGCGATCAACACGAAAGGGGCGACTTTAGAAATGGGCAAGATGGGGAGTGCCTTCTTCGCAGGCGTCTGCCTGCTGCTTTCTTCCTCGCCGGGCTGGAGCCAGGCTAGCGTCAATGAAACCCTGGAGAGCGCCGTCATCTACGTGGATTCGGCCAAGGGCTCCGATACGAATCCGGGAACCTCGGCCCGGCCGCTCAAGACCCTCAGCGCGGCCGCCAGCCTGGCGGAGAGCAACAACCAGAAGAACGTCGGAAGCCGCGTGATCATCAATCCGGGCACCTATCGCGAAGCGGTCACCTTCGCCGCCACCGCCAAGACCACGAGCGCGCCGGTCACCTTCGAAGCCGCCACCAGCGGCACGGTCTTTGTGTCGGGCGCTCAGACCTATACCGGCTGGAAGGCGTCCGGCTTCAGCGGCGTCTACACCCACGCCTGGCCTTACGCCTGGGGACTCTGCGCCCCGCTTCCCGGGTCGCCCGTCGCGCCCCAGATCGTGCTGCGCCGGGAGATGGTGTTTGTCAACGGCAGCCCGCTGACCCAGGTGCTGGCCTCGGGCGAAATGATGCCCGGGACCTTCTACGTGGACGAGAAGGGCGGAACAATCTCCATCCGGCCGGCGGCGGGCACCAACGTGGCTACGGCCGACATCGAGGTCTCCACCTTGCCGCAAGTGTGGACCGTGCAGGGACACTCGAATCTGGCGATGCGCGGGCTGACCTTCGAATACGCCAACTCCTGCCGCGATACCGGAGCCGTAGAGGTGTCGGGAGCGGGCCACGAGGCCAGCAACGTGCTCTTCGACGGCGACCGCTTTGTGTGGAACAACGCCCACGGCCTGCGGATCGCGCCCGCCGCCGCCAACTACACCGTCCAGAACAGCCTCGCGAGTCACAACGGCGAAAGCGGGTTCCAGGCTTCGAAGGTGAAGTACGGCCTCTTCCAGTCGGACGAGGCTTCTTACAACAACTGGCGGGGCGCGCAAGGCGCCTATTACAACTGGAACTCCGGCGGCGCCCATTTCTACCAGATGCACGATCTCACCGCCGACGGCCTGGACCTGAACTACAACCAGAGCTACGCGGTCCACTTCGATACCGACAACGAGAACGTAACCCTGAGCTCGGTCGAGGCCTACGGGAATCAGCTGGTCTCGATATTCGTGGAGAAGAGCCAGGGTCCGGTGAGCATGGCGAACAGTGCTTTCTGTGGCGGCAGCCAGGCGCTTTCCGCCAGCAACGTAGGACTGGTGCTGCGCAACTCCGAGTCGGTGAGCGTGACGGGAACCAGCTTCGTGAATTACTACAACGGCGTGCAGGTGACCGGCGTCGCGGGTGGAACTCCGGTCAGCAATTGGGAGACAGGTCAGGCCTATCAGTTGGTGGCGAAGAATCTCACCCTGATGCAGGATGTCGTGGAGGCGGGTGCGGGCCAGCGGCTCTTCTCTGACAGCCTGGGCGGAGCCGACTGGACCACCTTCCAGGGCACGCTCCTTTCGAATTACAACACCTGGTGGGATGGGTCCAATTCGAAGCCCTTCATGGTGCCGACCTCAAAGACCGGCACCGCCGAGAGCTTTTCGGGCTGGCAGACGGTCACCGGCCAGGACAAGCAGTCGGTTTTCCAGGCCCCGTCCAGTAGTTTCGCCTGCTCCGCCGTGCCCGACCGGACGGATTACTGGTTCGTGGTGCCCTACACCGTCAGCCCGGCCACGGTCGGGCGGGGAAGCGCCGCCGCCTTCACCGCGACGCTAGTGCCGCTCGGTTTCAACGGCACGGCGCAGCTCAGCGCCGACGGCGTGCAAAACATCCCGGGCGCGCGTGGCAGCTGGTCGGCGAGTTCAATCGGCCCGAACGGATCGGCGACCTTCACCGTGACCACCGGCGCGTCCACGCCGGCCGGCACGTATCCGGTCGTTCTGATGGCCAGCAGCGGCGGCGGCGTGCGCACGGTCACGGTTCTGGTGACGGTCCAGTAGCCGGCACCTCGGAGGTCGAGGCCGGATGGCGCACAGCCGAGCTGGGCGATTTCGCGTATGGTCAAGCCATGTGAGTCGGTCGCGGTAGGGACAGCGGTTGCCCACTGCCCCCCCGCACAGACCCGTGCGGGCGCGTTGAACGCACACGGTTCTTACCTCGGATGATGGCGTCAAGCAACGTGCAGGGGCAGATGAATTAGATCCGTCTCTGCGGCGTGTCGCACACGCTCCAGCTCACTTGGCCCGTTTACCCAGCGCGGAGTCTGGCACTGGTGAGACGGTCGCGTGTTCTCCTTGGCCAGCAGCCTTCCCTTCACAACCTCCGCCGGCGGTCGCCCGCCCTGGTTCGGCTGTTTCGCCGGTACTATGCCGCTGTACGACTCCCCGCCGCCGTGCATGAAGGACTTTCCGCTTATCGGGTTCTCCTCCCGGCCCGCCGTGGTACCTTCGGCGGGCAGCGACGGGGTCTCCCGGTTCTTGCGCGTGGAGTTTCTCCGCATGCCCGGGGTCTTCGACTCCGCCGGGTCGAGAGCGGACTTGCCTGGGCGTCCGTCCCCGTGTTGCCTTCCGCCTAATCTGACGGCGTCGGCACCCGGAACCATCTAAACTGAGCGTCTTAAGTAATTGCGCATAGTCGGCGTAGCGTGTTGTTGGGTTTAGTCCAGTTGGCGAACTCGGTTTCGACCGCGACCGCGACGTCAGCCAACTGGGGGAAATAGCGGTTATGAAG
>Ga0335085_10000332_pt1 | contig 139144 bp, 137 predicted proteins | sample Lox_Sample_45_FD_206712 | JGI IMG/M metagenome (GOLD analysis project Ga0335085, IMG submission 206712) | Soil microbial communities from Loxahatchee National Wildlife Refuge, Florida, United States - Lox_Sample_4.5 | ecosystem: Environmental > Terrestrial > Soil > Wetlands | place: USA...
CGGGTTTTACTTAGGACAATCACGGAATTCTTTTATCCGTGACAATCGGAGCGCAAAACCATGTTATTCATGTGTACTTCAAAGCATACAGCGGAATGGTGCCCAGGTGGAACGATTCACCCGGACAAAGATTTCATGAACAAGCTAAAGGAGGCGGTTGACAAATCCGGGGTAAAGATGGTTGAGGGCTTTTTGGATGCTCCAGGTCATATTTTCTATCTTGCACTGGACGCATCAGACCAGAGACAGCTTTGGAATGCAATTGAGCCGTTGAGATTAATAGGTGAAGTGAATTTTTCGCCGGTGCTGAAGATTTCCGAAGCGCAAACTTACGCTCGGGAGACTGGAATCCAGAGATAAGCTCAAACTTTTCTTGGCAACATCTGGCGATTAGTTCCCATTTTTTTACCGGACTAACTCGCCGGTTGTTATTTTATGGGACGATCGGAATTACAACTTCTCAGATACGCCTTAGTTTTCCGCGTCGTCTCCGCCTGATCGGTTCTCATGAACAACACTCCGCCGATTCCTAAAAGTGCGACGATTCCGATCGGAACGGGTGACGCCGATATAGAATTGTTTAGGGCAACATTGGTATTATTGTCAGGCCCCTGAGTTTGCCCCCAAACATACCTTGTCTTTGTAACCGTCTTCGTTTTTGTATGTGTGATAGTAGAAATGTGTGATACCGTCGACGTAGATATCGTGGTATGAGTACTCGTTGGTGCTGTTGAGACAACAGTCGTCGTGGTGGTCGTACTTCCCCTTCCGGTAACTGTGACAGTCACGGGAATCGTCGTGGTTGAATCAACGTAGGTAGTTCCGGTAGATGTTGTGGTTACGCTACTCGTCGGCGCGGTCGAAGTAACGTCTGATGTTTCAACGCTAGTCGTAGTCACGGTAACAGTATGCGTGGCAAAAGTCGTGGATGATTGCGTTTCCGTAGATGTGCCTGTTACCGTGGTTGGCACAAATGCTGTAGAGGTTGAGGTACTCGTCACCGTTACTGGAATTGTAGTCACTGTGGTCGTATCTACAGTCGAGGTGATAGTTGTTGGAATAGATTCTGTAGTCGTCGCTCCAACTGTTTTCGTCGTGGTAACTGGAACCGTAGTTGTAGCCGAAAATGTGTCAGTCGTAGTCGCGTGCAGAGTGCTTGTCGTTGTAGCTGTAGTAGTAACAGTACTTGTCGAAGTAGTTGTAACTACTGGAGCTGTTGAGAAGTTAATTGCCGCACTAGAGAAAACTCCCGGTAAAGCTGCGCCCCCAATAGCTAGGGCGAGGATGAAGAAAATCGCAAATGAGCCGAAAACAAATCTTTTCCTAAGTCCCATAGCGCGAAACATTGCCTTCCAAACAGAAGAGGATAAAATAGATTGAGCTAGGATAAATCTGGATCCAAGCAGAGCTCCAACGAAGATTAGGGCAACGAGAACAAGCGGTAAAGCACTCGAGATTTGATTTTGCAGAGCCGGCCAATGGAAGTGAATTGTCTTTGTAACGGTCTTTGTCTTCGTGACAGTCTTTGTACTCGTTCCCAAGTGAGTCTTGCTAGAGAGTACTGTTGTAGTAGTTACCGGAGTTGTAGTCGTTGTAGTTGAAACCGTCGTGCCACCGCTGTTGATCGTAGAAGTAAGGGTTTCAGTTACCGGGAAGACGGAAGTGATTGTTGAGAAAGTAGTCTGGGTTGTCGTAGTTGATGGAGTAACCGTGGCTATGGCAGTAGTTGTTGTAGATGTTGCAGTTTGAACAGCCGTCACAGTGACTGGTTCCGTGACAACTGCTGTAGTCGTAGTGGTTTGAGTGGCAGTGTTGGTTGGAGAAACCACTGTTGTCGTCACAACCGTCGGAATCGTGGTTGCCGAAGTTGTGGAGCTGGTTGCGGTCGATGTAGTTGTGGTCGTAGTCGTGCTGCCAACTGGGACGGTTGTGGTGCTGGTTTTCGTTACAGTCGACGTGGAAGTTACCGAGATCCTTGTAGTAGTTGAAGTCGTGCCGGTTAAAGTGGTTGAAACGGTTGAGGTTTTCGTTATGGTGGCCGTGATAGTCTCAATAGTAGTGGATGTCGAGGGTTGCGTAGTCGAAGAGGAGGTGGTAGTTGTTGACGTCGTTGATGAAGAAGTACTGGTCATTGTGCTGCCACTAACCGTGACGGTAACGACGTTTGAGGAGTTTGTTCCGCCCACTGAATCATTCACTTTGAGTACAAATAACCAGTCGCCGCTGCTTTCAAGAGGCCCTGCATTTGTCGAAGGCGTGTCGAGCGTGTTGCAGCTGAATTTACTACCCAGATCTGAGTACGTTCCACTACCCGGCGACTCTTCAAGCCACTGGCAGGTGTAAGGAGATGTTCCCCCTTTGAATGCAAATTCAGTTGTCAGATTAACAGACGCACCAAGATTTGCCGCTGAAGAGTTTACCTGTATGACAGGACCCGTTATTGCAGGATTAACATTGACAGTGGCGTAATTGATGTAATCGTTTGAGTACTCGTCGTTAGAATCGACAACCGAAGCACTCGGATAGTATGGAGAGCCTGTGCTGTTTGTCGAGGTAATCGTGCAGGAATTATTCGATGGGGTACAGCCGGAAGCAGCTCTAAGTCCCTGAGGCACATACCAGGTATAGTTGAGGTAAGAGCCAGATCCTCCGGAAGGAGTTGCCTTGATCGTCACGTTTGTCTTGCCATCGGCATCAATTGTTGAAGTTGACGGTTTGAAGGAGACGTTCGGTGGAGGGTGTACATTGCTCTCCGCGAATATTACCTGATCAGTTTTGTTCGATGCTGTGCATGGGATGAGTATATTGAGATTGTTAGTTTCCGCAGTCTGTCCGGCCTGATAAGGAGCAGGAATGCAAGTTGGAGCTACGTTTAGTGTGTTTACGACAGTGATCGACGTTCCCGTGTTAAAGTTAGCTTGGGAGCTGCTTACGCCGAAGACGTTGAATTCCGACTGTGTCCAGTGCTCGTAGAGATCAAAGATGCCCGAGGTCACCGCGGTTCCGTAGCAGCCACTGCCGGTGATACATGCGATGGATTCGTCACCGGAGGAATTTGCATACCCTGTAAGAGACAACTCGTTCAGATTTGTCGGAGCCACAAACGGAACCAAGACGGCCGGACCATTGGCATAACAATCAGAGTCAGATTGTGTCCAACTTGAATCTCCGGCGGGAATTCCAAAGCCAGTGCCGGGACAGAAACCATAATCGCCATGAAAGCCGAGCTGCCAATATTGGATATACGCTTCCGCAGGAGTCGAATTTGTGTCGGTCGAGCTATCGTTACTGTCGAAGACAAACTGTTCCCAACCAGTCGTAGGTCTACTTGCTGTGTAACTAGTGGTGGTTGGAAATGTGTTAGTATTATCTTGAAGAGTATACTGGTTTTTGCCGAAGAAGTTGTCAGTCTCGCTAGTCAGCCCGGTCACATTTACGAATGAGCCGGTAGATTCACCAATGACGCTGCTATTGGAAGCCACCTGGGCTACGTCACTAAAGCCGTCCCCTACCACCTCGGGTCGGTTGCTGGGCGCAGGCCTAAGAGGTCTGTTCGGAGGGACGACGCAATTTACTCGCTGCCAAGTAGAACTCAAGTTCTTGACTTCAAAGCAACCCGCGCCGGGTAGACGATTGATGGAAATGTACTGACTCCATGTGGAAGGATTGGTATGCTTTGAGGAATTTTGTTGAGCATTCGAGGCGGGAAAACTGAATACCTGCGGAACTCCCAAAATTGCGGAACTGGAAGCTCCTGAAGTTTGACCAGAATTATAGTTGGAAGCAGATGTAAAGAGAAAAGAGGAAAGAAGAATTAGAAACAGGATCGGAAGAAAAACAGAAAGCTTCCGTGGAGCGACCGGCATTTAGTCGCGGCCTATCAAAAACTTCGTTAAAGAATCTTGCCGGCACGATCTCATTTTGAAAAAAAATTGCCGGCTTTTACCTTTACTATGATTGTTATTGCAGTAACTTTCACCTTGATCGGAGAAATGTCTCCAAAAATTCCCGGGAGTAATAATAACACTCGTCGAGTGAACTGCGTGTTTGAAGAAATTGCCGAAAGTGATCTGAATGGACTCGCTTCAGCGGATCACTTTCAGCTGATTAAAGAATTGTTTAGCCCATTCCAATCGGCATGCAGGTCGTCGTCTCAGTTGACGTTGAGTTTGTCATAGTTGTGTTGTTCACTGTCGTCGATGTAGTAATGCACGGTGTGAACGTCGCATTCCTCACCAGCATATAGCCACCCGGCGCAATCGCCGTGTTTGTAGTTTGCTGCTCTTGCTTTGTCTGCGAATGTCCCACAAGTCCTCCAACGTAGAGCGCGGAGAGAACAGTTGTTCCAATCGCTACGATGACTAGTGCCGTCAGAACCATCGATCTTGCTTTAGTGTTGTTCATGATATTGCAAGGTCCTGTGCATTTGTATTCTACTTTTGTCTGTCCGATCTGGCAAAGCTATTTATCATTGCGAGCGTGATCAGAGCTTTTCGCGAATGAAAGCTCGCCTCGCATAATAATGAACAATTGGTTTCTTCTAATCACCTATGATTTGTGCATAGCCGGGATCTCCGACACGATCTGGCGATAATGAAAAAGAGAAGAATTGTCGAGTATGGAAGCAAAGACGGCGTACTTTGCAATCCGAGAGAACAGAATACGGAAGATCTTCTATCGGCGATGTCAGAGAAACTTGTTGAAACTCTTCGAGACAAATCCTTAGCCGGCAGCTTCGCTGGGGCCTATCACGAAAATACTCAGAAACAAAACTGTAAGAATGAATATGGAAATTGCCAAGTACATTTTGTCTTTCTCCACCGCGAAATAGATGGCAGAGACAATTGTTCTTACGACTGGAGTCGCAAGCAAAATTATCAAACCTAGCTGTATGACAAAAATTGGAGAAAAAGCGAGTACTCCGTGGATAAGAGTACCCGCGTCCAGAGTGGGTTTGGCGTAGTCAGATTGGACCATCTGTTGCAGGCCCTGTGGGAGAGGGCTTGACCGTGAGTCGACTAGTAGTGCAATGACTCCTACAGCTATTAGCGAACAGCTTACTATTACACCTCCCCTAAGGACATAACTCGATATGATCTCGAGATCAAATATGGAATGTTGCTCCTTCAAGATTGGAAAATACCCCTCTGGATCATTTCAACGCCAAGAACGAGCAATATCGCAACGAACAGAAAACGAAGCGATGCGGGTTTCGTTCGTACGAGGATCTTCGTACCGATTATGGAGCCAAGCACCACGCCGAATGCTATAGGGGCCGCGAGTAGAGGATTGATGTATCCTTGCGTATAGTAGATAGAAGCGCTGGCAGCTGCGGTGACACCGATCATCAGATTGCTCGTTGTCGTCGATACCTTGAAGGGTAATTTCATCAGGGTATCCATGCCTAGAACTTTTAGCGCTCCGCTCCCAATTCCCAGCAACCCTGAAAAAATGCCGGCGATGAACATGACCGAGAAACCGGGAATAACGTTTGTGGCTGCATAGTTGATGTGCTCCCTGCGAACTTCATCGTAGTACTCCCCCCAGAGGTTTAGGGATTCCGCAAGCTTGCTCGGTTCCTTGTTGGCAAGAGACTTTGCTGACCTTAGTCCAGCCATCCCTTTCCTGAAGACATTGTAAGAAGAATAAATGAGAACAATCCCGAATACCAAAAGAATCAACCACTCGTAGCCTGATCTAATGAGAAAGAGAGTAGCTACAGCTCCAAGAATTGCGCCGGTGGTCGTGGCAGTGAGCAGAAAGGTACCTATTCGAAGGTTTGTGATTCTTTCCTTTAGATAAGCGGAGGCAGATCCGCTCGAAGTCGCAATCACTGAAATAATGCTTGCTCCCACGGCGTATTGCAGCGGTACTCCGTATAGAACGGTCAATACCGGAACGATAACTACACCACCACCGATGCCGATGAGCGAGCCAAGTATCCCGGCCCCGATGGAGATGAGCATTATAGTAACGAGATACTCTGTGATTCCGATCAAAGTCTGGTCTTTGTGACGAAAACTAGCTCTTTTGCTATTTTAAGTCTCGAGGGAATTTTGCCTTCCCCCGAAAGTACGCTTATTTTCCCAATTAATTTGTAAATGCAGGGGAAAATGGCGCGGCTTGAAGACAAGGTAGCAATCATAACAGGAGGGGCGGCAGGAATGGGTCGCGGCACGTCAATTATGTTCGCGGCCGAGGGCGCTAAAGTCGTTATCGTTGATAGAAACGAGACATTGGGCAAGCAAACAGAGTTCGAGATAAGATCGAAGGGATTCGAGGCGTATTTCTTGAAAGCCGATCTCACCAACCTTAGAGAAGTAGAACAGATCGTACCACAAACAATCAATCGCTACGGAAAGGTGGACATTCTGTTTGGAAATGCCGGAATTAACATTCTAAAGCGAACTGAAGATACGACCGAAGAAGATTGGGAGAGGTTAATCAATACAAACATCCGTGGGCATTTTTTTCTCACAAAATCAGTGATCGCTCCCATGAAAAAGTCTGGTGGCGGAGTTGTCCTATTCACTTCATCAACTAGCGGAGTAAGTGGAGAGGAAGATCAGGTCGTCTACTCTGCCACAAAGGGAGCAATTCTTGCAATTGTAACAGCCATGGCGAAAGATCTAGGGCACTATCGAATCCGAGTAAATTGCATATTGCCAGGGTCGGTCGAGACGCCGATGCTTGAAGAGTGGTTCAGATCGAGACCAGATCCAGAAAAGGCCCGCTCAGAGGTAATTGACGAACATATAGTCAAACGATTAGGTAAGCCGGAAGATATAGCACGTGCAGCATTGTTCCTCTGCTCAGACGACGCTTCGTGGATCACGGGTTCTGCTTACCGAGTAGATGGTGGATATCTTGTGAGACATTAGCTAATAAAAATCTACATTATTTTCAACGGGAAAAACAAACAATCTTGCAAAAAGAAGAACCAGATACTTATCCTTGAAGGATAGAATCATCGCAGACATGGCTGCGCAAACAGTTGCCGCTCTCGAGCCCCCTTTACAGTTAGGTTCCTGCCCATAGAATAAGTCTCCAACGGCTGAAATATCTCCTGCTTTAGCTCTCGCAGGTTATTTTCAGAAATTTCTGGAAGACGGGAATGATCCAAAACAAACGCAACGGCCGCCTTACTCACCAGTCGGCCTTCAATAAATGAACCTGAGGAAAACTTGTGAGCACGCAGTGCGTGACTCCTTCACCAGAGGGAATTGTTTCCAGCTTCCTTTGTGAGATCTACTTTGGAAAAATCTTCAATGCATTTTTGGATACAATGTTTTCGATTATCTGAATGGGAATTTGTCTGGATGAACCATTTTCAGAGTGCCGGTTGATATCGCGCAGTACCTTCAGTGCATTACGTGTCGTGTCAAATGGAAAATCGCTACCGAAGATCAGCTTATCTTGAGCACCATATTCGATGCAAAGCAGCAGTTTTTCAAAGAGTCTGAAGGGACGATATGAAAGTGCTGAGACGTCTGAGTAAACATTCGGATGTTTTCTTATCAACGCGATTGTCTCATCTTCCCACGGATGTCCCAGATGAGCGATGATGATCTTCAGATCTTCGAATCGAATCGCGACTTCATCCAGCAATGACGGGTAGGCGAACTTTAGTGGAGCCTTTCGGATGAATGTCGTTCCTTGATGAATCAGTACGGGAACGCCCAGTTCTTGAGCGGTTTCGAATACTTTAGAGGCAGACTCAGATGATGGATCATAGTTTTGGTATATCGGACCTAGCTTTAGTCCTTGCAGGTGAAGGTCTCGAATGCATCTGCGTAGCTCCCTGGTCGCGCCATCGTCATTCGGGTCAACGCAACCAAATCCTATTAATCGGTCAAGATGTTCATCGCAATATTTTGCAATGTATTCGTTTGGAACATCAACGCCGAGGGCGAGACTCTTGAATGCAACCACCACCGCCTTATCCGCCCCTTCGATCCCCATTTCACGCTGTTCAGGTAGTGCCGAGAGCTTTTGAGTGCTCGATTTGTAGACAGATTTGTAATCTTCCACAAAAATCGATGAAAGGTGCCTGTCGACATCCCAGATATGGGTGTGGCAATCGATTATCATATGATTCCCTTTCTCTGTATTTCTGAAACTTTAGGTTTGATGCAGTGCCAACCATACATGCTCGGAATCGAAAGGCATCTTCATGATACTCGTGCCACGGCGATTCAATGCGTCCGAAACGGCATTCGCAATTGCAGCGATCGAAACGACGGCACCTGCTTCTCCTATTCCCTTTGCGCCGATTTCCGATAATCCGGGAGTCTCCATTTGCTTCAGGCTAATCAGAGGTACTTCAAGTGACGAAGGAATTGCATAGTCGAGTAGGCTGGAAGTCAGGAGCTGGCCCTGGTCGTCGTAAACGACTTCCTCGTACAATGCCTCTCCGATTCCCTGAACTATTCCGCCCTGCATCTGACCCTCAACGATCATGGGGTTCAGCATTCTACCGCAGTCATCCACCGCGAAATATTTCTTCAGCGCGACCTTGCCAGTTTCTATATCGATCTCTACAACGGCCGCGTGTGCGCCGAATGCAGACGTGAGGTTAGTTGGGTGATATATCGCCGTGGCTTCAAGGAATGGGTCGGCCATTTCCGGAGGGAGGTTTTTGACAAAACTTGCTTCCAGCGCGATCTGCTTCCAATCAAATTTTCTGTCGGGTGAAGCTTTGGTGTGGAAGAGTCCGTTCTCCAAAATAACTTCGGATTCTGAAGTGTTTAGGAGAGCTGCTGTGACTCTCTTTGCTTTTTCGATGATCTTATGACAAGTCATCAGGGCGCTCTGACCTCCGACAGCTGCGTTCCTGCTCCCGGAGGTTCCCATGCCGTACGGGACAGTCATAGTGTCGCCGCTGATCACCAGGATGTCATCCATCGGGATTTGCAGGGTTTCACTGACAATCTGTGCGAGGGAGGTCAGAAAGCCCTGTCCAGTCGGCGATGTTCCAGTGAAAACGCTGACCTTTCCGTCGGGTTCAATCCTTATCCTGGTACTCTCGTAACCACCCATTCGCGCCGGCAGAATTCTGGAAGGACCATATCCTCCATTTTGGACATAGGAAGAAATTCCTACCCCGACAAGCGTTCGTTCGGAGGAGAGCTTTGGTTGATCTCGCCTCAGACCCTCGTACTCCATGAACGAGAGCAGCTTATCCAAGGCCTCACCATAATCGCCGTTGTCGTAATATGAGCCTGTTGCGTTTGTGTAGGGGAACTGCTCAGGCTTTACAAAATTTCGTCTTCTGATCTCCGCCGTATCAAGATGCAGAACTTTGGCTGCTTCGTCGACTAAACGCTCAATCGTGTAAATCGCCTCTGGCATTCCCGCGCCACGGTAGGCGTCAATACTCATTTTATTTGTAAAAACGCCATTCAAATCCAGTGATACATCTTTGATGTCGTACGCCCCTGTAACCAACGAAGCAGTTGTCAGTGTATTTCCAATTGTTCCGAAGTGGAGGTAAGCGCCATAGTCTGCGATGATTCTATCCTTCAAAGCCAGAATTTTTCCATCATTGTTTAGGGCAATTTCGGCATAGTGAATCTGATCCCTGCCATGATTTGTCGTCATCAGGTTCTCCGAGCGGGTCTCAATCCATTTCAGAGGCTTTCGCAATTTCATTGACGCTAGGACAACTGCGATTTCATCAGAATATAGCTGCATTTTGCAACCAAAGCCACCACCGACATCTGGCGCGATGATTCTGAGAGTGTTCTCCGGCACGTTCAGATATCCTGAATACCACGTTCTCATCAAGTGCGGCCCTTGGGTGCCCAGCCAGACATTCAGCATGCCGTTGGAAGATTCGGGATCAACGACGACTCCTCTGTTTTCAATCGGCACGGGCGCCACGCGTGATATGACAAATCTTCGCTTGATGACCACATCTGCTTTCTTGAAGGCCGCGTCAGGATTGCCCGTGGTGATTACAGAATGATAGGCTATATTGTCCTCGAGATCAGTATGAGCTTTGATGGAATCGGTATTAAGCGCTTTTTCGAGATCGGCTATTGCTGGAAGTGGCTCGTATTGAACGGCTATCTCTTCCAGTGCATCTTCCCCGATGTATCTGTTTTCGGCGATAACCAGTGCGATGGGCTCTCCAACATAACTGACTTCTCGCAATGCCACTGGATATCTGTTCGGAAGCTTGCTGCCCTCCGGAAGGATCGCAGTAGGAATTGACTTTGGATCGTCGCGTTTCATAATGTCAGTGCCGGTGAGGACTTCTACTATGCCAGGCATTGTCTTTGCCTTTTCGACATCTATCTCGGTTATTCTCGCGTGAGCATATGGACTACGCAGAATGGAGACGTACCACATTTGATGAAGAGAAATATCATCGAGGAACTCCCCCCTTCCTTGTATTAGTCTAGTATCCTCTTTCCTCTTGACTAGACCGCCAACAAGCCTGGACATTTTATGCAGAGTCCAATCGCTGGATGTGAGCTTAAATCCTTTCTAATCTTCTAATCGCTTGGTTACAATTTCCATTTCAACCTAGTTATTCTTTGAAATTGGAACAGATAAATCAGGGGCAAGAAGAATCGCCAGACTCGAAGGGAACGAAAAATGCGGTACAAGTTGATGGAGTGACAGAAATACGGCGCAACCGGTTCGGAATAAAGACGGGAGAAGAGGGGTAGCTGGCTGGATTAATCCATATCACTACAATTTGGAAAGGTGGGCTTACCTTTTTCAAAGGATAACAGGTCTCGCCATTCTATTTTACGTCCTAGGGCATATCGGCGATACGTCATTTTTCGTTGGCGGTCCTTTCGGATCAGGTCCGAGTCCCAGCTCGTGGAGTCAAGACCTTAGCATCACTGAGAACACCTTGGGTCATGTAATCCTTATGTTAGTTGTACTTGTCGTTGTTTACCATGGCATCAACGGCATCAGACTGATCCTTGCAGAGCTGGGAATAATCTTCAGCAAACCAACTAAACCTCAGTATCCGTACAAGCCGATGTCACTCAGAACTTTACAGCAGCACTTGATCTGGGTAGCAATAGTTCTGGCGGTCCTTGCGATGATATGGAGTGGCTGGATATTATTTTAGGGCGATCAGAATGGTTAAAGAATCCAAAATAATGCTAATTCAGTATGTTACCGCAATCGCCGCGATCTTTCTTGTCGGGATACATCTCTTGATGCAAGGTGTGCTTGTGCCCTACGTCACTGCCATCTCTTTCGAAAAGGTGCTGGCAAACTACCGGTCCCTTCTGAATGGTTCTCTTCTTGAGCTCTTGTTGATAGTGGTTCTGCTCCACGGCTTCAATGGACTGCGAATAATTCTGCTAGAGTGGAGGCAAAGTCGCCCTTGGAGCAGATACGTCAATGTCTTTATCGTGATCGCGATCGCTGTGTCAATCGGCTACGGGACTAGGACGATCATCTTGGCTGTCGTCGGGTCCTAAATCAGGGAACGAAGGTCTTGAGAGTTCGAACGAGGTGTTCAGCTTGACCCATCGAGAGGGTCGAGGGATTCACCAAGAGGAGCATCCTATCGAGAAATGTCTCGTTAAAGTAGACCGGCGGATCGGCCGCCTTGAGCCTCAGGATAAGCTCGTACATGAATTGAGGTCCCCGCGGATTTTTGACGGTTATCTCAGCTGATGGAAGTCGGTTTTCATTGCTTGGCTCTACATACTTTGCTGAAAGCGATCCGCTCCCTTGAAACGATTCAGCCACGAATCTTGCTATTGACTTCATTGTCTCTAGGGATTCCTCCTCATTTTTCCGGGAGGAAAATATTCGGAGCGCAGTCAGGAGCCCTACGATCTCCTCCTTTCCTGCCTTGAAACCTCTTCCAATTCCCTGCCTTGGGATTGATCTGAATCGTGATTTGTCTATAAAGTCCTGTGGTGGGTTCCAAGTTTCGAACCTGCAGTCCGAATCCAGCATTTGGGCGGCGGCGGACATTATAAGATCCTTCTTTCCGCAGAGGATGCCAGAAGACTGAGGTCCCCCGATCGCCTTGCCGCCGCTGTAAGCGACGAGATCTGCTCCGTCACGTATGAAAGCACGAAGATTTGATACTGGCGGCAGCTCGGCGGCGGCATCCACAATTACTGGAACATCGCGCTTCTTTGCAACCTTGGAAACTTCGTTCAAAGCTGGACTGTTCCAAGACTTTGCCAGGTAGGCTATCGCCGCTGTATTTTCATTTATGGCAGATTCGATTTCCCATGTCTCGGGTTTTCGGACACCTACACCGGTGGCTGATTCATCCAGGCCCACTTCTACCAGAGTAACCCCGACGAGTCGGATCGCGTGGTCGTATGGATTCCTGTGGGATCTAATCATCACGACTTCGTTTTTCATTCCGGACGTGTTGGGTAATTTTTCCATCTTTGCGATGTCAAAACCGGCGACACAAGCCGCGGTTGCAAGCGATAGTCCTGCAGATGCTCCAGTCGTGACAATTCCTGCCTCTGCTCCGGTCACTTCCGCTATGATTTTGCTCGCCCTTGCCTGAAGCTGTTCCATGTCAACGTGAAACTTGGACGCTTCTACAATCGCCTTCACGACCTCTGGACTCATGACAGAGCCTGACAGTCTGGTTACCGGGCCGTCTGCATTGATTATTGGTTTTACTCCGAGTTCCTCGTATACATTCAATTTCTGTAGCTCTCCGTCGAAGATCCCTGAAGGCTGTCTGGATATGAAAAGCTTTGACAAATAACTAATGGGTTATGGTTAGACAAAGTTCTCGGGTACGAATTGACTGTCAAAACTTCAGGATTGCCGGCGTTCAAGTTATTGTTACTTCTTTCAATTCGTCAAGCGCGGAACGATTATCTGCCCGAACCATCCTCGATCAATACTTTCTCTCAGCTGGTTGAACTTTTGTTATTCTAACAGGCAAGTATTCTATGTGTGGTTTCGGCTCATCGTGATTGATAATGGTGTGTTTGAGCCAATTCACATCATCGCGGTTTGGATAGTCGGTTCGAAAGTGGGCACCGCGCGATTCTGTCCGGGCCAGTGCAGAATAGGCAATTGTAATGCTTACATCAAGCATGAAGCTCAGCTCTAGAGCGTGGAAAAATTCATTGTTGTACGATGAGCTCTTGTCGCTAATTTTGATGGATTGGAAATCCTGTTGAAGCTTTTGAAGGGCAGAGAGTGCTCTCTTCAAACCGTTCTCATTTCTGAAGATATGGACGTTTTCTTCCATCGTGGCCTGGAGCGCACTTTTCAATTCGTAGACATCCGTGCCGTCATCCTCACGTTTCAGAAGCTGGGAGAGATTTGCTTCCTCCTTTTCGTAGCTTGATTTCTCAACTTGAGGAAACTCGCTACTCTCCCGTGCAAACTTGGCTGCGAACGAACCGGCAACTGCTCCGCTTGCCAAACAAAACGGGAGTGAATTTGATCCGAGCCTGTTTGCCCCGTTGAAACTAACGCAAGCAACTTCACCCGCTGCCCACAGTCCTTTGACCGGGGTTCTGAGAAAGGGGTCTACGTGTATCCCGCCCATGGTATAGTGAGCTGCCGGTCTGATGGGAATCAAATCTTTCAGCGGATCAAGCCCCTGAAAATTTATGGCGTTTTCGCGAAATGTCTGGTAAATGTCCTTGATTCTTTGCTCACCAACAGGACGCGCGTCGAGTAGGACGTAGTCCAGTCCGTCGGGGCCCGGATAGCCGTTTCCATCCAGGATCTCTCTCATAATCGCGCGGTCAACGATGTCACGAGCAGCAAGCTCCATCATGGACGGAGCGTATCGTTTCATGAATCGCTCTCCGTGTCTGTTGAACAGCTGCGCGCCATCACCCCTCATCGCCTCCGTTGCCGGGATGCCGGAGGTGATCATGCAGGTCGGAAGAAACTGGACAAACTCCATGTCTTTCAACGGAAGACCGGCGCGGTATGCCATGGCAATCCCGTCGCCCGTGACCGTGTGTGCGTAAGAACAGAATTTGTAAAGCCGTCCCCCACCTCCCGTTGCTACAATGACGGATTTTGCTCTGAAAAATGCGTTCTCCCCATTTTCTCTATTGATTGCAGTTAGTCCCTTAAACTGCTGATTCTGTATCAGCAGGGATGTAACGAAAAACTCGTGGTACACATGGACATCGTTTTTGAGTGCAGTGTCGTAAAGCGTCTTCATTAGATTGAAACCTGTTCGGTCGCCCGCAAAGAAGGTGCGTGGAGTTCCGTGCGCCCCAAAGCGGCGGCGGAGTAGTTTTCCTTCCCCATCCCTGCTCCAGGGACAGCCCCAGTGCTCTAACTGCAAGATTTCTCTTGGAAAAAGTCGAATGTAGTATTCGACAACATCTTGATCTGCGAGAAAATCACTACCGAGAATGGTGTCCCGCTCATGAGTTTCAAAGCTATCTTCAGGATTTTCGAGCACTGCTGCCGCTCCGCCCTCAGGAGATACTGAGTGGGATCGCATAGCATGGAGTTTTGAAATGACAGCTACGTTCAGCTGGCTAGTCCTCGCTGCTTCGATTGCAGCTCGAAGCCCCGCAAGACCAGATCCTAAGACCAGTACGTCATGATCTATGACCTCGGTCAATTTTGCACAAATACGCCCGCTTTTAGGTTTTGAATGAAAAAAGTCTCTTTTAGCTGGAAGGTGTACCCAGTATTTCGTCTATGCGGGATTGAGAATTTTTCTTTACGTCGAGATACAGGTTGTTACCCGCGGTGTCGATGCCTACGATCATCGGTCCCATTCTTTCTACGCGCAGCTGCCAGATACATTCCGGAAACAGATCTTTCCAGTAGACCTCCTCTACTTCCTTAATCGCGACGGTGGTTAGGGCGGCGGCTCCTCCAATCATCCCCAGGTATACGCATGGATAAATCTGCATCGCTTCCATCGTCTCTTTCTGGTACAGTCCTCCCTTGCCCATGATTCCTCTTATGTGAAAGCGTCGAAGCATTTCTGGTATGTATTTCTCTACCCTAGTGCTCGTGGTAGGTCCTGTGGAGATTACTTCGTATTTGCCATTGATCTCTTTCACGCTAGGGGCGGTGTGAAAAACTACCTGGTTTTCAAACGAGACCGGAAGGGGAACTCCTTCGTCCATCATCTTTCGATGAGTCGCGTCTCGGATCCCGAAAATGGTTCCGGATATGTAAACGACATCGCCGACATTGAGCTTTTTGACTGTTTCTTCACTCAGGGGAGTTGTGAGCTCGACATTCATGGTCTTCTATAATCACCATCAATTACGAGGCGTATTCTATCCTTCCATCGGTGAAGACCCTACCTGTCGCACGTTCACCGCGCCAGCATTGTGTGTTTATCGCAACAGGAAGACAACTGATGTGTGTGTCGGAATATTCGATGTTCACTGCAAGGGCTGTGCAGTCGCCACCCAGACCCATTGCACCGATCCCGAGCTTGTTCATGTCAATGAGCAGTTCCGTTTCAAGATCGCGGAGCTTCGGATCGGGGTTGTGCATCCCCACAGGTCGAAATACTGCCCGCTTGGCGAGGCGCGCCACCGACTCGAAGTTTCCCCCTACGCCGATGCCCACGATTAGTGGAGGACATGCTTTCCCTCCTGCTTCGACTATCGAGTTTAGGATGAACTTTTTGACACCCAGTAATCCATCGGCGGGTGTGAGCATTTTCAGGACACTGCAGTTTTCAGAGCCGGAGCCCTTCGGTAGTGCAGTTATTTCGAGAAATTCCTGATCCTCCTCGCTTTCGATATCGATCGCCGGCATTCCGACTCCCGTGTTAGTTCCGGTATTTTTTCTGGTGAAAGGATGAACCAAGTTTGGCCGCAAGTTATTGTCCTTCGTAGCTCTCGCGCAGCCGCGTGAAATCGCTGAAGATAGTTTTGCAAAGTTAATGTCCATTCGGTCCCCAATTTTCACGTGATAAACGGGAATTCCGGTATCCTGACAAACTATGGCGTGTGTATCCGTAGCTTTAGAGATGTTATCCACAATTCCATTCAGGATTTTCTTCGCCGTGGAATTTGTTTCCGAGCGGGCTGCGGCTTCAAGCGAAAGATAAACGTCTTCAGGAATTACCTTCAGTGCCTTGACGTAAAGCTCGCTGGAAAGTAATTCTATCGAGTCATAAAAATTCGACGGGGAATATGACATAATAATCGGGATATCCAGTCTTGTTTTTCCTCGTTCTATTTCTTTCTTTTAGTCTTGAACGAGTCTCTCATTATCTGTCCCCTCATCAGCTGAATACCTAGCGCCGGATCCACGCCCTTTGGACAAACGTACGTGCACGAGCCTGCAAAATGACACCTCCAAATACCATGTTCTGAGTCCAGAATTTGGTTCCGTTCATCGGCACCTTGGTCTCTAGAATCCGCGTCATATCGGTACGCCTGTCCCATCGCCTGTGGACCTATGAATAGGACATCCGTGGAAGCCGTGGGACATGCAGCGACGCACAACCCGCAGGTTATGCAATGGGTGAACTGGGCAAAGCTGTCGAGCTCGCGTTCCTTTTGGTAAAACTCTCTCGTCGGATTTTCCTGTTCTTGGGCATCTTTTCGAATCAGATACGGTTTGATTGACTTGTGCTTTGCAAAGAGACTCGACATTCTAGTGACTAGATCTCTTACCACAGGAAAGTTGGGAAGAGGCTCGATAGTGACAATGTTCGATTTCAAGCCAAGGATTCTGGTGTTGCAGGCGAGTCTTGGCAGGCCGTTTATCAACATCCCACACGATCCACAGATCGCCATCCGACAGGAGTACCTCACCTGAAGCGACTTGCATTCCGTTTCGTGTAGGAGCAGAAGACCCTCTAGTACAGTTGTTGATTCGCTTGCTCTTACGGAATATGTTTCAAAGTGGGGCGTCTCTCCCTTCTCGGGATTGCACCTCTTGATTTTGAAATCTACGCTTCCCTTGAGCTCGAATCGCTCTTGGAATAATTTGTCGGTTTTCAAAGTTGCAAATCGCTCTACGAATCTCAGTTAATGCTCAAAAACGTGGCTCTCCAACTTTCAAGATTTTTTCGACTGCATGAATTCATCGTAATACAGTTCTTGCAACCTTTCCTTCGTCTCTGGGATCGGTAGCGCCGATTAGAGAATTGTCCGATCTTTTCATGATGATGTGAGCAGGCCCTCCGATTCTCTTTACTGATTTCACCTCGTGCCCAAGTTTTCGCAACTTTGCTATCATCGGTTTGCCTATAGATGCTTCCACTTGAACCGGTTCCGCGCTTTCAACATGGATCCTGGGGAAAGCCAGCGCCGTACGGGGCGACATTGCATAATCGACCATATCCAAAACAAACTGAACCATGTTATTGACTATTGTTCTTCCACCCGGGACCCCAAACGCGGCCACGATTTGATCGTCTTTGGTCATTAACATCGGGCACATATTGTGGAGTGGTTGTTTTTGGGGACCGACCGAGTTAGGATGTCCAGGCCTCGGGTCAAACCTCGAAACACCGTGGCCAAGTACGATACCCGTCCCTGGGACCGTCATGAGTGAACCAAGCGATCCACCCAAGGTATGTGTCATCGAGACGAAGTTACCTTCGACGTCCGAGGCACAGATGTGACTCGTGGAGCTTTTTCTTGAGGTAGAGAGAATCTGTCCGCGTCCTGTATTTTCAATTGAAATCCTGGCCTCATCCGATAGTTCCTCAATGATTTTTCCTGAGAGCTGGGCCTTCTGATCTAGTTGAATGAATTCCGGATCCCCAAGTTTCGACAGCCGTTCCCTCCAGCAGAGCTTCATTATCTCCAACAGCGAGTGGAAATATTCTGCACTTCTCTGCTTTGCTTTCGCAACAGACAGATTCTCGGCTACCTTCAATATCTGCAGAGAAGACAGTCCTCCAGAACACAGAGGAGGCGTGTGAATCCGATAGCCATGGTAGGAGATCGCAAGTGGTTTCGACTCAATGGGGCGGTATCGTTGCATTTCCTCCTCCGCAAGGAGACCGCCGCAGGAATCGAGATATTCAACTATCTTTGAACAAAGACTGCCACTGTAGAAGCTGTCCACCCCCTCGTCAGCTATAATCGAGAGCGACTCTGACAATTCCGGGTTCGCCAGAACTTCCCCCGCTTTGGGAGCTCTCCCTTTCGGCATCATCAGTTTCGCGGTTATCTTAAAATCGTCTCTCCGCAGTGGATCGATTACTTCCAAGATGCTGGATGAGTTGCTCTCGTTTACCACAAACCCCTTCCTTGCTGTTTCAATTGAACGTGAAACGACGCGGGAAATTGGCATTGTTCCGTATTTCTTTAGAGCAAGATCCAACCCGCGCAAAATTCCGGGGACTCCGACGCTATTCGCCCCAAAAATGTTTGCATCATCTTTGACCGAGGTACTTCCGTCAGAGCTAGAAATCAGTTCAAACATGTCCGCTCTCGCCTTGGCGGGCGCTCGGCTGTCGAAATTGATCGAAAAAACACGGTCGAGTTCACTGGAGTACGCAACCAGACTGCCACCGTAGCCTCCAATGCTCGTGTTTGCCGGATCTACGACACACACCATAAAGCTGGCTGCAACCGCTGCGTCGAAAGCATTTCCTCCGTTCTTCAGAACTTCAATTCCGGCGTCAGAAGCATCCGGGTGTGACGAAATCACCATTCCAATTTTTTTCGACATTTGATACTTTTTTCCGGCTGGGGAAGAAAACTCTAGCTAGTAATCGGATGGTAGCATGCTGCCCAGTGTCCTGGCTCCATTTCTTCGAGAAGCGGTTCTTCTGATCTGCAAATATCAGTCGCCCTCGGGCATCGTGGATTATACCGGCATCCCGGCGGGGGATTTAGCGAACTCGGCGTCTCTCCTCTTATCGTCCCAGTTTCGCTTTTCGTCGCGGAAGGAACTCCCCGTTTTGGAATGGATTTCATGAGCGCTGATGAATACGGATGTTTCGGGTGGTTCATCACTGCATCACCATTTCCGAGCTCAACAAACTTGCCAAGGTACATCACACCGATGCGGTCGCTCATATACCGGACTACGTTCATGTTGTGCGATATGAAGATGTAACTTATCTTGTATTGGTCTTGGATATCCCTAAGCAAGTTGAGTATCTGAGCTTGGGTCGATGCATCGAGCGCACTCGTGGGCTCGTCCAAGATAACTAACTTGGGTTTCGTTGCGATCGCCCTTGCTATCGCGATCCTCTGTCTTTGACCACCGCTGAATTGGTTTGGAAAATGCGAGAGATATTCACCCTTCAGACCAACCTGGCCGAAGACTTCGGAGACCCTTTCGCTGATTTCACTCTTATTTTTCATGATAACGCGCAGCGGTTCTGCTACTATGTCCCTTGCTCGCATTCTAGGGTCAAGTGACGAAAAAGGATCCTGGAAGACCATCTGAATTTGTGGCCTGATAATCGACAACTCTCCGTACTTTAGATGTGTAAGATCCTTTCCCTCAAAGATAATTCTTCCTTTCGTAGGCTTACTCAGTAGAAGTATAGTTCTTGCGAGTGTGGACTTGCCACAGCCGCTCTCACCGACCACTCCAAGTGTACTGTCTTGCTCCAGAGTGAAGGAAACATTATCTAGCGCATGAATAATGTTCCCCTTTTCGAGCGTTCCGCTCGCGCTATAGAACATCGCACCCTTTGCCGGGAAATATTTTACAAGATTTTCAACTCTCAGAAGTTGATTCTCTTGTCGATCCATCACCTCGGGACGCCCCCTATCTTACCCAACAGGCAACGAATCGATCAGGCAGTACTTCTTTGAAATTTGGCATAGTCTCGCACACTTTCGTGACGTACTTGCACCTTGCGGAAAACGGACATCCAGATAGCGTTTGCGCCAGGTCAGGAACCGTGCCAGATATAACCTCCAGACGATTTTGCCCACCAGTTTCTTGCGGGAGACATGACAGAAGAGCTTCCGTGTACGGATGTAACGGTCGTTCGAATATTTCCTCTGTCATAGCGGATTCGATAACCATTCCCGCATACATTACTACCACACGGTCAGCTATCTGCGCGACCACGGCCAGGTCGTGGGAAATAAACAAGACAGATGTTTTTGTTTCTCTGATCAACGATTTCAGAAGGTCGAGGATCTGGGACTGCGTAGTGACGTCCAACGCGCTGGTCGGTTCGTCAGCTAAGATCAAGGACGGTTTTGTAGCAAGTGCAATTCCGATGACAACCCTCTGTCGCATACCGCCGCTCAGCTCATGAGGATATTTCTGCAAAGCCCTATCCGGATCAGAGAGTCCTACTTTCCTTAGCCATTCAATCGATTGTTCACGTATCTCCTGTTTTCCCGGTTTTTCTCCGGTCTTTTTCCTTTCCTTTTCCAGCCCAATCTCCACAGCCTCCCCAAGTTGGTCTCCAATGCTAAAAACAGGATTCAGAGAGGTCAACGGTTCCTGGAAAATCATGCTTATACCTCTACCTCTTACTTCTTCCATCTGTCGTTCGGAAAGGTCGAGAATATCTTTGCCGCCGAAAATGATCCTACTGTCGCCCAAGACTTTGGCAGCAGGTACCGGCAAGAGTCTCATGATTGCCAAGGCAAGAGAGGATTTTCCGCTTCCAGATTCACCTACTATCCCAAGAACTTCCCCTTCTCGGACGCTCAAATTGACGCCATTTAGGGCGTGAATTCTGGCGTGGAGCGTCTCGAAAACAATTTCGAGATTTTCAACTCTCAGGACGGAAGCTGTGCTCAAGAAATTCTCTCTTATCTTCTGTATCTAGGATCAAGAATGTCCCTAATAGAGTCTCCCAGCAAATTGAATCCAAGAGCTACAATGAGAATAACGAGACCAGGCATCAACGATAGCCACCAGGCGGATGCAAGATACGTTTGTCCATCAAATACCATTCGACCCCACTCAGCCTGAGGCGGCTGGGCGCCCAATCCTAGATAGCTGAGAACTGAAGCATAGATGATGGCCCCGCCAAAATCCAACGTCGCGTAAGTGATCAAAACGGTAAGAATGTTCGGGACGATATGCCTTTCAAGTATTGACACGCGCGACAGCCCTGAAATTTGCGCGGACTCGACAAACTGACTTTCCCGAACGGATAGCGCTCCCGCCCTTGACAATCTCGCATAGATTGGCCACCACGTGATGGTGGTCGCCTCGATTACGTGAACGATGCCAGGTCCTAGCGCAACCGAGATAGCTATGGCGAGGATGAGTGTGGGAATCGAAAGGAACAGATCCGTTATCCTCATGAGTGCATTGTCCACTCCTCCTCCCAAGTACCCGGCAACGGACCCAATGGCCAATCCCACGATAAAGGCAATCCCTACAATCGAGAACGCGATTTCTGCATCGATCGGTGTTGCATCTATGACTCTACTCAAGATGTCCCGCCCTAGCTGGTCAGTTCCCATAGGGTGAGTAGTTGTCGGTGGCAGGAGTCGAAGGTTGAAATTTATTGCATTGGGATTGTATGGGAGAATCGAATTTCCAAAGATGAAAACAGTTAGGGCGATAGCCACGAAGACTATAACGATTATTCCACCAATGATGGAGAGAGGATCGCGTCTCAGGATTTTTAGAATCGTACCAAGTTCTCTTCGATCAAAGCTCAAACTTTTTACCCCCTCGTTATCGCAATTTCACTCTTGGGTCGAGTGCTGCGGTCAGAAAATCTGCTACGAAATTTGCTATTATCACACCGATTGTGAAGAATATTGTAATAGCCATAATATCCGGTAGACTGAAAGATTCAGCAGCCTGAGCAGCATATCTTCCCACACCGGGCCATGCAAATATGGATTCGATGATAACTGCGCCGCCCAGCAATTGCGCAATGTTCACACTTAGGGCAGTGATGGGTTGTATCATTGCATTTTTCAAAGCGTGCTTGTATATCACCACCCTTTTCCTCAAGCCTTTTGCTCTCGCCATTCGAATATAGTCGCTGCCGAGAGATTCCAGCATCGAGTTTCTGACAAGCCTACTAGTAATTCCGAGATTTAGAAAGGCAAGAGCAACTGCAGGCATGATTAGGTGATCGAGCGCGCTCAGGAATGCAGGAATATTTCCGGTAACAAGCGAGTCTATAGTCAATAGCCCGGTAATCGTGGGCGGAGGCTTGACAAAGGATGAGATCCTCCCACCCGAATCTGGAAATATTCCGAGGTAAAAGAAGAAGATCAGTTGAATCAGCAGCCCGATTACGAATGATGGAGTAGACACTCCAATCAACGAGAGGACCCTAGCTAAATGGTCTTGTACCTTGTTTCGATTGGTAGCGGCTATGATCCCCAGCGGTATTCCAACTACGAGAATAATAATTAGGGCTGCTGATGTCAGCTCGATTGTCGCGGGCAGGTATCGGAGAATGCTTGAAAGCACCGGTTGTCCTGAGGACGGCGAGACTCCCCAGTTGCCTTGGAAGAGATCCGAGATGTAATAGTAAAACTGAACGTATATTGGCTGGTTCAAATGGAACCTGATTGTAATTGCCTCTACAGTCGCGGCAGTCGCTCTTTCTCCTGCCCACGCTCTGGCAGGGTTCGGCACGATCAAATGCGAGATTAGAAAAGTGATCGTGATTACGCCGAAGAGCACCGCTACCGAATACAGTGCCCGTTTACAAACGTACCAGGTAAGGCCCCTGAAGTCAGTCAAGGGGGCCGCAATCTAGGTGGACGAGGTCAAATAAAGTGTGCTAAAGTCAAAGTCGCTTCCGCCGATGAAGATAGGGTTGGTACTAAAGCCCTGTAGGACGTTGTTTGCAGCCGGTACGCCCGTCAGGTAAGCATTCTTGAATTGTGCAATCCAGTAGTAAGGTAGGTCTTTGTTGACTAGCGTAGTTATCTGCCCTTCAAGAGCGGCTCTCTGTGTCAGGTCAGCCGTTAGACTCTGTTGATGGATCAGAGCATTGATCTGTGAGTTATTGAACTGTGCAGAATTGAACACGCCCACCCCCAAGCCTTGGGGCCCTACGACATATGGAAGCCACTGGTCTGGGTCAGGAGTACCTGACAGCGTCATGTACAGGAAGTTTGGATATGCTGGGTCAGTAGGATTTGTGGTCGATATGAGTTGGTTTCTCTGCGCAGCAGGCACTTCTTGAAGGTTCACCTGAATACCTATTGCCGCAAGATCAGCCTGGAGAACTTGTGCGACATCGACCGCCGGTGGCCTGTTGTTGGGCACAACCATGGTCATCTGTGGTATCCCTTGTCCGTTCGGATAGCCCGCTTGCGCGAGAAGGGCTTTCGCCATGGTCAGGTTGTAGCTTGGGAATGTGGCAGATGAGTTGTATCCAAGGTTGCCCTGAATGTTTGGACCAACGAAAGGCGTGCCAAGGCCGTAGAAAGGTTGCAGCGCGGCCGTCTGGTTTATCGCGTAAGCAATAGCCTCTCTAACCAGAGTAATATTTGTCGGAAACTTTTGTGTATCCATCCCCAAGTAGTTGATGGAACCAGTCGTACCGATTGGTGGAATGTAAATGCTGGAAGAGTTCTTTGAACTTGGGACATCAGCGAAAGTGATTGTAGTGAGCTGTGCAGAACCCTTCTCGATATCAAGAAGCCTCGTAAGGTCATCGGGAACGACCTTGATTATGACTTGCTTGAGTTTCGGAGTAGGTTGAATTCCGCTAACTCCTCCCCAATAAGTAGGATTTGCCTGGAAAGTAATCTGGGTGTTCGGCTGGAAACTGCTAACCATGAATGGGCCCGTTCCAACAGCGTTGTTTGCCATCCAGTCGTTCGTGGTATTGAACTGAACTCCTCCGTGCATCATAACAACATGTGGGTCGACAGGATACAGCCCTGCCTGCGTCAGACTGTTGGTCAGGAACGAGCCGCTGGAAGCAAGCAAATGGAATTGCAATTCGTATGGTCCCAGGACCGTAACGGCAAGATTTGTTTGTTGCATTATCTGCATTAAGCTTGATGGGGGCACGTTATTCGTGGTATTGAATTCATTCAGCTGAACAGCCGTCACACCCGATGTATTCATGTAAAGGGTGACGTAACCAGAAGGTTCCTGATTCATCACTGCAGTTCGGTAAATGCTGAACCATTCCACGTACGCATTCAGCGGATCACCATTGCTAAAGGTGATTCCCTGTCGTATTGTAATATTGTAAGTTATCCCGTCCGGGCTTACAGTGTAATTTGAGGCGAGAAACGGAAGCACTCCACCTGTTGGTGAAAGAGCCAAAAGCGGCTGGTAAACATTGATGCAGGCTTCGTAAGCGGGAATCAGGTTGCAGACCGCAGGATCAATGTTGTCTGGACCGTCTCCCTCTTCGACTGTCAGTACTCCAGAGTTGGAGCTCGACTGGCCCGAAGCTGACTGACTGGAGCTGCTTGTGGTAAGCGGAGAGCTTGAAGATGACGACGAAGAAGAAGACGAAGTGGATAAACTCGAGGAAGACGACGAGCTGGTAGTTACGCTACTATTTGTTGTACTCGTGGTCGATTTCTGGCTAGCCAGAATTGCATACGCGCCTCCAACTACGATTATAACAATAACAACAATCACTGCCACAATTACTGTGGTTGAGATACCGCGCCGCGAATTTACGTGCATTAGGAACGCCTAATCAAGCGGGTCTTATATATGCCTTCTAACAAAATCGTGCTTGAAACGTGAAAAAGTAGAAACCACAATTTTCAATCTTTGCATCTACACCATTCATTTTACCGGGCCAATCAACATTTTTGATTCAGGATGGATTTCCGATGTTTGAGAGCAAAGAAAACGGCAACTCAAATATACGGGGGCGGGTGGTCTTTTGTCGACCATAAAAAGACCTTGAGAACGCGCTTACGTAGTTATCTGCAACCAAACGGAATCATAGAACTCTTACCGACAAAATCCATAATTCCCAGTCGGTTCCCCCTCCGCGAAGATTTCGGTAATCTGGAAGAGCTTTCACAGTCCATCAAGAAGAAAGGGCTAATCGAGCCCATCATAGTCAGACCTCTTGGGGCGAAATTTGAAGTCATCGCAGGCAATCGCAGATACTCGGCATGTAAGGCCAGCCGGATGCTCGAAATCCCTTCTATCATCATCCAAGCCACTGACAAGGAAGCGTTTGAAATTGCATTGGATGAAAACATCCACCGTAAGAATCTTGATCCCATAGAAGAAGCGAGGGCCTTCAAGATTTACGCGCACAAGTACGGCTACGGAAGCATTACCGAGCTCGCCAAAAGAATTGGAAAGAGTGAGGAGTACGTTTCTCATAGAATAATCCTGCTCAGGTTACCGCTCATCGTTCAGGAAAAAGTCAGTAGACGTCTACTATCTGCGAGCGACGCTTGGGAGCTCACCCGTATAAAGAATCATTCAGATCAACAAGCTCTCGCAGATTTGGCGGTTAGCGAGAAAATGACCGTCAAAGACGTTAGGGCGGCAACCGATCTTCTTCGCGAAGGCTTCGATCTACTGCCTGCAACCGTGGGAAGAGATCAGCGTGATACGTCTCTTGAGCGGAAGAAGAGGGTGATCAAGGCGGCGTCAACGATTTTGAGAGTCGCGCTGATCCGTGTTGACAGTCTATCGAATAGAGTGACCCGCGAAGAAACCGATCTAAAATCAATGCTGCAAGAATTGCGATTAAGAATACACAAGCTCATCGACGAAATTCTGACTGAGGACCTGGATGAAAAGAGGTCAACTGATCAGATTGGTCAGCTGATCCGGGAGGTCTTCTTAAGTAACTTGAACTCAAAGAATGGGATCGCGAACTCAAAGTTGTACTCCAAATCCTTCACTGTTTTCGATGACATCCCACCTTACAGCCTGCTGGATTTTGAACAGACTATCAAGAGCGAAGTGATGTTCTCAAAGAAACTGCGTGAAAGCCACTGCGAAATCGAGCAGCTGAAAATTAACAGATTTGCAGGAGGCGCCGTTGCTACCTTCCTTTTCGTGACCGACTTTAAGCTCGACAACTTTGTCTGCAACTGGAAATCACGGGTCACCTTTGTCTTTGAGCGAAAGGAGGAGGGTCTGTGGTCTATAATACATGAACACTGGTCCCCGGTGCCTGCTCGCGAAGACTCTATTCAGCAGCTCGAACAGCTTATTGGTCTAGAGCAGGATCGCTCGCTAGGGACCTTGCGACTTCACGAAAACTAGTCTTTTCATGAAACCGACTTGCCGCCGTGTCTGGCTTCGTAGCTCGACACTATCGTTAAGAGCTGTTTTTTCGCTCGTTCATCCATGGGCTGGAATGGCTTTCTCAGGCTCGCGTCGTGAATTATTCCGCGGTACTTTAGCGTCAGCTTCTCTACCTCTATCAACGATCCAGCGTGGCCGACGAGAAACTCTACCCACGGTCGATAGTCATCGAATAGTTGTTCCGCCGAGCTGACATCCCCGCTCTTGAAACTATTGTAAACTTGGACTAGAAGGTCTGGGAAACATACATCCGGAATGTTGCCGGAGGCACCGAGTTGAAGCTCTTCAATCAGCTGTCTCGCTTCCATCCCGCCTATTATTGATAGTCGATCACCTAACATTTCGCGAATCTCGGATATCTTTTCGAAGGTATTCCCTCCTTCGACTTTAACGGAGACAAAGTGAGAAAATTGCTTTGCAAGTTTCTGGTAAAGGGACCCACACATCCTGATTCCGTTGAAGTCCTCTGAATCCTGGATCATCAGAGGAGTATCCACCCTCTCCAGAATGGCGGCAAAGTGTTCGTACAGGGACGAGTCTTTCCCCACCAGTCCGGGCATTGCGATTATCCCGTCCGCGCCCGCATCCTTTGCAAATTGCGCGAGGTCAATGCACGGCTCGGTGCTAAAGTGAGTGACTCCGGCCCAGACGGGAACCTTCCCGTCGGCCTCGTCTATTACAAGTGAAATAATCTTCTTTCTTTCCTCGTCTGAAAACTTGTAGAATTCCCCGACGATAATGGCCGCCGCAATGCCAGAAACTTTGCTATCTTTGCAAAATCGAACAATAGATCTCTGGTCTTCCTCATTCAATTCACCGGTCCGTTCTCTGGTCGCAGTCGCGATGGCTGGAATGATGCCCGTTGGATTGTCCACTCTGTATCCTATTCCCTTTTTTGCGATCAAGATTTCAAGCGAGTATTAATCTTGTTAGCAAGAACCTCAAGCGATTTCGAGCACGCTCTTTCTCGCTTCTTCCATCGTAACGAATTCTGCTCCCTGTGCCTTTAGATGTTGAATCATATGCTCTAGAAGTTCAAAGCCCGTCGTAAAATCGTACGTGACCTCCAGTCTCTCATACCTCGTCATAGCCCAGTGATGCAACAGTGGAACAAAAACCGATCCCGCTCGAGAGCTTCCATCGTAAGCTAGCTTTGCCTTTTCCAAAGACGGAGCTAGATCTTCTCTGGAAAGACACCATGCATAGTCGAGGTCCATCGGTAGCTCCAAAAGATTGTCTGCGACGTAGTACGGTTTTTCCTTTGCAGCTTCCGGTTTGAATATCGAAGAATCGTAGGAGAATCCTTCAAGGGAAAGCGCCTTGAACATGTTGGCATTGTACGAGCCCCATCCCGCGCGAAATCCAACCGGCTTGATGTTGAGGGCTTTTCTTAATGTATCCAACCCCTTTTTGATCTTGTTTTTGTGAGCGTCAAATGTGTGGCTCGCGGCTATCTCCTCTTCACGGCGTGACATTTCATTGAGATAGAGCGCGGTCGCATCTATGCGCAGGATGAACTGCCTCGGTGGTCCGAACTCCAATATGTGATGCGTGTAACCGTGCATCGCGATTTCATGACCCCGGTCGGATATCTTACCGAGTAAACTGACAAGTTCGAGATCTTCATCCAGAGGCGAGTCCCCACCGTCATTTGGAATCACGAAAAAAGTTCCAGGAACCTCGAATCGATCCAGGATAGAAATAAACTCCTTAAGCGAGCTTATTGGGTGGGAATGTCTCGCGTGACCCACGTCATCACAAGTAATTGCTATCTTCGCGGTAGGTTCAGTCAAGTGGAGAAATCCTCTCTTGTGCTTTTCCTGTTATCTGCTTAATTTAATTTGAACGGGTTACGCCAGCTTTTCCCAGAGGAATGCGACGTCATCACTATCCGGACTTGTTCCCTGAAGCGACAGGTAGCTGTAGCCCATGGATCTTGAAACATCTTTCATAGAGAGAATTGCTTTCTTGAATTCATCAAAGCTGATTCCGATTTGTGTCGGTCTGAATTGTAAGCCAAATGAATCAAGGTCTTCGATCACAGAATCAACGTCTCCGCCCTGGACATGGGTACCTACCACGGCACCGAGCCCCACGATCTCTCCGTGAATTAGCGGCCGGTCAACAAATTTCTCTAAGCTGTAGAAGAAGATGTGTTCGATTCCATCTGCCGGCCACGTCTTGTTTTTTGGTCTCCCCTTTTGTTCCAAGATCTTCACTACTTCCGCGATTTCGATGTTTGACTGAACGATCACCTTTATCCCCTCTTCAGTCACGTCGTAAATGTCCCTAGCTTTTTCCTTCAACCGTTTCAGGACCGTCGTCGTCTTCGAAAACACCTCCTCGTCAAACCATCCTTGAGAGGTCTTGTGCTCTGTCTCCCAATCGACCAGCGAAGTACGCGCCGAGTAAATGTCACCAACACCAGCACGGTTCAGGCGTGGCGGTGCTGAGCGTATTAGGGGAATATCCACCAAGATGAGATCCGCAAAAATCGGACCCTGGTAATTCACTATTCCTTCGATTCTAACGGCTATCTCCGGTGACATGAACGCATTGACGGAGACAGTCGACGGTACTAACACCAGTTTTGGTTTTGCCCCTGATTTGTAACACGCGACGTATTTTGCCGCATCAATTGCGGTCCCACCACCGAGGCCGACAATGTAATCAGAATCAGGACATGATCTTGTGTAACCGTCGAGAGTCTCGCGATCGAGATCTTTTACTATAGTAACCGCATCCGCAGGATGAGGAAAAAGATTCGAGGAGGCGGTCCAAGGAGGGTCTGCTGCAAAAACAGCGTAGCTACCAATGCCTCGGAAACTCTCCGAGATTCTGTCGTAGCTTAGCCGAAGCATTGAGAATTTTTCCGCTTTAGTGAAGGCGCCAGTCAGGCCGAAATATAGAGCTTCGTAGGTGAAAACTCAAAGTGCCCCAAAACTTCGTTGGCGCACAGTCGCCCAGTAGAGGTTCTTATCAGCAGTTTGTACAGCCGATCGCCTGCCTCCTTGAGATCGATTTCGTGTCTAAGCAATCCTGAAACGTCGAGATCGATATGCTCTGACATTGTCCTGACGGTCTTTGGATTTGCCGAAACTTTGATGACTGGCTCTATCGGATTGCCAATGATGTTCCCCTGCCCTGTTGTAAAGACGTGGACAACAGCCCCGGCGGCAGCAAAAAGAGTCACGCATTCGGCGGCGGCAGAAGACGTGTTCATGTAGTTCAACCCCTTCTTAGAGGGCTCTTCAGCGTAATCCAGTACATCGACCATTTTGCTTTTACCGGCCTTCTGTATGTTGCCCAGCGCCTTTTCCTCTATCGTACTTAACCCGCCCTTGATATTGCCCTGTGTCGGCTGCGAGCCGAAGAGGTCTGCACCCTTGTTCGTCAGTTCCTTTTGGTAATCGTCAAAAATCTTGAGAAATTTGCGTTTTAGATCCGGAGTAGCCATCTTTTCGGCAAAGTAATTTTCTGCGCCTGTGAGCTCCGAGGTTTCTCCGATAAGCAACGTAGCTCCTTCATCCACCAGTCGATCATAAAGGACTCCCACGGTTGGGTTTGAAGCGAGTCCTGAAGTCGTGTCTGACTCGCCACACTTTGTACTCACGACCAAGCTGGATACATCAAACTCCTTTCGTCGTTTTTCAGACGCATCAACGACCATCTGCTTTGCAGTCCTAGACGCTTTTTCTATGGTCTTCAGGTCGCCGTTCTCCTCGATCGAGAAAGCTTCAACGTTCTTTCCCGTCTTTGCAATGTCGTCAGCTATCTTTTGAGTCCAGTTTGGCTCGATTCCAATTACGACGGCACTTGCGACGTTGGGATTTTTTCCAAATCCCGATAGAGTTTTGAACATGAGATCTAGATCCGCCCCGAACTGGAGGCGGCCATACGGGTGGGGGATCGCACGTGTCCCAAAGATTTCCTTCTCGACTGCTACAGCAGAAGAATTAGACAGATCGTCCAGTGGTATGATAAGGACGTGGTTTCTAGTCCCGACTCGTCCGTTTTCTCTTTCATAACCAAGGAATGCTGTCATATTCTCACTTTTTATTGCCAACGTAGTGATTTCAGGTTGTGAACGTGCACGTGATCTCCGGTCGAGATGTTTTCCGTTGCTGCGCCGATTATCTCGCCGTACTCGATGACCTTCTCACCCTTGGCAATGTCTCTCAGGGCGATCTTGTGACCAAGGTTAATGTCTTTCTTGCTTCGAACCGACGTCTGCTTTCCGTCGTCCATGAAAACTGCAGTGATATCTTCATTCTTTGCAATATCGTCAGTAGCAACAGCGACAAAATCCTGATGCGCGTGGATCAAAGCCTTAGTATTCAAAGTCGTTTTTCCGGGGTTTCTCTTCGAGAGACCCAATTTAAATTTTCTAACTTTTGGGGGTCCCTCGGACCTGATTAACATCGCAGACAAAGCGAAAATCGATAGGAATGTCGGATGAAAAAGCCACCTCTGATTCAATGGAGATAATCTTGGGTCCCGAGCATTTCCCTCAGAATGAGTTCGCATTTTCGCTGACTATTCCAAGGCGCCCTCTCTGACTCAGCGGACATTTTTTCTCAGCCCGCCTTAATTACTTCCTCTAACTTGAGTTCATGTGAACTTTGATATATTTTGTATATTATGATAGGGGATATCCATCGAACACCTGCCAGCCGGTCTTGAATCTGATACCAGTTTTGTAAGGCTTTAGAAAGTTTGAATATGATCTTGGAGGGCGTTAAACTAAAACTCTCTTCAATGTTTGATGATTTTGCTTTAGTTTTTTTGGTTAATGATTTTCTGAAGACTAGATGTATTAGTATTCTACTTTTGTCCGTCCGATCTGGCAAATCTATTTATCATTGCGAGCACGATCTGGGTTTTCTGCCGAATGCAACGTTCCTTCATTATCGTCATGCTGGTCGCGCTCGGAGTATCGATCCTCTCCACTACCGCGCTCGTCATGGCGTCCCTCGGACTCCCGCTTCATGTTGGCCCTGGTGGTCCCATTTCACCGATACAGCCGACTGGGGGCGCGCTCGTTGCCCAGAGTTTCTTTGATCAATCATACATCATTGCCCCTGCGAGCTGGATCGTCCTTTCCAGTCTGTGGATCTGGCGAGGCAGGATTCGCTCAAAGTGGAACTCTTCCGGCTTTTCGCAGGACGCGTTCGACCTGCTGGTGAAGATGAAAGGAGGACCGACACGCATGAAGCTGCTGCAAGCGATGAACGCCCCAAAAGATCGTTCGCAGCTCGCGACGGAGTTGAAGCTCGACTGGAAAGCTGTTGACAGGCACGTCCAGCTTCTCCAACGGTACAACTTTATCAAAGCGGACTCTTCCCACGGGCAAATTGTCCTATACACAATTACGCCGGAGGGAGAGAAGCTTCTGCATCTGATGCAAGAACTTGATTCTGAATTTGGAAGTTAGCAATCTAGCCTAGCAGATAAAGATCTTCTTCTGGAGTCGAGAAGGACTCAAACCCTTTCTCGGTCACCAGAATTTCTCGCTCTATATTCATAGTTCCGTCTTCACCTACAACTGATGGCTCGATCGTCACGACCATGTTCGGAATCAGTTTCTTCTCCATCGACTGTCCGTACCTTTCACGCCATCTAGGTCCTATGTGGGGTCCGATTTCGTGAGTTGCGCGCGCAATTGGATGTCCCGTGCCGTGAAGAAACTCCGGGTATCCCGAAGCGATTACAGAATCTCGGGTCGCCACCAGGTAAGCTTTCACACCCGCCCTAATTGCGTCCACCCCCGCGTCTGTGGCGTCCTTAGTAACGCGAAATAGTTTTCGAACCGACTCCGAGGGCGAGCTCTTTCCCACGTAGTATACGCGCTGAAGGTCGCTGCAGTAACCGCCGTACTTTACCCCGAAATCAAAATGTATCAAGTCGCCGTCTTCAAGCGTCCGCCCCGAGTAGCCGGAATGTGCAAAAACATCATTCCCGATCACGACAGCTGGGCAGTGATCCTCTCCCCAAGAGAGCTCGAGATTCCTGTTTCGCACTTCGGTCTTGAACATTTCATGGATCTCTTTGTCGGTACGTCCGACTTTGATAATGTCCTGCTCGGCAACCCTGAAAACACTCTCGCACTCTTCCACGGCCCTTTTCATCAGCTCTACTTCCTCCGGAATGAGTTTCGCACGCAAAGCAATCACGAGGTCCTCCGCTGAAACTAGCTTCTTCTTTCTACCCCCGGCTTTGGCGAGTGCTTTCTTCAGGTATCCAAGCATTCCCGGTGTCAGCCCGTCGGAGAAACCATAGTCCGCGCTGGTGTTGATTGCAATGGTTTTTGGCTTTGACTTTTTCAAATGCTCGACAAGTTTCGGAACGTGTCCTTCTTTGCCGTAGCCATGAACTGAATCATACACACCACTCTGCTTCACTGCTTCGGCATCGAAGCCGCCGACTATCGCGTTCATCCCGCCGTCCGCGTCCAAAAGTGCTGCCGCCTTCCACACGGCATTCTCCAAGCGAAGATCTACGGACACTGGATCTGGATTTCCTTCGCGGGTGAAAGTTATCCAGAGATCGATTTCGTCCTCCCGCATCGCTTCCCTGACTAGATCTAATTTTTTTGAAAGGAACTCCGTTCGGAGCGCAGAACCATCTTTGATCATTGGTGTCGTCTGGCTACGGGATTTTCTGTTACATATTTGCACGATTCCCACCAAAGGGATCGTCGATTATGAAGCGCCAGGTTCCATCCGGCTGTTTCCGGACGACTTCTTCCGTATTGACCAAGTTGCGTACTTCCTTTCCAGTTTTAGGATCAACGTCAATCGTTGTAATTTTCATTCGAGTTATCGCTATCGTGCCGTCTCCACTCATCGTGGTCTTGATATCGTGGATCTGGAATTTTGTTTTCGCAGCAATTCCTTTCTCGTTTTGCTTGCGAATTGCATCCTGTCCTTTGAGGAGCTCGTTCGGTCCCGCGAATAAGACAGCTTCAGGCTCGTAAAGGGCAACTGACGTTTCAAGGTCTCCCTTCTCTACCGCTTCGACGATAAGACGGTCGCAGTCCTCTGGTTTGTACGCTGGAACAAATTTCATGTCTCTTATGTCAATCATGTTGAATATAAAAGCAAAATGTTAGATCTTTCGCCCTAACTCGTTCGCATCGTACATTGCGTTCCCGATTCTAGCTCCACCGAGTCTTGCATCGCCGATTACGTGTGTATTCACTCGACCATTGAACGCTGCGCGCAACGAAGCGTTTTGCATCCTGCCTGTGATGAAAACAAGATTATCCACATCCTCAGTTCGAGTATCACTTTCGTAGTAAATGTTGTAGAGCGTTACCCGATGTCCCTCAACTCTTCTTATCCATGTATACGGTGACAATTTCACTCCTGCTGAAAAAACCCTAGGCATAACGTGTTCTAGATGGTTGTAGAGGTCGAGCTCCAGTCCGACGTTTTCAAGTGGCGTCACGATCTCGACTTTAGTCCCGCGCTTTGACAGATACTCTGCGAGACCGGGAGCCTCGACGAAGCTCAGAGTGTCAGCAATGATAGCTTTCTCTCCCGGCTTTACCATCCCTTCCAGAATATCCTGCTCGGTGCAAACGATAGATTCGTCCCAACCCTTCACCTCGTTCATCGTGTAAGGCTGGAAACCGGTGCGAATCGGCGATGAGCCGGTCGCGATTACGACTGCGTCGGGCTTTTCCTCATCCAAAACAAAATTCACAACTTCAGGATCCGTAGTTACCTCGAGTCCATACTTGATATCAACTCCGGCTTTCTTTACTTCGTCCGACAACCACTGCACAATCGCACGGATGTTCTCTCTTCCAGGTAGCTTGGCAGCAGTTAGCGCAAGACCACCACTTACAGTCGATTTTTCATAGATGACTACCTTGTGCCCTCTCGAGCTCGCAAGTCTTGCAAACTCTAATCCTGCTACTCCTCCTCCGATGACAAGTATTTTCTTCTTCGTCGCAGCTTCCTTGAGTGTTCCGATCCCCCACTCTTTCTCCCTGCTGACGACTGGGTTTACGGTGCAAGAAATTGGCAGCCCGCGGATCATTCTACCCCAGCAGTCCTGGAGAACACCAATGCAGGGGCGGATTTCCTCTAGTTTTCCGGACATTGCCTTGTTAGGTAGTTCGGGATCCGCGATAAGCGCTCGCGTCATTGCAACAACGTCTGCCCTGCCAGAAGCAAGAAGGCTCTCCGCGTACGTCGCGTCCACGTACTTGCCGACGATGCAGACCTTCGTTGATTTCAGGACCGATTTTATCGGATCTGTGATCTCTAGATTGTAACCGCTTTCGACGTACATTGGTACAGCTTGCCAAGCCTCCTGCTGCGGCGAGTAGCCCTGATCCGCAGTGATCCAGTCGAGCTTTCCGTCGAGTCTTCTTGCAATCTCGGTTGCATCTTTCGGCGTGGTTCCACCTTCAAAGCGCTCATACGCAATGAGCCGCATCCCGAGAGCAATATCACTGCCAACTGTTTCTCGAATACGTTTGATAACCTCTTCCAAGAATCGCATCCTGTTCTGTAACGAGCCACCCCACTTGTCTGTCCGCTTGTTCATGACCGGCGAGAGAAATTCTGAAATTAGGGCACCGTGGGTTCCATGAAGATCCACGCCGTCCAGCCCGGAGTCTTTTACGAACTTTGCGCCGCGCCCATATGCGTCGATCTGTGCCTCAATGTCTTCCTCGGTCATCTCCTGCGAAGTGAACGGCAAGACATGGATGGGCCGTGAAGGCCAAGGAAACGAAGAGACGCCCTTGTCGTTTCCGACATTTGTCCCTCCGGAAGCTAATTCAATGAAACATTTTCCTCCGTATTCGTGCACGCTCTTGGCGATTTTCGTATATCCTTCGACGATTCTCGGATCGGTCGCGCGCAGCGGCCACCTCCCGGTTAGAATCATTGGATGGCCTCCGCTGATATGGCTGAAATGAGCGGCAGTGTCTGGCGCAGTCTGTCCGGTCTCGTCGCTGACAATTGCCATCGATATTTCGATCAAAGCCGCGCCACCCTTAGCACGCTCCGCACAGTAAGTGGCAATCATATCGCCGGGTAGATTGTCTCTGGCATCTGAAGTAAACATCGTCGCGTGTGGTGTGACTGAAATCCTATTCCGGAGCTTGACCGGTCCAACTTCAATAGGAGTGAACAGGTGTTTGAACTGTGTTGACAAAAGCAAACCAGTCCCAGACCATTGGAGTTATAAGAATTAGTTAGTTTTTCCAGGAATTTCTTTAATTCACGGAAAATTTTCAGATGGCGGCAGGGTTGAAAAATGAAATCTTGAACGGATGTAATTCTGCCCTCATTACGCGGTTGATCACCGACGGATCATTTTGCATGACAGCCCTTGCTTCATCTCTTGTTTTCGCATTTAGAATTACAATTCCAAAGTTTGAATAGTCTCTAGTCAGTGTCGGGCCTGCCAATATTACGATTCCCTTTTCTGTTAGGTCTTTCAGATAGTCAAAGTGCTCTGACATCACTTTGGATTCGAACTCGGTGAACCCATCTACAAGCATCTCCGGCCGCACCGGAGAAATTTTGTAAACGAAATGCCCCAAGAATCAAATCAGGCGATTTGTTTTCGCGTGGGAGCCCTGTACTCTTAGCCGAACGTCACCGTGTTGAATATCGGCGTGGTCGTCATCCCGTTCCATACCGGGTCGAGGTAGAAGTTTTTCACGACACCGGTCTGCCACACGAAGGACCCGCTTGCATACCACAGCTTCGGAAAACCGATCCAAGCATAAGGTGCGTCGTTGTAGATCTGCCCTTGTGCGGCCTTGCAAAGAGTCTGGATGTATGAAACGTTTGAGCTGCTCGTGAAGCTGTTCACACAGGCCTGCACAGTCGGGTTTGCGTAGCTAGCCCAGTTGCCCCAAAGCGATCCGTTATTGACAAAGCCAATCCAGTAATCAGCCGGTGTTAGGGCGGCCGGTGCCCACACCGATCCTCCCAAAACAGATAGCTGTCCCATTTGATTCGCGTTTTTCACGTTTGTTGAAAATGTTCCGTAGGGAGCGTAATACGAGCTGCTCTGTTGCTCCTCGAGGTTTACTGTTATCCCGATCTGCGCAAGGTCCGCCTGAACTATCTGTCCGATCTCTCCGCAATAAACGCAGGTCGAAATTGCAGTGAAGGTGACCGTAGGAGTTCCGGTCAGATTTGCCTTGGCAAGATCCTGCTTTGCTAGCGTGATGTTGTACGAGTACGGAGTGTAATTCCCGAGATCGTAGTACTGGCTCCACGCTGGATACTCTGGGCCGACTCCCGGGGACATCTGACCGAAGAATACACTCTGGTCGATGTTGGAGTAGTTGATTGCATGTACAATAGCCTGCCTTACCCAGGTATTGTTGGTGGGGTACTCGTTAACCTGAAGCGGTACGGCAATGATTTGCGCCGTCCAGGCGGGGTTTGTCACGTAGGAATATTTGTTAGTGTTTGCAAGGACGAGGTTCCAGTCCTGCGATTGGATGGCGGATAGTTGGGCCGCACCTGTCGAAAGATCGGTATATCTGGCAAGATCGTCTGCTTTGAACCAGATCGTCACCGACTTTGCATGACCCGGATCGAGAACTACATTGGTTGAGATTTCAGCCGGCGTCAGGCTGTTGCCCCAGTAGTTGGGATTCTGCGTAAAAGTCATGTATGCGTTTTCAGAATAGCCCGAGACGACGTACGGGCCGGTTCCAGGGATAGAGTGCTGATTGAAGTAAGTATTGTATGAGGTCGGCGTTCCAAAAGCTCCGTGATCAAGCACCCACTGCGTGTCGAACACCATGCCGGAATAAGCTACTAGAATTCCTAGAAAATAGAGGAATGGAGAGCGAAGGTGGAATACAATAGTGTTGGGTCCTGTCACGTAAATCGGCCAGGAAGAGTTGCTCATTATTGCAAGCGCTTGCTGGGATGGGTGAATAAGACCGGATTGATTAATTAGGGCAATGGTGGCAGGACCGAAATTCACATTGCTCATGTTGAATAGATTGTATGATTCGAGCCAGTAGGAGCTGTTGCCGGACAGATAGTAGAATCCGTACATCTCCATCCAGACCTGGTATGCGTTGAACGGATCGCCGTTGGAGAAATTCACTCCCTGTCTTAACGTCAAATTGTAGAAAGTATTGTCAGGGCTTATGGTCCAGTTGCTTGCTAGTCCCGGCAGATACTGCACCACTCCCTGTCCGTACTCTGCCCCGAGGTTAACGTCTACAAGGGGTTGATAGACTGCAAACGCGTACCATTGTGGCCATGGCAATTCCGCCGGCAGGTAAAGTAGATTCATGTCGTCGATCGGCCAGTTGGAATCGTCGATTACAAGCGACTGCACACTGCCGCCGGGGCTTGACGAAGTTGATGATGAATTTGAGGTCGAGGAGGATGAAGTAGAACTCGAGGATGAGGACGAAGATGGAGCTTGGCTGCTCGTCGAGGACGATGAGCTACTGCTCGGTGCTTGCGAAGACGTACTTAGTGAGGAGGATGAGGAAGAGCTTGTAGTAGTAGTCGTTGATGAGCTTGTCGAGTGCGTCCCCGATGAAATCGCATAGTACCCACCCGCAGCAATTATGATAATGATTACAACAACTATTCCAATCGTTGCACCACGAGAAAGAGCGTGCTTTAACCTCGATTTTGCAGAGTACACATGTCGCCGGAACCATGCCGACCGATTTATGTGTTATTACCGATTGTAATTGATTTATCGCCTTTTAGAATCTACGCAGTTAAAGGGGAAACTAGATCTCGCAGCCAGCTTCGTATCCAGCTTCGATCGCGTCGCGAATTGTGCTTCCGGCAAACATGCAGTCTCCGACTTCATGAATCTCCGGGACAAAGGGAGAGAACAGTTCTCTTAACTTCGTTCCGCTATGCCTTCGTCCGGTATTAACCACAACGTAATCTGCTCTTATCTCCTCCTCGAATTTTGGATCCGTCAACCGATAAAGTAAAGCTCCTTTGGAGTGTATTCGCCTGATCCAGCTGAAAGTTTCTATCCTTACCGAAGCCTCCTGCAATCTTTCAACGACGTACACGAGCTGGTTATAGTTTGACATTTCGGGTGAAACGTGTGGATGAGGCGTGACTAAGGTAACTTTGGAAGCACCATTCCTCGCTAGCCATTCTGCTACACCTGCTCCGATGACGTACGTGGTGCTGTCCGCAACCAGAGCTTCACCCTGGATCTTTCCCTTGAGCGAAAATATTTCATCCACCGAAAACACGTTAGGCGAATCCCAGCCGGGGATCTCTCTGTACGTTACCATCTGTAGCCCGTCCTTTCTCGCCGTCGAGCCCGTCCCTATAATTAGGGCGTCAGGTCTCTCTTCATCAATTAGAAATCGGATTACTTCTGGATCTTCCGGAACCTCCTTGTTCAGTTCGATTCTTACTTTCTTTTGCAGCTGGGTTTCATACCACTTTACAATTCCTCCGACGTCAGCACGTCCCGGCAAGAGCCTCGCAAGTTTCAACTGCCCTCCGATTGAACCGCTGGCTTCGTAGATTGTTACATCGTGACCTCTCTGTGAGGCAACCCTCGCGGCTTCCAGACCAGCAGGGCCAGCCCCGATTATCAGGACTTTCTTCTTTGTCGCGGCCGGCACTAACGTTCCAATCCCTCTGTCTCCTTCCTTCCCGACAGCAGGATTCACGGTGCAGCGCATAGGCCATTCGTGAGCAACCGATCTTCCCCAGCAATCCTGAAGTGTTCCAATGCAGGGTCTGATGTCTTCCAATCGTCCCGACATTGCTTTGGTGGGAAGTTCAGGATCGGCAATTAGAGCTCGTGTCATGCCAACATAGTCCGCAAACCCCTTTCTTAGAAACTCGTCTGCAAGAAGCGGATCAAGTATTCTTCCGACGGCACCAACCTTCGTTTTCTTTAAGACTTTTTTCACCGCCGCAGATGCGACAGCGCCGTAGCCCGGGAGTACGTAAAGTGGTTCCGACTGGTGCGCAGTTTGATTCAGCCCTTCGAAATATCCGGCGGAACCCGTCCCGACGTTTACGAAATCGACCTTACCGTCGAAAAGTTCTGCCATTTTGGCAGCATACTGCGGTGTCACGCCGTTCTCGATTTTCTCGTCTGCACACAATCTCATCCCGACTGCGATCGAGTCGCCAACGACAGACTTTACGGCATCAACAACTTCGAAAAGAAATCGCATTCTGTTTTCAAGCGAGCCGCCGTAGCTGTCTGTCCTTCTGTTCGTAGCAGCAGAGTAAAAGTGCTCGATCATAGCGCCGTGGGTGCCATGGAGATCGACACCGTCGAAACCAGCATCTTTGACGTGCTTTGCAGCTTCTCCGAAAGCTTCCTCTATCTGTCGAATCTGAGCAACCGTGAGCTCTCTAAGCTCCAGTCCCGTCTCGAAGGGAATCTGGCTGACCGGCCCAAACAACCAAATCCACGAGGAGACCTCCATGAAGATTCTTGATCCAAACTGGTGTACCCCGTCCGTCAGTTTTCGAAGGCCCTGAACCACCTCTTCTCTATTTTGGATCGGAAACCTCCTCGCGCTGTCATACTCCCATTCTGCCTGATGTACGCCAATGGAGGGCTTGATTATTAACTGGGATAACTCCGCCAGTCCAACGCCTCCCTTTGCCCTTTCGACAAAATAATCAATCAGCGTGCTGGTCGCAAGACCGTCGCGCATGTATTGAAGTTCGTGCGGCGTTATCTGAATTCTATTCTTGATCGTGACGGGCCCAATTTCAAGGGGCGAAAAAAGAGACTCGAAAGTTGACAACTAGAGCTCCAGCGGATCTTTGAAAAATAAAGTTTCTATAGACGAATGTAGAGTGGAAATTAGAAATGCAAGTCCCCCATGAAAATTTCAAACTTATTGACAGAATTCAGGAAGCAAATCCCACAAAGGAGAACGCGTATCTGTGGTTTTTGGGTGGTTCATCCTTTGCGATAAAATTCCACGACCAGCCTCTAATTTTTACTGATCTTGACGCATATACGAACTTGCGAAAAGGGAACGACATACCAGCGAGTGGACTTGCACCTGTAATTCATATAGAACGCAGATCATTTCTTCCGATCGATCCGCATGACATTTCCCGACCGTCGGTATACCTCTCCAGCCACAATCATAACGACCACTGCGATAAGGAATCCGTTCTTGCAGTAATTGCAAGCGGTGGCGTACTTATCGGGCCGCAGTCATCTTGCGATCTAGCTGCAAGTTGGGGCGTACCGAAGGAGCGAATCATAAGACTCGACGGGGAGCGCTTCGAGAAAATCAAATTCGGAGAGGTTGAAATCTGTTCCGCACCTGGTCGCGACATCAACGCAACATCGTCTAACATTCATCTGATCTGTTACGACGGAATCTGTATCTTGCACAATGGCGATTCACTCTACGACGGCCAAAATTATCTTTCAATTGCCGATCGATTCAAGAAAATTGACGTGGCCATCATCAATCTTGGAAAAAACAGCAAGGGGCGACATTGGTACCATACGCCGTATGATGTCGTACGAGCGGCAAACGATCTGGAGCCGAGATTTCTCGTCTGCCATCACTACGACAAGTGGGATATTCTTGTTGAAGATCCGGCCAGAGTTGCCGAAGTTCTCGAGACCACTTATCCCGAGGTCACAAAGAAAACCCAGCTCAAGATCCTGAAGAACGGCGAGCGGTTTGATGTTTCTGCCTAGGAGGCGAATGTGACCGTGTTGAATATGACCAACGACGACTGTCCGCCAAAAGTCGGATCCAACAGGAAACCATTGATAACGCTCTTGCTGTAGACACTAGAACCACCCGACGGCAGCCACAGATTATCGACTCCTATCCATGCATAGGGTGCGTCGTTGTATACCTGAGTCTGGGCAGTTGCGCATACCGATTGAATGTATGATGCGTTGTTGCTGCTGGTGTAGGCGTTGACACACTTTTGAACTACGGGATTATTGTACACAGCCCAGTTGCCCCATAGAGACGCATTGCTCATGAACGACACCCAGTCATCGGCCGGCGTCAGTGCGTACGGACCCCACGCGGCTCCGCCATTGACGAAAGAGAGCTGACCGAGTTGCTGCGCGTCCTGAAGATTCAGCCCGTATGGACCGTAAACAGAGTAGTACTGCGACTGCTCCAGCACCTGGATATTGACGGTAATCCCGATCTGCGCTAGATCTGCCTGAATTACCTCCGCCTCATTTGAGCAAGCCTGGCAACCGCTCAGGGTACGCATCGTAAACTGCGGCATGCTGGAAATGTTTGCTTTCGCGAGATCCTGCATTGCGAGTGTCAGGTTGTATTGGTATGGCGCAAAGTTTCCTGGATCATAGTATCCCTTCCATGCAGGGTAATTCGGACCCATGAATGGAGTCACAGACCCGAGCAAGGCCTTCGCAGAAAGATCCGTGTAATTTATCGCGTGGACGATTGCCTGTCTAACCAGCGTAATGTTCGTCGGGTAAATCTGAGTGTTTAATCCCATCAGGTAAATCAACGCGCTCCACGGTGGCGACTTTACATAGCTGAAGGTTGGATTCGCGGTTACGAGGTTCCAGTCACTCTGATCGATGTCGGCAATCTGGGCCTTGCCTGAAGTCAGGTCGGTATATCTTGAGAGATCATCAGACTTTGCCTGGACAATGACGGTCTTCACGTGTCCCGGGTCGAAGTACGGCTGTGCGGCAATTTGGGCCGCTGTGAGACTGTTTCCCCAGTACGTCGGATTCTGCGAGAATTCAACAAAATTGTTTTCCGCAACCTGTGTCACTACATAGGGGCCGGTTCCCGGAATCGGGTGCTGGTTGAAGTAATTGTTGATCGCAGTTGGAGTGCCGAACCCACCGTGATCGAGGAGCCACTGTGAATCAAACATCAGACCGCAGAAGGTCAACAGCGTCCCCGGGAACCAGAGAAATGGTGACTGGAGATGGAAGACGATCTGGCTTGGACTAGCCACGTAAATCGGCCAGGAGGTGTTCTGCATGATTGCCGCAGCTTGTGGCGATGGATGAATCAGACCACTCGAATTGATCAACGACATAGTAGCTTGCCCGAAATGCACGTTTGAAAAGTTGAACAGGTTATAATTCTCCCAGAAGTACGAACTGTTGGCTGACAGGTAGTAGAACCCGTACTCTTCAAACCAAACTTGATAGGCGTTGAATGGGTTTCCATCAGAGAACGTGACGTTTGGCCTCAGGTTAAAGGTGTACGTAGTTCCATCTGAGGAAACCGTCCAGTTTTGAGCCAGTCCAGGCATGTACTGTACAGAACCGGTCTGGAAGTTTGCTGTCGCGTTCACGAGGACGAGCGACTGATAAACTGTATACAACAGGTAATTCGGCCATGGGCCGACATTCGCGCCGTAGAGTTGGTTTAGATCCCCGATTTGTGGCCACGACCAGGAATCAATTGTAAGAGTGTCATGACTGGCAGATGATGTCGAAGAGCTTGAGGAAGACGTTGATGTAGTGCTTCCAGAAGAAGAAGTACTGACGGAAGAGGAAGAACTGGACGTAGACGATGTGGGCGGGATGGACGAGGAAGATGTCTGGACGGCAGAAGAAGAGGTTGAGGCGGCCGTGGTCGCGAGGCTCGAAGTTGTCGAGGAGCTCGAAGAACTAGTGCTGTGAGTTCCGGATGATAAGGCAACATACGCGCCGCCCACCAAAGCGATGATGATCACCACAACTACAATAATGATACCAGCGGTCCTAGCAATTCCACTGATGGATCTTCCTCGCGCAGAATTTGTAAAATGCAATTGAACAATTCCAATCGCCCGAGTCAGTGCATTTTAAGCTTTGATTGATTTTTCACGTGTAACCTCTTACCTCAGGGATTTTACTTGCCGATGCACCTAGACTGGAAATTGAAATACTGAAATTGAAATCAAGACGGGATTGTAATCATGGATCAACTGCTTGGTCGTAAGGCGATAATTACTGGAGCAGCACAGGGTATGGGAAGAGGAATTGCACTTGAATTCGCAAAGCGTGGTGCTGATGTGTCGTTATGGGATCTAAAGTATGAATCCGTTTTTGAGTTGACTAAAGAGATCGGACAACTAGGCAAGAAATCTATCGCTTTCAAGGTAGATGTAACAAGTAAGCAGCAAGTTGATCAAGCTGTTGCCGATTCGATACGCTCCCTAGGAGGAATTGATACTCTCGTGAATGCTGCAGGAGTACACAGTTCCATCTTTTTCAAAGACATGACCGAAAAAGACTGGGATAATGTTAATGATGTCAACACCAAGGGCGTCTTTCTGTGTTGCCGGGCCGTCCAACCCATAATGACCAATCAACGACGTGGAAGAATAATCAACATAGCTTCGGCTGCCGGGAAAACCGGCTCAGCAACTGAAGCTCATTATGTAGCTTCAAAGCATGCTGTAATAGGGCTTACAAAGGTTCTTGCCATAGAACTCGCCCGGGATAATATTTTGGTCAACGCGATTTGTCCTGGGTATATTCAGACACCTATGATCCAACAGATTATCAAAGAGCTCGCAGTCATGGAAAGCAAGACTGAGGAGCAGGTCGTAAAGGATTTTCTAAAGACGATACCAATTGGTAGGATGGGGACTCCCGAAGATGTCGCTAAAGTGGCAGCTTTCTTGGCTTCGGATGACGCGAGTTATGTCAATGGACAATCCATAGGCGTTTGTGGTGGTGTCGAGATGCACTGATGGAATATTTCACGGATTCCTAGGTCCAACATTGAATACTGGTTTGAAAGCTGTTAGATCAAAAATTAGTCGATCTACAGGGAGATTCAGGATGTTTCGATTACTAGGTTCACAGGGATTACTCCAGATATTTGTTAAGATCAACCTGCTGGAGCTCTTGGAGCTTCTCAATGTCAGCTTTGGTGACCAGTTTGTAATCTTTGCCAAGATGCCAAGGGAATACAAGGAAAAACCAGCGATTGAGACAATTCACGTAGGCAAACCAGCTCCAAAGTATATCTTCAAACTCTTCTCTTGTTTTTATTGAATCGAATGAATCGACAATGTCGTAGCTGTATTTTTTCAGTTTGGGAAGGTTCAGCCATGGAGCAGGGCAACCCGGAGGATCGACATTCCCGAAAAGATCTGCCATATGAATCGTCATGAACTGCCACATCTTCTTCAGATGATCCAGCGTAAACGATTTGTCAGCAAATGCCTGCTTGATTGCAGGTTCCGTAGTCCACCATCCGAGACCTTGGGTGTCTGCTACCTGGAAGAACAGGTTCCCGAGGACCTGACCATCAACACTCGCCCCGCTTGGAAATATTCCAAGCTTGGACATCGTGACCTCTTCCGGTTCATCCCACCATATTCGATCGATGTCGGCTTCAATCTCGTCCTTGACTATGTGCCAATCCTTACTCGGCATTAATTCAAACCCTCCTCGCTATCATTGTAACTGGCTCGTGAGTGAAATACTGCGCATTCCAAACAGCCTTCCCAGCCTTGACAAGGTTATCCATCTCATGCTTTGGTACAAAGGACACGACCGGGCCCGGAGAAGCGAGAGGCTCAGTGCACGGACCGTAAAACATCGCAAGAGCTCCATACGCGCCGAATCCAGCATAGAGTATGCATCCTGGTTTCAACTCGCTGTACATGAATCTCTTTCGACCGAGAGGTTGTGCTTGAGTCCCTGAAGGAATCGGGTGACGAGGAGGTCTTCCCTCTCCCATGAAAACGCAGCCGGTCGACAAAGTATGTCTACAAAACATCTTCATAGGGGTCTCGATTCTATTCCAAAACATATCACACATTTCTGGTTCTTCACTGTCCTGAAGCTCGGTTTGAATTTTGATTCCAACCGAAGGCCACTCAAGTGAAATTGATCGCGGCATACTCGATTCGAACTGCGAATACCGGAGCCATTAAAAAGTTTTAGAGTTTACAGTATAACACATCTATATGGTTATTTGAAATTCGCCCATTCCAAGATCTTTGCGGAGTAATTTTGCGACCAGTTTTATTTCTTCAAACAAAGTCTGATCTGCTTCGATCCTTGGACACAGCTCTCGAATCTTTTTGTGAAGTATTGAAGTAAAGATTCCTTGCTTTAGCTTGGGATTTTTATCTAGAATGACATCTATTGCCTGCGCAGAACAGATAGCTTCGACAGCGAGAACGAAAAGTGTGTTCTCCAACACTTCCAAAGCTTTCAAAGCAGCGTTCACGCCCATGCTCGCGTGGTCCTCTTGGCCCGCGGAAACATTAGCACTTTCAAGACTAGCTGGCTGAGCCAAGATTCTATTCTGAGCTACTAGAGCTGCTGCGGAATATTGGGTTACCATCAAGCCTGAGTGCAACCCCGGTTTCGCTGCCAAGAAAAGTGGCAGTTCCGTGTTTAACCCCGAGAGCAATTTGTCAATCCTCCTCTCCGAAATCATGGAGGCTTCTGCAAGTGAGATGCAAAGTAGATCTAATGCTAGCGAGACAGGCTGGCCGTGAAAGTTCCCGGTACTCACGATCTCGTCAGTTTCAGAAAACACGATAGGATTGTCGGTTACAGAGTTCAATTCGTTGGCTATGATGGATCTTGCAAACCGGAGTGCATCATAAAACGCGCCGTGAACTTGGGGAATGCACCGCAGAGAATAGGGGTCCTGCACCCGTCTTGATGAGCCAACAAATGTTGAGTCCTGCAAAAATTTGGTAATTCTGGAGGCGACCTCCCGTTGTCCTTCCTGCGGTCTAATCAATTGGATTCGAGATTGGAACGGCGTTAGATGGGCTCGGAGTGCTTCCAAACTCATCGCAGATATTCCGTCCATATTGTTTAGAGAAATTTCCGCATCGTGAATCAAGAGACATCCGAGAGCGGTCATCACCTGTGTTCCATTGATTATTGAAAGACCTTCCTTTGCCTTCAAACTCAATGGCTTGATTCCAATTCTTTGGAGCATGATCCCAGTCGGAATCTGCTTTCCGTTATCGAAAACGTAACTTTCACCGATCATGCAGAGGGCGAGGTGAGCTGATGGAATAAGATCTCCGCTCGCCCCTAAAGATCCGAACCGCGGAATCAACGGATAGATTTTTTCGTTAAGAAATACCTGAAGCTGTTCTATTACGTCTAAGCTGACACCTGAATATCCTTTCAAGAGAGAATTCAGCCTGACAACCATTATTGCCCTAACTTCATCTTCGGCAAATGGCTGGCCAACTCCAACAGAATGGCTGCGGATCAGATTTACCTGCAGCTTTTCAAGATCCGCATTGGGGATTACGGTGTCAGCTAGTTTGCCGAACCCCGTATTGATACCATAGTAAACTCCACCTGTCTTGAGCATCCTCTCAATTGATTCCCTTCCTTTGCGCACGTTTTCCTTACCTTCGACACCAATTTCAATCTCTGTGAAATCTCGCGCAATCGAGACAACCTTCTCAGTTGTCAAAGAAGATCCGTCTAAAATCAAACGACCCGTCAAATCGCTTTAGCTCTTCATGCCACACTTTTCTGAATTGCCAACAGGGAGCGATTGCCTAGGCAGCTTAAGTCTAGGAGTTGATGGTTTCCTCTAATCTTTTGGGTCCACAGAAAGCCCCGAGATTGCTGCGAGTGTCTTCACATCATCAGGCTTTATCAATGGAAACATCATGCCCAGATGCCATGGGAAAACCAGTGCATACCATCCATTTAGTCGATTCACGTAGTTGAACCAGCTCCACAATAGTTCATTAAATTCTTCCTTGGTCTTTATTCCATCAAGGCAGTCTAATATATCCATGCAGAATCTGTACAGAGTTCCCGTGTTCATCCATGGTGCGGGTGTTTTCGGTGGGTCAGATTCTCCAAATAATCTAACCATATGGACGGTCGAATATTTCCAGACTTTCTTGCACTGCTCCAAGCTAAATTCCTGATCTTCCATGACCTGTTTCATCGTCGGTTCTACTGTCCACCAACCCATCGCCTGAGTATCAGCGACCTGGAAGAATAGATTTCCAAAATATTGATTGCCAACACCGGCACCCCCAGGGTAGATCCCGTGCTTGGACATCGTGACTTCTTCCGGCTCGTCCCACCAGATTCGGTCGATCTCTTTCTCAATACTCTCTTTTACTTCATGCCAATCTTTCGGCAATTTACTTACCCTCTACTTGCATACATGATCGCGAGACGATGGGTCAGATATTGAGCATCCCACACATACTTTCCAGCTTTGATGAGCTCACCCAACTGACTGGTTTCCACTTTTCCGATAACGCATCCAGGAGCAAATAACGTCTCCGTACTTCCACCGTACCAAACACTTAGACCACCGTAGCCGCCGTGTACCGAGTAGGTGATACAACCAGGCTCGATTTGATTTGGCTTTATTTTCACTCTTCCCAATGGAGTTGCCTGCGTACCTGTGTTAACGCGGTTTCTTGGAGGGCGCTCACCACCGCAAAACATCTCTCCGGTGGACAGCGTATGTCTGCACGCCATTTTTAGAGGACTGGCAATGTTGTTCCACAATATTTCGCTAAGTACAGGCTCTTGTTCGGACATCAGAGAATACGATACTTTGACTCCAATCTCAGGCCATTCAAGGATCACATTTCGATCCATAATTTCCATTCACCTGCAACTTCTGATGTATTTGTCTTTTGCAGTTTATCCGAAGGTGACCGTGTTGAAAATTGGTTCAGTGTTGAAACCAGTCCAGACTGGATCGAGATAGAATCCGCTGATCACGCCCTTTTGCCAGACCTCAGAACCGCCCGCGTACCAGAGACTCAGAGTCCCGAACCACACGTAAGGGGCATCAGCATTGATCCTGGCCTGAGCTGCATTACAGAGCGATCGAATTTCTGAGGTGTTGGAAATGGTCGTGAACGCATTCACACACGCCTGCACCGTGGGGTTTGAGTAAATCGCACCATTTCCTGTTAACGAAGTGTTGCTCACGAAAGTTATCCAAAAGTCAGCTGGGGTTAATGCGCCAGGAGCCCAGGTAGATCCTCCCAAGTCATTTAGGTTGCCCATCGCACTCGGATTCCCTACGTTTGTCGAATAGCTACCGCAAAGCTGAGCGCACCAATTGCCGGATGACAGTACATTCAAATTGACAGTGATTCCAATCGCAGAAAGATCAGACTGCACTATCTCTGCTCTGGTGACGCAGTACCCGCAACTATCTTCCAGATAGTAGGTCAATGTCGGGTTAGAGACATTTGACTTTGCTAGGTATTGAGACGCCAACGTGTCGTTGAACTGATACTGCGAAGAATTACCCAGATTGTAAAATTGGCTCCATGCGGGATACTCCGGTCCTATCCACGGCGACATCTGTCCAAAGAATAGCTGGGACGACAGCTGGCTGTAATTGATCGCATGCGCGATGGCTAGGCGAACATCTGTAATGTTCGTTGGATAGAGCAATACGTTCATCGAGAGTCCGGTGACGAGTCCAGATTGCGGCGGTAGGACTGTATATTGGAACTTGCCAGCGCCAGCCTGTACTAGATTCCAGTCCGCGTTTTGAATTGCAGATATTTGGACGTTACCTGTGGCAAGGTCGGTGTACCTGGCCAGATCGTCTGGCTTGTAGTAGATTATGACATTCTTGACGTGTCCGGGATCAAGAGCTGGATTTGCCGCGATTTGAGCTTGGCTTAGACTATTTCCCCAATACGTAGGATTCTGAGCGAACTTTGCGTACGCGTTTTCGGATACCGCCGTGAATTCATAGGGTCCAGTTCCCGGGATCGGATTTTGATTGAAGTACGAATTTGGAGAGGTAGCTGTACCAAACCCGCCATGTTCTAACACCCATTGGGAATCGAAGACTAGTCCTGCTTCAGTCACCAGTGTGCCAGGGAAGAATTGGAACGGATTCTCCAGATGAAAGGCTATGGTACTGGAATCTAATACGTAGATTGGCCATGAGCTGTTCATCATGATGCTCAGAGCTTGCTGGGACGGATTCAACAACCCACTCTGATTCAGGAGTGCTAAAGTGCTGGGGCCGAAATTGACACTTGACATGTTGAAGAAGGTGTAACCTTCAAGCCATCCCGAGCTATTTGCCGAAAGATAATAGAACGAATACATTTGAGTCCAGACTTGATATGCGTTTAAAGGATCTCCGTTTGAGAATGTAACATTCTGTCTCAAGTGGAAGGTGTAAGTAGTTGCATCCGGGGAAACGGTCCAATTTTGAGAGACTCCGGGTAGAAATTGAATCGTTCCCTGATTGTATTCAGCTGCCAAGTTCACCGCGACTAGTGGCTGATAAACATCGTATTCAGCCCAGGCAGGCCAAGGAGTGTCTTCGAACTCCAGTAACTGACTGAAGTCACCATACGGCCACCTCGAAGAATCGATAGAAAGAGTGCCGGGAGCAGAAGTAGAGGTGGATTGTGTTGACGAAGATACGGATGACGACGCGGAGGATGAAGATGTGGATGAGCTCGAGGATGAGCTTGATTGAGTGGAAGACGAACTAGAGCCTGACGACGAAGATGAAGAACTAGACGAGGGGAGTGTTGAAGACATACTCGTCGTCGAGGAAACTGTCGATGTTGTGCTAGTGCTCGTGTTTGACAAAAGAGCAAAACCGGCGATTGCCCCAGCCAGAACAATTATGACAACAATCACGATTACGACGACTAATCTGCTGATTCCAAGTTCCATCTTATTCTGATACAAATGACAAAATTGCAGAAATCTTCGTAGACCTAATTAAGATTTGTACCTCTTTGAAGAACGAAGGAGATACTATGAAAAGGTCACACATTGCTCCCGATGACTTTGCCATTCTTGATCACTTTGTCGACGACGTTGCAGGCAATCCTGTAGGGCACCTGTCTGTAATTTTCAGCTTCACAGACAAGGGCGTCCATCCGCTTTCCGACTTCGAGTGATCCCACATCAGTCGCTCTTGCTATCGCATGCGCTCCGTTGATAGTCGCTCCTACGAGCGCCTCCTCGACTGTCATTCTCATTCCATAGCATGCGAGGGAAATCACAAATTGCATTGACTCGATCCAGCTGTTTGGGCTGAGATCGGTTGCGATAGCAACCGGAACACCAAGGTCAATAAATTGTCTTGCCCTTGCGTAAATCCCTACAAAAGATGAAAACAAAGTACCTGGAAGCAACACTGCTATCGCAGAACTTCTTGCAAGTGCCCGCATTCCCTCCAAGGAAGATTGTCCAAGATGATCAGCTGAAGTCACTCCAAGTTTTCCTCCAAGAGCGGCACCCCCCTGATCTGAAAATTCATCTGCGTGAATTTTCGATAGCAGACCCGCCCTTGAAGCATGTAGCAGGATCGTTTCGGAATCGCGGTAATCAAAAACTCCATCTTCGAGGAAAATATCGCAGAAAGTCGCAAGTTTTCGCTCGGCGGCGATGTTGATCGAGGGGAAGATTACTTCAGAAATGTACGCCTTCGATCTTCCGGAGTACTCAGTGGGAACAGCGTGAGCGGATAATAAAGTCGGAACAATATCAAAACCATTGCGAAGTTTGATTTCTTCGATAAGCTTCAATAGCCGTATTTCACCAGAAACTGTCAGAGAGTAGCCTGTCTTTACCTCGAAAGTCGTCGTCCCGTTTGCAGTCATTCGTTTCAGTCTATCAACCGTTTGTGAAACAACCTGCTCGTCCGAAGCTTTGTTAGTTTCCCGGACTGTCTTCAGAATCCCGCCTCCGGATTTCAGAATATCAAGATAAGATGCGCCTTCTAATTTTGCGGAAAGTTCCTGCTCTCTGCTCCCCGCAAATAGTGAATGCGTGTGTGAATCAACAAAGCCCGGTATCACGAGTTTCCCCTTGCAGTCTATCTCCTCTGAATCACCTACAGAGAGTTCTGAGCCTAGATCGGCCCGTCTTCCGATGTAAGCGATTTTTCCAGAAGATGAAGCAAGACAAAGGTCCGGAGTATTTAGTACACCCAAACTTCCAATCGTCGGATGCCTGACCGGTTGAGCAGAGGAACCGGAAAGCGTTACCAACTCGCCAATGTTGTTCAGTACGAGTTCAGCCTTGGGCCGGCTTGCATCGTTTAGATTGAATGACAAGAGTATTAACCCCCTGCCCTCACTCTAATTTATCTGATATGATCAGAAACGTGATCAGGGCTCCGAGAGGCAACGACATCTCATGCAAAGGCTGGCAGCAGGAGGCGGCCATGAGAATGCTCATGAATAACCTTGACCCCGAGGTGGCGCGTGACCCAGACAATCTGATTGTCTACGGGGGCACAGGAAAGGCTGCACGGAACTGGGATTGCTATCACCAAATTATTGAATCTTTGAAGGAACTTGAAAATGACGAGACACTTTTAATCCAATCCGGCAAACCTGTTGGTATCTTTCAGACATACAATCATTCGCCCAGAGTGTTGATTTCAAACGCGATGCTGGTGCCACACTGGGCTACGTGGGAGCAGTTCTGGGATCTAGAAGCAAAGGGGCTGACAATGTATGGTCAGATGACCGCGGGCTCGTGGATCTACATAGGCACGCAAGGAATTCTTCAAGGCACGTACGAAACGCTAGCTGCAGTCGCTGATCGACATTTTCATGGCACTCTCTCAAAAACCATTACTCTTACCGCGGGACTAGGAGAGATGGGTGGAGCACAGCCACTTGCGGTCACTATGAACAATGGCGTCGCGATTGTAGTCGAAGTTGATGAAGACAAGATTGAAAGAAGAATCAAAACGAATTATTGTGAGATTAAGACCCCGAGTTTAAGAGACGCACTGTCGATTGCGTCGGATGCGAAGAACGAAGGTAAATCAATTTCGATTGCATTGCACGGCAACGCCGCAGACATATTACCCGAGCTAGCTGACTCGGACTCATTCATCCCCGATGTTCTAACGGATCAGACGTCTGCTCATGATCCACTCAATGGTTACATTCCTAAAGGACACTCAATCGAGTCAGCCACGGAACTGAGAAACAACGATCCAAAGAAATATGTTGAAGAGTCCAAAAAGTCTATGGCCCTCCATGTTAGGGCAATGTTGAAAATGCAGCGAAAGGGATCGATTACCTTCGACTACGGAAATAACATAAGGAAATATGCACTTGATGGCGGAGTGACAAACGCGTTTGATATTCCTGGCTTTGTCCCAGCCTATATCCGTCCGCTTTTCTGCGAAGGAAGAGGTCCCTTCAGGTGGGTCGCCCTTTCAGGTGATGCATCGGACATATATGAAACCGACAGAATGATCCTCGAAGCCTTTCCCAAGAACAAGAGCTTGTTAAGATGGATCGAAAAGGCACACCAAGATGTTAGGTTTCAAGGTCTCCCCGCAAGGGTTTGCTGGCTCGGCTATGGCGAGCGCGCGAGATTCGGAAAAATGATCAACGAAAGTGTTGCAAAAGAGAGAATTAGGGCACCAATAGTGATTGGGAGGGATCATCTGGATTCAGGTTCTGTCGCTTCACCCTATAGAGAAACAGAAGCGATGAGAGATGGTAGTGACGCGATCGCGGACTGGCCCATCCTTAATGCACTACTCAACACGACTTCTGGAGCGACATGGGTCTCGGTGCATCATGGTGGCGGAGTTGGGATTGGCTATAGCATTCACGCTGGAATTGTCGTGGTCGCCGATGGAAGTGAGGAGATGGGAAAGAGGCTCAAGCGATGCCTGACAAACGATCCTGGAACAGGAATTGCAAGGCATGTCGATGCCGGATATGACGAAGCGCGAACCGTGGCAAGAGAAAGAGGAATTAAGATCCCATTTCAACAGAAATGAAAAGTCCGTAACAACATCCATATTCTCCCAAGGAACTGAGCTGGAAACTTTTAAGCCCAAATTCCTCATAGAGATACAGAAAATGACAGACTCCTCTTCCCCACCAAAGATTCTCGATTTGCCGATTGGCATTGACGCAAAGGGAACGCGGAAAGAAACCGACTCAATGGGGGAGATTGAGGTGCCGGCAAATCACTACTGGGGCGCTCAGACTCAGCGATCTCTGATCCACTTTTCAATCGGCAACGACCGCATGCCGAAGGAGCTTTACCATGCGTATGGCTACGTGAAAAAAGCTGCGGCGATCGTCAATGCCGCAGAGGGCCTCCTGCCGCAGTGGAAGGCTGATCTCATTTCAAGAGTTGCAGATGAAGTAATATCCGGTCAGCTCGACGACGAGTTTCCCCTCTACGTTTTCCAGACCGGCTCCGGCACCCAGTCCAACATGAACGTGAACGAGGTCATTTCAAACCGCGCAATCCAGCTCGTCGGAGGCAAACTTGGTAGCAAGAAACCAATCCACCCTAACGACGATGTGAACATGAGCCAGTCTTCTAACGACACTTTTCCTACAGCGATGCACGTTGCAACCGTTTTTGAGTTCACGGACACCCTGCTTCCTTCGTTGACCGCGTTCAGAGACGCGATTTTTGCCAGAGCGAAGGAGTGGGTCGATGTCGTGAAAACAGGCCGTACGCATCTTCAGGATGCGACGCCTCTTACTGTCGGGCAGGAGTGGTCTGGATATGCTGCTCAACTGGATGACGCGCTAAACAATATTCGTCGTTCAATGGAAGGTCTGTACCGTCTTGCAATGGGTGGAACGGCCGTCGGAACGGGAATCAATGCGCCCGAGGATTTCGGCGAAAGATCTGCGGCAGAGATTTCAAGATTAACCGGACAGAGGTTCATCACCGCACCCAACAAGTTTGCCGCGATTGCCTCGCTGGATGCGATGTATGCCGCGAGTTGCGCGCTTCGAGGACTTGCAATTGTTTTGATGAAGATCGCAAACGACTTACGATGGCTGGGCTCCGGTCCGCGAGCCGGAATTCACGAGTTGATCTTACCGGACAACGAACCTGGCAGCTCGATCATGCCGGGCAAGGTAAATCCGACCCAGGAGGAAGCGATCATCATGGCTTGCATCCAAGTAATCGGTGAGGACAATGCTGTTGCCTTTGCCGCATCTCAGGGAAATTTTGAACTCAATACCATGCGCCCGATCGTCATTGACAACGTTCTTCACGGTGCAAGGATCCTCGCAGACTCGACGACAAAGCTTCGAGAGTTCAGCATCGAGAAGATAAAACTTGATCGCGAGCGCATTGACACATACGTCGGTGAATCTCTGATGCTCGTGACTGCTTTAAGCCCGGTGATAGGCTACGACAAGGCTTCCGCAATCGCGCACCTCGCGATGGTCGAGAATTCAACTTTGAGAGAAGCTGCACTGAAGAGCGGTTACATCACAGCAGACGAGTTTGATCGGATCGTCGTTCCAAGAAAGATGGTAGGCAATCCAAAAAGAGACCTTGGACTAGAAGACTAGATCGGCCTTTTTTGGAGTTGCTCTAAAACGAAATTCAAAAGTGTCGATGTCGGCTTTCATGGTCTCTCCCCGTTAGAATACGTCAGGCTTTCAAAGAAAGCAGAGAAATTGGGCTTTGGTTGCGTGTGGTTGCAGGAGGGTAGCAGCGGTTGGGGAGCGATACCACTTGCAGCTGCCATATTGAGCAACACCAAGAGAATCGGAGTCGGAACCGGGATAGTTTCACCGTTTCGCAGGCATCCCCTAGCTCTTGCCGAAGATGCGGCTGCCCTAAATGAACTTTCAGGTGGCAGGTTTACTCCGGGCATCGGCTCAGGACCGGCCCAGCTCAAAGCCATGGGGATAAAAGTCTCTCAACTTGAGGGGTTGAAGGATGCCGTTGAAATAATGAGACGACTCTTGAAGGGAGACCAGTTCCTCTATCCTGGCAAAGTATTCCGGCTAGTAACTTCGAGCTCTCTCGAAGTTACACCAAGTTCTGCGCCACCGATTTACATCGGAGCTCTGATGCCACGCATGATCGAACTAGCAGCCGAGATCGCCGACGGTCTGCTTATTTCGAGGCGTGGTGGGAGTTCTCCGAGATACGTCGAAGAGGTCACAAAACAAGTCCGTCAAGTCAGGCAGATGAAACAGATCTCAGGACAGTTCGTCGTTCGATCGTTTATCGAGTCATCAATAGACAATGACGGTGAAAAAGCGCGACAGACAGCCCGAAAGTTCTTGGCGTCCTACACCATCCGGTTCGCACCCCGAGCAGTTGTGGAAAAAGCTGGATTCAAGTACGAAGATGTAGCCGCGATGTTGGAATCGAATCGCAGTCCGGAGGAGATGATTAGCGAAGAAATGATTCAAGAGTTCTCTATGTCTGGGACGCCGAAGGAGTGTTTGAAGAAGCTAAAGACATTCGAGTGGACTAGGCTAGATGTGCCAATCCTATACATTCACGGGCCTTCATCGGAGAAGGCGCTTGAACTGGCGGGAACGGAAATACTCCCAGAGATGATTTAACGCAAAGCCGAAAAAGTCCAGTCAGCCTCGCTTGTGACTGCAGTGTTTCGAAAGTCATTGCCAAGTCAAGAACTGTTCTGCTCGAAAAATTTTCAAACGCAATTTGGGCAATCCAAAGAGACCTTTGGATGGATGTCTGATCGACTGTCTTCTGATTTGGTGAAACAATCTTGACATAGAAGTGGCAACCTTCAAAAAATTTAATTGTTCCAAAGAGTCCCCGGACCATGAAGATCAAAGTGATGGATCCTCTGTTACAAGAGTCCAATAGCTATCTAGGAGATGACAGACGATTCAGAGAGAAATTCGAAGAAGATGGCTACCTAGTCCTTAGAAATGTAATTGATAGCCAAAAGGTTGCTGAAGTTAGATCGGATATCATCTCGATTTTGCGAGATGAAGGGCTGATTTCAAACGATGGGAGTGAAGAGCCGATCTGGAGTGGGAAAAATGTTTCCGATTTTCTAGACATTCATACAAAGATTCACGCTCTCAAATCATATGATGAGATGCGTGTAAATCGGTCCTTGGTGGACCTGATGGAGAAACTCTACGGCGGTCCTGTTTACGTTTGGATGAATGTTGACGTGCGGACCCAGACTCCCAAGATGGTTCCTCCCACAATCATCCATCAAGACTATCAAGTCTTCTATCGCGGCGGCAGATTTTCAATAGCTTGGATACCTTTGATGGATATTGACGAAGCAGTTGGCGGTGTGGACATTGCTCCCGGATCGCACGAATCTGTCACGGAGAGAGACTACGTATACACAAAGGACAAGTATTACACCGAAAGTGCCGGAGCTCTTCTTCCGCTCACGATAGAGGAAAAGTGTGGAAGATTCGCGCACACGACGTACAAATCCGGGGATGTTCTCTTGATTCATGACAAGGTAGCTCATAGATCCCGCCCAAACACGTCCAACAAATTGAGGTTGTCCATGGACGTTCGTTTTCAATCGAAAGATTCCTTCATCCCTTGGTATACTCGAATTACAGCGTCTGACCTGGAGCGCTACAACAGAAGATTAAGCCAAGCATTCATCGCCGCCGGGGCAACGCAGGATCAGATGCAAAGAACACTGTGGAGATTATTCTGGTATGAGGGGGGAGATATTTCCGTTGATAGGATAAAGGGTGAAATGACAAACATGTACCCGATACCATTCGGTCCATCTGAGATAGACGTAATCGCGTAAGTCCGGAGCAAGAGGGAAAACTTACTATCATAACAACCGGGTAACAATCCCAACCAATGTCAGATCTTGTGGTAAAAGGAGCAACAGTCCTAGACCCGTTTCAGGGAATTTACGAGAAAAAGGATATTGCCATTTCCAATGGAAAGATCGAGGATATTGCCGGACAAATCTCTGGTTCGGGATCTAAGATCATAGACGCTTCCGGACTAATAGTATCTCCCGGCTTTGTCGACATCCACGCGCATGTGGCTTTCAATGTAGTTCGTCTCTCCATCAACCCGGAGGAAAATTGTCTTCAGAAAGGTACTACTGCGGTAGTAGATGCCGGTTCCAGCGGCGAGCTCAACTTTACTCCATTCAACGAATTTGTAATAAAGAAAAACATGGTGCAAATTCTTGCATTTCTGAACATTGAATCTCTGGGCATGTTAGAGTTTGTCGATGAGCCGACTGGGAATACAGATCAAAAGTGGTCAGAATTCTTGAATTCTCCAGAATCTTCTATGAAATTTGCAAATCCAGAAAATACTGTGAAAGTGATTCGAGAAAACCGTCGGAACATCGTAGGAATAAAATGGGCTCACCACACTCTTGAACTCCTTGAAATCGCGCGAAAAACTGCGGATGAAGCCCAGTGCATCATTATGGCAGAAAGCAGACTCCTTCCAGACTCTCTAAAATTTCTGAAGAAGGGCGACATTGCAACGCACATCTATCACTACGCAACGCACCGGATTGCAAAAAGACATGATGGCATAACCGAGGACGGCAAAAAGATCCTCCCAGAGGTTTTCGAAGCAAAGCAACGCGGTGTTATCTTCGACATCGGCCACGGCAAGGGAAGCTTTTCCTGGGACGTCGCGCGTCTTGCCGTAAGGGAAGGACTTGAACCGGACACGATAAGCACAGATCTCTGGTCGGGCAACGTAAGAGGTCCCGTTTACGATCTACCAACAACAATGGCAAAATTTCTCCATCTCGGCTTGTCCATTGAAAAGGTCGTTGAGGCAGTTACGTCAAAACCCGCCGCGGTACTAGGAAGAAAGTTTGGTACTCTTGTGCCGGGAAGCAGCGCGGATCTTGTCGTATTCAAGTTACAAAAAGAAAGAACATTACTTACAGACAGCTACGGGAAAAGTGAAACTGCAGACCAGAAAATAATCCCGATTTACGTGATTAAGGATGGAACTGTCGTGAAATCCTAGGAATTTGCAACGTTAGTTAGGCTTTCTTTTATCCATTCTAGCCCTTTCTTGTTTGTCCAGCCATAGTTGTAAAACTCCAGTCCTTCTGCCCCGGCTTCGAGGGCCGCCTTCATCTGCGCCTCCAAAGCAATTTTGCTCGTCGCAATGGGATAATTCACACGGAGCGCCGCGTGTACCGAACAGTTGTCACTGGTCTCAAACTTTGCCCATAGAACCTGATAGTAGACGTTTTCAGCCTCTCTCACGTAAGTCAGAAGATCAATCCCGTCGACAATCTTGCTCGCTTCTCGTAGATTTATTCCCTCGCAACCCCTACCAACAGACAGCTCCATCGACGAACCATTCTGCGCGAGCAGGCGAAGCTGGGTCTTCCTTTCGCCAGAGTCTTTTAGGGCATCTCGCACCCTCTGCAGCGTCTCCTTCGTGCACGCATGTCTGAATTTTATCAAGTCGTGAAGTTCTGGAACGTCGGATGAAAGTACGTATGCATTCCTCAGGATCTCCTCCGGTGGAACTGATTGCATTACGTTTGCAGGAACTCCCAAGCTCGTATCAACGATCTTCGCCACAAGCTTCTTGAGCTCTTGTGGTTTTAGACCAGCAGCCCGCATCTTCTCCTCGCACTTTTCACAAAAACAGGTCGTCAATAGCTCCGACACGAGCGGCTCCACCCGCGAACCAAAGATCTCGTGCTGGTCGTTGTGCCGAAGCGACCACGGATAGCCAATCGATTCTAACTGTATCGCATTCAGGTCATCTCTACTGGCAAGATCGCAAACTAGTCCGGCGACATACGAAAGCACCTCCGGATGACTGGGGCAGATGAAATTCTGATCAACGGTCCCAAACGCGTCAACCACCGCAAGCTCCGGGTGGCGTTTTGCAAAGTTGGAGTTGTGCAGCGTGACCGTCCAGCCATTCACAGCAATGTCGTAGTTTCTTGACTCGCGAATCAGAAGCTCAAGAACATCTTCGTCAACCTTTTGAGACCGGATCGGCTTTAGCGGGGTATTCCGGTAGTAGCTCTGTTCTGGCTGAAAGTAAACGACTCCTTCTTCTGCAAAGAACACCCGCTGTTTTGGGTCCCGCGGCAGGATGTACCTCCCTGCGTGGTACGATGTTGCAAGATTGATCCTCTTCACTCCAAGGTCAGAAACCGTCTCGAGAAGCTTTCCCGCGCCTTCGTGAACGACATCCCACGGATGCACGAAAATTCCCGAATCAATTTTCATCTTAGAAGACTATCCATCTGAAGATCGAAACAAACAAGGTTGGTCATCAACTCTGCCCTCCGTCTTTAAATTCTACAATCAGTCAATAGCACATGGACTGCCCGTAACGAACTTTTGCTTCGAAAAAGATATCCTAAAAATCGAGAAATTCCTCGAATGAAGATTTCAGAAAATCAATTTCCTATTAATAGTCCCTTTATATCCAGTATATATAACCCCCTAGGGGGTCTTGCACACGCGTGCGAGTGCAAGACTGTTAGAGCGTACTATATCGTGAACATCCACGGCGCCGCGCTGCCGATATAGTGGTCGAGGTAGTACACCTCCGGATCGGGCCGACCGGTCCTGCCGTCAATCCGTGACGGCTGGTTCCAGACGTTCCCCTGCTCCACGAGGTTGTCCCACTCCTTCTTTGCAACCTCCAGCCACTTTGTGTCGCCGATCCTGTACCTGTACCCCGCGAGCCCAAACACCAGCCTGGGCCACGACGAGTACGACTGCACGCTGAGCTCCCAGATTTTGCCGCTCTCATTCACCAGATTGGGCGTGCAGTACTTGGATGCCTGCGCATTTACCCGGTACTGCCACTCAAACGCCGAGTCGATCATCTCCTTCGGCGCAATTGACTCCAGCTCGCACACGTGCATCCACCACTCGCCGGTGAGCTGCGCAAAAAACACGTACCCCTTGGGATCAGGATTCCCCTGCCAAGCCTCAAAGTACCGTCCGTTGTAAAGTTCGATGAACGACTTTCTCGCCTTTGCAAGCAGCGACTCGTAACGCGCGTGGTCCTTCGGGCTCTCAAGTATCTTCGCCGCTTCGCGCATCGCGGTTAGGCACGCGACAAACATCGACCCGCAGTAGCTGTCCTTCCCCTTGATCGCGGTCGCATCAAATCCCGCGTCGGCCTGCCCCTCCGCGTCCGGTATCCCGTCCCCGTCCTTGTCCTGCTTTAGATCCCACTCCAGCGTCTTTTGCATGGTGGGATACATCTCGCGCAGGAACTGGACGTCCCTCGTCCAATTGTAGTACCTGTACATGAGCAAGATGAACGCCGGGCCTAGATCCTTCCACCCCGGCGGCGACGTCGTCCCATCCGTCGCGTGATCAAACGAGTGTATTCCAAGGTCGTGCGGGATGTACCCGTCCGGTCTCGCAGCTCTTGCCAGCAGCCCGAGGAATGTCTTTTCCAGTTCCGGATACATCATGAGCAGCGGCAGTGATCCGCCCTCGTGGCAGAACCCGGCAATCGTCCCGAGCATCGGGTCGTTCTGCGTCGCTTCAAAGATTGCAAAGCGCCCCTTCTCATCCAGCCACGTCGCCGAGAAGAGCGTGTACGTGCTGTTAACAATCGCGTCCTTCAACCACTCCGGCAGGTCCGGTTTTATTACGGTCCGGTGCCACGCGCGCGTCTCATCACGCAGCCGGTCGTAATTTGAAAGAAAGTACTGCGCTACGTCCTCCGCGCTGCTAAACCGGTTGTGGTAGTAGTGGCCGTAGGGATAGAGCACCCACTTGCCGGTATAGTACCATGAAAAGACGTACCTCGCTTCCTCGCCTTCCCGTTCGTACCTGCAGAGGATCACTCCCGCCGGATCGTCCCACTGCCCCAATACACTGTGGGGATTGTCTCCGGGAAGACTCTCTCCCCGCGCTATCGATAGCCACGGTTCCCCGTTTTCAAAGATGTACTTCCACACCCTCTGAGAAATCGCAACGCCCGGTTGCACGTTCAGGTTGTACTGCACGATCTTCTGCGATGGTTTTGCCGCAACAAGGCAGAGCTCCCCGCGCGCGCCGTCGTAGTCGTTTGTCCTTAGATTGACGAACTTTATGCCGTCTTTTACTGACTGGTTTTCTCTGCCGATGATGTTTGTCCCAGTAATGTTAGAAACCGCGACCGCTATCGTCCCGCTCTTGCTCCCCTTTACTCTGACCGAAATTCCCAGCGAGGGAATCGCGGAATCGTTCAGATTTTTTGGTATCAGCGAAGAAAATACTTCCATCGTCGCCTCCACTCCACCCTTTTTCGCCCGAAGCGTTGCAAACGGAAACTCGCCGCGGTACGAAAGCTCGTCCGGCTCGTAATCGGAAAAGTTTTGCATAGGCAGAAATTTCTCGATGAAAAACGGCGCGCCGTCGTCGGGCTTTACAAAAACGTGAAACCCGCGCATCTTCGGCGTCGGCGAGCCCCAGTTGTTCGCAATCGTCAGGTTTGCCATCTTGCCCTCGTTGTCGATCTCAACTTTTCCCGCGCCGATTCCGCCGAAGGGAACGCCGCCAGCGAGGTTTGCATTGGGTCCGTATTCTACCATGGTTAGAATCCAGATTTTGTCGGGAATTTAAGGGGTAAAGCGGGTTCTCTAAACCAATATATTTCTAAGAATCGCCTGTTGCCCCTGGAAATTGAAAATCAAAGACATCTCCGTTCAACTGGTCAACGCCGTGTGGCGAAATTTCATCATAGTCAAAGTGACTTCAGACGACGGCCTGGTTGGCTTTGGAGAGGGGACGCTCGCGGATTTTGAGCGGACGATTGAAGCTGCAGTTTACGATTACAAGCCGTTCCTGATCGGAAAGGAGATCGACATTCCGGAGATCACACAGTTTCTATTCCGACACTTTTACTGGCGCGGCGGCCCGATGCTGATGAGCGCGATAAGCGCGATCGAGCAAGCGCTGTGGGACATTCTTGGCAAGTCAGCTAAACGTCCGGTCTACACGATGCTCGGCGGGAAGGCAAACAACCGGGTGCGCGCGTACGCAAACGGGTTCATCTCCGGCAGCGCGAGTCCAGAGGAGTTTGGCGCGGCAGCCTTGCGAGTCGTGAAGGGGGAGGGTTTCAACGCGATCAAGTTTGATCCATTCGGCGCGGCAGGGCCCAGGATCACCCGCGAGGAGCTGAAGATCGCCCTTGCCCGGATTGAGGCGATCCGCAATTCAATTGGTGATGGTCCGGATATCCTGATCGAAGCGCATGGACGATTTGATTCCACGACCGCGATAATGATCGCTGCGGAGCTGAAGCGGTACTCGCCGATGTGGTTTGAAGAACCGGTGCCGGAGGACGACATCAAATCCATGGCCGAGGTGAAGGCGAAATCACCGGTCACAATTGCGACCGGCGAGAGGATAGTTACAAAGTACCGGTTTCAAGAACTGCTCACGGCGAGGGCTTGTGACATCATTCAGCCCGACGTCTGCCATATGGGGGGAATCCGCGAAATAACGCAGATTGCCGCGATGGCGGAGGTGAATTATGTTTCGGTTGCGCCGCACAACCCGAATGGACCGGTTGCAACGGCGGCGACGTTAAATGCGCTGATCACGATGCCGAACGCTCTAATTCTGGAGTTCTGGCTGGACGCGCAAAAAGTCAGGCGCGACCTGATAAAGGAGTACTTTGATGTCCGGGACGGGTACGTTTACCCGAGCACGAGGCCCGGGCTGGGGATTGAAGTCAACGAAGAGGCGCTCGGGAAATATCCGTACTCAAAACTCCACTTGGAATACTTTGGGAACGAGTACAAGTACCACGGTGGCTCAAAGTAGTCAGCGGATGATTCGAAAGCCCCGCACGGAATCGGAGTAGCCAATCTGGGTCTTGTTCACGCCTTCGACGCGCGCCGGCGGCCGCATGGATTGAATTGAAGCGATAAAGCGCTCCAGGCCTTCGTCGTCCAGGGACTGTGCGAGGATCTCGACGCGGCCGTCGTCCATATTCCGCACGTGGCCCGAGATTTCCGATCTCGTGGCAAGTTCGTAGACCCTTGCCCGGAAACTCACGCCCTGCACGCGGCCGTTGACGGTGATCAGGTAGGCGAGCAAGGCTATATTGTCTGGAGAGTGATCTCCTGCGGGTCCGCCTTGCGGCTGACGAGCCTTCCGCCGTCCACGACTATCGTATTGCCGGTCATGAAGGTGTTGTTGTCGCTCGCAAGAAACGCAAGCAGTCGCGCCATCTCGTCCGGCCGGCCCATGCGGCCAAGTACGGCGGCGGAGCGCGAGTCCAGACCCTCCGGCATCGGGTCGTCCTTGATGTAAAAGGGACCCGGCAGCACCGCGGTCGTCTGGATGCCGTACTTGCCTAGATCCACCGCCATGCTGCGGACCATCGAAATCAAGCCGCCCTTGCACGTCGCGTACGCAATCGAGTGGTCCAGAGGAGAAATTGCCTGGATCGCGGCGATGACGATGATCTTGCCTTTCTTCTTTTTTTCAATCATCTTGCTTGCGGCCCAGCGCGAGAGGAGGAGCGGCGCGATGAGGAGGAGGTTTGTCATGCGGTCCCACTCCTCAAGTTGAACAGAAAGAAGATCGTAGCGGGAGTTTCGCGCGGCGTTGCTGATCAGGACGTCGACGTCGGGAAAATTTTCTTCCAGCCATTTGATTAGGGCGATGACGTCGCTTCGGAGCTCAAAGTCTGCCCGTCTGTACGTAATGCCCTTGAACTCGGACTCGATCTTTTTTCCGCGCGGCTCGTCCCTGCCGGTGATCAAGACGTTTGCGCCGAGCTCTGCAAAGAGCTTCGCCGTTGCTTCGCCGAGTCCCTTTGTCCCGCCGGTGATTAGACAGTTCTTGCCCGAAAGGTTTCCGAAGATTTCGCAGGATTGCATTTACTCCGGATTTTTTGCGGGTTTGCTATTTATCCGTAGAAATCGTTTTCTTGGTCAGAGCGCCGTGTTAAATCAATGTTGTAATTTCTCTATTCGGATAACTCACGCACGCGCGTGCAAGACCCCCTAGGGGGTTATATATACTGGATATAAACGGGCTATTTATAGGAAATTGATTTCCTGATATTTCCGTTCGAGGAATTTCTCGATTTTTGGATATCTTTTCGAGGGAATGAGGGCCGCGAACTGATCTTTGACAAATAGTGATCATCTTTGTAAATCTCAAAGTTAGATCAATATTGCGCTGTTCCTATTAGATGAAGTACTAATTCTTGTTGTCTCAGCAGTTCTTCTTTCATGAGCCAGCGCATGGATCTGAAAACGGAAGTAGACGGTGTAGAGCCGGGCAGCCGAAAATTTCTTGATGGTCTTGTTGCGACTACCAAGCCGAAGATCAACTTACTTACTCCGATCGGTGCCAGGATGTTTTACGAGGAGCTGGCGCAGATGGAATCTCCTGCCGGTACTCTTTCGAAGAAAGCCTGTGATTTTGAGGACCGGACTTTGCACGTCGATTTCAGGGGGGACATCAGGATCAGGATCGTGAGGCCGCAGGAGAGCGTCTCACAGAAACTTCCCGTTGCAATGTACTTTCACGGAGGCGGATGGATTCTTGGCAGCACGGACACGCACGACAGGATAATGAGGGATCTTGCACATGGAGCTCAATGCGCGCTTTTCTTTGTTGATTACGACAGGTCGCCGGAAGTGCAGTACCCGGTTGCGATCGAGCAAGCATACGAAGCTACAAAGTGTGTCTTTCAAAATGCGAAAGAGCTCAACGTTGATCCTAAGCGTATCGCATTAATTGGGGATGGTGTCGGTGGAAATATGGCGACGGTTGTTTCGATCCTCGCAAAGAAGCGCAAGGGGCCTAAAATTGCAAAGCAGATCCTGTTTTATCCGGTCACAGATTCAAATTTTCTTGCCGCCTCCTATGATCAGTTCGCGGAAGGCTACTTTCTAACTCGCGAGACGATGAAGTGGTACTGGGATAACTATCTGCCGGATTTGCGTGCGCGTGCCGAAACGACGGCGGCTCCACTGCGGGCTACTCTGGACGAGTTGAGCGGAGTTGCTCCGGCGCTGATTACTACAAACGAGTACGACGTGGTCAGGGACGAGGGAGAAGCCTATGCGCGAAAACTGGCAATCGCTGGAGTACCCGTTACTGCGGTTCGAATGCTCGGGATGATCCACGACAACCTCATCTTGGGGGATATTGCGGATTCACCCGGCGCGCGAGCAGCGACCGAACTTGCGATCGCGCATCTTCGAGCGGCGTTTGCAAGCGCATGAGTATTAGTTTAGAAGACCTTCATTCTGGAGAACCGCCTTCATCTTTGCTCCAGTATCTTTTGGTGGATCTAACAGTGGCAGTCTGACAGAAGTATTCACGGGACCGAAAAGGCTCGCTCCGGTCTTTAGGGCGCCGACCGGTTCCGGTGGTGGTGCGAGTTCTTTCAAGGGTGCGATGATCCTGTTGTAGAGATCCGAGGCTTCGGTGATCTTGCCAGCTATGCAGTTGTCGTAGATCTGAACGAGAACCTTTGGGATGAAGTTGCTAAAACCTGAAACGGTCCCCTTTGCACCGAGTAGGATCCCCGGTATCAAATAATCCTCGATTCCGCAGAGGACGGCAAATTGCTTTCTCTTTGAAATTTCACGGGTGCTCCTGATGATCGAGCGCAGGTGGGTCAGGCTGTCAACGCTGTTTTTAATTCCCACGATGTTTGGAATTTCAGCAAGACGCGCGATGAGAGCAGGCGACATAACGACTTTGGTCGTGCCGGGAAAGTTGTAAATGAAAATCGGGATGTTTACAGAAGATGCCAGCTTTTCGTAGTGCTGAAATACTGCTTCGTCTCCGACGTTGAAGTAAAAAGGAGGGAGAGCTTCGACCGCATCGACGCCAATGTCGGCGGCTTCCTTTGCAAGGATGATTGAAGTCTTGGTGGAGCCGCTACCAACGCCTGCAAGTACAGGTACTCTTCCGTTAGTTTCGTCCACCACAGTCTTTATCACAGTTCTTCGCTCCTCATCCGTTAGGCTCGGAAATTCGCCCAAACTACCGCAGCAGATTATCGCATGGACTTTACTCTCTATTGCGTTGCGAACCAGCCAGCGCGAAGCGTTAGTATCGATTTCATCAGATTTCGTAAATGGAGTTACAAGCGCGGGCATCACGCCTTTTGGATCTTTGATCAATCAAAATTGCACCCTTTTTGAAAAAAGGTCCGCCGGCGGGCGATATAAAAGATCTCAGTTGTAAAAAGCTTCGACTTCTTTCTTGCGCTTTATGCATTCGTCCACGAGCTGATGGATGCCAAATCGCTGTTTGATCAGAAACTCGCGCGTTTGCTCGTCTTTCACGGATTCGATAAGGTTGTCCAGTCGCATCATAGCAATCCGCAGGATCGTCTCGGATTTTTCCACTTGAACCAAGTTGCTTTCGTGGCGCTGCGAGTTCCTCACGCTCTTTTCTTCCGAGACAGTCCAGACGGCCTCCTTTACCGGGATGCCTTTTTTCACGAGCTTTGCAGTCTCCCTGAGATCCTGCACGGAGAGTTTTTGCTCGATTATAATGTTCGAAAGTTCCTTTTGCAGATTCTCATTTTTCATCCACATAAGCTCCCGCGCCTGACTGGGATTGATTGAAGAGTCGGAGACTTTTGCGAGAATCTCGAGTGGAAGTTCGAGTAGAAGGATCCGATGCGAGACGTACTCCTCGCTCTTGCTAATCGTCCTTGCAAGTTCGGAAACTCCACCCCAGCCGAACTCCTCGACATACCTCTTGAAAGCACGTGCCTCGTCTATCGGATCTACGTCGCGCCTCTCAATATTTTCAACCAGCGATTTTTCAAATGCCGTTCGATCGTTGACGTGTATGATTATACATGGAATTTCTTTAAGACGTAATTTCTTGCAAGCCTCAAAACGCCGGTGGCCGCAAATTATTTCGAAACCCATTTCGATCGGCCTTACGATGATTGGCTCGATAAGTCCGTTTCGCGAAATCGAGGTCATCAGGGAAGACAGGTCGCCCAGATCTGACCGCAGCGCAAACTTGGATGGATGGAGGTACTGAGTAGCAATGTTCTCTGAAAGGTTACCAGAAGAGAACCAGTGGGCGATGCGCCGCATTTTTGTAATGGGGAAAAGGGCGTCTCGATAAAAAGGTCGTGTAAGTAGCAGAGTGATACGGATTAATCAGCAAAAGTTACGGCTTCGGACAGTTCCCACTTGCGGGTGAAATCCTCGATGAAGCCGTGGACGATTGCCGGGTTGTCCGTCCAAAAGGCCATTACACCGGCTTGCTCTAAGGGTGCCTGGGTAGCGTTGACAAGAACTTCTTTAGAGTCGGAAATTGTGTAGCGCAACGTCGTGGACAGGTCCTTAGCAGAACGCAGGAATGCAAATTGGGATAGATAGCGGACATCTTCCTTGTTTCCTTCGGTAATTTCGACGAGGCCTCTGATTTTTACTCCTCTAGCTGCGGCCTTTTCGAATTCTTCCAACAAGCCTTCTTCACTGTGAAAAATCAGACCGGGAGCCGACCAGATCTTCAGGATCTCGGTATGGGAGGTTCGGGCAAGTTTTCGCAACGAGTCTACCATCTGGATGCCGTACTTTAGCCGAAAGTGAGTAACTGAAGAGTCGTCAATAGTTTGAGGGCCGACAGGTTCCGGTTCGGATCTCGCGATCGAGTTCAGCCAGCTCAGCACGCTTGGGGAACGAGATCGAAGATCGGAGATCTGTTTTTGTCTCTCTGAAATCAGAATTTCAATTGCTTGCCCCGGCTCTACTGCAACGTACTTTGATGGCTCGGAAATCAGAACTTCAAGCAGTCCTCTTTTTCTAAGGCCGCGGAGGATCCGATACGTGTCTACTCTATTGATACCGAGAATTGATCCGAGGTGTCTTGCGTGGCTGGGTCCGAGCATAAGAAGACGAACGTACACCCGTGCTTGAAGAGGAGTCAGACCGAAATTTGTCAGCTCGGGAATTTTTTCCTCAATCTCCAAGAGACGCGCCTGCTGATCGCTGGCTAATCCTGGGAAACGTTCGGTCCCGAGCAAAACTTCCGAATTATCGAGCGCTTTGCGATGATAAAAGTGAATTGTAGCTGACCGAGAGTTAGTCCATGTGGACTAGAATTTTCTTTTCTAAATTCTCGCGGACATTAAAGAGAAATAGGAAATTTGCTTTCAGCATAAATATTCAGCAAGCCGATTTCTGACGCGTGGAGTACAAGTGGACCGTCTTTACGGTCACGTCAATCGGGATCTTGATGGCGGCGATTGACGGGCAGATAATCGTCGTCGGGCTGCCGCAGGTTGCACGGGCGCTGCACGCGGATGCCGAGCAGGCCGTGTGGTTCACCCAGTCTTACATCTTTGGAAGTACGCTCACGTTACTCATGGTGGGAAAGATAACGGATACGGTCGGACGGGTGAAGATCTACAAAGTTGGCTTTGCTATATTCACGATTGGATCGTTGCTCACCAGCTTATCGCTCACGCCAAACCAAGTGATAATTTTCCGCGGTGTGCAGGGACTCGGCTCGGCGATGCTGACGGTGAACACCGCGGCACTCCTGATGGATGCGGCCGGGGGCAAGGACATCGGACTACTTTTGGGGCTGAATGCGTTCAACGTCAGGGGTGGCTCCACATTGGGACTCATTTTGAGCGGGGTCATTCTCTCGTTCTTCAATTGGCGCGTTCTGTTTTACATCAATGTGCCTCTTGGAATATTTGGAATTTGGTGGGCGCGCCGGAAACTGCGCGAGGTTCAAACGATCCACGAAAAACAGCAGGTGGACTGGATCGGTTTTGGAACCTTTGCCGTGGCAATGGCAGGACTGCTCCTCAGTCTCACATTTTTTGCCTATGGGCAGGCTAGCTTGGCGCTCACGATTTCTCTCTCGATTATTTCGCTTGCAAGCTTTGTACTCTTTGTTTTGCAAGAGCGGAGGGCGACAAATCCTATGCTCGATCTGGGACTGTTCAGAATCAGGCAGTTCTCTGCGAGCTCACTTGCGATACTTCTCAACTCGATTTCCTGGGCCGCCGTGCTCATACTTCTCAGTCTATACCTGCAGCTAGTTCGTGGCTTTACCCCGTTACAGACGAGCACGACGCTTATTCCGTTTCAACTGTCGGTTCTGATAACCGGTCCACTCAGCGGACGTTTTTCGGATCGTTTTGGCCGAAAACCGTTCACACTTTCCGGGCTGATTCTGCAAGGGATCGCAGTTTTTCTTTTTTCCACACTCGACAACGGTTCTAGTGTTGATTCGATCCTCGTGTGCATGGTGCTCTTCGGAATGGGGACTGGATTATTTAACTCGCCAATATCCAGCTCCGTAATGGAATCTGCGCCACCGGAGAGGAGGGGGATTGCCTCGGCGATGTATTCGGCAGCGTCTGCTGTTGGCTCGGCGCTGAGTCTAAATCTCGCGATAATTCTAATGACGACTATAATTCCCTACCAGACGATTAGTGTGATGCTCTCGACCGGTGCTTCGGCCGTGACGCAACTCAGCGGACTGTTGTTTGATTTAGCGATTCGCAGGACATATCTCGTTCTCTCGATGATAGACTTCGTTGCCCTAATCCCTATAGCTCTGATGGGGAAACCGCGAATGCTTCCTTCCACTGGAAGGATCGTGTCGGCGGAAGCGGGGAAGTAGAATGCTCGAACTGTTATAGTCTTGCGAGAGCGCGGACGGGACTCCCGGTCGCCCCCTTCATGTTGATTGGCTGGCCTAGGAAATCAAAAGTTGTAGCACCAATTTTATCCAGGTTGACCAGGTTCTCAAAAATCGGAATCCGTTCTTGACATAAAATGGTATGTGCTGGTTTTGACAGATCGCTCATGGTGTCCGCACTGTTCAAATCTATTCCCACAGATTTTGCACCAAGCTCAACTAGTTTTTCCGCTGCGGTCTTTCCCAATGATGGCAAATCGAAGTAGCCTGTGGAACCCCACGGCTGATTAGTAGTCTTCAGCAAGACGATATCGCCGGGTTGGATTTTTAGGCGTTGGCTCGACTGAGCTTCTTCGATTGCACCGCGAGTGACCTCACCCGCTTTTCTACTAGAAACATCAAGGAGCTTTGCTTCACCGACAAAACGATCCACAGGGATTTTCTCCAGAGTAGGGCCGTCGGGATCGAAGTGAAACGCAACATCTACATGTGTGCCGGTGTGTTCGTCCATCATGAAGAAGCGCTTTGCCATGCCTTTACAAGGGCTGATGTAGCGGGGACGGGACCAGGCGTGCGTTACGGCAGGCATGTAGGCAGGGTTTGGGAAGCCGACGACGTTCATGTCGTCCGCAAGAGTGAGCGAGAGGTCTATGAGTTGCATGATTCCTCTTTCACAACCGGAGTTAATTACATTTCAAAACGACTTTTCGTAGATCAAGTGCACAGAGTTCATTCTGATTCATGCACTCTAGGATGGAAGGTTTGCAGTGGGCTTTCTGATCATTTAGCGAAGGTATACTCTATGCTGCTCTCTTGCTAAGATTCCACCCTCAAAGTAATTACTGTTGGATGGTCGTCATCTCGTTGATTCGTACCGAATTCATATAGCAAGATCGGGATCAGAACCACGTACCAATGTCAGAAATAGATCCTTACAATAACCGCAGAAAGAGCGGGAACCGCGAGAGTCAGTCAGACACCCAAGGAAACGATGAGCCCATCGACATGGAGGACCAGGAGGAAGATGAAACTTCGATGAAGGTAAACGAGGACAATGCGGAACCTGACGCAGCGGGTGAGGAAGTAAACGAAAAAATAGATTGAAAGGTAGCAGTAATCGCTCTCCTATATTTTTGACTGGTGTTCGTCAATATCGAAATTGACTAAAATTGTGCAGTATCAGCAAGTGGGTGAATGATCGTTTGGCGCAGTCGGTTTTTCTAGCGCTCTAACTATTGTGAAAAAGAGATGGAAGGGGGAAAGATTCCCCCTAGATTATCAAGTCGACGATTGTTTGGTTTCCCGCTTCTTCCTCGAATATGCGAGCATGCCCACGATGGCAATCACCAGGACTGCAACCGCCAGCGCTTCGAAGAATGACCCCGTTAGCTTTGAGGAAGTACTACTGCTGGAGCTTGAAGTTGTGGGGGCCGAACTTGTGGTGCTGGAACCCGCTGAAGCGGTCGAGGAGGCTGCTGAAAGTGGGTGGGCATAATAGAACGAACCGTCATTGTAAGGCTGCTGCACGTTTGTCTGGTAGTCATAGATACCCGTTGCATCATTTGGGTTGGTGGAGTTTGATCCAAAGTTGATGTTGCTGTTGTATACGACAATGTCTGCATCAGTATACAGCGGTATCATAGGTACGAGCTGCGCAATGATGGGAGTGAGCTGGGCGGTTAAAGCATTGTACTGAGCGGAGCCCGTTGGAACGACTGACTGGTTCCCGATAAGTTCTCCCACCTGCGGAGTGATGTACTGGGCTGGTGTCGCAGCTTTGCCTGGAGTCCCTCCCGCGGTTACAATTGTTAGCCCCGAGCTCTGTAGCTGGTCTGTGTAGCGGATTGGAGTTCCTGTCGTTCCGTCCTCGGTCAGGCTCGCGGCCTGCCAATTCCCAGTTCCAAAGTCCGCGTACAGCGTTGTTGCATCGGTAACTTGCGTCTGCACATTAATACCGACCTTGGCCCACTGCTGGGCAACCAGAGTTGCAATATTTTGTGAGTCAGGCTCGCCGGTTGGAATCTGCAAGTTTATCGTTACCTGAGATCCGTTTGAGAAGTCCAGTTTGCCGCCGGACATTGTGAGGCCAGCTTTGGTGAACATTTGCTGGGCTGCGGTGGTGTTGTATGGATATGTGTTTTCACCTGAGGCAACCGTCGGTCCACCACCATAGTTGATTAGGGCATAACCTGGACCGTAGACGGTTTGCGAGAGTGCATTTCGATCAGTTGCGTATGCTAGTCCTTCTCTGAAGGACACGTTGTTCAGAGGAGCTTTAAGGTAGTTCAGATTCAAGATTTGGTACTGGTCTGTCGCCGTGAACTCGAAGACCTTTACGCTGCTAGAATTGAACGCACTGGTGGACTGACCGGTTCCAGCATACCACATGATGTCGATTTGTCCTGCAAGCATTGCAGATTCCATTGATGAAAGCGAGGAAAAGATGTGAACATCTACCTGGGAGTAGTATTGATTGTTACCACCGTAATAGTATTGGTTTGGCATCATGATCAGCGGGTTTGTGCCGGCCGTGTAAGATGGCAGGATGTAGGGGCCCGCGCCAACAATGTTGGTAAATGCAGTATAATTGGCGATAGCGGAAATCGGAGTACTCTTCCAGTTTTCGTACGGAACTATGAAAATGTTCTCCATGTTGTCTAGCCAGTTTGGTTGCGAGATCGGAACTGTTACCGTGACACCAGTTGCGTTGTCAGTCTTGACGGAAGACAGGTAAGGTGTGAAGTAACCTGTTGCGTTGCCATAAAGCAAAGACCAAGCGAGGTCGGTTGCATTCAACGGTGAACCATCGCTCCACTTTAGTCCTGACATCAGGTTTAGGTTCCAAGTTGTGTAATTGGAATTTGAGCTCCAGGAATTGCAGAGCTTGCCCGTATCATGCGAAGCTGGTGCGTAATCAACTTGCACGCATCGCAAGTACATCTCTGAATCCAGTGGATTTACGTAGACCGGAGAATATGGATTCAGCGATGGAATTGTTGCAAAGCGGTTCAATCCAACGTTCAGGGTCGTACCCGCGGTCGTCGCGTGGACGTTCACCGGATGCAGGGGAGCTAGAACTGCGAATGAAGAGCCGACGAACAAGAGCAAGAGAAGAATGGACTTTATGTTATGGAAATTCAAGTAACTCCGGCAGCTTTGGATTTCGTAATATAAGCTTTTTTTGAAATTGAAGGAAAGTACATTGTGTTTTTTGCAGTGAAAAGATAATGATTAGTAATTACAAATTCAACGATGGAATTTCGCGGCCCACATCAACGTTTGTAGTAGTCTTCCAATCCGTAAGCGATGAAGGCAAATCCAGTTCCGAGAATCGCGATGCTCACGCCCGGTACGGCAACCCACCACCAAGCCTTGTAAAGCTCGGCCGAGGCGTCCTGTGCGAAAGCGAGCATCGCTCCCCAGCTGTAAGCATTGATCGGTCCCACTCCGATGAAATCTAGGGCAGCCTCGGCAAGGATTGCGCCGATGACTGCAAAAAGGGAGTAGGCAATTATCAGGGGAATGAGGTGCTTTAGTAGGTCGGAGAACATTATCCGTGTTTTTGGGACGCCGCTAAGGAGTGCAACTTCGACATAAGAATGCTCGCGAAGAGATATCACGCTCGACCTCAATACACGCGCCTGAGCGGGCCACGCCAGAAGCGCAATGAGAACTGCCACGATTACCAAGCTTGGTCTGAAAAAAGACGAGATGACGATGAGAAGCGGCAACGTCGGGAGCGTTAGTACCACATCAGCGATTCTCATTAGAGGTTCGTCAAGGTAGCTGATAAATCCGGAAGCTATACCAGTAAGCGTTCCAATTATTGTAGTTAGGACAGCTGTTAGTAGTCCGACAAAAAGTGTTGCACGTGCGCCGTACATCCACTGACTGAAAACATCCTGGCCGATGTCCGTCGTCCCAAATGGGTGAGCCTCGAATGGGGGCGAGTAGTTGCGACCGGTTGGAGCCAAGGGGTCGTACGGGAGGTAGATGAAACTGAGGAGAGCGACGGCGACGAAAAAGAGGATGATGATTACACCCACCTTTACGTACAGGCGTTCCCTGATCAGCTTCACAAAGCCCATACTTCGAAGTCTTGAGAACACCCGTCTCCACCTGCTCAGTAAGTGTAGGATACCCTCGGATCTATGATTGGGTAAAGCAGATCAGCGGCGAGGTTTGCAAGAAGGACGACCAAAACCGTCATGAAAAGACCGGCCTGCAAGACGGGATAGTCTCTTGCGAAGATCGCATTTGCAAACACGCTGCCCAAGCCGGGGTAAGAAAAAGTATACTCAACCACATAGACGCCTCCGATTACGTTTCCTAGGGTCAGGAAGAAAGCCGTGAGCGATGGGAGCATGGCATTTTTCATTACACGCCTGAGAAATGGCCAACCTCCCAGGCCCTGTGCCTTCATCGCGGTCACAAAATCACTCTGGAGTACTTCAAGGGCCGCGCTGCGTATCACGATAACGTGCGAAGGGAGTGTGGTGATCACAAGAACAGAAAGTGGGAGTATGAGGTGGATGAGAACGCTATCAGCCGTTGGAGTGGTAGTATAAGCCGAAGCTGCCGGTAACCAGTGAAGATCTATCGCAAACACCGAGATGAAAATTGCAGCCAGCCAGAATGCGGGAACAGTCAAAAGCGAGATGTTCAACGGTTGGACTATCTTGTCAATCCACCTTCCCTTCCTTAGCGCTGAACTCACGCCCAAAAAGACCCCAATGACCCAGGCGATCACCTGCGACAGTCCAACGAGGAGGAGTGTCCAAGGCAGTGCAATTGAAATTATGTTCCACGCCGCCGTGGGGTAAAACTCGAACGAGAAGCCGAAATTTGGAGGGAAGGAAAAAAGTGTCTCCAGATATTTCAGGTACTGCACATAGAGTGGTTGGTTCAGACCGAACACAGCCGTCAGATGCTGGACCAGTATTTGCTGGGTAGCCGGACTCACGTCGTGTGCGTCCGCCGTTAGCTGCGTGATGTAAAGCTGCGCGAAATTTCCAGGTTCCAGTCTCGGCAGGATAAAGTTGATCGTGACAGTCACAAAGAAAATAATTGCAAGGTTTCCCAGCCGTCGAAGAAGATATCCACGTGTGTATTTTCTTGTAAAGCCGAATGCTGACGACCTTCTAGACAGCACGAAAATTACGGGGACCGCCCTCGGATTATAAACTTCATCAATGAAAGCGCGAGAAAAGAATGCGTCAAGCTTGGGTTTGAGATCTAACACTGTGATAGCAATAGTGTGCTTGGAATCCCGGCCCCGATCTAGCGGGGTGAGATTAGTCCACATGGACTAAACTTTCCGTGATTTTGCAATTGACAGATCCCTTGAAAAAACGCTCGATGTATTTTAAGAAGGCTGGAAATCAACAAAACTAGAGCGCGAAAAAGCATTTCTGATTGGAAACCGGGAGAATAATTTTGCAAGACGGCATTAGCCTCGACATTGAAGACCTCAACATCAAGTATGTGACAGGAAATCGAACGGTTCAAGCTGTCAAGAGCTTTGATCTGGGGCTCCGTTACGACGAATCCGTCGGGCTTTTGGGGGAGAGTGGGGCAGGAAAGAGCACGGTGGGCTGGGCAATTTTGGGAATGATTGGGAAGCCCAACATCGTCACCGGCCGGATAATGATTGATCAGAAAAACGTGCTAGAAATGAGCGAGACTGAGCTAAAGGATTACAGGTGGAGCAAGGCTTCTATGATTTTTCAAGCTTCGATGAACACCCTCGATCCCGTTACGACGATAGGGACGAGCTTTGTCGATCTGCTGAAGAGCAAAAAAATAACTTCGAGCAAGAAAGAAGCTCTGCAACTGGCTCGGGAGACACTAAAACTGGTTGAACTTGATCCGTCGTTGGTTTACGCCTATCCCCACGAACTAAGCGGTGGCATGAAGGAGCGCGTTGCGATCGCAATGGCGATTTCCACGAATCCCACTATCTTGATAGCTGACGAGCCGACAACGGCGCTCGATACATTGACACAGTCGTCAATTCTCAAATTAATCAAATCCCTCCGGAAGGAATCGAAAATCCGGAGCATTGTATTCATCTCTCACGACATTTCAGTCCACGCCCTAATGACTGATCGCATTGTCGTGATGTTTCGTGGTCGTCAGATCGAAGAAGGAAAAACCAAGGACATTATCAAAAGTCCGCTCCATCCCTATACGAAATTATTGATGAGCTCAATAAGAATCGGAGGACAAAAGGAAAAAGTCGTTGGCAGCGAAGACATTGTTGCTCCCGGTTCGGACCTAGACGCCTGTCCGTATGTACCGTTCTGTCCGTATGTAATGAAAATCTGCTCTGAGAAATTCCCCAAGGTGACGATAACTCCCGAAGGACACAAGGTCGCGTGCTACCTGTATGGAGGGGAGTGAATGTCAGCAGTAGTTGATTTTTCATCTGTTAGCAAGTACTACAGAGACAGAGGTAACAACATAGTTACTGCGCTGGAAGACGTGTCATTCACCATCGACAAGGGGAGAATACTTGGACTCGTCGGACAAAGTGGCTCGGGCAAGACAACTGCCGCGAGAATTTCAGTTGGTCTAACAAAACCGAGCAAGGGCACTGTCCTCGTAGACGGCATTGATGTAACCAAGATCAAAGACAGAAAGCAGCTCTGGATAAAAGCGCAGTACATCCATCAAGATCCATACAGTTCGCTTGATCCCTACATGTCTGTCCGGGACGTTCTCGAAAGACCGTTGAGATTCCTGCTCAAGAGAAAGTCACAGGACGTCAAAGAGCCCGTTGCACGAATGATAAACGTCATTGGTCTTGACATGACTTTCCTCGACAAAAGAGTTCAGGAGCTTAGCGGAGGGGAGAGGCAGAGAATCATGATAGCGAGGGCGTTCATCACAAATCCGGTTTATGCCGTGGCTGACGAGCCGACGACGATGATTGACTCGGTGCACAGAAACTCCATTCTTGAACTTCTTCAGAGATTGAAAAAGGAGTTCAACACTTCATTTCTTCTCATCACGCATGATTTGTCTATCGCTGCGGATCTCTGCGACGACGTCGCGATAATGCAAAAGGGAAAGATCGTTGAGTATGGAAAGAAAGACAGCGTGCTTGGAAATCCGAGAGAGCAGTACACTAGAGATCTTCTGTCCGCTACTCCGGAGAGGCTAGTCGAAGCCTCTTCCTGTTAAGACACAGTTTGCTTTCGGAAAGCAAGAAATTTTTCAAATATTTCCGGTTAAACTCGGCGTAATGTAAATTTCGGAGATCTTGGGATGGTTTCCAAGAGGCTATCTCTCCGTTGAAGCTCATTGGAAACGAAACATCGGATCGAATTAAGCAGAGATATACAGTTTTGTCGGCGAAAACTCGAAATGCCCTAGAACTTCGTTCGCGCACAGTCGCCCAGAAGAGGTTCTTATCAGCAGTTTGTACAGCCGATCGCCGGCTTCCTTGAGATCGATTTCGTGCCTGAGTAGTCCTGAAACGTCTAGGTCAATGTGCTCTGACATTGTCCGCACTGTTTTTGGGTTAGCTGATACTTTGATCACTGGCTCTATCGGATTGCCGATGATGTTTCCCTGTCCCGTCGTGAAAACGTGGACAACAGCACCAGCGGCAGCAAAAAGAGTCACGCATTCGGCAGCGGCAGAGGACGTGTTCATGTAGTTCAACCCCTTCTTAGAGGGTTCTTCAGCGTAATCTAGTACATCGACCATCTTGCTTTCTCCGGCCTTCTGTATGTTGCCCAGCGCCTTTTCCTCTATCGTACTTAACCCGCCCTTGATATTGCCCTGAGTCGGCTGAGAACCGAGAAGATCCGCTCCCTTGCTGATGAGCTCCTTTTGATAGTCGTCAAAAATCTTGAGAAATTTGCGTTTTAGATCCGGAGTAGCCATCTTTTCGGCAAAGTAATTTTCTGCGCCGGTGAGCTCCGAGGTTTCTCCAATGAGAAGTGTCGCACCTTCATCAACTAGCCTGTCATACAGGACTCCAACAGTCGGGTTGGAAGCCAGTCCTGAAGTCGTGTCTGACTCGCCACACTTTGTACTGACAACCAGATTGGAAACGTCAAACTCTTTGCGCCTGTTTTCCGAAGCGTCAACTACCATCTGCTTTGCAGTCCTAGACGCCTTTTCGATTGTCTTCAGATCGCCGTTCTCCTCGATCGAGAAAGCTTCAACGTTCTTCCCCGTCTTTGCAATGTCGTCAGCTATCTTTTGAGTCCAGTTTGGCTCGATTCCAATTACGACGGCACTTGCGACGTTGGGATTTTTTCCAAATCCCGATAGAGTTTTGAACATGAGATCTAGATCCACCCCGAACTGGAGGCGGCCGTATGGATGTGGTATCGCTCGCGTTCCAAAGATTTCTTTCTCAACTGCGACCGCAGAAGAGTTTGACAGATCGTCCAGCGGTATGATCAGAACGTGGTTTCTAGTCCCGACTCTGCCGTTTTCCCTTTCGTATCCCATGAATGTTGTCATTTTGTATTTCACTATCCCTTTTTCTTACTGCCAGCGAAGTGATTTCAAATTGTGAGTATGAACGTGTTCTCCAGTCGCGATGTCTTTTGTCGCCGCACCGATTACCTCGCCGTATTCGATGACTTTCGCGCCCTTTGCAATATCTCTTAGGGCGATCTTGTGACCAAGTGCAATTTCCTCCTTGCTCCGCACGGAAATTTGCTTTCCGTCGTCCATATTCACTGCGGTGATGTCTTCATTCCTCGCAATGTCGTCAGTAGCAACAGCGACAAAATCCTGATGCGCGTGGATCAAAGCCTTGGCGTTCAAATTCCTTTTTCCGGGCTTTCCTTCGAAGGTGCTGATTTAAATTTTCATTGACTTGGAAGGCCTCTCAAGATGCCGAAAGTTTGAATATGATTTTGAAAAAAGATGGCTTCACTTCGCCATGATTGATGACATCGAGCTAAAGAGAGGATCTATTCCTCTTACCCCAACCGCTCCGCCGCAGCAATGGATCTCTGAGTGGAGTAACCAGTTATTCGTGAAGTTGATCGCGGCAGGAACAGTCGGATGGGGTGAAGTACTTCCTGCCGCTGGCAATACTAGAGAGCCGTACGTAGCGATGATCGAAAGATTTTCCGAAAGCGTACGCGGCGAAGATGAAGAGGACATAACCGGTCTTTGGAAAACAATGCGAAGGGTGAGTTTCACTGGAGGTTACGGCATTACAACAGGCGCGATATCCGGTATCGATATTGCGCTCTGGGACATCCGGGGAAAGAAGATGAATGCACCTGTGTCAAAACTTCTTGGAGCTGGCGGATCGCCTAAATTGCGCAGGTATGTTTCGCTGTCTCGCTACGCTAACAACGAACTACTTGGTCAGGCAGTAGGTCATCTCATTGAAAAGGGGTACGAATCAATCAAGATTCATCAATCTGCCGCGGATACCTTTGAGGGAGTGAAGCTATTGAGAGATTTGTTCGGCCGGAATTTTGAACTCATGGTCGATCTGAATTGTGGTTTCGGTTACTCAGATGCTGAAGAGTTTATGCGCCGGGTCGGACCCTACGAACTCAAGTGGATTGAAGAACCCGTGTGGCCACCCGATGATTTCGATTCACTTACAAAGTTGAACAAGATGGGTCCTGTTGCCGCCGGCGAGAATTCTTTCAGCATCCATGAATTCAAGAGACTTCTTAAGAGCAACGCCCTAACCTATTATCAACCCGACGTGGCAAAGTGCGGTGGGATTACAGCACTGGTCGAGATATTGCAGGAATTAAAATCTCATGGTGCAAGAATTGCTCTCCACAACCGGCCGCACAACGGTTGGGTCGGACTCGTGGCAGGAGCGCACGCGGCATCCTGGATAGATGCAGGTACTATCATCGAGAGTCCCCCAAACGAGATCCCAGTCAAATACTTCGAATCCGGCGTGAAGCTAGACAAGGATTCAATTCAGGTTAGCGGACCGGGCCTTGGGATAGTGCCGGTCGAGCCGATTCCAGAATCGACTGCTTCGCCGAAATTACTTCGATTTCACTAGCGCGAAAAGATTTCTCTCGCGTCTGCCGAAAGTTTTTCTTCGTCAGCTTGAGCCAAAGGATAGATTGGCGCTCTCGGCTCTCCGACATCGTATCCTCGGATTGCTTTGACGAGCACGTAGTTTGCGGCCCACTGGCCGTATTTCCTTGCTAGACCTGCAAGAGAGACGATGGTCTTCTGCGCGGCGATCGCATCCTCAAGTTTAGAATTAAGATCGCTGGCTTTCACCTGTAGTTCAGGAGCATAATTACCGCTTCCTGCAACGCATCCGTCGAGGCCAGATCTTATGGCTGAAACAATGATGGTATCCGGTCCACAGTATACTTTGAAATCATCACCGAGCTCGTATTTGAACGAAAGCATGTGAGCAATGTCAGGAAGAGTGTCCTTGATCCCTATCACGTTTCCTCCCCCCTGTCGCACCCTCTTTACTATCGCCGGCGAGATTTCGTATCCGGTCGCAAGCGGGTAATTGTAGACAATCAAGGGGTATATCTTTGAGATAGTTGTAAAGTACTTCACGACCCACTCGTCCTGCATACGCGGGTAGAAGAAGGGAGGGTAAGAGACGATGGCGTGGAGCTTCAACTGCTTTGCGCGCTCGGCGAGCTTGATGCTCACTTCAAGATCTAGGGTCCCCACTTGGAAGAGTAACTTTGGTGCAAACTCCCCGCTCAGTTCCTCCAGCAGGTAGAGTTTTTCTTCCGTTGTGAGTGACATTCCGAGTCCGGTAGTTCCACCGAGAAAGACATAATCCACGCCGTCCTCAAGTAACCTTCTCGCATGATGGGTAAGTTTTTGCGCGTCCGGCTTGTTTGCTCTAAACGGTGTGACCATCGGTACTAGTCTATCGGGCAAAACGTGTCTTCTCCTTAACCGAGGTTGTACGCGATGATCTTAGACTCGGTCATCTCGATCATCGAGTCCCTCACGCTCTCGCGACCGATGCCGCTCTTCTTTGGTCCGCCGAATGGTAGGTTATCCCAGCGGAGGCGGGTGGTGTCATTTATGATGACTGTTCCGACCTTGATCTTGCCTGCGAGCCTGAAGGCCCGAGAGAAATCCCGTGAGAATATTGAAGCGTCCAGCCCGTACTCGGTCGAGTTTGCGATCTCGACTGCCTCGTCGTCGCTTGCGATTTCCAGTATTGGAACGATCGGTCCGAATACCTCTTCGCTCAGGATTTTCGCGTTGCTACCCTCGACGCTCATGAGAGTGGGTGGAAAGTAGTAGCCACCGTTAGCTGGTGCGCTTCCCTGGTAGATAATGTGTCCGCCTTTTTTCTCGGCGTCCTCGACAAATCCCTTCATTGAAGCGACTGCATCCTGCGAGATCAGGGGCCCGACTGTCGTATCCAGCAACATTGGATCCCCTACCTTTGTCTTTTGAAGTCGTTCTTTGATCATTTCCGTGAATTTCTGTGCAACTTCTTTCCGGACAAGCAACCGCTTTGTAGAATTGCAGAACTGACCGGCGTAGTCATACCTTCCAATCAATGCCGCGTCTGCTGCCTTTTCCAAGTTTGCATCCTCCAGAACAATCTGAGCGTCGCTTCCACCGAGCTCCATTATCGACCGCTTGCCCTTGCGCATTGCGCGGCTAGCAATGTCGAGTCCAACCTTTTCCGAGCCCGTGAAAGTAATTAGGGCAATCTTTGGATTGTCGACAAACTCGTTTCCTATCATCGCCGAATTTCCTGTTACAATATTAACTGACCCAGATGGAAACCCTGCTTTCAGGACGATTTCTCCTAGTTTGAGCTGCGTGAGTGGTGCAAAGACGCTGGGCTTGTGGACGACAGTGTTTCCGACTGCGAGCGCCGGGGCAACCTTGTGTGCAAAGCTCGATGAGGGAAAGTTGAACGGGGTTATTGCGCCGACGACTCCGACCGGCTCCCGCGTCAAAAGAGCAATCCGCTTATCGTTACCGGGAGGGAATTCGTAAGACTCCAGAGGTACAAAGCCACCGGAAAAGACCTCGCGGGCGTCGGATGAAGCGAGGTCGAAAATCTGTGCGGTTCTCTGGATCTCACCTCTTGAACTCTTAAGAGGTCTGCCGATTTCCCGCGACATGAGCGTTGCAAGTGGCTCAGGGTCAGCGCGGATCATGTCTGCGACCTTCCGCAGGAGAGAGCTTCTCTGCGCGATGGTCAGGGACTGGAGCTTTTGCAGGGAAGCGTGTGCGACATCGATTGCCCGCCTTACCTGATCGACGTTTAGACTCGGTATCTCTCCCAGGACGTTTCCAGTTGCTGGCTCGCGCACCTGGAGCCGCTGCTCAGTCTCTATGAATTCGTCGCCGATGATGGCCTTGCTGATGCTCATTTCACAAATTACCCCAATGACTCATGAAATGCGCGCCGCTAAAAATGTTTGAGGAAACGCCTTGCTTCGGGTTTTCGTCAGTTTTCTAGGGGGAACTCCCGCCGGGAAAGATTGGCAGAATGCTCGAATTTACGGATGGGGATATTGGAGTTCGCGCTGTTCCAATGGTGAAGGTTGTAGCAAGATTCAAAGTGTAGTATCCTACAGCAACAGCCACCACTACTACACCAGCGACGATCATGATGGTGACAGCAGTTGAAATGGCACGATACATCGATTGTGTGATCACAACTTTCCTTACTTAGAGAAGACGTCTGAATCCGCATGGGTTGGTTATTTGTCTCTATTGAATGAGGCTGATATTCTGCTGTTGCGAACACCCTTTTGTTGTGCTTGTACAAGCCGGGGCCAAGATGGGGTAGAACTGAAATCATTTAAGTCTCTTAATTCATCGATCGGGCATTCCGAGAATTGAGGATAGAATACATCTTGGCGATATGTCTGTTCGTTGCAGCATTGATCATCGAGCTTCCAATCGTACCTGTTACTGTTTACTTGCCCTGTTCCAATTCAACTTCGGATTCTTCCTCGACATTTTCCATAAGCTGGTACGATTCGCTAACCTGTTATTATTTCGGTGTAGGAACTGTCTACAACAATGGATTTTATTCCTGCAATCCTTCAACCGCTGTCATTTCTGTTGCGGTCCCATGCTAAAGCTTCTGTGGATTGCAAGTGTTCTTAGCAAGATCATAAATATGATTGTCCCGGTAAATTGGTGAAGCGCTCGAATCGCTATCCCAGGTTTCTCCTGACCTTCTTTTCAGTTCTGCTTCCGCCCTATCTGATCGAACTTACAACCGAGTATCTCTACTTTTCGCATTTCGTCCTTCCCTACTTTTTCTTCTCATCCTTTCGACTGTATTTTTTCATCGTTTACTTTGGAGCAATCTCGTACTATCTCGGACGGAAATCGTCCAATATCCGCTCGACCTGGCTTTTGTACGCATCCGGATTACTGGTGCTCTTTGCGCTCGTCTATGTTTTCGGCTGCAATCCAAAGGTCTGTTACATTACCGGCATCGATGGGCTGGAACCTGTTCGTGCTTTTTCATTTTTCCTCGCCGAAGGACTTGCTCTTTCTGTCGTGGGTTTCTCTGAGAAAAATCAGCTAACGAAGAAGAGTGATATATCGATCAATAAGATCGCAATTTTCTATTCGGTTGCGTATTACCCTGTAATCTTCACGATTGCTGGAACAAAGCTGGTTTCTCAGATCTCGCCAGCGTCTGTGATTGCGATAGTTGCCTTGCTCTCCTTTGCGACTTCTGCCAGCGTTCTTGAAAGAACTAATGATCGGCGACTCGCACTATTCCTCCCGGCGCTAACTTTCCTGGCACTGGTGGTAATTTCGATCGGCGTAGCTTCGCAGTATATCAATCAGATCTTACTTCTACTTTCGGTCCTCTTTGCCACAGTAGTAGCTACGAGCATTATCGGTACATTATTCTCATTCAAGGTCTCCGGGATTGTAAGATCGAAGTTCTTTGCGATCGGTCTAATCGGGTTTGTCCTTTTGGTAAATGTTGCCATAACACCGGATGCAGTAAACGGTACCGCGCCGAACCTGAACACAAATTCCTATTACCTGCTTAATCCCGTTTTCGTAGGCGCGTTCATGTCAAGCCCTTCCATCGGAACCAAGGGTGTTGCGGCCAACTTTACTTTTCAAGGGACAAATACCTCAAGCATTCAGCAAGACAACTTCATCGCCGTCGGGATCGGGGTACACTCGCCGAACTGCTGTGTGGACGGAATTGACTACGGCTATAGGGCGGACGTTTTCCTCTATCGAAATAGTACCAAAGTCTTCGCTACGAGTGCATGGGAGGTTTGCGATGACATTATCGCCTGCGGCGGTCATCCGTGGAAGGATGTAATTTTCTTTTCTTCCGGGAGGGTGAATGTTTCTCTGGATGACAATTTCAGGCTTTCAATGGAGTGGCAAGAAAATCACACTGTTGCCTGGTTTCTCAACGACAATAATGTTAGTCGACTTATTGCATCATTCCTTGCGCCTGAGCAGGAAAATCCAGGTTTTAACGTCGGGTATCTGGGCAGCTTGCCTCCACCGTCAATTGGCGGCGTTCCATTTTTCCAATTCGGGGTGATGAGCTTCCATCCAATAGATCAAACAGGCTGGAAAGCTAGAGTAAGCTGTCCCGCCATCCTCGTGAACACTACATGGACCTGCGCAACCCACGCGGAATTGCTCCAAGGCGATCAGTCTTACTGGAAAGCCATCTGGAGGTGGGGGGAACCTTATTCAGGAGTTGGAGCAACGGTTAACCCGCAAACCAAGGAAATAACATTCCAATATTCCCAAACACCACTGGTAAACTTCCAGCAAGCTTGGTGAATGCCTGATATACTATGACACCATAATCTATCCATGAGCCATAAACCAGTGAATCAAGTGCATTATTGCATTAGAGGTCACATCACGGAGCCCGGTATTCTAGTATGCAGTCAATGCAACGTAGACAATGTCAGTGACGAAAAGCTACGCCGCAAACATTGGGAAGGAAATACCAGTTCTCGTTAAGGTCTGAAACACAGTCTTTTGCCTCTGGATCATAAGTCTGGGGGCATCTGACCCTTTCCTTGCGAATGACTCTTTTGATGTCGGATAAGACGGCCTGTTAATTTCTGTTACCTTTTGTCTTACGAATTACGAGGTCATATTCTGGACGACAGTCGCTTCTTTGCGAGATCACAGTATTTCCGGTCGATATCCACTCCTATTCCCAGCCTATTTGTTTCGAGACACGCAATGAGGGTTGTGCCACTACCCAAGAAAGGATCTAACACGGTATCTCCGACGAAACTGAATAGCTTTATGCACCGTCTGGGAAGCTCGATCGGATAAGGAGCAGGATGGCCTATTCTGCTGCGGCTCTCGCCGTTAAACGACCACACGCCGTTTGTCCATTCCAGAAATTCATCTCTCAAAATGTCAGATTTTCCTTTGATCCCTTTGATCCACTTTTCTTTGTAAAGAATAACGATGATTTCAACCGGAGCGATGACGTAGGGCGCGGAAGCACTGAGCCAGGATCCCCATGCAGTCCGTCTCGAAATGTTTTGCTCATTCCAGATTACGGTGGAGTGATACTTCCACCCGACCTGCTTTGCTATCGTGGTAATGTCCGCATAGACGCTCTGCTGCCCGCCTTTGTTTTTGTCCAGTGGGATGTTGAGACACAACCTCCCATCTTTCTTTGAAATATCCAGACATCTTCCCAGCCACTTTCTAGTGAAATCAAGATACTCCGAATACGGAATGTTGTCGTTGTATTCTCCGTACTTTATGTCAACGCTGTACGGCGGGGAAGTAACGGTAAGATCAACGCTTTCATTTTCGATGCTTTTTGTTGTAAGAAAGTCGTCGTTAAAGATGCGAATTCCTTTCTCTACGTAGAACGGCTTGCCGGAAAGCTTTGGCTTCCGGCGGGTTTCTGACAACTCCAAGTTGTTTAATGAAAGCAGAATTCAAAGTTAAGCTAAAGTAGTTTGTGCTATCTCCTCTCGGATTAACTTGATACGAATTCACATTCCAGTTGGTCAATCTATTTCAGAGTCGTAATGCGTGAATGAATTTTAGGCGAATCCAAACGAAATTTTTAGGCGTTCATCATATGTGAAAAGAGACTTCAGCTCCCAGAAGAGAAATGAAAATTCCAAGTTCTCTGAAGCGCTTTCGTTAAAAAAAGTACCTTCTTATAGCAATGGTAGTTTTCCACAACACCGAATTGGCACTCAACTTTTTGTGGGAGAGAAGAAAACTACTTTCAATGGTGGCTATCGCACTGCTGGCTTCCATAGTCGCAACAGCTTCAGCTTTCTCGGCTGGTAGTTCTACTACCGTATCACTGACTTCGAGCAGGGACGCAACTACGACTTCATGCTCGAATTGTGAAACAACCACTGCAACGACCAGCGTCGTAAAAGCAGCGCCATTGGCAACTACAACTACAAGTAAAACTACTGCCACAACGACAGCCAGATCCTCATCCACGACTTCAACAACAGTTGGCTACTGCCAGACCTGCTACAACCAGCAGGATTACCAGCTGTGGGTCGAGCCCTATCTCGCGCAGCTTGAGAAAATCCGCCTAGTTCTAATGACGCCCTATTCGCTTGGAAACCAGCACTACGGCTACGATTCCACATTCGGCCTAGTCCGCGGAGGCAACATCGAACCTTCACCGGCAATCGGCGTCTCCGGCGGTTACAACGATGTAATAGTTGCCATCGACAACAATCTGGAGGGTTCGTATTCTCTGGACTACTTCAACTCGGCCCAGAGCGTTCTTTCAACGGTTGCTGGATTCCAGCCGGTCAATACAAGCATCTACGCTAACGTGAGATCCATGCTTTCAAAACCGTGGATCGGCGTTGGTGGTTGCTCCTCCCCGTTCAAAACCTACAGCTATCCATCGAGCTTCCAGCTTTTAGATCGAAGGGAAGGCGAGTACGGGTTCATTGGACCTTTTGCATCGACGCTTGTAAAGCCAGGTAATCATCTTGGAGGAATCGGAAACAACTGTGGCACGATGGGGCAGACGTGGTTCCTTCCAAACTATGACTCCATGCCGACCTCCGCAACAAAGCCTTTGATCGTGACGGTTTTTCCCTCAAGCCAACCGATTCCCTCAAGTGGAAACCTGGAGGAGCTTTCGTTTTACATAGACGAGATGTACATGCAGTGCGTCGCAGGTACTTCGCCCTGTTCGCTGTGGCAGAACGCCTATCAGAATGCAATGTCGCAGTATCCGTTCTCAGCGCCGAGGGACGCTCTTCACTTTATTCAGGCCACGCGCGCAACTCAAGCTTGGACGATGAGCAACATGACTTACAATGGCATGTCAGCAAAAACGATGCTGCAAGATACCATCAGCAAGATCTTCTCCAGCGCAGTCGGGCCGCAGGGAGGATTATACCAGTCATTTGGGAGTTGAGGATCTGACGCAACTCCCGAACCGAATTTTCAGGCGATGATAGCCTTCGATCCTAGAATGCCTCTGTGGTTCAAACCAGGCGCATAGCAGTGATTACATACAACTTTCGGTGGTGTAAATCTCGAAGAATAGTACAGTTAAAGAAACGTCTGCCAAAATCTTGTTAGAAAAACTCCAGTCATACAAATAAAATGGTAACGGACTCACCAATGCGGCACGAGCAAATTCTTAAGGCACAATTATTTTGAACATCCAAAATGTTTCCACTATTGTACACATTAACCTGGATCTGCAAATGGGTTGAAAATCACTTTCATTTACGAAAAAACTGTACCCTTAAACCAAACTTGTATTGTCCTCTAGTTTGACTTCGGATGCAAAAAGCAATCGAAAAAGAATTGATGGAGACAACAGTAGTACAGATATCAAAATTGGTTAAGGCAACTAGATCCAGTAAATCACGAATTTTGAATACTCCAACTTTGCCCCGAAATTGTGGGAGGTCCGACTGCATAATTTGTTCGTCCGAGAATTCTGCTTTACGCAAAAGCGGCGGCTCAATACTGCCAGTTGCAGGGTAAATTCGAGGAGTTGTCCAGTTTGGAGATCAAATCAGAATTTTGCGAGTCTTGTGGCTCCGATGATGACAACATTACTTACTGTTTCAAGCACCGTCAGTTCCTCTGCCTAGATTGTGATCTGCCGAATCATCCAGAGATGATCACGGTTTACGGTTAGTCGAAGGAGCTTTATCATTCGTTTTTCGCAATAACGACGGATTGTTGATTATCGGAATTGAGAATCGTGTCCGGGAGTTAAAAGGCGCAACATACTGTTCTATCATGGTGGCTTGATTTATGGCCCGTGCATTCATCATCTTTGACTCCAGATTCGGGAATACAATGAAAGTTGCGCAATCGCTGGAACTCGGTCTGAAAGAAACCGGCGTGGAAACTGCCTGTGTCAACAGTCTGGACGTTGAGCTTTCTTCCCTAAACTCCTCCGATCTGATCTGTGTTGGAGCGCCGACTGAAAAATTCTCGGCTTCCCTGCACATTAAGGAATTTCTTCGTAAGCTAAAACCGATGGGCCTCGAAGGAAAGTACTTTTTTGCGTTTGACACCAAAGTCCCGCCGGGCATTTTTGGAAGTGCGTCGAAGCACATCGGAAACGAACTCAAGAAAAAAGGCCTCAGAGAAATCACTTCTCGGGAGTCGGCGATAGTCTCGACCAAAAGTCATAACGGTGCAATTATTGAGGCGACATTGAAGTCTGGAGAGGAAAAAAAGTTCCAAGAAATTGGAAGACGTCTCGGAAAGTTACTGGCTGACCAAGTCATCGGAAGCACGATCGATATATGAATATGGGAACCGGAAACAGATACGAAGGCCCGATGGCCCCGATAATACTGTCGATAGTGGGCGTGATAGCCTGGCTGGTATTCATTTTAGTTTACGCGCTGGTTTGGTCCAAGGGTTATGATTTATTCCAGAACATTATCGTAACTATTGTCTCGTTAACTCTAGCTACTGTGATCATCGGGCTCATGTGGCTGATCTGGTTCAAGCCAACCGGCGAGCTTCGTCGGCCGATTAATGTCACGAACTAGTCTTCTTTTTCTATCCAATTATTGCAGACACGGGAATTATTACCTTTGCTCTAGCGAAGCTTCCCGGAGCGTGAAAAATTCTACTCGGGCAGATTCTCCGGCAGGAAGTTTACAAGAATAGTCGCGGGGAACTGAAACGGAATCATTACGATTTGAAAGATGCGTGTGAGTCGAGTTCTTGTTTTAAGGCACCAGATTCGATCATTTTCGTTTTCCGGTTCAATCCCATTCTAACGAGAAGCGCTTCAAATGCCGGTTCTCCACGGAGACTCTCGTAGACAAAATCTGTGGCAATAGACGGCAGATATCCAGCATTCTCCTCGTAGGCTCGCTCCAGCCATTTGATCGCGTTCTCTTTCTCGCCAAGTGCAGCATAGACACCCGCGATCCGCGCGGTCTGAACCGGTTTTTCATCGACCTGCTTTAGAAGTGGTCCCAAAAGCTTCCTCGCCTCCTCCGGTTGGTTCGTCTTGACATAGGCGTACGCCAGATCGCCATGGAAAGCAAAGCTGCCGCTTTTCTCCACAGCCATCTTAACTTCTGAGACGCCCTCCCGCACATTACCCAACTGAATGTGTGCCAGCCCCAAGTTAGAAAGTATGAAGGAATTGCCGGGATCTAATTCGAGTGCTTCGGAAAGTCGCTGCTGCGCGCGGCTGTACTGACCAGCATAAAGATACCATGTGCCGGCATTGCCCAGAGCTTCGGGAGATAACGGATCCAGCTCTATCGCCCTTTCGGCTTCCTCCAGACTCTTGCCCCACTCGCCAATGAAAGCATATATTGACGATAATCCTTCATGAGCTTGGGCCATGTTAGGATTTAGAGCGATCGCCCTCTTGAAATCTCGTTCACGCATTGTGAAATCGAATTTCTTACTGCTAGAGAACGCTATGGCTAAGTATGCTTCAGGAAGGGTCTCGTCAAGCTCCAAAGCCTTCTTTGCGAAGTGTTCAGACTTTCCATATGCCTCATTTGCGTTCATGATATCCTGAAAACCGAGCTTGGAATACGCGTTCGATAGGCCGCAGTATGCCAGAGCGTATTTTGGATCCAGTCTTATCGCCGACTCGAAATGAGTTATAGCAGTCTCGAGCGAGCCCTTGTCCCACCTCTGTAAATTCACATTACCCCTCAGATACTCCAGATGAGCCTCCGCGCTGGAGGTCTCTTTTCTGACGACATTCTTTCTGTCTATGTCACTAAGCCTGAGATGCAGGCTGGAGGCTACCTTTTCAGCCACTTCGCTCTGTACGGCAAAAATGTCCTCCAGATTTCTGTCATAGCTCTCAGCCCAGAGATGACTTTCGGTACTGGAGTTAATGAGTTGGGCAGTTACTCGAATCCTGCTGCCCGCTTTCCTAACGCTACCTTCTACCAGCGTCCCTGCTCGAAGTTCCCTTCCGATCAGACTGACGCTTGTTTCCTTCTTCTTGTAGCTCATGATGGAGGTTCGCGCGATTACCTCGAGGCCTCTAATCATGGACAATTTGGCTATCAATTCCTCCGTCAATCCGTCGGCGAAATACTCGTCGTTGGGATCGGGACTAAGACTGGTAAAAGGAAGCACCGCTACACGGTGTCTATCTAAAACGTCATTTTTTCCTCCTTCGCTCGTGAGTTCCGTTCCTTCCTCCCATGGCATCACAACCCTGTAGACTTCAATATTATCGCTCACATTCTTGAGAGATTTGATACCGAGGCTGGACAGCGGATGCTCGAATTTGTTTTTGATTTGATCGTAAACTTGTCTAGTCAGGCAGACTCCTCCCGGAGGAGAAAGGGTTTCAATTCTCGAAGCAATGTTCACAGCATCCCCGTAGATGTCGTTTTGATCGCGGATCACGTCTCCCAGGTGAATCCCAATCCGGACCTCTATCCTCTTGCCGGGAACTTGTCCGGAATTGAAATCATGAAGCAACTTTTGGATCTCAAATGCGCACCTTGTCCCTTCAAGCGCACTTGCAAACTCGACAAGGAAGGCGTCGCCGATAGTCTTGATTTCCCGACCACCAAATTTTGGAAGCAGTGGCCTTATAATTTTCCAATGCTGTTCCAGGAGTTCTAGAGCAAAAGACTCATCTTTCTGAGAAAGAGAGGTGTAACCGACGATGTCTGTAAACATTATTGCCGCGAGTCTACGCTCTCCCCGAGACAAAGGACTTTCTACTCCGGACTGATTTTCACCACAGATCAGAGATAAAAGAATAAGGTGCAGTCACTGACCTACAGAAGCATGAAAGTCCTAAGGTGGGGCTGGCATTTGAGGTACGCCGGTCTTTACCGCAGAAATTGCCGCGAGGTCGAGCGACAGAGCTTTGAATCCATCTGATAGAGTCACTGAAGGTTCGTCTCCACGCCTGAGTCTCGTTACGAAATCATCCAGGATCAATGCAACGGCATCAACCTCCGAGTTGGTTTTGAGCACTTCAGCCCGGTAGCCGCCATCCTTGTCACGGACTCGGAACCAAGCTACGTCCTCGGGACTCTCAATTCCCGAATACATCATGCCAATCATGGCTCCCTGCCCGCTTGCGAGCATAATGTTCTGCCCCGCGGCTCCATTCAGTGAATCTTCAATCAAGACTTTCAAACCGCTGGCATACTCTAGTGTAATAATGCCGGTGGAAACCTTTCCTTCATTCCAGACCGCAGGAGAGTCCGTAAAGCCAGAAACCCGATCAGGCATTCCGAAATACCAGACTGCTAGATCAAAATAATGTACCGCCTCTTCGAGAAGCTGGTGCCCGACCCGCGAGCTGTCATAACGCCAGCCGCGCGAACCCGTCCGGAAAGGACCGCGCCAGGACTCGATCTTTGCAAACGTGGGATTTGAGACGAGGCCTTCGTCCAGCGTGTTCTTGAAAGCTTTCCAGAAAGTCGCGTACCTGTACTCGAACATTAACTGCACCTTGCTTGATGTCTCCTTCTGCACCTTCAACATTTGCCGCGCATCGTCAATGTTAATCGCGATTGGTTTTTCGAGGATGAGCATCTTTCCCTTTTTCATAGCGGCGATTGCCTGCTTGGCGTGCAGGTAGTTCGGTGAAACGATATCGACAATGTCAGCACCACTCCTCGCAAGAAATTCATCATAGTCAAAGTAAATTGAAACGCCGGGCTTTTCCTTCTCGGCCTGTGCCGCGCTTTCCTTGCTTCCCGTGCAGATGCTTGTTACTTCAACATCTTTCAGTTTCGCGAGAGCTTCAGCATGGATACGGCCAAATCTTCCAAAACCGACCAGCCCTACTTTCAGATGCTCCAATTTCTACCGACTTCCATCCAAACTGACGTGAATTTAGGTAATTCTAGGCTTTCGTGTCAGGAAGACTCTCACTCTTCTCAATTTCAGTCCTCCTCAGCAGAAGCAAGATCGGTCTTCCGATCGCGTGAATAAATTTCGTGAACGGCGCACTGGCAAGAAGCGCCGCAACCAAGAGGAGATGGGACCAGTAGGAGAAGCTGTCAGGAACGACCAGGTTGAACTGGGAGAACATCTCGGTGATAAATCCCGTAACACCGGTTAGTATGAGCAATGAAAGGAAAACAGCATCCCCGACAGTTGAATTCTCACGGACCGACGGCACGGCTAACCTGCGAGCAAGCGAGTACGACACGCCGGCGACAAAGATGACTCCGCTTACGTTCCCAAGAATCCTGACTGGACTGAAAAGTGGAAGTGGCCCGGCGGAAGGATTCAGGATTTCGTCCAGTGTTGTCGTCACCGCGAGTCCGACAAACCCCCAAAACATTGCCATGTGGGCAAACCACCGGGGGCGACTGCAATCCGCAATTGACTTCTGGTAGAGGACGTCGACCGCAAGACTGTTTGCAAGTATACGTGTCTTTGATGAAGCAGAAAGCGAGTAACTTGAGAAATGCCCTGCAAGTGCTCCTCGCCACCTTGATAGACCAAAGACTACTCCCGCAACCACCACGACCAGAACGATAAGGGCCCCAATGTCAACGTATCCCTTTGGCAGAAAGGTATTGAAATTAATCAGTAGGTTTTGAACCCCTTGCCGGAGAAAATTTCTCATGATTATTTTAGCATATTCAGAACTTTGGAACTGCCAGGCTGTTCAGCTCATCAAAGGAGATCGCGCCGTCGACCAGTCCGGTAAAATCCCGCTTTTCCAAAAGTTCTTTGGAAACACGCTTTAAGAAACCCATGACCGCGTAGGATGCAGCAGGTCCGAAGCTCAATCGTTTCACTCCGAGATTTTCTAGATCTTCAATTCTGGGAATTCCTTTTCTTATCATGATGTTAACGGGAAAGAAATCGAGAGCCTTTACAAACCTAGAGATGGAATCACGCTCTGCGAGACCCATTGGATAAACACAATCTGCCCCAGCTTCTTTGAAAGCGACCGCTCTTGCGATTGCCTCTCCCAGCTTCGCCTCGGCATCTCCTTCCGCGTAGCGCAGGGCATCCGTCCTGGCATTGATCACGACTGGAATGCCGAGAATATCAGCCTGCTTCCTCACCGTCTTGATCTTTTGAAGCTGTAATTCCAGTGAAACTAGTTTCTTTGTACCGTGCGAGAAATCTTCAATGTTTACTCCAATTGCTCCGGCTTCAATCACCTGCCGGGCAAACTCTCCCACCTCTTCCGGAGTTTCGCCAAAGCCCGCGACGATGTCGCCACTGAGCGGTATCGATAATACTCGCGCGATCCGCCTCGTTGCGGAAAGAAACTCTTCCTTGCTGATGTCTTCTCCATCCTCGTAGCCGAGCGAAACCATAACTCCGGCGCTGGAAGTCGCTACTGCAGGAAAACCTGCATTCTCAAAGACTCTCGCGCTGGGAACGTCCCACGCATTTGGAAGTACGAGAATTTCTTTTTGGAGATGCAGTTCCCGGAGAGCCTGCGCCTTTTCTTTCTGTGACGCCATATTCATATCTACATTGGGCTTGGATAATATTCCTTGTTTTTTCCGTCACTTCCGTTGTCGGTAGGCCCATGATCATGCAAGGTAGTATGCTATATCCCACATTTGCAAAAGGACTGGGATTTTCGTGTACAAAATGTGGCGCATGTTGCAGGCACGTTGGCAAAGGGATCGGACTACGAGAAAAGGACGTGACGAGGCTAGGCAACACCTCGCATGTAAAGACAAGCCACCCTATTTTTGTCGAAACTCTTTCCAGTTCTAACGGCACCTGCTCACACCTTTCCGTTTCCTCAGAGTGCGAAGTCTATTTGCAGAGGCCGCTGGTATGCAGGCTGTACCCCTTTTATTTGAGCGTCGGAGGAGACGGCTCTATCCAAATTTCCGTTGATCACTGCCCTGGAGTCAACCTGCCCGACGCCGAGCTAGTGGACCAGGACTACATCTCGCGGGAAATACTTCCATCGCTGCTCGAAGATCCTGAGTTTCTTTCAACTCTACAACGGGAAATTGTCGGGTTAAAGAAAAGTTCGTATGCCCTAATTCCCGATGGAGATATCATGATCACTTGGCGGGCGCGAAAGGTTCTCTGGAAGGGGTTGTTTGATGCTGTGAAGGAAAATCTACGATCATCTTTTTCGCCGCGCGATGCTCTTGAAGTCCTGAAGGTTGATCTAGTTCCATATGTCGAGAACCTATTGATTTCGAGATTCTCGGATAGTATTTTAGACATAGCAGAGGTTGAACAATTATTTTCTGAAGATATTCCCGGCATCACATCCGGCTTTGTTGAGCTCCAGCACAAACACAGAATCGAAATTCAGAAAAAGGGTGAGATTACTTCTGGTTCGAAAGTAGATAATCCTTCAACGACTTTTCGCCGAAGGAACGGAAAGAGTTTCTCGGTTCCTTCAAAAGCTCTATTGAAAATGCGCAATTTCGAACGTGATGCAATAAGTACGGAACTTGCATACATCGAGGAAGTAATCCAGCGCGAGTTTGTTTTCTCAGGCGTGATGGTAGAACCACTATCGCTCCGGCAGGAAGTCTCACTCCTCTTTTATCTGGCGGATGCAATTGAGCTCACCGCAAACGCTCTCTCTATTTTAGAAAATCAAGATACGATCAGTGCAATGCTCATTAACCAAGCAATTTGTGAAGTGGATGCAAGCATACTGAACACAGTGCGCTTGCTTGGAGGAACAGTTGCTACAATCCCAAGTTGAATCAGGGCAGGATCACGTCACGATTGATGTTCTCAGGTTTGACCCGAACCAGGGAAACAGCAAGCCCTCATTTGTGAGATACAAGATTCCAATCGTCCCGCAAATGACTGTTCTCGATGCCCTGCAGTACGCAAGGGAGCAGATTGACGGCACGCTTGCATTCAACTACTCCTGCGAAAAGCAGCGCTGCGGTTCATGCGCGATGAAGATTGGAGATAGTATCTCTCTCGCATGTTACACTCCGGTTCGGAACGGGCTGAAGATATCACCACTTCCGGGTTTCAAAGTTGCAAAAGATCTCGTCGTGGACTGGACCCCATACGAGGGTCGCATGCTTGATTTGCTCCCGGCGGGTGCAGGAGAGAAACATGTAGACGGGAAGGATCGTGAAATTGGAGAGTCTGCCGCGACCTGCATTAGATGTTTTTCCTGCGTAGGCGCATGCCCGACAGTGGACATCAAGCATGAAATCGGATTTGCCGGACCTGCAATTTCAGTCATGCTGGCTTCTTACATCGATCAATCTTCCAAGAATTTCGTTTCCTCGGTCGAGAAAGCAAATCTGGAATACTGCACGCGCTGCTACGCCTGCAACGCAGTCTGTCCGGCGGAGATCAACATAGTGGGATGCATCCAAGAACTGCAAAAGATTTCCGGTTCCGAAGATAGTAGCGCAAATCGCCTAAATGAAATGATCCGCGGCTACTTTTTCTGATGCTGCGGAGTTTGCGTCTCCATCGTAATCGAGTCTCCCTTTTTCTTGAAAACGATGTTAATGCGCCAGTTTTCTTCGTCCATTGCAGGATAGTCGGCCCGGGAAAAGGCGCCTCGAGTCTCCTTCCTCATCAGGCTGGCGCGAAGGAGAAGCTCCGCCATGAGAAGCAGGTTAGGTACTTCAAGAGATTCAACCCAGTCCATGTTCAGAATCTTTGAAGACGACGTGAGTTTCAACTTCTTCCCCTTTAGTTTGAGTATCTCATCCAATCCGGTGGCAAGAGACTGCTGGTCGCGAAGAATCCACGCGTGCTCATACATTATCGAGTGAATCTGCTGTATTATGATCGCGGGCCTTACAGCATCGGATTGGTTTGGCTCAAGGATCGAGAAGACTCTCTTTCTTTCATCTTCTATTTCATCGCGGGAGATAGAAGCTAAAGAAATTGTTTTTGACTCACGGGCCGCTGCATCACCCGCGCGTTTTCCAAATACCTGCGTGATCATTGAAGTAAACCCCTCGATCCTCCCAAAGCCGTACATCCCAAAAGCTACCGAACCTGCCGCGTACAATCGTGGAATTTCTGTCTCGCAGTTTTCGCCAGTAGGAATGCCGCCAGTGGGGGTGTGCGCTACGGGCCAGATTTCAACCGGATCCTTTCTTGGATCGTAGCCGAAGTGTTTGCCATGCTGGACAAGATCCGACATGTCCTGCTGTACGCTGGGATTGTCCCACGGTAAGTGCGAGAGGTCAGAGTAAACACCACCTCTTTTTGTACCGCGTCCTTCCTTGACTTCCTTCGCAATTGACTGGGCGAGTACCTCCTTTGTTCCAAACTCTGCTCCGCTCGGATTGTAACGCAGCATGAACCGCTCTCCTTCAGTGTTCAAAAAGTGCGGCGTCTCGCCCCAGCTCTTCTGCGAACCCCATGCCCTGTTACTCGCGGGGAGGAAGCTCACGTTCTCCATGTCGATGAGTCCAGCGCCTACATCCAGCGCAGCAACCAGTCCGTCGCCGGTGTCTTCCTTTGATACTGTTGACGGCGAATAGATCGCTCCGTAGCCACCGGTCGCTAAAACTGTACATTTGGCCGAGACGACGAAAAACTCCCCATGCCGGTAATCAAGAAACGCAGCTCCCACCACGCTTCGGTCGCACGAGAAAAGTTTCGTGAGCATCACCTGCTCTAAAGTCTGAATCTTTCTTTTCCTGACTTCCCTCGCAAGGGAGTGCATCATCGTCGAGCCGAGTTTTCTCGCGTTGAACGTTAGAGTTCGCGGCCTGGAGTGGCCCGCGAGTTGAGCGACGATAAAGTTGCCATTGTCGTCCTTGTCAAAACGCGCTCCATATGATTCGAGATCTAAAATCCTGTCCTTGGATTCCTCAACGAGGATTCGTAGAAGAATGGGATCGCCCATGTTTCCTCCTGCTTTCAGGAGATCCTCAACTGCGAGTTCCACGCTGTCGTCCTTTGCCCCCCAGGGACCGACCGCGGAAAGATAGACGAGTTGAGGCGTGCAGCCGCTCCGTCCGAGGAAGTGCTTTGTTGCAAGTATTACCTCTGCGCCACTTTCCTGAGCCGCAATTGCCGCACGGGCGCCGGCGCCTCCACCCCCGATAACTAAGACATCGGTTTCTAAGGTGTCAACCATCGGTGAATTAGTTTGACAAAAAGTCGGCACACGATTTAACGTTTAGACCCGTTCAGAGAATTTCTGGGAAATCGAAGGGCTGTGATTTAACAACCTTGAGTCTCGTTAGTCCTCTCAGTTTGTCATGCCCTTAAGCAGAGTTAGCAAACGCTACCAAATAACGATATCGAAGGAGATCAGGGAGAAACTAAAGATCGAACAGGGAGATATTGTCGTTCTGGAATACGGTGACGACAACACCGTGAAGTTGATCCCTCCGACGCGAAGACATCGACGAAGATGGAAGTTTGGTAGCAAGCTTACCGTTAAACAGATTGGGGAAAGCATTGAAGTTGGGAAAGCCAAGAGGTGTTGATCTGAGCTTTTTTCACCAATATGAGCCTTGGCTTTCAGTGGGAGAATACATCGTTTAAAGAAATGAATGCAGGATTCATAATGGAAAATAAACACGTCACTGATTTACTGCGCTGTTGCAATCTAAAATACAGAATCCGCTCAACAGAATGGTTGTCGAAGACAGAAAGAGGAAGAAATACGGCAAGGCCACCTGGATTCTGTCGATTGCAGTGAGTGTAGACATCCTCTTGATGGCGGTGCTGTCGAGGAATAGCTTCAGCGGGCTTGTGATGCTTTCAACCGGAAAAATATCCATTGGTTCATTTGTGATCCTGGATATAGTCGGCGCGGCGGCAGCCCTGCTCACGGCATTCTTGCTCTTGAAGTTCAAGCACTTTAGCAAAGTCTCTTTTTCAACAATGTGTGGTTTTGCAATATTTTTTGGGTTGACACTGCCGATGATGCAGTTGATCCATTCTCCAAACAGCTGGATATCTCTTGTCACCGTAGAAGGTGCGCTTGCGCTCGCTCTTACCGGCGCGGCGATGATACTTTCGATATTCTCCGCGTAGCAAAAGGCTCGATCAATAGAACGGAAACCTGATTACCGCCGCGCGTCTACTGAGCAAAAGCAAACGGCGTGCAGGAAGAAGTCGACCAAGAGACTGGTCTTTCCCGGCCGAAGATCCGAGTAAAGTTCGGGACCGCGGGGATCAGGGGTATTTATGGTCAGGAAGTTTCTCTAAAGGAGACCATCTCAGTCTGCTTCGCCGTCAACCAACTGCTTGGGGAGGGCAGGTTCGGTCTCGGGTATGACAGCAGGAAGACTTCAGCCATACTCGCCACGATTGCATCCTCTGCGATGAACTGGTATGGCAGTGATGTTGAAAACTATGGTCTCATCCCCACTCCCGTTCTCGCCTACAACATCAAAGCATCCAAGCTCCACGCCGGGTTTTCAATTACCGCTTCTCACAACCCGCCCGAGTATGCAGGCGTGAAGGTCTTTGGAACGGACGGGATTGAGTTTTCCCTCGAAGCCGAGCAGAAAGTCGAGCAGCTGCTTTCGACCCCCGCTGAAAAGAAAGGGGAAGAGGGGCTTACGAACTTTGGCTCGACCTTTGACAACGAGGAGGCGATATTCTTGTACCGGGAGGCGCTGTTGAAGCGCGCGCCTCGTGGCAAGAAATCATTCAAGATTCTGGTCGACTGCGCCAATGGGGCGGCCGGAGGCGTGACTCCCGGCATCCTAGAAGAGCTGGGGCACAGGGTTGTCAGCGTGAATGCGCACCCCAGTGAAAAATTCCCGGGCCGCATGCCTGAGCCAATGGTCGAAACGCTGAGCGAGACGGCATCCCTCTCAAAGTCCATCGGGGCGGATTTTACCGTCGCGCACGACGGTGATGCAGACAGGCTAGTGATGATTGATGAACGAGGGCGAGTCGTTCCGGATTACATGCTGTCTGCACTCGTCCTGAAGATCATCTTGGAGCGCGTAAGACGGGGAAATGTGATCATATCTGTGAACTCCTCTACTGCCCTTGAAAAGACCGCGCGTGATGCGGGCTGCACCGTTCAGAGATCCCGTTTAGGCAAGACATTTGAAGAACTTTACAAACGTCGGGGTATTTTCGCTTCCGAGCCGAGTAAGATAGTTGATCCCCGCTGGGGCTACTGGGAGGACGGAATCTACGCGAGCGTTCTTGTCGCGCAATATCTTTCCGAGAACGAAACAACTCTAAGCAGGGCTTTGGAGTGGATACCGACCTATCACGGCCTGCAAAAGAATCTGCTTCCCTCTGGCGTACTGGATCTTGACTGCGTCAGGGCAAAGATGCTGCAAGAGTATTCCGGACAGGTTGAGAGTTTTGATGAGCTCGACGGCGTAAAGCTCAACCTGAAGAGTGACGGCTGGCTAATGATTCGCAGTTCGGGCACAGAAAAGAAGGTACGGGTCTACGTTGAGTCACCCAACGAGGTGGAAGCACGCAGGCTGCTTGAATCAGCCGTGAACATTGCAACGAGTTGCGTGAGGAGAAATTGAGCAACCTTTCGTTTGCATCTTCGATCTCCCGCGCGTTAGAAGAAGCCCTGGCTAAGGGTTACCAGATCAATCCTGACGCCCTAAAACTTTTGCAAGGGCTTGGCGAGAAACGCAAGAAATTGCGCGCACTGCAAGAGCCGGGCTTTGAATCGATTGTCGCTGAGGTGATTGAGAACAAGGCGAGATCTGGTAGTCTCTCCCGGGCCATCGAGCGCGCTGATCTCATGGCATCTTTTCCAGAACTGTTTGATCTTATTTCCGTAAGCATTCCAGCGGTTCAAAAGAGTAGCAATATTCCCGTGACTCCCCCTGTCGAACCGGCTACTGAAGGAGATGTCGTTGTTGTAAAAGATCCCACGGAAAAAATTCACCCCACGGGCATTGAAGGCTTTCCGCAGCTCTTCAAGAGCAGGTACGAAAAGATGTCAAAAATCCTCGCCGAGCGGCCCGAGGGGCGGCAGGTAACCAAGATCTCGAAGCTCAACAAGGACAAGGGTGGATCTAAGGTTGCGGGCCTCGTGTTTTCTCGTAAGCCAACCAAGAACGGGATCGAGTTCACCATAGACGACGACACTGGAAGCGTATCGATAATCGCGCTCAGTCCCGAGGCGAAGAAAGCTGCAAGTGAGATCGCGCTGGATCAGTGTGTCATTGCTGACGTGGAAGCGGCGCAGGGTCGCCTGATCCTGAAAAACGTCATCCAGCCTGATATTCCGATAAAAGTTGCGTCCACCTCCAAAAAAACTGTCTATGCAGTTTTCCTCTCTGACCTGCACATTGGAAGTAATAAGTTTCTCGAGGGCGCCTTCAACCGCTTTCTGGACTGGATCGCGGGCCGCGGCGTAATTTCCGAGGAGGACGAGGAAATTGTTAAGCGGCTGAAATATGTGATCATCGGCGGTGATGTTGTAGACGGCGTGGGTGTCTTCCCAAACCAGGAGTATGAACTAACCGAGCTCGACATCTACAAACAGTATGAGATGGTTGCGGAGAAGCTGAAACTAGTTCCGCAGCACCTTCAGATGTTCGTGATTCCCGGAAATCACGACGCAACGAGACAGGCGCTGCCGCAGCCGATGATTCCAAAGAAATACGCGGCAGCAATGCACGGGTTGAAAAACATCACAATGCTCGGAGATCCCACGCTTTTCAAATTAAATGGCGTCTCGATTCTCGCGTATCACGGTAGAAGCCTCGATGACGTCCTGGCTACCACTCCAGGCCTGTCGTACGAGCGGCCTCAGGAAGCGATGAAGGTCCTACTTCGCGCAAGACACGTCGCCCCGATATTCGGCTTGAGAACGCCGATTGCACCGGAGATAGAGGACCACCTGGTGATTGAAGAAGTGCCGGACATTTTTCATGCGGGCCACGTGCACACCGTTGGGGTAGACAGGTACAAGTCTACGTTGATAATAAACTCGGGTACCTGGCAGGCCCAAACCGGCTATCAGGCAAATCTCGGCATCAGCCCGAGGCCGGGCCTTGTACCAATCGTGAACCTTGCGACGCTGGACGTAATGCTTCGAGAGTTTCTCGTGAGTTCCTAATCCTGCAAGAGTTGGCTTACAGATCCGTCTTCCTTGAAAGCTTCGCGCAGGACGTCAGTTGAAATTTGCGGGATTACTTTTTTCGTCCTCCCGTATCTGCCATAGTTTACTAAAGTAGCACTCACCAGCCCCAGGGTGTCCAGCTCGGTTATGAGGCCCGAGACCCGCCTCGTGGTGAGTACTTCCATGCCAGAGTCCTTGCAAAGTGTCGAATAGTGCTCGTAAATGCTCCCGCTGGATTTTTTCCCGCCCTCTTCATGCCCATTTTTTACAACTGCAATGAGGACTAGCTTTGCATGAAGCGGGAGACTTCTAAGTGCATCGCTGATCCTGTCCTGATCGATTTTTTGCAGCGCGATTCTCACGTGTTTCTCATCCAGCTGCTTTGATCCTTCCCTCTCCGCGACTTCCCCAGCTATTCTCAAAAGATCGACGGCTCGCCTTGCGTCTCCGTGTTCTAATCCCGAAAGGGCTGCGCAGAGATTGACTGCTGATTCAGTAAAAGCATCAGTGCTAAATGCAAAGCTGGCTCTTTCACGCAAGATTGCCGTGAGTTCTTGTGCGGTATATGGCGGGAACACGATCTCTTCCTCTGAGAGGCGGCTCAAGACTCTCGCGCCTAGCTCCTCTTTGAACTGGAGGTCGTTTGAAATCCCAACTATAGAGAGAAATCCCGGAGCAATTGCATCAGACGATGTCGTGAGATCATAGAGCAATCTGTCGCCAAAGAGTTTTACAAGATAGTCAATTTCATCCAGAACGAAAACGGTGTGAAGCTTCTTCGATTTGATCTGCGCCTGCAACCTTGCAAGAACTTCACTGACAGCAAGGCCCGTAAATGGAACAGTCAATCCGATTTGCGCAGCAAGCTCCGCGAGAACTCTGTACTCAGTGCCAGCCATTCTGACATTAGAGTAGACGAATGTCGCCTGGATTCCATTGTTCCGTGATGCCGTCCCGAGTTTTGAAAGAAGGTGTTTTGTCGCTGCAGTCTTGCCGGTTCCCGTCTTCCCGTAGATCAAAAGATTAGACGGTTTTGACGAGTGCAGTAGTGGTGAGAGAACTTGCGCAACTGATGTTATCTGATCGTCCCTGAAAGGTAGGTGTTCTGGCACGTAGTCTGATCGTAAGGCGTCATGATTTCGAAATAGTTTAGGCGCTGAAAGGGCCTTCTGAAAGATAGCCTCAAGTGAATCGCGATCCAGTGTTTTACCCGCCTACCTTTGTTTCCACAGGAAACCAACACTTACTCATTTTAAGTGATGGTATTGCTTGGAATATGTAGTATGATCACGATTGTGCTGTATTAATGAAAAACCATAGAGTCAATAATGATTAACTCTGAATGTCTAATCAACTGCAAAGCAGCTATATAGCGAACTATTTGTCGTTGCAATTTCCACTGGAAGCATCCGGGTGCATGTTAACCTGTTTCCAGCACGCTCGTAAACGAGCCCAAAATCAGACCCCTTGGCTTCCACTGGAGCAGGATCACTACTCTAGACTTGTAAACGGGTTTTAGAATCCACCCCTTCATTTCCACTGGAGCATAGAGATCATGAACCATCAATACCCGGCTTAACAACAGATCTGCAGCACTGAAAATTGGATGAAATGCTACCTCGCAAATTCCGGGCTCTCTCAAGCATGATTTGATCATCTTGACAAGCGAATAAGCAACTTCACACCTTCACAAGTTATCTACTCGTCAACCAGCCCCTGTCGAGCCGTTAACTTTCCTCTTTCCCACCGTGAACCTCAATTATGATACCTCCTGAAGAAATGCCGTTAGTTACAGCTGTAAAACAGGCCTCAAAGGCGGTCAAGGTAAAGATCGAATTTGCAGACGACTCTGGAACGAAATACTCGTTCAACATCGAGGGATCGTCCAAGGAAAATATTGCGAAACTAATCGACTTTGCGAATTCAGTGTCTGCAAAGCAACCACAGTCGCAAGACCAACCTCAAGAGCCGATGGACACAAACTTTGCAAGAGTCTATACTTTAATTCAAGATCGATTTCGTTTCGGATCCTTCACGTCTGGGGACGTTTTGGAAGCCTACCAAGATGAGTTCAAAGTCTCAACTTCGCTGAGCATTATCTCCACATACCTTGCCCGGCTTGCGGCAAGAAACCTGCTAACAAGATCCAGGCACGGCTCGGGCTGGATATACAAGCTTCCACGTGTGCAGCAACCGGTGCCGGATATTGCGACCGGTATTTCACCCTAGTTTCTTAGGCTGTCGCATTAACACCCGTTCCAACGCGCGAGTCGAACGGGCCTGAAGCCATTACGGTGTATTCCATGCCAGGGTTGATCTGCAGAATAGAGGATGGTACTGCAAAGTTTCGCGGAAGGTAGGAAAGTAAGCCAGCTGTTAAGCAATCAACCGTGCCGTTGTAAGTGAACGTCACCGATTGACCCGGAGCCAGGGTGTATGTGAGCATGCTCTTGCTGATGTCTAGTTCTGATGAGTGTTCCTTGTTGTTCTGCTCGTGGTGAGCAATTGAAGTGAGCATTATCGAGGTGTAATTAACCGGGTATAGAGTTCCATTTGCGAGGATCGCATAGTAAGCAACGGAAAGGGTCCGTGGGAGCTTTGAACTATCGCTGTTGCCGTACAATCCGCAGAACGAGCTCTGGAATGGTCGAGTCGTATTGATGTGCGAGGTAGTCTCAGTTGTATCCGTGAACTCCGCAACGCTGTAGTTCACGGTCGCACTCGGGCCGCTCCATGCGAACTTTGTGTAAGCATAAACATGCTCGTGATACGCGTAGACAGTGTATGTTCCATTTGTCCAGACACCGCCGACTATAGCAGAGTCACCTATTCCTCCCGCCGGAAGCGACAAACTGAAGGTGCCATTGGGGCCGACCGGGGCACCGCCATTGAATACAACGGCTCTGTTGGGGCCTATGATGCGAAGGCTGACTGAATAATCAGTGGATGTCGGTGGCGGTGTGACTGTTCCATAGACAAGTACTCCAGCATTTCCGAAATATGATGAAGCGTTGGTCATTATGGTAATGTTAGCAGGTGGAAGAAGTATTGTAGACGTGGTTGCTGTTGTGCTGCTAAACGTTGTAGTATGATTTTCACTCGATGTCGTTGATGTTGATACCGTGCTAGCGTAAGCCGGTCCCCACTCGAAACTCGTCTTTCCCATTGTTCCGTTGTAAACGGCAAGAACATTGTATGTTCCCACAATCCAAGATGAGTTGTATCCACCAGCAGTGAAGTTTGCATGGAAAGCTCCGGATAACTCTACACTGGAGTTGATCGTTTCAACGACATTACCGTTAGGATCTTTCACTACGACTAGAGCTGATGTGTTTGGGGAAGATGGTAGTGGATTTACCTGTCCCAGAAGCGTCACTGTTTGATTTCCAACGAAGTAGCTGTGAGCAGGCTGAATCGAAACATATGTGTAATTTTCAACTGCGGGCCTTGAAGCACCAGTTTCAGGAGTGGCATAACAAACCGGGAGAGAAACCACCTGTCCGATTACGATCGAGGAGAAGCTGACATTTTCATTCCCTTGGTTTTGGAGAGTGAGCGAGAAAGAGTTTGGAGTTAGGCTGACGCCACTTACAACGACCTGACCAGTCGAGTTCGTTACCCAAGTTTGGTTTTGGATCTCGTGGAGCTTTGCACCCTTTACCTCAAGATCATGATTCCAAACGTTGTGAGGAAATGGAAGGCTCTTTGCTTCGGGCACCAAGACGTACGAGACTGAAGTGCCGTTTTGGTATGGGACAACTTGAGGGCTCAGATCCACAAGAACACCAGAAGAATTTCCGGAGCTCACGGAGATTCCGCCAACGATTGGCAGGTTGATTCTGTTAGCCGGCACGTAAGCGGTTTCGTTCACACCGTTTAACGTGATGCCCGCAGAAGTGATGTTAAACGAAATCAAGTTGAAGACACCAGTCTGAACTGGCGCACTTCCCAAAGTCAGACTCACATTGATCAGACTCATGAGATCAACACTACCAGCATCCGCGACCTGGTACCATCCGTCCTGGTTTCCTGCGTCCGCGATGTGGACCTCTATGCTGGAGTAAGAGATGAAAACATCAGTAACGCCGGCAGGAACTATTGGCGGGTCGGTCAGAGAAACTCCGAGGATGCCAGTCGGCCCGTAGTACGTGTTTGAAGAAGTAGATCCGGTCGAAGATGAAGAGCTGCCAACTTGAGTAACCGTTGAATATGATGATAAATTGGAAGTTGTCGACGAGACTGAAACCTCATTGACATTAGAACCTGCCTGAAGAAAAGTAACCCCAAACATTAACGTAATTACAATAGCGGCCCCAATGATTCCTGCAACGAAAACCGGCCGCCTTGATGAATGCGAGTCTTGAGACATTTCTTCTTCCCGTATTGTAGCACACGCGAGAAGACGGGAATAAAGCGGAAATTGCCAGAAACGAAAAGATGGAAGAGCATCTCTTCACGCTCGTCAAATCGATACATCAGACCGGGATATGTAGCCGGAATCTATCCAGTTCCTGTTTTTCTACGTCGTGAGGCGAGAGTTCCGGCGAAAATGATGACGATTGACGCCGGTATGAGAACGAGGAAATAATTCTCCGACAGTTTGGTAGCTCCCGACGATGAAGCAGAGCTTGAGGATGATGTAGAGTTCGAGAATGATGTCGAGGATGAAGAAGTACTTTGGATAGATGAAGATGCCACAGATGAAGTAGTGCTCGTGGTATTGGAAACCGGCCCGAGATAGGCATAGTTAGGCGTTCCCGGTGTAACTTGGGCTACTCCATTCCCGAGATAGCTAACCTGCAGGTTGTCGGCAGACTCTCCTGTATCTCCCCCGAAACTATAGTATGATGGGAATGGTGAGATAGTCGAGGATGATCTGTTGAGATAGTAGAGTCCCAGCGTCGAGTTCATCTGAGTGAAACTTGTCGCTTCCAGATTTCCCTCACCGCCAAAAACAAGTTCGGCGTCATAGTAGCTGCCGACAGGCGTGGAATCATTTCCATTGACAAGGAAATACGCTCTCTGGACGCCGGGATCGCTAATCGTGATGTTATCGAACCAGAATACCGAGGAATTGGGAGAAACCGTAGAACCGTTTCGAAGCACCTGCATTCCAACCCCGATAACCACTGATAGTCCGGAATTCACGGATTCATTCAGAAGTAGCTTGAAATCAAACGGCAAGACGTAGGTGTAGTTGTTCGTACCGAAAGCGTAGAAGTACTGAGACTGCGTCTGGTTGCTGCCGGTCGGAAAGACATCATTTCCATTGGGAGAAGAAACTGTTTGGTTGGACAGATACCCCGCGAGGTCAGAGTTATTCCACACATTGTCATTGTAGGACACCTGCGATGCGTTTGTCACAAAATCAGGAGTGTCCTGAGCCCAGTAGACTTTCTGTGAATTGTTACCCTCCGCAACGAGTACCGCATTGAGCTGCAAGGTCGCACCTGATACAGTATCATTGACAGACGAGGCAGATGCATTGTAGGCCTGGATTGAGCTAATGTTCGCAGCACCGACAATCATCGGCGTCTCGATAGAGTATGGAATTGCATTGCCGGACTCGTTGTACAGACCGAAGGATGCAATCCCCGTTGGCTCCGGCGGAGAGAGCGGCCCGGTAACAAAGGGGGTGTATGGATACGTTATGAAAGTAAAGGTAATGTTAGCGGTTTGCGAGCCGGGAGAGTTGTAAAACACAAGATAGTAAGGACCGAGAGAAACATGCAGGTCCGCCTGCGCTGTAGTCCCATTCTGATAGGCAAGGGAGTTTGAAATATCCGCCGTCTGGGAGTTGTTGTAGATGTTGAACTGGTTTGAATCCATCAGCGCGGTTGAGATCGAAACGTTGCTCTGAACCTGATAAGCAAGCCAGGTCGAGTCTGAGAGACTGTTAATTTCAAGCGGGATAAAATATCCACCAGGTAAAGTGATTGATTGAGATGCTGGAAGTTTGATGTCAGCCGGAGCAACACCTGCCGTTGAAAAAGGAATTGCAATTGAGAGAAGCAAAATAATTGCAAAGGGGGCACTGAGAAGCGATTTCACGAGAAGTGACTCAGAAGCAATAGAGGCCTCTCGAGTATTTTATGGTTGATGAGATTTGCAGAGTTTCAAGTCGATTTAACGGGCTCTTTCTTCTCACCAAAGCCAAGCAGATCTCGCATAAAGTCATCGTTCCACCCATAGTCCTTGCTCAGAAAATCTTTCTTTTTCTTCACAAACTCTAGTTCCTGCCACCACCTTGGTACGTCTTTGAGACCCTTGCCTCTAACCCGGACGTCATACACAATCGCGAGATCCCAGTGCGTGTTTCCGGGATACCAGTCCGACGGCGAGTTGTAGGAAAATATCTTCGGACCTTTCTTTGATAGAGAGTAATCACCAATACCGAGCTCACCTTCCATGATCCTTCTAACGGCCTCCTCCGGGTGCTCCCCTTCCCTCAAATAACTTGAAGGCAATCTCCACTGCGAGCTCGCCTCGACAAGTTCTCTTTCGGTGTACGACCTCCAGGACGAAATCCACTCCGTTGCCCACTTTTCGTCGGGCTTTGGAGTGCCCAAGAGAATTCCTTTCTTGCCGGAACGCTTCACCACTGCAAACACGCTGATGCACATTCCAGCAGCTGGTGCATCTTCATAATGATCAGTGGGACCGTATCTTGCAAACCTGTACCTGCCCTTTGGCACCTGTCTTGTCGTTGACATCCTGTTACTCCAACACCCCGATAAATGATGGTAATATGCTCATCGAAGATCAGCCGTTGAGAACTTCCCTGCCCTTTTCTGTTATGGAGTAGGAGAATGGTCTCGCCGTGACGTCCCGTTCGACCAGGCCGTCATGGTATAGCGAATTCATCATTCGTGCAGTGTGCTCACGGGTCCTCCCAATGCGCTGCTGGATCTCCCTCGCGCTCATCTTCCCGCGACCCTCAAAGACTAATCGTAACGCCTCGATTTCTGTCCCGCCGATCTTCTTGTCAATCTCGGGACGCTCTTTTTGCGATGCAGTTTTAATGCCGGACAGGAGACCGACTCTTTCAACCGAAGGTCGTTCCTGGTTATCGATATTGTTTGAGCTACCGTTACCTTCGAGTCTTGTGTAGGCGACGGGTGCAACAATTGGCGCGGATTCTCTTGACGCTCGTGAAGCTCTTAACTCAAGAATTTCCATCTTTACTTTCTGATCTACAAGGCTCTCTTCCAGTCTTCGCATTCGCTGACCGAACTCGGAAACTATGGCAGAGACTTCGACCGCTGTGTCATCTGATGATACTGGCGTTTCGATGTGATGTTGTTCACTAGATGGTTTTCTGATCGAGCGCGCTAAAAATATCACAACCGCAAGGGAAGCACTCGAAATCCCGAGTGAAATTAGTGTGATATAGTCATCGAATGTGACCTGCATCACCGACAGGGCAGGTCGTATCACACAATAAGCTTTCCCCTGCTGCTGGAGAAACTCTGCACAAAATCTTCCATCGCCTCCATTACTTGCATTTGTTCTTCGGTAGTTGGCTTTGCTTCTTTGAGCTCGCCGAGCATCCGCACGTTTCGGACCAGCTGGCTAACGTTAGCTTGGGAAATCAGATCTAGATATGAAAGCAAGAAGACAGAGTAAATGGAAGCTTCTACGTTGCGGCGAGCCTGTTTGAGAGTCCTTGAGAACGCTCCCTTTGTCACCTTGTGCTTCTCTCTGAGTGTTCGCTTAAAATCGAGATTCCCCTCCTCTTTTGACGCGAGAAGTGTGTCCAGTTGCACTTCAGTGATGTTGCTCTTTCGCAAAAGGAAGGTCGCAAGCGTATCTTTTCTGATTTCTTCTAGCATCGCGCTCATGGATTTGCAGACCATAATACAAAAATGTATTACAAACCTAGATCTCCAGAACTTGCAATTATTTGTCAAATGACCGTGATATTCACATAATTTACATAATCTTTGCATTAGATTATTGGAAATTCTATAACATCCACCTAGCAACGAATTTATGCGCAGGGACGTGCGTAGATTTTACGGTTTAGAGAATGGGACGAAGACGAAGAAGAGTTGTTCACGTAGTAAAGAAGACACTGCCAAAAGTGTTTACCTGTCCTAATTGCGGGATGGTATCCGTGAGATTACAGCCGAAAGAGACGACGACGATAATTTCCTGTGGAAGCTGCGGTACGAGCCAGGAGATCCCGAACGCCGGCAAAGAGCCCATAGACATTTACAATGAGTTTGTAGACCGGTTCAACGCGGGACAGACGGGTGGCTCATCCACTGAGGCAAACAGAATCGAAGCTTAGAGATCTGATAAAGTCCCACGGAACTATATGCGCAGGGCTACTCGATTCGGAGAATATTTCCCCGACCGAGGCAGCCCGGATTGCAGCGCGAGCTGAAAACTGCGGGGCAAAAGCTATTCTCGTGGGCGGATCGACCGCAGTTGATCAGATTGAGCTCGAGCAGGTGGTAAAGACTGTCAAACTGTCTGTGACGTCACCAGTGATATTATTTCCCGGCAATGTCACAGGAGTATCACCGAGCGCGGATGCAATATTTTTCTCCTGCCTGATGAACTCGGACAATCCCTACTTTATCACAGAGGCGCAGGCACTGGGCGCTTTGGCAATTAGAAAATACAATCTTGAAGCCATCCCGATGGCATATCTTATAGTCGGCGATGGTGGTGCTGCTGGCTTTGTCGGAAGAGCGAGGGGGATTCCGCCAAATAAGCCCAGTCTTGCTGCGATGTATGCACTCGCCGCTGAATATTTCGGCATGCGTTTTGTGTACTTAGAGGCAGGATCCGGTGCGGATGGACGAGTCTCCCAGCACATGATTTCAGCAGTTAGAAAGGTCTACAACGGGACGCTGATCGTGGGAGGAGGAATCACCAATCCTGAAAACGCGGAAATTGCTTCAAAGTCTGGAGCTGACATTGTCGTCGTCGGAACGATACTTGAAAACAAAGAATTTGAGACAAACCTCACAGCAATCTGCAAGGCTGTATCACGTTAATGATATGTGATATCACATGAGTGAAGAAGTGTCTGCAATTCCATTTGCTTACACTCGATACCATTCAATAATTACGAAAGAACTGCAAAAGCAATACGCCGTTGGAGAAGTGGCAAAGAGCCAGGGGAGCGATCCTTCGCTAACTATCGAGTCGCCGCTGGCTCTTGATCTTTCAGACAGGGTGGCAAAGCTTCTGGAGGTTCCGATTGCTGACAGGTTACGCGAACTTCTAAAGACAGACAGGACCGAGGTGGCGGCGCTAATCCTTGCACGGGAGGTGGCTTCCGGAAAATACGAGCTTCCAGAAGGTCAGACGCCTGCCGAAGCGGCGGTTAGGCTGGGACTTGCGATTGTAACTGACGGAGTCACGGTTGCTCCGATACAGGGAGTTTCTGCCGTCAGAATAAAGCAAAACGAGAACGGCTCGGATTATCTGAGCATCGAGTTTGCCGGTCCAATCAGATCTGCAGGGGGAACAGAATCTGCACTCACGCTTGTTATCGCAGACCAGGTCCGGAAGACCCTGGGGCTTGACAAGTACAATGGCACGGGCTACGACGACGAGGTCGGGCGATTCGTTGAGGAGCTAAGAATCTACGAAAGAGACGTGGGAAACTTTCAGTACAAGATCACCGACCAGGACGTTCAGAAAGCGATCGAGAATCTTCCAATTGAGATTGACGGCGTTTGGACTGACAATTTCGAAGTTGTCGTCCACCGCGACATGAAGCGGATCTCCTCAAACAGGGTGAGAGGTGGAGCGCTACGAGTGCTGAATGATGGGGTTGTCGGCAAGTCAAAGAAACTCTTGAAACTTTTGGGAGAGCTTGGGATCAACGACTGGGGCTGGTTATCCGAGCTGTCGGGGGGAAAGCAGCAGGGAACAGATGAGACAAAGGCGAGCTCGTCTCACTTTGAGGAAGTGATCTCGGGGCGGCCAGTTCTCTCGATGCCAAACAAGCCCGGTGGATTCCGGTTGCGTTACGGCAGAGCGCCAAACACCGGGATACACGCGATCGGAATTCATCCGGCGGTCTGTGCTCTTCTCAATTTTCCAATCGTTATTGGAACGCAGATCAAGGTGGACATGCCTGGAAAGGGCGCGAGCATCGCCGCGGTTGATACACTTGAGACTCCGATTGTGAGACTGAAAGATGGCAGTGTTGTGAAGGTTAGAGATCAGGAACACGCTGCGTTGCTCGCGGGCGAGCTCGACTCAATACTCTACCTCGGCGACATCTTGATCTCGTTCGGCGATTTTCTTGAGAACAATTACAAGTTAGTACCATCGGCGTACGTGGAGGAGTGGTGGGTACAGGATTTTGCAAAGAGCTTCAAACAAAGGTACTCCAGCCCTTCATCCGGTTCGTCTGATCTTGGGATAGAAGAAGCGCGGCTGGAAAGGCTCCTGACAGATTCAGTGCATTCAATGCCGACTTTGCAGGAGGCACTAAGGATCAGCCGGGTAATGCAGGTCCCACTACATCCAAAGTATCTCCTCTACTGGGATCAGCTGACGCCGGCTGAGGTCGTTAGTCTTCGTGACGGACTTACAATCCATGAGTCAGAAGGGGTGGTTTCAATTCGCGGGAGTGCCTCGTTGAAGCCAGTTCTTGAGAGGCTGGGAGCAGAGCACGCGTTGCTTGCGGAAAACGAGCTGATCGTTACAGGCACGGATTCACTCGTAATTTCCGAGTGTCTTGATCTGAAAAAGGAAAGAGTCAGGGAGCTATCAGGAGAGGGTTGGACAAACACTCTGGAGCTCGTAGGCAAACTGTCAGAATTGCACATCAAGGGCAAATCATCCACGTTTGTTGGTGTCAGAGTGGGGCGGCCCGAGAAGGCCATGCCTAGGAAGATGCGGCCGCCAGTACAGGGATTGTTTCCTGTAGGCAGGTCGACTGGAATGTCGCGGGACATACTCGTTGCGTCCGACAAGAAAGGACTTGAAATCGAGATCGCGAATTTAGAATGTTCAAGTTGCGGCACGCGATGCATAACTTCAAAGTGCCCGCTCTGCGATTCGGCGCCGACATTATTCAAAGCGTGTGCGCAGTGCCACGAAAAAGCTCCAGAATCCATGACAAAGTGTCCGTCCTGCGGTGGGCAGCTCAGGTATTCATCGCCGTACGAGTACCCGATAAAGCAGGAGCTGCGCAAGGCGTCGCTCAGGGTTGATTACAATCCGCAAAAGCCGTTAAAGGGCGTTTTAGGTCTTACAAACGACATTAAGATACCGGAGCGGCTTGAGAAAGTACTTCTCCGGCAGAAGTACGACCTCTCGGTCTACCGCGACGGGACTATACGATTTGATGCGACGAACGTTCCGCTCACACACTTCAAGCCAAAGCAAGTACAAACAAACATTGCAAAACTCAGACAGATCGGCTACACGAATGATATCCACGGAAGACCAATCGAGAACGACGACCAGACAATCGAGCTCCTGAATCAGGATGTCATAGTGCCGTTTGAAGCTGGAACGTTTCTCGTCTCGGTTGCAAAATACATTGACGAACTTCTAGTCCACCAGTATAACCTAGAGCCGTATTACAAAATAGAAAATCCCGAGGATTTGATCGGACACCTCATCGTGGGGCTGGCCCCCCACACCTCGGTCGGAATTATAGGCAGAGTCGTGGGTTTTTCCAACGCGCAGGCGTGCTTTGCAACTCCCTACTGGCACTCGGCGAAGAGACGGGACTGCGACGGCGACGGAGATTCCATTCTCTTGATGATGGACGTCCTTTTGAATTTCTCGAAGAGATTTTTACCCTCAATCATTGGCGGGCTGATGGACGCGCCGCTCTTGATCCAGCCGCTGATCCTGCCGAAGGAGGTCCAGAGGCAGGCGCACCACATGGACGTTGCCTCCTTGTACCCCCTGGAATTTTACGAGGCGGCGGAGAAAAAACTCTCGCCCAGCGACGCAAAGAAGTTTGTCGAGATCGTGAAAGACCGACTTGGAACGGAAAAGCAGTACCAGGGGTTTGGGTTCACGCACGACACAAACTCGATTACCGTGAAAAACAACAGGTCCAGTTATTCTACTCTGGTCACGCTCACCGAGAAGCTGGATCGCCAGATCGAGATTGCGGAGAAGATCGAGGCGGTGAATCCGAATGACGTGGTGAGGTCGGTCCTCCGCACCCATTTACTGCCTGACATTATCGGAAACACAAAGGCATATACTTCGCAGCGTTTTCGATGCAAGGACTGCTCTGCAAAGTACCGGCGAATGCCGATTAAGGGAGTTTGTCTACAATGCGGCGGTGCTTTACAACCCTCTGTTACCCGCGGGTCGGTTGAGAAGTACCTGCAGCTGGGCTTAAGGCTCTCGCAAAAGTACGATGTCGGCGAATATCTCAGGTCGAGGTTTGTTCTCGCATCCGAAGAGCTTGCCACGCTATTCAAGCCTGAGGGACACCAGTCGGATATGAAGGACTATTTTACAGGAATCCTAGTTGAGGAAACTGTCGAGCGTCCTAAAGAAGTTGTTATTGTCCATGAGACTTCTGTTAAAAGTCCTACCGGGCAGTTGGATCTGATCTTTGCGGCCACAAAGGCGGAAGAGACAAACAAGAAAGAGCTAGGTGACGATAAGAAAAAACTGCAACCGAAGCGAAAGCCACTCGAGCAGGTCCAGACTACGCTGTTCTAGTTGCGACTTCGACTTTGCGCTTGTTCTTTGAATACAGGGCATAGATTAGAGCGAGTAATATTGCAGCGAGGCTTCCAGCTAAAAGTGTGCCGACAAAGGGGAGGATGACAATTGAAATCACAAGTGATATCGCAGAAAGAATTCTTGCGCCCCTATTTCCTTTCAAGAGCTTTATGCCGGCCGAAGTTCCGATCACGTAGACTATGATCGCGGCACCGCTCGGAATCAGTAATGCAGTTTCAAGATCGAGGTTCAAGAAGTAATAGACAAACAGAGCAGCCATGGAGGAAACAAACAGGAACAATAGTGCACGGATTGGCACGCTTCTCTTCGGATCTAACTTGTCCAGAAATCTGGGCATTGCTCCATTGCGCGCTGCTGCATAAATCACGCGCGACATTCCGGTCATGTACACGTTTGCAACGCCGAAGATGATGAAGACGGAAAGTACGGCGATCGCGACAGCGGCGTAGCTTCCCAGGACGTTTGAGAGCATCGCTGCAAAGGGAGCGACGCCTCCTCCACCTCGAGAATATACGCCGGTTCCAATCGTCACAAATGAGACGAGGACGAACATGACCCCGATAACGAGCACGCTTAGGAAGATGCTACGCACAAAGTCCCTCTTCGGATTCTCAAACTCCTCTGCGATGTTGGACACGTTTTCGTAGCCGAGATAGGAAAAGAAGATCAGGGACGCGGCGGTTCCAACGGCGAGTATACCATTGGGAAAAAACGGAGAAAAGTTTGACAACACGACCTTCCCTAAGCTAGAAACAGTTGCAGCAGCGAGCACTGCAAATATCGAGATGATTACGGCGAGCTGGACCCTCGTGCTGACAACAATCCCACGAAAGTTTACGATAAACGCGGAGGCTATAATCGCAACCGCGGCGATGAAAGTTTCCGGTCTGTTCAACGGGAAGGCGTAGCCAATGTATGAGGATGCAATCAGTGTGACGGCAGGCGCGCCGGTGATGAACCAGAAGGCAAACAACCAGCTTGTCACGACTCCAACTGAGTATCCATACGCCTCATTTGCAAAGCCGTAAACCCCGCCTGATTCTGGATGGCGGGCCGAGAGCGAGGCAAACGTGTAGGCAAACGGGAAGCTTGCGAGAGAAAGAGTAACCCAGGCGATAATCGACGCGGGGCCGGCGATCCTTGCCGCGAGGCCCGGCATTACAAGGATGCTCGGTCCAATTATGGAACTAACATAGAGGGCGACCGCGTAACGAAGGGTGATTACCTTTCGGAGAGCCAAAGAGCCGCGCCTCTATGAAGAAAATTTACTTTTGAGAGTTAATTAATTGTGTAGCCGTTTTCTGAAGGTTAGCTGTCACGTATCTGTCCGAGGAAGAGGATCGTTTCGTAGCGCATGACGATCTTGCCGTTTTGCGAGTACTTGTCGAACAGCTCTTTGAGATCCTTTTCCAGCGATTCAAAGCCTTGCTCCCCTTTTGAAGGAAGATACGAGGCGGATGTCGCACGCCCCACGAGCCCGTCGTAATCAAGGACCTGCTCGTTTGGAATGGTGAACTCTTTGTAATCCTTCGTCGCGAAAAATTTAGTCAGGTAGTTGGAGTCAATGTCCGGTGTCTCACTCTTTGATGCGTTCCTTTCAACAAGGGTGTCGTAGTCGTCCATTATTACATCCTTCTTCTTTCGTTCGTTGTAGATTATCATCACGTAACCCTTGGGTTTTTTCTTCAGGATTCTTGAAAATTCGCTGCGTGCGCGATCAGGATCAAACCAGTGGAGGGCCTGGCCTGCAGTGACAAGATCTATACTGTTATCCGGCAAACCAGTGTTTTCAGCGAGCCGGTTTAGGCTGACGAAATTCCGGTAGCTTGAGAGATTTTTTTCCGCATAAGATCGCATCTCGTCGTTCGGCTCAATGCCATAAACAAAATTTCCGTTATCCAGGAATATCTGTGAAAGCAGTCCGGTGCCGGAGCCAATGTCAGCTACAATTTTACTTTTGTTAAAACCAATCTCGGTGCCTAAAATTTCTATGACCTGTTTAGGATAAGATGGGCGATACTTTGAGTAGACTTCGGCTTTCTTTGAGAATTTCTTTGTGAATCTCCCGCTCATCAGTGACCCAATTCTGACATTTCCCCTTCTTTACTTAGGAGATCGCTTATGCCAATGCTTGCGCATACTTCGTCGAATATTTGAATGTGGTGTCTTAGCCAAGGACTCAGCAGGTAGAGCGTGCCGTAGCCTTCGCCCGAGGGAATTATCAGTGAACTATTAACGAGGACCTGGACGTGATGCTGGATCGCTTTGTACTGTAAATTGAGCTCTTTTGAGAGCTGATTCATGTTCCTTGGTCTGACCCGTAGCGTCTGGATTATCCTCGCGCGGTTCTCTCCGCCCCTTTTGCCGCCTAAGAGGAACCAGAGCAGTCTTTTCAGTTCCGGGTCGCTGTATGACATGCTAATTCTCCAGACGAAGTATCATATGATTTGGAAGAACGGTTAAGAGGATTGTTACCACAATCGATTACTAACTACCGAATGCATCCCTACGTGGAGATAGCCGTACTTTTCTCATTCCTCAATGCGGCGCTTCTCTTCGGGCTGGTATACCTCTATGCCAAGATACTCATGAAGACGCACGCGCGCTATACCATCGGCTTGATCGTGTTTGCGGGACTGCTGCTCGCCCAGAATCTCGTCACGCTTTCCTCGTACCTCTTCATGATCGAGTTCTACTCATGGCAGCTGTATCCGGTAATTGACCTGATCGCAGTGTTTGAGTTTGCCGCCCTGATCGCCCTTTTCAGGGTCACCCTTTAAACTATCGGGGTAGTAGTAATAAAGAAACTTCACAGATTTAGACAAAGATTGAAATAAAGAACTGCCGGTGTTCCATAGATCATGAACGGCAGACTTATTGGAGCAGTTATTGCGATAGTAGTTATCATCGCCATTGCAGGCGTCGCGGTTGCAACGTTGTCGGGAGGCAAGAGCACGACAACAACGAGTTCGGCATCTTCTACCACCACAACGAGCGCCTCATCAACCACGTCGATTATTCCGACTTCGAGCAGTACGTCAAGTAGTACTAGCAGTGTAGTTACTACCACGAGCAGCAGTTCGACGAGCTCAATGGCGGATTCGATCGTGATTACAAACTCTACAACTCTAGGATCCTATCTTGCGAATGCAACGAACTGGACTCTCTATCTATTCACAAATGATACTCAGGGAAGCGGCACGAGCTCGTGCTACGGGACCTGCGCTACTTTCTGGCCGGCATTCCACGGAAATGCGAGCACGCTTGTTCTGCCTATGGGATTGAACGCTTCGAGTTTTGGGACGATCAAGAGAACTGATGGAACGACCCAGATTACGTACATGGGATGGCCGCTGTACTTCTACTCTGGAGACAATGCGGCTGGGCAGACAAACGGCCAGGGCAAGTTCGGGACCTGGTTTGTGATAAACTATCCAAAGCTATCGATTCCAACGACAACCAGCAGCTCTGCGACTACAAGGACTGCAAGCAGCGTAGCTACCTCAACTTCTGCAGTGACTACAACAAGCTCATCGGTAACCACAAAGACAACTAGTTAGGACACAAGGATTAATATCGCCTGCGGAGCAAAAAAGCGAGCGGCTTTTGAATACCGAGAGTCTACTCACCCGCATCGGCGGAGTTCTGATGCTGGGTGTTTTCGGGATAAACGTCTACATCGGGCTGTACGACACGAACCTCGCTCAGATCAGTCCGATGCATGAAACGTTGAACTGGGTGATTGCGGCTGCTGATCTTATCGCTGCGCTGTTCTTACTTGTAAAGCCCCGGAGCATGATTTTCAAGGTTCTCGGCGGGATAATCTGGCCCGTGTTTTACATCGGCAGTTTATTCCTGGATGTAGAAACGAGGCTGTGTCTCGGCGCTCCGGCAAATACATGTCTTCCATCCGTGTCTGACGCATACCAGTACCTGATACTAGGAAGCAAAGGACAGGAGTGGGTCTTGTGGCCGTACACGATTAGGCTCGGGATTGCACTTGCGGTGCTTACTTTTGTGCTATCACTGGTATCCATGTACTTTAGGACGCGCAAGATGAAACAGACAATGCCGCCACCGCAGCAGGGCAACCAACCGACTTCAACCGAGCCGACTCAAGGACCAACTCAGTAGTCGTTGATCGGAATGTCCGCTAAGGAAGATTTGGATCGCGAAATGGAAGCAAGACTTCGTGAAGCTATAGAACGAATAAAACTAGAGATGAGTGGGACAACCGAAGAAGACTGGGTTCGAGCCATTAGGAAATCTAAAGACGAGAGAAACGCGCGGGATATCGAGCGCATAGTCATTTCGACTACTTAATCTGCCACGATATCTCTGGAAGAAATTCTACGGCAGCGCCTTTCCAGACTTTTTCCCAATGCAATTCCGAGTTTTATCAACAATGTTCGAAACCTGACTGTTGCTAAAATCTGGGGTTTCGATTTCTTGATGATACCATTCTTGAACAGCTTTTCCAGCGGAGTAGCTAGCCGAGCGATGGTACTTCTTCTATGGTTTCAACCGAGTAGGATTTTGAGTCTCTTATCTCACCTTCAAGATTTTGATAGGCCTGGAGTATCGAAAACAACTTTCTCTGTGCAATTGATGAAGCATCCTGCGGATAGCTCGGCTCATCATAGTCACGATAGACTATCGCCGTGTAATCGTGATCGGTTTCCTTTAGAGTAATCTTGTAGCGCATATCACGAAATAATTATTGTCCTTTCTGTGATTAACTTTCAGGAACACTATTCTGGACTTTTATCCTCGTATTTCCTGCCCTCGAGAAAAGCCAAAGGATCGATAATTGCATCCTTTAGCAACCACTAGAAAAAAGAGAAAGTGAGGATAGTTAGCTATTCCACATCGGATGGACTTTCAGGTTGCCTTCCATCCGGACATACTTTTTCAAGCGCAACACGCGCCTAGTGAAATGCTCCTGGCAATCGCTGAATGGGACTCTTGCAGCGGTTGGATCTACCCTGCCTAACTTTTGGCAGGTCCTGCAGTAGTTCGGATCGTAACCGACTTTCTTTGATTGCGCTGCAGTAGGTAGTTTCATTACGATTTCTACCGCGGTCTTGAAATTGATCCCGGGACTGATGGGAATGCCAAAGTTTTTCACGATCTCTTGTCCGATTGCGCGGTCCACAAGTGAAGTGCCGACCTTGAAAAAGCTCGACATTGCGGCTGCAAACTCCTCGGGGCGATCTAGAATTTCATTTTTGGTCAGGTTGTGCGACTGCATCATCTGGGAGTAAAATACCTGCTCGACGTTTGGGCCGACCGTGTCCAGCCCGCGGCTGATTCCCTCGAGGATTCCGCTGCCAATTTCTCCCTTTACATCGTCGTACATGAAAATATTCTCTTTCTGACCTGACAACTCGCTTCGTTTCTTGGGGTACGGTATAACGAATAAAGAGTGTGACGGAGTTAGAATACGAATAGGAATGCGGTTCCTTGAGGACTGGACCGGGATCAGCTAGTAGATCTACCCGGACGAATTTCGCTGGAAGATTATTAGCGTCTGGTCGCCGAACCTATTCAGCGGGTAGTGGCCGGCAAATGCAGCTTCAGCCCTTTCCGCAAATGAGAGTACCTTCCTTGCCTTGAAGTACAGATTGCTCAGATACGCCGGAGGTAAAATCGCAGGGAGGCCGATCATCTTTCTCACTTTGAAGTTCTCCTCAAAAAATTTTACAAATTTCACAGGTGAGTAATAGTATGATGGGATGTCGATTCCCCCGACCGAGACCATGATCGGCTGCTTTTTTCTCGGCGCCATCTTGTCAAATTGGAGGACCAAAGCGTGGCTGATCGCTTCGGACATACAGAGGGTGTTTCTTATTGAGCAGACGAAAAATCCATCGGGCTCGATTATTGTTGAAAGTTCTTTTGAAAATTCTTCTAATCTAGGCTCACAGTTTAGAGCGCCGTTGAACGAGTATGATACTCTCACTTTTCCGTTTGGTAGATACGGGGCAATTTTTCCAATCTCGGACGCGCCGAGCTGGACGCTCTTTATTTTGTTTTGCAACCCGCGAGCCCGGACCTTCCTTTCAACGAGGGAAATCATTTCTTTTGAGATGTCTGTTGCGACGATTCCCGAGACGTACCTGGAAATTTCGAGAGCTTCGACACCGGTGCCGGAGCCGATCTCAAGAAGGACATCACCGGGTCTTGAAATAGAAAGGATTTCTTTGATTGACCTCTCCCTTATCCACACGTTGATGAAGTTCTGGTGGATTGTGAAATCATACTCTTCGGAGGCAGAGTCGAAAGCCTCTGAAATTGCAGTGTAGTAGCCGGTGCCGCTTTTCTTCCAGTCTTCGAGGTCTTGCTTTGCCTCGCCTTCACCGCGGACGCTGCCGCGCAGAGTGGGCTCGGACGTTGGAGCGAGTTTCAGACAGGCCCGCGAAGCGGCGTACCAGTCGTTTACTAGAGTGGTGCCGTATTTTTGCGAGAATAATTTCAGAGCTTTTTGTCTATCAGAAAATATTTCACAAGTCGCGTCCTGAGAATAGTTACCGATTCTCATTTTTGCACTGCCGGCGGCCAGGGCGTTTTGCACCCAATCGCTCTTTTGCTTGCCGGACAGGATGAGAAAGGCTCCGTTGGAGCGGACGAACCTGACCACGGCGATATGTGGGAGACCACTCTTCCTTCCCCTCGTTACGATCTTGAGGGTCTCGTACTCCTGATCCGTTTTCGTCAACGCACTACTGACTCTTCGCAAGAACTTCCATATAGACCTGTAAGGTTTCTTCTGCTATCTTCTGCCAGGAGTATCGGCTCAGAGACTCTCTTGCCTCATTTGCTCGTTTCTGTGCGTCTTTCTCGTTTGCAAGAACATTTTCTACTTTTGCAGCAAGGGAATCTATGTTACCATTTTCAAAAATTAATCCCAGCTTACCTTCTTCGAGGATTTCGGGAACTGCTCCGGCATTTGATGCAATTACTGGAACTCCGGCAGCCATTGCTTCAAGCAGCACGATTCCGAATGGTTCGAAGCGTGATGGGAGAATGAAGATGTCTGAGGATCTTAAACTTTCCAGATAATCTGATCTTTTGAGAAAGCCATTGAACTGCACTTTATCTTTGACTCCGAGTTTTGCGGCTAATTCTTCAAGGAGTTTGATGGAGTTATTCCAGTCTGGTCCCGTGAAGACCAGTTTGATTTCCGGGTGAGTCTTGGCCACCTTTGCGAAGGCCTCGAGCAGAATGTCTAGACCTTTCTGGTCGATGTCAATCCGTCCGGCGAACATGAGAATCTTGCCAGATTTCTTCACGGTGAACGGACCTGGAGTTATTTCGTCAAGGTCGATGCCGTTAGGTATTACTACAATCCGATCTTGGAGGATTCCGCGACGTAGCAATACTTGTTTCTCATGATTTGAAATTGCAATGATTTTCTTTGCAGCTTTTATTGTCGCTTGCGGTACGATTGCATCAAACGCTGTTTTTCTCACGGATGGTCTGCCGGCGTCCGAGTGTGTTGTTGCGATGACCGGGAGCCCCCTAGCATTGCAGAATCTTGCCAGATAGGTGGGAAAGTGACCGTAACCGTGAACGTGGACCAACGATGCGTCGCGGAGATGTCCTAACATTCCCGGCGCGATGATGCCGAGTCCCTGCGGCAGGAAGGGAATAGTCTGGTATCCTCTCAATCTTGTGACAAAAGCTTCGTCCTCGGATTTTGCTCCGGGTTCCAACCGAACGAGAGGAGTCGTGGAGTAGAGATCGGTCGTGAGGACTCTAACGTCGACTCCGAGTTTGCGCAGCTCCTGAGAAAGATGGAAAACGTGGGTCTCGACGCCACCGACGGCGGGAGGATACCTCTCCGTGACCTGGATTGTTTTCACAATTCACTCAGTCGAGGGCTACGAAGAGTAACAATCAATCGACATCAGTTTCGTCTCTCAGATTTTCGATGTCCAGACCGGGAGTCATTCCCTTTGTATCCTTCAGTGATTTCAAGGGTACGTACTGTAGTACTTTGTGTTTTGAAATTGCAACCATTTTATCACCTGGCTTGATTCCCGCAGCTTTTCTTATCTTCTCGGGAATCACTACTTGGTATTTTTTTGATACTTTCACCGTTATCATCTATCACTCACACGTATTGCAGGTACGCCATCGACATAAAGTGTGCCGGTAAAAATCATGGGATCGTGAAGTTCCAAATCCATATCGCCGACTCTTTATGCGATAGGCATTCTGATAACCCTTAAGCTTAATCACGTCCATTTTCCTAGGGGGCGACCTTTACGAGTTCGTGGCCGAGCATCTATAAGACACGCAGATTAAATACACATGTTCATAAGAAATACGTGTAGTACAACATTGAGCCAGAAGACAGCGACTTCCGTGAGACTTTCCACTGCGACAGCAAAACGACTCGATAGGTTGGCAAAAGCGATAGATCGTCCGAAATCTCAATTGATCAACAAAGCGCTGGAAGAGTATCTCGAAGAATACGAAGATTATCTCATAGCAATTGATAGATTGAACGACAAAAATGACAAAATAGTTTCTGAAAAGGAATTGCGTAAGAAACTTGGTCTATGAGATCGAGTACAAATCTTCTGTTCGACGAGATCTGAAAAAGCTAGACAAGAAAACGATCGACAGGATCCTTTCCGAAATCAGTGCTACACTTTCAATTAACCCAAAGGCAGGAGAAATGCTGCGTGGCGAATTCTCCGGTCTGTACAAGTTAAGGCTAGGCGAATACAGAGTAATTTATGCGATAATCGGAAACGAATCCGTACTTATTCTGAGAATCAGACACAGGAGCAAAGTGAATGAATGAAGCCCAGTTAGGCATCAAGAAGCTCCCACTCGTGCATATCTTTCACGCTTGAACAATCGCCGCCTTGTAATCTTTGAGCTCAGATAGGGCTGAGCGGAGGTAGAATAAACAGAAGATGGAAAACGAGATTGATGTGATGATCATGATTACCAACCTAACTTCGCCAGAAACTCCGACGTCCAGCAAGTTGTCCAGTTGATTATAGTAGTCAGATACTGGATCGAGAAAGCGAACCAGGAACGAGTTGTTTGCGATAAGGAAGCCGAGCGTGCTGAGCCAGATGCCGTAGAATAGTTTTATTCGCTTGAGCGAGCCGGTCCAGTAGCCGGAGATCAAAGCGAGCGCGAGAAAATAGATCTGGTACTGTTCGTTTATCTGAATTCTTGTGAGGAAGAACACTAACGTGACGATTGTCATGGAGAGTATGACTGATTCCTGAGTGATTCCGGTCTTTCGAATTATCTTTACGCAGTAGTATGAGGTGATGAGAAGAGAGGGAACCCACACGTAGGATATTACCAAGATGACTGAATATGCCCACGGAGGATAGTTGACATTGTCTCCGATAAGTCTGATCATGCCTAAATAATTCATGCTTCCACCCACGGTATGAAGGACAGCGTTGCCCGTTCCGAATAGAGCGGAAAGGTTCCAGCCGGGGAAGATCAGGTACGGGAGGAAGATGAAAACTAGTCCTAGAACTGCGGGAATTGCGATGTACTCGATGATCTTGATTTTTGATTTCTGGACAAAGGCAAATACAGGCAGATAGATCAACGGAATCCCTTTCAGGAGAAATCCGATTGATTCACTCACTGAGGATGTTTTCGTTTTAGAGAGTGAGAGTATGGCGAGTAGTACAAAGACTAGCACTAACTGGTCGAACATTCCCCAGACTGAAGATATGATGATCGTGAACGGACACAAAAGCCAGAATGCCGCAGCTTTTAGAGCGCCGGTTTGAGTTTTCGGCCACAAGATCTTGTAGATTAAAGCGGCGACAACGAGATCGCCTATGATCATCGGTTGCTTGAGCAGAAAGTAGTAGAAGAACCGGCTGCTTATTCCGATCGAGGCAAAGATCTTGTAGATGCCCGCGAGGATGAACGGCCAGACTGGTGGGTAGCCGATGGACGGCATGTAGGCAGCGTCAGGGAAGCTGAGGCCGGGGACTGGTGGTGAAATCCTGTAGGGATCGATTCCCTGTGCCGTGTAGAAACCTAACCTGATCCATAACTCGAAATCGAACGGATGGCCGGTGAAGGGGGCAAAGAACTCCCTGATTGCCGTTCCTGCGAGAAAAACAATCAATACCTTGGTTGTGATCGAAGAAGAGCTTCGCCGCTGTATCGAAACAACAGTTTGGCTTTTTCCACGATCTTCTTCCATCGGTACAGCCAAAAATTCCTTTAACCGGTGTTTGCTTTATCTTTATACCCAAAAATGTTGAATAAGGCTTTTCTACTACAGCTGTAGGACTAGTATTCTTGAAGGGGTCCACCTTTTACCTTCATTGCTCGATTAGCGAAGTTGCGAGGATTGATCGTGAAGCTTTATAGTGGACCTCTTAAAGTTGGATGACTCTAATGCAGGTAGTTAGACAGACAACCAGTTTTGCGGTGGGAATCTGCGCTACCGGCGGTTCGGAAAATCTTCCTTCACTTTTGAGTTTAATTGCCTCTGAAAGGTTCGATGAGAAGTTTACCCTTAGAAGAATTATCGTGGTTGCGAGTGGCTGTGCTGAAGGAACGATCAAACAGGTCCGCTCGATTGCGAGAAGAGATAATCGCATTCTCCTGATAGAGGAGAGAGAAAGGCAGGGGAAGGCTGACGCGGTCAATAAGATAATCCTGAATTCTCGCAGTTACTACATCCTATTTGTCAATGCAGATGCCCTGCCCGCGAGGGGGTCATTTGCTAAACTTCTAGAAACGGCAGAGAAATCTGAATCTATTGGAGTTGTATCCGGGTCTGCCTTTCTTGATCCGATGCGCCAGGTAAACACCACCTTGATGGTCGAGGAGTTCATGTGGACGATCCACAACGAGTGCTCCCGCGAGCTGAACCACATGAATACGAGTAATCACGGCAGCGATGAGATGATGGTGATAAGATCCAGCGCGATTCCTGCTCTCCTTCCTGCGGGAGTGATCAACGACGGTGCGTACCTCGGGGGGACGGCAAAGTCGCTGGGGTACTCGATCAAGTTCTCCGAGGCCAAAGTGATGATAGATGCGCCAGAGAGAGTTTCTGACTTGATCCGGCAGAGGGAGAGGATAATATTTGGACACTTTCAGATATGGCAGCTCCGGAGGCGCATACCGAAGACTGTAGAGTCGTTGCTACTTTACTCACCCGGCGTCAGCATGGGAATTGTTGTGAAGGCGCTTTCAAAGCGGCCCCGGTTGATTAAGATCGTTCCCGTCGCATTGTTTATTGAGTCTGTGTCTTTTCTTTTGGCAATGAGGGATTTCAACGGCAAGTCTTCTCAAAAACACAGGATCTGGAAGAGATATGCAAGCTGAAAGTGCTGGTCCCTACCTGACGGCGAGGGACGCCTCCAGAATCCAGACCTTTTGCGCTATTGCGAAGATGAAGAATGCGACTATTTCACTTTCCGAGTTACTTGCTCTTACTTCGCTTGACATGAACGAAGTGGAGCTTGCTGAAGCTTGGAAAAGATCCAAAGTCCTGAACGAGAAATACACGATCACGAACTATGGTTTAGTTAATGAAAAAACAGGAACTGATTTAGAAATTCAAAGGGAACGACTGGAAAGAGCTGAACGAGCATCTTCTAACATTTCTTGGGCCGCGAAGTTCAGCGATTTCCTGAATGATAATTATTTGAGAGCGCTTGCCATAAGTGGGTCCACGTCTTACCTTTCTGTTTCGGAGAACGATGATTTGGATTTGTTCTATGTTGCAAAAAAGGATACGATGTGGATCGGATTCACAAGAGCATTGCTCCGAGCTAGATTGTTCAGGCTCAAGGAGAGAAATTCACCCTGGATCTGCCTGAGCTATGTATCAGACGAAAGCTTTCTTGACCGTGAAATAGCAAACAATCGCAATCCAATAATCGCAAGAGATGCGCTATCGGCGAAAGTTGTCAGGGGAGACTCGTACTTCGATGAACTACTGCAAAGAAACAAATGGATGGCGGAATTCTTCCCGAAGATGTATGAGCAACGAATCAAGCAACATTATTCTGACCACACTCGCGAATTTCAAAACTACAATCGCTTTGTAAGAGCGAGCACGAAGCTAGTCAATGTGCTTCTCTTCTACTGTGTAGGCACTTATATTCGATTAAAATCGGGTCTATTGAACCGGAAATTAATCAAAATGGGGAATGATTCGGCAGTTTTCAAGCTGCGAATTGGCAAAGACCATTGCATCTACGAGTCGAAATTATACAAAGATATGAAAGGAATCTATTCCGAACTTAATCAAAATTGAGCGTACTGCTCTAAACTTCTCTGAAATCTATCTTAACATTAGCCGTGATGCTTGAAACGATATTTTGTTTACATCAGCATCTTTCATAGTCACTAGGGCTGCTGCAGTTTGGGCACCCCGGTTGAGCACTATGATCACTTTGTAATTGCTGAATATAGCCACGATCGATTTAAGCTCGCCGAAAGCTCGTTCGCCTTCAGGAAGTGCCCCACTCTGAGAGCTGTATGCGGCAATTATTCGACGAACAGACTTAAAGTGACTTGACAATTCCTGTTCAGACGGCATCATTGCACTTGCCGAGGGTTTTGCAGCTGAACTGATCTCTTCACCATCCAAGGAAAACATTGCAGAATAAATGACCTGAACATCCAGCGAAAGAATCGATTCGCAGAGGCGCTTTGAATCAATGACTGACAATATCAACATACCCGCATTTCAAATCTGCTTGATCGCCAGACTTCATAGTTCCCTTCTATGGATGTAAAAAGCTAAAGCGAGAAATAAGTAAGCAAAGACATACACGGCGTCGCTTAGACTTCCATTGTAATACTTGCCCTGCGCATTCTGATAGAAGAAGACTTCATCTCCAATGATATCCAAGACAAATCCTGCGGCGAGTATGGTCCACCACCTTGCCATTGTTCCTCCTGAGAAGATTGCAAGGCTCAAAATGGTTAAGGATAGTAGCGCCATGTCCATAATCAGGTAGATCTGGTCATCAATTACAGTTAGGACAGATGGGCTACCCGCAAATTCTGTAGGAAGCACAAGTTCGAAAACTATGATACCGCATACGACTATGACTGCGAGAGAGATCGCAAGCCTCTTCTTTGTAAGAACTGATGAAAATGCCTTGAAGTATAAAGCCTGAGCGAGTATCATGGGAACGTAGCTGCCCAAGTAGAAAACGTCTGCGATGGATGGATAAGGTACAGGTACGTTGGAAAAATAGTATGCTGCCCAGGTGATTTCACCGAGGGCCGATAACATCATACTTACAGTAAATAAGAACCAGATTCGGTCGAAGTAGTGCGAAAGAAGTTTGTAACCATATTTTCGGGAGCACAACAATGATGACACAAATGCTCCGCTGGCTGAAAGGGGAGTAATGATATTCGAAAATGGCCCGATCAGATCTGGGTAAAAGGACTGCAAACCGTAGACAAGAGCGATAGCAATTCCAACTACGAGGGAAAAGGCGTAAGCTGGAATTGGATTGAAGCCATAGGCGGTGCGTCGTCGCTGACGTGCTTTTTCTTCTCTTGCGGTGACGAGTTCAGTTGAAGTGCTAGTCTCGCTCTTTTGTTCACTCAATGGAATTATACCCTTATCTCAATTCATCTTTAGACGGATTACTTTCCAGCGAGTTCAATCTTGCATAGATGTCCCTCTTTGTCAACAACACAGTCGACAGTCGACTTATACTGCTTAGCGTACACTCCAGTCGAGAGTCCGAGAGCAACGCCTCGTATGAAATTGCATTTATGATCTAGTGAATCTTTGCCTTCGCAGAAAACGCAGCTCCTAATTGCGAAGGATAGTCGGCTACCCTTTTCCAGATCTCCGGATAGGACAACTTTGCCCCAACCCTCTTTGAACATCAAACGGCACAGGTCCTGCCCATCAAGAGTGTCCGAATCAGGTTGCGACATAGCTGACCTGTTTAGCGAATCAAATAACACCCCTCCATAGGAAAAACCCATTTCAAGAATTATGAGAGACGCACCCGTAGAGAACTTTCTGTATAGTCCGTTTTGGAGTGACGTCCAGGCCTCGGAGCTCATCTGAAGCACCCTCCATCCAGTCTGCTTGCTTCGATATGTTGCAGTATGAGGGTCGAATGAGAGCTCTGAGGCCATCTCGAATGTTCGCAAAAAGGGGCATTCTAGACTTGAAGCTAGCGCCTTTATGAAAAAGACGACGACTAAATTCTGACTGGGGGTTAGTACGACTTTCGAATATACATAACATCCGGATCCCAGATCCGATTACATTTGAGTCGGATGTGTTGTTACCTTCTTCCTTTCCACAATCATACACACATGCGAGTTCTAAGCTAACTTCGCTCGATGGATGTTGGATGCGACTACTCTAGAAAGATTATTCCACATCACAGCATAGATGGGAATACCCTTCTCATCGTTCTTGTTAGTCGTAAAGATAGTTGCAGGGAGCTGAAGAAAGCACACCGTAACCCCGCTTGAAAGCTCGTATTCGTTCCATTCAATCTTCTGGACATCGTAATCAATAACGCCCGTTATGCTCGCGTTCTGAGGAAGCCCAGAAAGACTCGGATACGGCAAAAACTGTCAGTTGCTCCTGACAGGGATTTCAGTTTTGGTTATCATGACGTAACATCGCTTGACAAACTTTACGCCTGTTTTTTGCTTACGTCGGGGATGCCTGTATACCCGATAACGAAAGACGCCATTCTTCCCGGAGATATTTTGTATGATGATATTCCATGACAACTTGCCGCATTTCGGGCAGACTTGAACCAATGGAGGCTAATTCGGTGCTCCTTTCTATGAGAACTACGCAAGGGAGTTAAAATCGTTGGCGACGGATAACAGATAAGTTTGAACTCATTTCTCCCAAATTGCTTACCGAGACAAATCCGGAAACGTTTCTTTTAACCGTACAATGAAGTTACGGGTAACTTCGAATCGTTGCTCGGTTTCAAAGAAAAGATCTCCTTCACCTCCATAGTCCAGACTCTGTGGGGTTTTGAATCGAAACCGTGTTCTTTCAATTTCGAATTCGCGAGTTCAATTAATTCCTCATCCTCTACCTCGACCGCTTCTCCTTTCAGTTGGAATCCTCCCATCGAGTCCCTATCAATTACAGCAGCAGTCACCTTGTTCCACGCTTTCAAATTGGAAAATGTCTTGTTTTCGTAGACGTCGGCGAAAAGGAGCCTATCGTTGTTTCCAAGCATTCCCAAAACAAATCGAGGGGATATGTTAGGAATGCCATTTTTGTCCACACTCCCAATAAGCACAACATTATCGGATCTTATCAAAAGTCTGAGAGCCTCTTCAGGAATTTGAACCAAAATACTATCCGTTACCCTGTTAATCTTTCAGATTGCATTAGAAATAATCATTTAGCTCACTAAAACATCAGATGTTCAATCCTACTTTGTGAAAAGGCATCAACCCAATTTTTTCTTGATAATTAGTGCAAGCTCAGCTTCAAGAACATTTTCGTTCTTAGAATTGAGGCCCACCAAGCTTATCCTCACAAGTCCGGCATTTTGTCTGGACGCTAATTCTCGCTTTGACAAAAATTGGGAGTCAATGTGAATCCGATCCCCAGGGTAGACGGGGGCTTTGAAGGAGAAATTGTTCATGCCGGCAAAGGCAAGAGTGGTTCCGTTGGTGAGATCGAGCGAATGCCACAGTCCAAGAGCAATAGATAACGTCAGCAGTCCATGAGCTATAGTCCCATTGAACCCAGCATCTTTCGCGAATTCCTGATCCAGGTGGAGCTTATTGAAATCTCCTGTAAGGTCGGCAAATTTCAGAATATCTTCACTTTCTATGATTCGTTCACCGGATGAGAACTTTTGTCCTTGTATGAAATCCTCGTAAAAGAGTTGCACGCTATGAAATCAATAATGTTCAAAAGATAAAAGGGAATATTGGAGGTCGCCGCCCACTAGCATTGAGAAAGTCACAAATGAAGCAGACTCAGATGAAAACCCCGCTCCAGATGGATCAACTTTGGGGGCCGTCCTATCTTTGGCGGGACGGGCGATGGCGTGATAGGTTTTAGGACAGAATACAAGGCAGCTTTCTCAGAGCAAAAACTGGTTCTCCAACAGACATTGGGTAAGGCTGCCTGGGGGAATGGCTAAAATGTTGGGATGGTCCTGTCTTTGAGCTCCTCAAACACAGAATGCACACTTCCTTTCGGCCATGGCTTCTCTTGGCAATCCAGATTATTTTGAGCATGCAATTTGAGTAATAATCGCAACAGAATCATGGAAAAGCGACTCAGAATACGAAGAAACGAAAGGATGGGCTTATATCAAGCGAGTATCATTTCCCAACTAGGTAATAGAAAAATGAGCAACCTACAAGAAGAACTCGGACACATCAAGAATCACATAACCTATCCAGCATCGAAGCAAGACGTAGTTGCAGCGTGCAACAACATGTCTGACGTCCCGTCTGGAGACAAGGAATTTGTTTCAAACAGTCTTCCGGACCAGACTTTCAACAAACCAGAAGACGTCGTGAATGCGCTCCTAAGAAAGGCGTAATCTTCGGCACCTGAATAGATTCGAGTCAGCAATAGGGGTGCTTTTTTTGCCCCTGTTTCCATACTTTTTTCGGACCTTATGATTATTTCATTAGGTGTGGCTTTCCACTCTTACTTCAATATATAAATCTGAATGCAATAACTGGATTCCCGATCGAGTAGGAAGCTCTTCTTCAGGCAAATTTTGAAAAAGCGTTTGTTGGTGTGCATAATTTTTGAATCGCGCGAGCTTAAAATACGAAATCTCTTTGAAAAGATAGAGTAAAACTAGAACTAACCTATTTTCCTCTGTTTTCTTGCCGCGACAAGATAGAAGGGCAGAGAAATGAACATTACAATTGCTCCGACGAACATAGCAAGTCCGATTCCATTTCCAAAAAGCATCGCTTCTATTGGGTTCAAGCTGGTAAAGCTCCCCAGGAATATCTTGTGCACGAGATCAGGAGTGAGGTAAGTCGACGAAACTATCGTTGTAAGGGCAATTCCCGCGGCAAACCCGACACTCAGAAACATGTTTGCCGTTCCATTTGCGACACCGTTTAGCTCAGGCCGAACGAATTTCAGAAGACCTGTTAACGTGGAAACCCACCAGAACCCACCGCTGATTCCGGCGGCAGCGAGCAATAACGAGAGCTCCCATAAAGGTGGCCCGCCGCTATTGATCAAGAAGTAAATCCCAATGAGAGTAATCCCTCCGAAAAGCATCCCAACAAAAGACAGCATTGCAGGTGCCTTCATCTTCCCGTAAAGTCTTCCAGATACCACGCTTGTTATCATCAGTGTAATCGACAGCGGTGCAACCAAGACGCCCGCGATTTCAGGCTGAACGCCTGCAACTGTCTGGAAATAGTATGACATTCCATACACAATGCCGCTGTATGCGATCGCCGTGATCAAGCCTCCCCCGATGAGCATGAACATGAATCCCCGGTTGTGAAGCAGCTCGCGATTAATCAACGGATCAGAGGATTTCATCTCAACGAGGACGAAAATTACTCCACTAACAAATGCCAGGATCGCATAGAAGAAATCGAATAACGTCAGCCACATCAAAGCCGTCGTTATGGTCAATGCAAGAACTATTGAGCTGACCGGGTTTATCAGTTTGAGAGTAGATGTGCGATCTGATGCCCTAATTAAATTACTCTGCGAGTGGCCTGGAATAACTTTGATTCCTACGAGGACGCCCACAATCACAATTGGGACGTTAATGAAAAATATTAGTCGCCAGTCGATCGCAACCAGAAATCCTCCGAGAACCGGCCCTGTAACTGCACCAACAGACCAGACTGCACTTGCGATCCCAATGGCAGCAGCGGCCCTCTTGGGCGGAAAAAATTCAAAAATCATCGGGTATCCTGTTGCCAAAAGGAACGTGGCCGAAATTCCCTGCAAGACGCGGAATCCAATGACGCTATACACGTTTGGACTAAGACCTACGAGTGCAGAGCTGAGTCCGAAGAGTCCAAGACCGAGGAGAAAGATCTTCTTTTTGCTGAAAATATCGGCCATTTTTCCGGTCGGGACTATTGTTGCTGCTGTGACAATCAGATATGCAGTCGCGACCCAGCTTAGAACCGAAATCCCTGATGAGAGATCGACGGCCATTCTTGGAAGCGCCACGGAAACAATGTTTCCATCTATCGATTCAACAAGGATCCCGACGGCTATCACAGCTAGTAACGCGGAGAGATTTGGGGATTGGATTTTTCCGATTTCTGAGCCTTCTTGCTCGGCGCTTTCATCAGTAGGCAATAAGGTTCCAATCCCCTAAAACACCCAAAATTGAGTCATCGACTTAACAATTCCTAGAGAGAAAAAGTATGATTATTTCCACCTTTTTGCGGTAAAGACAGACAAAGAAATCAAACCGGGAAAACAAAAACAAGTACTCCGTTGTATTCCCGTAACATTCAGGGATAATCTCGAGATTGAAGGCATCAGAAACTACGTGGAGTTCTAAGAAATTATATTCCAAAAAGGGATGCAACTGTTGTCGCCGAACTAAACGGCGCCGCATATGTATAGCTCGGTACCTTCAAGCTACCCGTGGAGGCGGGTCAGTCGTGTGGCAGAAAACGTGGTAAAGAGTCCACTAGCTGACTATAGCGGACAGACTTATGCCTTCTTCAACACAATAACGTTAGTTAGTTGAGACAGGACAATTTTCAAAACGAATAATCGATCGGCAAAGGTGGGCACGAAGTTCGTCAAAACGTTTCTATTCTATGGTGTCAGGACCTACTTTAGAGCAAAGTCAGGTCGGTTGAACCGAAAATTAATGAAAATTGGAAGAAATTCCTCGGTTTTAAAGATGCGAATCGGCAAAGATCACTACATTTATGAATCTGCAATGCACCAGGAAATGAAAAGAATCTACTCACAGCTTTGAGAAAAATACTTTTCTCTGCACGTCACCACAAAGAATTTCTTATAGAATTCTGGCCGATCTGAATATCCTGCTTTATATCAATGTCCATTCGGATAGCAGGGGCCGGAGAGGTTTGCAAATTAGGCGGATGTCGGTGAAATTGAAAGAAGATATTTTGATAGTTGCTAGCCAGCAGGTCTTTGTCAACTTTCAGCAGATCTCGACAACGCCTAACAAAATGATAACGATTACGAAATGTTCTTTGGTAACATCACTAATATAATGGGACCCTTGGTCCCTTCGATGATACGAAATGAAGTACACAAAGGTCGACGATATTGAACTTTCAAAGATTCAGAAACCAGAGTGGGCTGCTCGAAGGGATACTTACGTGGATCCACATTTCATCGATAGCATAAAAGGAGGCGTGATCGAACCCATCGTCGTTCGAGTTATCGACGGTGAAGTGTATGAGTTAGTTTGCGGAGGCAGACGGGTGAAGGCGGCAGAGGAAGCTGGATTGAACAAGATCCGAGCTCAGATCTGGGAAATGACTGATTCTGAGGCCTGGAAGATGATGGATGAGGAGAATTTCCAGCGTGAGGAAGTCAATGCGATGGATAGGGCAGCTTCGATTGTTTTTGCCATGGAGAAATTTGGTTGGTCCCAAGATCAGGTAGGGGCCGAACTTCATATGAAAAAAGGAGCGGTTTCTAACCTCCTTAGAGTATACAGGAATCCAATCCTCGCCGAGAAGGTAAAGAATGGGGAGCATTCTCTTCAGACGGCGCTAGAACTCATCTCAATTATGCCACAGAGCGAGAAAGTTCCTGGGGAATATATGAAGTGGCTTGGTTTTGTTGACAAAACTGTGGGTTTGAGCGTTGGAAGGATACGAAGAATCATTCGAAGTCCGCCCGCTATGACAAGATCTCGCAAATGTGACGGATGCAACGCCGAAATCAGAGATGGTAATCCCAAGAAAAAGCTAGAACTATGCGACAAGTGCACGGAAATCGTAGTAAAGTATTTCCGCACTACTCCACGCACCTCCTAAACGGTTTAGTCGGCCTTACTTCGATTTTTAGTTTTTGGAAGAAGATAATCAGAATACTCAGATATTATCAGCACTTTTTTTGTTGCTTCGACGGTCATACCTAGTCGGTAGGGATTCTTAGGAAAGATCTCTATCGAATTAGGCGTGTACTGCTACTTGATTCTCTTAGTGTTCTACACATAGGTTTTGTTTTTTCCAGTTCTCCTAACGATTGATAATACACATTGGACCATTTCTTTTTGTCGAAAATACTCTAATTTGTCCTTCTAATAGACTCGCTCTGAGTAACATTTGTCACTTACAAACCCACAGCATATTTGTCAAAAATCAATCTGTATTCACTTTCGTAATCCGAACCCCAAGGCGCTTCTACTTGGTCTATGCAACTAAAAGAGGAGAAAAAACTTCTATGATTATCATAGGAGACATCCAAAATTATTCGGCTCGCTTTTTCTCAGAGCTTACAGTAAACGAATGACCTAAAAATATTTGAAGGATCTACTCTCACATCTAAGTTTTAGGGCACTAGAACGATTCTGCACGTTCTTGCCGTTCTTTAGAGCGGTCAGACCATTCAGAATGTTATGGTGAGGGGCTTTGAAAAGATAAATACTGTTAGGACAATCTCATAATTTAGTGATATTAAATGTCGCTTGATATGAAGAAAGAGGAAATCAAAAGAAAAGCTCCCGAGTTCTTCAAGCAATACTACCAGAAGACTGGTGAGATCCCTTCAATAGCAAAGACTGTGGAAAAATTGGACACAAACAATGTGCAACTCTATGCGGTGTTTCCGGGGGGCCAGCGCGAGATTTGCCGGCTAGCAGGGATTCCTCTGGATGTTCCGATGCCACAAGGTGTGCCTACAACTCCTCATCCGGCTGTTGCTCCTACATCTTCCGTGCCTATAATTCCAACTGAAATAATTCCAAAATATCCCCCCAACACCAATGTAAGGGATGTTCCAAATCTCGGATTTAGAATAGTATTGACCGAAAATCAGTCGATGAGTGTTCGTGCCTTGGGCTTCATCGAAGGAATTTCAGATCCGAGTGTGGTCATGGATAATTTACTAGTCTCGGAGGGCCTCCGTAGGAAGCAGTTCCCGACCCTATCATTCGAGAATTTGGCACGTACCTACAAATTTCTGATGGGTGCGAGGGCTAGGGGATGGACTGATGACGAGTTATTGAAGTTTCTGACCGAATCTTACAATTTGAAGCTCGATAGGCTGTCACCGCAACAGGCAAACTCACTGATAGTTTTCGTGAAAGAGGTTAATTATCGCAAATGGAGTATCGCAAATTTTCTCTACAATGCAACAAGAGCCGAGAACATTGTCGGCATCTACACGGATTATCGGAGAGGGAACATATCATCAGAAGAGGCGATACGAAATATTCGGGTTATGTTGAACTCGTAATAGTGGAGGATTCAAGAGGAATTGACATTCGTGACCGAGGTTGGACGACTATTTATTGAGGACATAGAATGGCGTGAAAATCAGCTACGGCAGGAGCGGGAGAGGCAGCGGCAGAGTGATTTAGAAACATACAGGTATTTGGTGCGCAGGGGCGAGAATAAGATTCGAGAAGCCAGCGACTTGCTCAACAATTCAAAACGATGTTTGACCCCTGTGCAGTTCAAGGCATACATTGATGAAATTGAGCATCTTGAGAAAATTGTTGACTCAAATCCCTGGAGGACCGAGAGTGACGTTGAAGACCTGAAAATCCGCATAGGATGGGATGTTTCTGGATATTTGGAAGCGTGGAGGCGCAAAGGGTACTTTCGATACCCATACTAGGTCGCTAGACAGAGTTGTCATTTTTTCTGAAATTCATAGATCCGTCGAACCAATTCTAATCCCCCAGATCGGCTTGATCGCAGACCTAAAACACTGCAATTGCAGACGAGAAACTACTTCTATCGCATGAGTTTCTGTTGCCCGTCCTGCGTTAGACATGGGCGCAGAACAAAAGTTAGAACAAGAGACTTCGCCAAATAAGAAAAAAAGTAGTGCGAAGTTTCGGTCGAAGGCAATAGTCGAGGTTAGGGTAAAGACGCCGGCTAGAAACGCGAGCGAAATGCCGATACTGCTGACCCTCGCTCAGGCCCCGGCATACAGTATGAGGACGAAAGTCGTGCTTGAGCAGGTGAAGAAATACTTCGAACTCGACAAAGAAGATTTGGAAGCGCGATATCCTAAATCACAGCAATTTGTCGTAAACACGATCATAAAATTCTCACGAAAACAGCTGGTGTCGAAAAAACAACTTTACCCAATCGGCGAAGAATGCCAACTCGGGACCTGGAAGCTGACCCCTTTAGGTCTGCGTCGAGCCAGAGATGCTGCTGTGAATTGGCAGCCGCGCTATGCATACAGGAATGCGATATTGCTCGAAGAACTGGGCGTCGATGATAAGAGAGGAGGAAGCGAAAGCACGTGAAACACATCAATCCTTCGCAGGTTTCGTCTATGCATCATCCGGCCAAAAATCCACTTCCGACTCTGCCTATGACTGTGCAGTGCGTGCAAGCCTTGCACGCACTTCTAGCTGTAACGCAAGACAAGGTGAGAATATTTCTCTTTGGTTCCTAGTCCACGAGTAACTTTGGCAGTCAACCTAAGGGCGCAGGATAGGTTCATCCTGGATGGTCTCGTAACACTATCACAAATTGACAGGTGCGATATCACCACAATAGCTAGGCGCGCGCTGGAGTACTACATACAGGTCAGGGAGAAAGCGATTGGTAATGACGGGACAAAAAAGATGGACGAATTTATCTCTGGAATAGACTATGGAGATATACTTTCAACCCTTCTGACGCCTGAGCTACTAGAAGTGTTCTCTGATTCCGAAATCTTGTCACTTGCAAAAATCGTCCGAGCGAGGCGCCAAGAGCTTGACGGCGAGTTGCGCAAGAGAGGATACTACCTGAAGTGGTAGACATGCAAGTGTCTAATGTCTTCGGAACTGGAGGTCGTGGGTTCGAACCCCACCCCTAGTACCCATTGTTCCCAGGTGCGCAGCGACCGGGATGAGGCATTGCTTCGGGTCTTAGAAATAGATTATTTCGCGTCGAATCTCGACATTTAACGAGTTTATCAGACTCGCGAGCGGCCGCCTAGCCTGGTGGGAATACGGTCTCTTTGAGCCCTACATGTGAAAAATCTTCCGAATGGACCAGCTAAGTCGTTCCATTCTTAATCAGGGTCAATTATTTACCTCAACGAGAAAGACCTTCAAAAATCGCGCCCTTCAGTTGAATGAGCTTATCGATTACAAGGTCGCCGAGCCTGTCAGGTAATCCAATTATTCCAGCCTAGGATTTCGTTATCAAGGCTTCATTGCAAACAATTTATCTCCTGCATGAATATCAACTTCTTCCAGTGACCTTCTATCACCCTTTAACCCTCTTTTTCGAGCCCAAGTTCCTCCAATGTCTAGAAATTCTCCTTTTTCGTTGCGTAAAACCCAATCCACTCCACATGAGCGAGGCCTTATCTTACCTCTCGGAAAGGTGTACCACAATAAGTTCACTAGATCTTGAACATTTTTCAATGCCGAGTAGTCAATATTAGTAACTGAACGATTTCCAAATAGCTTCGACGTGTCGACCTTCAAAATTGTTGCTTTTTGAATCGACTCTACTACTCTGTCAACCTTTATTGGATCTGATTCAATCTGACTGACTTCCTTTTTGAGGATTGATTTTTGCTTTTCGACGTCCAATTCTGGAAGTCTGGTTGCCTTCTGTAATCTTCAATACTTACGCCGCTATATTCCCAAGGAGCATAAAATACCCAATGTCGTTCAGCCAAGATCACGAAAAAACAAATTGCGACACCGACAGGAAATATAGTTACAAAATAGGTCAGATCCATTTGAACTTGCGGAGATCTAGAAACTGCGACGCTGATCCCGGCTATAGTCTCTGTTAAACCTACAAAAATAGCAATTATCACTAAGGGGGTTATACGCGTCTTTGATAAATCGGGTAGAGAACCCAACTACTTTCAATTTCATGAGCAAAAACTTTTCAGGTTAAAAGCTATTACCAAAAGTAAGTAATCTGTCCAATCAGTATTTCTATCAACCCTAGGACTTCGGTTATGATCTTGCGCTAGGACTTTCGGGAGACCTACTAGCCGCTACTTCTCTGTACGCGCAGAATCAACCGTAATATCAAACCAAGAAAAATCGACAGGGGGTTGAAGTAGGTTCTCAAGAGCTTGCATTCTTTTATTATTCCTCTTTCGTGCCCGATTTTTTCGGTTCATTGCGCGAAATTCATCTTGAGCTTGAATTGCCTTGAATTTCAGAAACGGGTCTGATGATGTCCTTCCTTTACTAAGTTCGATTTGTTCGTTTACAATTTCGATCCAGTGATTACGATAGAGAAATCTAAGTGCCTTTTCCAGTCTCCCATCTGCAATCTGTGGAAGAGGTTCTCCGGTTGATGTTTTCAAATAATCTGGATAAGCACTCCTTAAGGCGAGTTTCAAGCTCTTGATATCTACACGTTTTATGTTAGGATTATTGTAATCACTTACTCCGACCGCATAAATCATGTTCCAAACTTCCTTAGCAACATAGGAGATTTGAGGGTCTGCTCTTAGAAATTTTTCAGTTCCGCAGTTCATAGGAATAGTCAAGATGCCATCGCTGAACAAATCGGCAAGCTCGCTATCATCTAAATCTCCGACTATTGGACCGAGAATCAGATTCGCATTTTCCAACTCAAAGCCAATTACTGTAAAATCAACCGGAGGAGAATTACCTTCCACAACTTTTGCAGGACAACAAGCGATAGGTTGTGCTTCGATTTCTTGATTAAGAAATTTTAACTTGCCTTCGTATTTTCTTAGCTCGGATACTCTTCCATAATATGTGCTCGAACTTGATGATTTGACGTTCTTAACATCAATAATTGAGTGTCCAGTTTCCGATATGAAAAGAGCATCTGGAGTCTTAAGGATAGAATTGTCTTTGGCAGTCCTAATTTCGGGCTCGACTTCTAATCTGCCAATCCGATTGGCTTTGAAATATTCGTAAAGAGAAAGCGAGACATGAAATTGGACGGTATAATCATCATGTTCCTGATCAATTCTGGCTTTGATATCGTTTATAGTAGCAGCTTGCATCTAAAGGTCATTGTCTAATTATTTCGTGTCTTGATCTAGGATAGATGCTTTCGAGCATCGATGTCAACAAGGAGAGACTCTGGGGTGTGGCTTTAATCAGCGGAACAAGCTTAGCTTGGTTTTTGAACACATGCAGGTCGTAAACGCTTCCATCTCCTTTGTCAAGAATCTCAAAAGCGTACCACGGATTCCCAGAATGATTCACGGAAAGAGCAAACCGAGGTTCTTTGGAGAACGACTCCTTTAGGGTCTCAATCTCTAAGTCAAACCTATCTTCTGACTTGGTAGAATGGAATACTAACGGGGTTACTTCAAATTCGTTCTTCTCATTTTCCCGGGCTTCTAAACCTTCAAGGCCGCGCAGAAATTCGTCGGAAAGCCTCGTAACCGGCTCTATGATCAATCTGTTGAAGGCGGAGAATCCAGATTCATTACCAGCGTACAATATGAGATGTCCAGAAATGGAAATCCGACATTCAAAAATTGTCTTCCGGTCCTGCCTAGAAATCAGACTGATATGTGCTGCCTCTACGGATCTTCCAGTCGTTGTGGCAAAATTTTGAA
>Ga0335085_10000333_pt1 | contig 139060 bp, 124 predicted proteins | sample Lox_Sample_45_FD_206712 | JGI IMG/M metagenome (GOLD analysis project Ga0335085, IMG submission 206712) | Soil microbial communities from Loxahatchee National Wildlife Refuge, Florida, United States - Lox_Sample_4.5 | ecosystem: Environmental > Terrestrial > Soil > Wetlands | place: USA...
AATGATGGAACTCCGACCCTTCCAGCGACACGATACAAGTGATCCCTGGAATTTTTTCCGGTATAAGATTTGCAGCAAGCCCTCCCCAACTGTAGCCAACAACTGCAATTTTTTGGAAATCAACGAAGGTATTTTTGTAAAGATTTTTTATCGCAAATACTGCGTCGTTAACCTGTTCGAAAAGATCCTCTTTTTCAGTTGTCATTTCTCCGGGAAAACGGCCAATGGAACTAATTGAGGCAACAAAATAGCCTTTTTGGGCAAGTGCTTCCAGCAAGAGTATATTTTCATAACTAGTGCTTCCATAACTCGCGAGGTAAACCACCAGAGGCCATCTGCCTTTTCGTATCGGCAGATTTTTATACGTTTTTGTTCGGAATGCCAAAAGTCTGGAAGAATCGGAACATTTAAAACCTTCACAAAAAGCTTTTGCTGCCTGCGTTTTTAATCCGGTTGAAATTGTAGTCCCGGTATAGTAGTCAGCTCTTTGCTCTAACAGCCCAAGGATATCCCCATAAATTAGTGCAGTATCTGCCGACGATACATTAGCCGGGTACCATAAATCGATATCAAGAGGCCTAAAATGAAGAGGGTCATTAATGTCTGTGTTAGGCCGATAAATACGAGAACTGTCTGTTAGATGGACCTCCCTGTACCCTGCCAGGTAGCTTCGGGTCTGTGCGTTCAAGGAAATTGAAATAAATGCAAGCGCTGCAAAGGCGAGTAAGTTTTTTTTCATCTGTATTTTTGATGAGATCAAGATAAAATCTGTTTTCTTAACGAATTGATAAAATTCGTCTCCAATGGTTAAAGCAGGTCAATGAGCGCATTTACGGATAGCGCATAGTTTTTAGAATGACCTGTTTGGACACAAAGAATTTTTAAGCCATGGGCTCGGGGATTTTCTAGCCGGGCACTTACATCCGCGCCTGAAGCTTCGGCAGATATTGTTTACAAACCGGATCAACTCGTCAAATATGGGCAATTTAAAATCAGTCACTTAAACCAGCAATCAGTTTCAAATCGGCCAGCCAGCGGTTTGAAAAGTTTCCAGTCCGGGTCGCCGGCAACGGGTGACTGAGTCTGCTCGTATGTCGCATTCGAACAATACGGATTTCCTTCGCCGTTATCAGATACGAGATTCGGTAATGAAATTTTTCAAACGCCCGCCAGGTACCATCATTATTTCTCTTGAATTTATCGGGAGGGAACATTTCAGGTTGAGTTGGCAATTGGTCCGCGATTCGCGTCATTTCTTCAACAACCTTCCTGGCGTTTTGGGGAAAATCCTTGCTATATAATCGTAAGCTTTTCTTAACTCTTTTGATGCTTGAGCGTCAAAACTGTTACCATGACTTCATTTCTTTCTTCAATTGGTCGTTGGTAATGAAATTTCCCTTTTCGATTTCAGCATTCCCAGACTCTAAGTCGTTGTTGTACTCGTCCAAGGATTGGGGTTTTTCGGCAGTGTGATACCCTATGCCCATCAGCTTCAAAGTGCGAATTAGCCAATCCTGTTTTGAAGAGTCTTTTATGCCGTCAAAATCGATAATAAGGTCCATAACTTGTGGCTTTTTACAAATTTAGGTCTTTTACTTGATTTTTCTTAATGGCATTGTGCACCAATAGGTTATGGGTATCAGAATGCCCGCCCGTCGCAGCTGAATCGATCTGATATTGAAACAAATTGTCTTTTATCTCGACTTCGTTACTCCAATAAACGGTGGGTGGAGCAGGTTTTATTTTTGAATTGGGATAATTCCACAGGTCGAGCAGGTCCCTGTAATATTTGAACCCTAACTTGACTTTTCGGCAAAAGAGGTTTTGCCGGAAACGCCTTAATAACAAATAAAAATGGATGGATTGATGCGGTTTTAACCGGATATCCTCAGGGATATTGCCATCGCATCCATCGTTGCCACAATACACCGAATCGTTACTGGTGATCCAATTTGTCCAAGGCCAGCCGCAACTCATGATCCAAAAAACAATGGCAGTGTCTTGTTGATTCGTAAGAGTCGCGATGGTAAAATAGCCTGTATCGTAGTGGCTACCTTTAGCGTCCTGGTAAGCTTTAATTGTTCCTTTTCCTATGATTTGTAAGGAAACGGAGATGAATGCCTTTTCATTCATATTCTGTGCAGATCCTTTTTGAGCCACGCAAAATACAAAATTCAAAACGAGAAATATGTTGGAGACGCACCTGGTTGAAGTCATTTAATGTTGGATTTAGCTTTGAATTTGAATATAACAAAAATTGTCCAACGCTTTTCGTCGACACAGTCTCCTTGAAATGAACCTCTGCTCGTTTCAAATTCAGGAATCTCTGTAAGAGTCTGTTCTTTAATAACTCATAGCCTAAACTTGTGGCGGAAAAACCAGGCAGAAGGTTTGGGACCTTTCTTCTGCAAATTCTTGTGCAATTTTTCGAAAATTGATTAAAGGAAATCGGAACATTTGGTTGCGTGCATTCCGAATTCTTGCTCAGAAAATTGTAGAAATTAGTTTACTGGCTTTATAAAGGTTTTATAATTATATCGTTACATCGACCGGTTCCAAAACAAAAAAGCCCCCGACATCGTCGAAGGCCATCCGTGGGAGCTGAGGGTCTCGAACCCCCGACCCTCTGCTTGTAAGGCAGATGCTCTGAACCAACTGAGCTAAGCTCCCTTTCCCCTTACCCGATCCCATCGGGTTAAAGGACTGCAAAGATAAGGGCTAAACCCTTTCGACAAAAGTTTTGCGGTTTTTTTTGTAAAGACCTCAGTCCCACTGGATTTCCTCAATCCCAGCCGACCTTGCTGAATGGGTAGCCGCAATGGATATCAAGCAGGGCTATGAGCATCTCGCAGGAAAATTTGGGATCACGCCTTAAGGCGCCTTCCAACTATTGTTCGCCCGATTTTCATCCGGCAACACCTGCTCCGGATCGATCGTTGCGCTCACCAACGCCTGGGTCGACTCGACATGCACCACCCGCGTTCCACCCTGCAGCCACGTCTCGACCGGCAAAACCACCCGCTGATGCGATCCATCTTTCCAGACTAGCTCCAACACCGCCGGCATGGCCATCCGATCCAGGTTGCCGATCGTTACATTCCACCCCCCGGCAGAAGGCTGAGCACCAAGAACCGCCAGATCCAGCCCCCAGTTGTGCAGGAACCATCCCCGCCAGAACCACGACAGGTCCTCACCTGCTTCATTGTCCATCATCCGGAAAAAATCATAGGGACCGGGATGCCGGTATGCCCACGCCCGGATATATCTCCGGAAAGCATAGTCGAACCGGCGCGGGCCGAGGATCTGCTCCCGCAGCAGCACCAGCCCGAGAGCCGGCTTGAAATATACCATCGGGTGCCGGTATTTTTCGGGTATCGCATCGGCCCGTGTCATCATGACGGGCGCCTGCGGATCCCGCAACGTCGGAAGGATCTCATCGACCGGGTTGCCTCCACCGGGCGCATACTCATCGTCGCGTTTCGGAGCATACTCGCCTTTATTAAACGCATCCGATGCGTAAATGTCGATGAACGTATTAAACCCTTCATCCATCCATCCATACGTGCGTTCGTCACTGCCGACGATCATCGGAAACCAGTTGTGGCCGATCTCATGCGCGGTGACCCAAAACAACACCTTGCCCTTGTCATCCATCCCGTCAAAAACAATTCCCGGATACTCCATCCCGCCCGCAATTCCCGCCTCATTCACCGCCACGGGGTAAGGGTAGGGGAACCATTTCGCGGAAAAATGCTCGATCGAACCTTTGAGGTACTCCGTCGCGCGACCCCACGCCTCCGGTCCGGCACTTTCGACCGGGTAGACCGACATCGCAAGACAATGCTTCCCATCCGGCAGATTGACCCGGGCCGCATCCCACATATACGCCCTGCTGGCCCCAAAAACAACATCCCGCGTATTGCTCATCCTGAAATGCCAGGTCAACATCCCCGTATGAACCGGCCGGCTCACAACCGCCCCCACTTCAGCGGCTCCACGGATCATCACCGTCGCATCACTGGCCCGCGCCGCAGCCAGCCGGTCGCGTTCAGCCGCCGTCAACACCTCCGCCGGATTCACCAATTCTCCCGAGCCGGCCACGATCATATCCCAGGGTACCGTGACCCGGTAGTCGAAATCACCGTATTCGCAATAGAACTCGCCGCTGCCAAGGAACGGCAATGTGTTCCATCCCTGCCGGTCGTCATAGACGCACATCCGCGGATACCACTGCGCGATCTCGTAGATCTTCCCATTGCGAGTGGGAAAAAAGTCCGTGCGGTTCCCAAAATCTCCGGGCACGGTATAGTGATACCGGATCTCGATGACAGCCACACCGCCGCGGCCGGCCAACGCATGCTTCAACCGGATCTGAAGCCGGGTATCGCTGACCACCGTATCCGCGTCTGCCCATGCGCCTCCTTGCTGCACCCTGACCGACTCGAGTACAAAACCCCCGGTATGCCGGGAAGGTGTAAACTCCGTGAAATAGTTCGATCGGGCATCCGCCCGGTAGGTTTGCTGCTCGAGATAGAGCCAAAGATCGAAAAGACTATCCGGGCTGTTGTTCGTATACCGGATCATATCTGTGCCGCGGATCGTATTGACCACCGTGTCGAGTGTCGCCGTCAGGGTATAGTCGGCGCGATTTTGCCAATAGGCCGCGCCCGGCGTCCCGCTTGCCGATCGCGTAGCGAGATGCACATCGTCATAAAATCCCGGCGCAAACAGTGCATGCGGATCGTATGCCGGACCCCTGGACTGCTCCGGCAAACCGGGATTGGTTTGCGAAACGCCCCCGACACAGACAAAAAGACCCGCCCATAAAAGCAAAGGAAAAGCTGATTTGATCATGGTGCGGCGAAAATAGCCAATCTAATTCAGCTGCACAACAGGCAACCGGTAATGAAGCCCGTCCACCATAAAAAGCTCGTCGATCTCGTAGGACCAGTATTTGAACAGGGGAGACTTCGACAGATAGCGCTCCACATCCTTCTTGCTCTCGGCCGAAAAAGTGATCCACACCCGCTGCGTCTCCATGGTCACGACATAGTGGTCGATGATCCCCTGTTCGATCAGCCGGTTGATATACGTCCGGTGCGGCGGTACAAGCGCCGCAAATTCATCGTTCATCTCGAACCGTATCGTCACCTGGAATTTTCTCATGGTCACTCTCCTTGCTACAAATTAACAATTGTTCATGAGCAATGTTCATGCCGCCCACCAATAGATACGATCTCATCGGAGCTAAAGTTGCCAGTCCATGATCCGGTTAACCCATTCCTGGCGGTAAGGCGCTGTCACCTTGATGTAGTTGTCGGTATACCCTTCCATCAGGGCAGTGGTGACATGGCCTTCCAGCAGCACCTTCCGCGTCTGGCCGCGGTGTCGCTGGATAAAGGACTGCATTTTGCGATAGGAGAGGTGCCGCAGGGTCTTATTGCGCTCGGCGCGCACAGCCGCCGGCACGACAGGGCGGATTTCCAACGCCCGCGTGTGATCCCGCTCGGAGTAGGTAAAGACATGGAGGTAGGAAAGATCGAGCGATTCGAGAAATCCAACCGTTTCATCAAAATGATCGGGGGTTTCTCCCGGATGCCCGACGATAACATCCGCGCCGATCGCACAGTGCGGCATACAACGACGGATCAGTCGCACCCGCTCGGCATATAGCTCCCGCCGATACCTCCTGCGCATCAGCCCGAGAATTCGATTACTGCCGCTCTGCAGCGGGAGGTGGAAGTGCGGCATGAAACGCCGGCTTCCTGCCACCCATTCAATCATCGCCGGTGTCAGAAGATTCGGCTCTATAGAAGAAATCCGGTATCGGTCGATCCCATCGATGCCGTCCAGCTCCTTCATCAACCCAAAAAAATCTTCCCCGTCCCGGCCAAAATCCCCGAGGTTGACACCGGTCAATACGACCTCCCGGATGTCACCGCGTTCCGCAAGCTCCCGAACCGTCTTCGCGGTCCCGGCGATGGTTCCGGAACGACTGCGCCCCCGCGCCAGGGGGATGGTACAAAACGAACAATTATAGTCACAGCCGTCCTGCACCTTCAGAAACGTGCGCGTCCGGTCATGCAGGGAATAGGCCGGGTTGAATCCCGTCACCTCGCCAATGTCACAGCTGCAGATGCGCGCTGAATCACCGGTTGTCAGCGTACCGAGATGCTCCGCCAGGTTGAATTTCTCCGCCGCCCCGAGCACCAGGTCCACTCCCGGGATAGCCGCGATCTCCGCCGGCTTGAGCTGCGCATAACACCCGGTGATGACCACCGTGCTGGCCGGCGACCGCCGCCGGATCTTTCTGACGAGGTAACGGCACTCCTTATCGGCATTTTCCGTCACCGAACAGGTATTGATCACATAAACATCCGCCGGTTCATCGAAATCGCGCTTTACAAAACCCTCGTTCTCCAGCAATCGGGAGAGACTGGACGTCTCGGAATAATTGAGCTTGCATCCGAGTGTGTGAAAGGCGACGGTTTTGTTGGCTGCTTCCTTCATCAGTCGGCAAAGGTACTTGAAATTCCTTATTTTCGCCCCTACTGTATGCGTCAGTTGACCAAACCCTTTTGGTGGCTCTATTGTCTGTATGCCTTCCTGCTGTTCGCGATCGGGATGTTCTGTGTCCTTCCGTTCGTGGCGGTTTTCGCGATGCAGCGGAAAGCCACCGGGGGGGACCGCATCTATAAGGTCTGCCGGTACTGGGACGATGCCTGGCTGACCCTCGTGGGTATCCGGCATACCAGTATCTATGAGTCGATGCCCGATCCGGACCGGCGATACGTCTTTGTCTCCAACCATATCTCCTATCTGGATATCCCGATGATCCTGCAGGCTGTCCGGCGGAATACCTTCCGCATTCTCGGCAAAGCTGAAATGACATGGATACCCTTTTTCGGTTTTATCTATGGCCAGGCCGTCGTCCTTGTCGACCGGACCTCCGCCACGGGTCGCTCCCGCAGTGTGCGCGAACTGAAGTCGATGCTGGCCATCGATCGGTCCGTCTTTATTTTTCCCGAGGGAACGTTCAATGAGACCGGAAAGCCTTTAAAGTCTTTTTATGACGGCGCATTTCGTCTCGCCATTGAAACCCAGACGCCGCTTCAACCCATTCTTTTTACCGACACCTTCGATCGCATGCACTATTCGAGCTTGCTTAGCCTTCGGCCCGGCATCACCCGAACTGTCTTTTTGCGCGAAGTCGACGTATCGGGAATGACCCTGGCCGACCTTCCGTTGCTCAAACAACGCGTCTATGCTCAAATGGAAGAGGGACTGGTCCGGTACCGCGTCTCCTGGCTGCATCCGGCGTGACTGTTTTTCCGGGATCGTCCCTTAGCTTTTTCGTAACTTGCAAGGTTATGTACGCGGAAGTCATCATACCACTGGCCTTACCCAACAACTATACCTGGTCCGTTCCCGAACAACTCCAGCCGCAGGTAAAAGAAGGCGCGCGCGTAGAAGTGGAACTTCGCAACAAGAAATACGCCGGCATCATCCGACGGCTCCATAACGACAAACCTGCCGCATTCCAACCCAAACCCATCGGTGACGTCCTCGACAGCGAACCGATTATTTACCCCTCCCAACAGAAACTATGGGCTTGGATCGCCGACTACTATCTCTGTAGCGAGGGCGAAGTCATGGCCGCCGCCCTGCCCGCCCATTTCAAACTAAGCAGCGAGACGATCCTCGTCTTCAACGAAGAATACGGCGACGATTTCAGCCGGCTGGACGGCGACGAATTCATCATCGCCGAAGCCCTCCTGATCAAAAAGGAACTGAAGCTGACCGACGTCCAGCAATTGCTCGATTCCGTACACGTCTATCCCATAACAAAACGCCTGATCGAAAAACAGGTCTGCTTTGTCCGGGAGTCGCTAAAGGAAACTTATTCACCAAAGAGAGTCGACTACGTCCTGCTTAACCCGGAATTCGCAGCGGAAGACCGCCTGGCGGAGCTATTGAACAACTGGGCCCGCGCGCCCCGGCAACTCGAGCTGTTGCTGGCCTACCTGCATCTGCAAAAGACTGCCGGAGAGGTCCCCCGGCCCGAGCTGCTAAAGAAATCCGGCGCAAGCGCCGAACAACTGAAAGGCCTGGTGGATAAGGGCATTCTCCGCATCGAACGCCGCACGGTCGATCGCACCGCCTTCCTGCCAAAAAATATAAAGATCGACTTCGAACTTACGGCGGCCCAGCAGGCTGCTTATGACGCCGTCGAAGCCGCGTTCCAACAGCGATCCGTCTGCCTGCTCCACGGCGTGACCTCTAGCGGCAAAACCCAGATCTATATCCGGCAGATCGAAGCCGCCATCCGCGAGGGCCGCCAGGCACTCTACCTCTTGCCCGAGATCGCACTGACTTCGCAGATCATCCGGCGGCTGCAACGGCATTTCGGCGGCTACGTAGGCATTTATCACAGCAAATTCAGCCAGAATGAACGGCTGGAGACCTGGAACAAAATCCGAAGCGGCGAGATAAAGGTTGTCCTGGGCGCCCGCTCCGCCATCTTTCTCCCCTTTGTAAACCTGGGACTGATCATTGCCGACGAAGAGCATGATGCCTCCTACAAACAACATGAGCCCGCGCCCCGGTACCACGCCCGCGATGCGGCAATCTACTATGCTTCCCTTTTCGGCGCCCGCGTCCTGCTCGGTAGCGCCACGCCGGCAGTCGAGTCCTATTATAATGCAACCACCGGAAAGTATGGATTGGTAACACTCAACGAGCGTTTTGGCAATGTTGCGCTGCCGGAGATCTCTGTCATCGACACGAAGGTGGTTCGACCGTTTCGGCGAGTCGGCACCAAACGAAAAGTGAGCGGGAATCTTCCAAGTACCTCTTCTATGTCCCATTCCTCCTCGATTTCTAACTACGGCGAATTCGCCGCAGTTAGGCCAGGCATCTCACCGGGCACCCCGTTCGACACTCCGTCAACCCCGAAGGCGCCTTCCAGCGAAGGTCCAAGCGACGACCATACAGATGACCCCCTGACCGGCTCCCGCGATTACGGCAAGCCGATCCTGAGCCCGGCACTCCATGCGGAAATCGAGCGATCCCTTGCCTCCCACCGGCAAATCATCCTCTTCCAGAACCGGCGCGGTTACTCCCCTTACCAGGTCTGTGAGGTCTGCGGCTGGATACCCCAATGCCGCAATTGCGACGTCTCGTTGAATTTTCACAAGCTGACCAACAAACTGCATTGCCACTATTGCGGAACGGTATACCCGCCGGTCCAGGTTTGTGCCGCCTGTGGCAATCACCGTTTCGTCCAGCGTAACTTCGGTACCGAACGCATCGAAGAACACCTCGGAGCGGTGTTCCCAAAAGCCCGCATCGCCCGGATGGACATCGATAGCGTGCGCGGCAAGACGGCGCACGACACCCTGATCCAACAATTCGAACAGCGGAAGATCGACATCCTCGTCGGCACGCAAATGGTAGTAAAAGGGCTCGATTTCGAACACGTCAACCTGGTGGGGATACTCGACGCCGATAGCATCATCCATTTCGCCGATTTCCGCGCGACCGAACGGGCGTTTCAATTGATGGAACAGGTCAGCGGCCGCGCCGGACGCAAAGACGGCCAGGGAAAGGTATTGATCCAGGCCGCCGATACCGCGCATCCTGTACTGGGCTATGTCCGGACACACGACTATCCGCTCTTTTTCCAAAACGAGCTGCCCTTCCGCCGGCAGTTCGGCTATCCACCCTTTACCCGGATCATCCGCGTCACCTTTCGGCATACCGCAAAGGAGGTCGTCGAATCGGCTGCGGGGTTTTTCGCGATCACGCTTAAAAAAGAATTCCCGAGCTATCTCATCGGTCCGGCAGAACCCGTGATCGCCCGGATTCGAAATCAATATTTGATGGAATTGATGCTGAAGCTGCCGCGGGACGGTCAAACGATAACCTTCGCCAAGCATATCATCCGCCAGCAGACGGCCATCCTGCACAGTGACCGCAAATTCCGGAGTGTGGTCGTCATACCCGATGTGGATGCGCTATAGCGGACATAGTTCGTCCGAAAACGAACAAAATCCGAGCCGCCGCCAAACATATATCATTAATTTACAGTCTGTTGCCCCTTTGGCACCCGGTTCGCTGCCTTAACGGTATGCTCAAAAACTACTTCATCGTCGCCTGGCGTAACCTTTTCCGGAACCGCGCATCTTCCATTATCAATATCGGGGGTCTTGCCGTCGGCATGGCCGTGGCGCTGTTGATCGGTCTCTGGATCCATGACGAATATTCCTACAATAAATATCATCGGAATTATGATCGGATTGCACGGGTGATCCAGTCCCAGACCCGCAATGGGGTGCGGAATGTGGATTACGGAATATCTTTTCCGGTTGCCCCGGGGCTTCGCAAAAATTTCGGGGGGGACTTCAAACATGTTGTCCCGGCCTCATGGGAAGAAGATCATATTCTGACGACAGGGGACAACAAGTTCTCGATCCATGGAATTTATATGGACAAGGAGGCCCCTGCCATGCTGACGCTGCGGATGCTGCGAGGAAGTTACGACGGTCTCGCCAATCCCCAGTCTATCTTGCTGGCCGCTTCAACGGCGAAGGCCTTGTTCGGCGCCACCGATCCGGTTGGGGCGAGGATGAAGATCGACAACAAGCTCGATGTCACCGTTACGGGGGTGTACGAAGATCTGCCGGACAATAGCGAATTCAGAGGCGATAAGTTTATCGCGCCCTGGGATCTGTATATCACTTCCGAGCGGTGGATCAAGGAGAATTTCGATCAGTGGGACAATAACTACTACCAGCTATACGTACAACTGGCCGACCATGCCGATATCGATGCCGTGGATCGAAAAATTGCCGGTTTCAAGCAGGCCCATGTGGCGCCGGTTGACAAGAAACTCCAGACCATCCTCTCGTTGTTCCCCATGCGGGACTGGCATTTGCGCGCCCATTGGGAGAATGACGGCCGGCAATCCGGCGGGTTGATCGAATATGTCAGGCTATTCGGAACTATCGGCGTATTCGTCCTGCTTCTCGCCTGCATCAACTTCATGAACCTGAGCACGGCCAGGTCGGAGCGGCGCGCGAAGGAAGTCGGTATTCGTAAGTCGATCGGCTCACTGCGCTCCCAGTTGATCGGCCAATTCTACAGTGAATCGATGCTGGTTGTGGTGCTGGCATATACCCTGGCCCTATGCGTAGTGCAGCTAATACTTCCGTGGTTCAACCAGGTGGCCAGTAAACGGTTGGCCATGCCGTGGGCCGATCCGGCCTTCTGGCTGCTGGGACTGAGTTTCATCTTGCTGACCGCAATCGTTGCCGGGAGCTACCCCGCCCTTTACTTGTCTTCCTTCCGCCCGGTCAAGGTGCTGAAAGGGGCGTTCAAGGCAGGCCGCCTCGCCGCCGTCCCGCGCAAGGCGCTGGTGGTACTGCAATTCACTATTTCCATGACGCTCATCATCGGCACGCTCGTCGTCTACCGCCAGATCCGGTATTCACAACAACGGCCGCTGGGATTCGACAGGGAAGCGCTAATGATGGTCCAAATGAAGTCTCACGACTACTTTGGAATATACGGCACACTGGAAAACGAGTTGAAAAGGACAGGCGCCATCGAAGAAATGGCCGAGTCATCCAGCCCGATAACCGGCGTTTGGTCGTCAAGTGATGATTTCCAATGGCCGGGATACGACCCCGGCGTTGATGCCGATTTCGGGACCATCTCCGTGACCCATGATTTCGGCAAGACAGTAGGGTGGAGGATAAAGGAAGGAAGGGACTTTTCGCGCGAATTCAAGACCGACTCGGCTTCCCTCATCCTAAATGAAGCGGCGGTGAGGTCGATGGACCTCAAAAACCCCGTGGGCACTGTCATCAGGCGCGGGTATGGCGCTTACGCCCGGAGCTATACCGTTGTCGGCGTCGCGGCAGATATGGTGATGGAATCGCCGTACGATAACGTGCGGCCGACGATCTATTTTATGGATTATGAGAATGTCAACTGGATGTTGTTCCGGCTCAACAGGAATCTGAACGTTCATGAGTCGGTCGCAAGGGTGGGGGCCGCGTTCAGGAAGGTGCTTCCGGCGGTGCCATTCGACTACAAGTTCGCCGATAACGAATACACGGCGAAATTCGCAGCAGAGGAGCGGACCGGCGCGCTGGCGATTTTTTTCACCATCCTGGCTGTCTTTATCAGTTGTATCGGGCTTTTCGGGCTTGCTTCCTTCGTAGCCGAGCAACGGACCAAAGAGATCGGGATCCGCAAAGTACTCGGCGCCACCGTCACTACCCTTTGGGCCTTGCTCTCGAAAGACTTTCTGAAATTGGTCGCAATTGCCTGCCTGGTTGCAATCCCGGTGGCCTGGATCGCCATGCACGGTTGGCTCCGAAATTACACTTACCGGACACCGATCGCGTGGTGGATCTTTGCGGCAACCGGCTGCGGCGCGCTGGGGTTGACCTTGTTGACCGTTAGCTTCCAGGCCATTCGCGCGGCGCTCGCAAACCCGGTGAAAAGCCTGCGGTCGGAATAGGAACGTTGATGCTCCTGCAAAATCGGCGAAACGCGGCCTAACCCTTCAGCTCCACCTTCTTGCCGGTCTTCACCGCTTCGTAGATCGCCTTGATCAGCACCATATCCCGCTTCCCTTCCTCTCCGTCCACCGGCATTATCGGCACCTTGCCCTTGAAAATGATTTCTGACATCTCATCCATCTGGACCGTTTGATGCACGGTATCCGGCTGATTCAGCTCTCCCTTATGCGTGCGCCCCTTTGTCGGCCCATAACCCGTTGCCGGTAACAGCTCGGCGTAACCATCGGACCCGTCCAAAAAGAAACGATCGAGGTTATTCAGATTGTACGTCGACAAACAGGAAGCCACGGCTCCACCCGGGAATCCGAACTGGAACTGGATGGTCTCATCGATCCCGGGCACAAAACGATCCGGTTCTGTCTTTACTTCCTGTGCCGTTACCCATACCGGTTCTTCGCCGACCATATAACGCGCTCCATTGACCGAATAGATGCCGATATCCATCAATGCCCCGCCTCCCGACAGCTTCGGATCGCGCCGCCACTGATGCGGATCGCCGCTGATAAAGCCGGATAAACCCTGAAAGAACCTGACGGTTCCAAATGCCCCAGCCTTTCGCATCCGGATCACCTCGAGCGTCTTGGGCTCGAAATGCATCCGGTAACCGACGAGCAGCTTGACGCCTGCGGATTTGCAGGCATCGATCATCTCCTGGCATTCCTCCGGGCTTACAGCCATGGGCTTTTCGCAGATCACATGTTTGCCCGCCTTCGCCGAACGGATCACAAAATCCTTGTGGGTCGAATTCGGCGTGATGACATAAACGGCATCGATATTCGGATTGTCCCTGATCTGTTCGAGCGTTTGATAATTGTAACAATTCGCGGGCGGGATCTTATACTTGCCTTGCCAGACCGGTAGCTTGGACGGCGTACCACTGATTGCGCCTACCAGCTTTGCCTTCTGGCAGTTTTGCATCGCGTTGGCGACCATGGTTCCATAGCCGCCGAGCCCAAGGATCGCAACCCGCAGGACGGGGCCGTCTATCGCCGCCGAAGGCGAATTGACACAGCCGGCTACCAAGGTGCCGGGAGCGGCCGAAAGGATAAGGGCCGAGCCCGTTAGTCGTTGTAAAAAATCGCGGCGTGAGGACATAAGGATGCATTTAGTTGTGGTAAGTTATTACCTTTTTGTCGAAAAAGTCGGCATACCTTGTGATCAAAACGTATCATTGTGCATGAGATGGATCGAAAATACATCCCTAAAAAAATATAATACATTCGGTATCGAGGCCAGCGCACGACACTTCGCCGCTTTTGGCTCCGACGAGGAATTGGCCTCCCTGGTGGCGACAGCGCCTCATCCCCTGGTCGTCCTGGGCGGCGGGAGCAATATCCTGCTGATGGGTGATGTCGCGGGAACCGTGCTGGTCAATGCGTTAAAAGGCATAGACCTTGTCGATGAGGACGACCGGTATTTTTATGTCCGGGTCGGAGCGGGGGAGAACTGGCATGGATTCGTGGAGTATTGCCTCGGCAGAAATTGGGCGGGTGTCGAAAATCTTGCCCTGATCCCCGGAAGCGTCGGAGCAGCGCCGATGCAGAATATCGGCGCCTATGGCGTAGAGCTGAAGGAGGTGTTTCACGAGCTGGAAGCGTGGGACCTGAGGGATGGCAAGGTAAGGATGTTTACGCTCAATGACTGCCGCTTTGGCTACCGTGACAGCATATTCAAGCACGAACATAAAGGCCGCTTTATCGTTCTCACCGTGACCTTTCGGCTGAACCGGGCCCCGGTCTTTCATACCGAATATGGCGCCGTGCGGGAAGAGTTGCAGAAAATGGGCGTCCGGCATCTTAGCATCCGTGCGATCGCCGACGCCGTGATCCGCATCCGGACTTCCAAACTCCCGGACCCGGCTCAGATCGGCAACGCCGGGAGCTTTTTCAAAAACCCGACGATCTCCAACCGTAAGTACGCAGACCTCAAAACGAAGTTCCCCGACATCGTCGGTTATCCCGACCCGGCAAAACCTTCCACTAAGCTGGCCGCCGGCTGGCTCATCGAGCAAGCAGGGTGGAAGGGCTTCCGGCGCGGAGACGCCGGCGTTCATGCGCGGCAGGCGCTCGTGCTCGTCAACTATGGCCGTGCCACCGGCCGCGAGATCTTTGACCTTAGTGAGGAGATTCTAAACAGCGTCAAGGATAAATTCGGGGTCACGCTCGAGCGGGAAGTCAATGTTATCTGATGTCGTCCAAAAAAATCCATTTCCCCGCCCTGGACTCTTTGCGCGCGATCGCCATGTTGTTGGTTTTCGCCGCGCACCTGGAACCGGCGGCGGAGACGGTTGGCGTAAGGATTGCGTGGAGCGCGGACGGTGCGATCGGCGCCGCGGGTCTGACCCTTTTCTTTGTCCTGAGCGGCTTCCTAATAACCTACCTTCTTCTGGCCGAGCAAAATGACCGTCAAAAGATCGATACCCCCCATTTCTACCTGCGTCGCATCCTTCGCATCTGGCCCTTATACTTCCTGATCGTCGCCATTGGTCAATTCCTTATCCCCATAACCGGCCTGTTCGGTCTGGACAGTATCTATGGCACGAACGCGCCGGATTATTGGAAGGCTTCCCTGTATTATCTGCTTTTCCTGCCAAACCTGGCATTTATTTTTGTATCGCCCGTCAATCCAATGCTGGGTCATACATGGAGTATCGGTGCGGAAGAGCAATTCTACCTGTTATGGCCGCTGGTGCTGACGATCGGCCGTCGCCATTTGCCGGCCATCCTTTGTATTATTATTATCGTGGGCTGTGTTTCGTGGTGGGTGCATGTTCCGGGTCTCAGCGCCGCCATCATGTGGTCCCGAATGGGCTATTTCGGAATGGGCGGTTTGATGGCTTATTTCCGGGCAAGACAGCCCGGTATCGCGCAGAAGTTTTCCAGCCGGGTACTGCAAATGCTGGCTCCGCTGCTTGCCATTATCGCCTTACCGGGAGAAAAGGATATGGCCTTTGGCTGGATTTCGGCCATGTTCTTCGGGATCGTCATTCTGCAGGCTTCACAGCCGGGCACCATGATGAGCAAACTTCGTCACCCGTGGCTGCGCTACCTGGGCCGTATCAGCTATGGAATGTACATTTTCCATGTACTGACGATCGTATTAATCGTCAAAGCCGGTACAGCCTTGATGTGGCCCGCATGGCTTCTGCCGCTGCTGGCCTTCATCGCCACCATTCTCGCGGGAACCCTCTCTTTCTACGGTATCGAACGCCCATTCCTCCGCCTGAAGCGCAAGTTTGGCTCGATCTCCACCCCGGCCGATGAAGTCTAATTGAAATCTTCGCTGTCGTCTTCCTCCTCATTCCCGAAGCTGGCGCCGGAAGATCCGAGATTTACCATGGAGCCGATCAGATCCTTGAACTCGATCTTTCCTTCCACGACCTTTTTACTGATCAGCGAGTAGGCGGCAAGCCCATGCAAAACGAATTCCATCAGCAGCGCCGCTTCCCGCTCGTTGGTATGTTTGAAGTACTTTTTGACAAGTGCGTGAAGGCCGTCTACTTTATACAACTGCTGGATCTTTTCGGAGTCGGGGGTATTAAAGAACAGGTTGAGGTGGTTGCCTTTGTCGAACCAATGCGTGATCGCGCGAAAAGGATTCTCATCGCGGGTTTCCGCCTTTCTTTTCTTTAGCTGATCGGGATTCGGGAAATAATTGACGAACTGCGAGCGAAAAGCCTTCTCCAGCAAATTGAACGCCACCTGGTAAGGGCCCTCCTGTTCACCCTCGTACACGAGCTCGATCTTCCCGGTGATCGAAGGGACGATGCCGATGAGATCGCTCATCCAGATCTGCGTCTGACGCTCCCCATTCAAGATCGCCCGGCGCTCGGCGGCACTCACCGCGTTCTCAAAGGCGGCAATTGTCAGCCGCGCGGATACGCCGCTTTTTTTGTCGACATACTCACTGTTGCGCGCCTCAAAGGAAACCTGCTCGATCAGCCGCTTGACCAGGTCGCTGACCAGGACGATGCCCTTTTGCTCCTCATGGATATCGGCTTCCTGCTCGGTGATGGCCAGCGCCGTTTCGAGACTCTTGGGATAGTGGGTCAGGATCTGGCTTTCGATCCGGTCCTTGAGCGGAGTGACGATCGAGCCGCGGTTCGTGTAATCTTCGGGGTTAGCCGTAAAAACAAACAGCATATCCAGTGGCATGCGGAGCTTGAAACCACGGATCTGAATATCACCTTCCTCCAAAATATTGAATAGCGACACCTGGATGCGGGCTTGCAGGTCGGGGATTTCGTTGATCACGAAAATGCCGCGGTTGCTTTTGGGAATGATCCCGAAGTGAAGGACCTGCTCATCGGCGAAGTTAAGACGCAAATTGGCGGCCTTGATCGGATCGATGTCCCCGATGAGATCGGCAACGCTGACGTCCGGCGTCGCGAGCTTTTCACCATACCGGTCTCCGCGGTACAACCAACTGATCGGGGTATCATCGCCACGCGCCGCCACGAGGTCCCGCGCAAATTTAGAGATGGGTGAATATGGATTGTCGTTGATCTCGCTCCCTGTCACATACGGAATAAATTCGTCCAGCAACTCGACCATCTGGCGGGCCATTCGCGTTTTCGCCTGACCCCGCAGGCCAAGAAACAGGATATTATGGCGGGAAAGCAGGGCGCGCTCTGTATCGGGGATCACGGAATCTTCATAACCCAGGATTCCCGGAAAGGTCGACTCCTTTTCTTTCAGCTTGCGGATAAGGTTTTCCCGAATCTCTTCCTTTACGGATCTGTTGCGGTAGCCGGCCTTTTTTAGTTCCCCAAGCGTATTGATCTTCGTAATGTCCGTCTTCATCGTTGAAATGTCCATTTGCTCATTTTAGTATTTCAGTTTTCTCAATAAACCGTCTTTCGCTTCCCGGATTCGAAATCCCGGAAGATAAAACTCCCTAACCGGTCGAGAGAGGCAAAAAAGGCCTTTCCATTGTTGGTTTCCGTAAATTCATTGACAAACCGCTGCAGGTAAGGGTCGCTGGCGATCATAAAGGTCGTTATCGGGATCTTGAGCTTCTTGCATTGCGCAGCCAGGTTCAGGCAACGGCTCGTGATCTTCCGGTCCAGACCGAAACTGTTCTTATAGTACCGTTTGCCCACCTTCAGACATGTAGGCTTGCCGTCGGTGATCATGAAAATCTGCTTATTGGCATTCCGCCGCCTGCGAAGGATGTCCATCGCCAGCTCGAGCCCCGCAACGGTATTGGTGTGATATGGCCCCACCTGGAGATAAGGGAGGTCCTTGATCTCCACCGGCCAGGCATCATTACCAAAAACCACGATGTCCAGCGTGTCCTTCGGATACTTGGTTGTAATGAGCTCACTGAGGGCCATCGCCACCTTTTTGGCAGGGGTGATGCGATCTTCGCCATACAGGATCATCGAATGGCTGATGTCGATCATCAGCACCGTCGAAGTCTGCGACTTGTAATCGGTTTCCCGGATCTTCAGGTCATCCTCTTGCATGCTGAATGCATCGATACCGTGGTTGATCTGCGCATTGCGGATGGACTCGGTGAAATCGATCTGCTCGAGCTGATCGCCAAACCGAAAGGGTCGCGTCTCCGGATTGGTCTCATCGCCTGCCCCCGGCTTGAACGTGTTGTGGTTTCCCTGTTTTGTCTTCTTGAGTTTCCCGAAGATCTCCTCGAGCGAGCGTCGCCTGATCCCCTGCTCGGTTTTTGGCGTGATCTTTATCTCGCCTGTCTGCTTGTTGTCATCGATATAGCCCTTCTCTTTCATCTCTTCGATAAAGTCCCCCATACCGTATTCGTCATCCGTTAACTGGTATTCCTTGTCCAGTTGGTTCATCCACTGGAGGGCTTCACCGACATCGCCGTTTGTGTAGCTGAGGAGCTGCATGAAAATATCCAGGAGCTGGTCGAACTTCGCCTTGCCCTCTTCGTTCGGGTCGTATCGCTTAAAGTGAAAACCGATCATATAGAAAAGATACTAAAAAAACAGTCCCCTTTTGGGAACTGTTTAGGATATAAATAATTCAAATAATAACAACATTCCGGGCGGGAATTTGTTTGGCGCGCCGACCCGCTCCGGTTTACCGTCAGGCCCCTGGCGGTCCTATCGCGGAGGTCCGGTGACCTTTGAGGGTGATGGCGTGGCGCCATATTGTTTGCTCCACTGTTCCATATCATGCAGCATCAAATAAGAAGACCAGATGTCATTTGCGAAATCCGCCTGGTGCCCGGTCAGATTCCCGCCTTTTCCATCCAGGTACATCTTTGCATTGCTCGCCAATTGGTCGTTCGGCATGCTTTCCCCGAGTGAGTTATAGTAACGCAGCTGCTGCTCCAGATCCTTTCGGAGAGAGGCGGCGACTTTCGCAGCCAGTTTGAGATCCCCCGCCCGGTAGCAGGCCAGCAGGAAACTGTGCGACACGCGGTCATCTTCATTTCCCTGGTTGGTCGTCATCCCGTAAGGGAAATTCGAATCCAGCACATTCCGGTCGAAATGCTCCAGGACGTTTGTGGCGGAATCCTTTTTACCCGCGTCGATCAGGCTAAGCGCCAACTGTGCGTGCGCCGCCCGGAGCGTATTCAGGTGCCGCCGGTTCTCCTCGTCATAATATACTCCCGGGATATTGGCGTTGCCGTAACCGAATTTTGTCATCATATTGGTATATGCAACGTCATTATTGTACGAACCGTAAGCCGCATCCTTCGCCTGTACCGGTACCAGCCGGCCGGCCAACCCGTCCTGCCGGACATACTTCGAGATTCCAAGGGATTCGATTTCGTATGTTGAGTTGAAGCATATGGGTCGCTGCCATTTATTCGCGGCAATGATCGCCAGCACCGCGAGCTCGTTCTTATACAGGAAATTCTTGTCGTTCGAAATATCCAGATGCAGTTCGCTGACTACGCTGTCGCCGCGGCTGACCGTGCCGTTTGCCCGAACGACGCCGGCGTCCACCGGAACCGACAAATGGCGGACCGGCAGGAAATTGAATGTCTGGCCGTCGTCACCTTGTCTCGTATACCGCGGATCTTCACTTCCGACCACATTTCGGAGAACCGTATCCAAATCGTAATATTTTGCCTCGTCGAAACCCGGAAGTGCGTGCACATAAACGGCGTCGCGCGTATTGCCCTGGATTTGCTCCGGGGTAAAAAGGACATCGAACGGCGCGCTTTCATTGACTTTATAACGTAGCTGATTGATATACCAGTCCGTTCCGAGCAAACTGTAGTTCATCACCCGTACATCCGGCCGGATCCCCTCTACTTCCTGGGCATACCAGAGCGGGTAGGTGTCATTATCGCCGAAGGCGAACAGAATAGCATTTTTCGGACAGCTTTCCAGATAGTCCTTGCCGATGTCGCGGGGGAGCGTTTTTTTGCTGCGGTCGTGATCGTTCCATTCCTGGCTGCCCAACAGGACCGGTACCGCGAGGAAACAAAGGCCTGCCGCCGCATAACCCGCCAGATCCTCCCGTTTCAGAAACGACAGGTTGCGCAGCCATTCCTGAACCTTGATGACCCCAAGACCGATCCAGATCGCAAATGCATAACAAGCGCCGGCGAAGGCGTAGTCCCTTTCCCTTGGCTGGAGGCCGGCCTGGTTGAGGTAGATCACAATGGCAAAGCCGGTAAAAAAGAAAAGCAGTAAGGTCACCAAGAAGTCCCGCCGGTTGCGGTTTAGCTGCAGGAACAACCCGATCGCCCCAAGCATGACCGGCAGGAAGAACATCCGGTTATAGGATTTGTTGTTTTTGTGAATGCTGTCCGGCAATTTACTTTGGTCGGCTTTGTAAAGCGCATTGTCGACAAACGGGATGCCGGTGATGGCATTGCCGTCGCGGATATTGCCAAAGCCCTGGAGATCGTTTTGTTTACCGGAGTAATTCCAGAAGAAATACCGGAGGAACATCTCCCAGTTCTGATAGGCGACAAAATATTTGAGATTATCCAGCATCGTCGGCCGCGCATCCTGATCCTGCGGGTCCATTCCGGAATAAGTTATATAGGCCCAGCGCTGTTGGCGGTCATTTCCCGGATCCCACATCCGCGGAAAAAGATGCGAAGACTCGGTATGAGCCCACCAGTCCTGGCCGAAGATATTTCCCGCCACCTCGTATTTCTCCTTTCCCTTCACATAAAGCGGACCTTCCTCGACCCGCGGCGCCTGGTCTGTGAAATCGGGGCCGTACAGGATCGGCCAATCGCCGTATTGCTCCCGGCTGAGATACCCTTCCAGGCTGACGGGATTGTCTACATTATACATATCCACTGCCGGATCGGCATTACTGCGGATCATGGTTGTAAAATAGGTTGAATAGCCGAGGAGCATAAACCCGGCGCACCAGACCGCCATCTTGAGGTAGTACCATTTTTTCCGCACGGCCCATCGGTTGACTGCCACCAGTACGGCGGCAAGTACAACAAAAAAGAAACCGAAGCCGACAAAGAACGGCATGTTCATCGAGTTGACAAAAAAGATGTCAAAGTTCATGGCTCCCCTGATGGTATATTGAATGACGAATTTCTGGACGATCCCGGTGATCGCACAGCCGACTACAAACGCGATGATAGTTCCCCACGCGGTCGGTTTGTAACGTTTAAAATAATACACCATCACGACAGCGGGGATCGTCAGCAGATTAAGCAAATGAACGCCGATGGAAAGTCCCATCATGTAAAAGATAAAAATGATCCATTTGTCGCCGCCAGGCTTGTCGGCCTGCCGCTCCCATTTGAGGATGGCCCAGAAGACCAGCGCGGTAAAAAACGCCGAGGACGCATACACCTCGCCTTCGACTGCGCTGTACCAAAACGAATCCGTAAAAGCGTATGCCATCGCCCCTACCACTCCGCAAGCCATGATCGTAAAGAGTTGCCGGCGATCGGGCTCCGCGTTAGGGTTACTCTTCAGCACGATCCGGCGGGCGAAATGGGTGATGGACCAAAACAAGAAAAGGATGGACAACCCGCTTGCGATCGCGCTCATAAAATTTACCGCCCGAGCCGCGGTATGCGGACTATCGCCGAACAAAATGATAAAAAAACGTCCCAGCAATATAAAAAGCGGAGCGCCGGGAGGGTGGGGGATCTGGATCTTATAACAACTGGCGATGAACTCGCCGCAATCCCAGAAACTGCCCGTCGCTTCCGCGGTCATCACAAACACGGTACAGGCAACCAATCCCACGATCCAGCCGGCAATATTGTTCACCCGGTCGAACTTCATATTCATGTTCATTTTAGGTTATTCAAAATACACCCGCACCGTCTGATAGAACAGCCGGCTCTGCAAATACTGATTTTGCGATTGTTCGGTGAAATCCCGCAGCCCGAACAATCCGGCCGCATTCCCCTTTTGGATCGCGATCTCCAGGTAGCCTGCCGAGTTGAAAAGCGCCAGTTTTTCTCCTTCTCCCACATCCGCGTAGGTGTCGCTGATGCGATCGATAACTTCGTCCCGCTTAAAAACAATCCGGAATCCCCTTCCTTTCCGCCGCTCTTCAAACTCCTCCCGGGTGATATTGACGATCACATTCTCGAAATGATCGATAAAAATGATCTGCCCTTCAATCCAGTTATCACCATATACCGGCCGGAGATGATTCTTCTCTACAAAGGCGACATCCGGCATCCCGATACTCATCAGGCTCCCGCCCGTCACTAAACCCTGGATCGCCTGCGCCATCACGCGTACACAGTACAATGTATTTTTGGTTGCATTCCTGTCCAGGGGGAGCCCGATCACCATCTCGGGTCGCCCCTCGAGGATCATCGTCAGTAGCCCATTGTCCGCGCACAACAGGTATTGATCTTTATGAAAGGCGAGCAACAGCTGCTCGGGCCGCTTTTCGAAGAGATTGACGAGGATCAGGTGATAGGTAAACGGAGGGAAGTGACGGATGGCATTGCGACAGACATAAGCTGCCTGCGGATAGTTGAACGGCGACAGGTCATGGTTCACATCGAGGACCCGGAACTCGGGATTGACCTGTGCGAGTTGGCCCTTGACCGCCCCGACTAGATAGTCTTTGTGGCCGATATCCGATGTGAGGGTGATGAGGGCCATTATTCCTATTTGACGAATTCCCCTTTCCGGTTGTAATAATGCCGGTACGTCAACCGGTCAGCAAGCGCGGGCGCCACTTTATTGATAAGCACGGTCACTTTTCCCAGCAATGTCAATACGACCGTCCTTCTGCGCCGGGCAATCGCCCGGAGGATATGACGCGCACATTCGGCAGCGGACATGAGCATCCCTTCGTCAAGCACGCTCTCTCCCCTTGCCTGTCCATGCCGATCGAGCGCCGCCAGGCGAATATTCGAGGCGGTGAATCCCGGACAAACCCACATTACATTGACACCGCTGTGAAGGAGCTCGGTACGCAGCGACTCCAGCCACCCTTGCAGCGCGAACTTACTGGCGGAATAAGCACTCCGGCCCGGCAGCCCCCGATAACCTGCGGTCGAAGAAATGCCGACCACCGTGCCGTGGTGTTCCAATAAGCTCGGCAGCGCGAATTTTGTACAGTATACAGCTCCCAGGAAGTTGATTTCCATTAGCTTACGAGTGACTTCAAGATCCGAGTCAAGGAAGAGCGCGCGCATCGAAATCCCGGCATTGTTGATCAGCACGTCGATGCGGCCAAATGTTTCGATGGTGGATTCGATAAATTTCCGGCATTCCCCTTCATCACTGACATCGCAGGCGACCGCATGCAACATGACCCGGGAATATTCCATTTGCAGCGTATAAAGCTTGTCATGACTGCGACCGCAGGTGGCTACCTTCGCCCCCAACGGAATAAGGGCTTCGATCAGCGCTTTTCCGATCCCATCACTGCCGCCGGTGATGACAACCACTTTATCCTGGAAAAAAGACATGGAGGTTTTTTGTTATGGCTGCAAAAATAGGGGACTTCGCCCGTTCTTGCAACTTCAACAAAGTCAGCCCTCACATCTTCAACAAAGCCGGCCCCTACGTATTCACCAAGGCAAGCTGACCGGAGTGATAAGAAACATGTCCGGTGCGGTTGAGAACAACGTTGAGGCGGTTCCGGTGCGGCTCTTTCGCGAAATCCTCCGCGCTTACGGCCGTGTGCCGGTGCAGCCATTCCTCGGGCTTCCATTCGCGGAACCGGGCGGTGAGGAAGGCATTGACCGCAGTCCAATGCTGCCGGAGCTCGCCGGCGGGCGGATACGTTGCCGAAGCGTCATCCGGATTATGGATGAAGAGTGCGTCCAGCATCGGGTAGTGCCGGTCCCCAAGACCCAGCAAAGGGATCATGTTGTCATGGACCGCTACCAGGTGGCCGAGCAAATAGATCACCCTGTTCCTGCCGGATGCAATGGGTCTTGACAAATCAGCGTCGGGATGGCGGTCAAATTGGACGGAAATGCGTTTGAGCGCCAGCTCCCAGTTGCCGATGACGGTCGTGACAAACAATTCGTTTGGTGCTTTTTCCATAAGCTGCAATCTAAGTAATTTTGACCCATGAAGCGAATTTTGATCGTATGCGCCCTCGGATCCTGGTTACCCTCCTGTCATGAAAAACCCGGCGGCGCGAACCTTGAGCCATCTTTTTCCGTCGACACGGTTCAGATAAAACGCATGGACTCCATCACCGCCGCCCGGCGTCGGATCGACTCGAACCTGTTGCGACTGGCAAACAATTCGCCGGGCATCAACGCGGGCGCCGGAAAATTTACCATCGGCATCCCGCCGGGTTGGCGGCACACCGACACGGTACTGGGAAATATCCGGGCGGTTATGTTCGACACCGCGTCCGGCCGGAACGGTTTCCGGACCAATATCAGCATCGTTAGCGACTCGATGCGCGGCCTCTCCCCCGACAACTATCTGGCAGGCACCATCAACGGCCTTGCCGCATATGTACCACAGTTTTTGTTAATTGGAAAAGGCATTCGGCCGATCGCCGGCCGTTCCGCTCATTGGATCCACTACGCGCAGCAAAGCGATGGAACGGACCTTGAAAACATCTGCTATATCGTCAACGATAATGGAATTGCCTATATCGTCACCTGCTCCGCGCTAAAGGGCAGGCTGCGCCAAAACTATCCCGCCTTCGAACACACGATCGGCTCGTTGACCATCCGCTAGCCGCCTATTTCTGCGCCAGCCTCAGCACCTGCCAGATCTGCGCCTCGTCAAAAAGGGTTTTACCCGGTCTGCGCCCTCCAACCCCGCCAAACTCATGCGAGACACCCATCCCCATCCCAACACCGCTTCCAAATCCGCCGAACCCCGTACCAAGCCCGATCCCAAAACCCGGGCCGCCTCCGCCGCCGCCGCGTGCAACGCGGGACCCGGACGGCAGGGGCTCGATAAAGATACCCACCGCCAGGTTGCCCGTAGAATAAGGGGTGCCCGGCGCGTGACCGGGATAAAGCGACTGCAAAGGGATGGCCGCTTCATAGATGAGCTCCCCACGGTTGTTGTAGTCCATTCGCATGTTCACACCGACGGAATTGCTGTCGCCATAATTGAAACTCGGGATGGTCGTATCCTTGTTGAATCCGTACAACGCATAGGTGTGCTTGTCTTCCAGCTTGACGGTCTTGTTTTGATACCGCTGCGGCTGTGCCTGCTGCATCAATTGCCGGTCTCGGTCATTCTGATCGTTAAGCGGATACCCGATCCCAACCGCATCGCCGTTGCTCTGGTCTCCTTTCGTATTGACCCAGACCGACATTCCACCCTCGATCATCTTTTGCTGTTCCTGGCGATTGGCCGTCGTGAGCAGGATGTACAGATTCTTTTCGTCATTGCTGATCGAATACCTGACATACTCCTCTTTTACCGAATAGGGAAGCGGCCGCACCCAATCATTGTCTGAGCCGTCGATTTATATCGGCTGGGATTGCCAGATCGCTTTTGGCGGCGCCGCGGTTGCCGAATCTTCCGATTGCCGCGAAGGACCGCAGCCCGCCGCCAGCAACAGCAGCGCCCAGACGCCGAAGGGTATACTTTTCATACCGCAAAGGTACCACGGGGAATTGTTTAGATGATGTTAAGAGACGCAATCACCCCCCGGGAAAGTCTTTTACCACCCCCGGATAAACAACAAGGAACGATTAGTTTTATAAAAAAAATGTATGCGAAAATTAATTGTTACCGAATTCATTACCCTGGATGGGGTTATCGAAGCGCCGGGTGGAAAAGAAACCAATCACCCGCATGCCGGCTGGCAATTCGAATACCCGCACCCGGAAATGGGAGAATACAAGATAGCCGAATTGAATAGTGTTGACGCGTTGCTGCTCGGCGGTACTACCTACCGCGCCTTTGCAGCCCACTGGCCAGGAGCGAAGGACGCTTTTGCCGGCCGGATCAATCAACTCCCGAAATACGTGGTGTCCCGAAAACTGCAAACGGTAGAATGGAACAACAGTCATATCCTTCGCGACGTCGCAAAGGACGTGGCTGCGCTGAAAAATGCCGCCGGCGGAAATATCCTTGTTTATGGGAGCGCATCGATCGTCAAAGAATTGCTGAGCCACGATCTGATCGACGAGCTTCGGTTGCAGCTTTATCCTGTGTCGATCGGCGGCGGTCTTCGGCTCTTCGATGATAGCCGGCAGAAAAAGAAATTTGCACTGCGGCGATCGCGCGCTTTCGATAATGGCGCGATCTTCCTGGAATATGAGCTGCTGAAGTGACGGATCGGTGGCCGGATCCGGCCGGCTACGGATTTGATACAACGACCATCCTGGCGTCGGTCACTACGATCTCCGGTTTGTCCCGGTAGGCGATCACTTTTCCCGTGACACAGATCGTTTTCCCGTCTAGCCCAGCACCCAGATCCCTGGCGTTATCGCGAAGGACGACGGTCAATGGCTGATTCGGGTAGGCGGCGCCAAGGTTGACCAGTGTGAGGTTTTCGAGCACTTTCACGCCATACACTTTGTCGCAGCACCGGACAGTTTCATTGTAATGTTGAGCCGCATCCGGCGCCGCGATCGTCCGGACTGCGACATTCCCCGGTTCGCCCGTAGCCGACGTGGAAGCCCTGGCCGCCGTCGCATTCCCCGCTTCACCCGGGGCTTCAGCGCTCGTCGCCAACCCATTCCGGAAAACCTCGTTCAATACCCCGGCAAGGCGGATACCCGCCTTTTCGATCCTATCCTGCACGATCCCGATATGCGCCTGATAATAACTGTCGTCAATGGCGCGACTCTTCATCGCATCGATCTCCGCATATAATTTCGAACTGGCCTGGTAGCTCTCCCAGATCCATTGGATCAGGGGGTCAGCCTGCCACTGTCTGATCTGCGCGGGCGAGGCATGGTCGAAGTTCGCGGCCATCTGTTCATAGCTGAGCCCCTCATGATCGATCAGTTTGCTGTCCCACAGCGCATGAAGATTGGTGCCGTTCCCATCGTAATTAAGCTGAATCGTGTTACCGCCTTTGTCTTCCTCGCGGCTGACATGCATCGGCTGGTGAAGGTCGCCGACAAAATGAACGATATATTTCAACGCCTCGACCTTTGCCGCGCGGGTAGAAGTACTGCTTCCGAGGATCTGCTCCTGTTGCTGCAGAGCGCTGTACACATTTTCCCGGGTCATACCCCTGACCTTCGCTTCGAAGTCGGCGTAGCTCAGACCCAGCGGCAGGTTGATATAATGCCAGGGACCGGTATGCCGGTAAGCAGGCTGGCTCCGAACCTCATCCGGCCAGGTGCTGACGTCAGCCAGCGTCGTATCTCCGATCAGGTCGTGAACCGCCGTTCTGGCCTGCGGGGTCAAATGAGCGGCGGCGATCTTGCCCACGGCCCGATGACCGGTAACACCCCAGGACAGCAGCGCGAAGGAAAGAAAAAGTGCGAAAAGCGATAGGAGTATCTTGCGCATACGATAATTTGGTCACACAAGTTAGGGTTCTCCCGCCAGCCGCCATATTATTTTTCGCACATCGTCTTCAGCTTGCCCAAGCCCTTTCCAAAGTCACGGTTCATGTTTTTTTCAATGACGCCGAACAGCTTCATGATATTCATCGGGTAGGGGGTCGAGCTTTCAATTCCCCAGATCGCCCGGGTGGATCCGCGCTCCTCCTCGAGCCGGATATAGGACTCGGCCAAACCCTTAAAGGGCCGGATGAACTCGATCCGCGTAGTTATTTCGGTAGGCGCATTTACCCCGACGATCGTCTGACGACCGGCGCCGACATTTTTGTTCTTACTATCCCAGGCATAGGTAGCACCCGGCGTTCCATCAATACCGGTGATTGACTGGCTGACGCCCGGATCGCGATCCAGCCAGGGATTCCAGGTGTTGATCGCTCCCAGGGAGTTGACATGGCCCCAGACATTCGACCGGGGTGCCTGGATGAGAATGTTTTTTTCAAAGCTCCACCCCGTTCCCACGAATGCAGCCACCACCAGAAAGAGCACAATGAGACCTAGAATAATGTAAAGGGCTATCATATTACTGCTTTTTTGGTTGGTATAAATATAACAAATTTGTCCTTTTTTACGGACGGCCTGCCACCCGACGGCCCCGAACCCATTCCAATCGTACCTTTGGCGAAAGAGCCAACCATGAAAAGTTTCCTCAAAATAGCCGTCCTCGCGGGAGGCTTTGTCATCACCTTCCTGGCAGCCCGCGCTTTTCTGCGCCCGGGGCCATCTTCGGTCCGCGCCCTGACCGGTCCGGTCAGGGGATTTGCCGTCGTTGAATTGTTCACCTCCGAAGGTTGTTCCAGCTGCCCGCCGGCCGACCGGCTCGTAGCCCGCATCCAGCAGGAAGACAAAGACGAGCCGGTGTACATCCTTGCTTATCACGTTGACTACTGGGATCGACTGGGCTGGAAGGACGCCTTCAGCGACGCCCGCTTCACCCAACGCCAGAACCGCTACGCCTCCTGGCTTAATCTCCAGTCGATCTATACCCCGCAAATCGTAGTCAATGGACGCAAGGAATTCGTCGGATCGCAGGAAAGCACCCTGCGCACCGCCATTGAGAATGGCCTGGAGCAGCCCCCCACCGCCCAACTTTCCCTCTCCGACATCCGGTCTGAACGAGGCAAGGTCACCTGGCACTACAACGTGCAAAATGCCGCCGCCGGCAGCTCCCTGGTCGTGGCGCTCGTCCAACGGTCGGCTACAACCGACGTGAAGGCGGGTGAAAATGGCGGTAAGACCCTGGCTCATGTGCAGATCGTCCGGAATATCACCAGCTCTCCCGTCGCAACAGGAGGCGCGGGCGACGGGTCGGTCCTGTGTCCGCAGGGCATGACGGCCGGAGAGACAGAATTGATAGCATTCGTCCAGAACGGAAACAATGGCCAAATCGTCGCCGCAACCAGTAACCCGGTCCGCTCATAAGCAGGATTCGAGCGAGAAAGCGGAGAAGTTGAACCCCGTCGGCGAGCCCAAAAAAATTCCACCCTACTCCTCCTCCCGGCTGTCTCCTGGACGAGTGGCTGAGAGGAGGGTAGAAATGGACATCGTTGACATAGCGCGAATCGGGTTTCAGCAGGTAGCGGTGTCAGTGGTAAGATGTGCGGGAAAATGCGCCGACAAGGAAAATAGCGCATTTCCCGCAAAGCGCTAATGTCTGACCTGTCGGTCGGCCGGCCTACGGCCGGCTGGGCATGATCAACAAAAAAACGATCAAAAAAAGGCACATCAAGGTCCGGTGATCATAAGCCAGGGCTACAGATAAATTCGTAATGTCCTCATCAGCCTCGAAAGCTGAAAGGGTTTTTTCAGGAACGCCGCATCCCCATACGGCCGGTACAGATCATTGGTCTCCGCATGATGCGAAGTCACGATGATGGGTATGTGCGCAAAATCCCCTTGTAGTTTGATCTTCTTATAGAGCAGGAGCCCGTTCGGGTCGCCGGGCGTGATATCGAGAAGGATAAGGTCGGGCAGGATTGCTTCCAGCAACTCATAGGCTTCGGGGTACGAACTGGCCACCGAAGCGGCATGCCCGCTTCGCTCAAAGAAGGACCGCATGGCTGTCAGCCAATCGATATCTTCATCTATGATCAGTATCCTCTTCATTCCATAATACACATCGTCAGTCATAAGGGATCAGCACGGTGACCGAACATCCTTTGCCGGGGGCGGTTACGATATCCACCATCCCCCTGAACGCCCTGGCCCGGGACTGAATGCCGGCCAACCCCATCCCTTTGGGAACCCGTTGCAGATCGAATCCGATTCCGTCGTCAAACGTATACAGGATGACGCCGGAGTTGTTCTGCATAATATTGACCCGGACATTCTTCGCCTTGCTATGCCGGATGATATTGATCATTTCCTCCTGTACAATCCGGTAAATCGCCACTTTCTTTTCCTCGCAAAGGTTGTACTCCGTATCGATCTCGAGGGAAGAATTGAATTTGATATTGAACCGGCCGGTGCTGCGCAGATCGTTCATCAGTTGTGCGATCGCAGTCAGCAACCCTGCATTCTTCAATTGTGAGGCGGCCAGACTCCGCGACAGACGCCGGGTTTCTTCAATAGCCGTCAGGATGAGCTCCGTCGTTTTCTCCTTCACCGCCTTTTCCTCCTTCGTCCTTCCCTTTATCCCATCGAGATGAAGACGGGCCGAAATCATGATCTGAATGACGTTGTCATGCAGCTCATGCCCGATGTAGGTGCGTTCCCGCTCCTGGACGGCGACGATCGTTTCAGCGATCTTTTGCTCGTGCTCGGCGCTTTCCGTCGGGAAATCACTGACATCCCACGCTTCACCACCGGTCATCGATTCCCCGGCCGTATTGATCGTGTAGATGTTGACCAGGAAGCTGCAGCGTCTCCCGTCCGGGCGGGTAAAATGATGCACCTTTCGATAGGCCATTCCGGACTGACTGACCCGGCGGTGTTTTTCCGAAAAAAAAACGGCCATATCTCTGGGGACTATTTCCAGCAGGCTCTTCCCGGCAGAGACCCCCTCGAATTGCCGGTAAAAAGCGCTGTTGCCATATATCAGCCTACCGCCGCCATCCGCCAGCCAAAATAAGGTGCGGGCATGGTCCATCACTGCCTTTTCGGGTATGATCTTCCACTGGCCGGCTCCTTTCCACAATAAATGATTCAAATTGTCCCTCTCTGTCATCGCAAAATCCATGGCCGTTTGAAGGTGCAAAGTAAGCCCGATGTAACCGATTACGGAATAGTTGGAGCTATCTATCGGAAGTACATTTTTATCAAGCGGGTTTGTAGAGTTTATACTATAAGGCAACCAGCCGATGGACGGTAGCTACCAGTTCGTCATGCGCCGCTTCCTTGCAAAGGTACGCCGAGGCGCCGGCCCGAATGGCGTGGGCGGCATAGTCCTCATCGCAATAAATGCTTAGTAATAAGACCGGTAAAGCCGGATCGACCAACCGGATGTGACGCAACGCATCCAGTCCGCTTACCGCCGGCATCGAGATATCGGCGATGACCAGATCCCAGTCACCCGCGAGCGCCTGCCGGATGAGACAGTCGCCGTCTGCGACCTCTTCGATCTGCGAAAAAGGATATTCGTCCAGCAGGAGTTGCTTTAATCGTTGGCGGATCGCGCTGTGGTCGTCTGCAAGCAAAATCTTGATCATTGGTTTGGGTTGGGATTAAAACACATAAAATTACAGCCGCAAAAGCGGCTGTGAAATAAAGGAAAGAATAAGAGTTTTGTAGATTTTTGACTACAGTTACCCGCGCATCCCGTCCTGCATCAATCCATTCTCCAGCGCATACCGCGCTAATTCCGCATTGGCCTTCATCTTCATCTTCTCCATGATCCGGCTTCGGTAAGTGCTGATCGTCGTGGGGCTCAACGATAACGACGCCGCAATTTCTGTAATGCTCTTGCCGGCGGCGAGCAGCTTCATCACATGGAACTCCCGGTCCGATAACAGCTCATGCGGCGGCCGCTCCTTATCATCACTGAGATCGCTCGCCAGCTTTTCGGCTACGGCGGCCGTGATATACTTCCGGCCCTGCAGGATCCGTTGTACCGCTTTCACCAATTCGGTAGGCGCGGCATCCTTGTTGATATAACCGGAGGCACCGGCCTTGAATACGCGCGTGGCATATTGCTCTTCAGGAAAAATACTCAGGATTAGCACCGGCAATTGCGGCCTGAATTGCCGGATCTGCTGCAAGGTCTCCAGCACACTGCGACCAGGCATCATCAGGTCGCTGATGACGACATCCCAGGTGCCATTCAGCGCCCGCTGCAAGAGCGTATCGGCATCCCCTACCTGTTCGATCGTGGCCGAAGGCCACGCTTCCAGCAGGATCTCCGATAGACCTCTGCGGACTATCGCATGATCGTCGGCTATCAAAATTTGCATGCGTCGTCTATTGGGTTCCTACGGAAGGCTGCTGCCGATACTGGAGTGGAACACTAAAACGAAGGTGGGTGCCTTTACCCGGCTGACTGTCGATCTCATACGTCCCCTTCATCATGAACATTCGCTCCTTCATACCCAGCAATCCCAGGGTCTTTCTCGTCTTCGCCGACGCGGGATCGAATCCCCTGCCATTATCAACGATAGTCAGGATCAGGCGACCGTCTTCCACGAACAAGCGCGCCAGCACCGCCGTTGCCTCCGAATGCCGCGCAATGTTGGTAAGCGATTCCTGGAAAATCCGGAACAAACCCGTTGTCACCGTCGGCTCAAGTTTAAGGGTGTCCTCCGAACACTCGAATTGGACCGGGATCCCGGTCCTTTTTTGAAAATCCCGAACCTGCCATTTCAGCGCTTCGATTAATCCCAGATCGTCGAGGACGCTGGGCCGAAGCTGGGTGGAAATCCGCCGGATCGAATGGATCATTTCCGTCAACATCGACAGCACGCCATTGATTCGCTCCTTGACAATGGCATCCCCCGCAATCCTGCGATCTACCCAGGATACGTCCAGCTTGATCGCCGTCAGCTGCTGCCCTAATTCGTCGTGGATCTCCCGCGCGATAGCCGCCCGCTCTTCCTCACGCACATTTTGCAAACTGGAGGCAAGGTCACGCAGATCTTCTTCACTTTGACGCAACAGGTTCTCGGTTGCTTTCGGGCCCGACATGTCAAAACCGATTCCAAGCACGCAAGGCTTATCCCGGTAGCTGATCTTTATACCGGAGAAATAGAACGGAATATTGACGCCATCCCTGGTCGTGAGCTCCGCCTCGACCTCGCATCGGCCGGTGGCGAATATGCCTTCCGTCTTCGTCCGGATCAATTCCCGCTGATAGCCCTGGAAGAGGTCCAGCACCGTCATACGTTCAAATTCATCCCGGGAATAACCCAACATCTCTTCGAACCGGTTGTTCCATCGAAGAAAATGTAACTGTTCATCATAAAGGTAAAAGATCCCCGGGAGCAGATTGATGATCGAGTCGGAAAATTGCTTTTCGATCCGGATCCCTTTTTCCGCCTTCTTGCGTAACTCCTCTTTCTCGAAGATCTCCAGGGTGAATGAAATATCCCGGACCACCTCGTCCAGCATCCGGACTTCCTCCTCGTCGAAAAATCCTGCCTCTTCGGAATAAAGACTGAAAATGCCGTATGGTTCGCCAAACTTGTAAATGGGAAGTGCCATCGATGACCGATAACCCCGCCGTAACGCCTCGTCTTTCCACGGCCGGATCGCCGGATCCGTCCGGATGTCATTGCAGATATAATGCCGGTGCTCCCGCATCGCAATCCCCGCGGGACCCATCCCCGACGGGACCGGGTCGAGACTTATCTTGACCAGGCTTAGATAACCCGCTTCGTGGCCTGCATGGCAGGCCGGAACGATGAGCCGGTTTTCTTTGTCGATAATCCCGACCCAGGCCATCCGGAATTTGCCGGAGTCCACAACGACGGAACAAAGGCGATGGAACAGGTCGTCGGCCTCCCTGGCATAAATGATCATTTTATTGACCTGGCTGATGGTGGCATACAGGCGGCGGGATTTCTCGAGCTTTTCCTCCTGCGCCTTTCCCCTGCTGAATAAATTGCGACCGAAGATTTGCATTTTGTAGTTCCGGTAGGATAAGATACAGCGATAATTCAGCTTTGCGCCTTTTTTGGCGGAATTTATTTGACCGATTTGAAAATGAATCTTTTAGCTTATTCCACGGCCCGCATCACTTTTCCGTAGTCCATGTCCTCCCGGATTGACCTGGCCACCGACCGGTACACGCTTCGGACATCGTCGGTTCGCGGCATTTTCGGTGCGATCTTTAGCAGCAACCCGGTCTTCATGTAGTCCTCGCTCAATTCCCCCACGGCCTGGATCAGACTAACCCATTCCGGGTCCGAATCGCACAGATCGGCCAGCCGCTTGTAAATTTCCTGCTCGTCAACCGAATTCCGGAAACGTCGGGTTATTGCAATTACCCGGTCGAATTCATTCGCATACACCGTCCTGCCCGAAGCGCTGTCTACCGGAAGAAACCGTAACAGCAGGTCTTTCTTCATATACGACTCGTTCAAATCGCCGACAGCATTTAGCCACGGCAACGCATAAACGGAATCATGCATCCGAAGCGGTCGGAGCACCAACAACTGTTGATAAACCGCTTGTTCATCCACCGAATTCTGAAAACTCCGGGTAATCGCAATCACCTGGTCAAACTCGTTCGCGGATGCCATCGCGCCGGCATTGCTATCCGCGGGGAAATAACGCAATAGCAGATCTTTCTTCACATAGGATTCGTTCAATTTTCCGACAGCACTCAGCCACGGCAACGAATAAGCGGAATCATGCTCCCGAAGCGGTCGAAGGTCCGCAAGCCGCCGATAGACCTCTTGCTCATCATAATCCGACCCGAACCGACGGGTAATGGCCAGCACGGTATCGAACCGGTCCGGAGGAAGAGCCGCTCCCGCGCCCTCCCGGTTGTCTTCACCAATATAATGAAGTAAAAGGTCCTTTTTTTCGTTCGCCTGATCGAGATCGCCCACCGCTGACAACCATTCACCGGCGACAGCGGAATCCCCGAGCCTTTCGCGGTTGAAGCGCTGTAGCAACTGCTGCCGCCCGTTCATGTCATTCGAGTTTTCGGCCAGCTTCAACAGCCTGATCTCGTCTGCCGGGGTAAGACTGTCGCTTCTGAACAATAAGTCCAGGTACTGATCTCTCCCGCCCTCCATCCTGATCCGCGAAAGCTCCGCGATAAGGCCCTTGACACCTGACTTTTCATAGATTTTCCTCGCCCGGTCCTCCGCAAAAAACCCCAGCCGGATCATTTTCTGGATCTGGCTGGCAATGAAATGCCGCCCGCTGTCATTTAGCGGCAAGTCTTCCCTCCCATTATACAGCGTATAGGTGATCTTCCCTTGCAGGTCGCTTTCAGCCTTCATCGTCGTATCGTTCTCCTTGAATTTCAGATAGCCACCGGGACTGATCTCGGCAATCGATCGCTCGTCGTCACTTAGTTGGATCTTGCCAAGCCACCAAATGCCCTGGATATAGTGGTCGCTTTTGATGATCATCGTGCCTTGACCATGTCTGCTGTGCCAGATCTCCAGGGTGGGATAGCAAAGCCGCAACAAGACAAGCGCCAGTGCGATCAGAAAGAAGGTCAGTTTCATAAGATCATTTTTTTGTCTGTTTGGCGACGTAATAGTAAACTCCAAGCCCGGCTGCTACGCAGATGGCCATGATCGCCAGCGAATGAAGACCGAATGGCTCGGTGAATTCGATCAGCAGGAAGCCGACTCCGACCGCGGCCAATGTGCATATCCATTGCAGGACCGAATTCAGCGGGCTGGTTTTGTCCGTCCGCACTAATTGTCCTACGACATTTTCATCGGTCTGCCGGTCCAGCATCTTGTTTTTTAACCGGAAATCAAAATTGGATCGCGCCAGTTGGAGGAAAAAAGAAGAGATCAGGTAGATAACAAGTAATACTGCCGCAATATGGATGAGATCGAATATAAAGTCGCGATTGATAAGCGGTTCGGGTTTGTCTTGCGCAAAGGCCACCAGGCTTCCGCTAAGAGCGGCAAATAGGATGACTGCTTTTTTCATGTTTTATTTGTTTATGAGATTGATGACATCTTGATATTTCTTATGGAGACGGAGAAGGAAAAACCCGACGACGATCCCCGCGGCAGCCAGCAGCACCCAGTAAAAGGCAGCCGACATGTCCGTGAACACGAAATAGGCGCTCTTCCGGAAAAGCCAGGCGGGAACTCCGGCGAACAAGGCAACTACAAGCGCCATCCCGACCGCGCCGCCTTTGCGCTCCCGCACCCTTGCGACCGCCTGATGCCGCGTCCTGACATCGCGTACCCTGACGGTCACAGCCGCCGCCAGATCGAAATCGAACTCCGGCGCCGGTTGACTGCTCAACAGCTCCCCAAGGGCCCCATACGCCGCTATTGTCGCCTGGCACTCCGGGCAGGCGCCGATATGGTGGATCGCTTCCGCCGGGCAAGCCGCCCGGTCCAGCACATATTGCTGCAGGATTTCTTCCGAAGGATGGGTTCCGCTCATAACTTCTCTTTTTTATAGATATACAACATCGTATCCTTTAATTGCCGCCTGGCCCTAAACAGGTAACTCTTGACGGTACCCTCCGGCAGCCCGGTAATCCGGGCGATCTCGTGATAGGTCAGCTCCTCCTGGTGGTACAGCCCGATCAGTGTCTGATAAATCGGAGGCAGCTTGCCGATCTCCGCCTGGAGCAGCTCCTTTAGCTCCTTTTGCAGGAGCAGCCGGTCCGTCTCATCGGTAGCCCGCCATCGATCCTCAGGCGTTTCTTCCCCGCTTTCCCCGGCCTCCCGCTCCGGCGGGTGGTAGACCGGCAGTTGTTTCTTTTGCAGCCGGTTGAGACAAGTGTTATAGGCGATCTGGGCGATCCAGGTGGACAGTTTCGCCTGAAACCGGAAGTTTTCAAGGTGTTGGTAGACCTTCACGTAAATGTCCTGTGCGACATCCCTGCGGTCCTCCTCATTCGGGATCAGTTTGAATACGATCTGAGCCACCAGACTCTCGGTTATGCCAACGATTGTTCCGAAGGCATGCAAATCGCCCCCCAGGACAAGGTCGACGAGCTGCCTGTCGGTCAGCATATGCTTTAGTTGTTGGCTCACTTGGGGAAATTAGACCGGATGGCTTGTCAAATGTTGCAATTTTTTGGAAGAATTGCTAATGCTTCACGCCGTCATTCCTCCAATGACCCTGCCCGCCGACCATTCATCCTTTTCGTTCCGCTCTTTTTTTACTTTTTATCCCGCTGCCTGTCAGACGGTTAATAACCTCGATCAATCTATGAACACACTTTACCTGGCAGCTCTCCTTACGGCCACCCTCCAACATCACGCGACACCGGCCAAAAAAGATACCGCCACCACCCAATATCGCCTGCATTACGACCACAGGGCGTTGCGTATCCCTGGTCGGTCCATCCCCATCGGCATCACGATCCGGACCGCCAAAGGGAACACCACAAAGACAAAAGGATATCTCAACGGCGACCAGGGATGGAGCAAATACAAAGTGGAAGTCCAGGGTGGCAGTTTTTCCAATGGAAAGATCAGGATCGCCAAGTCCGACCAATACCACAAGGGCGATTCGCTGACCGTCAGCATTTATACCCGGAAGTGGTTTCTCGGCGGCAAAAGCAAATGGTTGCTGACACGGAAGATCCCTTATGACTATGAGGACAGCATTTCGGTCCTCACCACCGGAAATGTCGGCCGTGCCCCGGGTGACCATGTCCAATTCGGCATTCGGACCTGGTACGACAACCGCCAGTTCACCGATACATGGGCCTCGAAAAAGAAGACGTTGAACGGCTTTATATTCGCCTGGAATGGAACCCACCTCTCCAGATCAAAAGGCGATCTGACGATAGAAGTCGACCCCGAAAAGATCGACAACGACGAAGTCGGTCTAACCGCGATCCTGGCTAAAGACACCGCTATCCGCGATAGCCTGAAGATCAGGCTGGACTATATTGCCGCCTACCAATGCAATATTGCGGCGGCCGGCGACGGCCATGACTTGCGGGTCAGCGCCGACGTCTATGACGATACGCTGATCCACGCCCGCCTCCTTCGCATAGCCGTAAACGATAGCTTGGGTAAAAAGACCTACCATTACCGGGTGAATACCAACGGCGGAACCCTCGTTATTACAAGCAAAGGCGGCGACGGCGCCGGCGGCAGGAATGGGTTCGATGGGAATCCCGGCATTCGGGGAATCGACGGCCCGATCAGCATCGACGTGGGGACAACCACGGCACCGGACGGCACCACACAAACCACGGCCACCACTACTCAGGGGCCCGGCGGGGACGGTGGACGGGGCGGTGACGGCGAGAATGGAGAGGACGGAGCAAATGGTGGAAACGGCGGAAATATCTACGTCCGGTATACACCCGCCGTGACGCCCTATCTGCATCTGATCAAAGCCCTCAGCATCCCGGGGCAAGGTGGTTTGGGCGGCAGGGGAGGAGATGGGGGCACCGGCGGACCGGGAGGCAGCGGCAACCCATCCGGAAATAGCGGCCCGAATGGCATGTCCGGCCGCAGCGGTTTTGACGGCACAGCCGGACATCAGGGAAAGGTGGTCTTTACGGCTATTTAGTGCTTCCCTGCCCCTGTTGATATCGTTGGATCCCCTCGAGGATATTCCGGGCAATCGTCGACTGGTTCTGTCCGTCCCGGATAAATGCGAGGTCGCCCGGATTATCGATAAAGCCGCATTCCAACAGAACGGCAGGCATCGGGCTGTGTTGCAGGATATAGATGCCCCGGTCCAGTTGGTGAAGGTTGGCGTCCACCGGATAGCTGACCTTCACCGCATCGAGCAGCGCCGAGCCGAGCTTCGCACTCTCCTCCAGGTGTGGATTATCGGAGGACACAAAAGCGCTGAAACCATGGTTGGGTTGCCCGCCGCCGGCATTGTTGACATGCAACGAGACAAGGAGATCCGCCTTGTTCTTCGCGGCCATTTCGACCCGGTATTCGAGCGACTCGCGGATGTCGCTTTTCCCACCCGCCAGTTCGTCCGTACTCCGGGTCAGCACGACATTAATGTGATATTCCGGACTGAGCTGCTTTACTTTCAACGCCAGGGCCAGGTTAATGTCCTTTTCTTTTGTGTCCCCCGATATCGCCCCGGCATCCGATCCGCCGTGTCCGGCATCGATCACGACCGTGAAAGGAGCCGACCCGGCAGTGGACTTCAGGGCCGCCTTCCGAAGAGCAAAAGCGGAAAACAAGAATAAAACCAGCGGCAATACCATTGTCCGGCGCCAATAGCCGGGTCTGGTGGAATGAAGTTGTGTGAGCATAGTAATACGTCGTTTTATGGATGATTGGAAAAATGGATGCAGAACAGAGAACGGACGGTCGGATACACTGTGCCAGACCAACAGCTCCGCATATTGGTACCGGTCGCCGTCTGCGACGGCATACCGGTCGGCAAGAAATTCGTGGATGGTCCGGATCTCCCGGTAGATAAGGTAAAAGATCGTATTGACCCAGAAGAAGGCAAGCAACACCTTCAGCCAGATCAGATCCAGGGTGTGGCGCTCCCGGATATGGAACCACTCATGGAGGAAGATCTGCCTCCCGCGAGCGGTATCGATATCGATTTCTTCATTCCAGAACAACCGGTTGAAAAAAGAAAATGGCGTACCGGGCTCCCGTGTCATAAAAAGATCGATTCGGCCGAATTTTTCCCGGGGATATTTTTTTGGAAGCGCCCGGATACGAAAAAGTTGCCGGACAAAAACACAAAGCAGCGCCACGGTCGCCGCAATATAGACCGCCCCAATCCCCACTGCCAAACTCCGGCACGACCAAGCCGTCGCTGCCCGGTCAGCCGGCGACGAATACTCCGTCCACCGCGCCCTGACAATCCCATACAGCGCCCCCGGAAATACAGCTGTCCGATCCATAACCGTCGGCAGATGGAATTGCACATGCACCAGCGGCAAAAAAATAGCGACAAACGTAGCGCCAAGCAAATAATAACGGTTGTATTGATGGAAGCACCTGTTCTTCAGGAAAAGCCGGTAATAGCCGAACAACAAAATAGAGATCAGTACAACCTTGGCCAGATAAAGGGTGACGATGACAACGACCTCGTTCATGATTTGGATTTTTTGGCGGTTCGGATCTGCCGCAGGAGGTCCTCCAGCTCCTGCAGACTCAATGTTTTGTCGCTCACAAACTGCGATACGAGCTTCGCCGCGGAACCTTCGAAATAACCCTTCACCAACTGGTTTGCGCTGCTTTTTCCGTAATCCGATTTGCTGACGAGCGCGCGATAACAATTATTTCGCCCCTGGACATCGAACTCCACGAATCCTTTTTCTACGAGGATCTTCAGCAACGTGGCAATGGTGTTGGGGTGCGGCCTTGGTTCTGGGGTCCCGTCGACGATATCCTTTAAGAACCCTTTCTTAAGCTTCCAAAGGACTTGCATGACCTGTTCTTCCGCTTTTGTCAATGATTTCATCGAATAACTAAGTATTTAGTCATTCAAATATATAACTAAATTATTAGTTACTCCAAATTTTTTCAACAAAAGTTTCGAGATTTTTTTGGAACCTTTTTGATCGCGGCGTGAAAAGAGATCGCGTTAACATTCACTTCACACCCTTGTTGGGATCCCAGACCCCCTGCAGTTTAAGGACATACAGGATCTGTCCCGTGTGATAAGCCGTGTGCGCGTTAATATGGGCGATCGTGGACGCCCATTCTTTTAGCTTTGCCTCGTCTGCCGTCTTGATGGCCGTCTCCCAATCCTTCATGACGTCATTCAATTGCGCTACTACTTTTTGCCAGGCGTCTTCGGTAAACGCAGTAAAGGTCTCATTGTTATTCCCGGAAAAAGCTGCCGGTTTTCGCCCATAAAATTTGTCCAGGCTTTCCTTATTCCAAAACCAGATGTGATAGGCCAATTCACCGGCCGAATGCGAAGAATCGGCGGGCTTCCAGACGGCCTGTTTCGCTGTCACCCCGCTCAGCGCCTTCATCACCGGCACGTACCAATCCTCCTCTACCCACGTCTGGCGAAATTGTTCGAGCAATACGTCGCGCAGGGTAGTGGGCTTCTGCTTTTGCTGGGCGCTTGCGGTGAGGCCCGCAATCGTTAATAAACAAAAAAGGATATTTTTCATAAGCGTCATTTTTTTACGTCTATGGCAACGATCATGTCGGGATCATCGGCCGTGGGCCCGGGCACCTCCAACTCCGCGGTCCCGTCACCCGCCACCCGGACGTTGACCGCCGCCCCCGTATTCAACAGCCGGGCCTTTCCGACCCGCGCATAAGGGAACCTTTCCAGCCGAATCGTCCCCGCATTCGCCTTGAGCACGTGTACGTACAGCGTGTCGCCCCGCTCCGTCAGACATCCCCAGGGCTGCGGTTTCAAATAACCGCCATGCGTGTGATAGATGCTCCCGCCATACTTCCCGAGCCAGCGCCCCATCCAATGCAGGCGGTCGATAAACTCCGGCTGGATCTCACCGTTTGGCATCGGCCCGATATTCAAAAGTAAGTTGCCGCCGTTGCCGGCCGATTTGACCAGCAACGCGACGATCTGCGCCGGAGACTTGTAGGTGGTATCCGTTATATTGAATCCCCAGGAATTATTTATCGTGGCACACGTCTCCAATGGTAAGGAACTGATTTGTTGAAAACTTAATCCACTCGTATTTTCACCCGGCACGTCCTGCTCGAACATCTGGAAGTCTTCGCCCGGGATCGGCGTCATATGATGGTTGTTACCGACAAGACACTGCGGCTGCAACCGGTGGATGAGCGCATACAATTCCCGGATATGCCAGTCTACCCGCACGTCGTTGTCCTTCCGGTCCTTGCTTTCCTCCGCCATCTGGTCCCAATACCCGTCGAACCAGACGCCGCCGATCTCACCATAGTGCGTCAACAACTCAGTGAGCTGGTTCTTCATGAATTGTATATAATCATCCCAATTCCCATGTACCGTCCTGCCGGTGCCATGCCCCGTCCGGCCTGTCCACCAGGAATAGTCGTTCCGCCGCCAGTCCAGCAAGGAATAATAAAGGAAAAGTTTGATCCCCTGGCGGTGGCACTCATCCGCCATCAACCGGACGATGTCGCGGCGATAGGGCGTATGCATGATGTTAAAGTCCGAATATTGCGTATTCCACATGCTGAAGCCGTCGTGATGGCGCGTGATCAGGGTGATATATCTCATGCCGGCAGCCTTCGCGAGACCCACCCAGGCCCTGGCATCAAAGTCGATCGGGTTGAAGAACTTCTCCAGTCGGGTATAATTCTTAACCGTGATATTTCGGTTGTTCATGACCCATTCTCCATCGCCGGGTATGCTGAACGGACCCCAGTGGATGAAGAGCCCGAATTTGGCGTCGCGAAACCATTCTCGCGCCGCTACGTTGGCTGGCGACGGCACATAGACCGCTGAATCGGTCTGCCCGCATGCAATCAGCCCCGTGAAGGCCGCTATAAGCAGAAAGGATCCTTTTTTCATCCGGCTAATTTATATCCTTTTTCCTACCTTTAAACAGACCGTTTGAAACCATGCTGCCAAAGCCGTTTTATTTTGACGATGCCATCTGGGGTGCAGATACCTGGCCGCTGCTTAGCGCCGCATATATAGGTGACCTCGAAGCGGTGAAGCATATGCTGGTAGACGACCCGACACGGGTTCACGCACAATACGCATACTATGAACCGCTCCATTATGCCGTGAGAGGCGGCAGCCTTCCGATGGTTGAGCTCCTGCTGCGTAACGGTGCACATCCTGCCGCGCCGGGTTGGAGCAGGCTGGGTGATGAAACTCCACTGGCGAAGGCCAGGTATAGACGCCGCGAAGATATGGTTACGCTGCTCGAACGGGCAACGGCCGCGGCACCACCCTACCAATGGCCAAGCAAACGACCCTTTACTGCAGACGAACAACGCCGTTTCGACTTCGAGATCGCCTGCGGCTATACCCCCGACATCGAGCACGTACGCCGTGTCATCGCCGAGCACCCGGGCTGGGCCACCGACGGCCTTTATGAATCCATCCACCATGACCGGATGGAGATCACCCAACTTCTGCTAAATGCCGGCGGAGATCCCAATGGATTTATGCCCTTCGCCTGCTGGTTTACCCCGCTCATGCATACGCTCCGGTATGAAGAGCCCCGCTGGGCCATGGCGGAACTGCTGCTGGATCACGGTGTGCCGATCAACGGTATTAATGGGCTGGGAATGACCGCTTTACATATAGTTGTTGCGATGGGTACGGTCAGGGCGGCCAAATGCCTCCTCGACCATGGCGCCAATCCAAACGCCATTGAGCCGGAATTCTCCTCCACCCCCCTGGGATGGGCCGCACGATGGCACCGGGCCGACATGACGGAGCTCCTATTGGACTATTACTAAATTATCCGTCCATAACTACCCAAAAACCACTAAAATGGTCTTTTAAGACTACTCCCGCAAGACCTTTTTGCCTCCCTAACTGTGTGTTATACAATTGGATCGCTCCAATTTTCGTTAAATGCGCAAGAATTACGAATAAAATCCCGGCCAGCCGGTTACGTCCCCTTCTCCAGAACATACTAATATATGAAAGTCGTTGGAAAAATTACCGATAACGAATTGATCCTGGCGATCGGCGACAAAACACAACTCAATGACGCCATCCTCTCGATCTATCGGCTACACTCCGACTTGGTCAGTTCTTTCTTAATCAGCAATGGAGCCAGTGAACAGGACGCCGACGACGTGTTCCAGGAAACGGTGATCGCCTTTATCAATATTGTCCAACAGGGCAAGTTCCGGATGGAGGCCAGCATCGGGACCTTCCTCGTTTCGGTGGCGAAGAATATCTGGCGAAATGAGCAGAAAAAACGAATGCGGACCGATTTTCGGGAGCAGCGGTTCGAATCCGGCCGGCCTCAGACGGAAGATGGGATCAATGATTGGATCAACGAATCGGAAAAGAAGCGGCAACTGCGCGACCTGGTCTTTAAGCTGGGTGAGCCCTGCAGAAAGCTGTTGATGCTGTTCTATTATGAGAATCTGTCCATGAAAGAGATGCTAAATTATCTGCCGTATGACAACGAACAGGTAATACGCAATAAAAAGTATAAATGTTTGCAGCAATTGACCGATATGTTGAAAAACCATCCATCAATTGCAGGACAATTGAATGAATTCACAAAATGATAACCCTATGGAACTGAACCGTGAACAACTGATCGATCATCTTGACCGCACCCATGCCGGCCAGGCATCCGCCGAAATGGACACGCGGATCGCGGCCGATCCGGAGACCGTTCAGGAATGGAAGCAGCTCCGACTTGCCGTGGATGCCGTCGAACAGGCCGCATTGTACGAAAAGGTCAGCGCGGCAAAAGCAACATGGCTGTCCCGCCGCTCCGATGCCGAACCGGTATCGCGGACTCAGCCCAGCCGCACGATACTCCGCTCGATCTCGCGCGTCGCTCTTCGTGCAGCCGCGGTGATCCTCGTCATCGGCGCCTCTGCCGCACTGTATAAGTATACCGTTACCAGCTCAAAAGGGATGTATTCGGCATATTATAACGGCTACGATCTGAACACCAGTCGTGGCGCTACGGCGGCACAGGACGACATGGAAGAGGCCTACAAGGCGAGGAACTGGACAGGTGTAGACGACGCATTCAAAAAGAAGAAGACAAAAGACAATAAAAGCTATTTTCTCGAAGGTATGGCCGATATGGAATCAAAGAAATACGATGAAGCCATCGGTATGTTCCAGCAGGTCATGGCGGTCAACAATCTATCAGGCTCGGATTATTTCGAGGATGAAGCCGAATTCTACCTGGCGATGGCATGGTTGGCACGCAACGATGTAAAGAATGCAATGCCGCTGCTGGATAAGATCAAGGCCGACAAGACCCATCTGTACCATGATGTTGTAGTGAAAATGTCAAGCCTGGATCTGCGGATCGCGGCCTACAAAGATCTCAAATAGACCGTTCCTTAACCAATAGATTACACCATAACCATTAAACATTGAACACGCGCTGGCAGTAAAGGGAAAGCCGTCATCGGCTTTCTCTTCTTTTTTTTTGGCCCTTCCCCATCGCCCGCCCTTTACCCCGCCCGCCGTTTACGCTGGCGAACGCGCACCATCCACCACATCCCTCCGGCAAAAGGAAGAAGCAACAATCCCCACCACCACGAAAGACCCCCGGGATATAACGGTGACGTATCCCCGATCAGAACAAGATGCGACCAAAAGGCCGGACTCTTGTTGACCGTTCCGCTTGCGAGATAATCGAGCTTGGCCCGGCGCAATGCGACCGACTTCTTATAGCCTTGTCGCAGATAGACATAAAATCGGTGAATAATAAATGACGTGGCCTGGTCATCGGCTTTCCAAAGACTGCTGATGGTGCTGCCGCAGCCGGCATAGGCGAAAGCACGGGCCAGAGAAATGACGCCCTCGTTGCTGACCAGTTCTCCCTGTCCCGTTTCGCAGGCACTGATGACCACGAGCTTTGTTTTGTTCATGTCCAGGGCGTATAGCTCCTCGAGGAATAAAAAATCTTCCATTGGCGTGTCCCGCCGGGGATAAAAAGCGATAAAGGATCCTGCGGCATTGTTTGCGGATGACACGGCATGGGTAGCCAGGTGAACGATCGGATAGCGATTCAGCGTCTTTAAAAAAGCAGCCTTTGTTGCCTGCGAACCGGTGTAGCTGACGCCCGGCAGCCCGGCGATCTCTTCCCTGGATGCAGGCAGCGGCGGGAAGTGGAAGGAACCCGCTCCCAGAAATCGGTCCCCGGTAAAAGGAGCGAAGGCGGACACGCCCGCATCGGGCGCCTCCTGATCCGTTCGCGCCGCCTGGGGCAGGATCAGCCGGGAAGCGAATTGATAACTGATCGTCGTGCTCGCGACCAGCGGGTCCCCGGCAGGTTCGGCAGGAATCGATTCAAAGGGGAGAAAATACAGATATCCGTCGGGGACAATAAGCCATTCGTCCTTGCCGGGGACCAGCGCTCTGATCGGACGGATAAGCAGCTCGCTAAGCCGGTCGCCCAGCGGGCCGCCCTTGAACTTTCGACCATTTTCCACCGTCTTGAGCATTTGCAGCCAATCGGTTACGTCCCGCCCCAACTCCGCAACCGAATCGATCCGGGTGTACCCAAAGGCCGTTCGCGTGAGCGCGAAGATATGCAGGGCGTGGGCATCGAGGCTACAGCTGATCAGCGCCTGGTTAGGCTCCAGATGCGCCTGCAGCGTTCTTATCCCCGGTATCGTATCCTCATATTTTAGCCGGTAATAGTTACCGTCCCGTTCGAGCTTTTGTTGTAGTTGCGCGAGCCCGATCTCGTAACCGGCCTTCTCCCGGGTGATCTTTTCCATCTCGGACTTGTCCAGGGGCTGCTGGAGCCTGACGTCCAGCCGCGCAATCCGGTATTTGATGTCCTCTTCTTCCGCATTTCCCCTGAGACCGTTCAGGCTGCGGACGCGCAGGTTGGCTGAGATAACCGAGGCTTTATTCCGCTCGCTGATCTGGAACGCCTTTTCCAGATAATCCTTGTCCGGATGCCTGCGGTATAACTCCAGACAAGTTTCGAGGGCGCCCTGGTAAACGGCGCCGTTGCGCTTCTTCAGGAACAATTTGGCATCGTCGGTGTCATAGCTTTTTTCAATATACCGGAGGATCGAAAGGCTCGCTCTATACGCGTTAAAGGCGGCTTCCAGCCATTCGTCACTGGGATGCACCCGGTACATGCTCTGCAGGAAAGTCGCCTTTTTGAATAAGGCATCGAATAGCCGGTAGGAAGCAAACGAACCCGTGAAACTGGCGGGATTCGCGCGGATATCCGGATCGTTGAACCGGGGGGAAAAGAGGATGATGGCCTTTTGCAACTGTTGCAGCGCGGCCAGGTAATCTCCGCCGCCGGCAAGCAGGTCCGCTCTATAGAGATCATTTGTTCCAAGATCCAGTTCGTTGATCCCCGGCGAAGTTCCGGCCGCCCGCTCACGCGCCGCCAGCACATCCAACCGGTCAAGATAACGGGCGGCGGAATCGGGCTGTTGCAGTCGCCACAGCGCATAGCCCATTTCATTGAGGACCCCGGGAACATTTTTCACCGTCACCTTCCTGAAGCAATTGAGTGCATCCCGGTATTTTTCCAGCGACGCATACGCCATGCCCATATTCAGCCAGACGGGATCGTCCGCCTGATGATACTTCAGGATCTGATGATAAATATCCAGTGATTCGCCGAACAACCCGAGATGATAGTAGCAGGTAGCGATATTGGTTTGCAGACTAACCGCCGACGCCGTATCAAAAGGCAGACGGCCGTTGACAATCTCGAGGGCCCTGCTGAAATAATTTTTTCCTTGTTCATAGTTGCCATTGTCGAAATAGAGAACGCCCAGGGTATTGTAAAGCCGGACATTATCGGCCGGATCGGCAAATCGGTTAGCCCGGGATTCGGCGTTAAGCAGGAAATAGCGCGCGGAATCGAAATCGTTGAGATTATAATAGCTGGTGCCCGTATAGACATGAAGTACGAACATCAGGGAATCATCCAGGGAGTGGTATCGGAGGGCCCGGCAATAGGCGGTTTTCGCCCCGGAGTAGTCGTATCTTGAATCGAGCAGTATCCCCTTTTTGAGCCAGGACTGAAAGAGGAGGGTATCTTTCCCTTTACTTTGAGGCGCCCCATCGATCCCCGCAATCACTTTTTCAAACCCCTCCAGCGCCATGCTGTCGGTTGCGGGAGTATTGTTCGCCAGTTGAAACAGGCTGTCGGCCCGATGGTATATAACGGCAAACCGGCCGATAGGATCGCCGGAATTGCCGAAGAGGAAAGTGAGACCCATAAAAAGGGCCGCTGTCAGACACCTCCTAACCATGCCCACTACAACGACCCCCGCAACGTGTTAATTGTGTCGGACGATAACTACCAGCGGCGGCCGCGGGTTAGTCGTCGTGCTGATCAGGTTCCCGCTTAGCAGGTTGTCCGCCGCATTAAGGATATCACCCAAAAGGCCGCTATTGATCTGCGACGGACTGTCATAGTAGACAAACTGGACCGCAATATGCTGCAATGCATTGTTACTCGGGTCACTTCCGATCTTATAGTAGATATCGGTGGTGATGGTCTGGCCGTTTACCGGCAGGAGGCCAAATGCACCACCAAGCAGACCATTACTGCTATTTAATGTCTTTTGAAGGTCGATAACCCCGGTTTGCGGGTCTACGACGACGTGCATCCTGGCTGCAGAGCCCGTTACGTCGAAGCTACACTTGTTGCCGTTCTGACACTGGGTGAGGTCGAACGGATTGGCTTCGAAATACGGTTGCGCGTTGGTCGCTCCATTTTGGAGGATGTAGACGCTGTCCGCATAAGCGGCGCCGCCGATGGTCAGGTAACTGAGACAGGTGTCATTCGATCCGTTCGCTACATAACCAATAATGTATTTCATCCCGGTTTCACTGGCTGTCACGTCGATCGCCCCCGTAACGGAGTCGATGACCATACCCACCGGCCAGGACAGATATTTGCCCGCACCCGGATTATTCACGGGATTAACCAAATAGTCGGGCCCATTTGTCGGTTGGGGATAAATGATGGTATCGCCATATATCGGAAGCGAAGGGCAACTGTTCTGCGGACCCGTTTGCTGCGGAAGCGGCGCCTTGGGCTGCTGCGGGGGAGGAAGCTGGCTGCTGTCGGTAATCAGGACAACCGGGGAATTTGCGGCGGTGTCGCCGGCAGGGCGGTTGGGGGCTGACTTGGAGCCAAGGGTATAGACCGGATCGGTTTCGGTCTTCCGGCAAGAGGCCAGGATCAGGAGGATAGCCATTCCCAGCAAGGACATCAGGTCTAGTTTCTTTTTCATCGGGATGGATAGTTAAAGGGTTAGTTGTGTCTGACGATAACTACCAGTGGCGGCCGCGGGTTGCTCGACGTGCTGATCGGGTTCCCGCTGGTCAGGTTGTCCAGTTTGGTAACGATGTTGCCCAGGAGGCCGCCATTGATCAGCGATGTATTGTCATAGTAGACCAACTGGACGGAAATCTTCTGCAGGGCGTTGTGACTCGGGTCGTCACCGATCTTATAGTAAATGTCGGTGGTGACGCTCTGGCCGTTGACCGGGAGGATACCGAAGGCGCCCCCGAGGACACCAAGAAGGCCGGTGCCGTTCAATGTCTTTTGCAGGTCGATCACGCCGGTGCTCTTGTTCACGATCACCTTCATCTTGGCGGCGGAACCGGTGACGTCGAACTGACAGGCGTTGCTGGTCTGACACAGGTTCAGGTCGGTCGGATTCGCTTCAAAATAGGGCGCCGCAGTCGTTTGTCCAAGGCTCAGCACATGGACGCTGTCGGTATAGGCGGCCCCCCCAATAGTGAGATAACTGCGACAGGTGTCGGTTGTTCCGCTCGCGACAAAGCCAATGATATACTTCATCCCGGTCTCACTGGCGGTCACGTCGATCGCACCCGAGACGGAGTCGATGACCATGCCCACCGGCCAGGACAGATACTTCCCGGAGCCGGGATTGTTGACGGGATTGACAAAATAATCCGAACCGTTCGTCGGTTGCGGGTAAATAATGGTATCACCATAGATTGGAAGCGAAGGACAGCTTGCCTGTTGCTGGGTAAGCGGCGACCCGGGTTGAGTACCAGGGGCAATGGTGGCCGGGTCGAAAAATACCTTTGGAGGATCGTAAACACTGTCCTGAGGCGCGGGGCGGGTAGAGCCGAGGTTATACGCCGGATCGTTCTCGGTCTTGCGGCATGCAGTCAGGATCAGGAGGGTTGCCAATCCGAGCAGGGAGATCAGGTTTAGCTGCTTTTTCATCGGTACGGGTATATTAGGGTACGTTGACAAAATATGAAAAAATGTCCAGCAATTCAAGCGGGACCGGGCTTTTCAGGGCCTGGTCTCCTAATTAGTAAACGCCCGGCTCCGGCATGTAACCGGTCCGCGGCGTTAATTTTCAATTAATTGACTATCAATCAATTAATCTTTTGATGGTGGTGCGATCGGCTGGTTTTTTTCGTTCATTCCCTGTACCTGGATATAATCCAGCTGCATCTTCCCCAGGGTATCGGCGGAAAAGCGGACGGCGTCTTTGTTGTTCTTATCCGAAAGAACCAGTCCCTTTACTATCAATTTTTTTTGACCAGCAGGACTGAAGGAGATCCAGACCGAGTCCCGGATCATTTTAGCGTTCATCGCGTCCAGCTTGATCGATTTAGGAATTTGCACCTGCGCCGGAGCGTTTTGCTCTTTGCTGCACGCGAGCGCCATCACTGCCAGCAAAACGGGCAGGGCCAGTGCCATCCGCCATCGGGATGGAGATTTTGATAGACTGATCATACGTAATCTTCGTTTTATGGGTGAATGAAAAAAATGCTGTGACGGATCGAGATAGCGGCCGCTGTCATAGGACCGCAAGAGCATTTGCGCGAAGCCTTCGGTATCGCCCGCCGCGACGCAGGCATCGTCGGCGATAAATTCATGAACCATCTTCAGCTCCCGCCGGATCAGCCAATTGAATGGATTCATCCAGATGACAGCCGCCAGTGTTTGCGCAAACAGATTATCGAACGTATGGCCGCCGCGGATATGCGCCAGCTCATGGTCGAGTATCCTGCGTTGGACAGGGTCATGAATATCTGCGCCCTCCTGCCAGAATAGGTTCTTCAGGAAAGAAAATGGCGCCCGCCGGTCCCGGACCTCGATCAGCACACAGCCTCCCATCCGTTGCCTGGGTCCGGTCCGCTTAAGCTGGTAGATCCGGTAAATCCGCCAACCGAGGATTATCAGCAACACGATACTGATCGACGCGCAGCCCGCAACAACAACCGCCGCAGCAGACACCGTCACTCCGGCAGCCGGACGCACACCGCCCGTATTCAACGCCATGACTTTCTGCGCCTTGCCATACCATGTCAGCCAACCAATGTGCAGTAACGGCAGCACAATACTGGCAAGCAAGCTTGTCAAAAGCCACGCGCGGTTGAAGGAGTGCGACCTCCGGTTACGAAGCGCCAGGTGATAGTAGCCCAGCATCAAACCGCTGACGAGGGCCGACCGGATAAGATAGGAGACAAGGGTATCCATATTATTTCTTGTTTTTCTTCAATTGTTGTAATAGCAATTCAAGTTCTTTGACCGAAAGCTTTTTCTCATCCACAAGGAAGGAGACGACATTGCTGAACGAGCCTTCGAAATATCCTTTGGCCACACTGGTCAGCGTGTCCCGGGAATAGTTTTCTTTGGTTACCGCCGGGTGATACCGGTGAATGCGCCCAAGCGTTTCAATGCGGACAAATCCTTTGTCCACCATCGTTTTTAAGATCGTCGCAACGGTGTTCTTGTGCGGTTTGGGGTCCGGCATGGCTTCCACAATCTCCATCAACAAGCCGCTGCCCAACAGCCACAGAACCTTCATGATTTGTTCTTCCGCCCGGGTAAGGGTTTTCATGTTAAACTAGGTTTATAGTTCAAAGGTAAAACTATTTTTATAGTTTCAAAATTTATTTTTACCCGGCGTGGGCCGGTTCCGCTGGCACGATTTTTTTTCTCCTCCCATGCATCATGTTCCTTCATCCCCGCACAAGAGTTCTTCCAGGCATCCTCTGTCTTTTTCTCATCATCGCAGGGGAGGGGAGGGCTCAGTCTCCGCCCGACGGCAAGTCCCTTTTTCAGACCAATTGCGCGCAATGCCATAACCCGATCAGCGTCGAAGTTGGCCCCGCACTCAAAGGCGTGACCCAGCGCGTTCCGGACATGAAGCTGCTGCACGACTGGATCCGCAACAACGTTGCCGTCCTGCACTCGGGGAACGTGTATTTCAACAACCTGTATAATCAATATGGCCGGGCGCCGATGAATACCTTTCCCGGCATGACCGACCCCCAGATCGACGCCATTCTAAATTACATCGAGACCTATGCGCAGCCGCTTGCCGCCACCAATACATCGAACTACCCGAACGCCGCGCTGGAAGACCATACCGTTCTGTACGGCATCTGTACCTTCATCCTCGGGCTTTTCTTTTTTGGATTGTACCTCGTCAACCACAACCTCAAACGCCTGGCCGACGAAAAACGCGGCTTCCCGGCGCCTCATCCCATTCCTTTTTACCGGAATAAATTTTATATCGCCCTCGCCTCGATCCTGATCATGGGTCTGCTCGGCTGGTGGCTGACGGAAGCGGGTGTGCGCCTGGGTCGGCAACAAGGCTACCAACCCCGACAGCCGATCTTTTTTTCACACCGTATTCACGCGGGCCTCAACCAGATCAGTTGTCTCCTGTGCCACGGCAATGCCTGGGACGGCAGACAGGCTTCGGTGCCCTCCCTTAATTTTTGCATGAACTGCCACGCCGCCATTAGCGTTTACCATGGCGAGCGGCTCACCCGGCCCGACGGTTCGCCGGTCGACCCCAATCAGGAGATACAAAAGCTGTTCTCCTATACCGGTTACGATCCGGCGACGGGGCGCTATACCCATCAGGGAAAACCCGTGGAATGGGTACGGATCCATAACCTCCCCGACCTTGTTTTCTTCAGCCACGCCCAGCACGTCCGCGCCGGCAAGATCCAATGCCAGACCTGTCATGGGCCCATTCAGCAGATGGATGAGGTCTACCAGTTTTCCCCGCTTAGCATGGGCTGGTGCATCAACTGTCACCGGACGACCCGCGTCGATTTCCCGGACAGCGCAAAACGCTTGCCGGGGAACACGTTTTATACCCTATATACCCGATTTGGCGATGAAATGAAAAAGGGCGCGCGCGATTCCGTGACAGTCGAAGACATCGGCGGAACGGAATGCTATAAATGCCATTATTGAATTTGCTCCGGCATGCCGCGCCGGCTACTCCACCCTTGCAACCGGCTGTACCTTTTCCCTCTCCCGCGCCCATTCCGGCGCCTCATCCTGCGGAATGAAATCCCTCCCGCCCGTACTGTACTCATACGGCCCCCGGTAAACCATCGGGATCTCGCCCGGCCAGTTGCCATGCCCCGGGCGGATGGGCGTAGTCCATTCCAGCGTATTGGCCTTCCAGGGATTTGCCTCCCTTACCCGTTCCCCCCGGAAGATCGAGGAAAAGAAATTGGCGACGAAGATCAACTGCGTAAGAAAAGAAACGATAGCCACCGCGGAGATGAACTGGTTGAGCGAATCGAATTGATTGAATGAGATCCAGTTCGAAAAGTCGAAATAGCGCCGCGGCATTCCGGCGAGCCCTTCGTAATACATAGGCCAGAAGACAAGATAAGCCGCAATCAGTGTAATCCAGAAGTGGATATAGCCCAGCACCGGATTCATAAACCGGCCGAACATCTTTGGGAACCAGTGATAGATGCCGGCAAACATGCCGAAGACGGCTGAAACGCCCATAACGAGGTGAAAATGTGCGACCACGAAATAAGTGTCGTGCAACTGGATATCCAGGCTTGAGTTCCCAAGATAAATACCTGTCAGGCCGCCGGAAATAAAAGTGCTGACGAAGCCGATGCTGAACAGCATCCCGGGCGTAAACCGGATGCTTCCGCGCCATAGCGTCGTTATCCAGTTAAATACTTTCACCGCCGATGGGACGGCGATCAGCAACGTGAAAATCACAAAGAGGCTGCCGAGAAAAGGATTCATCCCGGTGACAAACATATGATGGGCCCAGACCGTGAACGACAGCGTCAGGATCGCAACCATGGAGGCAACCATCGCCGTATACCCAAAGATCGGTTTACGCGAATTTACACTAATGATCTCCGACACCATTCCGAATGCGGGAAAGATGACGATATAGACTTCAGGGTGACCGAGGAACCAAAACAAATGTTGATACAGGATCGCGCTCCCCCCTTCAAAAGGCAACGCCTTACCCGTTTCACTCAGAAAAATATCCGAAAGATAAAAGCTTGTCCCCGCATGCCGGTCGAAACTCAGAAGGATAAACGCAGCCAGCAACACCGGGAAGGATAACAAGCCCATGATCGCGGTAACCAGCAGTCCCCAGACGCTCAATGGCAACCGGTTCATCGCCATTCCCTTTGTCCGCATATTCAGCACGGTGGAAATATAGTTGATACCCCCCATCAGCGTAGACAGGATAAAAAAGCCGATCCCCAGCAGCCAGAGATCCATTCCTGCGCCGCTCCCCGGATCGGCGCCATACAGGGCGCTCAGCGGGGCATAAGCAGTCCAGCCCTCGCCTGACGGGCCATCCGGGACAAAAAAAGAACACAACATAAAAATGCTGGCGCAAAAAAATGCCCAGTACGACAGCATATTGACAAAAGGCGACGCCATGTCACGCGCGCCGATCTGCAATGGAATGAGGTAATTGGCGAAAGTCCCGCTGAGCCCGGCCGTCAGGACGAAGAAAATCATGATCGTCCCATGCATCGTCATCATCTGGTAATAGGCGATGTCCCGGACTTTGCCCTGGGCAAACCAGTGACCTCCGAGGTGGTGTAGAAACCCGAATGTCGAATGTGGGAACCCCAGCTGCAGACGCATCAGTACCGACAATAAACCACCGATGACAGCCCAAACGATCCCCGTGATCAGGAATTGTTTCGAGATTACTTTATGATCGGTACTGAAAATGTATTTCGAAAGAAAAGATTGGCGTTCCATCCGGCACCCGCAATCGCACAATTTCCGTGCCTTTGTGATTGCTCCGCCGGGGCCCGCGTTGCGAATTCCACACCGGGAATTTTTTCCACAAAGGGACCGCGCCGGATCTCATATCGTTACATGTACATTTTCCGTGATCTTTCGGACCAGTTGAAGACACCTTTCTATGTCTTCGCCGCTGATCCCGGCTACCGCCTGTTCGTACACTTCCAATACCCAGGGATACAATTTTTTTCGCAACTGGCGGCCTTCCGGAGTGAGATTGACCAGTTTATTTCGTCGATCCCGCTCATCACCGACCCGCGAGACCAGCAACTCTCTCTCGAGCTTGCCCACCAGGTGCGTGATGCTTGACTTGTCTTTTACCGTGAGTGCTGCCAACTGCTGTTGATTCACGCCATCCGCCTTCCAGAGACAGGCGAGGATCTCGACCATCTCAAAGCTGATATGCGGGGCATGCACCGCTATCTTTTCCTGGAGCACGTAATTGATGTGATTTCTCATTTCAGCCACCGCCCGGCCCAATTCAACGGCGAGTTCGGCTCTTTCTTTTTCGGGCATGATCGGGAGAATTTAGGTTACACGAATAGCTGGAACAAGATAGTTTAAAATGTTGTACATTCATTCATTTATGCATATGAAAAATATCTTACTCTTTGCACTCCCGTTCATCGCGGCCGCTTGTTCAATTTCTGCCTGCAACCGCTCCGGAACGGGCTCCGGCCTTCGCCTCAACGGCACCTGGCAACTGGTATCCGGGATGACTATCACCGGGAAGGACACCGTTCCCTATGCCTCCGATTTCCGGATGATCAAGATCATCGACGACGATCATTTCGCCTTTCTGCGCCATGACAAAAATCCGCCAAAGGATTCTTCCAACCACTTCGACGGCGGTGGCGGTAAGTATTCCTTGTCGGGTAACCAGTATACCGAACATCTCGATTACTACGCAGACCGCAACTGGGAAGGAAAACCATTTACGTTTACCGTCGAGATCAGGAATGACAGTTTGATCCAGACGGGGATTGAAAAGGTCGATGCCGCCCACGTCGACCACGTAATCATCGAAAAATATATCCGCCTTTCCGGCGCGGAAAATTAGCGGTGATGCTTCCCGCCGCCGAACCGTCTTCCCAGGATGACTTTGAAAATACTGCGGTCGATGGAGGGCGTAAGCCCGAAGACATATCCCGCATTGAATTCCCAACGGGGATCAAAATCGGCATCCACACAGATCGCCAGCTGATGCTGTTGCGCGGAAAGCGGGTCGAAATGCGAAAACGGTCCCCAGGATCCATAATATTCGATCCCATATGCCCACACCTTTCCGACCTGGTAACTGAATTTGAAGTCCGGTGCCCAGATAGGCCCCCTTCCTGCATCGGCGCCATTGAACGTGAAATCCACCACCGGGTTTAATGCAAGGTAGACAGGCCCGAATTGTTTGTCGATGATCGGCCGAACTTCCAAGGTCCAGATATCCGGATCATAGCCGTTCCGGACAACACCACCTTCGAACGAGATGCTGACCCCCACCGGCCAGTTCCATTGAGCTGGCGCCATGACCCGGGGCCGGATATGACTTCCGACATAGTTGGTGCGGCCCATATCACCAAACGCATTGAAAATATAAAGACCTGTCTCAAACCACGGCGTCCAGCCATGCGTGATCTCTATCGTCTCCCGGAGCATGTGATTGGTAGAAACGACGCCTTCGGATGACGGATTACCCCGAAAACTATAGTTACTGTGCAATTCCACCATCGTCGTATCCTTTCCGAGCGTTGGCGAAGCATATACCTGGATTTCGTAATTGTCCTGCGCTTTCGACTGCAACGCGACGAGTAAGGCGAAAAGCAGCAGGGATCGGAACCGGAGTGTACGCATAATCGAGTGGGGCCGAAGGTCTGAAAAATTTTTGAAGTAATTTTGAAGGAGTTTACTCCAGCTTTTAACCAGATTGTCACCCGACCTTGCCCCTTTGTCAGCAGTTGAAACGATATAATGAGGAAATTACTCTTTCTTTTACTGTCATGGAGTGCCCTGTCCCATTTGAATGCGCAAAAACCCGTATCGACACCGTCGGGTCCTGTCGTAAGGATCACCGGCCGGATCGTCGATTCCAGTTCCCGGCAACCCATCCAATATGCTACCATTTCCGTGTTTGGCGCAAACGCATCCCGGCCGCTTGGCGGAATGATGACCGGCAGCAAGGGAGAATTCAGTATCACCGCGCCGCGCTCCGGCGAATTTTTACTGGCCATTGAATGCATCGGTTATGCCAAACTAAAATTGGGACCATTCTCTGCCGAAGCCAGGCGGACTGCCCTGGGGGATATCCTGCTCAACAAGGAGGCAGCGAACCTTCAGTCCGTTACCATCACCGCACCGCGGGGCCTGGTCGAAAACAAGCTGGATAAGATCGTATACAATGCGGAAAAAGATGTGACCTCCCTCGGCGGGGTCGCCACCGATATCCTGAAGAAAGTGCCGATGGTCTCGGTCGACGTCGACGGGAATGTCGACATCATGGGGAACACAAATATTCTCTTCCTGATCAACGGCCGGCCTTCCAGCATTTTCGGCAACAACCTCGCTGACGCCTTGCAGACCATACCCGCCAGCCAGATCAAAAGCATCGAAGTGATCACCAGCCCCGGCGCAAAATACGATGCGGAAGGCACCGGCGGTATCATCAATATTATCCTGAAGGACAACCGGGTCAACGGCGTCAACGGGAACCTCAGCATGACCGGAGGCTCGCGGCTGGAGAACGGTTCCTTCAACTTTAACGTTCGCCGCGGCAGATTCGGTCTCAATAGCTTCTTCAGCGGGAACGCCCAGTTGCCATCCACTACCCTGAATTCATCCTTTCGTAATTCCTACGATTCGGCGGGAAACCTGCAAAGCAGTCTCCTGCAACAGGATGGCAGCAGCCGCTTTTATCGCAATGGTTATGAGACAGGACTTGGTTTGGAATGGGATGCGGGTAAATATGACGTCATTTCGGGCGGTCTTCAGTACAGCAGTTTCGGCAACAATAGTCGCGGTTCCTATCAGCAGACGGAAACAGATTACACGCCGCCAGGTACCACCCCGGCCGATATAATACGCAGCCTGGTAAAAAGCAACAGCCAGTTCCGGGCCCGCTCGCTCGATTGGAACCTGCGCTACAAACGAACCTTTGCAAGGGAAGACCGTGAGCTGGATTTCTCCGTCGATGGTACCTATGGCCGGAACACGGCTTCCTATGGTCAGCTGCAAAGCCGGCCGGACGGCGACTCGGCCTTCGCCGGCTCCACGGGCAAGAGTTCCGGATACGACCGTGAGACCAATATCCGGTTGGACTACACCGAGCCCTTCGGGGAGAAGGTCCGGTTGGAAACCGGCGGAAGGGTCCAGCTTCGCCGGATCAGCAGCAACTCGCCTGTCTATTCTTTCGACGGGACGACCGGGGAATATCCTTATAATACGTCGCAATCCGACTCCCTGATCTATAACCGTCATGTCTATGCCGGTTACGCGTCGGTCACTTTTCCCGCCTTTCATTTCCTGGATGTCAAGGCTGGCGTGCGTTTTGAGCGGACGACAACGGGCGCCGCCTTCTCCCGGGTGGCCGACCCGTTTATACCCTCCTATAATAGCTGGGTGCCCTCGGTTGTCCTGTCCCACAGCTTTCCTCACGATCAGACCCTCAAGATAACGTTTGCAAGACGGCTCGAACGACCCGACTACCGCGAATTGAACCCTTATGTAAATGCCAGCGACCCAAAGAACCTGAGCCGCGGTAACCCCCTGCTGCGACCGGAGGATGCCTACAATTTCGAGCTGGGATACAGCAAGTCCTTTGAAGAAGGCAGCGCGCTGAATATCGTTGCTTTTTACCACAAGTCGGATCATGATATCCAACCTTTCATCCAATATTACAGCAGCTTCCCGTTGGGCGATTCTGTGTACACTAATGTGTCCGTGAATACGCCGATGAATATCGGTTCGGAGAACAACTACGGGGTGAATATATATGGATCGGTGCCGCTTGGGAAGAAACTGAATCTGCGCACCAATATCACGGCGTTCGACAGGTATATAGTGACAGGCTCTCTGGGCGGACCCCCGGTCAATAGCCTTAACTATCGAATCAACCTCAACGCTTCTTACCAGTTCAGTTCGACTTTTATCGGTGAGTTTTTCGGGAATTTCCGGTCCGCCCGCAACGAGATCCAGGGCCGTTACCCCTCCTTCACCACCTACAACATCGCCGTGCGCAAACAATTCTGGAACAAAAAGGCCAGCATCGCCATTACCGCGACCAACCCGTTCAACCTGTATGTTAACCAGGCCACTGCGGTGGCCGGGACAGACTTCACGCTGAACAGTCTTCGCAGAATTCCATTCCGGTCCTTCGGGATCAACTTCACCTGGAAATTCGGAAAACTCGAATTCAAGAAGGACAAGGACGAACAGAAGGACATTCCGGCAACACCCGGTGAGACAGGCAATTGAGACCTGAAATCCTGCCCTCAAAGCGGGGAAGCGATACCCAAAATCCCGTATATTTGGTTTGGTCCAAACCTGGGTTATGGTTTCCCGTTTTTTTACCCGGCACCGCCATATCATTTTGTACGGAGCGGCTCTCGCCGCCCTGGTTGTCCTGCTGAAGTGGCTGGAGTGGCGCTTCCTGATCATCGACCGGGCCGTCGAATTCTATAGCGGCGCGATCGCGGTTGTCTTCACCGGGTTGGGCATCTGGCTGGCGAAAACGCTGGCCCGGCCGAAATGGCGAACCGTCGTCGTGGAGAAGGAAGTTTATGTAAAACCCGTGGCCATCATCAACGAAAAAGAACTGAGCCGGCTGGGCATCAGTACCCGGGAATTGGAGGTATTGCGGCTAATGTCCGAGGGCTTGAGCAACCAGGAGATCGCCGCCAAACTCTTCGTTTCGCTTAACACGATCAAGACCCATTCGGCCAATATCTTCGAAAAACTGGACGTCCGCCGCCGGACCCAGGCGGTGGACAAAGCCAAGAAGCTGAATATCATTGCATAAACTAAAGATCCAACAGAACGATTTTGCTGTCATCCAAAAGAACGATTTTGGCGCTTCACCACAAAATCACCCGAAAGTATGACCCGGATAAAGAAATGATCGCCCATTTTTGACGGAACAAAATTTTCCTGATTATGAAACGGACAATCCTTGTATTCGGTTTGATCTCCGGCGGGCTCGTGGGCCTTTTCCTGGCATTCGCCATCATTATCAATTTTAAAGGCGGCGCCTGGTTCGGCTATACCACGATGGTCATCGCCCTTTCCCTGATCTATGTGGGAGTTCGGAATTTCCGGGACAAATTCAACAACGGCGTGATCACGTTCGGCAAGGCCCTGAAGATCGCAATGGGGATAACGCTGATCGCATCGACCATCTATGTGCTGGTATGGCTGGTGGAATACTATTTCTTTATACCCGACTTCATGGACAAATATGCGGCCGCCCTCGACAAGGAAGCCAGAGCCAGCGGATTGAGCCCTGCCGCCCTGCAAAAAAAGCTGGACTATATCGAAAGTATGCGGATCGCCTATCGTAACCCCATAATGGTTGTCCTGTATACCTATCTGGAGATCGTGCCGGTTGGGATTATTATTTCTCTGTTAACCTCGTTGCTTCTAAAGCGCAAACGCCCGCCGTCCCCGGTCGCGCCGACGATCGCCTAAACCGGTCTACCATATTTATCCAGAATTTGTTCGTAATCTTATGCATGCCGATTCGATCCTCGTTTCCAATTGTTTTTATCGGGTTATGCGTACTCGTCTCCTGCGGGCAGCCCGGTCCTGACAACTCGGCCCTTCAGGCACAGGTGGACAGCCTGCAGCGCCGGCTTAGTAATGGTTACTCACCCGGCTTGGGCGAATTTATGTCCGGGATCCAGGTGCACCACGAAAAACTCTGGTTTGCCGGGAGCGCACAAAACTGGAAACTCGCGAATTTCGAGATCGGCGAGATCCGGGAGGCACTCGACGATATCCAACGTTTCTGTACCGACCGTCCCGAGATCGCTTCCCTGCCGATGATCCTCCCGCCGATGGACAGCGTCGACAAAGCAATATCGCAGCAGGATCTCCCAAAGTTCAAAGCGGCATTTACGGTGCTGACGGCCACGTGCAACAACTGTCATCGGGCTACCAAACACGAGTTCAACGTCATCCAGATTCCGACTACGCCTCCATTTAGTAACCAGGTCTTCACCAGGCAACCCTGACCCCTTTATGCCTTCGTTCCCCGACCAACCCATGGATTCCCATTCCAATCATTCCAATGATCCGTACCCCGAACAGTCCCCAAAGTCTCCGACAAGTTTGCACGAGCTGGCGGGATTGTTTGGCCGTTTGGGCATTACCGCGTTTGGCGGCCCCGCAGCCCACATCGCCATGATGCAGAAGGAGGTCGTCGACCGGCGGAAGTGGATGGACCATGACCATTTTCTCGACCTGATCGGTGCAACCAACCTTATTCCTGGCCCAAACAGCACGGAAATGGCGATCCACATCGGCCGGGAACGGGCAGGTTGGAAAGGACTTCTTGTTGCGGGAACCTGCTTTATCCTCCCGGCCGTGATCATCACCGGCGCGATCGCATGGGCCTATCGGCGATACGGTCATTTGCCGCAGGTGGCACCTTTTATCTTTGGCATCAAACCCGCAGTCATCGCTGTCATCGCCGGCGCAGTGTATCCACTGGCGAAACGGGCTCTCAAATCCGGGTTCCTTTGGGTCACCGGCGCGCTTGCCCTGATCGCGGGTCTATATGGTGTCAACGAGATCGCCGTCTTATTCGGCGGTGGCGGGCTGACCATCGGGTGGTATGTATTCCAAAAACCGGGCGCGAAGAAAGCAGGGTTCCTTCCCTGGGTGATCCTGCAGATTCAACAGGCGGCTGCACACGGAGCCAATCTGGAAAACCTGCGAATCTTTTTTACTTTTCTGAAGATCGGAGCCATTCTTTATGGGAGCGGTTATGTACTGTTTGCCTTCCTGGACAGCGAACTGGTTACAAAAGGCCTGCTAACCCGCCAACAACTGATGGACGCCATTGCAGTTGGACAGTTTACCCCGGGACCGGTTTTTTCCTCCGTGACCTTTATCGGCTGGCAATTAAACAATCTGTCCGGCGCGATAGTCGCTACAGTGGCGGTATTCCTGCCATCATTCATCTTTGTGGCTGCGATAAACCCGCTTGTGCCGGCGATGCGTCGGTCCCGGATTTTCTCCGCCTTCCTCGATGGGGTCAACGTCGCTTCTGTGGCCATTATCATGGTGGTCTGCGTCGAATTTGGCCGGGAGACGGTGACCGGCTGGCAGCCGATCCTGATCGCCATCCTTGGCTTTGTCGTGACATTTGGTTTCCGCCGGGTCAACAGTGCGTGGGTGATCCTTGGTGGAGGCCTGCTGGGCTACCTGCTCTCGGCAGTCACGTGATCGCCCGCTCGAAAAGACTCAACCCGGATCCAAAATAATGGAGCGGGATGTTGATATTGGCGCGATCCTTATCGGTAAACTTTTTGACGCCGCAAAAGACATAGCCGTGCTCGCGGTAATACACGTTGAGCCGGGAGTTGTCGACATCGGTGTCCAGCCGGACGAACCGCTTGCCTGCCGCGCGGCCGAAATTCTCCGCCCAGTTCGTAATGGCGCCAACATATCCCTTTCCCCGATAAAGGGGGTTGGTGACGATCCGGTGCAGATAGACGGCGGGTTCGGAATCCCGTTCTTCCCAGATCAACTCATCTGTAAACGCGATCGAAAAAAAGGCGCCGATGGCGTCGGTCTCCACAATCTTCCAATGCAGGTGATTGTCGATCTCGCTCAGAAGCTGCGCTTCGTTCAATCCATGCCAATGTTTGCCGAATTTGACTTTTTGATACGCTATTGCCGCCGCAAAGAGTTCGCGGATGACGGGCAGATCGTCGATAGTCGTTGGGGTGAAATGCATGGCCGCAATTTACACCCGGACACCTTAGAAATATTCCAAATCTTTCTTACTATTCATGGATAAATGGACTGGTCTTTTGCCAGCGCGACGATATCTTTTACCTCGAGAATTGGCTTCGGCGCGCCCTTGCAGGCTGCGTTTACCATGGCCAGCCCCACCTCTTTGATCGTGCAGACCCCACGCGGGAAAATCGCGCGGCTGACCGGGTAAAGCCAACCGATGTATTTGTAATAGGGATTGACATTCCGTTGACCGGCTGTGGGTTTCATAAATCCGGGGCGGAACATATATGCCCGGCGGAACAGCCGGAGCAAAGCGTTTTCCGTCGCCCCCTTTACCCTTGCCCAGGCTATCCGCCCTTTTTCGCTGCTGTCGGTGCCTGCCCCGGTCACATAGCAAAAAGCAATATCCGCATTTTGCCGGGCCACCGCCTGTGCGAAATTCAACGTGAGGTCGTAGGTAATATGGCGGTAAACATCCTTTTTCATTCCAACTGACGATACCCCGAGGCAGAAGAAGCAGGCATCGTATCCGGCGAGCCGGGATGCGATCGGTTCCAGCCGGAAGAAATCCGGTACGATGACTTCCGTTAATTTTGGATGCGACCGCCCGACAGGCTTGCGGTTGACGACCAGGATCCGCCCGACTTTCGGATGATCCAGACAGGCAAGCAGTACACCTTCCCCGACCATCCCGGTGGAACCGGTAATAATGACGTTAAGCTTCATAAAGATCTCTTTAATGCTCTTGCAACCCTTCCGGCGATCTCCAGACAACCTTTGTCGGATGGATGCAGCCCGTCATAGGTCATATCAACCGCCGCTTCCGGATACGGATACTCGCCCGCCGAGGGATCGAACGGAATAGCCGTATAGGCCGGATAACCATAATCGCGGTAAGCGCCGGTTTGCGGGTCCTTCAGTCGTTTGAAGTGAACAAGCCGTGGAATCGCCAGTCGCCGGTCATGGTATAGATCGACAAATCGAAAATGCTCGTGCTTGGCAATCGTCAAAACGACGTCCGCGACCTGTTCGAGTGTTTGTCCCTGTTTCGCTTTATAGGAACCCCAGGCGTTATTCCTGTAGTCATTAATGTAGACAAAATCGGCCCGCGGCATCGGCGTGATCAAAATGATCGGTGCCGCCGGATTGAGGCTGCGGAGCTTATTGATAAGGACGCGAAAACTCCCGTAAATTGTGCTGTCCCCGGTTCCACGCGCATAATCATTCCAACTTCCCAGGGGAACTCCATGCCACCAGTCATTGGTGCCTAGAAAGACGGTATAAACATCGCCGGCCGGGATATCGAGCGAGTCGATCCTGGCGGCAAATCGCTGAATTGTCCAGCCATTCCGTCCCTGATTCAAATAATGCAAATAGGGAAGTCGTTCCGTGACGTCCGTCAGATAGCCTTTCGTCAGCCGGTTCTTCGTTTCATCCGGGTGATCGTTAAGGTAGGTAATGCTGTCGCCGATCGCAACCCAGGTTGCGGGCCGGTGACTGAATGCGGTCAGCAACAGCGGGAAAAGAACACAAAAGACCGTCTTTTTCATCAACGAGGATTTCGACTTTTAGTGTCAGGTTTGTTTGCGGCTATCTTCGATTTTCTCCCGCAAGATATTAAAGAATTTGCTCCGTTCCTTTTCTCCTACTTCGCTGATCTGGGTCGACCGCCGGATGATATTTTGAAAATGCTCGTCGGAGGACTTTACGAAATTGGCGTCCCTGGTCCGGATCGTATTCAAAACCGCGTGATTCAGGATGACCATTCCGCCTTCATCCAAACGGACCAGATAGGTATTGTCGCCATAGATAAACTCGTTTATATAGAACTTGAATGGCGCTCCCCTCACGGTCTGAGGTGCGTGAATCGGAAATTTGACACCCTGCTCCACCTGCGCCTCGATATGATCGATGGTCCTTAACAAACAGGAATAGATCGTTTCCACGTCCCGCCCGGAGGCGAACACTTTTGTGTCCCTGTAATATTCGACCTGCCGGATCGTGGTCTGGATGCACTCGATATGCCAGACCTCCTGTGACGGGATCCGATTGTACGCTTCGATCAGCTTTTTGCAAAGTTGGCTCGTCGCGGGCGAGAATTCATCCGACGCAAACCGCTTCCTGCTATATTCCGGATAGTTCAAAATGGTCTTCATCCAAAAAAAGGATTTGAAGGCGGCCAGTTCAGGGAAGTTGAAGTGATGAAAAATCGGCGCGTCCTTGCCAAGGAAGAGAATTTCCTTTCTTTCAAAGGAGCTGATATAAGTTAGTAACTGAAGAAGCCCCTGAAGATAACTGTCAAAATCGAAATTTGTCCGGTCGATGAATTTCCCCTCAAAAAGAAGCGTGTCGGTCTTGAGATGTAATAGCTTGTCGAGTGAGATCTTAAAATGACCGCAAAGGGTCCGCAATTCTTCAAATGAAATGGCTTTTTCACCCCGGATCCGCCGGTAGGAGCTGTCATTGCTGATGTCAAGCAATTCGGCCACTTCGTCGACCAGCGACAGATGCGGTGGGAGGACATCTTTGATGTGCTGAAAGAACAGCTGTTGGGCGCTGTTGGAGTTCTCCATGCAGGTCAGTTTAGAGTTTAGCAAAAAATGCAACCGGGGGGTAAGACTTTTGGCAATAATTGCCCGCGGACTTAAAAGTACAGGGGTTTTTGGTAAAAAACAACGCGATCCACCCATTTCCCTTCAACCGGCGGGCAATATCCGTTCCCGACCCGAGCGCCACCGCCAAGACTGCCAGGGGCGGACCTTTGCCGCCGGATATCTTTGATCAAAAACAACAATGAAACACTTATTTCTCTTTTTGCTATCAGCCAATGTCACCGGCGGATTACTCGCTCAGGACAGCCTGACTTACCGGCCGCACTACCTGAACGTCCGTATCCAGGCTTCCCACGGCGGCATCACCGACGGGTACCTGTACGCCGTATCGGATTCCGCGCTTATCGTATCGAAGGACAGGCGACGCCCGAATCTCTATGACACCACAGCCTATGAGAGGATGAAGACGTTTGGGTATCAGCAACTGCAATACGTGACGGTCCATAATGCAGGCGGGACGGGACGTTCCGTATTGATCGGATTGGCCATAGGCGCCACAACCGGGGCAATCGCGGGCTTCCTCAGCGGAGATGATCCAAAAGATCAGATTTTCGCTTTGAGCGCGAGCGAAAAAGCGTTGGCAGTGGGCTTCTTTGGCGGAACGATCGGTGCGTTGACTGGGCTTATTATCGGTGTTGCATCACATCACACCTTTGTCATCAGGGGAAGAAAGGACCGCCTGAATGACATGAGTCGCCGGTTGGCTTCCCGGATGGGTATGGCCAACTAACGAGGATATACCACCGTCCCGTCAAGCCCGGTCAACCGGATGCTGTCTACTTCGCAAAGGCCGTTAGAATGGAAACCCAGCCCGGTAATCATGCCGTTTGACGCGGGATAGGCCGTTTTCAAAACCGGCTTTCCGTCAACAGAGACGGTGACCCGCCGCTGCCGCACCAAAATGTCAATGTCATGCCATTGCCGGACGTCGAAAGCCAGCGATGAAAGGTCGTTGTCCTTCCCGTCGATGAAACGGTCGCCATATTGTGCGCAGATCGCGCCGGTGCAGCCGGGCAACGTATACATGGAATACATAAAACTCCGTTGGCAGTAGATCTCGGACATGATCCAGGGAAATGCGTTATTTCGCACGTCCGTCATCTTGATTCGGGCCGTCAATCGACAATTGTCCGCATCGGCACTGATGTTTTTCGGGAACCACGTGTAGAGATAGACCTGCGGTTTTTCCGGGTCGACCCGATTGATCAGCAGGGTTTGCCTGTCCAGGCCAAGATGCCCATCATGGACGGGATGACCGGTGTGGATATATGACGGCAGCCCGTGGATAAGCGTCTCCTTACTGTAAAAGCACCAACCGTCCGTTGGAATACTCACGTCCACCGTCTTTACGATCCGGTCGTTGGCAAACAGCTTGGCGACATGATATCCGGGCTCGTAGTAAATATCCGTTAGTGTGTGGCCGCGCCGATCGATCCGCACGCGACGATCCCGGTCCCAGGATTGCTGAATGAAAAAACTGTCGCCTCCGACCCGGCCGACATCATAGGTAAAGACAACCGTATTGGGAATGGCATTCTGGGTCGTTTTACGTACACTAAAGGATGCGGCGCCGCCCGTCTTCGGGGATCGGGAAAAATAACGCCAGGAAACGACAAGCAGCAATACCGCAACGACCCCCGCGCCGATAACTACCCGGGTCTGCCGCCCCTTCATTCGCGCGGCACCCCACACCTGCGGTGCCACCTTAACACCTGCGCCGCTCCCCACCTCTGCGCCCGCCGCCGCGTGACTATTCGTTTGCCCGCCCTCGGCTCCCACCCCGCCCTTCGCCAGCCGGAATGCCTGCCAGTCCGCATACCCGAGATATACCGCGAGTGCATTCAAGGTTGCGACCTGCGGCAGCCGGTTGTACTGGCCGTTCAAGATCCGCTTGATCGTCGAAAGACTGATCAAAATTCCCGAACTTCCCTCAATCCGCTCACAAAGGTATTCGAGATCCCGTTGCCGCATGTCTCTCCAATTGGAGAAACCCTGGCGGGCTGCAAGCTCGTCCGCCCCTGATTCGATGAGCTGGCGGTCGGTCATAGTTGAATGATTATATTTTGGTTGTTTTTGAACGCCTATTGACCGGCATTTCCGAATTCTGTTGGCGAGATTTATCCCGACATCATTTTTCACTCAAATCAATTCGCATGCGCCCACTCTATAAAAGAATCCTGCTGACGGGCCTGACCGCCGGGACCCTCGACATCTTATCGGCCTACGTAAGTGTGTTCATCGAGACCGGCCGGATATCGCGCAGGATGTTCCAGTATATTGCCGGGGGAGCCCTTGGCCTCGGCAATTCGCTAAACGGCGGACTTCCGGTAATCCTGCTAGGGGTCTTTTTCCACTATTTTATCGCCTTGTCCTTTACGCTGTTCTTTTTCTTCCTCTATCGTAAAAATAGATTTTTCGGCCTAAACAAATACTTCGCCGCACTGCTTTACGGATTTTTTATATGGGCGGTAATGAACGTCATCGTTCTTCCGCTAAGCGCCCTGCCGCCCCGACCCATCAACTGGAAGGGCGCCCCCCTCGACTTGCTCATCCTTGCCGTAATGATCGGTCTCCCTTCGGCGATCAGCGCCAGTGCATACTATAGGAAAGCCGCTTGACTTTGACCGCTATTCAACTGAGTTTTCTTACCTTGGGTGAATGCGCGCTTTTCTAACGGTGTTCGCTACCCTCATCGGGTTTTCCGGTGTGGCCCAGCTTGCCCCCAGGGCCGGGGTCAATGCTGCCCGGTACGGGGACAGCGCCGACATCTTCCAACAGATCGATCGCCGCCGGTTCGATCCGTCCACCCTGCTCTGGTACCAGTCCCCGGCTGCCGCCTGGGAGGATGCCTTGCCTGTCGGCAACGGCCGTCTCGGTGCAATGGTCTTCGGGAAAGCCGGCGAAGAACGCATCCAGCTGAACGAAGATACCTATTGGACGGGTGGTCCCTATTCCACCGTCGTCAAAGACGGATACAAGATGCTTCCCGAGATCCGCAAACAGGTATTCGACGGCAACTACCTGCGCGCTCAGACACTCTTTGGTCGCTATCTCATGGGCTACCCCGTCGAGCAGCAGAAGTATCAATGTCTCGGCAATCTACACCTGTTCTTCGCCGGCCGCCAAAGCATCAGCGCATACAAACGCTGGCTCGACCTGGAAACCGGTATCGCCGGTGTGCAATACACGACCGAAGGGGTCACTTTCCGGCGAGAAGTATTTGCGTCAGCCCCCGACCAGGTTATCGTGATCCGGATGACCGCGGACAAGCCGGGAAGCATCAGCTTCAGCGCGCGGCTTCGGGGCGTCCGCAATCAAACACATTCCAACTATGCCACCGACTACTTCCGTATGGACGGCCGCAGCCCCAGCGGGTTGGTATTGACGGGAAAATCCGCGGACTATATGGGCGTTGCGGGAAAGCTGCGCTATGAAGCCTGTCTTAAGGCTGTCGCGGAAGGGGGTAGGGTGACCGTTGAAGATGATCTATTGACCGTTTCAGCCGCAAATGCCGTCACCCTGTATATCGTCGCCGCTACCAACTTTGTCAACTACCGGGATGTGAGCGCCGATGCCCATCAGCGGGTAGAAGCATACCTGGTCGCGATTTCCGGCCGATCATATCCGTCAATCCGCGATGCCCATATCCGTGACTACCGGAGCCTTTTCAGCCGGGTGACGCTTCACCTGCCTGTCACTGATGAATCGTACCTGCCCACTGACAGACGGAAGGCCACGGTGTCCGAACCAGGCCTCGCAGCTTTAGCCTACCAATTCGGACGTTATGTTCTGATCTCATCATCCCGGCCAGGGTGCCAGCCTGCCAACCTGCAGGGGATCTGGAATGATAACCCGAATCCTATGTGGGACTCCAAGTATACGACGAATATCAACACCGAAATGAACTACTGGCCGGCAGAATCAGCCAACCTCTCCGAATGCGCGGCGCCGCTTTTTCAACTGATCGGCGAGCTGACAGACCAGGGCGCGCAGGTAGCCAATCAGCACTATGGCTGCCGGGGTTGGGTTTTCCATCAGAATACCGACCTGTGGCGCGTTGCCGCACCGATGGACGGACCCACCTGGGGGACGTTTTCGGTCGGGGGGGCGTGGCTTTGTACCCACTTATGGGAACACTATGCCTACAGCGATGACACCGTGTTTCTGCGCCGCGCATACCCCATATTAAAAGGCTCGGTCCGGTTTTTTCTGGATTTTCTCGTCCCAACGCCCGACGGGCGCTGGCTGACAACCAATCCATCGTCCTCGCCCGAGAATTTCCCCGACCGTCCGGGCAACGGTCGATACTTTGACGAGACCATTGGCGCTTTTCTCCCGGGAACCAACATTTGCGCCGGCTCCGCTATCGACAGACAGGTGTTGACAGACCTGTTTGACCAATACATCGCAGCAACCGAAATCCTCGGCATCGACCCGGCCATGGCGGATTCCACCCGCGTCGCCTTGAAGCGGCTGCAGCCGCAATTGATCGGAAAGGACGGTGCGCTGCAGGAATGGACGGAAGACTGGGGGCAGACGGAACATCCGCACCGGCACCTTTCACCCCTCTATGGTCTCTTTCCCGGAAATGTATTTTCATATTATAAGGCACCAGGCTTGATGGATGCCTGCAAACAACTGCTAAGCCGGCGCGGGGACTCCTCCGCCGAATGGGCCAGGGTCTGGAAAGTCGCGCTTTGGGCAAGGCTGCACAACGGCGACCACGCGGATGCTATCCTGAAAGGATACCTCAGAGATGAGTCGAATCTCCAGTTCTTCGGCAACCATGGCTTTCCCGTCCAGGTTGATGGCACGCTGGGCGTCACCGCCGCCATCGGCGAAATGCTGATTCAATCCAATGACGGATTTGTCGAATTCCTGCCGGCGCTCCCCGAGGAATGGAGTTCGGGCTCGATCGAAGGCGTCTGCACACGGGGGGCATTCGAATGGGACCTGAAGTGGACGGGCGGCACTGTCGTCCACGCAACGTTGCGATCCCGCCAGGGTCGGGACTGCACTCTGCTTGCGCACGCCAATGTCCGGGTCACCTGCAACGGCAGGCCAATACATGCGGCACGACTGGAGCAGGGGATGGTACGATTCCCGACAGTGAAAGGCGGAGTATATGAGTTGACCGTTTTTTAACCACTTTACTCGCCGCATCCGCTGAGGAATTCCAGTATCGCCCCATTTATAAATTCAGGCGCTTCCATATTCACCATATGCCCCGCTTCGGGCGCTACGAGCCGCCGGGCCGCAGGTATATCCGCCGCCAGCCGGTCGGCTATTTCCAAGAAGTCAGGAATATCGTATTCACCGGAGACCACTAGCGCCGGCACCTTGATATCGCAAAGTCGTTGAATCGCCGGCGGCTTCGGAACAATCGCCGGGTCTTTATGGATCATATGCCATCCCGGGTATCCGTCGATCATCAAGCGCAACCGGTCCCGGAGCGCGGGACGTTGATTGGCCCGGGTAAACAACGAATGATTGGACCAAAGTGCACGAACGGCAGACATGGACCCGTTCTTCCCGGCATCGACCATCTGCTGCCATTCCGTTTGCCAGGCAGCGGACCACTTGTAGCCATCCAGCGCAGAGTCGAGCAGGACCAGCGAAGAGACGGCATCCGGGCAGGTCAACGCACATCTCAGCGCCATTCTGCCACCCAGGCTCAATCCAACCAAATGTGCCCGGCGGATATCAAAATAGCGAATCAGCGACAGATAATCGGCTTCGTGGGAATATGGAACATCATTTTCGGGCGGCGCAGACCGACCAAATCCTCGCAGGTCGTATGTGATTACCACAAAATTGCGGCTGAACACGGCGACCTGGTTTTCCCACATCCGATGATCCAGCCCAAAGCCATGCATAAATACGATAGCTTCCCCTTGCCCTTCTTTGTGGACAAACAGTGAACCTCCATTCACAGAAAGGGTGTCGGCGGTATCCATTGTACCTGAAATATTGCGGGTTTTCATTGAATGTAAGGATATTTGACCAAACATCTGCCAACTATGCACTCCTGGGATTTGAAAGGAAAGCGGGCGCTCGTGACCGGCGGCTCCAAGGGGATCGGCAAAGCCATTGTGCAAGCGTTTCTCGAGCTCGGCGCCGAAGTCTTCTTTACCGCCAGAAAGGAAAAAGAACTGATAACGGTCGAAGCCGAATTTCGTCAGCGGGGCTATCCGGTTCAGGCCGGAGTAGCAGATGCGGCACAAGACGCGGATCGGAAGAGACTGGCAGAGCAAATCGGTCGGCAATGGGGCGCTCTCGATATCCTCGTCAACAATGCAGGCATCGCGACACACAAACGATCAATCGATTTCACCAGGGACGAATATATGCAGGTGTTGGAGATCGACCTCATCGCGCCATTCGAACTTTGCCGGGAGTTATTCCCATTGCTGCAGAAAGGTCAGGGAGCGTCCGTCATAAATATGTCCTCGGTGGCCGGCTCCTATGACCTCCATACCGGCGCACCGTATGGTATGGCCAAAGCGGGGCTCATCCAGCTCAGCCGGAATCTGGCCGTTGAATGGGCCCGCCATGGGATTCGGGTAAATACCGTCTCGCCATGGTTTACTTCCACTCCGTTGGTGGAGGATGTGCTGGGAAACCAAAAAAGTTTCGAAGCGATCACCTCCAAAACTCCACTTCGTCGTGTAGCGGAAAGCGCGGAAGTCGCCGCCGCCGTCGCATTCCTGGCTATGGATAAGTCGTCTTATATCACCGGGCACAACCTCAGCGTGGACGGAGGAGTGACAGGCAGACTGCTGTGAGCGCGGCGTCTGCGCGGCCGATATATTTAGCCCAGCAGGCCCATCTCCTGCGCGGCGTTAATAAGGCCTTGGGTATTATGGACGTTGAATTTTTGCAGGAGATTCTTCCGATGGGTGTCTACGGTATGCACGCTCAGATAAAGCTGGCCCGCGATTTCCTGGCTGGTAAAGCCCTTGGTCAGTAGTTTTAGGATTTCGCTTTCTCTCCGCGTAACGACCGGCACTTTATTGCCGGGCAGATCGTGCGCTCTCAGCTGCTGGAGTATCTTCTCATTCGCCGCCTTGCTCAGGTATACCGCGCCGTCCAGCACCTGGTCGATCGCGTCGATCAGTTCCTTCCGCTCCATATCTTTGATCATAAAGCCGTTGGCGCCCTTTCTTATCATTTGGGTCACGATCCCTGCCTCATTTACGTATGAGAGACCCAGGATCTTCACCGTCTTGTTACCAGCCCGGATCAGTTCGCAAAGCCGCAATCCGTCCATGTCGGGAAGATGAATATCCAGCAGGATGACATCGATATCGCTCCGCTCCCTTAACTCAAAAAGTGCGGCTTTTGCCGTCCGGGCCGTGGCGGCGATCTCGACGTAAGGAACATCGCAAAGCATGGACCGAATGCCATCGGTCACGAGGGGATGGTCGTCTATGATCAGGAGTTTTATCAAGGCGGGCCCGGGGTGTAAACCTAAGATACGCAATTGCCGGCATTCCCGAAAGTACACTTCAATCATGGTCGAGCAGCAGTTCGATCATAACGGTCGTACCAAGGTCTTTCCGCGATTCGATGTTCAGTTGGCCTTTCAGGTAATCGACCCTGCTTTTGACGGTATCCATCCCCATGTTCCGTTTTTCCCGGGCGTCGTGGAGGTCGAATCCCCGGCCATTATCTTCGACCGTGATGGTCAGCCGCGGGCCTTGCCGGTTGAACTGGATGATCGCGTCCGTCGCCGAGGAATGTTTGAGTATATTGTTGACCAGTTCCTGGATGATGCGATAAAGCATGACGTCAGTGGGATTGCCCAATGGACGTTCCATTCCATAGACCTGCAACGTAATGCGGAGCAGCCGCCCGGCATTGATATCGTCGCAGAGATCCTTCAGCGCCTCAACCAGGCCAAGTTTCATCAGCACTTCGGGCATCATATCGTGCGCGATCTTCCTCAACTCGTCTGATGCTCTTTCCACCAGCTCAACCGTACGCTTGTACCGATCGTTTTCCTGCAGTTCAGCGACCTCATGCCGAAGTGCGCTGAAATGCATCTTGACGGTGGAAAAGAGACCGCCGAGGCTGTCGTGCAGGTCCCTGGCCATTCGAACCCGCTCGCTTTCCTGGCCGTTGATCATGGCTTGCAGGGAAATGACCTGCTGCGCTTTTTCCATCGTCGCGATCTTTTCTTCGCTCAATTTCGCCTGCTGTTCGGCCAACCGCTGCCTGGCCCGGTAATTGCGCCGGATCAAAAGTGCGATCAGCGCCAAGACAACGGTCAATCCAAGCGCAATAGCCATATAAATATTTCGACGCCGGAGCATGAAGTCCTTTTCTTGCTGGGCCTGCCGCAATTCAAGGATCTCCTTCTCCTTTTTTTCATTCTCGTATTTCGCCTCGAGGTATCGGGCATAGTTCCGGGTTCTGGCGTCGACCATCGAATCTTTGAGGCGAAGATGCCGCTGAAGATAAAGGTAAGCGTTGCCGTAGTCCCTCATCTGCCCGAAATATTCGCTTAGCGCCAGCGTGGCGTTCATCTGACCGCGCTTGTTGTTGGTCTTCGCGGCGAGCGCCAATGCCAGATCGAGATGCTCTTTCGCCAGCGACATCTGCTTAAGATGGAGGTACGTCGATCCAATCGACTTGTGGTTGTTGGAAAGCTGAAACCGGTTTTGCAGCAGCTCCGCCTTTTTCAACGCCAGTTCGTAATAGGGCAGAGCGGCGGCATATTGGCCGACATAATAATAATAGGTGGCGACTGTACTGTAGGAGTCCGAGGCCAGGTTATAATCGGCTGTGGTAGAGGCGAAGCTGAGCAAGGCCGGGATATATGCGGCCGCTTCCGCGGGCTTACCAAGGTAGATCAGGTCAGTGGTCAGTCCCTGGAGCGTGTAGCCGAGTTGCAGGCTGTCCTTGCGTTTCTCCGCAACCGGGAGAATTTTCCTGCCGATCGCTACGGCCCGACTATAGTCTTCTGTTTCAGCAAGAACTGCAACCAGGTTTTGGTATGCGATCAACGAATTGGCTGTATCCCGGTTATGATCGAATCGCTCCGCAGCACGGGTGTAATAATCCCCCGCATTGAAATAGTCCCCTTGCATGAAGCTCCAGTCGCCGCGTTCGTTGTCGATGGCGGCGAGGAAGAAACTGTCTTTGATCTGGACAAAATAGCGTGCCGCCTGTGTCAGAAAAGAGTCAGCGAGTGGATATTCTCCAAGGTATGCGTGGGCGGAAGCCAGCTGATAGGCTGTCCGAGCCAGACCGGATGCATATTGCAGCTTTCTGCTCAACGCGTATCCTTGCTGCTCATACGATAATGCCTTTGGGACGTCATAGTCCCCCACCAGATTTGCCAGCCGGACAAAGGTGCCGACTTTATTCGTATCGTCCTTTTGTTGTGCCAGCCGCTTGACCAGACTATCCACTTCCGCGCGGTATTGAGCACCGGCCTTGCCAATGCCAGCTGCCATCGAGAGGCAGGCGGCGCTGACCAGGACCGGTTTAACCCAAGATGACATAAGCCCGATTTTACATTGTCTGATTAACCAAACAAGAGAAAAGGTAATTCATCGGGATGGCTTTCCAATACCTGATATCTGGTATTTTTCTTCCCCGTAATTCACTGGCGGCCGGTATTCTCCGGAGGCCCTCCGCGAGATAGTTTTGCGTCATAATACCCCGCTATGAGCCGTCATCATCTGGTTACAGCCTTTATATTACAACTGCTGGTCATTGCCGCCCGGTCTCAGAATATAGCATCGGGCGAAGCCACTGCGGGTCGGATCTCCCCGAAAGAACTGAATATCCCCGCCTCTCCCGTCTTCGATCTTATGGGCGTTACGCCGGCGCAAGTCACCCGGGCGTCGGATATCAAGGACTTTAAGGTAGACTGGTCTCTGAAGTCCTGGGCAATAAGTCCCAATCTCTCCATAGAGTCGCAGCCGGTCTGGGAACTGTTCTACAATCGCAGCCGGCTGGATAAATACCAGCACGCTTCGGGCTTTATGCGCCGCCTCGCATCTGCAGACTTGTCGGTCGGTACGGTGCAGAACGAGGAGGCCGACCGGCGGATCGGATTTGCCGTCAAGTTAAACCTATTCAAACAGCGAGATCCGCTGCTCGCCCGTCAATTGTACCTGGACGTTGATTCTTCCTTCGAAGATCAGCAGCAGCAGCTCGAAAAGAAATTGAGGACGCTCCTGCGGCGCCTCGATACAACAAAAGATATTCTCAAACTGCCGGAGATCCAATCGGAGATACAAAACGCCCGGCAGGATCTCGCTGCATTAGGTCCGCGCAGAACCCAGGAAATTAACCGGCGCGCGGCCCTTTTCGTACAGAAGAACTGGAATTCTGCCAGTCTCGACATTGCTTTCGGCAGGATCTATACCTATCAGACTGACAGCACGGGCTCCCTGTTGAAGCTTCGGCTCAACCGAAATACAGCCTGGGGTGCATGGCTTAGCGGTGGTTTCGGTATCGGCAGGAAACTTCTGCTTTCCGGTCTTATCCGTTCTTCCTGGTACCAGGAAGCGTTGAGTTTTGTCCTCCACGATTCTCTGGGTAGTAACAGTTCAGATTCCTCCGCGGTCGCGGAAAATAGCCTTTTTTCCCTTGGACTTAATCTGCGATACGGCGGTTCGATCTTTAATTTTTTCATTGAGCTATTCTATGAGCAGAAAGGACTGCGAACAGCAACAGCTGCCCTCAACAAAGCATTCCGGACACCTCCGGGTCTAACCGTGGCGACATCTTCCGTGAATTGGAACGTCGTAGATCCTAACACGATCAATTTCGGCGGCAGTTGGCGGATAGGAATCAACCTCGTTCTTGACTACGGCATGCGGTGTATTTTCGACCAGCATTGGAAAATGCAAACGTTCACCCCGGTAGTCGGCCTGGCATGTATGATGCGCTAAAGATTTCACCAATAAAAATAACAATATGAAAAGCAAACATTTCTTACTCGTCGTTGTCGCGACCATGGGATTCGCCGCCATTGCCCTTGGACAGGAAAAAAGACAAGTCGTCAACTTTTCCGCCGAACAGCTCAAAAGCCATTGGGAGAAGTTCACTGCGGATCCGGGGTTTTCCGCTCTCTTGCAGGACGCTAAAAGCAAAGGTTTCACCCAGATCCAAAACGACAAGGCCATGTATGGCTACCAGGGCACGATTACCGACGGGAATGGCAAAGAGCATGAGGTCATCTTTTGCGCCTACGATTTTTATAATCCAAAAGCCGAGAAAGGGCAAGGCTGCTCGATGATCTGGAAGCGGGTAGACGGAAGGCTATACAAAGCTTACCTGATCTTTCCGGAAGGGGAGAAAGATTTTTCAAAAGCCATGGCCGGCGCAATGGAATGGTATGCGGACGAGGAAGGAAAGGTCCAGCGGGCGCATAGCTGGGGGAGCTGTTTCCTGAAATGCGTGCAGACGGATGGCAAAGCTCCGGGAATCGACGTCGACATCAAGAACGGAAAGGTGAATATCGGCGGGACGACCTACACGCTTACCTGTAGCACCTCCTGTTTTGTGGGCGCCATCGTTTGTACAGCCGCCGCGGGGGCAGTGGCTGCCAGCGGTGCAGGTGTTCCGTTCGCTATCGGTATGATGGCGGTGTGTGCCGGCCTGACCTGCGCACCTTGTCTGACCATGTGCGCCATCGGGTGTATGTAATGGACAATTCCTTCTCCTGCCGCTGACCCGGGGCCTTGCTCCGGGTTCATCTTTTGAGCCGGCAAGCATTACCTGATCAGGACGACCGTCCCGTTCTTCGAAATGACCCTCCCGGTATAGTCCGTTCCCTTCACTACCCACAGATACGCATTATTCTCCTGCAATTTCCCGGCGATTCGTCCATCCCACCCCTGGCCCATCTGAGATGTACTGAACAACAACTGCCCCCAGCGATTAAACACTCTGAAATATGCAAGCGACGAAATGCCCATGCAGACCGGCCGGAAAAGATTGTTGCTGCCCGCAGCCGGCGTAAAAGCATTGGGTACAAAAATATCCGGGAGCGTGCGTGCAACCGTCACCGTTACTGCAGCCGACCCGGTACATCCGAATGTATCCGTTGCCTTGACCCGGTAAGTAATCTTATTGATATCCGGCCCGTAAACGCCAATGGGATCCGCCACCCCGGGATTGCTGAGACCGGTCGCGGGAGACCATTCATATTCATCTTGGTATATGTCCGTACTCGTCGCCCGGAAGTGCAGGGGTTCATCCAGCACCACCAGCGTGTCATCGCCCGCACTAACATGGATCGGAGGAACGACCGTCACTGTCAGCGTATCGGAAACCGTAACCGGGCAGCCCTCATTCCGGACGCTCAGAACATATTTCGCGGTCTGCTCCGGACCGGCGACGACGGTTGCGGTGAAGGGTAAGGATGAGACCGGGCCCCCGCTTTCCCCGGCGAACATACCCTGGCTTGCCCAGCCGTACCCGGTTCCGGTGGTGATCGTCGCATGCAGGGGCACCACCTGACCAAAGCAGACTGTCGTATCGATCGGATCGACTACCACTTCCGGTAACGCCCCTTTGTAAAGTTGTACAAACAGGCTGTCGGTCAGAGTGGTGCAGCTGTTAGTCTCGCTGGCCACGATCCATCCGGCTTTCGCACCGATCTTTACCGAGACGATATTTCCGTTGCTGCCGGAGTCAATGGTCCAACCGTCAGGCGTTGACCAGGCGTACGATGCGCTGTCAAGTGATGGAATGGAATAGATACCGGTACTGTTTGAACAAGCGAGCGTATCTCCGCTCACCCCGAGACCCGCGCAACTGTTTCTCAGCGCAAAATAGGCATAGGCAAAATGACCCCCCGGAACACAGTTATCTGCTTCGAATGTCAGGGATACCGTCTGTCCGCGATATGGCGACAAGTCAAATGTCACCTCGGTCCAGCCTTTCGTCCAGACATCTTTCAAATACTGTCCGGAACTTCCCGGGTTAAAGGACTCATTTGGAGTGGGCACGGGGCTTGGAGAGAATCCGTTTGCCCGAGCCGCTGCCGAATCGAGACCTCCATTAGTGGGAAGAAAATAGGCGGGTGAAGCGCACTCGATTATTCCCCCCGGAGTGCTGACGATCGCCCGCGCCATCGGCTGATCCACCGATTGATGTGTGCCGTTTTCCAACACCATGGCGTAGGCATAGGTCACGGTGTAGGGGATAGTTGATGAGCCGGGAGGGACCCGGATCAGGTAGCTTACTCCGCGGACATACCCGCCCTCCGGGTCGTTATTCTGGCCGCCCGCCGGAGGGCTCCCGGGCGACCCGTTGTTTGAGCCGGTGGCCTGGTGGTTGTTGACAGAAGTGGATCCCAGCAAGATCGAATAGCGATAAACATACCCGTTGATGGTGGGAATGGTCGGGAAGTTGCCAAACTGGTCGGTTCCCTGACTGGTGATTATCTGTATACCGCGTACGTTCGGAAGGTTGTATTCCGGAAGGGCGACGGCGCCGATCGTACCGTAGAGCCCGGCTTGGCTGGAGTCATACAATTGCAGGATGGCGGACGGTCCGTTTCCGTCCTTATTGTTGCCGGTGTAAGCTTGCCAATGCGTAAGCGTACCGTCGGAAAAGGTAATATTGATCGGGCAGGACTGTGCCTGTTCTGCGGAGGGCAGCGCGGGAACGGTGGCCAATACCACCAGCCATATATTCATTCCCGGCAAGGTCATAGCAGGATTTTGGTGATCGCTAATGAAATTTGCCAAAATACAAACGGACGAAACGGCTTTGCGGTTGCTGCCTCTAAGATCGGTTAAAATTTTATCACCTCGAAATCGCTGGCCTTTATCTTACCAAGATTTGCCAGGTCGTCATTATTCCACCGGTCGTCGGGTGCGCCGGATACATACATATCGCTGCCGATGTCGGCCAGAATGAGGCCATATTTTTTCATGGCTTTCAGGATTATCTGGACATCTGCGGAATACATGCTGATGTTGACACTCGCCTTTAGCCTGATCTTTGCACCAAATGGAAGTGAATATTGGCCGCCCGTGCTGCTGACATCATGCCTCGCCGGTGCGATATGTGACGGCGCCACATGATTTTTGGCCAGCGTGAACCGCAGGGCATGGGTGATGGTACCCCGCGCAACCTCGTCATACCGGACGAGACCGGGAAAGATCGGAAGTCCCGCCGCATCAGCCGATGTCCACCCGTCCGGGCGCAATGCATCGGAATTCAAGTGAAATATGGCCCCGCTGGAAGCTTCCCAATGGTCGCCATTCACGGTTGCGTTGTATAATTCGTATAGCACGGCATTGTCTTTGTCTACCGCGATGACATGCGCGTCTCCCGTTCCGTTCCCTTCGATCGGCGCATTCAATGGAATGGGGTAGGGGCCAGGGTCGCTTTCATCTCCATAATTTCCGTCATAACTGTTCCCCCGGTAAACTACAGCCAATTTCGGCTGGCTCCCGCATACGACCACGAAGGGGATGCCGATAGGCGCGCCGTCCCAAAGTCCGCTGCCAAAATCCGGGTGCAGCCCCGTACCCGCGTAGGCTGACAAGATCTCCGTGCTGGCCGAATCGATGGCGGCACCGGAAATGTCCTGATTCCAGGAATTATCTGTTGGAAAAATCTGGAGTGAATCTACATCCGAAGGCTGCGTTGCGCAAACCGAATTGCTACCATCGGGCGGCTTATGACCAATATCGCCGGAAGCGCTCTTTTTTGAACATGCTCCCAGCGTGAACAGGGAAACAAAAAGAAGGTATTTCATGCGGATTGGATTGGCATTTTTGGGGCAAATATTATGCCGGACTGAACGCCGATGGCCTGGTCTTTTTATTGTGGGGGAGCGGAAAATACGGTGTTGACTATTTGCTGTCGATCCATCTTTCCCCTTAGTGGATTAAGATAAAAAGTTAAATTACAAATAATTGCGGTAAACCTTATTTTTACACAATAACCTACTTGCCATGACCGCTACTATCAACCGGAACACGCTGTTTACAGCCAGCAGGATAGCCCTGCTATTTACCGCCATGACATTTGCCTTTCGGGCGTCGCTGGAAGGTGTCTGGAGCACGCAATTTCATCTTACCAAGGTGCAGTTGGGCTGGATTTTTAGTCCCGCATTTTACGGTTTCACGTTGGCTATGATATTCGGGGGGCCGTTGTGCGACGTTTTGGGGATGAAAAAATTATTGGGCCTGGCCTTTATCGGTCATATAGCAGGCGTAATCATTTACCTCGTTGCCAAAGATGCGACGATGCTGTTTGTCGGTACGTTATGCATCGGCATCGGCAATGGTATGGTGGAAGCTGCGTGTAACCCGCTGGTAGTGACTCTGTACCCGGACAACAAGACTACGATGCTAAATAGGTTTCACGTGTGGTTTCCCGGTGGCATCGCCATCGGCGGACTGATATCTTATTTATTGATGGACCAGCTGAAATTTGGTTGGCATGTCCTGATCTTTGTCCTCTTTATCCCGGCCATTATCTATGCGTTTCTCTTTTTCCGCTTGAATTTCCCCAAAACAGAGCGAGTGACAAAAGGGGTAAGCGCGAAAGAGATGTATTTGTCTTGCCTGAACCCACTTTTCCTGGTCATGCTCGCGTGCATGTTCCTTACAGCTGCTACGGAACTAGGCACGAACCAGTGGCTGCCTGCCTTCTTGCAGGGAGCGGGGGTCTCGGGAATCTTGGTATTGGTCTTTATCCAGGGCATCATGGCGCTTGGCCGGGCTTTTGCAGGTCCAGTCGTTCACCGGTTAAATCCAAACGGGATGCTCCTCTTTTCTGCCATATTCGCCGCAATCGGTCTCGTGTTGCTAAGTAAGGCTAGCGGCGCCAGCGCTTTTGGTGCTGCGCTGGTCTTTGCCGCCGGCATTTGCTTTTTCTGGCCGACCATGCTTGGGTTTGTGTCAGAATATTTGCCTAAAACGGGGGCACTCGGGTTATCCCTGATGGGCGGCGCAGGCATGTTCTCCACTTCCTTGATCCTTCCCCTCCTTGGAGAATGGTATGATAAAGCAAAGGATGCCGCTGTTGCTTCAGGCGCCGGGGCTTCCGCTGCGGACGCCGTCGCAGGGTCTCAGACTTTTTTGAAGATTGCGATCATGCCGGCGATCCTGATCGTCGTTTTTATCCTGATCTATGTCGCCAGGCGCAAGTTCTATGCGGCGCAGAAACAAGAGACCCGGCTTGAGGGCAGCCATTGACATTGGGATGCCGTGTAAACCGGGAACTCGCCTTGTGGGATGGGAGTACTTGGCCCTCCGCTGAAATTATAAAATGAGCGATTCCGTTCCTCCTGCATCTTGACGCCCGGTGATAATTGCAGGGATCATTTATGATGCCTGGTGTCGACCCTGGTGAAAAAGTTCAGGAAGAGCACGATGAAGAAAAGGAAGATGATCGAATGAACAATGACCACATATTTCCCCGGAGCGGTCGTCGGATAGATGTCTCCGAAGCCGATTGTCGAGGAGGTCATGAAGCTGAAATAGACGAAGTCGAGCCGGGAATGAGCCTTCCCCAGCAGCAGGTTGAGTCCTCCATATATGACGGCAAAATCAAAGGTGATTTCGATGTAATTGAGGAACAGGAGCAGGATCGATCGTTTGGACGACCGCGGTTCATCGAAAATCTCGGAGGCAAAGAAGAGGGTTGCAATATAAAAGATTGTCTCCGACAGCAAGTAGCCGGTTATAACTTGGATGAAGATATTCGGGTACCATCCCAAAAGCAGGGACAGGATGGGAAACATGAGCTTCAACAGTACATAGAATTCGATGGCCAGCTTTTTATAGGTCGAGCCTTTCCTGCCAAAGCGATTTCGGATGTAGATCCCCGGATAAAGGAACTGCTGCACGATTAGAAAAAGCCGAAAGATCTTCTCCAGCCCTATGTCATTGTGCGTTTCATTGTTCCAGACCTTGTACAGGTTCAGCCGTTGGCGCCGGATGACTGAGTAAGCGGAACGGATATTGTCTTCGGGGCGACCGAAGAAGAGTTTGCGTAAAAAAGATGTTTTGGTGTTGGGTTGGCTCATCGACTTGGAATGATATTATTTTCAATTTTTCGGGCGGCCGGCGAATCAGACCGGGGCTTTTTTTTCCAGGTTACCGTATTCGGACGATTTCACGTATAATTTATCAAAAATTACCGGCTCTGAGCCGGCCGGTTCTATTTAAAGGCATTTAACGCGGCCTGCAGCGAGTCTGGCTGCTCTTGACATCCGTTGGTAGTTTTGAGCACCTGGTTGATCGTCAAAATGTTAATCGAAGTGCCATTGAATCGGAAAAAATTCGCAGGATCAGAGCGGGAATAGAAAACCCCCCAAATCCATTGAGGGGTTTGAAAATCGTTTGTGATCGCGCTGGGACTCGAACCCAGGACCCATACATTAAAAGTGTATTGCTCTACCAACTGAGCTACGCAATCAACCACGAAAAAAGCAACGCTTTTTTGGGATCGCAAAAATAGGTCAAAATGTATTGACCGCCAATTTTTCACGTTTTATTTTTCCCCGCATGATCCCCGCCCGTCGCCACAAAAGCCTGGCTCCGCTCACCGGTACTCCCGCCGCGCCGCGCGATCCGCCCTTCGCTCCCTGCGGCGTCCTCGTGCCCCGCCAACGCTACGCTCCGCTTCATCACCCGAGCGGTCTTATGCTCGCCGGTATGGCTCCACCCCGGAGGCATCACCAGGTACAACAATTTGTTTCCCAACCCGGGCGCCCGAACCATATCCCGGCCCAGGCAAACGAACTCTCCGAAATACATATCCCAAAAGCTGCGGGTCTTTACCGGCCGGGTGATACCGTATTCGATTTTGATCGCCCGATCCTCCGGCTGGTACGTCCGAAAGACACGATCCCAGATATTCAACAGATTACAAAAATTGGTGTCGATATACAAGGGGTTTCGGGCATGATGCACCCGATGATGGGAGGGGGTTAGGATCATCCGGCCCAACGCACCCATCCGGGCATCACTTATGAACCCGTCGCCCACATGGATAAAAGCACCCCAGGTCCCGTCAATCGCCATGATCAGGAAAAGCATCGGCGGATTTACGCCCGCCAGGATGCAAATGGAGGTCCGGATAACGTCCGCGTAGGGCGCCTCGAGAAAAAAGTGCATATAGGTCACGGACAGGTTCATCGCCTCCGGCGCGTGGTGGGTAGAATGAAGGCACCAAAACAATCTAACCTTATGCCCCAAATAATGATAAACAAAGTGTGCCAGTTCCCATATGACATAACCGAACAGGAACCAGTACCACGTGAAACTGGTCCTGACAAACGCAAAACGGCTGAATAAGGAAATACAAAACGCTACCGCCGCAATACGGATGAAGCGCGACAAAAACCTGTTTGCAACAAATACAAAGAACGGCATCCGATAATCCTCGATCCTGAATCGTCTGTACACCAACGCTCTCCCGATCTCGATCACCAGCAACAGCGGTATCACGGGCGAAATAGCAGACAGGATTCCCCGGAAACTGTGCAGGGCCGAATAATCATTCTTGTGATACATATCCAGCAACGGCCCAAGACCCGAGAAGCTCAACAATTCTTCGTAGAGGAGATTCAGTGCATTATTCATTTGAGTAACAAATAGATGGGCGATCCCAAGGCATAAAATTATTTCATTTTGATGGGAGCGGGCGAAAAAATTCTTTAAAAAAACTAATCAATTAGTTGGCAAACTAATCCATTAGTAGTAGCTTCATAATAAAAGCGGACATCATGCAAAAACTAGCCAAACGGGAGGAGCAGATCATGCAGGCCTGCTGGCGGCTCGGGAGAGCCTTTATAAAGGAGATCATCGCCGAACTGCCGGATCCCAAACCCCACTACAATTCCGTTGCAACCATGGTTCGCATCCTGGAGGAGAAAGGCTTTCTCGGCCACGAGACCCTGGGCAATACGTTCTGCTATTTTCCCGTGATTTCGAAAGAACAATACCAGAAGCACGCCTTTGAAGATATCGTCAGCAAATATTTCAACAACTCCTATCCGAGCATGCTGGCATATTTCGCAAAGGAGCAGCGCCTCTCCCAGGAAGAGTTGAACGAAATTTTAGCGATAATCAAATCCCGGAAGAAATGATACCTTATGTCTTGCAGGTAACGGTCATACTGACCGTCTGCTTCCTGTTCTATAAGCTGGTGCTGCAAAAGGCGACGTTTTATGGCCTCAATCGCTGGACCCTGCTTGGTTGCCTCGTCCTTTCCTTTGTGTTGCCCATGTTGCCCGCACCCCGCGGCTGGACCTTAAATGCCGCGGATACCACTGCCAGTCCCGCGGCTACAACTGCTGCGGCACCAATAGCGGTCGCCGACCGGCCGCTCGCTCTTCGCTCCGAACAGGCAACGGCCGCCTCCCGGACACCGGTTCTTGCCACTCCGCCGGAACATCCCGCGCATACAGCAAAAGATCATACTCCCGTTGAAAAGCCCGACATCGCCCTGAAGCTGCCCGTGGTCTCCGGTCCCGACGCCGCCTCGAAGTCACAAGTCGCCTCGAAGTCTCAAGCCGCCTCCAATCCCGGTGTTGGCCCCAAACCTGACGGCGCCACCGCGCTCACTTCGTCTTCGCCATCGCATCCTTTTTCCGCCTTCCTCCTGAAAGGACTACGGTTCCTCGTTCTGGTCTACCTTTCAGGGCTGGTGATCTTCGGCATCAAGTTCGCCTTGCAAATCATCGTTCTTTGCATCCGATCGTTTGCCTGTCCCGTCGTGCGGGACGGCCGCTACCGGATCGTTCAAACCGACGATGATCGCGGACCCTGCACTTTCGCCAATACGATTTTTATCAACCCGGCGCTATACGATCCGGAAACCTATTCGCAGATCCTCGTGCATGAAAAAGTCCACGTCAGCGGCGGCCATACCCTCGATATCCTGCTGGCGGAACTGGCCGTCGTCTTTCAATGGTTCAACCCGTTCGCATGGATGTACGGGCGCGAGATCGAGAACAATCTTGAATTTCTGACTGACCGGTCCGTCCTGGAACACCCTTACATCGAACCCCTGGCCTATCAGCTGAGCCTCCTGCGGGTGTCGGCCCGGCATCTCCCGTTTAGTATTACCAATAATTACAATCAATCACTTTTAAAACGTCGTATAGTTATGATGAACAGCCAACTTACCAAACGCCATACGATCTGGAAATACGCGGGCCTGCTTCCGATATTTCTTCTGCTGGTTTGCCTGCTCAACAAACCGGTAGCGCTGGGCCAAACAATTCATACCAGGTCCGGACAACTCCATGTGGCGACTACCGGAACCCAACCTACTATTATTGCCGCATCGCCGGCCGACACCGGTATCCGACCGTCAAAGACCGCAAAGGTGGCCGCCACCATAACCGGAACCATCGCTTCCACGTCAAACACCGGCGCAGTTACTGCGATCAGCGGTACGGTATCATCTATCCAGGAGATGCCTATCCTTGAGCCGCTCACCCCTCTTAATGCGACAACCCTGACCACCGTTACGCCAATGACCGTGGCCAAAACGGAGCCCGTTCTCGCGGTAAATACAACACCGGTGGAGCAATTCGCTCCGGCGATCCCCGATACCTCCTTTCCGCACTTTTCTGACAACATGGAACTGCGGCAGGGCTCCTGGTTCCTCACGGTGGATAGCGATAATATGGACTTTCTTCTCCGGGCCCAGTCCGGCGATAATTCCTGGGAGTCTTCCTTTACGGTTAAGAAGAACGAGATCAATCCCTATCCCGGCCAGGGGACCGTCGAGTTCAAACTGGTACGCGAGGCAGGGACGATGACCTTCAAGGGATCGTTTGACGGCATGCAGGGTCTCGGTCATTTTCAGTTTCAACCCGACGAGAGCTATTTCAACGAATTGCAAAAGATGGGCGTGGAGGACCTGGAGGAAGGACGCAGACAGGGCTTTTTCCTGCGGAATATCACAAAGGATTTTGTCCGGATGCTTATTCGCAATGGCTATACACCCATCACCCAACGGGACGTGTTCAGTCTGTCGATACGTAAGGTGGATGAACCATTCATAAAATATTGGAAGAATTCAGGGGTGGAAGGCACCGACCAGGTGCACAATCTAATTATGCTTAATATGATGCATATCGAGCCGGACTACGTAGACGACCTAAAAAAAGCCGGGTATACCCACCTGACCGTCCAGCAGCTGATCAAGCTGAAACGGCAACATATCGACGGCAATTATATCCGGTCGATGAGCGCCGGCGGCACCTCTCCGGTCCCACCGGAAGAATTGGTGTCGTACAAGATGATGCAAATCGATTCGGGCTATCTGAATTCCCTGAAAAAAGTTGGTTATGACCACCTGGACCGGTCAGAGATCCGGTCATTGAGCAGTTCCCATGTGACGGCAGAATACATTAAAGGATTTCAGGATGCGGGATTCTCGAATATCCCCGCGCGAACACTCGTCATGCTGAAATACGAAAATGTCACCCCCGATCTGGCAAAAACATTCAGGGATCTCGGATATTCGGATATCGAACTAAATCGTTTGGCCACGCTGCAACGCGCCGGTATAACTTCCGATTTCATCACCGCCTTTCATAAGATGGGATATGACAATATCCCGCTGAACCTATTGTATAGCTTGAAGTCGGCCGGGGTAGATGCTGACTATGTTAAGAAAATGAAAGAGAAAGGCTTTAATTCGAACGACCTCAATAAATATGTCCGGCTCAAACGCGACTTTAATTGATCCGATCTCCCGGTCGGAATAAGCATTCGGCCGCCGTCCGGACGGCGGCCGAATATTGTCCATTGTCATTTAACGGTAATGTGCTTTGACGGGATCTTCCTCGCCTCTTCCGTTTTAGGTAACATTAGCTTCAACAGCCCATTTTCATAGTGAGCGTCGATCTTGTCCTTCAATACGCCGTCGGGCAGAGTGAACGCCCGCGAGAAGGAAGTATAATTGAACTCCTGCCGCGTATGGCGTTCGTCTTTTTCTTCCCGTTTTTGCTCCGACTCGGCGCTGATGGTGAGCAGGTTGCCTTCTACATCGATGTTAAAATCGTCTTTTTTCATGCCTGGTGCCGCAAGCGAGATCTCAAAATGATCTTGCTTTTCCACGATGTTGACGGCGGGAACCGTCATCATGTTTGACATGGAGCCTCCGTTGGTGTCGAACCAGCGATCCCAGGGCTTGAAAAAATCGTGAAAGATCGAAGGGAGTGATTCTCTCCTCATGACATCTCTTGTAGCCATAAAAACCTCCTTTATTTTTAGTGAAGAAAACTGCAATATGAGCAAGGTGCGGACCTACGGTGGAGGGAACACAATTTGTTCGAAAAGAAGAACGCTTTTAAAATCAACAAAAAAGTCCTCAAAAAGATTGCCAGAGTATTATTTTTGCGCCTTTATCAAGTAGAGTTAACATTTAACAAATAGGGTTAACATTGATGACCAAAACGGCAGCAACAGGTTCCTCTCCCGCCAGAACACGTGTCATGGTGGCAATTTTTTTCTTTGTGTCCGGTTTTGGTTTCTATACCTGGGCTTCCCGTATCCCGACAATTCAGCAGGAACTTCATCTCAACGAGGGGCAACTGGGCGTGGTCCTCTTTGCCTTGCCCATCGGGTTGATGGCGACCTTGCCGCTGACAGGAGTGCTTCTCAGTCGTTTTGACAGCCGCAGGATTATGATGGTCGGGGCAGTGTCCTTCAACCTCATGTTGTGCGCAATCGGGTTTTCGACGAAATCGTGGCAGTTGGCGATTGCGCTGATTTTTTTCGGCTCGTCACGGAACCTGATGAATATTTCAGCCAACGCCCAATCGATCGGAGTGCAATCGCTCTTCGAGCGGCCGGTAATAGCTCGGTTCCACGGTATCTGGAGCCTGGCAGGTTTTGGCGGTGCAGCGCTGGGTTCGCTCATGGTCTCGTTATCCGTCTCGCCTGCGTGGCATTTTTTCGGGGTTGGCCTGGTCCTGACTGCCCTTTGCTGGTACGCATATCCGGGTACCCTCCCGCAACAGCCCGCCCCGCGCGAACGTCGCCCCTGGTTTGCCCTGCCGGACAAAACCCTGGCCAAATTCGGCCTCATCTCTTTTGCTTCGATGGCTTGCGAAGGCACCATGATCGACTGGAGCGGCATATATCTCCGGAAAGCGGTCCACACCAGCCGCGAAGTGGCTACGCTGGGCTTTACAACCTATATGATTGCCATGACGCTGGGTCGCCTTGTCGGCGATCGGTTTGCCGATCGCCATGGGATTCGCACCATGCTGACATACAGCGGAGCCCTGATCGGTATTGGCCTGTTGATCTCCGTTTTCCTGCCCTACCCGATGACGGCGATATTCGGTTTTATCCTGACCGGCTTTGGGGTGTCTTGTGTGATCCCAATGGTATTTGCGATGGCGGGCCGTTCGGAAGGGATGAGCAGCGGATCTGCCATTGCTGCCGTCTCAACCGTCGGCTACCTCGGATTTCTCATCGTGCCGCCACTCGTGGGGTCCGTGGCTCAACTGGCGAGCCTTCGGAGCGCATACGCCATGATGGCTGCTTTTGGTATCCTGATTACGATATTGGTTCGGCTTACGCTCGATAAAAGGCAATAAGAGACCGGCCACTACTTTGCAGTAGGGCGGTCTCTTGCCCAAATCCAACCGATGAAGTCGAAGTCCCTCCCGCTCCTGTCCACGCTCACAAGGTCGGCAACGTCAGCCCGATCCGGATGCTTTTGTCCACCTCGATCGAAAAATCGCTCCTGAATATCCGACTGGTCCCATTCCAGGTACTTTCGACGGTATGAACGGAGAAATACGGAACGGGCTTTCGTTTAATCAGGAAAATACGGGTCGCATTACTCCTCTCCGAAGACCCCGGCAACCCCCGGCCAGGGTTAATTCCATCGGCATCTCGCCGCGTCGGCATTTCCGCCTCGATTTGGAACAACGGTTGGAGCAAATGATGATATCGGGTCAGGATCGCCCCGAATACCAACGCCTTTGACGTCGTATTCCCGTTGAATCGAAGAATTCGCCGGGGATATCGTTCCGAATATATCTCGATGATCTGTAAAAGGGTTAGCACCACGCAAAGGAAGTCCTTGCTCTCCGGCCAGGTGGCTTCGTCCTTTTTTCCGGCTGGCTTATTCCGAAATTCGACATGGTAGATATGTCCGCCCTGCTGGCCGATAAAACATACCTGCCGGACCGTCGGCTCAGATAGGGCAGGGCTGCTGAATTGAAAATTGGCGAAATCAGGTGTAGCCTGCAAATTGGTATATGGCGCGTATGACATAAATGGAATTTTGTTGGTGAACCTGCGGTCGGACGCAGCTTATGGCATCCAACCGCAGGCAATAAAACGGTTCAGTTTCCGGTTGCGGATGTGGCTTCTTCCGGCATTTCCTGCTCTTCGGCCAGCTTCTCCCCGGCCAGGTCGGATGCCGCCCGTGAAGCCCGTTTGGAGGATCGTCGTTCTTCCGATCCTCGCTTCTTCGCCGGGACAGGAGTGGAAATGCGAATGGATTTTTCCGCGGGATTTGCTTCGATCCATTTAGGCTCGGGTTTGCCCGTATTCAGCGTAACGAGGTGCCGGTTACCCCGTTCAAGCGATGAAAGCAACATTTTTCGCGTCGGTTCTGCCTGAAATTCTTCGATCGGATATCCTGCCAGGACCTTCTCCAGGTCATAGTGCCGGTAGTATTTATAGCGGTAGTTCCGATGCGCATCCTTTTCGTCGAAATCCAGTTGCACCCAAACGCGATATCTCTCATCATCTGCGTTTATCTGATCGATCCTTGCCGACCGCCCGTCCAACAGGTTGTAGGCCTCTTTTAGGGTTACACCCGTTCCTTTATAGATGTGAAATTCCCGTCCTTTGTTCCTGCCGGGATCCCGTTCGTATTGGTTGATTGCCGTATAACGATCGAATACATACGTCCCTTGTTTGATCAGCTTTATGAAGTGGAGCTTCGCCTCTGTTCGCACAAAATGCTCAAAAAAGGCATCCGTCAGGAGCTCGAATTCCGGTTTCCCCTGCGCTACATTTTCAAGCAACTGCTGATTCAGCAGGGTATTCTCCCCAAAGCCGAGATATTTCAGATCATCGTTTAAATACTCAAGATTACTTTTCATAAAATAATTTTAAATAGTGTTAAAAAAAATCCATCAGATCAGTCTTGCGGTTTCCAGGGTAAAATTGGATGCCCGCACCTGCAAGTGCCGGCCCCCGTTTTTCTCCAGGACTTCGATCTGGAGCCGCCGATGGCCGGCAAGGGTAAGCCGGGGCAAGACATAGACAGCCGCAGCCTTGCTGTAGCCTTCGACCGTTGTCAGGCTGTCCGACACATATACCGGCGGCAGCTCTTTCAACCGCAGAAAGCCATGCATTCCATGTTCCTTCTCCGCTACGAAAAACCGGATGCTGTCAACATCAAAGTCCAATGGAGACCGGTTGACCAATTTCAGCGAGAAAAAGAGCGCCTTTCCCCGGGCATAGACACCGCGGACCACCAGCCTCATTTTACCGTTGCGGTTGTTGAGGTAATAGATTCGCTGTGCATCCCGGGCGATCTTTTGACAACAGGCCTTCCATTGAGCCGATTGCGCAGGATCGGCCGGTCTCGCCTTCCGCACCGGTTGTATCGAAGGGGCCGTTTGACCCGGCCTCGCCGTTTGCGCCGGATTCGGCGGCCTATCGCGGGCGGCCACCGCCCCCTCCTGCACCCGGGCAGGACATGGTCGACTGAACAGGGCAAACCCCGTCAGGAAAACAAACAGAAATTTCATCTTGCTTTTTTTTAAGGATTAACAAATCAACCACCGGCCGGTGGAAAGAGACAAATAGTCCTCAACAATGATAAAGGCGGTAACCATCGATCAATTCTTTATATGCGATAACACGTTTACCACATCCAATTGCCAAAGGTTACCGGCCTTGTTGGACACCAATTGAACCATTCTTCTCTGGTGGAGTAAAATTAGATGCGAGACGTACCAAATAGCTAGAAAATATTACCTATGTTTAGATCATACGCGTAGAAAAATTCCTTTCTTTCGCGCAGAAGTGAAAAAACTTTTGCCATCCCCGATCAAAAGTGAAATTATTTTCGTTTCTGAAACCAAAGAAAGAAAGAATTTGCCTCGCGGCAAAGCCACTATTTCCTTGTCTTCTGCTGCATTGACCTTTTCGGCAATATTTCCTTTTCCTTACCTGGTTTGTACTTTCCACTCTTTATTTTCCGGAAAACGGGACCGCTGACACCCAGGTAAGACGCCAGGTGCTTTTGTAGTGGCCGCTGCAGGAGCTCCGGGCAATTGGCCATCATCCCCTGAAAGATCAGTTGCGGTTCTTTCATTCGCAGGAACGTTTCATTGAGCCTGGCCTGGCAGTAGTATTTGATAACAATGTAAAGGGTCAATATGGCCATACACGGGTGCTACTTGATCCCGGCAAAAAGATCCCCCTTTGACATTTCGAAAACCACGCCGTTTTCATCCGCCACAATCGTCTCGGCGGATCTGCACTCATTAAAAAAACTGATGACCGAGGTCGCCACCTCATTTTCGGTCATGAACCAGTTGCTGACTATTTTGTCGGGAGTTGACGGTTGGCTTTGATAAGCCCGTAACAGCCCTCTTTTGACAAACCAAACGGACTTGCAGATATTTCCTTCCTTCAGCAGGGTCTCCCCTTTTTTTACGGGACGTTCATCGCATTTTTCCAGGATGAACGTCATGGCCGGTTTGTCCAATTTCCAATACGTCTGACTTAAGTAGAGCAGAATTTCTTTCATAAAAAGGTTTTAGCGTAAAGCTGCCTCAAACAGGAGGCCAGTTAAGGGGCAACCAACGAAAAAATGCGGACTTCCTGAAGGAATCGTGAACACTGCACGATAACTGCAGGGAACAGATTGGTACGGGGTCTATCTGTCACCATTAACCGAATGTAACGCCTTTCCGATCCTGTAAAATTGGCGGGTTTTGTTGCCTGCTGTCAAATTGCCCTCCGGCCGTCCGCCATGCCCATACCCGGGCCCAAGTCCTCTCACAGCGCGGTTCGCCGCCGGAACATTATTTATCCTAACTTTGCACCCCGGAACTAATCACAATCGTATGGAACAAGCCTCCAGCCAGCGGACGCGCATCGTCATCATTGGCGCCGGTTTTGCAGGTCTCCGGATTGCCCGTTCGCTCAACAACACACCTTGCGAAGTCTGTTTGATCGATCGCCACAACTATCATGAATTCCAACCGCTGATGTACCAGGTCGCAACCGCCCGCCTGGAGCCATCGAGCATCTCTTTCCCGCTTCGCAAAGTATTCCACCATACGCGCAATGTGCATATTCGTATCGCCGAAGTACAACGGATCGATACCGCTGCCAAGGTTGTCCAGACCAGCATTGGCGAAGCTGCCTATGACAGGCTGGTGATCGCCCTGGGCTGCACGACAAACTTTTTCGGCAATCAACGCATTGAGTCGCACGCCTTCCCGATGAAGTCGGTGCCCAATGCGATGGCCTTGCGCAACCGCATCCTGCAGACATTTGAGGATACCATTGTCGCAGGCCCTGCGGAGCGGCAGGCACTCCTTAATTTTGTGATCGTTGGCGGCGGACCTACCGGTGTCGAACTATCCGGCGCCATGGCAGAAATGAAGAAATATATCCTCCCGAAAGACTATCCCGGCATCGACTTTTCCCGCCTCACCATCTATCTCCTGGAAGGCTCACCCAATACATTGAACGCGATGAGCGAGCCGTCAAAGATCAAATCCCGGGAGTATCTCGAAAAGTTGGGTGTGATCGTTCGGACCGGCACCGTTGTCGAAGACTATGACGGGGAGACGGTCACCCTGAAGGGCGGAGAGACGATCGCAGCCCGTAATGTCATTTGGGCCGCAGGTGTCACCGGCAACCGTATCGAAGGCATACCCGCAACCAGCATGGTGAGAGGCAACCGCCTGAAGACGAACCGCTACCACGAAGTAGAGGGGCTGGAAGCGGTATACGCTATCGGGGATATCGCCTGGATGGCAACGCCGAAATACCCTAACGGCCACCCGCAGCTGGCCAATGTGGCCATCGCGCATGCAGCCAGTTTGGCGCACAATTTCAAACGCGAATTACACGGTAAACCCCGAATGGAATTCGAATATCACAACAAGGGTACGATGGCGACGGTCGGCAAGCGAAAGGCAGTGGTCGACCTGCCGCACATCAGCTTTCAGGGCTTCTTCGCGTGGCTGACCTGGATGTTCGTCCACCTCATGCTGATCCTTAGCGTCAAGAACAAGCTTTTCATTTTTCTAAACTGGATGATGAGCTATTTTGCAAATGACTCTACCCTTCGCCTCATGCTGAAACCCGACACGGACTCATGATTTCGCCGATCGTTCATGGCGATCCCCGCCAGGTCCCGCCGGCCGCCAGGCTGCCGCATCCGCCGCTTCCCGCCGCCGCCACTCTCTCCGTGGTGCGCTCATAGTCACTTTTTTCCTTATTTTTGTCCGTACCGGGCGCCGCGCGTCCCACAATCACAACCTATGGCCGAGATCATCGTAGCATTGCATCATTGTAATATATATCAGGGCGACAACCTGATCCTTCAGGACGTCAACCTCATCGTCGAAAAAGGGCAGTTCGTCTACCTTGTGGGCAAAACCGGCACCGGTAAATCCAGCCTGCTGAAAACAATCTATGGTGACATCCCGCTGAGGGAAGGAGACGGCCAGGTCGCCGGTTTCGATCTCCGAAAAATGGACTGGAAAAGTGTGCCGTACCTTCGGCGGACCCTGGGCGTGGTATTCCAGGACTTTCAACTGCTGACTGACCGGAACGTAAATGACAACCTCAAATTTGTCCTTCGCGCGACCGGATGGAAAGATGTGCGCCTGATGGACGAAAAGATCGCCGACGTGCTGGACAAGGTTGGACTGAAATCAAAAGGATTCAAAATGCCGTTTGAAATGAGCGGCGGCGAGCAACAACGCGTCGATATCGCCCGGGCCCTCCTTAACTCCCCCAAATTGATCCTGGCCGACGAACCGACAGGAAACCTCGATCCCGAAACCTCCGATGAGATCATGCAGCTGCTCTTCCAGATATCCCGGGACTACGGCACTTCGATAATTATGGCCACCCACGACTACCGGGTCATCAGCAAGTTCCCGGCCCGCATGGTCAAAACAGAAAGGGGGATAATGATCGACAATGCGTCGGTGGAGTTGAACTGAGGCGCTTTAATTCCCCACCGTTAGCGTTTCATCCGACCAGATCGATCGCAGCAACCGCTCCCCATTCCTCTTCGTGCTATAAATACCGGAAAGCACCTGTTTTCGTAGTAGGATATCCTCCGGTTGAATTCCCTGCGAATACAATTCGACGACTTTCGACCGCATATCCTCGGCGTCTTCCGCAACATGGCAGATCGCCTCGAGCCCGGTGCCATCGACCATTCCCCGGTTGACAACACAATGTCGGCCGTTGTACAACGCATTCAGCAACTTGAGCTTTACCCCCGTGCAATTAAAGGCGGGCAAGATATTGACCTGCGCCTTTGCAATAAGGTCCTGCAGCTCCTCTTCCGAAGGGTCTCCGATCAGACAGGTCGATGGGTATTGTTCGATCAACCGTACAAGCCGCGCCGAAGGTTGTTTCCCCGAAATGATCAGCGGCAACTCCACCGCCGAAGCAATATTCCTCAATATCCAAACCACCGCCTGCTCATTCTCCGGCACGGAAAGGTTACCGTGATACAGACAAAAACAACCCGTTCCCTCCCGGGTAGTCACATCCTCATACGGCAGGAAGACCGGCAACGTGTGGATATTACCGGCGCCAAATTCTGTACGGTATTGGTCGCGGTCCCGCTCCGAAACCGCGAGGATCTTCACCATGCCGGCAATCCGGCGCTCATAGGAGCGGAGCAAATTGCTTTCATGCAGATAATATAGTTTTTTGAAGAGCGACCGCTCCGAGTGATAAAGTTGCCGATAGTACCGGTATTCCACATTGTGCAACCGCAACACGATCCGCCGGCCGGAAAAACGATCGTCGTTTAGCAAATAAGTGCAGTGTATTCCTTCCAGTAAGATGGGATGGTCGTCCCCCAAAAGCCGGTCAAGCAATACGCCGCTGGAGCGCGAACAAACAATATATGGCAGCTTATGCGAAAACCCTTTATGCCCCTCGCACCGCGCATAGTAATGGACCTCCGTGCAGAATTCATTTAACGCCGGCTGCTCACCCCGGCCGTATTCAAAACAATGCAGGTGGATCTTCACCCCCGCGGCATGAAGCACCCTTAGCTTTTGAAAAAGATCGAACACCCCGCCGTAATCAACCGGATACGGCACGTCCAGACACACGATATGTAAATGTTTGTCCACGATCTAAACCCTGCCAGGCCCTCCTTCGCGGGAGGTGTTTTCTAAAAGTCGTTGAAAAATGCGGATCAGGATCTTCTCTTCCTCCTGCCAGTTGTAACGCAGCCGTGCTTGTTTGCAGCCTTCCGATAACCTATGATACAATTCCGCGTTTGTCAATATTAGATTCAGGGCATCCGCCACTTCGCGAATACCCGGTTCGTCTATAAGAACAGCAACGGAGTAAGAATTGTTTACTTCCCGATAGGCTGGATAATTCATGGCCAGTTGCGGGATTCCCGCATGGATATAGTCAAAGAAACGATTCGCAAGCGAATAATAGTTGCTTAAACCCTTCCGGTCGAACAGGGTGATCCCACACCAGGCCGACCTGGTAATGGTCCCTAATTCCTCCGGCAGGACGTAGCCCCTGAATTCGATCTTCCCTTCCAGCCCGTGCCGCCGCACCAGGTCCCGGGCTCTCGGCATAAAATTGCCGTCTCCGCAGATGACAAGCCGGGCATTTACCTGTTCCATTGCCGGGATGAGCGTTTCAAAGCACCGGCCCTCGTTCACCGCTCCCTGGTACAAAATATATTTCTCATGGATCTCCCGCCGCGATGACGCAAACCCCGCTGTGAGGACGGGCAAATTGCGTATTATCGCATAATCTACACCATACATCCGCCTAAACTCTCCGGCAATTTCCGCGTTAACCGTATACCCGGTCCGAAAACGCGGTACGGCGAACCGCTCGACTTTTTTCCACATGCGGTGGATAAATGGTCGCGATATCACTTCCTGCATCTCACAAAAAAGCTCGTGAGCATCGTAGACCCTCGGGATATTTCGCAATCGGGAAACGGCATAGCAGGGAAGGATCGTGTCGAGATCGATCGCACAAATCACGTCCATCTTCCGGAACAGCAGAAAGAAGAGAAGCCGGATCTGGTATTCGGCATAAAATAGCTTCCCTCGTTGCGCCCATATGGCGAGCCGATACTGCCGGTACGGGCGGTCGGCCAGCGGCAGCGACCCCCGGCATCGTCTTCCCACAAGGGTCACGGAATAGCCGGCGGCGGCCAGTGATGTACAGATCCGGATCATCCGCTGGTCATAGTTCAAATCGTTGGTAACCGTACAGAAGACCCGTTTTTTCATCGGGCAAAGGTGCCAAAACTGTCCGACATTACCCATTTGCCGCCCGGCAATCCGGGATAAACAGACCCCTCATCCCGCATAAATCGGCATTTTTATCGTATTTTTGCCCTTGATAATAATAACTTTGGAAAAATTGTCCTAATTTTGCCGCCTAGATTTTTGGATGCCCTGGGCGGGCAGCAGCCCCGCCGGCCGAAGGCCCATCATCAGATCGTACATCGGGGATGGGTTAAATTTGGTGATACCAATTCCCGATGTACATAAATAAACATTAGAGATGCCTTATTTGACAAACGAAAAAAAAGCGAGCTTTTTCAACACCTATGGCGGTAGTGCCGCTAACACCGGTTCTATCGAGGGCCAGATTGCTTTGTTGACAGAACGGATCAACCGTATCTCCGAACACTTGCAAGCCAATAAAAAAGACTTCTCCACCCACCGTGGGCTGATGCAATTAGTAGGTAAAAGAAAACGTCTGCTTACCTACCTGAGCAAGAACAACCTCCAGGGTTACCGTCAGCTGATCGAAAAACTCGGACTCAGAAAATAAACTTTCTATGTATAGGACCACTATTCCCAACTGGATCGACGGTTGGGAATCGTTTTTTTATACCCGAACGGTTTATCCCGACTTAGAAATATTTTTTAACAAAGAATTACGGTTTTCTTTCCGTCCCGCCTCCGGTAAACCGTGATTCGACAAAGATGCACAAACACATGCTTTCTCAACCTATTAGTGTCACATTCAATATCGGCGAAGGCCGCTCGGTTTCCATCGAGACCGGTAAGTTGGCCCGTCAGGCCGACGGCGCCGTGACCGTACGCCAGGGCAATTGTATTATTCTCGCTACGGTTGTTGCCAATAAAGAACCAAAGGAAGGGCAGGATTTCTTCCCGCTTTCCGTCGATTACCAGGAAAAATTTGCATCGGCCGGCCGCATTCCCGGCTCCTTCTTCAAAAGAGAAACCCGGCTCAACGATTACGAAATATTGACCAGCCGCCTCGTGGACCGTGCGCTGCGCCCGCTTTTTCCGGAAGATTATTTCTGTGACGTGCAGGTATTGATCAGCCTCGTCTCCAGCGATTACGAAGTGATGCCGGACGCCCTGGCCTGTCTCGCCGCCTCCGCGGCGCTGGCCGTTTCCGATATTCCCATCAAAGAGATCATCTCCGAGGTCCGCATCGGCCGGGTCGACGGAAAACTGATCGTCAATCCGACCCGCAGCGAACTGGAGAAGTCCGATATGGAATTCATTATCGCAGCGACCGAAAAGAACCTGATGATGGTGGAAGGAGAAGCCCACGAATGCAGTGAAGAAGACCTCGTCGCTGCGCTCGAACTTGCCCACAATGCGATTCGCGCCCATATCAAAGCGCAGGAAGAGCTTCGCGCAAAGGTCGGCGTCGCCGGTAAACGCGACTACACAAAACCCGAACATAAGGAAGAATTGCAGCAAAAAGTTGTCGCCTTCACAAAGGACCGTATCAACCAGATCGCCCGCGCCAAATCCAGCAAACACGAACGCAGCGATGCATTCGATAAGCTAAAGGACGAATTGATCGAAAGCCTGGGTGAAGAGGCCGAAGATATCGATAAGAAATACGCCAAGAAATACTACGCCGACCTCCAATGGGACCTGGTTCGCAATATGATCCTCGATGATCGGATCCGCCTCGATGGCCGGTCTCCCGACCAGGTCCGCCCGCTGGCGATGGAAGTCGATCCGCTTCCTACGCCGCACGGATCTTCGCTCTTTACGCGCGGCGAAACGCAATCGCTGACAACCGTTACCCTTGGTACTCCGCTGGACGAGGTGTTGGTGGAAAGCGCTGCAAAATCCTTCGATTCCAAATTCTTCCTCCATTACAATTTCCCCCCGTTCAGTACCGGCGAGGTCAAAATGATGCGCGGGCAAAGCCGCCGGGAAGTCGGTCATGGCAACCTGGCTATGCGCTCCCTCAAACAAATGATGCCGGGCAGCGACTATCCCTATACGGTGCGGGTCGTCAGCGATATCCTCGAATCCAATGGCTCCTCTTCGATGGCGACGGTTTGCGCCGGCAGCCTCGCCCTGATGGATGCAGGTGTTCCTATTCCCAAACATGTAAGTGGGGTGGCCATGGGCCTGATCACTCGCCCGGCAGACGGTAAATATGCGATCCTCACCGATATTCTGGGAGACGAAGACCACCTCGGAGACATGGACTTCAAAGTTACCGGCACCCGCGAAGGGATTTGCGGCGTGCAGATGGATATCAAAGTTGACGGCCTGAGCATGGATACAATGCGCGAGGCCCTCGAACAAGCCCGGAAAGGCCGGCTTCACATCCTCGACGCGATGTACGAATGTATGCCTGCCGCCCGCCCGGATGTTAAGCCACATGCGCCGCGGATGGTCAAGATATTTATCGACAAGGAATTCATCGGCGCCGTGATCGGACCCCAGGGCAAGATCATCCAGGAGATCCAACGCGAGACCGGGACGACCATCAATCTCGAAGAAGTCGGAAATTTTGGCGAAGTCAGCATCTTCAGCCCTGCAAAGGAAGGACTCGACAAAGCCGTGGCCTGGATCAAGAGCATTGTCGCCCAGCCCGAAGTTGGGTCGGTATACGAAGCAAAGGTTAAATCGGTCATGCCATACGGCGCTTTTGTCGAATTCCTCCCTGGCAAACAAGGATTGCTGCACATCAGCGAAGTGTCGCACAAACGACTCGAAACTATGGACGGCGTCCTGAAGGAAGGGGACACCGTTAAGGTCAAACTGATCGGTCTCGACCAGAAAACAGGCAAATTCAAATTGAGCCGGAAAGTGCTGATGCCAAAACCTGAAGGCGCCCCCGGCGGCGGCGGTCAACGGTCCCCGGCCGGCGGTGAAGCTCCCCGGTGAGATGAACCACCTTCGGATTTCCATAGCGGTAACAGACCCGGCCCAGCAGGAGATCCTCATCGCCTTTCTTTCCGAATTGGGCTATGAGGGCTTCGAACAGGAGGAAGATGTATTGCAGGCATACCTGCCCGAATCCGGTTTTGATGCCGCCGCGCTCGCGGCGACGCTTCAGCCCTACCATCTGGCTTTTACGACGGCACCGGTCCCCGAAAAGAACTGGAACGAAGAATGGGAGCGTAATTTCACGCCCGTGCAGATAGATCGGTTTTGCGCCATTCGGGCGCATTTCCACCCGCCCATTCCCGGTGTAACCCATGAGCTGATCATTACCCCAAAGATGAGTTTTGGTACCGGACACCATGCGACCACCTATACGGTGCTCCGGGCCATGGAGCATCTTGGATTCGAAGGGAAGACCGTGCTGGATTTCGGCACCGGGACGGGCGTGCTGGCGATCCTGGCTGAAAAACTGGGGGCCGCCCGCATTGAAGCGATCGACATCGACGACTGGAGCATCCGGAATGCCAATGAAAACATTGCGGAAAATCATTGTATAAAGGTCACGGCCAAAAAATTGGATGCAATACCCCCTGGTGAACAATTCGATATTATATTAGCAAATATTAACAAGCATGTTTTGCTCGCCCAGATGGCCCGGATGGCGCAACAATTAAAGTTGGAGGGCGTTATACTAATGAGCGGCCTGGTGGACAAGGACTTTGAAGAGATTGACAATCAGGCTAAACTGACGAATTTATTCGTAGCCGAACGGACATCGAAAGACGGCTGGATCTGTCTCAAAATGGAAAAAAGTCCAAATTAAGTAATTGAGTGTGAAAGGACGGTAGGCTTTTTTCATTATATTTGTTGTCCGACGTTAAGCGGCCCTATGGGCTGCTTTCCGAGGGCCCAACTTTAGACGAGCACCGCTTGTGGATGGATTTAGAATGTCCACGCAGCGTTGCGAACAACCAACACACGAATGAAGGAAGTTCTACTCATCTTATCGGCTTACCTTATTGGGTCTATTCCGACCGCCGTATGGGTAAGCCGGTCTTTCTTCGGGATAGATATCCGGGAATACGGAAGTGGTAACGCGGGCGCTACCAACACGTTCCGGGTTCTTGGCTCCCGCTGGGGCACCTTCGTAATGGCGGTGGACGTTCTCAAAGGCGTTGCAGCTACCAGCCTGTATATCCTGGTTCCCTATTACCTGCATGATGAAGGCGACCGCACCAATTTCATGGTGGGACTGGGCCTTGCTGCCGTGACCGGCCACATTTTCCCCATCTGGGCAGACTTCCGGGGTGGGAAAGGAGTGGCGACATTGTTTGGAATGATCATCGCGATCCAGCCATTGGCAGCGGTTTGCTGTGTAGCGGTATTCCTCCTGGTCCTTTATCTGACCCGTTTTGTTTCTCTTAGTTCCATCCTGGCCAGCGTAGCCTTCGCGGTCCTGATCCTGTATATTTTCGATGCGCACGAGACCCTTTACAGGGGGTTCGCCATCGCCGTCGCCCTGCTGGTTATCCTCACCCACCAAAAGAATATTTCCCGGCTTATCCGCGGTAACGAGAACAAGGTGCCCATCCTGCGCTATCGCGACAGGCGTCGCCAACGCAGGCATTTGGACTCGCTTGATCTGGATTTCGGCAAAAAATTGGATGAAAAATAGGTTTTTTGCCTCGCCGACAACATTGATGTCCGGAGTGCGTCCGGTTTGGGATTAAATAACCAATTTTCCGTAATTTTGTTATCCCTGCATGGGATACACTTTAATATCTATTACAGAAATTAAACAAATCCAGAATGTCTCAGACTCTGCTGGAGAAACTCCAATTCAAGGACGAAAGAAATCTATTGATTCAAGGCCTGCCATCTTCCATCGAAAAGCAATTTGTCAAGCTGGCTTTCGCCAAGAACCTCACCCCTTTATTAAAGACCAAAAAGATTGACTTCGCACTGATCTTTGCGGTAAATGAACAACAATTAGGCAATATTGTCCGGGACCTGCTCCCCGCATTGCAGCGTGACGGCAAATTCTGGGTTGCCTATCCCAAGATCGGCTCGAAGATCGCCACGACACTCAACCGCAATTGCAGTTGGACCTGCATTACCGGCGCAGGTTTTGAATGTGTCCGCCAGGTAGCTTTGGACCATGTCTGGACTGCCATCCGGTTCAAACGCTCGGATGCTACCCATGCCCTCGCCAAAGCTGCTATCCGGGACGCCGCATTCGAATCGGCCGGTGTAGATCTGGTCGGCCGCGTGGTTCGCCCGCCCGCCGATTTTGCCAAAGAGCTTCGGCGCAGCAAGGTTGCATCGCATTTCTTCGAAGAGCTATCATTTACCGACCAAAAAGAATACGTGGTGTGGATCTCCAGCGCAAAAAAGGAAGAAACCCGGATGCGCCGGCTGGGCCAGGCCATCGATAAACTCATCGCCGGCAAAAAGAATCCTGCTGCAAAATAGTTCAGTACCCCCTTCACCCCTTGAATCGCTTACCCGATCCCCTTAATTACCAAAACCTCCTATGGCAGTCTTTAGCAGGCAAGGTCTTATAACCGAGTTATTGGACCGGACGGAACTGATCAAGGCCGGTTCCGCAACATTTCTTCGGTTGACGGACCAGCAACTGGGCTTTTCTCCCGGCCCCGGTATTTGGAGTATCGTTGAGATTTTCGGTCACCTAAACCTCTCCAACGAAATCTATATCCGCTATATCCTTCCCCGCGTTACGCTGGCCCCCGACCAGCCCCTGGATGAGTTCAGCAGCAGCTGGCTGGGTGATTGGGCGTATAATAAGATCATTCCCCGGCCGGATGGCAGCGTGTTGAAAATGAAAACCGCAAAATCTGTTTTACCCGTCCGGCCAAACGAAGATTGCCAGGAAGTACTACTCAGCTTCCATCGAACGTGTGATGCCCTTGACGATATCCTTCGGCATTCAGCCACGAAGGACCTCCGGCGCATCCGCATTCCCTTTCATTTTGTCCCCTTTCTCCATTTCAGCCTGGGTGAAACACTTCGCTTCCTGATTGCCCACAACGAGCGGCATCTTCTTCAAGCCCAGCGGCTGGTGCCGGCGGTCACTTGATGATGACCGCCCCGATGTCCTGCAGCAGCACCCGTTCCATTTCCTTGAGATGCCGGTGGGTCTGGACGAGAACGGTGAGCTCCTCCTCCGTATGAGGCCGCCCGAGGTCCAGTTGGTTTTCTTCCATGAGCCGGCGGATCTTTCGCAGCTTGAGATAGCGCATGGTCGAGCGGACATCCTCCCGGTACAACTCCTCCGGTGAGGCAATTTTACCGTCATAGTGATCTTTCCAGTTAGGGCTGATCTCATAGTGAAAATCCATGATCGAAACGGCAAGGGTGCTGAGCTCCTGGTCCTCATGATAGAGAAAGCTTTTCGTACCGGGCTCGAGCCCCTGTTCATACCAGCTGCGATACAGATCCAGGATTCTTAATAGCCGTTTGTTGTCGATGAGCTCATAAAGCTCCGTGCATTCTGCCAGGATATAATCGGCCACGGATTGACGCTCATCCCAGGCTTTCAAGCCATAATCCAGCAAACTACGAATCATTCCACGTTCGTTCTGCTCGTGCCGGAACAAAAGGCTGATCGACTCTTCGTCGTCAACCATGTTCTCACCATCTTTGATCCCTCCGGTCGCAGCGCGGTCCTTGTCTTGTGCAGCCGCCCTGTTCTCCTGCTTTGCGACCCGTTCGCGAATATGCTTGTTCACCAGCGAATGCAACCCTGCCTCCTCAATCCGCAAAATTTGCGAGACTTGCCGAATGTAATCCTCCTGCCTGGTAAAGTCCTCCGCTTTATTGATCCGCGCAATAGTCTCGGCCATTTGATTGACCAGCTCCGCTTTCCTGGTCGTATCGTTGCCGGCGTCCTTCAATGCAACCTCCAGTTGGAAGAGGATAACATCCTTTTTATTGGCTGCAATAAAGTCCCTGAATGCCGCGGCGCCCACCTTGCGGACATAACTGTCCGGGTCTTCCCGATCGGGGATTAGCACCAGCTTGACATCCAAACTCTCTTCCAGCGCCATATCGAGCCCGCGCAACGCCGCTTTGATCCCGGCACTGTCACCATCATAGATGATGGTGAGGTGATTCGTGTATTTTTTTATAAGCCGCAGCTGATCGACCGTCAGCGACGTGCCCCCGCTGGCTACGACATTCTCGATACCGGCCTGGTGCAGGGAGATCACATCCGTATAACCCTCCACCAGCAGGCACTCATCCTGTCTGTCGATCGCCTGTCTCGCAAGCCAGGAGCCATAAAGGATCTTGCTCTTGACATAAATTTCATTTTCCGGCGTGTTGATATACTTCGGCGCCCGGTCGTTGGTCCGGATCACCCGTGCCCCGAATCCGATGATCTTGCCGGTCTGATTGTGGACGGGAAAGATGATGCGGCCGCGATAATTGTCGACCAGCTTGTCGTCCCGCCGGACCACGAGCCCGGTTTTTACCAGCAATTCGGGAGTGTACTGCGCTGCTACCGCAGCCAGGGAAAATGCATCCCGCGAATCCGGATTGTAACCCAGTTGGAACTTTCGGATAATAGGGTCATTAAAACCACGCTCCTTCAGATAGCTCAACCCGATGTCCTGTCCTTCCTCGGAACCCGTCAGGATATCGGAAAAGTACTTCTGGGCAAACGCATTGATGATATACAAGCTTTCAGCCACCTGTTGCTGCTGGCGCAACTCGGGGCTTATCTCCTTTTCCTCGACCTCCACATTGTAGCGTTCGGCCAGCCAACGCAACGCCTCGGCATAGGAATATTTCTCATGCTCCATCAGGAAACTGATGGTATTTCCGCTCCGGCCGCAACCGAAACATTTGTATATTTCCTTGACCGGTGAGACCGTGAACGAAGGGGTTTTTTCGTTGTGGAAGGGACAAAGCCCCAGGTAATTCACCCCCCGTTTCTTCAGCTTTACGAATCCGCCGATGATCTCGACAATGTCGATCCTGCTCAATATCTGCTGTATCGTTTGCTGTGAGATCATTCCCGCTAAATTACGCTAATCTGCCGGATTGAATGTGCCGGGAATTCGTTTTCCGAAATTTTACGAATTCCGGCAAAGAGCTAATGTCTGTCCTTCGGACGAGGAACTTCGACCTTGCCACTGGCAAGGTCTCGTTCGCAGGCTTGCGCCTGCCTGCGTCGGCCTGGAAGACCGTAAATTCTGCATAAAATGGGGTAGTTTTAACAATAATAATTTATACTTATTTGCGCTATATAGTAGGTAAAAAATATCCTTTGAAAACAGGTTTCTATTCCGTGTTCTATGCTATAGTCTCCAACGGAGCCGTACTCCTTTGTTTCATCCCCTTCCTTTTTCTCGGCTGGAAAAATATGCGTAAGGTGCAAACCTGGTGGGTGTTGGGCATCTATTGGCTGCTGACCGGATTTGACAACCTCCTTGAGATTTGGATGACTTCCGGCACACCCGGACACCACGGTGGGCCCGTCCACCTGTTGAGTTTTATTTATAGCCTCGTCGAGACGCCGCTTGTGCTGCTGGCTTTCGCATTGGCCCGTAAAGGTCGTAGCCGCAAGGGTCTGCTGATCCTGCTCGTGGTGTTCCTGGCCGCCGAGACGATCCTCATCCGCCTTCAGGGGAATGCTTCACTCCTGTCGATCATGGGATCGGGGCTGGCGATCATCATCCTATATAGTTTGACGGGACTTTTGGGTTACCTGAAGAAAATGGAACACACGCGGTTCGAAAACTCCATGGTATTTATCTATGCCTCCCTGCTCTTTTCATATGGGAGCATGCTCATCATCTATATTTTTGCTCACTATCACGTAGCCGCCAAGCCCGGTAACGCCATGGATAGTTTTCTGCTGTACTATATAAGCCTGTTGCTGTCAGCCGCCATCACCTGCGCCGGGCTTTGGAGCTACGGGGTCCGCAGACCCCGTCCCCGCCCCTGGTCCGTTTCGACAGGCTATTCTTCGTCTTCCTCGTAATTGTAAGTGTCCTGGCTATCGTTGTAGATCGATTCCCAGGTTTTCACCTTGTCGTCCTCCAGCAATTCGAGAATGTCGAATATGGGATCCGACTTCTTTTTCCAAATGGTCAACTCCGTCTCGGCATAACTGGATAGATACATGCAGTGATCCGTTTCCATGTTAACCCTGATTAGCCCAACCGGTCCTTGCTCTTTTTCCTGGATCAGGTAGTAACAACCCTTCTCCAACAACGCATACGAATACATACATCTCCTTTTTAAAAGATCATCAAATCAAAAATAAATCCTGACAGAAAAGAATGAGTTAGTAAGCAGGTGCCCAACCGCGCGGCGGAGCTGGAGTTAGTGAATGGCTTCCGCTGTTGTGTCCACAAATCTACGATTTTTGCCGTTTGCGGGAAGAAGTTTGATCGCCATCCATCCCATTAACCATAACTTAATCTTAATTATTTGATAATTAAATAAATACACATATGATAAAAACTGGGGAGCCACTTCGGACATCCGAAATGGCTCCCCCTCATCTTCACCGGGCCGTTAATCGCGGCCCACCCATCATCACTTTTTCCGTTCGTTCCGCAAAGTCTGTCTTACCCGGCTCTCATATATTCCGTTGTTCCTCATAACCGGCTCCGCCGGTTCACTGATGTTTCCACCCGCTTATTTTTCCAATCGGATCTCCCCCGCATCCGAAGCCTGCCCATCACTTACCATTACGCCCTCCCTGGCGGCATTCCGGTAAGGCGGTTTAGCCTCGATAACGATCTTGTAGGTCCCGGGCTTTACACCTGCAATATCATATGATCCGTTGATGATCGGCGCTTTCACCGTATCCGAAGCCGACTCTGCCCATGCTCGTATCCCTCCCTCCGGAGGGCTCACGGTACCATGGATCGAACCATCCCGGATCGTAGAAAAGGCCAACAGCCCCGCAGCGACGACAGAAGCGACCGCCATACGCAAAGAAATGGATTTCATAAAAGGTAGTTTTGAACGACTCCCCAAAAGATCATGCCACCGCCCGGAGCTACTCAACCCTTATGCCGCGCTCGAGCCGGAGGAACCGATCGATACAGCGCGGAAGTTCCTGGCGATAGTGACTGACGTAGATCAAGGTCTTGTCGAATGCTTCGCAAAGCTCCGTAACCAGCTCACGGAAGCAGATGGTCTGTTCGTCATCCAATCCCTGGCAAGGCTCGTCCAGGATCAGCATCGGCGGGTCTTTAACCAACGCGCGCGCCAACAGGACCATGCGCTGGTGACCTGTCGAGAGCTGTGCCAGCCGCTTCAAACGCAAATCCTCCAGCGACAATAATTTCATCCAACGGATCACGTGCTCCTCCTGTTCCGGCTCAAGCGGGCGAAAGAGCCCGATGGTGTCCATCAACCCGGATGCGACGACTTCGAAACAGCTTGCCCCCAAATCGAAATACAAGTGAAGCTCCGGCGAGACATAACCGATCTTCTGCTTGATGTCCCATATCGTCTCACCCGTGCCGCGCCGGCGACCAAACAACCAGATTTCGTTGGCATATGCCTGGGGATTGTCTGCGGTGATCAGACTGAGAAGCGTTGACTTGCCCGCTCCATTCGGACCGCTGACGCTCCATCTTTCCCCATGGCGAACCTCCCAATCGATGTCACGTAAGATCACCGCGTCACCGTAGCAAATATTGACCTTATTCATTTTTATGACCACCTCCGCATCGCCGGCATGGACCGGTTCAACCCGGCCATCCTTTAATCTCGCCAGAATTTCTGCATCCAGCTCTACCAGGTTCGGCCACTCCTTTACCGGTTCGAACGCGCCCCTCGGTCCGACAAAGCTCCACCGCCCCTTTTCCAACCTTCCGATATGCGTGATGCAAGCCGGCATCTCCCGTTCTCCCGTGATCAGCACGATTTGCATCCCTTCGGCGGCGAGCCGGTCAATGATCGCATGGAGCGCCTGTCTTCCCTCGATATCCAGTCCCAGAAAAGGATTGTCGAGGATCAGCATCTCCGGCCGCGCTAACAACGCGATTGCGAGCTGAACGCGCTTATTTTCTCCGTTCGATAGCTGGATCAGCGGCTTTCCCAAAAGTTCCCGCACGTGCAGCCGGTCCAACAGCCCGCCGTCATCCCCGCCCACATCGCCCGCTCCCGGAAAACCCGACTCCGCCAATTCCGCGGCCACTGTGATGGTCGCATCCGCATCCATTGAATTAAACCGCTGCTGGTAATAGAGTTCGGTGGCGCCCGGGAGGCCGCTGAACCGGTGCTGCTGGTCGACCATACCAATCCGTATCCCGGCAGTATCCACCCGACCGGATGCAAAGTGCCGGCCCGCTAACGTATGCGCCAGGATCGTTTTACCTCCACCCGAAGGTCCGACCACCGCCCATTGCTCCCCCCTCCGGATCGTCCAATCCAGGCCGTCCAGTAGCTTCAGCCCGCCAAGCCGGACCGTCGCCCCCTCGAGGATCAATAAATGCTCTGCCATCCTGCGAAAATACGGGTAGCGCCCCGAAGCCGCAAAATCGGGCCACCGGCCCGGCGGCCGGATATCCACATCTGTAGAAATCCAATAATCTACCTCTGATTTCGTTTGCCTATCTTGCAACCTTAACCTTTCGTATCGTAACCCTTCTATGGCAGAAAAAACTAATTTGTTCGAATACAACGATGACAGTGTCATTACACTTGACTGGCGCGAACATATTCGTCTTCGCCCCGGGATGTACATTGGCAAGCTGGGTGATGGAACCAGCCCGGATGACGGTATCTATGTCCTGCTAAAAGAGGTGATCGACAACTGTATCGACGAATTCACCATGGGCTATGGCAAACAGGTGGATATTGCCATCGAGCAGCGGACGGTCACCGTCCGGGACTTTGGCCGCGGCATCCCGCTGGGTAAGGTGGTGGACGTCGTAAGCAAGATCAACACCGGTGCCAAATACGACAGCAAAGCCTTCCAGAAATCGGTGGGATTGAACGGGGTGGGGACAAAGGCCGTCAATGCCCTCAGCAGCTATTTTAAGGTCACGGCCTTTCGCGATGGCCGGGAAAAAAGCGCTGAATTCGCAAAAGGCGTCCTTACAAAAGAATACAAGGAGACCAAAAGCGACCAACCCAATGGAACCCTGGTGTCTTTTATTCCGGATGACGCCGTCTTTAAGAACTTTCATTTTATCAACGAATACCTCGATAACCAGCTTTGGAACTATTGCTACCTCAATGCCGGCCTGGTGCTCCAGTTCAATGGTAAAAAATACGTCTCGAAAAACGGGCTGCTCGACTTGCTGCAACGCCGGACCAACGAGGACGAACTCCGGTACCCCATTATCCATCTGAAAGGCGAGGATATCGAAGTGGCCATCGCCCACAACAACGACTATGGCGAAGAGATATTCAGCTTTGTCAACGGTCAGTATACTACGCAGGGCGGCACACATCAACAGGCCTTCCGGGAGGCTTTTGTCAAAGTGATCCGCGATTTCTATAAGAAGGATTTTGATGCGGCCGATATCCGCCAAAGTATTGTCGCCGCCGTTTCCGTCCGGGTCATCGAGCCGGTGTTCGAGTCGCAAACAAAGACCAAGCTGGGTAGCCAAAATATCTCCGAGGGCGGTCCAACCATGAAGAATTTTGTCAATGATTTCCTCGCCAGGGAATTGGACAATTACCTTCATAAGAACCCGACAACCGCCGACTCGCTAAAGAAACGGATCGAGCAAAGCGAACGCGAACGCAAAGAGCTGGCGGGCGTGCGGAAGCTCGCCAACGAACGCGCCAAAAAGGCAAACCTCCACAACAAAAAGTTACGGGATTGCCGCTATCACTACAACGAAGAGCCGACCGGAAAGGATAAGGAACAGGTGCTGGAAAAGCAAAAGGAAAGTACCATTTTCATAACCGAAGGTGATTCCGCCAGCGGCAGCATCACAAAAGCACGCGAAGTGGAAACCCAGGCGGTATTCAGCCTGCGCGGAAAGCCGCTAAATTGTTTCGGCCTCACAAAAAAGGTTGTTTACGAAAATGAGGAATTCAACTTGTTGCAGCATGCCCTCAATATCGAAGAAGGGATCGAAGGGCTTAGATACAATAAGATCGTCATCGCCACCGACGCCGATGTTGACGGGATGCACATCCGGCTTCTCCTCATGACTTTCTTTCTCCAGTTCTTCCCCGACCTGGTCAAAAATGGCCATGTCTACATCCTCGAAACCCCGTTGTTCCGGGTCCGTAACAAACAGGAGACCCACTATTGCTATGATGAGGCGGAGAAACAAGCCGCGGTCAAAAAACTGGGCGGTAAGCCGGAGATCACCCGCTTCAAGGGTTTGGGTGAGATCTCCCCCGACGAATTCGCCCGGTTCATCGGCGCCGACATGCGCGTACAGCCCGTCATGATCATGCCGGAAACGCATATCCAGCATATCCTGGAATACTACATGGGCAAGAATACCCAGGAACGGCAGGAATTCATCATCAATAACCTGAAGATCGAGTTGGACCTGGTAGATGGCGTGCCGGAAAAGAATTGACGCAGGCGCTATTTGTCTGACCTGCCCGCTTCCGGCATCCCCGATCTTTTCCCTCACCGAGCCCATGGACCCCTCTTCCGGTGGATGTGTTCCGCTGAGTTTTGCAAAAGCGAAACGTCGGTTGGCAAGAGAAAATAAAAGTTCTTAATGAAACAAAGAAAAGGAAATCATAAACTTCAATCCGCATGATCCACATCGTCTTTCAATACAACGACGTCGACGCCCTAAAAGCGGCCTTCCAACTCGACGCGTCCCTCGCCGGCGACGTCATCCAGATCCAGGACGATTTTGCCGTTGGCCCGATATCCGGCATCTTCACCGACGAAGGCATCGCCGCCCGCAGGCAATGGTGGCGCGACATTCTCGCCGGCGGCGACTATGAAGGCCTGGTCGACAATGGAAAGATCGCCGATGACAACACCACGGTCGAATCAGTCCGGCAACGGCTCCGGGAGGACGAAAAGGAAACGCTCTGGATCTGGGCGGCGCAGAACAAACACGACGTCTCCGGCTATTACTGGCTCGTCAGCCGGCTAAAAGATTTTCAGGGTCGGGTCTTCATCCTTTACCTGAACAATCTACCCTTTATCAACGAAAAGGGGCAGCTCTTTTATCCGAACAACCTGTTCGAGATCCCGCCCCGCGAATTCCTGAAGGCCCGCAAACTTGCCCGTCCCATCACCCTCAGCGAATTCGAGATCGACCCGGACGAATGGCAGCGCCTGTGCCAGGAGGACAAGGGGGTTCGTATCCTGGAAGGCGGAAAGAAGCTCACCCAGTTTCCCTACGACTACTATGACGAAGAACTCCGGCGGTTTATCACCGGCGACTGGGTCAAAGCCAGTAAGCTGATTAGCCATTTCCTCGGCAAGGCCAAACAGACTACCGGTGACGCCTACTTGTTATGGCGGATCAAACAGCTCGTCGCCGCAGGCGAGCTGGATGTGCAGGGGGAGTTAAAAGGGATGCGCGATTTTGAGATCAAAACCAAATCCGGATCGCCGGTTGGCGAAGTGACCGTCACCGCAAACCCCACCGAATGAAGCAAGTGATCAAATGGGAGGAGGCCGCCATGTTTGCGCTCAGTATTATGCTGATTGCCCCGCTGCCATATGCCTGGTATTGGTGGCTGGTCTGGATCCTGGCGCCCGACCTTAGTATGATCGCCTACCTCGGCGGGAATAAGGTTGGTGCTGTCGGTTATAATATCGCCCATCATAAGGGCATAGCTATCGCCCTGTACGCTGCGGGTCTCTATACCGGACATCCGGCTCCCGAATATGCCGGCATGATCCTTTTTGGCCATTCCAGTATGGATCGCGCCATGGGCTATGGGCTCAAACGGTTCACCGGTTTCCAGGATACCCACCTCGGGAAGATCGGGAAGCAGCGCCAAACACCCTCATGAATATCCTTTCCATCCACCATATCGCTATCCTTACAGACGATTATGAGAAAAGCAAGCGTTTCTATACCGAAGTGCTGGGTTTCGAAGTGATCCGGGAAACGTACCGCGCCGGACGGCGGTCCTATAAGCTGGACCTGGCGATCGCCGGCCACTATCAGATCGAGTTGTTCTCTTTTCCGGACTTCCGGGAAAGGGGCAGTTACCCTGAAGCCAAAGGCCTCCGCCACCTTGCTTTTGCCGTAGACAACGTCGATGGGGCTGCGGCGGAACTGGTAGAAAAAGGCGTCCTCGTCGAACCCGTTCGCGTCGACGAACTGACCGGGAAAAGATTCGTGTTCTTCAACGACCCTAACGGGCAGCCATTGGAGTTGTACGAACGATAACCTGATGACCGAATAAAATCGGGCTCCGCCCGTTTTAAACCCTAATTTTGACCATGGCCAAGAGTAAAGTCACAGAAGATTTTCATGTAAATGATTCCGGGGTAACCGGCCAGTACAAGAACTGGTTCCTCGACTATGCCTCCTATGTTATTCTCGAACGGGCAGTGCCGGCCGTCGATGACGGGCTTAAACCCGTTCAGCGCCGTATCCTGCATTCCATGAAAGAGATGGACGACGGCCGTTTCAACAAGGTGGCCAATATCATCGGCCAAAGCATGCAATACCACCCCCATGGCGACGCCAGCATTGGCGAAGCCCTGGTCAATATGGGTCAAAAAGACCTGCTCATCGATACCCAGGGTAACTGGGGCGACGTCCGCACCGGCGACGAAGCGGCAGCCGCGCGCTACATCGAAGCCCGCCTGAGTAAATTCGCCCTCGAAGTCGGCTTCAACGCCAAGATCACCGAATGGCAATTGAGCTATGACGGCCGTCGGAATGAGCCGGTCACTCTCCCCATGAAATTCCCGCTGCTGCTGGCCCAGGGGGCGGAAGGCATCGCCGTCGGTCTGGCCACCAAGATCCTCCCGCATAACTTCTGCGAGCTGTGCGAAGCCGCCGTGAAATACCTCCGGAATAAAAAATTTGAATTGTACCCCGACTTTCTGACGGCAGGGATGATCGATACCACTAACTACAACGATGGTAAACGCGGCGGAAAGGTGCGCGTCCGCGCTCATATCGAAGAATCCGACAAGAAAACACTATTGATAAAGGACGTCCCCTATGGCGTGACTACGACCCAACTCATCGACTCGATCCTTAAAGCCAATGAGCAGGGAAAGATCAAGATCAAGAAAGTAACCGACAACACCGCTGCGGTGGTAGAGATACAAATCGACCTCGCACCCGGCATCTCTCCGGACATTACTATCGATGCACTCTACGCCTTCACGGACTGCGAAGTCAGCATTTCCCCGAATGCATGCGTCATCATCGACCAAAAGCCCCGGTTCCTTGGGGCCAAAGACCTTTTACAGCTCTCCGTCGACCACACGACAGAACTGCTGAAAAAAGAACTCGAGATCAGGCTTGGCGAGTTGCAGGACAAATGGCACTACACTTCGCTGGAAAAGATCTTCTTTGAGAAAAAGATCTATAAAGAACTGGAAAAAAGACACGCCGATTGGGAAAAGGTTTTGGAGGCTATAGCCGAAGCATTCGTACCGTTCAAAAAACAGCTCAAACGGGCTATCAGCCGCGAAGACATCGTAAAGCTTACCGAAAAACCCGTCCGGCGTATCTACAAACTCGATATCGAAGAACTGAACGATCAGATAAAGGCCCTGGAAGGTGACATGAAACAGGTGCGGCACGACATCAATCATCTCGTCGATTTCGCCGTCGCCTGGTACGAGAACCTGCTGAAGAAATATGGCAAGGGCCGCGAACGAAAGACGGAGATCAAACTCTTCGAAGCCATCCAGGCTCAGCAGGTGGCGATTGCGAATGTAAAGCTGTATGTCAACCGCGAAGACGGGTTTATCGGCACCGGGTTAAAGAAGGACGAATTCGTCACCGACTGTTCCGATCTGGATGATATTATCGCCTTTACAAAAGGCGGGAAAATGAAAGTCGTAAAAGTCGCTGACAAAGTCTTTATCGGGAAAGATATTCTCTATGTCGGCGTATTCGGTAAGAATGACGAACGGACGACCTACAACATGATCTATGTTGACGGTAAGACCACGATCAGCTACGCGAAACGCTTTAATGTGACCGGAGTGACCCGCGGTAAAGAATACGACCTGACTAAAAGCGGTGACCCGAAGACCCGCGTTCACTATCTTTCCGCCAACCCTAACGGTGAGGCGGAAGTCGTCCGGATAATCCTTAGTCCCAGCACCCCGGCGAAACGCAAGGAGTTCGATTTTCATTTCGAAGAACTGGAGATCAAGAACCGCAGCAGCATAGGCAACCAGGTAACAAAATACGCGATCCGGACCGTTAAATTCAAAGAAGCGGGCAAGTCGACCCTCAGCGGGAGAAAACTATGGTTCGATCCGACGTTCGGCCGGCTCAATACGGAGGAGAAAGGCGAGTACCTCGGCAGCTTCGAAGGCGACGAACGGCTGCTCGTCATCTATAATGACGGCAATTATGAGATCACCGACACCGAACTGACAAACCGCTACGACGCGGACAAGATCATAGAGATCCGGAAATTCGATCCGGAGAAGATCATCACCGCTATTTACCTCGACAACGAGAAACAACAATACAACGTCAAGCGGTTCAAGATCGAAACGACAACGCTCAATAGTAAATTCCTTTTTATCAAAGAAGGGGAGGGGAATCGCCTGGAGTTGATCACCCTGCATCCCGAGCCGGTCGCGGTTGTCAAATCCGGCCGGGGCGCCGGCGCGAAGACACAAAAGATCAAGATCTCAGGATTTGTTGAAGTAATGGGCTGGAAGGCGGTCGGAAGCAAGCTTATCGACTTTACAAAAAGCACCGAGATCGGCTGGGGCCAAAAAGAGGAAGCAAAGGAAGAACCGCCGCAACCGGAACTATTTTAAGCGGACGGCCGTTGTATCGATAGCGAACAACCCCGGAGTTAATACTCTTCTAAAAACTTGAACGCCAGAATTTTAAATTGCTGGCATTTTTTTGGCGGCGGCTTCGTAAATAAACCGGCAGCCATGATCAGAAACCATTTCCTCGTCGCCTGGAGAAACCTGCTCAAAAACAAGGGTTATACATCCATTAACATCCTCGGCCTCGCAATCGGTATGGCCGTAACCCTGCTGATTGCCCTTTGGGCCATCCGCCAATATTCATATGACCGGTTCCTCCCGGGATTCCGGCAGGCCTACCATGTAAAGATGAATTTCACAGGCCAGCATGACGGGACGACCACACAGGATGCGACTTCCCTGCCGTTGGCCGATGTGCTGCGGAAAGAGGTGCCCGGCATCAAACGCGTGGCGGAAGCAAACTGGATCGGCAATGACGCGAGCGGTCTGGTGGTTGGTGACAAAAAACTATATGTAAACGGCGGTGCGGCGGGTTCGGCTTTCTGGCAGATATTCCCCTTTCCATTTGTAAAGGGCGATCCGGCGACCGCCTTTCGTGACCCTTACTCGATCGTGATCGACCAAGCCACCGCCAAAGCTTTATTCGGCGAAAAAGACCCCCTCAATCAGGCGATCAAAATCGATAACGATAAAATTGTGAAGGTGACCGGAGTTATCAAAAATATTCCATCCAACTCTTCCCTTAAATTTAGTTTTCTGCTGCCATTTGACTTTTTGGAGCAAACGCAGGACTGGATCCGGCAATCCCGTACACATTGGACATACAACTCCTTCCAAATCTTCGTCCAGCTGGACTCCGGTGCCAGTTACGCCAATATCGCGCCGAAGATCAAAAACCTGGTATACGACAGGAGCCCCGAAATGAGGGCGGGGAAACCGGCGATCTGGCTACAGCCCCATATGGACGAACACCTTTATTCCGAGTATAAAAACGGCAAGGTGGCCGGCGGGTTTATCGACTATGTGCACCTTTTTACGATTATCGGTCTGCTGGTGCTGGTCATCGCCTGCGTCAATTTCATGAACCTGTCAACCGCCCGATCGGAAAAGAGGGCGCGAGAGGTTGGCGTCCGGAAAGCTTTGGGCTCAAAGCGAAAAGACCTCATCGTCCAGTTCCTGACTGAATCGACTGTTATTGCCGGAATCTCTTCGCTATTGGCTATGCTGCTGGTTCAATTGCTGTTACCCGCGTTCAACGCGATGACCAGCGAAACCATCCGGATGCCCTGGTCCAGCCCGGTCTTCTGGTTTTGCATGCTGGGTTATGTCTTGCTGACCGGTCTGTTTGCCGGCAGCCGCCCCGCCGTGTACCTGTCCTCGTTCAACCCGGTCAGCGTGCTGAAGGGAGCCGTTACCGCCGGCAGATCGGCCACCTTCTCCCGGAGAGTTTTGGTCGTGATGCAATTCAGTTGCTCGGTAGCGTTGATCATCAGCACGATCATCGTTTACCGGCAGCTGCAATATGCCAAAGACCGGCCGATCGGGTATGATGCCAACCGGTTAATGATGACCGATATGAGCGCCGATCTGGTGAAAAATTTTAATGCGCTGCGGCAGGAGATGATCAATACGGGCATGGTCGAAGATGCCGCCACATCTTCCAGCATCGTCACGGAAATGCAAAGCCATTGTTCCCTGGACAACTGGCCGGGTAAGACGGCAGCCGACGAATCGGTCAACATCGGCTCGGTCTGGGTTTCTGCCAGTTACTTCAAAGCTCTTGGTATGCAGGTCGTCGCCGGGAGAGACTTTTCAACCGACATCCATGCCGACTCGGGTGGCGTGATCCTCAATGAAGCGGCCGTGCGGCGCATCGGGCTGAAAGACCCGATCGGCAAGTTGGTTACCTGGAATTGCATCGGCGCCCCGGTCCGCGTTCTCGGCGTGGTGAAGGATGCCCTGATGGAATCGCCGTTCAAACCCGTTGCACCCGCTATCTTTTACCACAGCGACTGGGGAAACAGCCTCTTATACCGGCTGTCGGCTCATACAAAAACCCGGGATGCGCTTCCCGCACTGGCAAAGCTGTTTGAGAAATACAACCCGGCCTATCCGTGGAGCTATCACTTCGTCGATGAGGTATATAATCAGAAATTCGATCTCGAAGTGCTGGTTGGAAGACTGGCCGGCATTTTTGCCGGGCTGGCCATTCTGATCTCCTGTCTTGGCTTGTTCGGCCTGGCCGCCTTCGTGGCCGAGCAGCGGACACGCGAGATCGGTATCCGCAAGGTGCTGGGCGCTTCCGTTTCTCAGTTGTGGGTGCTGCTTTCGATGGACTTCCTGCTATTGGTGCTGATCAGTTGCGTGATCGCGTCGCCGATTGCCTTTTATTTTCTCCACGGCTGGCTGCAACAATATGACTATCGCATTTCGATCGGAGCCGCCGTATTCCTGCTCGCCGCCGCAATGGCAATCCTGATTACCGTGCTGACCGTGAGCTTCCAGGCAATAAAGGCGGCAATGGCGAACCCGGTAAAAAGCATCCGGACGGAATAGACAAGACTAGCGTTTCTTCCTCCGCAGCTCCACCGTCGCATTTTCGGTCAGGCTGCTGCTCAGGAAAACTTCGTAACGGTTGATCCCATCCGTAATGACCATCAGCGCCGTATTGGGCGGAATGCGTCCAAGGTTCTCCGCGAACATACTGACCTCCGTAAGCTCACGCGCACTGTCGAGGTGGAGGTAAAGATTGAACGCCTTCGCCTCAAGACCCTGGTGGCTTAAGACGAGCTGCTTATTGACAAAAACCGAAATACTGTCACCGTCGATCTCCCCGTTATCGTAGAAACTGAGCCGGACCGAGTCCGACTCTACCACCAGTTCGCGATTCAGCACGGCCTTGCGACTGGCAAACGAAGCCGCCAGCTTAACGCTGTCCCTTGCTGTCGCCACCGCAGCCGCCGCCGTCGCGCTGTCCGCCGGCGCCGGAGCAACCACCTTTCCGCTATCGCCCCTCGCAACGCCACTATCCCCCCGAACCAGGCCGCTATCCTCGCCCGCCGGCAAGTCGATTACGGGCGCAACCGGCGCCCCGGCCCTGACCTCGTCGACGACTTTTTCATCCGACTGCGGTTTCCAAATTCGCGCCCGGGCCGCCATCAGCATCGTGCTGTCCTGGCTATCGTCCGCTCTGTCCAACGAATAACTGACCTTCAGATCGGGACACATGTACTTATATTTTCCGTCATGATAAAACGTTCCCGTCAGCCTGCTTCCCGCCCTCGACGTGACCAGTATCCCTCTGAAATTAGTCATGCAGTCGATACTGTTGACGGTCGAATTGGAGCCATAGTAGATCACGGGAAGATTGAGAATGATGATTTCCCGGGTCCTGGGATTGTAGGTACCGTGGATAAAATAGCTCTGGTATTTATCCCGGAAATAATAGCCGAATATCCCTTGGACCCGCGTCCCCTTTTGTTTGATCACCAACTCGGTCAGATAGTTATTATGGAGCCCGCTGAGGTCGACATCCGCCCGTCCATACCAGGAGCCGGAAATGGTTTGCGCCTGCAACAGGGTAGGGGCGATCCAGAGGACGATATAGAATAATATTCGCATCGACTGATTCGAATGAGTGGCTTAATACCGGTTCAAATGGCGTTTGATCTCCTTCTCCGTATCCCGCTGCCTGATCGACTCGCGTTTGTCGAAGTTCTTCTTGCCCTTTCCTAATCCAATCTCCAGCTTGGCATAACCCTTCTCATTAAAAAAGATCCGCAAAGGCACCAGGGTATATCCTTTTTCCTTGAGCTTATTGTCCAACTTTCGCAATTCGCGCTTGTGGAGCAACAGCTTCCGGTCGTGAACGGCCAGGTGATTGTTTGTGGTCCCCAACCGATATTCTGCAATGTGCATATTGCGCACCCAAAGCTCACCCTGGAAAAACACACAATAGCTGTCGGCAAAATTCACTTTCCCTTCCCGGATGGACTTTACCTCCGTACCTGCCAATACCATGCCCGCATCGTATTTTTCTTCGATGAAATAGTCATGGTAGGCAGATCTGTTTTTAATTTCGCTCATATCATAGCCGGTCCGCGAGCATACGCCTGCCTTTCGGGAACTTCGCCCTTGCCACCGGCAAGGGCGCTTTCGTAACCTTCGGTTACCCCTTAAAAAGGGTCAGCAGCGTGGCGATCCGCTCTTTCAATTCTTTTCTATTAACGATAAAATCTAAAAAACCGTGTTCGAGCAGGAATTCGCTCCGCTGGAATCCTTCGGGCAGGTCCTTTTTGATGGTCTCCTTGATGACGCGGGGACCGGCAAAACCGATCAGCGCCCCCGGTTCGGCGATATTCAAATCGCCCAACATGCCAAAGGACGCAGAGATGCCGCCAAACGAAGGATCGGTCAGAAGGGAGATATAGGGAATTTTGGCATCTGTCAGTTGCGATAACTTTCCCGACACTTTGGCCAGCTGCATCAGGGAAAAGGCGCTTTCCATCATCCGGGCACCGCCCGATTTGCAGATGATCAGCAACGGTAGCCGGTGTTGAAGACAGTAGTCGGCGGCCCGCGAAATTCGTTCTCCCATCACACTCCCCAGGGATCCGCCGATAAATTCGAAGTCCATGCAGCCAATCACCATCCGGTGTTCCCTGACCTCACCGACGGCAATCCGGATAGAATCCGTGATCTCGGTCTTTGCCCAGGTCTCCTCCAGCCGTTTCTGATATGACTTAAGGTCGGTAAAATGCAGGAAGTCCTTTGACCGGATGTTCTCGAACAGGACCTCATATTGATTGTCGTCAAAAAGGATCTCAAAATATTCCGAGCTGCCGATCCGGTGATGATGCGAACACTTCGGACACACAAAGATATTTTCCCGCAGCTCCGTAACGGTACAGATGTAGTTGCAGTTGGGGCACTTCGTCCAGAGACCTTCCGGCGTTTCCTTCTTCTCCGCTGTGCTGGTCAGAATGCCTTTTTTGATGCGTCTGAACCAACCGCTTTTGCTCTCCTCACTCTGCCCTTCATCGCCCGCCAGGTTGGCTTCAAAATCGTCGTCATGTTTCATGGACTGTTGTTTGCAGATTTTGGCGGCAAAGATACTAAAGAGCGGCCATTTATGGCTATCCTGTCTTATTGGCCCCAAAAAATGCAAATGAAAAGGTTTTTGCAACCAATCCTGTACTAAATTTGCGCGGTTGTCCAAATCCTCAATCTTTCGAGAATTATGAAATGGTCTGAACTCTTTACGTCCTCCGTAGGCAAGAAATTCGTCATGGGCCTTACGGGTATATTCCTGATCCTCTTTTTGATCGTCCACGTCGGCCTCAACGCCTGCATCTGGGCTGACGATGGGGGTAAGATGTTTAACGTCGCCGCCGATTTTATGGCTACCACGGTCGTGATGCGCATCCTTGAAGTCGGGCTATTTGTCGGGTTCATCCTCCATATCGTCCAGGCCTATCTCCTGGAGCTGCAGAACAGGCGCAAACGCGGCATCGGCTACCGGGTCCCCATGGGCAATAAAGGAAGCAAATGGTACTCCCGCTACATGGGTTGGCTGGGCACTTTTATTCTCCTTTTTCTGGTCATTCACCTGAAGAATTTTTGGGTCCAGACCCGTTTCGTCAAACCGGAGGACTACCGCCAGGTTTATAACGGTGTCGAGATGTTCGACCTATATCGGTTGATGCAGGATACGTTCACCAACCCCTGGATCGTCCTGGCCTACCTGATTGGTTGCATATCCCTGGCATTTCACCTGATGCATGGGTTTCAGAGCTCCTTCCGGTCCCTCGGGGTCCATAACGATCGATATCTCCGGCTGGTGAAAGGGGCCGGCTATGGCTTCGCAATCATTGTGCCGCTTGCTTTCGCCATGATGCCCGTCTCCATCTACTTCAACTGGATATAGGCGCCGATCCGATCCAAAACCGAATAACAATACAATCATCAGAACCAACAATAATCTGTCATCATGCTAAACGCAAAAATCCCCGGCGGTCCTCTGGAAAAAAAATGGGAAGATTATAAAGGTCATGTGAAGCTGGTGAACCCAGCCAACAAACGAAGCCTGGAAGTCATCATTATCGGCACCGGCCTGGCCGGTGCCTCCGCGGCAGCCTCGCTCGGCGAGTTGGGGTATAAAGTAAAAGCATTCTGTTTCCAGGACTCCCCGCGCCGCGCGCATAGCATCGCCGCACAGGGAGGCATCAACGCTGCCAAAAACTACCAGAACGATGGCGACAGCACGTTTCGCCTCTTTTACGATACCATCAAGGGCGGTGACTACCGGTCCCGGGAAGCCAATGTCTACCGCCTTGCAGAGGTTAGCGCCAGTATTATAGACCAGTGCGTCGCGCAGGGTGTTCCTTTTGCGCGCGAGTATGGCGGGCTTCTCAGCAACCGCTCCTTTGGCGGCGTACAGGTTCAGCGGACCTTCTATGCCGCCGGCCAGACCGGTCAGCAACTGCTGATCGGGGCCTACCAGGCGCTCGAACGGCAGGTGGCGCTGGGCAATGTCGAAATGTACTCCCGCCACGAAATGCTGGATATTGTCGTCATCGACGGAAAGGCCCGGGGTATCATCGCCCGCAACCTGGTCACTGGTGCGCTGGAGCGCTATTTCGGCCACGCGGTACTGCTGGCAAGCGGCGGCTATGGGAACGTCTTCTACCTGTCAACCAATGCGATGGGCAGCAATACTTCCGCCATCTGGAAAGCGCACAAAAAGGGTGCCTGGTTCGGTAACCCCTGCTTTACCCAGATCCACCCGACCTGTATCCCCGTTACCGGCGACCATCAGTCGAAATTGACGCTGATGTCGGAGTCGCTGCGGAATGACGGCCGGATTTGGGTGCCAAAGCAAAAAGACGACCCCCGGAAACCAAACGATATCCCGCCGGACGAACGCGACTATTACCTCGAAAGAAGATATCCGGCCTTTGGCAATCTCGTTCCCCGAGATGTGGCCTCCCGTGCCGCCAAGGAGCGCTGCGACGCAGGCTTTGGCGTGGGTACCTCCAAACAGGCCGTTTACCTGGATTTCGCCTCGGCCATCGAACGATTCGGGAAGACCGAATGCCGGAAGCATGGCATCGAAAACCCGACCCCCGAGGAGGTTCGAGCACATGGAATAGAAGTCATTAAGGAGAAATACGGCAACCTCTTCGATATGTACGCAAAGATCACCGGTGAGGATCCTTACCATTCACCCATGCGCATCTACCCCGCCGTTCACTACACGATGGGTGGACTGTGGGTCGACTATGAGCTGATGACGACCGTCCCGGGCCTCTACGCGCTGGGTGAAGCTAACTTCAGCGATCACGGCGCCAACCGGCTGGGCGCTTCGGCACTCATGCAGGGCCTCGCCGACGGATATTTCGTTATCCCCTATACGATCGGTAATTTCCTGGCGGGTGAGATCCGGACCGCGCCCATCCCTACCACCCATGCTGCATTTGAAGAAACGGAAAAGTCGGTGGCCGACCGCCTGCAAAAACTAAAGGGAATCAACGGCACACAGAGTCCCGAAAGTTTCCACAAGCGCCTTGGAAAGATCATGTGGGACAAATGCGGCATGGCTCGCAACGCGGCCGGCCTGAAGGAAGCGATCACGGAGATCAGGGCGCTGAAGACCGAGTTCTGGCGCGACCTCCGTGTCACCGGCGAGATCGCCGAATTCAACCCCGAGTTGGACAAAGCCGGGCGGGTTGCCGATTTTATCGAACTGGGTGAACTGATGTGTGAAGATGCTCTCGACCGCCGCGAAAGCTGCGGCGGCCACTTTCGCGAAGAGATGCAGACGGAGGACGGAGAGGCAAGACGGGATGATGAACATTTCAGTTTCGTTTCCGCCTGGGAATACAAGAGTGACGGCGGCTGGGAACTGCACAAGGAGCCGCTCGAATTCGAAGTAGCTCACCCCAGCCAGCGGAGCTATAAATAAACGATGAAAATCCGACCCGGCCGACAAGGTCCGCATCAAACAAAAGAATTACTTGAACTAGTTGAAAAATAAACGCACGCATTAAGAGAAATTTATGGAACACTATACGATGAACCTCAACCTCAACGTCTGGAGGCAGCGCAACAGCAAGGATAAAGGCCGGTTCGAGACGTACACCGTGAACGGCATTTCCAGCGAAATGTCCTTCCTGGAGATGTTCGACGTTCTCAATGAGCGCCTGGTCCGCGAAGGGAAGGATCCGATCGCTTTCGACCACGACTGCCGCGAAGGCATCTGCGGAATGTGTTCCATGTATATCAATGGCAGGCCTCACGGCCCCTGGCAAGGAACGACCACCTGCCAGTTACACATGCGTGCGTTCCGGGACGGCGATACCATCGTGGTCGAGCCATGGCGCGCCAACGCATTTCCCGTCATAAAAGACCTTGTCGTCGACCGTAGCGCCTTTGACCGTATTATCCAGGCCGGGGGTTATATCTCTGTCAATACCGGCAACGCCGTAGACGCCAACGCCATCCCGATCGAGAAGGACAAAGCCGACACCGCATTTGCCGCCGCTGCATGTATCGGTTGCGGCGCCTGCGTGGCCGCCTGCAAGAACAGTTCGGCGCTGCTTTTCCTCTCCGCCAAGGTCTCGCATCTCGCCCTTCTCCCTCAGGGCGGCCCTGAGCGCAAAAACCGCGTAGTCGATATGATCGCCCAGATGGATAAGGAGGGATTCGGGAGCTGCACCGCCACCGGCGCCTGCGAAGCCGTTTGCCCAAAAGAGATATCCATCACCAATATCGCCCGGCTCAATGCGGAATATGCCCGGGCAGGAGCCACCGCGGATAAATAAGGCGCCAGCCATCCGCTTCGCCCCCGCGCCCGATCCCGCCGCCCGGCCCCATTCAGCCCGAAAATCCGGCCGATTTGTCTTACCTTTGCGCGGCAATACAGGAAACGCATCATGATCAGAGTGAATAACGTGACCCTTTCTTTCGGCAAAAGGGTTCTATTTGACGAAGTTAATCTCAGCTTTACAAAAGGGAATTGCTATGGCGTTATCGGCGCTAATGGAGCAGGAAAATCGACTTTTTTAAAGATCCTGGCCGGTGACATCGATCCGACAAAGGGCTCCATAGAAATAACGCCTGGCGAGCGGATGGCTGTGTTGAACCAGAACCACTTCGCATTCGACGACAATACCGCCCTCCATACCGTCCTGATGGGGCACAAGCGCATGTGGAGCGTCATGCAGGAACGCGATTCCATCTACGCGAAAGCAGATTTCACCGAAGAAGACGGCATTCGCGCCGGCGAGCTCGAGGGCGAATTCGGCGAGATGGGAGGCTATACCGCGGAAAGTGACGCAGCCGCTCTCCTCAGCGACCTCGGCGTAAAAGAGTCCCTCCACGGCACATTGATGCGCGAACTTCCCGGTGCTGTCAAGGTCCGGGTCTTGCTCGCCCAGGCCTTGTTTGGCAACCCCGATATCCTGATCCTCGACGAACCGACCAATGATCTCGACGTAGAAACGATCAACTGGCTGGAGAATTTCCTGGCGGATTACGAGAATATTGTCATCGTCGTTTCCCACGACCGGCACTTCCTTGACGCCGTGTGCACTCACGTTGCGGACGTCGATCGCCAAAAGATCAGGATCTTTACCGGCAACTATACATTCTGGTATGAATCTTCCCAACTGATGGCCCGCCAACTGTCCGACAAGAACAAAAAGACGGAAGACAAACGTGCCGCCCTGCTCGAGTTCATCGCCCGGTTCTCCGCAAACGCCAGTAAATCCAAACAAGCTACCTCGCGAAAAAAAGCCCTTGAAAAGTTAACGATCGAAGAGATCGAGCCTTCCAATCGTCGCTACCCCGGCATCATATTCAAACAGCTGCGGGAAGTGGGCAATCAGATCCTTAACGTCGAAAAGCTGGGGAAAAAAGCGGAAGACGGCCGATGGTTGTTCTCCAATGTAACCTTCAGCGTGAACAAGGGTGACAAGATCGCATTTGTCAGCAAAGACCATTTGGCCCTCGCTACGTTTTTCAACATCATCAACGGGCTCACCCATCAGGATAGCGGAAAATTCGAGTGGGGCACAACTGTTACAAAAGCCTATCTGCCCAACGATAACACAGACTATTTTACCGGTGAGCAGATCAACCTGATGGACTGGCTGCGCCAATTCGTTCCTCCGCACGTCACCGATGTGGACGAGCCGTTCCTTCGCGGGTTCCTGGGAAAGATGTTGTTCAGCGGAGATGAAGTGCTAAAAAATACGCACGTGCTCTCCGGCGGTGAAAAGGTGCGGTGCATGATCAGCCGGATGATGCTCCAGGATCCTAACGTCGTTATCCTCGATGAGCCGACCAACCATTTGGACCTGGAGTCGATCCAGGCATTCAACGAAAGCATGAGCAATTTCAAGGGGATCGTGATGCTGACCTCCCATGACCATACCTTCCTTCAAACCGTGGCCAACCGGGTCATCGAGTTGACCCCCGCCGGCATCATCGACCGCCTCACGTCCTTCGACGAGTTCCTGGAAGACGCGAGGGTCAAACAGTTGCGGGAAGAAATGTACCCGCAGGAAGCCCTGGCGAAAGTCTGACCGGTCCGAACGCCGCCACACCCCACCGCCATGCCTGCCAGTCCCGCCTGCGATCGCCGCGGAGCACACCGGTCCCAAAATCCCCCTAACACCCTGATTTTGTCCGATTTGATGCAATAAATCCAAATTTTATGCATTTTAGGATAAACCCCGCTCGTCGTTGGTCAAAGGACTGCTTATACTGGTGTTGATTGGCTGCGGTTTTTGCCTCCCGGTAAGCGCTCAGCAACCTCCGGTCAAACCGGCAACGGAAACCGCTGACACCGCCAAACCCACATCCGCAGATACAACCGGACCGGCACGTCGCGATACCGTCAAACCCGCACCTGCGGACACCACCAGACCCGCACCTACGGATACCACCAAATCCGCACGCCCCGATTCCGCCAAACCCGCGCCCCCCGACACGACCAGGTCCAGCCCCCCGGACCCCCTGAAATTTACCTTGATCAATCCCACAACCGACACCATCGCCCCGCCCCCGGCCGTCGCCACCCGTTCCGACACCCTCCGTTCCGACACCCTACACCCTGACAGCCTCGCGTTCGCCCGCGACTCCCTTCGCCGCCGCGACTCCCTTCGCCGGGCGAATTTTATCCCCGACGCATCCGCCCTCCAACACCAGATCGATTCGGCCAACAACGCCGGAACCCGGACCAACACCGTCGACTCGCTCAAACTTCGCCTGGATGCAGCGCTCGCTGCCGCCGCTAACAATCCGACGCGGACCAGCAGGTTGCCGGGCCTGCCGAGTCGCAACAGCAATTCGCCTGCCTACAGCCCGCCCACCGGAATCAGCAGCCCACCGCTAGCCGGCCTGCCGGCCTCTCCCCCCATCACCGGCGGAATCGCATCGGCCGGAGCACAGCAAACGGTTCCCGGCTCCCGGAACCCGCCATCCGTTCTTACCCGCCGAAATGGGCCGCCAACCCGCTCGAACTTCCACCGCAAGGCGATTCCCGTCCACGGCGGATCGACAACGCTTGATACACTTAGTATCGTGCCGGGCTCCTTCTCGATCCGCGATGTCGATACCGGAGCCTATCGGCTCGACTGGGTTAACGGTAGCTTGTCCTGGGTGCACCCGCCGGCAACGGACACGGTCACGGTATACTACCGCAGCTTTCCATACAAATTGAACGCGGTCGGGAGACACTTTAACTATGACAGCATTATCAATTATTTCCTTGTGCGCCCCTACGACCCGCGCCGGACAGGCAGAACCTCCGAAGACAATTTCTTCAACTTCGGCAATATCACCTACAACGGGAGCTTTGGTCGCTCCATCAGCTTCGGCAATAGCCAGGACGCAGTCGTGACCTCCAATCTGAACCTTCAGATCAGCGGCTATCTCGCGGACAGCATCCGGATCGAGGCGGCGATCACCGATAATAACATTCCGATACAGCCGGATGGTACCACCGCCGATCTCAATGAATTCGACAAGATCTACCTTCAGTTTTCAAGGAAGAACTGGGCGTTGACCATGGGGGATATCGATCTTCGCCAAAACCGTAACTATTTCCTGAGCTTTTACAAGCGTCTGCAAGGCGCGAGCTTTGAGACGACCGAAAAACTGGGTGAGCACGTCACCAACAAACTGCTGACCAGCGCAGCCATCGCAAAGGGAAAGTTCAATCGCAACATTTTTCAAGGCCAGGAAGGCAACCAGGGGCCATACCAGCTCTTTGGCGCCAACAACGAATCCTTTTTTATCGTCCTCGCCGGGACCGAAAAAGTCTTTATCGACGGCCAGCTGATGCAGCGCGGCGAAAATGCCGACTACACCATCAACTACAACACGGCGCAGGTGACATTCACGGCAAACCGCATGATCACCCAGGATGCACGTATCCAGGTCGAATTCGAATATGCGGACCGCAATTACCTTAACGTAAACCTGTACCTGTATGACGAATTGCACATCGGCGACAAGCTGAAACTCCGGATGGGCGTGTTCAGCAACAGCGACGCCAGGAACTCTCCGATCGACCAATCACTGACCCCGGACATGAACCGGTTCCTCGCCGGTCTTGGTGACAGCATCCAGCATGCCTATTACCCGGTTGCCAATATCGACACCTTTGCTGCAGGAAAAATCCTGTACCAGAAGATCGATACCACCTACAAGAATGCCGCCGGCGTCCTCGTCCATGACTCGATCTACGTGTTCTCAGCAAACAGTGCAGCCTCACTCTACAACCTGAGCTTTGCCAATGTGGGCCCGGGATATGGCAACTATGTACCCTACCTGAACGGGATAAATGGCAACGTATACGTCTGGGTCGCGCCCGTCAACGGCGTTCCGCAGGGTTCCTACGAAGCGGCGGAATTCCTTGTCACGCCGAAGACCCAGCAGATCGTTACGGTCGGCGCAGACTACGCCGTCAGTAAGAATACCGCGATTACCGCCGACGTTGCAGGGAGCAACTATAATATCAATACCCTGTCCACTATCCAAAAGAACAACGACATGGGTTCCGCCGCGAAATTCTCCCTGCGGAACGTCCGACCCCTCAACGCTACCGGTCTTCTTCTGACGACCAACCTCGGCTACGAATACGTACAGAAGAACTTCGCACCCATCGAACCGCTTCGCTCCGTGGAATTCACCCGCGACTGGGGCCTGACCCTGGCGACCAACCCGGCTACGGAGAAGATCTACACGGCAAGCTTCCTCATGAATGACAAGAAATCAAACTCCCTCCGGTACGAGATCGGCCGCTACGAACGGAGCGACGGCTTTGTCGGGATGCGGAATGCAATAATCCATCGCCAGACAATCGATAGCTTTCATATTTTTGACCAGATCAGCCTGACCACGAGCGATAGCAACAGCTTTTCCGGACACTACTTCCGTCCGTCCGTTGACATATCCAGAAAAATCCCCTTTCTAAAGAACTATACCCTCGGCGGCAACTACTCCCTCGAAGACAACGAAAACCTCGACAAGAAAGCCGATACCCTCGCAGCCACCAGCTTCCTGTTCCACACCTGGACCGCCTACCTACGGTCGCCGGAGAAGAACCTAAACCGCTGGGGAATATCGTATGCCGTACGCGACAATGCCTATGCCCGGGCCCGCGACATGATAAAAGGGGACCGGAGCAGGACCATCAGTGTTTTCGCCGACCTCCTGCACAACCCCCACGAGCAGGTGCATTTCACCGCGAGCTACCGGACGGTGAAGATCCTCGATAGCGCCATCGACGCCAAAAGCCCCGACAGCACTACCGCCACCATCGGTTCGAGCAATACCCTGCTGACCCGGGTGGAATACCTGATCAACGAGTGGAAAGGCATGGTCAAAGGCAACCTGCTCTATGAGATCGGGGCGGGCCAGCAGCAGGAATTGAGCTATACCTATCTGCAGGTCCCCGCCGGTACGGGGCAATACGCCTGGATTGACTACAACAAGGACGGTCTTCAGCAATTGAACGAATTCGTGCTTGCCCAGTTTCCCGACCAAGCCCAATATATCCGGGTATATACGCCCTCCGGCATCTTCGTGCGTGCCGCCTATACGACGTTCAACTATAGTCTTTCATTTACACCCAAAGCCCTCTTTGGTCCAAAAAGTACCGGCTTCCCGTCCTTCCTTGCCCGAATGACCCTGCAGTCCTCCCTGCAGATGACCCAGAAGCAGCTTGCGAACGGCGGCATCCAATGGAACCCGTTTAAAGACCCCGTTCAGGACACGGCGCTGATCACCCGCACGATGATCATGGCCAATACGTTTTCGTTTAACCGAACGGACCCGCATTGGGGATTTGATATCAGCAACACCCGCAACAGCGCCAAAAGCCTGCTTACATATGGCTTCGAAAACCGCCAAAACAACGAATGGTCGCTTCGCACGCGGATCAATATGAATAAATCGGTGGCATTCACGACGACGATCAAACAAGGATCCGGCCAGTTGATCAACTCCAGTTCAAATTTCGACAGCAGCAACTATAACCTGAGGCTTTACTCACTCGAACCCGACCTGATCTATACGCATAAATCCAACCTGCGAATCGGGATCGGCTACCGCCTCAGCACCAAAACAAACGCCCCTGAATGGGGAGCCCAGAACTACTCCTCCACCGGTATCAACTCGGACTTTAAGTACAATATCCTCCAAAGCACTTCGATCCAGGGAAAATTCATTTTTAGCAACATCACTTATACGTCAAAGGAAGGGATCCCGAGCTTCACCTCGCCGGTTGCCTACACCATATTGGAAGGATTGGCGCCGGGCCGGAACTACGAGTGGGGCCTTGATTTTACAAAACGGCTTGGCTCCAGCCTGGAGATCAGCCTTCAATACGAAGGCCGGAAACCATCCGGACAAGGCGTCATCAACACGGGGCGGGCCGCCCTCAGGGCAATCCTTTAAAATAGGAAGCCGGGGTCATAGACCCCGGCTTCCTTCATATTTTGTCCAGTCGAGAAACGTTTAGCTGAAAAGCCCGCCCTTCTTCAGGGTCTGAGTGCCTTCTCCTATCTTGAAACCATTGTGATAGATCTCGATCTTGTAGTCACCTTTGCTGAACTGGCTATTCTGCTTCCAGGCAAACTGTACGGCCTTGGTCTTGCCGGCTTCGAAATCTACAGGCACCTTGGCGGTGTAGATCTTGTCGCCTTCATCGCGGGTGGTAAAGGTACCGCTACCGAGCGCAGGAACAGAGATGGGCTTGCCATCGGGGCCGGTGATACAGACATAGACATCGGTCTGGCCGGTCTGAGCGATCCGGTTGGATACGTCAAAACCGATAACCAGCTTGTTTACGCGCTTGGCCGTCGTCGTTTCCTTATCCTTACCGTCCGCCTTTTCGTGCATCGGGGTAATGGTGATATTGGAAGCATTCAACGTTGAAGCTACGTCTACCTGCTTTTCGAGATTTTGCTTAGCGGTAGTCGTAGTTGCCAGGTCGGTAGTCAGCTGCTGCTTGTCGGCGGTAAGCTGGGTCTTGTCAGCAGTCAACTGCTGGTTGTCCTGGGTCAACTGGGCGACCTGCTGTTCAAGGTTGCCGATCTTGTCGTTCAATTCCTTGATCAGGTCTTCCGCTTTCTTCTTTTCGGCGTCGGACAGGTGCTGTTTGTTCAGCAAGCCGCGGATTTGCTTTTTCAGATCGGAGATCTTGCTGTTCCCTTCGTTGAGCTGGGAAGTAAGCTTATTGTTCGTGCCGGTCAACGAGTCCAGACGAACGAGAGCGTCGTCAAAATTCTTCTGTAATTGCCCCTTTTCGTCGGTTACCTTTGAAACCTGGGTCTGCAGTTGTGTTTTTTCCTGCTCATTGTGGTTGTTGTTCCAAAGCAGGTAGCCCCAGGTTCCGAGGAAGCCGGCGGCCAGCAAACCGATCACGAGATTTTTGTAGTCTTTCTTCGGCGGTTGACTTTGAGGCGTCGCTGAGGGATAGTTGGTTGTCGTACTCATGGCTATTTTTTTCTAAAGTTTAAAAATGGTTTGTTCAAAAAACCCTGTCCGAGTATTTTTCGGTTCTATCCGGGTTTAGTCTAAAACCGTGCCAATTTCATTTTTATTGTGTTTGCGGCCTGATTCTTATGGATTTATATACTTTTGCACAGAATAAATTGATTCAAATGTCTGTTGAAAGCATCCTGTCCGACTGGAAAAAAGCAAGATTTAAGCCCGTATACTGGCTCGAAGGGGAGGAAGAATTCTATATCGACGAGCTGGTCAACTACGCGGAACATCATATTCTGACGGAGGCTGAAGCCGGCTTTAACCTGACCGTCTTCTATGGGCGCGACGCCGACTGGACGGCGGTGATCAATGCCTGCCGGCGCTATCCGATGTTCGCCGAGCGCCAGGTCGTCCTGCTAAAGGAGGCCCAACAGATGCGGGAAATCGAAAAGCTGGAAGCGTATATCGAGAAACCGCTGGTCTCCACCGTGTTTGTCGTTGCCTATAAGGAAAAAAAAGTCGACGGCCGGAGTCGTCTGGCAAAAATGTTAAAAGAGAAGGCAGAGCTTTTCACCACCAAAAAAATGTACGATAGCCAGCTGCCCGAGTGGACCAGCGGAATGATCCGGTCAAAAGGCTATGAGATCACGCAACGGGCGCTTCTGCTGCTGGTCGACCATATCGGCAACGACCTGAGCCGGATCAGCAATGAGGTGGAGAAACTTCTGGTCAACCTGGCGGGCCGAAACCAGATCACCGAGGATGATATCGAGCGATATGTGGGGATAAGCAAGGAATATAATGTTTTCGAGCTTCAGGATGCCTTTGCCAAAAAAGACCGTGCCAAGGCCATCCGGATCATCCAGTATTTCGAAAGCAATCCGAAAGCGGCCCCGATCCAACTCGTACTTCCCTCCATCTATAATTTCTTCAGCAAAGCCTATATGATCTTCGGCCAGAGCAGCCGCGATGAACGGACGGTCGCCGCGGCCATCGGCGTAAACCCTTTCTTTGTCAAGGACTACCTCGCCGCCGTCCGGAATTATGGCTATGAGGGGATCGAGGGTGGACTGCTTCTCCTGCATACCTACAACCTGAAAAGCCTCGGTATCGGCAGCATCAACACCGAGGACGCCTCTTTATTAAAAGAGTTGGTTGTTAAGATGTTTGCCTGAACGACCGGCCCAGCGCAGCGAGAGCATTATCCCGATCTCTCCCCAACTGAGCTTTCAGCGCGTCCAACCCGTCAAATCGCTGTTCCCCACGCAACCACTTCCTTACCATGACCCGCAACTCCCGCCGATACAGATCCTCATCAAAATCAAAAATATTCACTTCGATCGTCCGCTCGCGGCCGTCGACCGTGGGGCGCATCCCGATATTCATCATTCCGCCGAATCGCTGGGTTTCCCAGGGCGCAACCGCCGGAGCCTCTACCATCGTGGGCGCCGTCAGAGAGATCGAATCGCTTGCCACCCTCGCTACCTCTACCGCATAGACGCCATCCGCCGGTACAAGCTTCTCGGAATCGACGACGAGATTGGCGGTCGGGTAGCCGATCGTTCTTCCCAACCGTCGTCCTTCGACGACCTGGCCGGAAAAAAAATAGGGATAGCCGAGCAACTGATTGGCGCTGTCGATATCCGCCCGGCCGATCGCCTCACGGATCCGGGTTGAACTGACAGAGATCGCATCGAGCAGGTGAACGGGGATCTCCTGCAAAACAAACCCCTCGGACAGGCTGAACTGCTCCAGGAGGTGATAATCGCCCTGCCTCCCGCGGCCATAGCGGTGGTCATACCCGATGATGATCGTATGCGGCCGGAACCGCTTTAACAGGAACTCACGGATGTACTCCTCTGCTGTCAGCTGCGAGAAGGCCTCCGTAAACGGAACCACCACCAGGTGATCCACCTGCTGCCAGGAGAGTAACTGGATCTTTTCCTCGAGCGAACTGAGCAGCCGCACCTCTCCTGATCCGCCCCGGACGACTTTGCGGGGATGAGGATAAAAGGTCACGATAACCGTCTCACCTCCGATTCTCGCCGCCTCCGCTCTAAGCTGTTGCAATATTTGTGCATGACCGGTATGTACGCCGTCAAAACTTCCGATGGTGATAACCGCCTTACGGATAAGCGGCAGCTCATCGATGTGATAATAAATACGCATGAATGAATTTCGGCAACCGGGCTCCGCCCGGTTTGGCCTGCAAAGCTAAAGGAATTATTGTAGTATCTTCGCGGCCACTATGTCACTCTACGCTCAGCGCGGCGTTTCCGCACAGAAGGAGGAAGTTCATCAGGCCACAGAAAAGCTCGATAAGGGCATCTACCCAAACGCGTTTTGCAAGATCTACCCGGACTACCTGGGCAGCGATTCCGCCTGGGTCAACCTGATGCACGCTGACGGTGCGGGGACAAAAAGCGTCCTCGCTTACCTTTATTGGAAAGAGACCGGCGACCTTTCGGTCTGGCAAGGCATCGCCCGTGACGCGATCGCCATGAACCTGGACGACTTGCTTTGTGTCGGCATTTGTGACAATCTGCTGTTTTCCTCAACGATCGATCGCAATAAGCGATTAATCCCCGGCGAAGTGCTGTCCGCCATCATCAACGGCTCACAGGAATTCTTCGAGGAGCTGAAAACGTTTGGTGTCAATATCCGTTTCCTGGGCGGCGAAACGGCAGACGTGGGTGATGTAGTCCGAACGATAGCTGTAAACGGAACCATGACCGCGCGCTGGCCAAAGGACCGGTTGATCACCAATGACCGCATCTCACCCGGCGACGTTATTGTCGGATTGGCGAGCTTTGGCAAGACAACCTATGAACAGGACTACAATAGCGGGATCGGCTCAAACGGACTGACCAGCGCCCGGCACGATGCGCTGACCAAATTCTACGCTACGCATTTTCCCGAGTCCTTTGACCCCTCCCTTGCAGGCAACGTAACCTATATCGGCCCTCACCGGCTTACCGACAAGATCGAGATCCCGGCCCTTGCCGACTCAAATTATTATAAATCAAATACTTACACAACTGACATCGGCCACCTCCTGCTGAGCCCCACCAGGACCTATGCGCCGGTCTTAAAGAAGCTTCTCTCCGATAAATTTGATGATATTCACGGAGTTATACATTGCAGTGGCGGCGGACAGACCAAATGTATGAAGTACCTTCCCGGGGATTTCCTGGTCATTAAGGACAGCCTGTTCAACCCGCCGCCCGTTTTCCAGATCATCCGGGAAGCATCCGGCTCCGACGCCCGCGAGATGTACCAGGTATTCAACATGGGTCATCGACTCGAGATATTCACCACTCCCGGGGCGGCTGAGGACCTGATCGGAATTGCCGCCGGATTCGACCTGGACGCCCGGGTCGTCGGTCGTGTGGAGCAGGCATCGAAAAAAAGCTTGAAACTGACAACACCTTCCGGAGAATTCGTTGAATTGTAGCGATTCGACTACACGCGTTGAGTCTACCGGCCCACCGTAGCTGCAAAAGTTTTTTGAATCTTTGCAAAGGCGCGCCCAGCGTGCACTTTTCTTGACCGAAGTTAAAAAAAAAGACTAAAATTGGTTTTTTCTGTCCACAACGCTATGATTTTTCAGATTTGCTGACTACTTTCGCAAACGGATCTGGACGGATTTAGATTAAATATTTTAACTATCTTTTTTGCCCATTCCCGTGAACTCTCCCGGTTTATTTTCGTTATTGATTTAGTACCCGACAAGAACTAAAACCGCTGAAAGGTGGTTTAAACAATTGTCACTTACACTTATTATTCGATATGAGGCAACTTAAGATTGCTACACAGATCACGAACCGTGATTCCCAGGCAGTAGAAAAGTATTTGCAGGAAATTTCCAAGATCCCGATGATCACTCCCGAAGAGGAGACGGTCCTGGCTCAGCGGATCAAGATGGGGGACCAGAAGGCGTTGGACAAGCTCGTCCAGGCTAACCTGCGTTTCGTCGTTTCCGTGGCAAAGCAATATCAGCACCAGGGGCTCTCGCTGAGTGATTTGATTAACGAAGGCAACCTCGGCTTGATTAAAGCGGCTCAACGCTTCGATGAAACGAAAGGTTTCAAGTTTATCTCTTACGCCGTTTGGTGGATCCGCCAGTCCATTTTACAGGCGTTGGCAGAGCAGGGCAGATTAGTCCGCCTGCCTCAAAACAAAATTGGCACCTACAACAAGGCAAACAAGGCGTACATGGCTTTCGAACAGGAACACGAACGGGAGCCCAGTACGGAGGAATTGGCCGAACTGCTGGAAATGAGTGAGACGGAGATCAACAACATCTTCCAAAGCAATACCCGTCACAGTTCACTCGACGCCCCGGTTCACGAGGCGGAGGACGTTGCAATGGGTGATCTCCTGGAAGGTGGGGACGAGACGGACGACGACGTCATGAAAGACTCGCTCCGGGCGGAAATTCGCCGGGTGCTCAAGTCACTGAGCCCTCGCGAAGCGGAAATTGTCAATGCCTACTTTGGCCTCGATGGCGAGAACGGCGTGACGATCGAACAGATCGGACAGAAATACGACCTGACAAAGGAACGCATCCGCCAGATCAAGGAAAGGGCCATCAAACGGCTCCAGAAAGCGCGCTATAGCAATGCGCTGAAAGCATACCTGGGCTAAAAAGTGCTCAAGATAGTAAAGCCCGGCATCAGCCGGGCTTTTTTTTGCGTCACCCATCCGACACTCCCATTCCCCCATTTCGGCTTATCTTTGCGCACTTATGACCGAAAAAGTACACTGTTTGATCATCGGCTCGGGCCCGGCCGGCTATACCGCCGCCGTTTACGCCGCCCGTGCCAACCTGAAACCCGTCCTCTACCAGGGTATCCAGCCCGGAGGCCAGCTGACTATTACAACTGAAGTCGAAAATTATCCCGGCTATCCGGACGGCGTTCAAGGCCCGGAAATGATGGTTCACTTTGAAAAGCAAGCTGCCCGCATGGGCGCCGATATCCGATTTGGCATCGCGACAAAGGTCGATTTCCTGGCAAACCCGAAGAAGATCTGGATCGACGACGACAGGCTGATCGAAGCGGACGCCGTCATCATCGCTACCGGCGCAACCGCCAAGTGGCTTGGACTGGAAAGCGAACAGCGCCTTAACGGGTATGGAGTGAGCGCCTGCGCAGTATGCGACGGTTTCTTCTTCCGAAATAAAGAGGTGGCCATCGTTGGAGCCGGCGATACCGCCGCCGAAGAAGCACTCTATCTTTCCAAGCTGTGCACTACCGTCCACATGCTCATCCGCAGCGACAAGATGCGGGCTTCACGGATTATGCAGGAACGCGTGCAACAGACACCGAATATCAAAATATATTGGAACAGCGAGGCCGATGAGGTGCTGGGCGAAAGCAGGGTGGAAGGTCTCCGCATCTTCAACAAGAAGACAGGCGAGCGACAGGTTATTCCATTGAGCGGTTTCTTCGTCGCTATTGGCCACCAGCCGAATTCGGGCATTTTCGCCGGATTCCTCGACATGGACGAAGCCGGTTATATCCGGACGGTCCCCGGAACATCCCGCACCAACGTCGAAGGGGTGTTTGCCGCCGGTGATGTACAGGATAAGATCTACCGCCAGGCGGTCACCGCCGCCGGCAGCGGCTGTATGGCAGCGCTGGACGCCGAACGATATCTTTCCGCAAAAGGATTGGCATAATAAAATAAATGGTCACCGTACAACTCCATAAGCTGATATTTTCCGGCCGCCACGGCGTGTTCAAAGAAGAATTGGCAACAGGAAATACGTTCGAAGTCAACCTCGACGTAATGTATGATGAAGAAACCCACCCTTTCGGAGGTCTGGACAGCATCGTCAACTATGTCAACCTCTTCGGGATCGTCAAGGATCGAATGCATCAACCGTCTCCGCTGCTGGAGAAGATCGCCGACGAGATCATCAACAAGATCCGGGAACAATATCCTTTCATCCGGGAAATCACCCTTTCCATTTATAAGCTTCAGGCCCCCATCGGCAATTTCCAGGGAAAAGCCGGGATGACCCTGAACAAGAAATTTGATAACTGACCGTGCGCGGGAAACCCGGGCGGCCTCATATCACCTTTCCCTTCCACTTCCCGCTCCTCATGTACCAGTAAGACAAACTGAACATACATCCCCAATACAGCCATTCCGAGACCCATCCCCATACCAGCGATCCATTCCATCTTTCCAACACGCAGTAAACATATAAAGAGTAGAACACGATCGTCACCACTTCGATCCATAAATTAACCCGGGTATTCCCCGTCCCCGTCACCGCATTCAACCAGATTGTAGCGAACGACATCATGATCAGCGCCACCGACACCACTCTGAGTACCGGGATGCCCGCATCTATAAAACCTAAGTCCTGGCCATAGACCGAAAGGAAGGCGCCGGGCAGCAAATTCACCACCGCCGCAATCAGCAACCCGAATCCCACACTCCAATATAGTATGCGTCGGATCAACTCGGCAACCCGGTTCTCCATTCCCTGCCCGATGATATTGCTGACCATCGCATTGGTCGTAGAAGCAAAGGCCCAGACAAAGACCCCGAATAATCCGAAGATGTTCCGCATGGCGTTGCTGATCGCAAGCGCCTGACGGCCGTGATGCTCTACCAGCACATAGAAGAAATTCCACGCTGCGATCGAGATGGTATACTGAAAGACGAGGGGGGAAGACTGGGTCAGGATAAGCTTCGCTACCTTTCGGTCCGGCCGCCAGTGGCGATACAGCTGAAGATCGCGCCCGATCCCCCGCGAATGAATGACGCCATATACTACCAGCAGTCCCGCCGCCTCGGCGCAGATCGACGACACCGCCGCGCCGTTAAACCCCATCATCGGCAGTCCCAGATGACCGAAGATGAGCCCATAATCGAGCAGGATATTGACACCCGTCTCCGCCAGCGTGCCGTATACAAGGAATTTGCTCTGGTTGGTCCCCACCAGCAGCGCATTCCGCATCTGGTAGACATAAAGAAAGGGAAGACCCCAGATACGAATGCGAAGAAAGGAAAGGGCCTGATCCCGTAGGGCGGCGGAATGTAGTGCATAGGACAATACCACCGGCGCCAGCGCCAACGTCAACAGGATGCCGATAAAGGCCAATGCCAGCGCAATCACCATCCCCTGGAAAAACAACTTGCCGATATCTTCGATCCGCCCCTCACCGGCCCGGCGGGCGATCAGCGCTTGCAGCCCGTTGTTGAGACCCTGCCCGATCACCGCAAATAATAAATAGTAAACTCCGGTGATGCCGGCGGTCGACAACGCGTATCCGCTCTCGTCAAGATGGCCAAGAAAAATATTATTGGTGATAAAATTGATCTGGGGTACCAGGATGGCCAGACTGATCGGCAACGCCATGCGCAGGATATCCCGGTTGCTGATCGTGACAGTATATGTTTTGGTTGCGACCCTGGTTCCCATAACAGCACAAACCGGGCTCCGGCCAGTTTGGGGGCTGCAATTTACATAATTGTAGTATTATTGCACATCTGACGCTATGTATAACCCGGCATTCCAAATCGAAGTTTCGTCTGTAACGGATGAAGAGTTACTCCAGTCGCGGCTGCTCGTGGAGGTGAACCCTCACGCGTTCACCTACGTCCTGCTGAATCAGCGGAACATGAGCCCCCTGACCGTTCGCCATTTCCAGCTGGAGATCGGAAAAGACAATAATCTGCTCGACGCCCTTAGAGATATTCTCGCATCGGACCCTCTCCTGCGCCGCCCGGTAAAGGAAACCCTGGTCATCTACAATTTCCCGGAGTGCAGCCTCGTACCCGAACCCATCTTCTCTATGGAAAACAACCGCGAGATCATCGATACCCTCCACGGCAATCTCCAGAAAGGATTGATCCTGACCGAAAAAATTCCCTGGTGGGAATTGTTCAATGTCTATCGCATATCGCCTGACCTGCATCATTTGCTGCAGAATTGTTTTACAGCCGGTAAATACTGGCACTACTACAGCCTTCTCCTGAAGAGTTATAAAATGTTCGATAGCACCGACCCGGAAGACTGCATCAAGGTCATCTTCTACTCGGACAAAATGGTGACACTCGTTGTGCGGGACGGTAAGGTCCAGCTTATACAGACATTTCTCTACCAGGATACCAAGGACGTTCTTTATCACCTCCTGAACTGTTGCTGTTTGCTTGGCCTCGACCAGGAGAAGGTCAAGTTGCTGGTCGGCGGCCTGATCGACCGTCAGTCCGCCCTGAGCGCGGAACTGCATCACTATTTCCTTCGCCTCCAGTTTGAAGAGATCGATGAGAGTATAAAGATCACCGACGAGCTGAAAGAGCTGCCCCTGCATTATTTTTCCAGCATCCTGAAAATTGCGGTATGCGCCTGACCCCATTCACCTTTAATCCCGGGCCATGCGCATAATCGGGGGCGAGCTCGGTGGAAGAAAGATCCACCCTCCGGCCAAAATGCCCCATACCCGCCCGACCACGGATATAGCGAAAGAAGGGCTCTTCAATATCCTGGAGAACAACCTGGACATTTCTTCCCTAAAGACCCTCGACCTTTTTGGCGGCACCGGCAGCATCAGCTATGAGCTGGCTTCACGCGGCGTGCCTGACCTGACCGTCGTCGAGAAAGACCCTGAGATGTTCGCCTTCATTCAAAAGACCGCGAAGGAACTTGGCCTCGAAGAAGGCTGTAAGGTGGTGCGGATGGATGTTTTCAGGTTTATTGAACATTGCACAGAGCGATTCGATCTGATTTTTGCCGGGCCGCCCTATGCGTTGACGACCATCGATGAGCTGCCAAAGCTGACTCCCCGCCTGCTTAACGACAAGGGCTGGTTCATACTTGAACATACTCCGCGCAATAACTATGAAGGCTATCCGTACTTCGTGACACAACGTCACTACGGAACTACGATCTTTTCTATATTTGTCAAGAAAACCTAAGTCGGGCGGAGCCCGGCTCATACGCCTATGCACCCTGTATTTGTTACCGGCATCGGTACCGGGATCGGCAAGACCCTGGTCGCCGCCGTTGTGACGGAAGCGCTGGAGGCTTCTTACTGGAAGCCGGTTCAG